>Ga0209544_1000002_pt1 | contig 538645 bp, 499 predicted proteins | sample MesohylPK_FD_187297 | JGI IMG/M metagenome (GOLD analysis project Ga0209544, IMG submission 187297) | Host-associated microbial community of the marine sponge Aplysina aerophoba from Gulf of Piran - sponge mesohyl, lysed by proteinase K... | ecosystem: Host-associated > Porifera > Sponge >... | reverse complement strand
TCGTTCTCCACCGACGCCGTGTAGGCCGTGGTCGCCGCCGCGAAGGTCGAGGGGCTCAGCGTCAGCGCCGAGAACGTCCCCGAGGCGCTCGTGCTCGCGCTCGCCGTCAGGCCGGACAGGTCCGCGTTGGGCGGCGGCGGCTCCGTCAGGCTCAACTGCACCGTATCGCCGACGGACCAGCTCAGGCCGCTGTTGGACCAGGTCGCCTGGGTGTCGCTGCGGCTAAGAGAGGCGTCTGCAAGGGGGAACTGGTCGTTGCCGACGTTTAGTATCAGGGCCGACTTGAGATTCGCCGGGATAGTCTTGTTGAGTTGCAAAACAAGCTGGTTGCCCCCGATCACAAGACGGGTTATCTCATACGTCACGCCGCCATGCGTGAAGTCATCGTCGGTGAGCACGCTCGTCGAACTGCACACAAGTCCTCCTCCAGAAGGGTTACTGCAACCAAGGAGGGGAGTGGCCACGACCGTCAGCGTGGCGGACCAGACGGTGGTGGTCTGGGCCTGGGCGGGCTGTGCGCCGGGCGCAACGAAGGCCGCCAGCGCAACGAGCGCGGCGGCCAGGAGGAGGAGCGGGGAGCGGCGTGGGAGGAAGGAGGCGCGCATCATGCCGCGCCTCCTTGCCGGGGAGACGAGTCGGCTAGAACGTAGGTTCGGGGGGGGTAACGGGCATGGCCGCCCTCAACAGGCGGCCCGGGTTGCCTGAACCGGACTCAAACATCTCGCACATCCTCAAATCGTCACGTTCGCAAGCCGTGTATACGTTCACGCAGCATACCAACTCTCCAAAACGAGAAAATGTGTGTATCCATGTGGCCAGAAGTGCAATATCCATGTACGTCTAGGGTGTCTGAACTCGGCCAGGACTCAACGGGAGCTTCGTCCGGGTCCGGGAGGGCCCCGAGCCGACCGCTCAGGCGGCCGGGCAGGTTGCATGTTCACTCAGCGCGCCGAGGCGACGGAGGCCGCTCTGAGCTTGATCAGATCGGCCAACGTGAGCGTCGCGCCCAGGTCCGGCAGCGCCGCGTCGTACTCAGTCAGGCTGATCTTGCCGTCGCCGTCCATGTCGTAGCGCGTGACGACATCCTGCTGTTCCGCAGGCGTTGGGGTCTTCGGCTCGGGCTGCGTCGGCGCTGCGACGACCGTGACCGCGAACGTGGCGCTGGCCGTGCCGCCCCGGTGGACTAAAGCCCCTGGTGCTGTTCCTGTTCGAGACCGCCGAAGCGGAACCGGCCTTCCTCCACACCGCCGCCCGGCTCAGCCGCGCCCCCTTCGTCAGCAGCTACCTGCCGGCCCTGACGGATCGGGGGGTGCTGTGCCCGTCCTGGCGTCTGCTGCCGCCCCACCCCGCCGCGCGGGTGCCCCTGCACACCGTCCAGGCTGTCCGCCCTGTCCGGACAGACTGCGGATATGTCCCAGAGTACGATTGCACCCGGCCCGAGCGTTTCCTGTAACGGGACGCCACGCCCCACCGCTGTCCAGCCCAGCACTGCCGTCCTGGGCTGGATTTTCTGCCTTCCACAGACAGGAGTGTCCCGTTGTTGTCCGTCGCTCTATTCCCGTCAATCCCGGTGAGCGCAATCGTGGGGCAGTTGTTGCAAAGCGCCGACGCTGTGTGGTGCGACGATGGCCTTCTTGCCTCGGCCCATTGGCAGGTCAGTAGCGCTCCAATCGACTCCTGACATCATCGTCGCGCTTGCTGAATCGCGTGAGTCAAGGCCCGTTTGATTCGGGAGCCCATTTGCTTGAATCCCAACTCGTCCATCATCTCTCGCCGGAGCTCATCCTCGGTGCGCAACAGCGTGTCCGACTCAATCCAATGAACCAACCTCACGAGTTCCTCCGGCGAGTAGTCGGCAATGGTCGCGTATCCCGGTGCACCCTTTCGGGGGACGAGAGGACGCTGGCCCCGCCGGCGAGCGGGAGCGACGATCGGCTTGGCGAGTTCGCGCGCCTCTCTCGCTGGGACAGAACTCGCCTGGTCGTGGGCTGAAGCTGCCACGGCTGCATTCCACGCCTGCTCTACCTGGTCGAGTTCCAGCTCGCGATTGCGGAACCACTCAGTCGACCAGATCCGATGGAAACGCCATCCCTTGTCTTCCAGGACCTGTTGACGCAGTCGGTCGCGATCGCGAGCTGTCGCGGACGAGTGGTAGCTCGCTCCGTCGGCCTCGACTGCCAAGACCATCCGCCCGGGCTCGTCTGGATGCGCACAGGCAAAGTCGATGCGATATCCGGAGACGCCGTATTGAGCCGCAACGGGGATCCCTCGTCGTTCCAGGCCTTCCTGTACGGAGAGTTCGAAGGGATTGAGCGGCACGTCACTGGTTTCTGCGCCCAGTTCTTCACCGCCCGAGGCGGCGAACTCGAGGTACTGGCGCAGGAGTTCGACTCCCTTGGCATCGGTGCGGCCAGGTGCAATGTCGTGGTGGGAAAACGACGAAACCAGCTTCAACCGCGAGCGGGCGCGGCTGACCGCGACATTGAGGCGGCGTTCGCCGCCTTCCTGGTTGAGCGGCCCGAAGCGGAGCGGCAAGTTGCCGTTGGCATCCTTGTGGTAGCCGAGGCTGAGGATGATGGCGTCTCGCTCGTCGCCCTGGACGCGCTCGATGTTCTTGATGAAGAACCGCTCCTCGTTGGTCTCCGAGAAGAACTGGTCGAGCGACGAGTCGCCCAGATCGCCGAGGCGCTTGTGCAAGATGTCCTCGATGTTGTTCGCGTGATGTTGACCAAAGGCAATGACACCGAGCGTCTCGCTTGGCCTGTTGCGAGCGTGGTGCAGCACGAGATCGACAACCCGCTCAACTTCGTCGGGATTTGAGCGCGTGCCTCTGACTCCCGTAATCGGTCGGAATGGAATCAGCTCATGTTCAATCGGACTCTCCACAATGGCGCCCGGAAACGCCGTCAACGCGCCGCCGTAGATGCGCTGGTTCGAGAACGCGATGAGCCGATCGTCGCGGCTTCGGTAGTGCCACTGCAGCATCTGATCGCGCAGCAGAGCGTCGGCGACGTCAAGCAGGGATTCGATGTCCCGGGTCAACGAGAGGGCCTCATCCTCTTCTTCTTCATCGCCTTCGGCAGTTCGACCGAAGAAGGATGTGGGCGGCAACTGGCGACTATCGCCGGCGACCACGACTTGAGACGAGCGAGCCAGGCATCCAATGGACTCAGCAGGTGGAATCTGGGATGCCTCGTCGAAAATCACCACGTCGAAGAGCTTGCGGTCGTGCGGAATCATCTCGGCGACGAGGATGGGAGACATCGTCCAACACGGCCGCAGAGCGGACAGCATGTGGGGCGCACGCGCGAACAATTGCCGCACGCTGAGATGTCGCTGTCTCTTCTTGGCCTCTTTCCGCACCAGGTCGCGCTCCCCAGGGTGCCGTTCCATCGTCTCGACAATTGACTCTGCGACCAGGCGTTTCACCCTGATCGGTGTTGAAGCCAGATGCTCGCGATCCGCATCTGCGTACTCTTCGCGCTGCCGAGACTGGCGAACTGCGTCAAATGTCCGCAGCGTGTTGTCCTGAATGTCCAGATCCTCCAGGACCTTGCTCAGCCAGGCATATTCAACTGCAGGCCCGACGAGTTCCGGTGGAATCTCCTGCCCGACTCGCTTAGTGACTCGCTCGATGCCTCGCTGGTCAAAAGTCGCCTCGAGCTCGCGAACACGGGGCAGGTTTGCTGCCACGCCGCGCGAATCGACAAGAAGTTGCAGCAAATCCGCAAGATCTTGATGACCGATCTCTTCGAGATCGTCCCGTGACAGGATTTTCCCGAGGTCTCGGACGTCCTTGAGGCAAGTGGCCAATACCGTCCTGACTTCACTCAGCTCGGAAGTCACTCGAGGGTCGCCAGCATCAACCCTCCGAGAATTCCAGCCCGCAAGTTGCTCCTTCGCATCGACGATGAGCGCGAGCAAGTCCGCCTCTCTCAGAGTGTCAGGTTTCTCCAAGATGCTTCGGACACGCCGTGTGGCCGAGCGATACTCGCCTCTAAACAACCGGGCGAAGAGACGCGATATCGCGCCTCGTTCGGCCGGCTCCAGCGCCTCCTGCATCGCATCGAGATCAAGCTGAAACAGCTCCGGCTGGCAGGTTCCCAATGTCGCTTCGATCTTTGCGAGAAAATCGACCGCGGGTGACCATTCACTGATCTCCGACGGGAACTCCAACCCCAGTTCATCGAGTGCAGCAGCGAGGAGGTCTCGAACCTCGGGAAGTCTGTCAGAGTGAAGGTCACGGATGAGATCCGAGGCTTTCAACACATCCTCAGTGGTCTCGATCGTGCTCGCCGTCCATTCAGGGTGGCGCTCCCTGATGACGTGACCTTGCAGGTCGGTCCACTCCTCGATCTCGCCAACAAGTTGTTCGAACTTCTGCGGGCTGAGCCGCTCCGCAGACCGCCGTGTGAGCCGAAGGGGCGTTCGCGCTGCTTCCGGTGTAGCGAGCACTCGCTCTCGCATCTCGAAGACACTGAGCTGCCAGGGTTCACGACGTTGATGCACGGCGGCGGCGTTCTTGATCAGCGCCTCGCGCCGCAGTTCGAGACGGCGGTGCGTGGCGGAGAAGTCGGGCTCCGGAATCCGCGACACGAGGTCGAGAGACTCCGCCAATGTGCGGGCGAACTCGCGACGCGATGTGACTCCGCCATGCATGTCCATGACGAGGTCATCGAGGCCGACTTGCTCCAGCCTCTTGGTCACGGCTTCAATCGCGGCTCGTTTCTCCGCGACGAACAAGACTCGTTTGCCCCGAGCCACCACGGCCGTGATGAGGTTGGCGATGGTCTGCGATTTGCCGGTGCCGGGTGGACCCTGGATGACGAGCGACTCGCCGCCCAACACCCGGTTGATGGCGCGGTGTTGACTGGAGTCCGCGTCGAGTACCAGGAATTCGTCTGCCGGGGGATCGCGGTCGGGTTGGTTGAGGTCAGGGTCGCAGATTTGGGCGGCGAGGCGCTCACGAGCCTCCGTATCGCCGGCAATGGCAGCCACAATGTCGTGGCTTGCGAAGTGCGTTTCGTTCTGCTCCAAATCAATAACCAAGGGCATCGTCGAATATGAGAAGTTCGAGATCACCGCCCGAGCTTCGATCTCCAGGTCGGGCAAGTCGTTCCAAGACTCCAACAGACCATCCAGCCAATCTTGGTACCGACTGAGATCCGTGGGCGGGGATTCGGCGACATCTGCTTCCAAATCCTCGGTGGCGATGTCGTGCTCGGTCTGCAAGATGTGTGAGAGCACCGGGTTCAAGTGCGCATCGCCCGATACAGACAGCCTGAAGTCGCGTGCCGCGGCCCCGCTCGCTTCGACTTCCAGTGGCAGCAGCACCACCGGGGCGATGGGCGGTGTGCCCTGGTCCACTTTCCACGTCGCCATACCGATCGCAACGAAGCAGGTGTCGATCCCCTTCTCCTCTGTGTCCGTCAGCGCGCGCTTATTGATGGCGGACAACCTGCGCCGAGCGTCAACGAAGGCCGCTGCGTCATTGGTGTTGTCGTGCCGTTCGGGAAACAGATCGTGGAGGCCGACGGTCTTGCCTCCCAACAGCCGATCCAACGCTCGGAGATCCAGGCCTTTGGCGCGCTCCGGCGTGAGGTCAAGCGTGCTGGTCTTGAGGTCGCGAAACCGACGAAGGCGGTTTCGTCCTGACGTGTCGACGAGGTCCTTGCGCCACCGTTCGGCTGCGCGTCGAACCAAGTCAGCACGGCCTAAGTTCTGTTCTGAGACCACGCAGGCAGGCTAATGCTGCCGAAGGTTGGGGGATATCAGGAGCATCGATCGGCATTGGAATGATTGATTGCATAGTCGATTCGTAGGCTTCATGCGGGAACGGTACGCCACAGGAGATCTGGATCAGGCGATTGCCGGGCAGGTGACGCGCAACTAGAACGCAACCAATCTACGTGTAAACGCGAGGCTTGTGAGCTGCTCCAAACCGCCCCGACATCGATACCGAAGCCGATTCTCGTCCGACTCCGCACTCACTGCGGACCAGCCCGACCTATTAGACATCGCAAGGGGCAAGGAGTGCCGCGGACGGCCAGTTCTCGGGCGATGGGCGCTAGTCGTCCGAAGGCTGAGGCTCGACTGCGCGCTGCTGAAACTCCGTCGAGACACGGTCATAGAGCCGGTGCGCGTCGTGTAGCGCCCTACGCGCGTCGTCGGCCGAGGGCCGTGAGCCGTAGTCCGGATAGCGGCCAGAGAAGCCCTGATTGAGCAGCCATTCCAAGTCCAGGTCCTCTGTCCAGTGACGCATCCGCTCGGGCAACAAGTCGGCCAACTTGTCGAGTTCGTGCGTGGTCGGCACCCTGATCTGCTCAAGAAACAGGACCGCCTTCAGCGATTTCTCAACAATCTGCTGAGCGTGCCAGCAGACCGGTCCGGCCAAACCAGGCGGCTGATCCAGTTGGGCCAAGATGAGATCGGCAGCGGCGACATCCTCGCGCGCCGCGTTCAGCCATTCCAAGGCCGTCGCACGGTGCGCGTCCTCTTCCTCGTAGATCAACTTGCCCTCCTCCAGCGCATTGTTGAGCACCGTCCCGGCGACATGGCCGCGGCGCACGATCTCTCCCGGAGTGGTCACAACGACATCGATGCCGATCGGAACGTCGGTCAACAGGCTCTTGATCTCGATCTGGCAGGCCCGACGATCCGGCGTATCGTCCAGGACGACCAACAGATCGACATCGCTCCGCTGGGCCGCCTCACCGCGTGCGCGCGAGCCGAAGAGCCGGATCTGGATCGGCTGCATAGCCTCGGTGATGCGCTCGACCATCGTCTCGATCAGGTCATCAACTGTGGCCGGAGTCGCTTGATCTGTTGTCGTCATGATCTGTTCTTGTTTCCTAGGATCAACAGTAGCTCTTTCGATATCATCGACTCTTGCGCGACAAGGTCCATGGCCGCCGCCTGGTTTCGGACAAAGGCGCGGCGTGGCGACGGTCCGAAGCTGGCGGCTCGCGTTCGATCACGGCCTGCGATGCGGATACGAAGTGACCGGCCACCTCGGACGAAGGGCATACTCGACGGTACAGCGTGGACATTTCCGGTCGCCCTCACTTACGATGTTTCGAACATAGATCTGTTGGCGTCCTGGCAAAGGGCATCGACCAGCGCTCCAACGGAACTGTTCGTTCGAACAAGCCAGAAACAGGAACCGAACATGGATACTCCCCCAGATCGCATTACTGCCGCGCTGTACGCACGCGTTTCCAGCGACCGCCAGGACGTCGACCTCTCCGTCGCCGCGCAGCTTCGTGCGCTTCGCGACTACGCCGAGCGGAATGGCTATGTGGTGGTCCGTGAGTACATCGATGAAGCCGAGAGTGGACGAGTCGCTGATCGTCCACAGTTCCGCGAGATGCTCGATGAAGCCCGAGCCGCAGACGCCCCGTTCCAGGAGATTCTGGTCTGGAAGTTCTCACGTTTTACGCGCAAGCGCGAGCACGCTGTTGCCTTCAAGTCGATGCTGCGGCGTCGCGGGATCCGGGTGACTTCGATCACCGAGCACGCCGACGACACCCCGACCGGCAAACTGATGGAAGCGATTATCGAGAGCGTGGACGAGTTCTACTCGGAGAACCTCGCGCAGGAGGTCAAGCGAGGGATGCGAGAGGCTGCCTCACGCGGCTTCTGGGTGAGTCCCTATGTCCCCTACGGATACAAAAGGGTCCATGTGCAGGACGGTCCGAAGAAGCGGCCGCGCCTGGAGCTAAACCCGCCGGCCGACGCGGTGGCACGCAGGATCTTTGACATGTCGCTGGCTGGGGAGAGCGTCCTGGAGATTGCCAAGAAGTTGAACGCCGACGGCATTCCGAGCCCGCGCGGGAAGAAGTGGCTCAAGACCACGATCCACAAGATGCTGGTCAATGAGACCTACACGGGAACCCTGGTCTGGGGTCTGACGGACAAGAGCGGGGCGCCACCGGTGCGGGTGGAGGACGCATTTCCGGCGATCGTCTCGAAGCAGGACTTTGAGCTGGTCAGTCAGTCTCTACAATCCCGTGCTCCCGAACGCGTCCATCCGCGCCAGGCGGCCAGCCGTTACCTGCTCAGCGGACTGGTGCGTTGCGGCCTTTGCCGGAGAGCGTTGACAGCCGCAGAGGCGAAGGGCGGGCAATACAGCTACTACGTCTGCCAGTCGATCTTGAACGGCGGCAGCAAGAGCTGCGATACGCCGCGGCTAAACGCCAGAAGGTTCGAACGCCTGATCATCGACCAGCTCCGGGATCACATCCTGACCGAGAGCAACATTCGCGAGTTGGTGAAGCTGGTTGATGAGGAGATGGACGGCGTCGCACGTGAGGAACGCGAGCGATTGGAGACGATTGAGGCCGAACAGGCTGAAGTACGTCGCAAGATGGATCGGCTGTGGCACATCGTCGAGAGCTCCGACATGGAGGTCAACGACATTCTGCCCCGCTTGCGCGTTCATCAAGAGCGCGAAGAGCAGTTGGGCCAAGCGGTGGCGGAGGCTCGTGCGGTACTGGCCGAGCGCCGGGAATTGCTGGACAGCGCCGATATGGTCGCCAACTTTGCAGAGGAGATGAGCGAGTTCTTGATGACCAGCGAAGTGACTGAGACGAAGGCGTTCATTCGGTCATTCGTGAAGCAAATCGTGATTCGTCCAGGGAGAGCGGTGATCCGATACACGATTCCCACACCGCCGGACAGCCCGCTCCTAGGAGCGGATGCGGCAGATCTGGAACTAAGCGAAGGAGTTCGCAGTATGGTGCCGTTTGGTAGGGCATAGGGGATTCGAACCCCTGATCTCCGCCTTGAGAGGGCGGTGTCCTTGGCCGCTAGACGAATGCCCCACGCTTTGGTTGGACGACGATTGTTGGCTGGGGATGGAGGATTCGAACCCCCGCTAACTGATCCAGAGTCAGTCGTCCTACCACTAGACCAATCCCCAACGAGCAGTCAGTTTATCACCGATTTCGGGGCTAGTCGTCGGGACGGGCGAGCCGTTCGGCGGCGGCGTTGAGCCGTTCCACGGTCAATTCCTGCCCGAGTGTTTCCAGGGTTTCAAAGAGCGGCGGCGCGATGCGCTTGCCCGTGGTGGCGACGCGGATGGGTGTGAAGACCGCGCCGGGTTTTTCTCCGCGCTCCGTGGCCAGATCTCGCAGGATTGACTCGAGGCCCGGCGTTGTCCATTCGGACTCGTCGACAGAGCGCAGCGTCTTGAGCGAAGCCTCGACCGATTCGAGGGCTGCCCAGGGCTTGTTCTTGTAGGCGCGACCCATGAGCTCGGCGTTGTCGTAGGCGAGCGGACCGGTGGTGAAGAAGAAGTCGGTGTAGTCAGCGAACTCGGGCATCAGCTTGACGCGTTCCTGGATCGCCGTTGCGATCGGCAGCAGGCGATCGAGGGCATCGTCGCTGATCGATTGCTTGACGCGGCCTTCTAGATACGGGCGACCTCGACGGAGGAAGTCGGACGGATCGAGGTCGCGGATGTAGCGGGCGTTCATCTCTTGCAGGCGCTCGATGTCGAACATGGCTGATGAGAGGCCGAGACCGTCGAGGTCGAATGCTTCGGTGATCTCGTCGCGCGACATGATGGTGGTGGTCTCATCCTTTGACCAACCGAGCAGAGCGAGGAAGTTGAGCAGCGCCTCTGGCAGGAATCCCTCCTCCGCGTACTGGCGAATCGAAGTTGCGCCGTGGCGCTTCGAGAGTTTGCCCTTGTCGGGGCCGCGGATGATCGGGATATGGACCCAGGCCGGTTCCTCCCAGCCCAGTGCGGCGTAGGTCTGGACGTGTCGGGGTGCGGAGGAGAGCCATTCTTCGCCTCGGATCACGTGCGTGATTTCCATGTGATGGTCGTCGACGACGGAGGCAAGGTGGTAAGTTGGGAAGCCGTCGCGTTTGAGCAGGACGTGATCGTCGAGCAGCGCGTTCTGGAATGAGATATCGCCTCGGAGGTAGTCGTTGACGATCGTGTCGCCATCGCCGGGCATGGCGAGTCGGACGACGTGTGGTTCGGCGTCGGAGATTTCCAGGCCACGGCACTGACGGTCGTAACCGGGCGGTTGCTTGGCCTTCTGCTGTGACGTGCGCAGCGCGTCGAGACGCTCGGAGCTGCAGCTACAGCGGTAGGCCTTGCCTTCGGAGATCAGTCGTTGGGCGGCGTCAACGTACATCGGCAGTCGCTCCGACTGTCGGTAAGGAGCGAAGGGACCACCCTTGTCAGGGCCTTCGTCCCAGTCGAGTCCCAGCCAGGTCAGCGCATCGAGGATGACTTGCTCGGCGCCTTCGACCGCGCGGGACTGGTCGGTGTCTTCGATACGGACGATGAACTGTCCGCCGAAGCGTCTGGCGAGCAGCCAGTCGAAGAGGGCGGTGCGGATGTTGCCGACGTGCGGCTCGCCGGTTGGGGAGGGTCCGTAGCGAACGCGGACGCTCATGGTTTGCTCTCCGATATTGAATGGTTAGCGGATGCGTTGGGTGCGTCGGCGGCGGTTGCGTCGCGTCGACCGATGCTGTCGTTTCACAGTATCAGGGGGCTCGGTTCGGCCTGGTCGCACCGGTTGGTCGCCGAGCAACAGTTCGCCCTCGCGCAAGTGGCTGAGCAGACTGCGGAAGTCGGCCGGTGGGTCGGCGCTGATTGTGAGCGGTTCATCACTCGCGGGATGCTGAATCGTCAGCGTGCGAGCGTGCAGTGCCTGGCGATCGATCAAGGGCGTGGAGACGCCGTACATGGTGTCGCCGGCGATGGGATGTCCGATGGCAGAGAGGTGCACGCGAATCTGGTGGGTGCGGCCGGTGATCAGCCGGCATTCCAGCAATGCAGCGTCGGAGAATCGTTCAACGGTTTCGTAACCGGTCTGGGAGGATCGTGCGCGATCGAGGATCGCCATGCGGCGCGGGTCAGATGGATCGCGACCGATTGGCGCGTCGATGAGGCCAGCAGGTGGGTCCGGAGCGCCGACAACTACTGCGAGATATCGCTTGTCCATGGTTCGTTGACGTAGCTGTTCACGGAGGGAGCGCAAGGCATCGGCGTGTTTGGCGATCATCAGCAGGCCGGTTGTGTCGCGGTCGAGGCGGTGGACGAGCCCCGGTCGCTGCGGGTCGGCGTCGGGGTCGTCTTCCGCAATGCGCGCAACTTCCGGCCACTGGTTCAGCACGGCCGCAATCAGGGTTGGCTGCGTCTCTCCGGGCGCCGGGTGGACGGTGAGGCTGGCCTGCTTGTCGATGACGGCGAGATGTTCGTCCTCGTAGACGATCTGTAGCTCGATGTCGGCAGGCGCTTCGACGGGACTTGACTGTCTGGGGAAGATGGTCACGAGTTCGCCGAAGCGGAGCTTGTGCGCAGGTCGCTCGAGAGCGCCATCGACCTGGATGAGTCCGTCGTCGATCAGATGTCGAGCCTGACTGCGCGATGCGCCGTCGAGGCGGCGGGCGAGGAACTGGTCAAGGCGCTCGCCGTCCTGGTCGGCCATCAGTTCAAGAGCTGGGGTGTTTGTGTCGTTCATGGCGATCTTGGATTGCGTTTCAACAGATCGCTGAAGATGATCGCAATCACGATGGCGGCGACGCCAACGTTGATCGCGGCATCGGCGACATTAAAGGCGGGGAAGTGGATGAAATCGATGAAGTCGGTCACGTGTCCCTGGTAGATGCGGTCGAGCAGGTTACCGATTGCGCCGCCGAGAATGAGGGCAAGTCCGCTGCGGATCAGCCAATGATCGAGCGGTGGGAAGAAGTAGTAGATCGCAACGACGCCGATCGCGACGACGGCAGAGATCGCGAGGACGGTGTTCTGTCCGCCAAAGAAGCCGAATGCGCCTCCGTCGTTGGCGATGTGTGAGAAGGCGAAGAACTCGGCGAGCCACTCACGGTCGCCAAGTTCGAGGGTTTCTCGGAGGATGACCTTGGTGATCTGGTCGAAAATGATGACGAGCGATGCCAGGGCGATGAAGCGTCTATGGGGGCGGCGACGGGCGCTGGCCGACGTGGCAGGGGACCCCCCCTCAGCCTTCGGCAGCTCCCCCCCAGAGGGGGGGAGCGGAGAGTGCTGGGTCTCCGGCAGTTCCCTATTGGATGGGGGCAGCGGAGAGTGCTGGGTCTCCGGCAGTTCCCTATTGGATGAGGGCAGCGGAGAGTGCTGGGTCTCCGGCGGCTCACTCTCGGAGGAGTGGAGCGGGGCACGGGGAGCTACTGCAGGATCTCCGCTTGAATGGGGGCGTGGGGAATGGGGAGGTCTAGATTGCTCCTCCCGAGAAGGGGGGCGCGGAGATTTCTGGGGCGAAGGGATCGGATCCGCCATATGTCGAGATTACACGTGGAGGCGGTGGATTCGGATAATCTGAATGGGTTGCGCGTTTGACGTTGGCGTATTGGGGAGCAGGCCTGTGAGTGATGTTCTGGCCGGAGTGCCATTTTCTGAGTTGCAGCGACTGAGGAAAGAGACTGGGCATGATCGATTGCCGCCAGGCCAGCGCCTGGTGCGGGAATGGCCGGTGCTGACCTATGGCGGCACGCCGGTGATCGATACGAAGGACTGGAATCTGCAGGTCTGGGGCGAGGTGGAGCGCGAGCGGATTCTGTCTTATGAGCAGTTCGAAGCTATTGGGGTGTCGAAGAAGAAAAACGACATCCACTGCGTCACCCACTGGTCGCGGTATGACAACACGTGGGACGGAGTGCTGCTGTCGGACTTGATCGAGGCGTTCGGGGTCAAGCCGTCGGCGACGCACGTGATGTTCCACTGCTACGGCGGCTACACGGCAAATGTGCCGCTGGCCGACATCCGCGCCGACGACCACGCCATGTTGGCAGTCGCGCATGACGGCCGTCCGTTAGACCCGATGCACGGCGGTCCGGTGCGGGCAGTGATTCCCTCGCTGTACTTCTGGAAGTCGGCGAAGTGGGTCGGTGGGATCGAGTTCTTGTCCAAGGACGCTCCCGGATTCTGGGAGATGTACGGCTACCACATGCACGGTGATCCCTGGCGGGAAGAGCGCTACGGCTGATTCAATCTGGCTAGTCTCTGTGTACTGCGCGACCGCCTGAGGTGAACTGGCAATGAGCCGCGTCGAAGAAGCTGCCACCGTCTATCAGTGGAGTCCGACGATCCCTGGCGAGATCGAGGGTCAATTGTTGATCCCGCTGCCGGACGGGTTTGCAGTCACCGACGAATGGTGGGATTGGCTGCGGGAGGAAAATCCGCACGTTCGGATCGAAGTGACACCGGACAGGGAGTTGCGAATCGTCATGGTCTCCACCGAGGGCTCGTACATCTCCTCAGTGATCACCTATCAGATTTGGAAATGGATCGAGGCAGGTGGTGGAGGCATGGCGCTCGAGAGCGCAAACGCCTACGACCTGCCCACGGGCTTCCGCAAGCGCCCCGACTGTTCGTGGGTGTCGCCTGAGCAAATGCCGACTGTTCCCAGGCCGTGGAGAGAGAAGTTCGACATCGTTGGAGATCTGATCGTTGAGGTTCGATCACCAAGTCAATCAGTTGAGAGACAACGGGAAGAGATGGTTGAGTGGATCGACGGTGGCGTACGGCTCGGATGGCTCATCGATCCCTTCTCACGCATAGTCTGGCTCTACCGGGCCAATGGCGAGGTTGTCGAGTTGGACGACCCCAGTGAGCTATCGGGTGAAGATGTTTGTAGCGGGCTTGTTATCGATATGTCGCAGGTCTGGGACTGACGGGTTCGGCTGTTGTACGATTTCGGTGATGACGATGCGAACTTCCGTTGATCTGATGATGCTGGGCCGCATGGTGATGCCCGGGGTCCTGCCTCGCTAGCACCTCGTAATGGGGGCGCGGCGAGGGAGGGCCGACACGCTCACGCTTCGCCGCCGTTCTGTTCTAGCGAAAGACCCATTCCGATATGACCTATGCCACTTCCCTCGCCTGTCGAGAGTGTGGACGCGAGTTTCCGCTCGACCCGCTACATGTTTGCGATTTCTGTTTCGGCCCGTTGGAGGTCGCCTATGACCACGATGGGATCCAGTCCAAGATTTCTCGCGAACGGATCGAATCCGGTCCACGCTCAATCTGGCGCTACAAGGACCTGCTGCCCGTCGACGACGACTTCATCGTCGACCTGAACGTGGGCATGACTCCATTGCTGCGCGCCGACCGCTTGGCCGAGCAGTTGGGCATGCGCGAGCTGTGGATCAAGAACGACACATGTAATCCGTCCTGGTCGTTCAAGGATCGTGTGGTGGCTGTGGCGTCGTCGCGGGCCCGTCAATTGGGCTTCAAGACGCTGGCCTGTGCCTCGACTGGCAATCTGGCTAACTCGGTGTCGGCACACGCAGCGCGTGCCGGGATGGACGCGATTGTCTTTATCCCGCACGACCTTGAGGCCGGCAAGGTACTTGGATCGGCTGTCTACAATCCGACGATTGTGGCGGTCAATGGGTCATATGACGATGTGAACAGGCTCTGCTCGGAGCTGGCCGACAACCGACATTGGGCGTTTGTGAACATTAATGTGCGTCCGTACTACGCCGAGGGATCGCGCACGCTGGCTTACGAAGTGGCCGAGCAACTCGGCTGGCGAGCGCCTCGCCAGGTGGTCGCGCCGATGGCTTCGGGATCTCTGTTCACCAAGATCCACAAGGGTTTCCAGGAGTTCCAGCGCTATGGGTTGATTGAAGAAACGCCGGTGCGGATGATTGGCGCTCAGGCCGAGGGCTGCTCGCCGATTACTAGCGCATGGCGCAACGAGACGACCAACATTCGGCCCGTGAAGCCGAACACGATTGCGAAGTCGCTGGCGATTGGCAATCCGGCCGATGGCTACTACGCGCTGAAGACGATGAAGCGCACCGACGGCGGCGCGACGGCGGTCACCGACCCGGAGGTCGTTGAGGGCATCCAGATGCTGGCCGAGTACGAGGGTGTCTTTGCCGAGACGGCCGGCGGTGTGACTATCGCCGGGCTGCGGCAGGCGATCGCCAATGAGCAAATTGATCCGAACGAATCGACGGTCGCCTTCATCACGGGCGGCGGATTGAAGACGTCCGATGCCGTCGTAGACCACGTCACACAGGCGATTCCCATCGAAGGCACGTTGCAGTCATTCGAGGCTGCGTTTGCCGAGGCGCCGGAAGCTGTCGGAGTGGGAGGCTAGACATGGCCAGACGACGAGTCCGGTTCACGTTCGAGGGCGACTCAGTGACGGAGCCGGTGATTTACCTGGTCGGTCACGAGTTCGACGTGGTGACCAACATCCGCATGGCCGATGTCGAGCACGACTTCGGTTGGGTCGTGCTTGAGGTCGACGGCGACCACGACGAGATCGACCGAGCGCTGGCGTGGGTGGCATCGAAGGGCGTCCGCGTCGACCCCGTAGCAGGCGATGTCGTCGAGAGTTAGTCTGGGGCGAAATCTCCCCTTCTGGTCCCCTCTCCCTCTGGGAGAGGGTTAAGGTGAGGGCCAGAGTGAGAGTTTCCCTTCCGGACCCGAGGAGCAAGCGGCGATGGCGATCGAGACGATTCCCCATCTGGTCACAGCCGACGAACTGTTGGAACTCTCGAGCGATGGTTTCTATGGCGAACTGATCCGAGGGGTACTCTGCGAATCTATGCCGCCCGGAGTAGACCACGCGCAGATCGCAGCAGAGTTTTGTGCAGAACTTCGTAACTTTGTGAAGTCGCGCCGATTGGGGCGTGTGCTGGCCGGCGATCCAGGCGTCAAAGTCGAGAGAGATCCAGATACCGTGCGCGCGCCGGATGTCGCATTCATCTCGGCAAGTCGACTACCACTGGATCAACGCAATCCGGGTTACTCCGAGGTCCTCCCCGAGTTGGTCGTTGAGGTGAAGTCTCCCAGCGACAGCCGTGATCAGGTCAACGACAAGGCCGAGATGTGGCTGCGCCATGGCGTCCTACTCGTCTGGGCAGCGTTCCCGGATGAACGAACCGTCGAAGCGCATCATGCCGAACAGGGTGTTGTGATCTATCGAGCAGACGACGAACTCGACGGGATGGATGTCCTGCCCGGCTTCACCTGCGCGGTTGCTCCCCTGTTTGAGGCCTGATCCCTGAGACATGCCGCCAGATCCTGTTTTCTGCCTCGTATCCCGTCATACGCGCGCTTGTAGCGGGAATCTCTCATGTTCAAGTACATTCGCCAGTGCCGAGCCCAGGCCTAGCCTTGACTAGGGGGAGTACGCCATGCCGGATCCATTTCAGATCGATATCCCCGACTCCGAGATCGAGTACCTCAACCGGCGGCTCGCCGAGATACGTTGGCCTTCGGAGGTCACCGACTCCGGCTGGCAATACGGCTCGAACCTCGCCTACATCAAGGAGCTCTGCGAGTACTGGCGTACGTCATTCGACTGGCGTGCCCGCGAGGCCGAACTGAATGCGATGCCGCAATTCACGACTCAGGTTTCGGCGGACGGCGTTGAGGACTACACGGTTCACTTTGTGCTTCAGGAAGGCGTTGGGCCCAATCCGTTCCCAATCATCTTCACGCACGGCTGGCCGGGCTCGTTCTTTGAGGTATCGAAAGTCATCGGCCCGCTTACCGATCCTGCTGCGTACGGCGGCGATCCGGAGGACGCGTTTACGGTCGTCGCTCCATCTCTGCCGGGATTTGGATTCTCGGAGATTCCATCGGTTGGCGGTTTCGGTCATATGCGGGCGGCTCGGATGTGGGTGGCGTTGATGTCGGAGCTTGGCTTCGAGCGATACGGGGCGCAGGGTGGCGACGTGGGCGCCCGAGTCTCGGCGTTGACTGCCTATGGGGATCCCGAGCACTGCATTGGCGCGCAGATCAATATGCCAAACAGTCAGCCGCCGGAGGACCATCCTGAGGAAAACTGGAACGACGAGGAACGAGCGGTCATGAACCGAATGCGGGAATGGCAATCTAAGGAAGCCGCTTACCAGTGGATTCAGGGCACACGACCGCAGACGTTGTCCTATGGATTGACCGACTCGCCGGCGGGTCTGGCTGCCTGGATTGCAGAGAAATGGCGCACCTGGTCAGATTGCGACGGCGAGATCGAAACCCGCTTCAGCAAGGACGAGCTGCTGACCAACATCTCGATCTACTGGTTCACCCGGACGATTAACTCATCCACCCGTTACTACTACGAGCGTCGGCAGCACGATCAGGCCAACGCGCTGCCCGGTCCGTTGAAGACTCCGGCTGGATTCTCGGTGTTTCCAAAGGAGATATTCGGTCCGCCGAGGAGCTGGGTTGAGGCGGAGTACAACGTGACTCAATGGTCGGTGCATGATCGCGGTGGTCACTTCGCGGCGATGGAAGAGCCGGATTTGCTGGTTGGTGATATTCGGGAGTTCTTCCGTCCGTTGCGTTGAGAAGTGACGGTTGGGATCGTGGATCTCAGTCCCCGCTTTACGCGGGGACCTGTTCCCCCTCTTCTCAAGGTTGGATATTGAGTCGCGAGTAAGCGGAGACCTAGCGGGTCCCCGCGTAAAGCGGGGATTGGGCAGAAGGGCGGGGATTGAGAATCACGGACAATTGAGCAGGCGTGCGATACTGCGCGCGGATTACTTCAACGACAGACTCGCTCGTAGCGTGAGGATGACAACATGCCAGAACCATTCAAGATTTCCGTGCCCGACACCGAGATTCGCGACCTGAAGCGCCGCCTGGCGCAGACTCGCTGGCCGTCGGAAGTGTCCGACTCGGGCTGGCAGTATGGGTCGAACTTGGCCTATATGAAGGAGCTCTGCGACTACTGGCGCAGCTCGTATGACTGGAAGGTCCAGGAGACGTACCTGAACCGGATGCCTCAGTTCACGACCCAGGTATCGGCGGATGGCGTCGAGGACTACACCGTTCACTATGTGCACCAGGAGGGCGTCGGCGACAATCCGTTGCCGCTGGTCTTCACGCACGGTTGGCCGGGAACGTTCTATGAGGTCTCGAAGATCATTGGCCCGCTAACCGATCCGGCGGCGCACGGCGGGGATCCGGCAGACGCGTTCACTGTGGTTGCGCCGTCGATTCCCGGGTATGGGTTCTCGCAGATTCCGACCTCGGGCGGATTCGGTCAGAAGCGGACGGCGCTGCTCTGGGGCGCGCTGATGGACCAGCTCGGATACGAGAAGTACGGCGCACAGGGCGGCGACTGGGGCGCGATTGTGACGGCTCAGGTCGCCTATCAGCATCCCGACAACTGCATCGGCGCTCAGATCAACATGCCCATCGGTCGCCCTCCAACAGACAAGCCGCAGGAGGAGTGGACGGACGAAGAGAAGGCGGTCGGAGCGCAGGCAGCACACTGGCAGGCTCAGGAGACCGGCTACCAGGCGATCCAGGGCACGAAGCCGCAGACGCTGTCATACGGCTTGACCGACTCACCCGCCGGCCTGGCGGCCTGGATCACCGAGAAGTGGCGCTCCTGGTCGGACTGTGACGGAGACATCGAGAAACGCTTCACCAAGGACGAAATCCTGACCAACATCTCGATCTACTGGTTCGGTCAGACAATCAACTCGTCTACTCGCTACTACTACGAGATGCGCCAGAACCAGCAGGAGAACTTCCTGCCGGGCCGGTTGGAAACGCCGACGGGCTTCTCGATCTTCCCGAAGGAGATCATCACGGCGCCGCGTAGCTGGTGTGAGCCGGGCTACAACATCCAGCAGTGGTCGGTCCATGACAAGGGTGGCCACTTCGCGGCGCTCGAGGAGCCGGGGTTGCTGGTCCAGGATATCCGCGACTTCTTCCGCCCACTCCGTTAACGAACCGAGCGGTTGAACCGTTCCTTTCTCCCCCCTCTGGGGGGAGATGCCGAAGGCAGAGGGGGGCCACTGAGGACCGGACAAAACATGCAGCCATTCCAAATCCACGTGCCCGAAGCCGAAATCACGGAACTCCGCCGACGCCTCCGCGACACCCGTTGGCTGCCCGAAGTCCCCGACTCCGGGTGGCTCTACGGAATCGATCTCGCCTTCACGCAGGACCTGGCGGCCTATTGGGCTGACGAGTTTGACTGGCGTGCAATCGAGTCGCAGTTGAACGGATTTCCTCAGTTCAAGACATCGTTGACGGCGTGGAATGACGAATCTCTAGGGATCCACTTCATTCATCGGCGTAGCTCGCGTGCAGACGCCCGTCCACTGATGATCCAGCATGGCTGGCCGTCCTCGGTGTATGACTTTCACAAGATCATTGACGAACTGGCCGAACCTTCTGATCCCAGTGCACCAGCGTTTCACGTGATTGCGCCGACTCTGCCGGGATATGGCTGGTCGGACATTCCCAAACGAAGTGGTGTCGGTCCGTCCGCGATTGCGGATATGTGGGTCGAGTTGATGTCACGGCTGGGATACGACGAGTTTCTCTATCACGGCGGTGACTGGGGCGCGTCTGTTGGTGGACAGCTCGCGCTGCGGCATCCGGAGCGGATTCTCCGGATTCACCTGACAGCGGGCGCGCTGCAACCAGGTGGTTCGGCGGCGCGACCGCAGACCGAGGAGGAGCAGCGCTTCGTCGTCGAGGAGCAGGAACCATACGTCCGCGACGACGCGGCGCATCGCGGTATCCACGGGACCAAGTTCCAGACGATGGCGTTTCACCTTGAGGACTCGCCGGTTGGTCTGATGGCCTGGATCGTGGACAAGTGGTGGCTGCTCGCCGACATCATGCGCGAGGATGAGCAACCTCGCGGTGGCGATCTGTATCGGCGGTTCAGCAAGGATGAGCTGCTGGCGACCGTTTCCATCTACTGGTTCACGCGGACGCAGTCGTCGGCGATGCGGATTTATCACGAGGCAATGCGACCGCCGGCGGAGACTGAGGCTGAAGTCGGTGGCCAGGTGCAACTCAGGGAGGGCCAGCGCGCAGAGATTCCGGCTGGATTCGCGAAGTTGAAGCGAGGCACGCCGTTGCCGCCACGATCGTGGTGTGAGCGTGCCTTCAACGTCGTTCACTGGAGCGAATTCCCCGAAGGCGGACACTTCCCGGCGATGGAAGTGCCCGATCTGCTGCTCGACGACCTCAGACAGTTCTTCGCCTGATGCCGGTCGTCCGACACCATCTGCGGTGTCTGGATTGCAAGGCCGAAGCGCCGGCGTCGCTGCAGCTGTCTTGCGGCGAATGTGGTGGTTTGTTCGAGATCGACTATCCCCGACTGCCCGAAGGTGGCATGCGCTTGCCGTTGAACGAACTGCCGCTGGGTCAGGGTGGAACTCCGACGATCAGTTTCGACTGGCCCGAGGCGAGGCGCTTGCGGTTGGAGCTCAAGTTGGAGTTCCTGTCGCCGACCGGGTCGTTCAAAGATCGCGGCGCGGCGATGCTGGTCTCGGCCGCCTGGAGCGCGAACACTGCAGCGTTCGTTGAAGACTCTTCAGGCAACGCCGGCGCGGCGTTGGCCGCCTATGCGGCTGCCGCGCGGATGTCGGCTGAGATCTTCGTACCGGCGAACGCGCCGGAAGTGAAGCAATCGCAGATCAGCGTGGTTGGCGGCAACATTCATCCAGTCGACGGTGATCGCGAGGCGGTCGCGGCCGCCGCCCAGCAGTTTGCGCGAGACCAGGACATTCCGTACCTCTCGCACAACCGCAGTCCTTACTTCAGCGAGGGCATGAAGCCAGCTGCCGCAGAGATCGCCGAGCACGGTCTGCCTGATGCGATCGTCTTGCCGGTTGGCAACGGCTCGTTGTTGATCGGGTTGTATCGCGGCTTTCAGGAGCTGATTCAGCTTGAACAGATCGATCGGATGCCGCGCCTGTACGGTATTCAGGCCATGAATGTCAGCCCGCTGGCATCGGCGTTCCGCAACCATGAACCGCCAGAGACACAACAGACGATTGCGGATGGCATCGCCGTCGCGCAGCCGCCGAGACTCGCGCAGATGCTGGAGGCGTTGCGCGGGAGCGGAGGCGCAGCGGGCGTCGTCTCGGAGATGGAGATTGAAGCTGCGCGGCAGACAATCGCAGAACGCGGGTTGTTCGTGGAGCCGACATCGGCGGTGCCGCTGGCAGCACTGGTGCGTCTGGTGGAGCGCCGGATGATCGCAGAGGATCAGCGAGTGCTGATTCCGTTGACGGGATCGGGAATGAAGAGTCCGACGATACGCTGACGGTTATGCGGCGTGATACTTGGCCTGACCCGGCTCTGTGGATTTGGCGTCGGCTGACGTCGGTCAAGTGGGCGATTGGCTTGATCCTGGCGGCGGCGTTGTTTTCGGCGGTCGGAGTGGTGATTCCCCAGGTGCCGCCTCAGTTGGCGGACATCCCCGAGCAGGTCGAGGAGCACATCGAGCTGCAGCGTCCAACCTGGGGCTGGTTCACCGATGTGCTGGCCGAGTTCCCCTGGTTCTATGAGACCAACGGCGGGGTCTTCAACCTCTACAAGCAGCCCTACTGGTACGCGGTCGTGGCGATGGTCGCGCTGGCGATCTCGGTCTGCACGGTCAGCCGGGCGCCACCGATCTGGCGGACGGTGCGCAAGCCGCCGAAGCGGGTCAATGCTGCGTACTTTGATCGGGCGCGGCATCGGGCCTCTGCGATGTTGGATGCAGGGGTCGAAGCGGAGACCGCTCAAGCGCAGGTGGTTGGACGGTTGCGGGCGGCGCGGTATCGCGTGGAAGAGGTCGATTCCGGCGACGGCGAGGTGATGCTGTTCGCCGACCGCTTCGGCTGGGCCCAGCTTGCGACGTTTGTGACGCACCTGGCCTTGTTGTTGTTGCTGGGCGCGACCCTGGTGACGAAGTTTGGCGGCGAGGAGTACCAGTTCTGGGTGGCTGAGGGCGAGTCGCACATCCTGTTTCCACCAGGTGACGACCGGGCGCAGGTGCAGATCATCGTGGATGACGCAGTGGCGCGTTTTGCCGACGACGGGCAGGCGCTGGACTTTCGCAGCCTGGTCCGCGTCGCCGAAGCGGGCTCGGAAGTTGGCGGTGGCGAAGTGACGGTCAATGGTCCTGTCCATGCAGCCGGGTATCGGGTGCATCAGGCCGCGTATTGGGAGCACGGAGCCGAGCTGCGGGTCTTTGATCATTCCTCGGGCCAGTTGCTGTATGCCGAGACGCACTTTCTCGATGAACAGATCGTCGGTCCGCGGATTCGGGTCGAGCGCGGTGGTGCGGCGGTTTCGGAGGAAGTGATTTCGTTGGAGCATGCCGTCGCGGATGAGATGGTTGATCCGGAATCGGAAGACCAACGGCTATCTGGCTACACCCTGATTCCCCTCGACCAGCAGCGCTCACTCGCCGTGGTGATGGTGCCGTCGACGGATGGCTTTGAGTTCTGGTATCGCGTAATGCCGACGCCCGCAGATGCGTTTGGGCTGACGTTCGATGAACTCGGCGTCGGTCAAGCTGCCCCCCTGGCGCCTCGGGTCGAGATCACGACGGAGGACGAGCCTTACTTCGAAGGTGTGCTCTCGCTGGACCAGTTGCAGGGCGAGGCAATGCTGGCCGCGTTGCCGCTGGGTGACGGTGAGGTGTTGCTGGTCGGGTTCCGGGACGCAGACTCGGCCGACGGCTTTTTCTATTACTCGCCTGAGCGTGAAGAGGACCGAGGACTGCTGGCCGAGGGCGCGACGGTCGATCTGACTGACGGATTCAGCTTGACCTACCACGGCGCAGAGCCGGATTCCTCGCAACAAGGATCACTTGAGGTTGGAGAAACGCGGGCGATTGGTTCAATTGAGCTGACGTGGCTGGGCGCGGAATCGGTGTTCTATGAGGTCGCGGCCGACATCCCCGGCGCGAGCGGAGAGGCGCTGATCGCGCTCGAGCGGTTTGGTCAGGCGCGAACGGCGGAGACGTTTGATGCGCTGGGCGGCGAGAGCGTTCGTCTGGCCGTGGGAGCAACGAATGACTCTTCTGCGGGAGGACAGGTCGGACGGCCGTCGCGGATGATACTGGGATTGGGTGGCGAAGCGGGGCGGATCGAGTTGGATGAGGGGCAGGAGATTGTGCAAAGCGGGATGCGGTATCAGTTTGCCGGACCTCGGGAATTCACGGGACTCAACGTGCGCCGCGATCCAGGTGGGACGGCGTTCTGGGTGGGGATTGGATTGGGGATTGTGGGAATGTCGATGACGTTCTTTGCGCCTCGGCGTCGGGTCTGGGCTCGGGTAACGGCGGATCGAGTACAACTGGCCGGACAGGCGGGTCACGGTGTTGACCTGACCTCTGAATTGGAGCGGCTGGTCGCTGGCGAGACTGAGTCGCAGGGTCGGCGTTGGCGATTCAGACGACGCGGATTGTTCGGCGGCGATTACGCTCAGGGTGAGGACGGGAGGCGTGACGATGATTGAACTGGTGGGGATTATCAACATCGGGATCAACCCGGTGCTGATCGACACAGGCGGATTCGAGCTCACCTGGCACGGACTGTTTACGGCACTTGGCATCGCGGCGGGCGTGTGGTTGGCAGTGCGACTGGCGCGCCGGGCGAAAATCTCCGAGGACGACGCGATGTCGATCGCGGTGGTCTCGGTGTTATCGGGGATCATCGGTGCTCGATTGCTCTGGGTGATCGAGCACACAGATCAAATTGGCTCGGTGGGCGACATCTTTGCCCTGACCGATGGTGGGATCTCGATTTACGGGGCAATGATCGGCGGCGTGTTGGGCGGGTTCTTGTATGTCACGTTCTTCAAGCCAAACTTTCCCAAGTGGGTGGCGCTGGACGTTGCTGCTCCGGGGATGATCCTGGGTCAGGCGATTGGGCGATTCGGCGACTTTGTCAATGGCGAGCACTTCGCCAATGCGTCGGAGTTGCCCTGGGCGTTTCGCTACACACATCCGTTCACGGACGGTCCTTGGTCGGCGCCGGGAATCGATGGCTGGTTTCGCGGCTCTCGTGGATTCGATGGCGAGATGCCGGTCGCAGTACATCCGGTCGCGGGCGGCTACGAGCCAATCCTCGACTTCATGATCCTGGGCGGCCTGTTCCTGCTGCGTCGGATGGGTGTCGGCGCGGGCTGGGGATTCACGTTCTATGTGTTTTCGTATGCCGCAGTCCGAGGCTTGCTGTCGTTGCTGCGGACCGACGAGGCGGCGCTCGCCGGCGCGCTGTCGGTGCCGCAGTTGCTGGCGATTCTGACGGGCGTTGCAGCGATCTGGATGGCACTGCACCTGCGTCGTCACCGTCAGGCAGCAGTGCCGACTGGGAGCGAGTTGGAGCGTCACACGCATCGTGGCAGCCGTCGCGGAGGATTGGGTCGTGGCTGAGTCGCTGGAGCTGGTGCTCTGGGTCAAGGCCGATTGCAGCGCTTGCGAGCGCGCCCACGAGCTGATGTCGTCATTGTCGGCGGCGATGCTGTTTGAGTGGGAGTCGCGCAAAGGCGAATATCAAGACGCCGTGCCGGTCGTGGCGACATCGGAGGGTCAGGTGTTGGCAGAGGCGCCGATTGTCGTGGGGGAGCTGGTGGACGCGATCCTGGACCTCACTTCTCCAGATTGATTGCGTGTAGGCCGCATTCTTTCTGGGTCGCTTCTTCCCACCACCAGCGACCGGCTCGCTCGTGCTCTCCTGGGTGGGTGGCTCTGGTGCAGGGAGCGCAGCCGATCGATTTGAAGCCCCGGTCATGCAGCGGGTTGTAGGGCACGCCGTAGGACATGATGTGCTGCCAGACCTGGGCTGATGTCCAGTTGGCCAGCGGATTGAACTTGACCAGCGGATTGTCGGTGCGGCCAAAGCCGGGGTCGAGCTGGACGACCGGAATCTCGGCGCGGGTGCCGGGCGATTGATCCCTGCGTTGTCCGGTGACATAGGCATCCACCTCGGAGAGGGCGCGGCCGAGCGGCTCGACCTTGCGAATGCCGCAGCACTCACTATGTCCGTCCTTGCGGAAGCTGAACAGCCCTTTATCTCGCACGAGTTGTTCTACTGCGTCAGCCAGAGGCGAATAGGTCTCGATTGCGATCCCGTAATGGTCGCGGACTCGCTCGATGAACTCGAGGGTCTCTGGATGCAGCCGTCCAGTGTCGAGGCTGAACACGCTGAAGGTCCGGTTGAGCTTCTGGGCTTCCCGCGCGGCGAAATCGACCAGGACGACATCTTCGGCGCCGCTGAAGGAGATGGTGAGATTCTCGAACTGAGTCAGCGCCTCGGCGATGATGTCCGAGGGGTGAGCATTGGCTAAACGAGTCGCGGCGGCATCGATCTGTGTGGCGTCGAATGCACTGGCGGTCGTGGTCATGGCTGGACTCCGATTACGTCGTCTGGAGAGCGGTTGGTTGGTCGGGGGGAAATGATACTATTTCAGTCAAGATTATCCGCATCGCCTCAGAAGCGGTATGGCCTGGATGTTCTGCCGATGATGAAGCTGTCGTCAACCAGCGATTACGGGATTCGTGCCCTGGTCGATCTGGCGCAACAGGATGATGGCGCGCCGATTCCATCGTCGGAGATTGCCGAGCGACAGGGTATCCCTACTTCACTGGCCGGGCAGGTGCTGGGTCGTTTGCGGGCGGCGGGATTCATTTCCTCAGCCCGCGGAGCGCAAGGCGGTCACCAACTGGCACTGGCGCCGGAGGAGATTCGATTGGATCGCGTCGTCGAGGCGCTCGAAGGTCCGTTGACCTTGGCTGCCTGTCTCGAGCGGGGCGCGCAGGGCGGCCGGGCGTCGGAGCGCTGTACCGGGGCGGCCGCGCAAGTCCGCCTCTGGGACGACGTGCGCGCCGCCATTTTGGACACATTGGCCGACCGCACGATCGCCGACCTCGCCGCGGAATCGGTCCTGTTGGGTTCGCCGACCGGCGGCCGCTACCACATATAGACCAACCAGTTGACCACTCGACCAACCAGTCTGACGAGACGAACACCATCTTGAGCCTGACCCGTCCGCAGCTTGCAGATTCCGTGCTTGATCTGATCGGCGCCACGCCGATGGTCACGCTACAGCGAGTCGTACCTGAAGGCGGAGCTGAAGTGGTGGTCAAGATGGAGTCGTTGAATCCGGGCGGATCGGTCAAGGACCGGATCGCGCGGTCGATGATCGAGGACGCAGAGTGCGGCGGCGCCTTGCTGCCCGGGGACGTGATCGTGGAGCCGACCTCAGGCAATACTGGCGTGGGTCTCGCATTGGTGGCGGCGGTCAAGGGCTATCGACTGGTCCTGACGATGCCCGAGGACATGTCGCATGAGCGGCGTCGATTGCTGGAGCGGTTCGGTGCGGAAGTTGTGTTGACGCCGGCGATCGAAGGCATGACAGGTGCGGTGTTTGCGGCGGAGGAACTGGCCTCAGAAGACGGTTACTTCATGCCCCAACAGTTTCAGAACCTCTCCAATCCGGAGATTCATCGCCGGACGACGGCGCAGGAGATCTGGTCGGGACTTGAGGGCCGCGAGATGGGAGATGGCGAGCGCTTGCACGCGTTCGTCACCGGTGTAGGGACGGGCGGCACGATCACCGGCGTGGGCGAAGTGTTGCGTGATCGACAGCCGGGATTGTCGGTGACGGCCGTCGAGCCCGAGCGCTCGCCGGTGTTGCAGGGTGGCAGGTTTTCGGTCCATGCGATCCAAGGCATCGGCGCGTCGTTTGTGCCGGGTGTCCTGAATCGTGAGGTGTATGACGAGGTGATTGGCGTCTCGGATCGCGACGCCGAGCAGATGATGCTTCGGTTAACGCGTGAAGAAGGCATCTTGTGTGGGATTTCATCGGGCGCGAACGTGTATGCGGCGAACATTGTCGCGAAGCGTCTCGGTCCCGATTGTCGTGTCGTGACCACGATCTGCGACACGGGCGAGCGGTACCTGTCGATGCCGCTCTCTGACAGTTGATCTGCCAGTTGAGCTGAGAGCTGAGCCTGAAGGCTGAGAGGACGAACCATGAGCGTGAAGGTCTACATTCCGACGCCGTTTCGGAAGATCACGGGCAACCGCACCTTTGTCGATGCAGACGGGATCGATGTCAATGGGGTGCTCCGCGATCTTGACCAGCGGTTTCCCGGATTCGGTGAGATGGTCTTCGATGGCGAGCAGGAACTGCTTGAGCACGTCAACGTCTATGTGAACAACCACGAGATCACCTCGTTGGAGGGTGCCGAGACGAAGGTCGCCGACGGCGACGAGATGGCTGTGATTCCGGCTATCGCCGGTGGAGCTGCAATGACGCCGGAAATGGTTGAGCGCTACTCGCGACACCTGATCATGGACCAGGTCGGACCGCTCGGTCAGCGCAAGCTGATTGACGGCAAGATTCTCGCAGTCGGCGCGGGCGGCCTCGGTTCGCCGGTGCTGGTTTACCTCGCGGCGGCGGGCATCGGCACGATCGGCATCGCCGACTTCGATGTCGTCGACCGCTCGAACCTGCAGCGCCAGATCATCCACGGCACCTCCGACATTGGCCGGATGAAGGTGGACTCGGCCAAGGACCGGATTCTGGAGATGAATCCGAACATCAACGTGATCACCCACACGTCACCGCTGACCTCCGACAACGCGATGGAGATCATTCCCGAGTACGACGTGATCATCAACGGCGCAGACAACTTCGCGACGCGCTACCTGGTCAACGACGCAGCCTTCCTGGCCGAGAAGATCCTGGTTGACGGCTCGATCTTCCTGTTCGAGGGACAGGTCACGACGTTTTTCCCGGGTGAGGGTTGCTACCGCTGCCTGTACCCGTCGCCACCGCCTCCGGGCATGGTGCCGTCCTGCTCCGAGGCCGGTGTGCTCGGCGTGCTGCCCGGTACGGTCGGTGCGATCCAGGCCACCGAAGCGATCAAGGTCCTGCTTGAGCAGGGCGAACCGCTGAAGAACCGGCTGCTGCTCTACGACGCGCTGGCGATGGACTTCCGCACCGTCAAGATTCGCCGCGACCCGGCCTGCCCGCTGTGCGGCGACGCACCGTCGGTGACTGAACTGATCGACTACGAAGAGTTCTGCGGCTCACCGTTCCACGAGAACTAGGCTGCTCACCCTGCGCATGAGCGAGAGGATTCACCGTATGGCTGTTGAAGTACGCGTCCCGTCGATGCTGCAGAAGTTCACCGATGGAGAAAAGAAGGTGCAGGTCGAATCTGGCAACGTCGGCGAACTGCTGACGACGCTGGAAACGTCCTATCCGGGCATTGGTCACCAGTTGCTTGAGGACGGCGAGCTGCGCCGCTTTGTCAACATCTATCTGAACGACGAGGACATCCGCTTCCTCGACGGCATGGAGACTTCGCTGTCGGACGGCGACGTGCTGGCGATCTTGCCAGCTCTGGCCGGAGGCGCATAGCGATGGTCACTGCCCAGACGACTCAGAGGTCGGCCCGTTTTCAGTCATTGCTGGACACGATCGGCAACACGCCGTTGGTCCGCTTGCAACGGATGTCGCCGAATCCCGACGTGGCGATCTGGGTCAAGCTGGAAGGCCAGAATCCGACCGGCTCGGTCAAGGACCGTATTGCCAAAGCGATGATCGACGCCGCTCACGCCGACGGATCGCTCAAGCCAGGCCAAACGATCCTCGAGCCGACGTCAGGCAACACCGGACTGGCGATCGCGCTCATGGGACGGTTGACCGGGCATCCGGTGCGCTGCGTGATGCCGGAATCGGTGTCGGTGGAGCGCCGCGACCTGTTGTCGTTCTTTGGCGCGGAGGTCGTGCTTTCGCCGGGCGAGAGCGGTTCGAACGGCGCCGTGCGGATGGCCAAGGAAATGTATGAGGCCGATCCGTCGGTCTTCATGCCGATGCAGTACGAGAACGCGGCCAACCCGGGCGCGCACTACGAGACGACCGGGCCTGAGATTCTGCGCGATTGCCCCGAGATCACCCACTTCGTCGCCGGACTCGGCACTGGTGGCACGCTGACCGGCGTGGGGCGCTACCTCAAGGAGCAGAACCCGGAGATCAAGATCGTTGCTGCTGCGCCGCATCCCGGCGATCTGGTCCAGGGACTGCGATCGCTCGACGAGGGCTACATCCCGCCTGTGCTGGATGAGTCGGTTCTCGACGCTCGAATTATGGTCGATTCACGAACGTCGTTCGCGGTCGTCAAGCGCTTGCTCGAGGAGGAAGGCATCTTCGCTGGCATCTCCTGCGGCGCAGCGATTCGCGCCGCACAGCGGGCGGCGGAGCGACTGGAGAGCGGGAACATCGTCGTCCTGCTCGCTGACGGCGGCTGGAAGTACCTATCGACCGGCCTCTGGAATCGCGATTACGACGACATCGCCGGCGATGAAGAGATTGAAGGCAAGATCTGGTGGTGAGCTCCCTCTAGCGCTACCCCTCTGGGGGAGCTGTCACGAAGTGACTGAGGGGGCCAGCATTGGCAACACCCGTTTACGTTCCAAGGAAGGAACACCAACATGGCTGAGTACGCACATCCCGAGAAACTGGTCACGACCGACTGGGTCGCCGACAACCTGGACAACCCGAATGTGGTGCTGATCGAGGTCGACGTCGACACGTCGGCCTACGACGAGGGACACCCGCCGGGCTCTGTCGCCTGGAACTGGACCTCGCAACTGCAGGATCAGGTCTCGCGCGACGTCGCTTCACGCGAGGTCGTGACCGATCTGTTGCGCAGCGCAGGCGCCAATGACGACTCGCAGATCGTCCTGTTTGGCGACAACAACAACTGGTTCGCTGCGTACGCCCTGTGGATGCTTGAGCTCTACGGGGTGAGCAACACCGCGCTAATGAACGGCGGTCGCGCCAAGTGGGAGGCCGAGGGTCGTGCAACGACCACCGACGCACCTGCTCCAGCGGCTGGGAGCATATCTGTCGCCGAGCGCGACGAAGCGCTTCGAGCCAAGCTGCCTGATGTGTTGGCGCACGTCGAGGCCGGTGGACAGCTTGTCGACGTCCGTTCGCCGGACGAGTTCAACGGCGTGATCATGGCTCCGCCAGGCATGGCAGAGACCGCGCAGCGCAAAGGTCACGTGCCCGGCGCTTCAAACATCCCCTGGGTGACTGCGGTGGCCGAGGACGGCACCTTCAAGTCGGCCGACGAGCTCAGCGAGATTTACCAGTCCAAGGGCATCACGGGCGACGAGCCGGTGATCGCCTATTGCCGGATTGGCGAGCGCTCCTCGCATAGCTGGTTCGCGCTGCGCTACCTGCTGGGGATCGACAACACGACCAACTACGACGGCTCCTGGACCGAGTACGGTTCAGTCGTCGGCGTGCCGATCGCCAATCCGTCGGCCTGATCCCCAGACTTCCCCCATTGGGGGAGGTGCCCCGAAGGGGTTGAGAGGGCTGTCGTGCTCACCGACGAGCGCTCGAAATGCACCGCCGCTCCAGGCAGTGCTTCGGAAGTCGGAGCAGTTGTCGAGCAATGAGGAATCGCGCGTGGCAGCTCTCTGGGCGGGCATTCGCAAACCTGCTCACGATCGTCTGTCTTGGGGTTGCCATCGTTGGTGTATCCATGCTCTTCATCGGAGTGATCGCGCTGCACATCGGACTCATTGGCCTGTCCCTGGCGATCCTGTTCACTGCTTACTCCATAGCGACAATGGCAAGAGCCTATGCAAAGGGCGAAAATGGTCGTTGAGCACGCGGGGGCGGCACCATCATGAAAACTGATCGCGTCTGGAAACGCACCGTCGCCCGAGCCGTCAGCTTAAGCGACGCGTCCGCGCTCCCGATTCTGTTCTCCGCCTCGGTCCTGACCCGCTACGTCGATCGCGGCGCGAAGATCCTGCGCACGGACACCGTCGGTCGGCTGATGCAGCCGGGAAAAGCGGTGATTGACTTCGGCATCGTCGAGGACGACACCGTGATTCATCTGCGCTTCGGCGATATCGGTTCGTTGATTCCCGAATCGGAGCGTGCGCACTGGTTGGACCACCTGGTCACACCGAGCGCGAGTCGTCCTTACATGCAGATGACACTGCAACCGGGCGCCTGCCATGATGACGGTGAGCTTCGCGATTGGGTTCTTGAGACGTAGCCGTGGCAGTTGAGTTTCCTCCGTTGCCGACACCCGAAGATGACGAGCGCTATGGCGTCATCTATGCCGACCCGCCCTGGGACTACAAGGGTCAGTTGCAGCACGCCGGTCCCGGCAGCGGCGACTCGGGCGGCGCGATCCGGCACTACGACACGGTTCGGCTCACCGACTTGATGGAGTTGGATATCGCCGCGATTGCTGCGGATGACTCGTTGCTATTCATGTGGGCGACCTCGCCGCATCTCGATCAAGCGATTGACCTGGGCAAGTCGTGGGGGTTTGCCTGGGCGACCGTGGCGTTTGTCTGGGACAAGCAGCGGGTCAATCCGGGTTTCTACACGATGTCGCAGTGCGAGCTCTGTCTGGTCTTCAAGCGTGGCCGGATTCCTGCGCCTCGCGGAGCGCGCAACGTGCGACAGTTAGTCTCGGCGCCGCGCGAGGCGCACTCTCGCAAGCCGGAGGAGGTTCGGCGTAGGATCGAAGTGATGTTCCCTCGGCAACGCAAGATCGAGCTGTTTGCGCGTGACGAGGACATCCATGGATGGGACGCGTGGGGCGCGGAGATCGCGCATCCGCAAGCACAAAGGACCTTCTGGGAACCAGACAAGCGGGAGGCGACAGAATCATGAGCCTTGAGTTGCCGCAGGTGCTGATCGATGAAATGGTCGCGCACTCGCGTGAGGACCTGCCCAATGAGTGCTGCGGCGTGATTGGCCGTGCCTCGGACGGGTCATTGACGTTGTGGCGGGCAACCAATGATCAGGCTTCTCCCTGGCGCTTCAACATTCCGGCCCAGCAACTGCTACATCTGTACAACGAGATCGACGATGTCGACGGTGATCTGCTGGTCATCTACCACTCGCACGTAGCTTCGGAAGCGCGACCTTCGCCGACCGACCTGAACATCGCACGGTTGCATAAGGGCGCGACAGAATGGCCGTACTGGGTGCTGGTCTCGCTGGCCGACGAACCGCCATCGGTACGGGCCTGGCGGATTGACGATGGCGAAGAAGCAGATACGGTCGTTGCCTCAGAGATTGACCTGACAATCTCCGACGTTGACGGAGTGCGCCGCCGGCTGGAGATGATCGAGGTCAACGGTCGACCGCGGGTTCAGGAGACGGCGCTCTAGTGGATTTGGATGGGTTTGCCTGGGGATCGCGGACGCTGATCGTAGGGATTCTCAACGTATCGCCGGATTCGTTCGCGGGCGACGGACTAGACGACGTGGAGGCCGCGGTCGCGCGAGCTGCGCGGATGGCGCGCTGCGGAGCGGACATCATCGATATAGGTGGCGAGTCCACGCGTCCGGGGTTCTCGGCGATTTCCGCTGACGAAGAGATTCGCCGCGTTAGACCCGTCGTCGAGCTTTTGGCCTCCGAACTCGGAGACACGCCGATATCGGTCGATACGACGAAAGCGGCCGTTGCCCGGGCCGCATTCGATGCCGGCGCGTCGGTGCTCAACGATGTCCACGGTTTGCGCGGCGACCCTGCGCTGGCAGATGTCGCGGCGGCTCGAGACGCCTGGGTGATCGCGATGCACAATCAGCGAGGGCGTCCAGCTGCCGATGACCCGGTTGCCAGTGTCCTGGACGGCTTCCGTGCGTCGCTGGAGATCGCGCTGGCGCATGGCGTGAGGCATGAGCGAATCATTCTCGACCCTGGATTCGGATTCGGTTGGGAACTCGCCGCCAACGCAGAGATATTGCGTCGGTTGTCAGAATTGCGGGTTCTGCGGAGCCCGATACTTGTGGGTATGTCAAGAAAGCGGATGACGGGCGCGCAGTTCGGCTGGGGCGTCGAGCAACGATTGGAAGGCTCAGCAGCAGTGACGGCGCTGGCGATTGCCAACGGCGCAGACCTGGTTCGTGTTCACGATGTCGAGGCGATGAGCCGCGTCGTGCAGATGGCCGACGATATCGTGCGCCGATGACCAACGTGTTCCTCGGGATCGGCGGGAATCTGGGAGATCGTCGGGCGACGATGCGCCGCGCGGTCGCAGAGATACGGGCGGTCGTTGAGGACGTGCGGGTGTCGTCCTTGTACGAGACGGCCGCCTGGGGCGTGACCGATCAACCATCGTTTCTTAACGCAGTAGTGCGCGGCAGAACGGAACTGAAAGCGCTGGAGCTGTTGGAAGCGATGCAGGCCATCGAGAACCAGCTTGGACGGGTGCGAACGCAACATTGGGGACCACGCGCCATCGATATCGACATCTTGCTCTACGGCTCCGATGTCATCGACGTGCCGCGGCTGAAGGTTCCGCATCCGTACATGGCGCAGCGCGGATTTGTGCTGCGTCCTCTGGCCGATCTGGCGGCAGGGCTGACACTGCCGGATGGATCGCTGGTCGGCGAGTTGCTGACGACTATCGACCAGGACGATCTACGGCAGGTCGAGGGTCTGGGCTGGGCTGACTGAGCTGATTGGGCCTGCGCTGTGGAAGATCCAGGGCCGAACCTGCTTGATCGCGAGCACGTTGTCAGCGGTGACCTTGAACTCCACCTCGATGGCGAACGGTTCGTCGGTCGCGGGGTCGTACAGCGCTTCGAAATGCTCGTGGATTGCGGCCAGGTGTTTACGAAGTTGCAGCAGGTGTTCGTTGCTCATGATCTGCTCGTCCTCGGCAGTCTGATTTGAGCTGGCGAGGAAGATCGCCTCTCCGTCGGCATGCAGCAAGACTTCCTCCGGGACGGAGAGCGCCATCGGATTGGTGACTAGATCCTCGCCCACTTGGACATTGATGTAGTAAGCGTCCGGGTCGGCGTTGACGGGATCGAAGCTGACTGCGACACCGTTGGCCAACTCGTCTGAGTAGTTGGGATGGGTGAGCACGGCCATCGCTGTCGACAGGTGATCGACGCGATGGAAGTCGCGCTCGACGAAGGCACGGAAGTTCCACAGACTCGCATAGACCTGCTTGATGCATTTGGCGATGTGGCCTTCATCGGGATGCTGTGTTCTGGAGTCATACAGTCCGGCGCCGCTGAATCCGGGCAGGTCCTCGTTGTTGGTGCTGGAACGGCAGCGGATCGATGTGCCCTCGGGGAACGACGCCTGCAGTTCAGCCAGGTCGTCCATCATCCAACGCGGCAGGGGCGCGCCGCGAATCAGCTTGCGAAACTCTTTGAGTTGGGTTTCCTGCACACTCAGGTCCGACTGGAAATCGAGGTCGGCGAGCATGCTCTTGATCTCGGTGTAGAAGCCGTTGTGTTGCATGAATTCGTTGTAGAAGTGGAAGGGGACGGCGAAGCCGTCGGGAATCGTGCCCGTCGGCAAGCCGAGGCGTCCCAGCACGGCGAGATTGGCGGCCTTGACGCCGAACCCCGTCCAGTCATCGAATTCAATCTCGCTGAGCGGAGCGATCTCTGTGACCGAGAGGTCGCGCTGCGGCCGTTGCACGTCGACGGGCCGCGAGGCGGCGTAGAACTCGTCAACCTCGGCGCGGCTGGCTTCGCGCATGCTCCAGCCGTTCGTGGTGACCTCGTAGCGGACGTACTTGTCGACGAAGTCGCCAATCTCAGTGACATCGAGCGCGGCGTGGATGAAGGCGTTGGGGACTCTGTCCTGCACGGCGCGCAGGTTCACATGTGAGAGCGGCGTCTGGGGCACAGTTGTGATGATCCCGGCTACCCGCGGGAGTTCATTCGGCAGCGCCTCGTAGATCACGATGTCGCGCGGCTTCGGTCGTTCACCTGGATCCATGAGCCGCAAGAGCCCGAACCCTTCGGCGGCATTGAGCGACATGAAACCGCGCTCAGGCAGGATGTTCTCGTCGAACACGACCCCCACGCGCGACTTCTGGTAGCTCGCCGATTCCTGTTCGTAGGCGGGAATTGCGACATTGGGCACGTAGTAAGCGAGATTGTTCTCGAGCAGCGGCATGCTGGCGGCGAGCACCGTCTGGGCGCGCTCCACGACCTCGAAGCGGTAGTGGGTGAAGGGAAAGAACTCGAAGTGATACTCGGCCGAGGTGCCGTTGCGGGCGACTCGATCCGCGTGGCGGACGATGGTCCCGGAGAGCATCCCGGCGCCGCTTGGTTCAAGTCCTACGGCCTGCCTGAACGACAGGTGATACCGATGCTGCTTGCTGTTGACGAAGTAGACGCGCTGCCGATCGGTGTCCATGTCAAGCAAGATGAACTTGACGTAGGCAAAGTCATCCGGCGTTTGATCCTTGTGGTATGAGAGTTGGTCGAACTCTGAACGAGTGGAGATGATCGAGACGCCGTGCGGCGAGTCGAAGAGCGGCGTCGGGTTGAGTGGATTCAATCGAGTCGAGTCGGCAAGCTCGCTCAGGTCGTCGATGCAATCGCCGTCGATGTCGGCAGGATCGGCGACGAGATAGCGCTCAACTCGATAGCGGTCGGTATGCAGCGCTGGGAGGCGCTCGGAGAGCGTGGTCGTCCCCACGCGGCCCAACGTGACTGAGACGGGTGTTTCGATAGCGTCGTCGGATTGACCGCGGAGGTAGAGGACGAAGTACTCATGTGGGTTGGAGGGGACTGTGATTGGGGTCGACGTGAACTCAACGGTCTGTGGCTGCGGCTCGCGCCGGCCCATGCCGTCCGCTGCGCATGGAGGCTCGGCGTTGGTCGGAGCTGTCCGCACGATGCGCAGGTGGTACGCGACGGTGTCCGCACCATGCTTGACCCAGATGTCTACGTCTCGGACGCCGACTTCGGGTAGTGGCAACTGCAGACCTGGAGTGTCCCAGTTGGCATCAATGAGCAGAGCGCCGTCAGGACCGCGATACTCAACTGCCGACTGATCGGGGCGAGCTGGCACGCCGTGGATCGATAGATGCTGAATATCGTTTGGCACGGCGATGGTGAACGCACGAGCCATGTTGGTGAAAGTCGGGAGCAGGCGCTGCGCGGTTTCATCAACGAGCACCGTCAGTGAAGACAGCATCAGTCGCGTGTCCCGGGTCGCCATGTTCGCCAGCACCCTGAGGCTGTTGGAATCGAAGGGGCCGGACGGCGCTGGTGGAATGTCTACGGCCACGACCGACACAGGTTGGTCGGCTGATGGTGTTGACTTCGCTGACGCGTCTTGTTCGATGGCTTGTGTGGGGGATTGTTGCTGAATGTCGGTCAGAGACTCGCCGACATCGGGGTTCTGGGCCGATTGCCGCGTCGGTGACATCGCCGGAGTTGGCGGTGCTGCATCACTTGCGACGGTGAGCTGCTCGTCGTTGCTGCGTACCTCCGGGATTTCGTCGTGACCACAGGCGGCAACGGTCGCTGCCAGGCATGCGAGTGCGAGTACGAGTGCGAGTAGCCAGGCTCCCATACTGGGTTAGACGGCTGAGTGGGCTGTCCGGTTCCCGTGAAGCTTGAATGACGGAGCTGGTCGTGTGCATTCGTCTGTGGTGGGACACGGCGAGTTTGCAGCGACGCAGCGCGGCAATGACGGAACTGGCGCTCTGCGGAGTGCGAGCCTAGATGTCGTCGAGTGGCTCGGGGGCGAAGTTGAGGCCCTCGAGGTCGTCCTCGAGTTCGTATGTGGTCCAGCCGACCCAGAAGATGAGTACGGCGGCGGTCAGCGTGATTGCGGCGGCGGGGATGGCGACTGCGGCGTAGCTGCGGCGACGCACGCCGAGCAGGAACCAGAGCGCCTGGCAGGCAGCGGCGATCATCAGCGTCAGACCGGTTAGTCGGGTGCGATCCATGTGGCGAGCATATCGCCGTTGGTAGTCTGACGGTGTGACGACAGAATCGACCGAAGCAACGCAGCTACAAGAGCTTGAGGGCGCAGACGAGCGTCTCCTGGAGCGCCCGGAGGCCGTCGCCGAGCCGTTGGCTGAGCGCACGCTGTTCCTGCATCGACGCGTGGTCAACATCAAGCCAAATCGGATAGAGATCCGGCCACCGCGATCAGCGGTGATTGTGCCACTGTTCGGTGTCGCAGTGACAGCTGGCCTGTTGGCGCTGATGGGCACGTCTGTCGACAGTATTCCGTTCTGGCTGATGGGGATTCTGCTCCTGTTTGCGGTAGTGCTGCTACCGCTGTCGGGAATCTCGCTGGTCTATGCGCTGATGGGCGCGAATATCATCGCCGACCGTGGCGGCCAGAACGTCTCGATGAAGCAGAAGTTCCTGGGCCTGGGAATCGGGACGAACGAGTTGATCCCCTTCTGGAAGATTCGCGAGTTGTTGGTCGAGGATGAGGGACGTGAGATCGCCCGCGCCGGCGGACCGCTACCGGCCGAGGAGATCGCGCAGTGGCAGTTGGTGTTGGTCAAGAAGAGTGGGACCCGACACGTGCTGGGTTCGGTCTCTGCGCCGCGACAGCATGAGGAAGAGGGACTGCAACAGATCTTTGAAGTCGCGGAGGCGTTCTCCGCATTGACCGAAGCACCGATCCGCGGACCGATCTGGTAGGAGCGACCGATGACCGAGACCGAAGCGACCTGGCAAGAACAGATCGACGCCGACGTCGATGCCTCGTTGTCCGAGATGTCAACAATTGCTGTGATCGGACTCTCGCCCAAGCCGGAACGGGACTCACATCGCGTCTCGGCCTACATGCAGCAGCATGGATATCGGATCATCCCAATCAATCCGGCGGCGGCCGGATCGGAGATCCTGGGCGAGCGTGTGTATTCGTCTGTCTCAGAGGCACAGGAGGCGCTGCCGGAAGTGGAAATCGACACGGTCAACGTGTTTCGTCGCTCGGTTGACACGGATAAGCCAATCGCCGATGCGATTGCCGCTCGGGCGGATGGCGTCCGCACCGTCTGGCTGCAGTTGGGAATCGTCAATCCCGACGGCCTCAAGCAGGCTCGTGAGGCGGGATTGTTCGCGATTGAAGACAAATGTTTGATGGTGGAGCATCGGCGTCTGGTATCCAGTGATCGCGTGCGTTAAGGTGCAAAGACACGACGGAATCGACTAACGCGAGGCCAGCGCGTGCACGAGCCGATTGCCGACAGCGACGCGAATCACGACCGACCCACACGCCCCATATCCGAAGTAGACGACCGCCCTCGCGAGGCATGCGGTGTGTTCGGGATTTGGGCGCCGGAGGTCGATGTCGCCGTTGAGACGTTCTACGGTATTCACACACTGCAGCACCGGGGCCAGGAGAGCGCCGGGATCTGCACGACCGATGGCCGGCAGCTCAACGTCAAGACGGGCATGGGCCTGGTCGCGCAGGTCTTCGATGAGGAGACGGCGGCCGAACTCGAAGGCATCGCCGCCATCGGACACACCCGGTACTCGACAACTGGCTCTAGCCGATTCCGCAATGCACAGCCGATTTTGCTCGACGATCCCGTAACCGGCAACCAGGTCGCGATTGCGCACAACGGCAATGTCGTCAACGCGGCACAGGTTCGCGTCGAACTGACCGAAACCGGCGCGACGTTCGAGACCTCGACCGACACCGAGGTGTTGGCCAAGTACCTGCTGCTCTTCGGCAAGGATGAAGCTGACACCGACACCATGTGGCAAGCGCGATTCAGCGCCGTGATGCGTCACATTGAAGTGGCCTACTCGCTGGTACTGCTCACGCCGGACCGGCTGATGGCGGCGCGCGACCCGTACGGCGTGCGGCCATTGTGTATTGGCCAGGTCGGCGGACGATACGTGGTCGCATCCGAGACCTGTGCCCTGGATCAGCTTGGCGCGACGCTGCTTCGCGAGGTCCGACCGGGCGAGTTGGTCACGATCGATGAGCGCGGTATGCGCTCGTACCAGGCAATAGAGCCAGCGCAACCGGCCGGCTGCGTCTTTGAGCACATCTACTTCGCGCGTCCCGACTCGATTCTCGACGGACAGGCGGCATGGCAGTCGCGATCCCAGCTCGGGGTGGAACTGGCGCGCGAACATCCGGCCGATGCCGATGTCGTGATTGGCGTGCCAGACTCGGCGACGGCGCACGCGATCGGCTACTCGTTCGAATCTGGAATCCCCTACTCCGAAGGACTCGTCAAGAATCGCTATGTGGGCCGGACGTTCATCTCGCCCGACCAGCGACTGCGTGATCTGGGCGCACACCTCAAGTACAACCCGATGCCTTCGGTCCTGGGCGGCCGGCGCGTGGTGGTGGTCGACGACACGATCGTGCGCGGTACGACAACGCCGCGCATCGTCAAGCTGCTGCGAGAAGCGGGCGCGGCCGAGATCCACATGCGGATTGCCGCGCCGCCGATTCAGCATCCATGTCACTTCGGTGTCGATATGGCGACCCGAGGCGAGCTGATCGCGGCCCGCAACTCGGTGGAGGCGATTCGGGAGCATATCGGCGCAGATTCGCTGGGCTATCTCAGCATCGGCGGCCTGCAACGTGCCCTGTCGCTGGGCAAGACCACATGCCTGGCCTGCTTCAATGGTGACTATCCGGTCTCGGTGCAGACCGACTTTGAAATCGACACCCTGTCAGTGCCGCTGGTCACAGCCGGCTCGTCCACTCTTGCCACGAACGGCAACGGTAATGGCAACGGCAACGGTCGAGCGCCGAAGCGCAGCGGACGCCCGGACGAGACGATGGTGGCGCTGGCGCCGGAGCGGCGCTAGGCAATGTCCCAGACCGAACAGTTGGAGCAGACCGCCTCGGCCTACGCCGCCGTTGGTGTTGATGTTGACGCGAACGACCGGCTGATTCCTCGCTATCGTGATCTGGCGCAATCCGCTACACGGCCCGAGCAACTCGGCGATGTCGGCGCGTTCAGCGGACTGTTCCAGCTCTCCGGCTACAAGGATCCGGTCCTGGCCGCGTCGACCGATGGCGTCGGCACGAAAGTGATGATTGCCAGCCTGGCAGGACGGCTCGACGGCGTAGGGCGCGATCTCGTCAACCACTGCATCAACGACATTCTCTGCGCCGGTGCGGCGCCGCTGTTTTTCCTGGACTACCTGGCGGCCAATGAGCTGTCCGAAGACGACAAAGTGGCTGTGGTCTCGGGCGTCGCAGCGGCTTGTCGCGAGAGCGGCGTAGCGCTGCTGGGCGGCGAGACCGCTGACATGCCCGACCTCTATCCATCGGGACACTTCGATTTGGCCGGCACGATTGTCGGCGTCCTGGAGCGTGGCCAGGAAGTGACCGGCGCTTCGATTGAAGCCGGAGACGTGATCCTGGGCTTGCCAAGTAACGGACTACACACAAACGGTTACTCCCTCGCACGCGCTGTGTTCCGTCTGAGGCCTGAAGATGGCTCCTGGGGAGAGCGTCGAGAGCGCGTTGAGACCTACGAACCGGAGTTGGGCGAGTCCCTGGGCGACGCATTGTTGCACCCTCATCGTTCGTACTGGCCCTCACTGCGGGGCGTGTTGTCGCAGGTCAAAGGCATCGCTCACATCACGGGCGGCGGAATTGCGGGCAATCTGGAGCGCGTCCTGCCGGTCGGTTTAGGGGCTGAGTTGGACGCCGAGCAATGGCCCACACCGCCTATCTTCCCGCTGATCGCGCGGATTGGCGACGTTTCCCAGGCGGAGATGTACCGCGTCTTCAACATGGGATTGGGCATGGCGATTGTGGTATCTGCAGAAGAAGCTGAAACGGTCTTGGCTGAAATCTCGGAAGCGACGAAGATCGGAGATGTGGTCGTGGAAGGGTCGTCTGTATCAAGTCGAGTTGCAATAATGTCTGCGGACGGATTGGTCTAGTGGAGGGCTCAGGTTTGGTGGAACACCACCGGATGCGTGCCCTGATCTTGACCACTATTCCGTGCGGGCTTACATTTTCTGAGCGCGTCGTGATGAGGGCGCGGGACAATCGTGGGAAGAGGTAGCTGGTGGACCTGCTGACAGCCGCCCTCGTGACGATTCCGTTTCGTTCGGAAATCATGGAGTTGCCACTCGTTGGGCTAATGATGCTCTTCTGTTTTGGCGCTCTGGTGGTTCTCGGGCGATGGTGGGAGCGTTAGACGACCATGGCCAACCTTGAGCGCGCACCGCGCAAGTCGATCAACGATCTGATCTACGACCTGATCTTCAAGAACTACGTCTGGCAATCGATTTTCCGGACGGGCTATCCCAATACTCCGCGCAACCAGATGCTTGCGGTGGCGACGAACGTCTTCCTGCACCTGCACCCGACGCGGATTCACCGCACGCACGTCAAGATCACCCACACCTACTGCCTGGGTGGCCTCTCGTTCTTCATGTTCCTCGGACTGACCGTGACCGGCGTGCTGTTGATGTTCTATTACGTGCCCTCGGTTGAGCGCGCCTATCAGGACATTCAGGCGCTTGAGGCGAATGTCCGCTTCGGCCAGTTGCTGCGCAACATGCACCGCTGGATGGCGCACGCCATGATCATCCTCGTGCTCTTGCACATGATGCGCGTCTTCTACACGGGCGCTTACAAGCCGCCGCGCGAGTTCAACTGGGTTGTCGGCGTGGTGCTCTTCATTCTCACCCTGCTGCTTTCCTTCACCGGCTACCTCCTGCCCTGGGACCAGCTTGCGTTCTGGGCGATCACCGTCGGCACGACAATGGTTGGTTCGGCCCCGGTGCTCGGCGACGAGTCAAAATTCCTCCTGCTTGGTGGATTCTCTGTGGGTCCGAACGCGCTGATTCGGTTCTACACACTCCATGTGATCGGGCTACCACTGGTGATTTCGATCTTCATGGCCGTGCATTTCTGGCGAGTACGTCGCGATGGCGGCCTCGCGCGGCCGCTGTAGCGGGGAGGACGAATCGATGGTCAGCCGCGCCGCTGCCGCTATCCGTACACGCCCGCGCCGCGAGCGCGAGGCTGAGGTCCTCGTTTGGCCAGACCTGGTCTTTATCGAGTTCATCTCGGCGCTGATCTTCTCGATCGCGCTGATGGTGCTGTCAGCGATGGTCAATGCGCCGTTGCTGAACCGCGCCGACCCCGACACGACGCCGAACCCGTCCAAGGCGCCCTGGTACTTCCTCAACCTGCAGGAACTTCTGTTGCACATGGAGCCGGCCTGGGCCGGCGTGATTGTGCCGACCATTGCGCTGGTCTTGATTGCCGCGATTCCGTACTGGGACCGCGACCAGGAGGGCCAGGGCGTCTGGTTCGGCACCAAGTTCGCCGGACGGCTGACGATCTTTGGCTTTACCGCCGCCACCTTGATCACCAGCCTGCTCATCATCTGGGATGGCTCCCTGCATGTCGTCTGGACCGAGAACATCATTCGCGGTCTGGGCCTGAACAGCGACTTCTCCTGGCCGGGCGGTCTGGATTGGTTCCGCAACCTGCGAGGCTTCGATACGGGTATCCCATGGGAATCGTTAGGCTTTAGCATCGGCGGCTTCACGATGTTTGCCGATTGGCGGGCAATCCCGCTGGGCATTCCGGGTACAACCACAGATCCGTGGTTGCTGAATCTCAACTTCCCCTCCTTCCTGTCCCAACAGTTGATTCCCGTGGCCACGATGGTGGGCCTGCCGGTCCTCTTCGTGGTGTTCTGCAAGATGCTCGGTTGGATCCACACCCGGCGCGACATTGCACTGCTGATCTTCTCGGCCTTCATCGGCGTGTACCTGACGACGACGATTGTTGGCACCGCCTTCCGTGGCCAGGGACAGGACCTCAAGCCGCCCTGGGACATCGTGGTGTTGGAGGAGTAACCGGTGGCCAACGGCAATACACAACCAACGAGCGAGGGCGGACAGCAGCGGCGCGTGCCGCAGCCGGCTGAGCCATCCGGCGGCTCACGACCACAGCGCGCTCCTCACCTGCGAGCCGAATCGCGACCCGGCGTCGTGCAGTCCGGAGACGGCGCACGCGCGATGGTCACTCGAGCCCAGCGCCGACGCGCAATGCAGGGCCAGGTCACTCGCCGGCAACTGCTCCGCGTCTCGTTCTGGGGCTTCTTCACATTCAGTCTGACCGGCGGCCTGGGTGCATTCCTGTCCAACTTCTGGCCGCGCGGAGTGACTGGATTCGGTGGCAGGATTGCGGTCTCGGCTGCGACCGTGCCCGAGGCCGGCACAGACCCAGCGCCGGTACAGATTGGCAAGTTCTACCTCAGTCACTTGCAGGCCGGACAAGGGACGCATGCGGGATTCGGTGAAGAGGGCGAAGAAGGGCTGCTGGCCTTGTGGTGGAAGTGTCCGCACCTGGGCTGCACGATTCCCTGGCGGCCCGGCTTCCCGTTCGAGGGCGTGACCGGCTGGTTCCGCTGCCCGTGCCACGGCTCAACCTACACTCGCGGCGGAATTCGCGTCTTTGGACCTGCGCCGCGACCGATGGACACCATGGAAATCACGGTCAACAGCGATGGCTCGCTGACCGTTGACACCGGCAAAATCACTAAAGGCGGAGCGGACAATCCTCTCCGCACCACCACGTACGGATAGACCGTGTGGCTAAGTCATACGTCTAGACCGCCAGCCAATCGCTTGACCAGAGATCGAGCGGGCGATCAGGCAGGGACCGCACACATGGGGGGCAGAAGCCGATGAGCGGACAGAACACCGAGAAGCAAATTCTCGCCATGGTGATCCTGTTGGTGTTGGCGGTTGCCTCGCTGGGCGCATACACGTGGTTCGACAACGGACGACGCACCGAGGCGCGGTCGGAAATCCTGACCAAAGACGCAGAGCGAGCGGCCTTCACGTTCTCGCGAAACTGCCGTGAGTGCCACGGCAACGACGGACGCGGTTCCGAGTCCGACTCATCGCTGGTCGGTCCCGCGCTCAACACGCCGAACAACACCTACGCTTTTCTGACCGACAACCAGGGCCAGTTCGAAGCGCTGCAAAACACGTACCGCTACACGATTACATGTGGCCGTAACGGCACACCGATGCCGCCGTGGAGCCTCGATCAGGGCGGTTCTCTGGACAGCTTCAAGATCGACAACCTGGTCACACTGATTACCACCAATGCAGGCAATGCCTGGGAAAAGGCGGTCGAGCACGCGATTCATGAGGACGAAGTCTCAATTGAGAACCTGCATGTGGCCCTCGATGCCGCGAAAGCGACGCTGGAGAAGTCTGGCTGGTTTGCCGATGTCGAAGCTGCAGAAGGCGCCGTCGCACGCAGTGAGGCGGCAGATAGCGAGTTGATGAGTCTGCGCGCAGCGGTGGCTGCTGCAGAGGAGTCGGGCGAAGGACTGACAGAGGCCGAGGATGCCCTGGCGCTGTTCGAACGTGACTATGGAAAACTCGTGATCGCCGCCGTGACGATTCGGACGTCGGATGATGTAGCGAAGGTCAGCGAAGCCCGCGCGACGTACAACGCAGCGTCTAGTGTCCAACAAGAAGTCGCGATGAACAGAGCCTGGCTCAAGATCGCGAACGAGTACCGGACAGCGGAACAGAACGTGGTCACGGCTGAAGAGCGATTCGCAGCCGGTCTGCCCGTTCCCACGCCGGCGACCCAGGTGACGACGGATACATGCGGTCAGACATCGGCAGAACTCGCCGATTGGCTGAGTACTCATAGCGGGTCGTCATAACGAGTCATCGGTGGGTCGAGGTCACTTACGGATTGGCACAGATTGAACGGGTCGTCGTTGGTACGCTGACCTGTATTCCCAGTACAGAGTTGCACTATCCCCGCTGCCGATGAGCGGGGTCAGGAGAGATCACCATGGCAGCAGCACAGACCGGCAAGCGATACTTTTGTCCAAGCTGTGGCGCGGAATTTATCGTGACGCGCGGCGGCGAGGCAGAGCTCAAGTGCGGCGACACACCGCTCGAAGAGAAGAAGTAGCTTCGCATTGGCCATCCGTCACACGACGGTGATGGCAGTCGGCCGGGAACATTCCGCTGAGCGAGTGGAGGAGCAACCAACATGGCAGTCCAACTAGGCAAGCGATACCGAGACGAAGAGTCGGGCATCGAGGTGCTCTGCATCAAGCCGGGCGAGTGCGACCTCAAGGTCGACGAGCGTGAGATGGAGCTAATGCAGCCGAAGGTGCTGCCCTCGGCTGACTAGATTCTGAGCTCTGCCAGGCTTGAGGCGTGTGACCAGGTTTGACCAGGTGTCACCGCCCGATTGACATGATCTGATGCCCAGCGTCCGAGAACAACTGCGGTCGGATTTGCATGACGCGATGCGTGCGAAAGACGCACGCCGTCGCAGCACGATCCGGATGCTGGAAGCTGCAATCAAGAACGCCGAAATCGAGAAGCGCGGCGCCGAACTGGCCGATGCGGACATCCTCGCGATTCTGCAGCGACAGGTGAAGCAGCGTCGCGAGTCGATTGAGCAGTATGTCAGCGGCAACCGGGAAGATCTCGCTGAGATTGAGCGGGTAGAGATCGGGATCATTGAGCAGTATCTGCCCCGCCAACTTGGCCGGGACGAAGTGGAAGCCCGGGCGAGGGCCGTGATTGAGCAGGTCGGCGCATCCGGTCCCGGCGACCGGGGCAAGGTGATGGGGATGTTGATGAAGGAACTGCGCGGGGAAGCGGATGGTTCGCTGGTCAATGCGGTGGTCGGAGAGTTGCTGGCCGAGGCGGCCGAATCCGAGTAGCCCGCTGGGCGCAGCCCTGCCGGAGCTAGAACACCAGACCTTCTACGTGACGTAACGAGGACTGTATCCTTGGTTTCGAGGCATGCGTAGGGAAGGTCCTTGCGCTGAATGTCCGTGACCGTGGTCCAATGATCCTGTCATGAGCCAACACAACTACTTCACACGATTGCGTGTCGGCGTGTTTGGAGTGGCGTTGGCTGTCGGCATCGTTCTGGCGCTCACCCCGTATCGGCCGACCGAGCAGTTTCCGGCGTTGGGCACTGTCGCCGATCGAGATTTCGTCGCTTCGCATGAGGCGATGTTCATCAGTTCATCGCTGACCGCCGAGGCGCAGGAAGCCGCCCGATCGGAGGTGGCAACCCAGTATGAGTTCAATCCCGACGTGCGTCCCGCGCAACTGGAGGCGCTGCGTCTATATCTCCAGGCTGTGACGCTTGAACGCGCTGCGCGAAGCGCGCCCGTCGCTCCCGAGTCGGCTACGAGCGGGGATTCCGAAGCAGCCGGTGGTGCAGACGAGGCTGAGTCCGAGGCAGAGACTGCGGCCGAGCCTGCAAATGGGCCCGCCGCCGTCAGTGTTCCCGGATCACGGTTAGCCGAGCGGGACGAAGCATTCCTGATCGCAGTTTCCGACCCGCTCTATGGCAGCATTCAGCGGCAAGCGCCGATCATTCTGGAAGCGTTACTGCAAGAACGCCTCTACGAAGACGACCTCGACCCAGTCCGGCTGACACTGCACGATCGGGTCGACCCCACTTTCTCATTGACCGAGACGACTCTGATCTCTTCGTTGGTAGGCGCCTATCTCCGTTCGACCATGATTGAATCGCCGATGTTGACCCAACAGGCGCAGGATCGTGCGGCGCGTTCCGTGGCGGGCGTGCCGCGAACAGTCGCTGAGGGTGAGTTAGTCATCGCGCGTGGTCAGCTCGTCAATGACGACGCGGCGGAAGCATTCGCCAATATGACGCCGCGCTCTGCCGGCATTGAGGTTGAGTCGCTCGGCGCGATCGTGATTCTCGGCATCGGCGCGTCCGTGGTGTTCGCCCTGTATCTGAGGATCTGGCAGCCCGCCGAGGCGGCCAGCGACCGGCGGATTCTGCTGCTCGCTGTGTTGATCCTGTTCTCGGTCCTGGCGGCGAGGCTGTGGTTTGAGTTTGCCTTGCCTGGAGGAGTCGATGAGTCACTCGATCTGATGCTGCCCCTGGCTGCCGGACCGGTATTGGTCGCTGCACTGTTGAGCACGGGATTGGGCGTCACGACCGGCGTGTTGATCGCAGTCCTGGCCGGAATGGCGGCGATCGTGCTGCCCGACTACGGTCTGGCCCCCTCCGGCGCATTGGCGCTGCGCCCGCTGGCGTTCTTCCTGGCGAGTTCGCTCGGCGGCGTCTTCGCCGCGACGCGAGCCCAGGCGCTGGCTCAATATGGATTGGCCGGAATCGCGGCCGGATTGGCGGGCTTCCTGGCCGGCGCGGCGATCTGGCTGCTCGATCCGCAGCGCGTCACTGATCAGCTCGGCTGGCTGGCACTGGCGGCGCTGGTCACGGCGGCGTTGGTCTCAGTGATCACGATCGGCGCGTTCTCACTGCTCGGTGCGCTGTTCGGGATCACTACGCCGATGCGACTGCTCGAGTTGGCCCAGCTTCAACGTCCGCTGTTGCGCCGCCTGCAGGAGGAGGCTCCAGGCACATTCCACCATTCGCTGTTGGTGGCGACCCTGTCCGAGCGTGCCGCGGCGCAGATCGGAGCCGACCCGTTGCTCGTCCGCGTCGGCGCGTACTACCACGACATTGGCAAGCTCAATCGTCCGGCGATGTTCATCGAGAACCAGGAAGGTCCGAACCCGCACGACGAACTCAAGCCCAGCGAGAGCGCACGCCTGATCATGGATCACGTCACGGGCGGGGATGAACTGGCGCGCCGGGATCGATTGCCGCCACGGATCCGCGACTTCATCCTCGAGCATCACGGCTCGCGTCGCGTGGCGTTCTTCTATCGCAAGGCGGCGATGTCCGATCCGCGAGTGGATGTTCGCGACTACATCTATCCAGGTCCGCCGCCGCAGTCGCGCGAGACGGCGATTGTCATGCTGGCCGACAGTTGCGAAGCGGTCGTGCGGGCCAGCGGCGAACGAAACGCCGATCGAATCGGGTTGTTGGTCGATGGCGTGTTCGACGAACGTTTGCGGGAGCGACAGCTCGATCACTGCGACCTCACGCTGAGCGAGTTGCGTCTGATTTCGGCCAGCTTCAAACACACGCTGGTTGGCGTGCATCATCAGCGAATCGAGTATCCGCCAGCCGCTGAAGCCGAGTTGCGAACCACGCCCAGGGAAGAATCGTCGACGAACCCAGCGCTCTAGCAAGGCTGTCGTGGGGCTCTGGGTCAGCGGCAACTGGCCATAACGAGTACGACAGATAGCATCGCATCATGCGATTCGCCGTGCTCGTCTTTCCCGGCACCTGGAGCGATTGGGACTGCGTCTACGCGCTGGAAGACCAGGGTCAGACGGCCGAGCGAGTCTGGCATCGTGAGGCTGACCTCGACGGGTTCGATGGTGTCATTCTGCCCGGTGGCTTTTCCTACGGCGACCACCTGCGTTGCGGCGCAATCGCGCGATTCTCGCCGGTGATGTCGGCGCTCGAGCGCTTCGCTGCGACGGGTAAGCCAGTCTTCGGCTCGTGCAATGGTTTCCAGATCCTCTGCGAGGCTGGACTCCTACCTGGCGTGCTGCTGCGCAACGAGACGTTGCAGTTTCGCTGCCAGCCACAGGAACTGACTGTTGAACGCGCCGACACCGGCTTCACCAACGTGTGCGACGACGGACAGGTCGTGCAACTGCCCATCTCACATGGCGAGGGTCAGTACTTCGCCGAGCCGTCGGTGCTGGACGAACTGGAAGATGCAGGTCGCGTCCTGTTCCGATACCGCGGTCAGAATCCCAACGGTTCGTTGCGGGACATCGCCGGGATCATGAATCCCATGGGCAACGTGTTGGGTATGATGCCGCACCCGGAGCGCGCCTCAGACGAACTGCTCGGCGGGACCGACGGCAACTACATCTGGCGATCAATCATCGAGCACTGGGGCTGACATGACCCGCTATCCACCGCCCGCAGATGCTCCGCCGGCCAATATCGACGACGAAGTGCTGGCGCAGATCGCGCTCAGCCAGGACGAGTATGAGTTAGCCAGTGAGAGGCTGGGCCGAGCGCCGTCAGATGTCGAACTGGGCATGATCGGCGCGCTCTGGAGCGAGCACTGCGGCTACAAGCACTCGCGGCCGCTGTTTCACCACTTCCCGACCGAGGACGAACGCATCCTCACCACCCTCGGCGAAGAGAATGCCGGAGCGATCTCAATCGGCGGCGGTTGGGTCGCGGTGATGAAGATTGAGTCGCACAATCATCCCTCGGCGATTGAGCCGTATGAGGGTGCGGCGACCGGCGTCGGCGGGATCGTGCGCGACATCTTCGCGATGGGCGCCCAACCGATCGCGCTACTTGATTCGCTGCGCTTCGGACCACTCGAGGATCGGCGCAACCGACGCCTCTGTACCGGCGTCGTCGCCGGCATCGGCGGATATGGCAACTGCCTCGGCATTCCGACCGTTGGCGGCGAGCTGCTGATCGGCGAGTCCTACAGCGGCAATCCGCTGGTCAACGCGATGTGCCTCGGGATTGCGCCGCAAGGCTCGTTGATCTCTGCGACCGCTGGTCCGCCGGGCACGCTGCTGATGATTGTCGGCGCCGACACCGGGCGCGACGGACTGCACGGCGCGACCTTTGCCTCGGTTGAACTGGATGAGGCATCGGCCGAGCGGCGGCCTGCTGTGCAGGTCGGCAATCCGTTCCTGGAGAAATCCTTGATGGACGCCTGTGTCGGACTGGTCCGAGACCATCGCGACTGGCTTGAAGGCCTACAAGATTGCGGCGCAGCAGGTATCACGTCGTCGACAGTGGAAATGGCCGAACGCGCTGGGTCGGGGCTCAGGATTCAGACGCAGAATGTGCCCCGTCGCGAGTCGGGCATGACTCCTTATGAAGTGATGCTCTCAGAGTCGCAGGAGCGGATGATCGCCGCGGTTAAGCCCGAACACGTTGGCGACGTAGAAGCCTGGTTCGAGCACTGGGACCTTCATGCAGAAGTGATCGGCGAGGTGACCGACGATGGCATTGCCAGAGTCTTCGACGGCGAGGACGAAGTCGCCGCGGCGCCGGTCTCGGTGATGACCAATCCGCCCGCGTACACGCCTTACGCAGAGCGAGACTCCGACGCAGCCGCGCGCGCTGCCGGGGATCCGTCTGAGTTGGACGACCTGAAACCCACCGAGGCGAACGAGGCACTATTGCAATTGCTTGCTTCGCCGAACATCGCATCGAAGCGCTGGGTCTATCGACAGTACGACCACATGGTGGGCACGAATACGGTCGTGACGCCAGGCTCAGATGCCGCCGTGCTGCGCGTGCGAGGTCTCAAGCAGGGCCTCGCGGTTTGCACCGACGGTCCCGGACGTGCCGTCGAGCTCGACCCGTACGTCGGCGCGGCCCGAGCAGTGGCCGAGGCGGCCCGCAACGTCGCTTGCAGCGGAGCCCGCCCGGTCGCGGTCACCGACTGCCTCAACTTTGCCAATCCCGAGCGAGCGCCCATCTACTTCCAGCTCAGCGAATCGATCCGCGGCATGGCCGATGCCTGCCGAGCCTTCAACACACCCGTCGTCTCCGGCAACGCCAGCCTCTACAACGAGTCCGAAGACGGCCCCGTGACGCCAACGCCCGTCGTCGGAATGCTCGGCATCATCTCGGATGTTAGGCAGGCCGTGCGCATGGCCTTCCGGGACGAGGGAGACGAAGTCTGGCTACTCGGAGCAGGTTTGAATCAGGAGGCCGCGAGCCTCGGTGGCAGCGAATATCTCGCTGTGCGTCACGGAAAATCGGCGGGTCCTGTTGCAATCGATCTCAAGGCCGAGACTGCGCTGATCGAGGTCCTGGTTGAGGCGTCTGAGGCGGGCCTGCTCAAGTCGGCTCACGACTGCTCCGACGGCGGCCTGGCGGTGGCGCTAGCAGAGTCGGCGATTGCTGGAGAAGTCGGAGTTTCGATTGATCGACCCGTTTCCGGAAGGCTCAACGCTGCTCTCTTCGGTGAGGCCGGAGGACGAGCGGTCGTCAGTCTCGACCCGAGCCAGGCGGAGCGTCTGGCAGAGCTGGCCTCAAAGAATGGCCTGCCGGCAACTCGAATCGGAACAGTCGCCTCTGATCGATTGAGCATCGCCGCGATTGAATTGCCGTTGACCGAAGCGGCCGAGACATGGACCTCTGCGCTGCCGTCGTTGTTGGACGGTTAGCGCATCCCTAAGTCCCAGTTGGCTGCAAGATCCCAGTCCCCGCTTCACGCGGGGACCTGCTCGGGCGGCACGGGCATGTCGTAGGTAGCGGCGTCAGGGGAAGGAGCGGGTCCCCGCGTAAAGCGGGGACTGGGACGCTTCTGGCACCCTCTCCAATCGAGTCCTAGTCGCCAGCCGCAGCCGATCCCTGACTGCCCACCGACGTGATGCCTGAGTCGTGCAGCCGCTCGATGTCGGGCCAGTCGTAGCCGAGGTTGAGCAGCTCGAGTTCGGTGTCCTGGCCCAGTTCCGGCGCTGACGATCGCACCGTCGTCTGCGTCTCGCTGAAGCTGACCGGGATGCCAACAACCTTGTGATGCTCGAAGTGTGGATGCGGCGTTTCCTGCAGGTAGCCGTTGAGCCAGAAGTGATTGTCTTCGGCGACCTGCTCGTAGTCGTAGACCGGTCCGCATGGGATGCGCTTGGCGATCAGGCGCTCCAGCCACTCGTCGCGGGGTCGCTGCTTGAAGGTCTGCTCCAGCTCTGAGCGCAGCCATTCCTCGTTGTCTCGACGCGCGAACGGGTCAGTGGTGCGAGCGTCGGCGAGCAGGTCGGGGCGTTCCATCGCCTCGCAGAGCGGTGGCCAGCTCTTGGGGTCGAGCAGACCCATCGTGAACCATTCACCGTCGCTGCCCTGGTACCAACTGAAGGTTGCGGAGAACGAGCGTCCCGGTTTGAGGATCGGCTGATAGCTGCTGTGCAGATACGCCTGCAACGACAGCGCCTGCAACGTGAGCATTGCACCGAGTTGGGACACGTCAATCTTCTGACCGACGCCGTGCTGCGACCGAGCGAACAGCGCGGTCACGATTCCGTAGGCGAAGAGCAGCGAGCCGGTCTGGTCGGCCAGACCCCACGGCGCCGTGTACGGTCGCTCGCCCGGTCCGCCGCCGAGTGCGATCATCGCGCCCGACATCCCCTGGGCGACGACGTCAAATGAACCGCGGGTCGCCCACTCGCCCTCCGGACCGAAGCCTGAGTTTGTGGCGTAGATGAGCTGCGGGTTGACCTGCTTGAGGTCGTCGTAGCCCAGCCCGATCGAATCGAGATAGCCGGGGCGGAAATTCTCCGCGAGTACGTCGGCGTCCTTAATCAGTCGATGCACAACATCAATCGCTCCGTCTGCTCGAAGGTCGAGCGTCATCGAGCGCTTGCCGCGATTGAGCGCCTCGAAGTAGGAGCAGAAGCCGTCGGCGCCGACACCGAGTTGGCGTCCCGGGTCGCCGTTGCCGGGCATTTCCACTTTCAACACATCGGCGCCCATGTCGGCCAGCATGGCAGTTGCGTGCGGGCCGTTCTGGTATCGAGTGAAGTCAACGACACGGATTCCTTCGAGCGGTGAGGGCATGATCAGTCTCCTTCGGGCGCAAGTGGTCTCAAGATATCGGATTGCCCCGAGCACGATAGGATCGGCGCATGCTGGCAGAGGTATTCCAGACGCCCGATACGGCCGTCGCAGACATCGCGAACGGCGCGACGATCCTCGTTGGTGGATTCGTTTCGGCAGGAACTCCCTCGAATCTGATCCGGGCGCTGTGTCGGACAGGGCAGACCGAGTTGACCGCAGTCGCCAACAACATCGGCCTTGGAGACCTATTGGATGAGCTCTGCGAAGAGCGCCAGTTGGCCAAGGTCATTGCGACATTTGCGATACGCGCATCGGGCACTCGACAGTCGCGCTTTGAATCTCAATATCGGGCAGGCGAAGTCGAGCTGGAGCTAGTGCCGCAGGGCACGCTGATTGAACGGTTGCGAGCCGGCGGCGCTGGGCTCGGCGGCGTGCTGACCAAGACCGGACTCGGCACGATGATGGCCGAGGGCAAGGAGACACTCGAGATCGACGGCGAGCACTGGTTGCTGGAGCGTCCGTTGCGTGGCGATGTCGCGCTGATCAAAGCCTGGCGCGCTGATCATCACGGCAATCTGCAGTATCGCCTCGCCGGCCTCAACTTCAATCCGGTTATGGCGACCGCTGCCGACCTCGTGATCGCGGAAGTCGAGGAGATCGTTGAACCCGGTGCGATCGCGCCTGAGCAGGTCGGGACGCCCGCCGTATACGTCGATCGATTGGTCCAGTGCGACCCAATTCCCGTTCGCTGGGAGGGCTGACGTGACCAACTCCCAACCGCCGACGGGTCTCAGCCGAGAGTTGATCGCTCTACGCGCCGCGCGTGAACTGGAGCCGGGTTCGGTCGTCAATCTGGGTATTGGACTGCCGACGCTGGTGGCGGGATTCGTTGAGCCGTCCGACGACATTCTCTTCCAGGCCGAGAACGGGATCCTGGGATATTCCGGTGTCTCGGAGTCGGACTTTGACTCCGATTTGATCAACGCCGGTGGACAACCGGTCAACCTCGTCGCCGGAGCCAGCTTCTTCGACACCGCCGACTCATTCGCCATGATCCGCGGCGGACACATTGACGCCGCAATTCTCGGCGGACTGCAGGTCTCGGCGCAGGGCGATCTGGCCAACTGGTACGTACCAGCCCGAGGCGGCGGCAGCGTGGGCGGCGCGATGGACCTTGCGGTCGGGGCGAAGAAGCTGATCATCGCGATGGCGCATGTTACGCGAGAAGGAGAGCCGCGAATCGTCGAAGCCTGTGACTATCCACTGACCGCAGAACGCTGCGTGGACGTGATCATCACCGATTATGCCGTCATTGATGTAACCGAGAGTGGATTCCAGCTTCGAGAAGTTGCGCCCGGTATCTCGGTCGGGGAAGTGATCGACTGGACCGGCGCTCCGGTGAATGTTTCAGGCGACGTGATCGAAATGTCACTCTGACCGGATGAGTCGATGCGCTATTCTTGATGAGTATCGCTGCAACGTAGGGAGCGACTCATGCGTGGTGTGTTCAAGGTGATCGGTCGGGGCGCACAGGTGTTGAGGCGTGGACCGGTCACGGTGCACTACCCCTACGAGAAGAAGCAGCTTCCCAAGCGAGCCCGCACCTTCCCCTACCTGATCTGGAATCATCAGCTCGAAGAGCCGAACTGCACCGGCTGCGGCAAGTGCGCGGCGGCCTGTCCGGTCGACTGCATGACGACCTCGCTGACCAAGAACCCGGCGCACGCGGCAGGCAAGAGCAACCACAAGTCAGTCATCGACGACTTCTACATCGACTTCGGTCGCTGCATGCGCTGCAACATCTGCGTCGAGGTCTGCCCATTCGACGCAATCGCGATGCTGCCAATGTGGGAAGGCCACGAGCAGACGACGTACGACCGCCGAGAGCTCGTGATGGACCTCGACGATCTGCTCGCACCCAGCCGCGCCGATGTCGACCTGCCCTTCTGGATTCCCGAGACGATCCTCGAGAAGACAGAAAAGGAGCGGGTCAATCGCAAGCAGTTCGCAGCAGAGTTGGCTTCAGGCGAAGAAGAATAGCGCCCCCCTCGGTGCTCGCCCGAACGTAGCTTCCGTCATACCCGCGCTCCCTCGCGGGTATCTCGCAGAGTGCAGCACTCAGCACTGACGCCTTGGCCCGATGGGAGACCAATGCTTACAACCTGTTTGCGGTCGTTCCGATCTCCCTGTATGAGACTGATGCAAAACTCAGTCTCCCGTCCCCGCCCCCGAGCGGGGACCCGCTTTGGCTTGGCCCAGGCAGCACGGATCGGTTGCCGTTGACCAGATACCACAGACGGGCATTACCGCCGAGCAGCAGTCGGGGAAGGAGCGGGCCCCCGCTCGGAGGCGGGGGCGGTTGAGAGGTTACGCATCGGTCTCTGTAGGGGCGACCCTTGTGGTCGCCCGTGTTGGCTCTCGCGACTATTCCGCGCCCGGCAATCCTGAAAGCAGTTCGCTCACACGTGGCGCGACAAGCGCAACCCCGGCTGCCAGCCCAGTGTTGACCAGGATCCACGGCCAGTAGAGGTCTTCGGCGAGCCAATCGACGCCGACACCGCTCTCGTCGAGGCCGAACTCCATCCACCAGTCAAGGAAGACGAACAGTACCAGCGCCACATTGAGCGGGCTGGCAATCGGTCCGTCAATGCCCTTGCCCGCGATCCAGCGAGCGACGAATGCAAACACAGCTAATGCGACAGCCCAGGTCCAGGCTGGCGAGGGATAGCTCACGTCGGCCTGCCAGATGGCGAGGTTCATCCAAAAGTTCAAGAACGAGAAGACCAGCACCCAGATGACCAGTGGTCGTGTTGCATACGGAGCGAGCAAACGCGCGGCGATGACCGTCAGGATGAACATGAGTGAGAACGGCCAGAAGATTGGCTCGGCTGCGAAGCTGGCCGAGACTGATGAGTAGGACAGAATCACTTCGCAGATCATCAATCCCAGCACAGCCAGGACGACGGTCATGTTCTCAATGTCGCTCAACTTCCCCCGTAGGGGGCGCCAGGTGAGGATGCGGGCGATGATGACTGCTGTAAGGATTTCGGCGGCCCACCAGATTGACTGTTGGTCGACGTTGACCAGTTCGCCGATGGTCTCGAGCAGGAAGATCAGCGCTGCTGTCAGGATGACAAAGCGCCAACTTGTGTCATCCCAGATGCCACGCGCCGTCCCGAGCGGATCGCTCAATAGCTGTTCGTGGTGTGGCATGGTCGTCTCCCCTCGAGACAGGTGTCTGATGTTGTGAACGTAGGCCTTTGAAATGGACGATGTCGTACGTTGCAGGCAACCCAGAACACAGACGAAGGAGCGATGTATGGGTGTACTCGACGGCAAGGTTGCGCTGATTACAGGCGCGGCCTCAGGTATCGGCTTGGCGACAACACAACTCTTTGTTGAGGAGGGCGCACAGGTCGCGATGGTCGATCGCAACGCCGACCTGGTCAACGAAACCGCACGCGAGATCGGTTCCAGCGCGATGGCGATCAGTGGCGATGTGACGAACGAGGATGATGTCGCTGCGATGGTCGCGACCTGCGTCGAACGTTTTGGACGCCTGGACATTGGCTACAACAACGCCGGGATCGCGGGTACTGCACCGATTCACGATCATGAACTGGGGCACTTCCAGCACGTCATCGATGTCTGCTTGACTGGTGTGTTCCTGGGCCTCAAACATCAGTCGAAACAACTGATCGCGCAGGGCGAGGGCGGCTCGCTGATCAATACGGCCAGCATCAACGCGACCCAGGCGACGAAAGGTCTGAGTGCTTACTGCTCGGCCAAGGCAGGTGTGGCGATGCTGACCAAGGTTTCGGCGCTGGAGCTCGGTGAATACAACATCCGGGTCAACGCGATCGGTCCGGGCCACACCGAAACGCCGCTCACAGCTCGCGCCCGCGATGTGGATGGGTTCGACGAGGCAATGATCGGCGCCACGCCGCTGGGCCGCCTAGGTCTACCAAACGACATCGCACAGATGGCCCTTTTCCTGGCCAGCGACGCCAGTCCCTGGGTCTCGGGACAGCTCATGTACGTCGACGGAGGAATCACGGTCAACGAGCTGCCGCCGGGCTTCAATCTGTTGGAGGCGCAACCACGGCAGCCCCGCGCGGACTGACCTGACAGCCTTCGCCATTTGCCGGATCCCTCCGGTCCCCTCTCCCTGAGGGAGAGGGTTAGGGTGAGGGCCGGGCCTGGCACAAGAGTGTGTCTTGCCAAAACAGGCGGACACGGGGACCCTCACCCCAGCCCTCTCCCAAAGGGAGAGGGAGTATCTTCCTCATCTCGCTGAGAGGTCTTTCGCCCGACGCAACAGACTGGAGCAAACCATGGGACAACTCGACGGAAAAGCGGCGCTGATCACCGGCGCGGCATCAGGAATTGGGCTGGCGGCAGCCAGGCGTTTCGCCGAGGAAGGCGCACAAGTGGCGCTGGCCGATCGCAACGCCGATGGCGCGGCCGAGGCGGCTCGCGAGATTGGCTCGCAGGCCATGGCGATCACCGCAGATGTGACCGATGAAGATGACGTCGCAAACATGGTGATGTCCTGCGTCAATCGGTTCGGCAGATTGGACATCGCGTTCAACAACGCCGGCATTGGCGGCTTCTCGCCGATCCAGGACTACCCACTGTCGCAATTCCAGCAGGTCATCGACGTCTGCCTGACCGGCGTGTTCCTCTGCATCAAGCACGAGTCTAAGCATCTGATCGAGCAGGGCTCGGGCGGCTCGATCATCAACACCGCGTCATTGAACGCGATCCAGGCGACCGAAGGTCTGGCGGCCTACTGTTCGGCCAAGGCCGGAGTGGCGATGCTGACCAAGGTCTCGGCATTGGAGCTAGGCCGACACGATATCCGCGTCAACAGCATCGGTCCGGGACTGATCCGCACGCCCCTGACCGAAGGGCTACGGGTAGTGCCGGGCCTCGAAGACGCCTTCGCCGCCGAAGCGCCCTTGGGTCGAATTGGCGAGCCAGAGGATGTCGCTCAGCTCGCGCTCTGGTTGGCGTCGGACGCATCGTCGCTGATGACCGGCCAGACCGTCCAACTCAACGGCGGCGCCGACATCAACAAGTACCCGCCGCTGTTCGAGTTCTTCGGCGACCGTCCGCAGTAGCTCCTAGACTGCCCTGCAGTTCGGCGGACGCCAGTCAGGGTCGGTCTGGAGGCGGAAGATGCGGGAGTTCGAAGGCAAGACGGCGGTCGTCACTGGAGCCGCGAGTGGATTGGGACTCGCGTTTGCGCGGCGCTTCGCGGCTGAGGGTATGAACGTGGTCCTGGCCGACATCGAGGAAGACGCGCTCGACGTGCAGGTGCAACTCCTCCAGCAAGAGGAACGCAGCGTGTTGGGCGTAGTGGTCAACACCATGCGCCGCGAGATGCTGGAGAAACTGCGCCACCGCACGATCGCCGAGTTCGGCAATATCCACATCCTCTGCAACAACGCCGGCGTGAGCGGACTTGACGATGCAGGCTTCGACGATGACGGAGAAGTCCGCGGACCTTGGGACGTTCCAGAAAGCACCTGGAACTGGGTCATGGGAGTGAACTTCTGGGGCGTGCTCTTCGGCTGCCAGGTGTTCATTCCACACATGCTTGAACATGGCGAAGCCGGACACGTTGTCAACACCGGCTCGCTAGCTGGACTGGTGCCCAGCGGCGGCGCATATGGCGTGTCCAAGCACGGCGTGCTCGCCCTGACCGAAGGGATCTACCAGAGCTTTGAGGCGATGGGCGCCAACCTCAGCGCGTCTGTCCTGTGCCCCGGCAGCGTCGATACCAACCTCGCACGGGCAGAGCGCAACCGTCCGTCCGAGTTTGGTGATCAGGTCGAACTCAGTGCTGCGGCCCATGAGGGCCTGCTCGCAATGCTCAGCGACGGCATGGATCCCGAGCAGGTCGCCGAGCTCGTCTTCGACGCAATTGTCGAGCAGCGCTGCTACATCCTGCCGCATTCGTCGTTGGATGATTTCGTGCGCGGACGCGTCGAGCACGTGCTCGCGCGTGGCGCGCCGGTCACACTCGACTTTGAAGAGATCATGCGCTGCCGTGCGGCCGGCGAACAAGTCTGACAACCTGAGAAGAGCGACCAATGAGAGAGTTCGGCGGCAAGACAGCGGTGGTCACTGGAGCGGCGAGCGGCATGGGTCTCGCGTTCGCCAGACGCTTCGCAGCCGAAGGCATGAACGTCGTCCTGGCAGACATCGAGCAGGATGCGCTCAATGCGCAGGTCGTGAGACTTGAACAGGAAGAACGCAACGTCCTTGGCGTGGTCGTCGACACCATGCGTCGGGAAGCGCTGGAGAATCTCCGCGACCAGACGATTGCCGAGTTTGGCAACATCCACATCCTGGTCAACAACGCAGGCGTCGCAGGCGGCGAGGATGCCGGCGTGTTCCCGGACGGCAGGGTCCAGGGCACCTGGCAAGTTCCGGACGAGACCTGGAACTGGGTCATGGGAGTGAACTTCTGGGGCGTCCTCTACGGTCTCCAGGTCTTTATCCCGCACATGCTCGACCACGGTGAAGAGGGCCACATCGTCAATACTGCCTCGCTGGCCGGTCTGATGCCGGGCGGCGGTGCGTACAGCGTCTCGAAGCACGCTGTGTTGACGATGACTGAAGGGCTCTACCAGCAATTCCAGGCGATGGGCGCGAATCTCAGCGCGTCGGTGCTCTGTCCCGGCTTCGTCAACACCAACATCGGCCACGCCGATCGCAATCGGCCTGTGGAGTTTGGCGGCGAGTCTGAGCGCAGTGCCGAGCAGGAACAGGCGATCGCGTTCATGCTCGGCGGAGGCATGGATCCTGACCAGGTCGCCGACATAGTCTTCGACTCGATCGTCGAACAGCGCTGCTACATCCTGCCCCATCCCGCCTGGGACGACGTCGTACAGGGGCGCGTCGAACACATCCTCGCCAGGCAGGCGCCGATCTCCGTCGACATGGAAGAGATGCTGCGCCGCCGAGCGGCGGGACAGGAAGTCTGAGCGGAAGCCCACACCAACAGGAGGACTGAATCATGCGTGAGTTTGCAGGCAAGACGGCCGTCGTCACCGGAGGCGCGAGCGGGATCGGGCTGGCGATGGTCGAGCGCTTCGCCTCGGAGGGCATGAATGTCGTGCTTGCCGACATCCAGGAAGACGCGCTCCAGGCCCAGGTCCAGCGGCTGGAGCAGGAAGAACACTCGGTGATGGGGATCGTCGTGGACACGGTTCAGCGAGAATCGCTGGAGCGGGCTCGTGACGAGATTATCGAGCGATTCGGCAACATACATATCCTCTGCAACAACGCCGGCGTATTCAGTTTTCAGGACGCGATGGGGTTTGGTGATCAGGCGATCAACGTCTGGGATGTGGAAGACAGGGTCTGGGAGTGGGTGATCGGAGTGAATTTCTGGGGCGTGCTGCATGGTGTGCAGACGTTCCTGCCACATATGGTCGGTCACGGAGAAGAAGGCCACGTCGTCAATACCTCATCGGTCGCCGGCATCACCCCGGGCGGCAGCGCCTACAGCGTCTCAAAGCACGGCGTCCTGACGTTGACGGAAGGGCTGCACCAGAATCTGGAGCAGATCGGCTCAAGGATTGGCGCATCAGTGCTCTGTCCGGGCGCTGTGCAGACCGAGATTATGAACGCCGACCGCAATCGACCCGACGAGTACGGCGGTGCGGGCGAACGGTCGGAAGGGGAAGCCGCGGCGTACAACGCCTTCCTCGCAGGCGGTATCGATCCGGCCAACGTGGCAGAGCAAGTGCTGCAAGCGATCATCGAGGAACGCTGCTACGTGCTGCCACATCCCGATTGGGACAACTTCGTGCGAGAGCGAGTCGAGAACATCCTTGCCCGGACGGTCCCGGCGACGCGAGATACTGCTGCATTGCTGCGCCGACAGGCACCAGGTGAGCAGAGGTAGGCGACGCTCGTAGACTGCGCGGATAATCGCCCCACGACTCGGAATCAGTCTGAGAGGTTTGACAATGCGTGAGTTCAGCGGCAAAACGGCAGTCGTCACCGGCGGAGCGTCAGGGATGGGATATGCGTTCGCGGAGCGCTTCGCGGCCGAGGGCATGAACGTCGTCCTCGCCGACATCGAGGCCGATGCGCTTAAGGCGGCGGTTACGCGGCTCGAGCAGCAGGAACGCAACGTGATCGGCGTCGAAGTCAACACGATGCAGCGGGAGACGCTCGAGAACTTGCGCGATCAGGCGATCGACCAATACGGCAAGATCCATGTGCTCTGCAACAACGCCGGCGTAACCTCGCGCCGCGACGGAGGACTGGGCGCTGGAACCGGCGCGGTGCCGGTCTGGGAGGTGCCCGACTCGACCTGGGACTGGGTCATGGGCGTGAACTTCTGGGGAGTGCTCTACGGCTTGCAGGTGTTCGTTCCTTCAATGCTGGAGCACGGCGAAGAGGGCCACATCGTCAATACGGCGTCGGTCGCGGGGCTCATTCCGGGCGCCTCGGCCTACAGCGTCTCGAAGCACGGCGTGCTCACGCTCACCGAGGGTCTCTGGCATCATCTCCGAGCCGCGGACTCCAACATCTCCGCCTCTGTGCTTTGCCCCGGATTCGTCAACACACAGATCAATGAGGCCGAGCGCAATCGCCCCAGCGAATTCGGCGAGTCGATTGAGGCAAACGAAGCGCAGCGCATGGCGTCTCAAGTCTTCCTCGGAGGCGGGATGGACCCTAACGATGTCGCCAACCTCGTCTGGCAGGCAATGGTCAACGACCACCTCTACATCCTCCCTCACGACGGCTGGCGAGATGTAATCCGAGGGCGGGTAGAGGCCGTGCTGGAAAGCACGCAACCAGTCGATGTCGACTTCCAAAAGATGATAGAACGGCGGGGCCAGGGCGAAATGGTGTAACTGGACAACAACTATCGCGACTTCGGTGTGTCTGTCACAATGCGTCCGGACTTGGCATCTTGACATCGCATGTGTCGCGCATCATGATGTCTATATGAGAACAACGCTAACGCTTGACGACGATGTTGCGGCTGCGCTCAAGCAGCAGGCCAAACTCCTCGACCAATCATTCAAGCAGGTCGTAAACGACGCGCTGCGTCGTGGCCTCACATCTCCCGAGCCCAGAGATCGTCAGCCGTTCAAGCTCAGGACCTCCGCTGGAGGATTTCGGCCAGGAATTGACCCCCTCAAACTCAATCAACTTAACGCTGAGCTTGAGTTGGAAGAGTTGCTTCGGAAGCTCCAACAGTGATCGTTCCGGACCTCAATCTCCTGCTCTACGCGCAGTTCCGTGATGTTCCCCAGCACCAAGTAGCTCTGCATTGGTGGCAGGATGCCATGGACGGACGCGAACCAGTTGGTATTCCATGGCTCGTTGTTGTCGGCTTCGTGCGTGTTGCCACTCACGCGAGCGCCATGACCCTCCCACTCTCAACGTCACAGGCGATGGGAGTCGTGACCGACTGGCTCTCCGTGCCTCACGTGAATCCACTCAACCCCGGCTCGCGCCATCTGTCAATAATGGAGAACTTGTTGGATGCAGCCGGGGTAGGAGGCAATCTTGTCAATGACGCGCACATTGCCGCGCTAGCCATTGAGTTCCAGGCCGAGGTGCACTCCAACGACAGCGACTTCGCCCGATTTCCGGGACTCCGTTGGAGGAACCCTCTACAGGATCCCCGCTAGTTCGCGCGCACTCCGGCCGCGACCGCTGCGCGATTCTCGGGCGACGTGTGCGGTGGGATTGAGCAGCCCCCGGTGACAAAGACTCGGGTGTTGCCAACGCTGGCTGCATCGGACGCCTGAGCCTGAACCTCGTCGGCGCTCAGTTCGCCAAGGCCGGTCCGGCTGACGCCGCCCATCACACACTTGTCGGTTTCTGCCCATACCTCGTTGAGGCTGGCGTTTGACTCGTGCCGGTCGTCCCAGTTGAAGGCATGTACTGGATAGTCGAGCACATCGGCGAGCATGTTGTTCGTGTGGCAGACATGCAGGATGTTGAACTCGGCGTCGCGGATCGCGTCGAGCACCTGGAGGTCGTAAGGCCGGCCGAACTCACGGTAGAAGTCCGAGTTGGAGATATCGTGGCTGGCCCACTGTAGCGGGGCGTAGAAGACGCCCGACGCGCCGGCGTCCATGTTGGCTCGGCTGTAGTTGATGATCGTCTCGGTAATCCGTGCGATGGCGCCATGTACAGCCGCTGGCGCTTCCGCGACCGCCTGCTTCATCGCCCTCGGATGACCAAACATCAAGCCGACGACAGCCATCGGTGAGAACACCGTCTGAACGACATCGACTTCGCCCTTAGTCCGCTCGACCACCAGCCGCGTCGACTCGACGTGTTCGCCAAAGACGCCACGTTCGGCGTGGACCGGCATGACTTCATGAAGTTCATCAAGCTCGTTGAGCGCGGGACTGACAAGGGTCTGGTTCGTCTGTTCCACCGGGGGCGTGTAGACCGCGCCCCAGGCTTCGGGGAACATCGACCAACGTGGGTTGATCTTGATGAAGTCCCAGTCGTAGGCCTCGTATTGCTCGCAGGTGGCGCCGACGAGTTCGTCGTTGCTCCACTCGCGCAGGAAATCGTGTCCCCAGAGGGAGGCAGGTGCATGGTCGACTGGCTCTCCAGCCACTGCGGCTCGAACACGTTCACGTTTCGTCATCTCTGTCATCAGTTGGTCCCTTCCAGGGCAGTCTGCGATGTTTGCGCGTTCTGCCAGTTGACTTTGAATATCTGCACCGAATCCCGGAATCCGCGCAGTTGATGCGATCCCTGATCCTCGAATTCGAATGTTCGGCCCTGCAGCAATCCGCGCACCAGATCGGAAACGAGAATCTCGCCGCCTCTTGCCTGCGACATGATCCTGGCGGCCTGATTGACCGTGGTCCCGTAGAGATCGTCCGACTCGGCAATTGGTTCGCCGGCGCTGATCCCGATTCGGACGTGCACATCGCTGTAGCGATCATGGTTGGCCAGTTGGCACTGAATCTGCACAGCGGCTTCGACAGCCGCAGAAGCCGCCCTAAACCATGCCAGGACACCATCGCCCATTGTCTTAACTTGGACGCCCTGGTTGTCTCGAATCACGGTGTGGGTGAGTTGTTCGATCTCGCGCGTGATCGAGCGCGCCTGGTCATCGCCAAGCCGGTCAACCATCGAGGTCGATCCTTCAATATCGGTGAACAGGATTGTGCGTGTGGCCTCGCCAGTCGTTCGGCTGGGTGCGTCAATGCCGACAAAGTCAATGAGCGCATCGGCGATCTGGGTAATGGTCTCCGCTCCGTCGACCAGGACCGGCGTGTCGTCTTGCAAGACGATCAGTCGGGCACCGCGGATAATGCGCGCCCATTCTCGACCCATTGAGCTGTATCCCCCATCGAAGCCTTCACTCTCGGACGGAATCGAGATCAGTGTTGGTATCTCGACGTTGCGCAGTTGCTCTCGCAGATCGAGGTCACGCATTTCACGAACCAAACCGAAGAGGCGGTTCATCGACGGATAGTGATGCATCGTCTGCGACATGTTGCGCAGAGAGTCCTCGTTCGCCGTGGGAGCGATCATGGTTAGCAATGCCCGGCGAGCCGCTTCGTCGTGATGCTGCCAGCCCAGCCGCAGCAGATTCTCAACCGTGCTGTCGATCAGGTCGCTGACTTCGCTGTGCTGAACCATGCCTGATCTGTCGCCGCCCATCGCGATTGGCAAATGCAACATCAGATGCGTGTATCGTTCGGGCTCGTTCAACATCGCAATCACGGCTGTCGGCGTTCCGATGTAGTGACCCATCAATGCGACCCGCGGCTCGCCCACCTCCTTGACGACCGCTGCCAGGTCCATCGCCTCGTCATGGAACGAGCCAAAGACCCCGTCACGTTCCGACAGTCCGCAGCCGCGCGGGTCGAAGCGGATCACACGGAAGGATTGCGCGAGTCGGTCCCAGATGCCGCCAGGATCCCAGCCCATGTTGAGCGGCAACATTGGTCCGGTCGAGACCACCAACGGCTTGCCTACCCCGCGTTCGACCCAGGCGATGGCGACATCGTCTTCGGTGTGTGTGTATTGAACCGAGGGCGCGCTCATGAGGAGGCCGTTTCGTCCGATCAGATGCCCTGGATCATCCCGCCGTCGATGATGAATTCCGTGCCGTTCATGTACTCGGAGTCGTCAGAGGCAAGGAAGAGCGCCAGTTTGGCCACTTCCTCGGCCTCGGCAAACCGACCGTAGGGAATGCGCTGCATGAGAACGTCGCCGCGACCCTGTTCGATGATCGGAAGCTGTTGCAGCATCGGTGTTTCGATCAGGCCAGGGTGAATCGAGTTGACCCGCACGCCCGATGGCGCAAACTCACTCATCGCAACTTTCGTCATCCCGCGCACCGCCCACTTCGACGCCGTGTACGAGAGAGACCCTGCTCCGCCGCGCATGCCGGCGATAGATGAGATATTGATGATCGAGCCGGACCCGGCCTCGCACATCACCGGGCCGACATGCTTCAGACCGAGAAACACGCCGACCTGGTTAATCTCGATCACGAGCTTGTACTCCTCCACCGACGTCTCGGCAATCGGTCGCGAGCGGTAGATGCCGGCATTGTTGATGAACGCGTCGATTTTGCCGTAGTCCTCGAGTACATCCTGGACGACCGCGGTCCACTCGTCCTCACTGGTCACGTCGTGGTGCAGATAGCGAATGCTATCGCTGGAAGAGGCAGTCGACTCGCCGTCGGAGTCGAGTACATCGGTGATCACCACTGTCGCGCCTTCGGCGGCGAACAACATCGCCTCAGCCGCACCCTGCCCGCGAGCGCCACCAGTGATCAGTGCAGTTTTGCCATCAAGTCGTCCGGCCATCTAATGCATGCCTCTCATGAATACGTTGGAGGCACAGGCTAGTGCTTCGCACCTCATCTCTCCCGCCTCTGGCCGGAGAGCCGAAAGCCTGCCCCCGGCTCGAACGGGGGGCAGAGAGGACTACTCGGGCGGCAGCATCACATAGGTGCCGTTGCCGTGACCGATATGGCGCCCCTGCTCGTCGTACAGATCGACTGAGCAATGGCTCAAGGTCCGACCTCGACGGATCACTTCGGCCCGAGCACGGATGACATCACCGTCGAGACCTCTTAACCAACGAAACTCCGACTGAGCCGTGATCACCCGCTCGCCCTCGGCCTGGATCGTGCCCAGCGCGCCGCCCATGGCCGAGTCGGCGACCAGCAGCCAGACCCCGCCGTGCACGATGCCGTACAGGTTGTGTGTCTTGGCCGAGGCCGTCAGCGTGATCTCGCACCAGCCCTCGCCGGCGTCCGTGAAGCGATATCCGAGTTCCTGGAAGAGCGCCACCGCCTCCATGTCACGCAATGGCGGGTAACGCTCGAAAATCTCTTCTGAAGTCAATCCCATCGTTGCGCCGGCTACCTACTCGCGTCGCATTTCTGCCGCGTGCTCATCGAAGTGCTCCTGGAGTCCCATGAAGGATCCGCCGACTGTCAAGTGTTCGCCCAGCACGACTCCGCCGTTGTCCCATTCATCGTCGCGGATGCCGTCTACGAGATTCAACGTCCTGCCGTGCCCCTGATCGAAGAAGGTGAGCACGGACTCGGGACTGGCGCCACGAGAACGGATGCGAACCAACCAGAGGCTGAGGATATTGAGAATGGCCAGTAGCGGACCGGGCGGATCCAACCCCTTGTTCTGGCGCAGTCTCATGATTGTTCGTTCGCCTGCTCCCACACCGAACGCAATATGCCAGCAAAGTTGGCCGTTGGTCCATCCGGCGTTGTTGCTGTGGCGATTCCACTCGTCCTCGGAGAGTCCCAGCACAAGTTCTCGGAAGTCGGCCCGCGTCTGTTCTAACGCAGCTCGCGCTTGCTCGGCGTTGGTGATCTCGGACATGATGTCCTGTCCTCGTTAGCTATTCGGTCTCAGCTGCTGGATCTCTTGCAAGCAGAGCGCCATCAATCTGCAGGAGACCTAGTCGCGGCGCAATTCAGCGGCGTGCTCGGCGATGTGACCGCTGAGAAAACCGAACGAGCTGGCGACGGTCATCGGCTCGCCCAGGAAGTTGCCGCCGTTGCCCCACTCATCGTCGTCGACCGTATCGATCACCCCAACCGTGTCCGCGTAGCCCTCGTCGAAGAAGGCAAGCACTGATTCCGGCGTCGCGCCCCGTGAGCGGATGCGCACCAACCAGAGGCTGACCAGATTAAGGACAGCCATCAGCGGAGCGGGCGGGTTCATGCCCTTGTTCTGCCGCAGCCGCGAAACACGGAGTTTTCCGCCCCCTGCTGTTAAGGCGATGTGCCAACAAAGCTGACCGTTTGTCCAGCCGGCGTTGTCGCTTCGACGACTCCATTCCTCTCCAGACAGCCCCAGGACAAGCTCGCGAAAATCTTCCCGCGCCTGCGCCAACTCTGCGCGAGCTTCGTCTGCGTTTGTGATTTCTGACATGACGTCAGATCCTTGCTATCTGCACGTTGTCAGATGGCGGCGTACCAATCCCGGATCGCTTCGCCGATCTCATGCGGCGAGTCTTCCTGGACGAAATGGTTTCCGGCCACCGTGACCTCGGTTTGGTTCGGCCAGCTTCGGCAGAACTCACGCTGCGCGCCCTGCAGAATCGCGCCGGGCTCGGCGTTGACAAACAGTTTTGCGACATGCGCCGAATCGTCCGAGGAGAGGTAATCGGCGTAACTCTGCGCGATCTCGGCCACATCGGCCGGTTCGCCGTCGATCGGAATCTCGCGCGGCCAGGTCAGGGTCGGTCGGCGCGATTCACCCTCTTCGAGGTACGGCTGTCGGTAAACGTCCATCTCCTCCTCGGTCAGGCCGCGTAGGACGCTGCCGGGGAGGATGCGCTCGACGAACACGTTCTTCTCGATCACCATCGACTCGCCCGCCTCCGAGCGCATGCCCTGGAAGATGCGAGCCGCCGCTTCAGGCCATTCGTCCCATGTCACGGGGCGGACAATCGCCTCCATGTAGACGATGCCCTTGACCCGATCGCGATGCCGATTCGCCCAGTGGAAGCCCAGCGCCGAGCCCCAGTCGTGAATCACAAAGGTCAGGTTGTCGCCCAGGTCCATGCCTTCAATCCACGCGTCGAGCCAACCGGCGTGGTCGACGAAGCGGTACGAGCCGCTGGGCGATGAGCCGGAGACCCCCATCCCGATCAGGTCGGGCGCGAGGCAGCGCGCCGACTCGAACAAGTGCGGCATGATGTTGCGCCACAGGTAGGACGATGTCGGATTGCCGTGCAGAAAGAGAATGGGGTCGCCATCAGGGTTGCCCTCGTCAACGTAAGCCATGGTGGTTTCACCAATGGTCAGACGCTTACGCGGGAAGGTGTCTTCAACAGAGATGTCGGGCATGGTCACTCCAGAGAATTGTTGGATGGTTGAGAATCACTTCACCGGCGAGCCAAGGATAACAGCGGGGGCGGCTACTCTTTGTTCAGTGGAGCAGCCTCCGAGTTGCACAGTGAAAGGCGGCGAACGTGGCGGTCACAGGCATGGATCACGTGGCAATCCCCGCTGGCGATCCTGAGGCGCTATTGGACTTCTATCGCGCTCTGGGATTTGACATTGTTCACGAGGCTGAATGGCGCTCGGGCGAATTCCCGATGTTTGCAATTGCCTGCGGCGATCAGAAGATCAACGTGCATGATCCGAAGCTCTGGCAGAATCCCAAATTCGATCTGCGCGGTCCGACCGCCGAGCCTGGCTGTGGCGATTTCTGCTTCGTCTGGCAGGGAACGCCTGAGACGGCGGCCGCTGCGATTAAGGCGACGGGAGCCGAAGTCATTGAAGGCCCGGCTGGACGCGTCGGTGGACGCGCCGCTGGGACTGCTGAAGGCGTCAGTGTCTACACGCGCGATCCCGATGGCAATCTCGTTGAACTGATCGCCTACGGCGACTAGCGAATCTGGAGTAGAGAAATGGAATTCTTCGACGTCATTCAGACCGCCCGCGCGATGCGGCGCTACAAGCCCGACCCGATTCCCGAGGATGTCCTGGTTCAGCTCATCGAAGCAGCGCACCTTGGGCCGAGCGGATCAAACCGGCAGTCGAGGCACTGGGTCGTCGTCCGCGATCCTGCGGTCAAGCAGCAACTCGCCGACCTCAACCGGGCCGGCGTCTCGATCTACCTCGAGAACAATCGCGAGGGCGCCAATCCGCACGTTGACCAGGGGCGTCGAGAGCGCTTCCTGGCCGCCGTCGAGTACCAGATGAATCATCTGCACGAGGTTCCCGCAATCGTGATCGCCTGCGCCGACATGGTCCGCGCTCCGCAGGGCACGTTTGGCGAAGGCGCAGCGGCTGCGACGGAGGTCTGGGGCTCAGTCCAAAACCTGCTGCTCGCGGCTCGCGCACTCGAGGTGGGCAGCGTCCCGACGACGCTCGCCTTCATCGGCGATGGTCGCGAAAAGGCGCAAGAGGTCCTGAACCTGCCCGACCACATCCTCCCGATGGTCCTGATCCCACTCGGCTGGCCGACCGGCAACTTCGGTCCGATTCGCCGCCGCCCGCTGGATGAAGTTCTGCACTGGGATCGCTATGAGCACAAGACACAGTCAACTGACAGGGCAAGGGTATGACGACCGCAACAAGCACGAGCGAGCTCCGCATGCCTGCGGACGTGGGCGGATTCACCATCGCCAAGTCCTTTGAGGTCACGGCGAGGAGCATCACCGCCTTCGCCGGAGGCGTTGATGACTTCAATCCCGTCTACTTCGAGGACGACCGCCCGGAGGGCCTCATCGCTCATCCGGGAATGGTGTTCACCTGGCAGTGGAATAGCCGCTTTACGCCCGATCGAGATCTCGACCTCCAACTCGTGCGTCGTGGTGTCCAGTCCTGGCTGGATGTGAGATTCAATCGTCCCATTCGCGAGGGCGACATCATCACTTGCCAGGGTCAGAGCATCGCTGTGAAGCAGATTCGCCCCGGCGTGCTCAGCACGCAGCACTTCACGTTCCGGGACAGCGGCGGCGAAACCGTCGCGGTCATGGACAGCAGTGGCATCACTCGCGGCGCTGAGCTCGACGGCGATGAAGCTGAGCTGGAATCCGCGCCACCAGTGCCGCAGCGTTCCTCAGACACTGATACCCCTGTCTGGACTACGACTGTGCCGATCGATCCGCAAGCGCCTCACGTCTACACCGAGTGCGCCGACATCTGGAACCCGATCCATACCGAGCGCAAAGTCGCGCTGGCCGCCGGATTGCCCGACATCATCCTGCACGGCTCGGCCAGCCTCCTGATCGCGCTGCGCGAAGTGATCAACCGCAATCTCGGAGGAGACCCAACCCGGGTAACCAGGTTCGCCGGTCAATTCCGAGGCATGGTCATCCCCGGCACCGACGTCACGGTCAACGCCTTAGAGGTCCGAGACGAAGGAGACCGAGAGGTCATCTTCTACGAGATGCTTAACGACCAGGGCGAGCTGGCCATCTCAAACGGCGTCGTGGTCGCGAGCTAGCTCTTGCTTGCGAGAATGGCGCGAGCGCACCCCAGGCGCCTCACCTTCTCCACGCTCCCCCTTGCAGAGGGAGCTGCCGAAGAGCCTGTCCCCGGCTTGAACGGGGACTGAAGGGGTCTCGGTCCCCATTGGAGAGCCCAGATGCCCAAGATCCTGTCACTTGCCCCCCCGATGTGGACTGGTTAGCTAGCTGCCCACGCACGCCACGCTCTGAGAGCACTTCGTCATTCCCGCGGCAAGCGCGGGAATGACGAAGTGTTTAAGGAAGCTAGTCCTTACTCAGCGACGCTGTACCGCTCAAGAGCCTCGGGCAGGAACTCAAACCCCAGACCCGGTGTGTCCGGCAGCACCAACCGACCATCCCTGACCTCTGTCTGCCGATCGATGATGTTGCGGAAGTTGTGCACTTGATCGTCGGGGAAGAACTCGACGTAGGTTGCATTCGGCGACGACGCCACCAGATGCCGATGCAGGTCGTGGAACCAGTGCGGGCAGATCGAGACACCATATGAGGCGGCCGTGTTCGCAATCCGCCGGAACTCAGTCACGCCGCCCAGCACCGCCGCGTCGGGCTGGAGAATCATCGCCGCTTCCTGATCCATCAGATCTTTGAATCGCCAGCGACCGACCTCGATCTCGCCCGTCGCAATCGGGACGCCGGTGCGCTGTGCCAGCCTGGCATGCAGATTGATGGCATCCGGCGAGAACGGCTCCTCCATCCAGTACGGCTCCGACGGCTCGTAGGCGGCCATGTAGCGCATCGCGTCCTCGAGGTTCGACCAGGCGTTGTTGGCGTCGAGCATGATGTGGACATCCGGCCCGACCGCCTCACGCGCAGCCTGCATCCGAGACGCTTCCTCGCGCACTGACAGACGTCCGACCTTGATCTTGACGGCGTCAAAACCCATCTCGACGTAGCCCAGCAACTCCTGCTGCAGACCCTCATGACCCTTGCCATCGAGGTAGTACCCGCCCGACGCATACGCCGGCACGGTGTCCTCGTAGTAGCCGCCCAGCAACTTGTACAGCGGCAAACCGGCCGCCTTCGCGTTGTGATCCCAGAGCGCAATGTCCAGCATCGACAGCGCGCGGATCGTCGATCCAGCGCGTCCATGCAACAACGACTCCTGGTACATCGCCGCCCACAGACCTTCAACCCGGAACGGGTCCTGACCGATCAACAACGGCGCAAACAGGTTGTCGATCGCCGAGGTCACTAACTGACCGTTGGAGTTGCCCGCGTAGCAAAATCCAATCCCGGCATGCCCGTCGTCGCACTCGACCTCGACCACGGGATGGTCCCGGTGATAGACGGTGCGATTGGAAAACGAAGTCGGAGTATCAAGCGGAATGCGCAGCATGCGCGAGCGAACGGCGGTGATCTTGGTCATCAAGGCGCTCCTGATGGCTAGGCGTTACCTGAATAGAGTACGAGCACGGATCGAAATGAGACCTCCCCCTCTGAGAGACCGATGCATAGCCTCTCAACCGCCCCCCGCCTCCGAGCGGGGGCCCGCTCCTTCCCTGGCCCCGGTTCGGGGCCCATTCTTGCGCCTCGTATCTGGTCTTCCGCAACCAGTCGGTGCTGCTGTGGACCAGCCAGAGCGGGTCCCCGCTCGGCGGCGGGGACGGGAATCTCAGTTACACATCAGTCTCTCCGGGGGGTGCACCTCAGTTGGTTCGCGCCAGCATCGCCGAGGAGAGAACTCTCAGCAAAGGGCTGTCTGAGATACAGGAGAAGTGGTTGGCGATCTAGCGCAGGTTGCGCAACCGGGGATCGAGCGTGTCCCGCAACCAGTCGCCCATCAGGTTGCCGGTCAGTGAGACCAACAGGATCGCGATCCCCGGCATCCAGATCGGCCACCAGGCAATCGTCATGAAGTTGCGACCCTCGGAGATCATTGCGCCCCACGATGGCGTGCCGGGAGCAACGCCGATGCTGAGGAAGCTGAGCGCCGCCTCAATCAGGATCACCGACGGCACATCGAGTGTCGCCATGATCACGATCGTGTTGAGCAGGTTGGGCAGGACATGTCGGAACAGGATGCGCTTGTCGCTGGCTCCGCTGGCTCGAGCAGCAACCACAAACTCCTGCTCGCGCAGGGAGAGCACATCCGCCCGGACCAGTCGCGCATAACCCGACCAGCTAAAGATGATGATGATCAGGATCACATTGAGCAGGCTGGCCCCGAAGACCACCGAGATCAGCAACGCAAACAGAATCGCCGGCAACGCCAACTGCACATCGACGATGCGCATCAGGAATCGATCCCACCAGCCCAGCCGCCAGCCTGCGAGCAGTCCGCACAGGGTCCCAATCAACGCCGACGCCGGGATACACGTCACCACCACCAGCAACGACACCCGAGCGCCGTACATGACGCGAGACAGGATGTCGCGGCCCAGGTTGTCGGTGCCCAGCGGATGCGCCCAGCTACCACCCTCCTGGAACGCAGGCGGGATCAAACGTTCGATCAGGACGATGTGCTCTGGGTCGTATGCGGACAGAAGATCGGCAAAGATCCCTGCGACCAGGAACGCGAGCAGAATGATGATCGCCGGTGCGAGCATGGCAACGCGCTGCCATGACCCACCCAGACCAACGCCTCGGAGCAGAGACGCCGGCGCCGCTGCGACCGCCCGCGCCGCCATTATCGAGTTCCTGCTCGGATGCGCGGATCGATGATCGGATACGACAGATCGACCAATATGTTGACGACCACAATACTGGTGGAAATGATGAGGATCCCGGCGATCATGACGGGAAAGTCGCCGACCAGGATCGTGTGAAGCATCAGCCGTCCGATGCCTGGCCAGGCAAAGACCTGCTCGACGATCACGGTGCCCGCGATCATGTAGCCCACCTGGATGCCGAGGATCGTGGCGACAGGAAGCAGGGCGTGACGTACCGCGTGACGCCAGATGATTGACGATTCCCTGAGGCCCTTCGCCCGCGCCGTGCGGATGAAATCAGTCCCCATCACGTCGATCATGCCCGAGCGCGTCAATCGCATGGAGACGGCTGAGGCCAGCAATCCCAGCGTGATCGTCGGCAAGACGAGGTGCTCGACGCCGCCACTGCCGCCGGTCGGCATCCAGTCGAGCTGCACGGCGAAAAAGAAAATCAGGATGAGGCCCAACCAGAAATTGGGTATGGCCTGGCCGAGTACGGCCAGAAACCTTGCCATCCAGTCCGTCGGCGTCGCGCGATTGAGCGCGGCGATGACTCCTAGCGGTATACCGAGGACCAGCGAAAAGATCAGCGCCGCTGCGCCGAGTTGCAGAGTCTTCGGAGCGCGGCTGGTGACTTCACTCAGCGCCGGCCGCGCGCTGATGAACGAGTTGCCTAGGTCGAGTTGGACCGCATCCACCAGGAAGTTGACGTACTGAATGCCGATCGGTCCGCTGAGGCCGAGCTGCTCTTTGAGTAGCTCCTTTTCCTCAGCGGTGGTCTGGTCCGTGGTCAAGTACTCGACCGGATTCCTGGCCAGTCGGGAGACCAGGAAGACAACCGAGAGGACCACGAACACGACCAGGATCCCCTGAAGGATGCGCGACACCAAGATCGTCGAGATGCTTTGAGCACCCATGCACGGACCTCCTGCAGGCAGCGGTCATTGCTAGGTGACGAGTGGTCGAATGCCCCAGAAGCCGCTGTAGTCGCGTGAGTTGCCTTTCATGTCCCACTCAAGGTCGTCGCGCATGATTCCAGTACCGACGGTCTCGAACAGGAACAGCCAGGAGGCGTTGGTGTAGATCCGTTCGGCGAGCTTGTTAAGAGCCACTGCGCGCTTCGCCGGATCGAACTCTGTCGCCTGCTCGTCCACGAGATCCTGAATGTCCGTTTCGGGGTACTCCGCGACCGAGAGGGTGCCGCCGATCGCAACCTCGGCAGCGATCACCTGGAACGGGTCCGCCGACTGATTGGTGAAGTAGTAGTGCAGCCCCGGCACATCGCGCTGGGCCATCCGAGCACGGAAGTCGGGCAGCGGATCGAGCTGCAGGTTCGTGCGGATGCCCACCACATCGAGGTACTGCTGGACAGATAGCGCGATCACGTCGGTGAGCGCGAAGAAGCCGGCGGTGCCGTAGAAGTCCGACTCGAAGCCCTCGCCGTATCCGGCCGCGTCCATCAACTGCATCGCCTTCTCGACGTTGTATTCCATCGTCAACGGACCCGACTGTTCCGGCTGCATCCCGCCGAGCTGCCGGGTGCCGATGCCGTACGCCCGCTGTTCACGTCCGGTAGCCAGCGTTGTGTAGATGGTCTCCACGTCAACGGCGTGGTTCATCGCCTGACGGACGCGAAGGTCTCGGTATGGGTTGCTGCCGTCCTCGAACATCGGCACGATGGTGTTAGGGAAGATCGTGTGTGGGCAACAGCCCGGATCGAACAGCACTTCGTAGCCGGGTTCATCAACGAACTCCTGCACCAGCTCCCATTCCAGCGACGGAGCGACATCTGCCTCACCCGCCTGGATCGCGGCCAGCCGCGCGACCGGCTCTGGTCGCACCGACTGAATGATCTCCTTGGCCCAGGGGCGGTGCTGGCGATTGAGGTCTTCGTAGCCGATTGGGTATGCGTCATTACGGACGCTGCGCACAGCGATGTCGGGCTCGAACGATTCCAGCTTGAAGGGTCCGCTGGCCAGCCCGTCGCGGTTGTATCCCTCGTCACCCAACTCTTCGACTCGATGCTTAGGGACAAGCGGCATCGTCGTGCCGATGCTGTTCGGCGCTGTCACCTCAGACCTCACGGGAATCCGCGCGGTCAAGTCGTCAATAACGGTGACCTCATCATTGACCTGCGCGACGATGTACGCGACGCCCGACTCATAGACGCCGCTCTCGTTGTAAGCGGCATTCCCGGCTGAGCGGTCGATTGAAAACTTGACATCTTCTGCCGTCAGAGGCGTGCCATCATGCCAGGCGTGGCCCGGGTTCACGTGCATGAGTACCGCCGAAAAGTCGTCAATCCACTCGTAGTTACCCACGAGCGGCACGATGTCGCGCGTCACCAGGTCATATTGCAGCAGACGGTCAAAGTGCAGCGGTCCGTTCCACTTGAGCGTGTAGTTGCCCGGCCCCATGACATCGAGGCCGCCGACCGCGTTTGGGACCGCCACAGTGACGGTGCGTTCCCAGTCGGTGTCGCCTTCGCGCGACAGGTCCACAGGCTCCTCTTGCTGCTGCTGTTGCTGCATGGCCTGTTGCTCTTGTTGCTCGGTCTGATCCGCCTGCGCAACGGCCTGCTGCTGCTGTTGGTCCTGCTGTTCTTGCATCGCCTGCTGCTGTTGCTGCTGGTCCTGATCAGCCTGAGCCACGGCCTGCTGCTGTTGTTGCTGCTGTTGCGCGACCTGAGTCGCGGAATCGTCGTCGTCATCGCCGCAACCGACCAGCGCCAGTCCTGCCGCCCCAACCCCGGCCCGTCCCGAGGCGCGCAAGAGGGCGCGTCGGGTCATACGTGATCGGCGCATTCGCTGCCAGTAGTTTCGTTCGGTCATCGCTCATACCTTCTCTCGCTGCCGGAACGGTTCCAGCAGATTCTGCAGTTGGGCGGCGCGTTGGTTCGTCGGATCCCAACCGGGACACGCGCAGCATCAGACTGTAGGAGTATGCCCAGAAGAAAATGCGTTTGCAACGATCAAGGGGATTATTCGGGATGGGAAGCTATTCCTCTGGCGGAACGCCAGCGCAACTCTTCAGCGTGAGTCTGCGTCCATCTTGTCGATGGGACCGGCTCAGGCGTTGCCTTCGACCTGGACCGTGACGATGTCCACGCCATGGAATTTCTGGTGTCGCACCGCGGACGCGTGGTACCACAACAAACGCAGGGAGAGATCATCCGCAGTTGGAATCGGAGCTTCGTCTGTCAGATAGGCGAGCTGATCCTCAATGTTCTCGTGGCGCGTCGTCGCCACGAATTCCAACTCAACCATCATCGTCTGAGGCCGGGCAACGATACTCAGTCGCGTCCGTTCAGATTCACCGGCGTCCTCGTCATCCTGGACCAGCAAGGTCGCCAGCGTTTCCTCACCGGCGGAGCGCAACCTCAGCGTTGATGGCTCATCCCATTTCAGCCTCAACGCTAAAGCCGAGAGGAATTCATCGATCGTCGGCAGTGAGGCCATGTCCAACGTCACCTCGAGGCGCGAGCTCCGTGAACCCAAGGCTTCCAGCAGCAGCGTCATCACGATCGCGACGATGGCCCCGATCGTCACGCCGTTGCCGATGAGCGCTCCCAAACTGTCGCCAAACAGATCGGACATGATCGGGTGACCGTGCAGACCCAGCCCCAACGCACTCGCCAACGCGACCACCAAGACACGCCGCGGATCGAGACCTTCGCGGAGGATCGTCTGCCAGCCGCTGACGAAGAGCATCCCCATTGCCAGCATCAAGAAGGCTCCGACGACGGGACCCGGGATCGTAAGCAGCACCGCCGCAAACTTGGAGAAGAACGCCAGGAGCAGGATGACCACCGCCACGCCGATCCCGACGCGGCGGGCGGCGACGCCAGTGAGGTTGATTAGCAAGAGACTGTACGAGGCATTAGCCATCGTAGGCAACGTGGTTGCGAGGCCGGCAAGCAACATCCCGATGCCATTGACGCTGACAATGCCCTGAATCTGTCGGAAATCTATGGCCCGAGGCCGCCGCCGCGACCCTTGCTGGATGACGACGCCGTCACTGATTGTCTTAAGTCCGAGCACGAGGGTGAGAATCGCAAACGAAGGCAAGAGCGCCCAGAACTCGCCGTTGGGCGACAGCTCAAAGCTCAAGTCCGGCAGTTCCGGGACGCCGAACCACTTGGCGTTGGCAATTCGATCGCCGTCCAGCACGCCGAACGCGGCCGCGACCGCGCAGCCGACCAGGAGGCTGATGAAGGGCGCGACCAATCGCCAGCGCCCCTTCGCCCTTAGAGTCACGAATACCGAAGCTAGCAACGTCGCGACGGCGATTACGGGGCCGGCGCTGACTGATGCGTCGCCCGGCAAGTCCTGGACGCTGTCGAATGCGATCGGCAGCACGCTGACGGCGATCAACATGGTCACCGTTCCCGAGACCACCGGCGTGACGATCCGCCTCAACGTGGGCAGCCACCACGCCAGGGCTATCTGAACCAGGCTGCAAATGACTAGCAGGCTGGCGAAGGTCTCTGGACCGCCGGCTGAGACGGCCGACACCATGATCGCAATGAACATGGCCGCCGGCCAGGCGAGCACAATGTGCCCAGCGCCAAACCGCCGGAACTGGAACGCTTGCAACCCTGTGATCACCGCACAGATCACCATGGCGGCGAAGACGCCCCAGGTGAGATATGTGTCGTCGAGACCGGCGGCGCGAAACGCGATCACGACGTTGAGCACCGTTGGCGCGAGCACAAGCACAGCGCCCTGCAGCCCTACCGTCAGGGCAATAGTCGGAGGGCAGACCTCCTCCGGCTCATACTGGATGGGTTGCTCAGCGCTCCTGGCAGTCAACTGTTGCCCAATCGCCCGATTGCCCCAACGAGGGACACCTTCAATAGACGCTGGTTTCTTGTCGGCCGATCTTGCAAGGGTTGGTTAGTCGAGTCCTTGAGCGACGACAACGTTGGAGTTCGCCGCCTTGTGGCGGATGTCGCTGAGTGCCACGTACTCCTCAGAGCCAACGAATCCCTTTGCAGCTTCGAGATTGTCAACCTCAGCAATCACCAAGCGCTTGGGCGCCCAATTGACTTCAATGGTCTCAGCGTCACCGCTGCGAACAATGAACTGTCCACCGTTCGTTACAACGGCTGCGGGAGCTTGTGAGAGAAACTCCGCGTCCGCGTCCGGGTCAATCAGTTCGGTGTCGATAGCAACGTAGCCCCTCATGTCAGCCGCTCCACTCACTCATGCTTGAGCGCTTCGCAAGCAGCTTAGCTGCTCTTTCTGTGATTCAGGCCAGGACATCTGAGTATGCTCGCCCGCCTGTCCTCAGCAAGCATCGCAAGTGCGGTATCGCCTCTTGCTGTAGAACAGCAACGGTGAGTGAAGGGCGTTGGCGTGGATGCTTCACTACTCCAACTTGAAGGAAAGTCGGCGCTGATCGTCGGTGGTTGAGAGGGCATCAGTCTGAGCACAGCACGACAGCTCGCTCCGGCAGGCTGCGTCGTTGCCGTCGCCGACATCAACGCCGAGCGGGCCATCTACGTGGCCGCAGAGGTCGATTTGCTGGGCCAGCCGTCCGTCTCGCTCGTTGCTGACATGCTTGACGACGTGCAGGCAGCAGGCGTCGTTCAATCCGGTCGTCGATATGACACCGGCACAGTGGGACCGCGATCACCTCAGATTCCGGCATCGCCCGAACGTGTCAAGCGAACCGCGGAGGGCTTGATTCCCTTCAAGCGACTGGGCACGACAGACGAGGTCGCCTAGGCGGTGTTGTTCCTGCTCTCCGACATGGCCAGCTATGTCACGGGCCACACCCTGCTGGTCGACGGCGGTTGGATGGCCGCGAACACCATTGGTGTGCCTCCGGTCCCAGAGGGAGACGTCCTCGACGCCCGCAAGCGGGCGGACTGGACAGGACTCGCTCAAGCCAGCGAGATGAAGGCTCAGGCCGAAGACGTCTGATGAGCGCGCACCAACTTGCCCGGTAGCGCACCGGTCAGTTCATCGTCTTCGAGGATGACTTCACCGGCGCAGATCGTCGCGACATAACCGGTTGGACGCTGCATAAACCGCTTCGCGCCTTCGGGCAGGTCGTAGACCATGTGCGGCGCGTCGGTGTCGAGGCGATCGAGGTCGATCACGTTGACATCGGCCCGTTTGCCGCTGACCAGTTCACCGCGGTCGCGAAGGTTGTAGAGGTCGGCGTTGGCGCCCGACTGCTTGTGCACGATCGTCTCCAGTGGCACAAGCTCGCCTCGTGTCCGGTCGCGGCCCCAATAGGCGAGATTCCAGGAGACCATGTGCGCGTCTGAGACCGCCGCGACATGAGCGCCGGCGTCCGACAGGCCATTGCGAGTGAGAGGATGCATCATCAGGTCGCGCTGATAGTCGAAGTTGCCCTGCGAGTAACCCTCGAGGTAGACCAGCAACAGGGTCGAACCGTCTCCGTCGGTCATGAGCTCGTAGAACGCTTCCTCAGCCGTGAGTCCATTGCGTTCGGCATGGGCCGCGACGGAGCGGTCGTACTCTGGTTCGTAGACGGGCGGGTCGCCGAGGATGTAGACGGTCTCGGAAGAACCCAGCACCATTTCCAGCAGGCCCGGCAATAGGTTTCCCGGTGTCGTGTCGACCAGGAACGGGTGGTCCTCGGCGTTCTGGACCTTCTTGCGTACGTCGTTGCTTAGGTCCCAGTCGCTGCCCAGGATCTGCGCCTTGACCTCCGGGTCGCGCATCTTTTCGAGGCGTTCGGCGAGCGGAAGCTGTTCGACCAGGTCGCGGTAGGCGTTATTGAGCACGTAAGGGTGGATTGAGCCTTCAATGTTCATCAGCAGGGTTGTCCCGCGTCCACGCACCTGTGGGAAGATGCGGACGCCGCGCTCGGTTGCTTCCTCGACGCTCTCGAGACCTTCCTTCCAACCGGAGCCGTTGGTGACTGAACCCTCTCCTGACAGGTAGGTGATCGTCAGGTCGTGCTCAAGCGCCATGTTCTCGACCCACTCGCGCTCGAATGGGCCGACCAACTGGAAGACGCCCCCGCCGCCCTGCTCGATACCCTCGGCGACCGCTTCGAGCTCGGGGTACTGCGCCAGCGTGCCGGGGATCAACTCACCTTCCTTGGTCCGGTGAGCAAGCAAGCGGTTGGACGAGAAGCCGACTGCGCCCGCTGCGATGCCCTCTCGGACCAGGCGGCGCATGTGGGCCAACTCTTCATCCGTTGGCTGCACATCGTCTGCGCCGCGAGGCCCCATCACGTAAGTACGCAACGCGCAGTGGGGGAATTGCGCGGCGATGTCGATCACCCGAGGCTTGTCATCGATCGCATCGAGGTACTCAGGGAACGATTCCCATTCCCAGGTGATCCCGGCCGACATTGCCGTAGCGGGAATGTCCTCAACGGCATCCATCAAGTCCATCAGCCACTCGCGGTCGGACTCATGAACGGGAGCAAAGCCAACCCCGCAGTTGCCCATCACCACGGTCGTCACGCCGTTGTAGCAAGACGGCGTCATGAAGGGATCCCAAGAGACCTGGGCGTCCATGTGGGTGTGGATGTCAATCCAACCCGGAGTCACCAGCTTGCCCGAGGCGTCAATCTCGCGTCGCCCTTCGCCGACGATCCCCTCACCCTCGCGAACAACCGCCGAAATGCGGTCGCCGTCAATGGCGATATCGCCAACAAACTCGGGAGTTCCCGTCCCGTCAAGAATGCGTCCGTTGCGGATCACGATGTCGTGCATGAGAGTCTCCTGTCGGGGTCGATGACTTTTGACAGGCTAGTGATGATCCGCAGCTGTCGGCAAGGAACGGCAAGCGTGCCGACGTAGAGCTTTCCGTTGTCGGTCACTCGAACTCGCGTCGGGGGATGCCCGTCTCACGCACGATGGCACTAAGAGTGCCAACTGGCAGCAGCCGATTGCCTCGATCCGGCACGGACAAACCGGAGTCCATCGGAATGCCGTTCCATGATGATGTGGCTGCCGTTGTGCTGGTCGTACTCGAAGCCGTGGCGTTACAGGATGCTCACAATCTCGAAGGATTGCAGCCGGCGCAGCTTAGCCAACGCTGACCTCTGGGCAAAGGGTGGAGTGGCTGCCTCGGCACCCGCATGGCTCGCTTTGCAGACCGGTGACTGTCACTGGGACAGAGACCGATTCGCCGTCGAACAGGTAGTCATACTCATCTATCGGAGTGTGCGCCAGGAATAACTCCAGCGCTTCCTTCAGCATGACTTGTGCCTCTTGGGGAGTATCGCCGCAGCTGGCGACGCCGAGTTCCGGACAGAGCGAGACGTACTGGCCGTCCTCGCTGCGAATGACGGCAGTGAGATGCAACGTATCCTGCGCCATTGGTCGTCCCTTACCTACCACCAATGCTAGATGAACACACAGTGCGCCTAGCGACGATTCGCCGTGAATCCTGGACCTCGTCCCTTCTCCCAGATCATCTTCCGGGCGACGTCCTCGTCGAAATCGATGCCCCAGCCCGGCTTCGTTGGCAACTCCAGGTGACCATCGACAATCTCCAACGAACCTCCGCCGAGATCGTCCTTCCAGGGCACATCGTCGATGTCGATCTCCATGATCCGCACGTTCGGCACCGTCGCGCAGAGATGAAGCGCGTGCATCGTGGCGAGGTGCGAGTAGTAATTGTGCGGCGCACAGTTGAGTTCATAGCTCTCGGCCAGCAGCGCGACATCACGTGACCGCGCAAACCCCTGCCAGGGCACGTCGATCATCACGTTGTCCATCGACCGATGGTCGAAGAATGGCCGATAGTCGCGAATCGTGTACAGATTCTCGCCCGACGTGATCGGCACCGATGTCTGGCGGCGGACATCGGCCAATGCCTCCGGCTCATACATGTCGATCTCGACCCACATCATCTCGAGGTCTTCCAGCGCCTGGCAGATCTGTCGCGCGACCAGCGGCGTGCAGTTGAAGTTCAGGTCGAGCGCGATTTGTACGTCGGGTCCCGCCCCTGCCTTCAGTGCTCCGATGTACTCGGGAATGTGCCGCAACAGCGACGGGACGGCGTTGCGGTCGATGTTGCCGACGCCGCCCCAGCCCGGACCGTAGACGCCAGTTGGATCGCCGGGGAAGACGATGTTGGTCTTCAGCGCGTGGAATCCCTTGCCCCGCACCTCTTCACCGAGCGCCGTGACATCATCCATCGTCCGCAGAGGTGGTGCGCCCACGACCCACTCATCGCCGTTGTCCCAGAGAATCTGGTCGTAGCTGCGAGCCCGCGAGCTGCCGCAATGCGACCAATAGATCATCTGCCGCTCGCGCGTCGGCCCGCCAAACAGCGAGTAGACCGGCACGCCCAGCGCCTTGCCCTTGATGTCCCAGAGCGCCAGCTCGACCCCGGCAATCGCCTTGGCCGCAATTCCCCCAGGAGACTGCCGCGCCAGCCGGTACATGTCCCAGTAGCGAGCCTCGACCGCCAGCGGATCGCTGCCGATCAGGATTGGTTCCATATCGTTGATTGTCCCAACGATCCCGTAGGGATTGCGCCCATCCGACATCTCGCCGTAGCCGGTGATCCCTTCGTCCGTGCGAACCGCCACAAACTGCCACGGCCGCCAGCCGGCGTCGACAACAAACGTCTCAATCTCGGTGATTTTCATGGAGCGCTCCAGTGTGCTTTAGGGTCTGCCGCAGGCTAAGGCCTGTTCATCAGGATGCCGACACCCAATGCAGGGCGATCCCATACTCCCCGCTCCCCCTTGCTGAGGCTGATGCACAACCTATCAACCGCCCCCGCCACCGAGCGGGGGTCCGCTCCTTCCCCCGCCCCTGCACGGAGGACATCCTGGCCGCCTGCATCTGGTCACCTGGAGCGAGTCGGTGCTGCCGTGTGCGGACCAAAGCGGGTCCCCGCTCGGGGGCGGGGACGGGAAACTGAGTTATGCGTCAATCTCTTGCAGGGGGAGCTGCCGCAAGCCTGCCACGCACTTGATACGGGGGCTGAGGGGAGATCCCTCTCCCCATCTAAGTGCCCGTGTCACGAGCCTTCGCTGAGTGGCTTCGTCGCAGGAGTCCTCCCTTGCCCCAATTGCCGACTTGCTAGATTTGACTTGGAGGCCGTGACGTGAACCATCAACCGGGAATGCTCTCCCCTTACCGAGTCCTCGATCTGACCAACGAGCGCGGACACTTTGCCGGCAAGTTGCTCGCCGACCTCGGCGCGGACGTAATCAAGGTTGAGCCTCCGCAAGGCGACGCAGCCCGACACCGCGGACCATTCGTTGACGATGTCCCCGGTCCCGAACGCAGCATTCGCTGGTTGGCATGGAACACCAACAAGCGCAGCATCACCCTCGATCTGGTCGACGCCGGAGGACGCGAACAGTTCCAACAACTGGCGCAATCAGCCGACTTCGTCCTGGAGTCGTTCGCGCCCGGATTCATGGACAGCATTGGCCTCGGCTATGACTCCCTGTCCGCAGTTAATCCCCGGCTGATCATCGTCTCAATCTCGCCGTTCGGTCAGAGCGGACCCTATCGCGACTACCAGGTGACCGACATCGTTTCCTGGGCGATGAGCGGCAACATGTCCATCACGGGTGAGTCTTCGGGGCCTCCGGCGCACATCAGCGACAATCACCAGTCCTACGTGCACGCCGGTGGAGATGCCGTGATTGGCTCTCTGATCGCGCTTGAGCATCGACGACAGACCGGTCGCGGACAGCATGTTGACCTCTCGATCCAGGAGGCAACGTCCCGAGGGCTCTATCAGATCACGGGTAGCTGGGACATGACCGGCCGCAATCTCCCTCGGGACGCTCGCCCGAATGTAGGTGAAGGCAACTTGTCGTGGACATGGCGATGTCGCGACGGTTATGTGATCTGGGTTGTCCCGATTGGACCAGGTTCCGTAAAGAGGTTGAGCGGGTTGTTTGCCTGGCTCAACGAGTTTGGCGAGGGACACGAGCTGCAATCGATCGACTGGGAGAATCTGCAGGTCGAGGAGATCACTGAAGACGACTGGAAACACCTGAGCCGATTGTTCGAGGATGTGTTCATCGGTCGGACCAAGCGGGAACTACTCGAAGCCGCGGTGCGGCACGATTTTGCGCTCTTCCCTTCCGCGACTACCGCTGACACGCTCGCCAATGAACAACTCAGGGCCAGAGGATTCTGGCGCGACGTGGAGCATCCTGAGCTCGGACGCAGCATCCGTATGCCTGGCCCGTTCGCGCAGGGAGATTGTGCGATTCCACCCGAAACGCGTCCTGCGCCTGCTCTTGGACAGCACAACGACGAGGTGTTTGCGGAGCTTCGCACTGTTCCTGCGCTGACAGGTGCCTCCAATGGCGTCACGCCGGACTCAAGGCCGCTGGCCGGCATCAAGATTGCTGACTTCGGCTGGTTCATGGTCGGACCGCAGACGATCAAGGCATTCTCCGACTTCGGCGCCGACGTCGTGCATGTCGAGAGCACGGCCCGCCTCGATGCGCTGCGCATGGTTGGACCGTTCCAGGACGACGAACCCGATCCCGAGCGCTGCGGAGAGTACGCGCAGGTGCGCACTGGCGGCCGAGCGATCAACATTAACCTCAAGACCGAAGCGGGAATGGAGATCGCGCGGCGGCTCGTCAAATGGGCAGACATCGTCTTCGACAACTTCTCAGCCGGCGCGATGGATCGGATGGGCCTGGGGCATCAGGCGCTGCACGAGTTGAATCCGGACGTGATCGTGCTCAGCAGCAGCGGACAGGGGCAGTACGGCCCGCACGCGCACGGCAAAGGGGGCGGAGGACACTACGCCGCTCTCGCCGGATTCAACGAACTCACTGGCTGGCCCGACGGCGAACCGGGATACCTCAGCGCCTACACCGATTTCATCGCTCCGCGCTTCAACATCCCATTGCTCCTGGCCGCGCTCGATCATCGCCGCCGCACCGGCAAGGGACAGTACTTCGAACTCTCCCAATACGAGGCCGGCGTCCACTGGCTCACGCCGTCCATCCTCGAGTACACCGTCAATGGTCGAGTCGCCGACCGACAGGGCAACCGACAGCCCGACGCCGCAACGCATGGAGCCTATCGCTGTGCTGCCGACCGCTGGTGTGTGATTGCGGTCACCAACGACGATCAGTGGCAATCGCTTTGCAACGCCATGGGAGTTTCTTCGCTGGCCGAGGATCCACGGTTCGCCACCCTCCAAGATCGCAAGACCAACGAGGACGATCTCGATCACCTGATCGAACAATGGACAATCCAGCGCGACCCCTTTGAGGTCATGCACACGCTCCAAGGCTTGGGAGTCCCGGCCGGCGTGGTCCAGACCGGCGAGGATCTGCTCGAGCACGACCCGCAACTCCGATACCGCAACTTCTACCAGCGTCTGGATCATCCCGCACTCGGCTCATACCGGGCGCCGCAGGCCTCGTTCCGATTGTCCGCAGCACCATGCGAGCTGCAACGGGTCCGATTGCTCGGCGAGGACACATACGAGGTGCTGAGCGAGTCGCTTGCCTTCACCGAGGCAGAGATCGAGCAGTTTGCGCTGGCAGGCGCGCTGCATTAGGACACGCTCACAAGGATCCTGACAACCGAAGCGATTTCCCCTCCGCCAACCCCATTTCCCCTTTCGTCATTCCTGCGAAGGCAGGAATCACGAACCACTCAACCCAATCCTCAACGACACGCGCCAGCCGTCGCATAGCCGTCGCCACGCGATCTCAAAGGCCGATGCATCACTTCCCAGCCGCGCCCTTGGATGCAGGATCAAGCAAATCGTTAGCCTTCCCGCCATCGACAACCGCAGAAGGATCGACCTGTGAAAATCACCAAGATCAGCGCCATTCCCGCTTCGCCGGGCACCACCGCCCATCCGATGTTCAACTTCCCGCCCTGGAACTACGTCTTCGTCAAGGTCGAGACTGACGAAGGCATTGTCGGCTGGGGCGATGCCACCTGCGGACCAATGGCCGTCGCCTCGCTGGTCGAGGAGTACGGCGGCATGATCGTCGGCGAGGACCCGTTCCGCATCGAAGAACTCTGGCAGACTCTGCACCATCGCTACTTCACCCGCGGCGGACCGATCCAGAACAGCGCCCAGGCCGGCATCGAGATGGCGCTCTACGACATCAAGGGCAAAGCCCTCGGCGTCCCCGTCTATGAGCTGCTGGGCGGCAAGATGCGAGACCAGATCTGGACCTACGGTCGCTGGGACGGCCCCTCGCCCGAAGCCGCCGCCGAGTTCGCCTTGAGCCAACTGGAGCTCGGCTTCACCGCGCTCAAGGGCGACCCCTTCGACCATCGCGGCCTGTTCATCAGCTACGAGGCCGAGAAGAAAGCGATCGACACCTTTGCCGCCGTACGCGACGCCGTCGGATTCGAAGTCGAGCTGCTGGTCGAGGTCCACGGACGCCTGACGCCGGCCGAGGCCATCCGCATCGGCAACGCGATGGAGCAGTACCGCCCCTTCGTCTACGAGGAGCCGGTGCCCTTCGAAAACATCGACGCGATGGAACAGGTTGCTCGCGGGACCAACATCCCGATCGCCACGGGCGAGCGCATCTACAGCCCGTTCACCTACTTCGACCTGCTCCAGCGTCAGATCGTCGCCATGATCCAGCCCGACATGATCCAGACCGGCGGGATCGGCCAGATGAAGCGCATCGCAGCGTTGGCCGAGGCGCAGTACGTGGGTGTCCAGCCGCACGCGATTCACGGACCCATGGAAGTCCTCGCCGCCCTTCACGTCGACGCCTCGATCCCCAACTTCAAGATTCACGAGGGTGGGATGAAAGGCTGGTTCCAGGACGCCTGTATCGGCGAGCTCCCGGCCCACATAGACGGCTTCTACGCAGTCCCCGAGGCTCCCGGCCTCGGAGCCGCCATCAACGAAGACTGGCTGGCCGCGCACCCACCGCACCCCGAACCCGGCTGGGCCCCCGCCCTCGGAACCCTGCCCTCAAAACAGTTCAGCAAGGTCGCCTCACCTTAGGTGGTGTACGTGGTGTGTGGGCGATCCCAAGCGTCGCCTGGACACTCGCGTCGGAGTGGCGCCGACTGGTCGCCCCGCAGGCCTGCACTGGGATAGGAATGTTGCAGGTTGACATCTCGATCTGGCCTAGGCATACTCTTGCCGTTGTTGTCCAAATGGCTCACTACCAGAGAGTCATCTTGTAGAGAAGAGATACCCATGACTGAGCGGAACTATTGGTCTCGGATGAAGCATCGCAACCTGTCACGTCGATCCTTGCTGAGAGCGAGCGCCCGCGCCGGAGTCGGAGCGGCCGGACTAGCACTGGTCGGTTGCGGCGATGACGATGACGACGGCCAGCAGGCAGCCGCGCAGGTCCAGCAGGCTCAGGATCAAGTCGAACAGCAGGCCGATCAACAAGCGCAGCAGCAGCAGTCGCAGACCGCAACTGCCGACGAACAGCAGGAGCAGCAAGCCGCTGCCCAGGCGCAGGCCGCAGCCGACGGCGAACCGAAACAGGGCGGCATCGTTCGGATGGTGATGTCGGACGGCGGTATCTTCGACCCTGCGATCGCGATTCATGGCGGTACCTTCGCTGGCGTGCATCAGATTTACGACTGGCTCAACTACCTCGACGAGGGATTTGTGATCACGTCGGGCATGGCAGAGCTGCCAGAAGTCGTAGACGAGCTCAACTTCATCTACACGATCAAACCCAACGTCTACTGGCACGACAAGCCGCCCTTGGAGGGTCGGCAGTTCACCGCTGAGGACGCCGTGTTCGGACTCCAGCGATTCGGCTTTGACAATCCTGAGTTCGTCTTTAAAGACCGCTTCTCGCTGGTCGACAAGTTCGAAGCTGCAGACGAGTTCACGATGACCGTTCAGGCCAGCGAAGTATTCTCGCCGATTCTGAGCGCAATCGCTGAAGACAACATGCTGATAGTCTCGCGCGACGCGGTGGAGGCGTTCGGCGACGAAGCGATCTCGACTGATTTTGAGGCCCAAATCGGCACCGGGGCGATGGTGGGCGCATCACGGGAGGCGGATGTCGAGCTGAATCTGACCCGCAACCCGAAGTACTACAAGGAAGGCTTGCCGTACTTCGACGGTTACAAGGGCGTCAATCTGGGCGACGACGCGATTCGCATCGCAACATTTGTGAATGGTCAGACCGACTTCCTCAACTATCAATGGTTCGGTCGACCGGTCGATTTCGATGCCGCCGTTACAGAGATGGGCGAAGAGGCGGTCACCGGGGTTCCGAATCCTGTGACCTACGGGATGGCAACACACATCCATACCGAGGTCGAACCGTACACGGATCCGCGTGTGCGAACCGCAGTCCATCTCGCCGCTGATCGCGAGCAACTCATAGCCCTTTCGCTCGGAGAACTGGTGATCGGCGGCCCGATCGCCGTCGCAATCGCTCCATATGGACGCACGGAAGATGAGTTGCGACAACTCCCCGGCTACCGCTCGGGCGATCTGCGGCAAGAAGACCTGGCGGAAGCTAGGAGACTGCTGGAGGCCAGCGGCGCTGACCTCGACAACATCCCGCCGATGGAGATTTGGGCGCCGGATGCATCGGACTACGCCCAGGTGTTGCAGCAAAACCTCGGCGAGGTGGACTTCAACTTAGACATCCTCGAGTTAACTACTGCCGACGCATTGGCCGCGCGACAAAACCGCGAGTTCTCGATGATCATGCTTGGTCAGCAGGGCGCGTCCGATCCGGACCTGCTCTACAACGATTTGCACACAACTGGAGGCCAGAACTACGGCAACTTCTCCCACCCGGAGTTTGACGCGCTGGTCGAAAAGGGGCGTTCGGTCTTTGACGTCGAAGAACGCAAGGCGATCTACGACGAGGCGCAAGACCGGCTGCTGAACGAGTGGAACCCGCGACTCTACTGGTCTTGGAGCACCGTAGTCATTGCCTTCCGTTCGTATCTGAAGGGCTTCCGCCCTACACCAGGAGTTACGGCGTCGAACGCGATCCTTTGGGGGATGTGGTTCGATGAGATCCCTGAGGGCGCACAGTCTTAATCGCCACTGCGTGCGTTTGGTCAACGGACGCTGCGATAAGAATCTACGCTGATGCGCAACTACATCTTTCGTCGTTTGCTGCTGCTGCCGATCACGTTGCTGTTCCTCTCGATTTTCGTGTTCGCGATGATTCGTCAGGTGCCGGGGTCGGTGATCGATGCGCGACTTTCGGCCGGGTTTCCGGGTACCGCCAACGCGGACGACCGGGCCAAGCTGGAGGCGCACTTCGGTCTCGATAAACCGATGCATGTCCAGTATGTCAATTGGATTGGTCAGGTGTTCACTGGGGATTTCGGTACGTCGTGGCTGACCAAAGAGGACATCCTTGATAACTTCGGCCGTCGCATGCCGGTCACGATGGAGCTGTTGCTTCTGACGCTGCTTGTCTATGTGCCGCTCGGCATAGGAACGGGGGTGTGGTCGGCTGTTCGTCAGAACCGGGCTGACGACTACATTATTCGTTCGTTCACGATTCTCTTTCTCGCAGTACCAAACTTTTGGTTGGCGACGCTGGTAATCGTTGTCCCGTTGGTGCTCTGGGGTTATGCCCCGCCGGTGCCGTACTCGCAGCTGTGGGAGGATCCCGCTACGAACATCGTGCAGATGATTGTGCCAGCGATCATCTCGGCACTGGCCGGGGCTGCTGTGCTCGGTCGGGTGGCGCGCTCCGAAATGTTGGAAGTGCTTCGCCAGGACTACGTGCGCACGGCCTATGCCAAAGGCTTGACTGGGTACGTGGTGGTGATCCGTCACGCGCTGCGAAACACGATGATTCCGCTCATCACATTAATCGGACTCGTGTTTGCCACGGGCATCGCTGGTTCGGTGATCGTCGAGCAGATTTTCGCGATTCCAGGTATGGGTCGCTACTTCGTGCAGTCGGTGCTGACCAACGATCTACCGGTCGTGCAGGTGTGGACCCTAGTTTTCGGCGCGGCGTTCATCCTCCTCAATCTCCTGGTCGACATCAGCTACGGCTTCTTTGACCCGAGGATTCGTGTCCAATGAGTCAAGCGCAGCCCAACACCGCTCAAGCACAGGCACAGCCGAACACAATCGTGTTCGATGAGTTCGGTATCGCCGAGAAGCCGCCGCGCAGCGTGCGCGCGCGTCGCTTGTTGCGACAGCATCCGCTGGGCGCCTTTGGTTTGTTGCTCGTGATCGTGGTGGTGTTTCTGGCTGCCTTCGGTCCGATGTTCGCCGGCGACGCCGACACGATTTCGCCTGACATCCTCCACGGAATCAGCGAAGAATACTGGTTCGGAACGGACCGGCTCGGTCGCGACTATCTGGCGCGAGTGATCGCTGGGGCGCGGCTCTCGATGTCGATGGCATTGGGGGCAATGGTGATCGGCGTGGGCACGGCGCTGGTTTGGGGAATGCTCTCGGCATACGCTCAGAAATCGTTCGACTTGCTCTCGCAGCGGGTGATCGACATGCTGCTCGCGTTTCCGGGTCTTGTCCTGCTACTCCTGCTGACACAGGTGATCGGTCGGGGTTGGCAGTCTGTGGCACTGGGGATGGGAATCATCTTCGCGGTGAGCATGGTGCGGATCGTGCGGGCGAGCGCCCTCGCAACGCTCGCCGAGGCATATGTCGATTCTGCGCGCGTGGTCGGGGCGACGCCGTATCGGATTCTCTGGCGGCACGTCTTGCCGAACATGGGACCGCCGTTGTTGATCTACGTGACGACACTGCTCGGCGCGGCCATCCTGTTCGAGGGCGCGCTTTCGTTCCTTGGCCTCGGCGTGCCGCCGCCGGAACCGTCTTGGGGACGCATGCTGACTGAGTCTCGAACGCTGTGGAAGTACCCACACCTGAGTATCTTCCCCGGCGTCGCCATGACCGTCGCCGTGCTCGGATTCAACCTGGTCGGAGACTCGATCCGAGATATCTTCGACCCGCGCCTGCGCGGGGCTTAGTCCAGGACCTCTCTCAACCGCCCCGTGATCTCCTCGACATCCTTGAGTCCGTCGGCGACACCCGCCTCGAACATCCAGCCTTCATAGAAGTTCTGGTGAAGCGCACTTGCCGAGCGAAACAGGATTTGCAGTCTTTTGTCATTCAACTCTTCTGCCAGGCGGTCGATGATTCGGAACAGGTCTCCGTGCGTGCTGTGACGCCAGCCACGAGTCTCGGCGACCGCTTTCACCATGCGTGCGGTCGCGCCCCAGCACTTTTCGGAGGCCTGCAACAGATCCCCGTCGGCCAGGTAGACACGAGCTTTGCTGAGGAACTCGTTCGCGGTGTCGGTGTGGTACTCGGATCGGGTCGTCATTGGCTCATCGTATCCAGTCGCTGGCAGTCTGGATGAAACATAGTACTGGTCGTTATCACTTCGTCAACTCCTCCGCAGCCGCTCCACTCTCGATGAGCGCGTCGATCTCCGCGTCGTCGAGGCCGAGTTCGCCTAGCACCTCTCGTAGATGCTCGCCGAATGCCGGTGTGCGCTCGGCGGCCTGATAGCGGTCTCGACTGAACTTGAGCGGGGCTTGCGGCATCAGCACCGGACCCACGGCCGGATGGTCGAAGCTGTGGACGAAGTCGTTGGCGGTTGCGTGCTCGCTCAAGAGCGCTTCCTCCAGCGAGGTCAGCAGTGCAGAAGGCACGCCTGCGGCTTGCATCCGCTCGCGTAGCTCTTCGCCGTCCTGCTCGATGACGATGCTACGAATCTGCTCCCGCAGCGACATGAAGTGCTCCCGCGGATCGTCGGGCATTTGCCAGTTGGGATCGTGTGCGCTGGGATCTTCGATGCCCAGCGCATCAAGCAGGCGCTTGAACGCCAGCGCCGACGCGCCCAGGGTGATCCAGTGACCATCGCGGGTTTCATAGAATCCGCCCACCAACAGCGCCGTCTGCTCGCGTCGCCGCTGGGCCGCGACGCTTGGGTGCGGACGCTCCTGCTCCATCCAGTCGGCGAACTCACGCTTCCAACCGTCGACGGCGTCAAAGATGTTGGCCGTCGCCGTCTGCAGCGCCATCGCGGCCTGGTACAACGAAGTCTTGACGTGCTGTCCCTGCCCGGTGAACTCTCGTCGAAACAGCGCCCCGGCGATGCCGAACGCGAGCAGCGTGCCGGCATGGAAGTCGGCCAGGAACGCGTCGAGGACGCGTGGCTCGTCGCCCTCGAAGTTGCCAGTCGAGAGTGCCAGTCCCGATGCGGCGGCGGCCTGGAAGTCAGCGCCGAGATGCATGCCGAACGGACCTTTCTCGCCCATCGCCGAGATCTCAGCGACGATGATCCGCTCGTTCTCCGCGCTCAGCGACTCATAGTCCAGCCCCACGCGTTGCAGCGCGCCGGGTCGCATGTTGGAGATCAACACGTCGCTGCGCAGCGCCAGTTTCCTGGTGATCGCCCGACCCTCGGGATGCCCCAGATTGAGCGGCACGCCACGCTTGCCTCGAGCCTTGATGATGTAGTGTCGGCCCTCGCCAGGGACGATCGTGCTGTTGAATCGCGTTGCGTCGCCGGTGACCGGTTCAATCTTGATCACATCGGCGCCGCCATGCGCCAGCAGCTCACCCGCATACGGACCAGCCACAAACAGCCCAAACTCAATCACCCGCACGCCCGAAAAGATGCCGTCCGAATCGCCTGCCATCGCCGTACTCCTCATCCACGACAAATGCTAGCGAGCAGAACAGGCAGGTCTCGTTGCTGATGCCAGGTCACTGAAGCGGGAACTGGCTACTATCAGTCCCATGACCACGATTCAGGCTCCAACCGACATCGACGCCGCCATTGGCAACGTGCTCGACATCATCGTGCAGGGTTGGGATCCGCTGCAGATCGTCCTGTTCGGTTCCCGCGCCCGGGGCGACCATCGCGAGGACAGCGACATCGACCTGCTCGTGGTCCTTGAGCAATGCGAAGACAGGAAGCAAACGCGATGGGACATCCGAGAGGCCTTGCCGAAACCGTTGGTCCCGACGGATGTGATCGTGACCACGCCCACGCTGTGGCTCAAACGCGCCGGTCTGGTCGGCGCAGTCGAGCGCAAAGCGCTCATCGAAGGTCGCATACTCTACGTGCGAGGAGGCGGCGATCCGGTGATCGAAACAGCGCTGCACCTGCTGCAACTGTCGTTGGGTGACCTAAACGGCGCTGTGTTCTTGTTGGGTTCGCCCAGCCAGGATCCGAGGCTTGCGTGTTTCCATGCGCAACAGGCCGCCGAGAAAGCTCTCAAGGCAGCGTTGGAGCTTGAGCACAACGACTATCCCCGAATCCATGCACTCCACGAGTTGCTTCCTCAGTTGCCACGGACCTGGCCTGCCCATGAGCTTGATCTGAACCTCAAGCGGCTCAGCGCCCTGGTTGTCGAGGCCAGATACCCCGATGTCGACAAACTCCCCACCAGATCTGAAGCCGTTGAAGCCGTTGCCGATGCCCGGCTGATCGTCAACGCTATCGTCGAGGAGTTTCAGCGCCGAGGCCACGAACTGCCATAACTCCGACGCCTCTGCGTCCGCCGCCTTATCTTGCTCTTGACCGAACAGCAGGCTGAGCAGGAGCTACAGATGACCATGCAAGAAGACTTTGGCGGCGTAATTGGTCGAACCTTCCGCGAGTCCGAACCGTGGTGGCCGGAACTACCGACCGCTCCCCAGGATCGGCCCAACGTTGTCGTGATCCTCTTCGACGACACCGGATTCTCACATCTGGGCTGTTACGGCTCGACAATCGCAACACCAAACATCGACAAGCTGGCTTCTAACGGTCTGCGCTTCACTAACTTCCACGTGACGGCGCTCTGTTCGCCGACGCGCGCTTCGTTGCTTACGGGACGCAACCACCACGCCGTTGGGATGCGCTCGATATCCAGCTATGACCCCGGCTATCCCAATATGCGCGGCGCGGTCAGCCGCAATGCCGCGACGATGGCCGAGATGCTGCGCGACGAGAACTACGCCACCTTCGCCGTGGGCAAGTGGCACCTGAATCCGTCCGAGACCTGCTCGCAAGCTGGACCATTCAACGATTGGCCGCTGCAGCGCGGCTTCGACCGCTACTACGGCTTCCTCTCCGGCGAGACCGACCAGTATTACCCCGACCTCTGCTACGACAACCACCTGATCGACCCGCCGAGGACGCCCGAGGAGGGCTATCACTTCACCGAGGACATCGTTGACCAGGCCACAGGATTCCTGCGCGACCACCAGTCGGTCTACCCCGGACAACCCTTCTTCCTTTACTTCGCCCTTGGCGCGACACACTCTCCACACCAGGCGCCGCAGGAGTACATCGAGCGATACCGCGGCCAGTTCGACCAGGGCTGGGATGAGGTGCGTGAAGAGTGGTTCTCCCGTCAGCTCGAGCTGGGCGTGATTCCCGAAGGCACTGAGCTCGCGCCGCGCAATCCGGGGGTCAAGCCCTGGGATGATTTCTCACCCAACATGAAACGTTTCCTGGCTACGTTCCAGGAGGCCTTCGCCGGTTTCTTGACCCACACCGACGAGCAGATCGGGCGCCTGATCGCCTATCTCGACAACTCAGGCCAGCTCGACAACACCATTCTGTTGCTGATGGCCGACAACGGCGCCAGCCAGGAAGGCGGGCCGCAGGGTGTCTCCGACACGGCCCGCTACGGTCAGCCGCTGCTCGACGACGTTGATGAGGCGCAGTCGCGGCTGCATGAGATCGGTGGACCTCGCAGCTCGCCCAACTATCCTTGGGGCTGGTCGCAGGCAGGCAACACGCCGCTCAAGTGGTACAAGCAGAACACGCACGGCGGCGGCGTTCGCGTCCCGCTGATCGTACACTGGCCCGACCGGATCAAGGACGGCGGCAGCTTCCGTCGGCAATTCCATCATGTCAGCGACGTGCTGCCGACCGTGCTGGAATCGGTCAAGGCAACCCCACCCGACGAATACGCGGGCCTGACGCAGATGCCGGTCAGCGGCACCAGCTTCGCCTACGCCTTAGAGGATCCCAACGCCGACACCGCCAAAGAGGTGCAGTATTTCGAGATGCTCGGTCACCGCGGTATCTGGGTCGATGGCTGGAAAGCAGTCACGCGCCACCAGAAGAACGACCCCTGGTCGGACGACGAATGGGAGCTGTACCACGTCGCCGAAGATTTCTCCGAGGCCAACAACCTCGCGGCCGAGGAGCCGGAGAAACTGCGAGAGCTGATCGACCGTTGGTGGGTCGAGGCCGGCAAGTACGGCGTGTTGCCACTAGACGACCGCAGCTTCCAGCTCGGCGGTCCAACGCAACGTCCAGGGGGACCACACAACGGACTGAAGTATCGCTACACCCCGCCAGTGTCACATCTACCGGGTGAAATCGCGCCAGCAGTTGGCCTGGGATCATGGACGCTCGACGCCGAGATCGAGCGCGACGGGCTGGGTGACGGAGTGATCTTTGCCCGGGGATCAGTCATGGGGGGGATCAGCTTCTACATCAAGGACAACCGCCTGCGAGTCGACTACAACGCCTTCACCGAGGTGACGCAGATCGTCTCCGACATCGAACTGCCCGACGGTCGCTGCACGATCGGCATGAGCATGGACGGCGAAGCACCGTCGGCGCCCGGTCATGTCACCGTCCTCATCAACGGAGAACGCGCCGGAGAAGGCGAAGTGCCGTTCCTCGTGCGCGGCGGATTCGGCGGACGCGGTGGAGCTGACATCGGCTCGGACCGCAAGTCGCCGGTCACCGACTCCTATGAGCCGCCGTTCGAATTCGAGGGGACAATCCACGAGTTGACCCTTGAAGTCACGCCATACCCGAAGTCGGGAGCGGCATACGAAGCGGCGCGGAACGCATTCAAGCTGCTGATGGCTCAGCAGTAATGCGACTCGCAGTGGTGACTCAATGACTGATTGCTGTGGCGCATCGCGTAGCTCTGTTCTCCCCCCGTTGGCGGGAGATGCCGAAGGCAGAGGGGGGCGCCAGCGGGACCCCCTCCGCCCCCGTGTCAAGCACGGGGCAGGCTCCTTCGACGCACCTCCCCCTGAAAGTGGAAGGAACGAAGCGCGCGCGGCGACCGTACCAGCCGGTTCGTTCGTCATGGGATCCGTTGACGATCTCTCCTATCCCGGAGACGGCGAGGGCCCACTGCGCGAGATTGAACTCACCGCGTTCGAGATCGACACCTGCGCCGTCTCAAACGATGACTTCGCGGCGTTCGTCGAGGACACCGGCTATCGCACCGAATCAGAGCTGATCGGCTGGTCATTCGTGTTCGCTGGGCTGCTGCCCGACGACTTCCCGCCGACCCGTGGCGCGGCTGACGCGCCATGGTGGAGACAGGTAGAGGGCGCCTCCTGGCAACATCCAGAAGGCCCCGAGACCGATATCGTCGACCGTATCGATCATCCGGTCGTACACGTCAGTTGGAACGACGCACTCATGTATGCGCGCTGGGCTGGCAAACTGCTTCCGACCGAAGCGCAGTGGGAGCGCGGCGCTCGCGGCGGCCTCGAATCACAGCCCTATCCCTGGGGTGACGAACTGACGCCCGGCGGCGAGCACCGGATGAACGTCTGGCAAGGCGTCTTCCCGACCGAAAACGGCCTGGAGGACGGCTGGTACGCGACCTGCCCGGTCGACGCTTACAAACCGAACGGGCTGGGATTATTCAACACGACCGGCAATGTCTGGGAGTGGTGCGCTGACTGGTTCGATGTCTTCCACGATCCAGAACCGCCGATCAATCCGTCTGGTCCGCCGGATGGCGATCTGAAAGTGCTGAAGGGCGGCAGCTTCCTCTGCCACGAGAGCTACTGCCTGCGCTACCGGACGGCAGCGCGCATGGCGCTCACACCGGACAGCGCAACCAGCAACACCGGCTTCCGCTGCGTTCGGCCATTGGACTAAAGGAGTTGGGCTATGACGACGAATGAAGAGTTCGAAGGACGGATCGGGCGCACATTCCGTGAGTCCGAGCCCTGGTGGCCCGCCCTGCCGACCGCACCTCAGGACAGGCCCAATGTCCTCATCATCCTCTTCGACGATCTTGGCTTCGCCCACCTCAATTGCTACGGCTCGACGATCGAGACACCCAACATCAATCGTCTTGCGTCGAATGGTCTGCGGTTCACCAACTTTCATGTCACACCACTCTGCTCGCCGACCCGTGCATCACTACTGACCGGACGCAATCACCACACGGTCGGCATGCGATCGGTCACCCAGTTCGACTCGGGCTTTCCCCACATGCGCGGCGCGATCCCACGCAACGCGGCAACGATGGCGGAGCTCCTTTCCGACGAGAGCTACGCAACCTTCGCCGTAGGCAAGTGGCACCTCTGCCCGGTCGACTCGAAGGGTCAAGCCGGACCGTTCCACGACTGGCCGCTACAGCGAGGATTCGATCGCTACTATGGCTTCCTCTCGGGCGAGACTGATCAGTTCTATCCCGAACTCGTCTACGACAACCACCTGATCGACCCACCAGGCCGGCCGGAGGAGGGCTATCACCTGACCGAGGATCTGGTCGATCACGCCGTCGGATTCCTGCGCGATCATCAGTCGGTCTATCCCGGCCAGCCATTCTTCCTCTACTGCGCGCTCGGCGCGACGCATGCGCCGCATCAGGCGCCGCAGGAGTTCATCGATCGCTATCGAGGCAAGTTCGATGTCGGCTGGGACGCGATCCGCGACGAGTGGTTTGCTCGGCAACAGGAAATGGGTGTCGTCCCGGACGGTACCCAACTGTCGCCACGTAACCGAGGCGTTGAGGCCTGGGACGACATGTCCGACAACGCCCGAAACTTTGCGGTGGCGCTGCAGGAGGCGTTCGCCGGATTCCTCGAGCACACCGACGCCCAACTCGGCCGCCTGTTCTCGTACCTGGAGTCGTCGCAACAGTTGGACAACACCATTGTCTTGCTGCTGGCCGACAATGGCGCGTCGCAGGAAGGCGGAGCGCAGGGCGTGTCGGACGAGCCACGGCTATTCGGCCCCGCCGACGACCTCGATGAAGTCCAGTCGCGCCTGCATGAAATCGGCGGGCCGCGCTCGGCCTCGAACTATCCCTGGGGCTGGGCGCAAGCTGGCAACACGCCACTCCGCTGGTACAAGCAGAACACCCACGGCGGCGGTGTTCGTGTGCCCTTGATTGCGCACTGGCCCGACGGTATCTCCGACCGTGGCGCGTTGCGACGCCAGTTCCACCATGTCTCCGATGTCCTGCCGACCGTGCTGGAGACGCTCGGCGTTGAACCACCGTCGAAGCGCGCCGGCCAGGAGCAGATACCCATCGCCGGTACCAGCTTCGCCTACGCCTTCGACGATCCAGACGCCGATACGACAAAGGAAGCCCAGTACTTCGAGATGTTCGGACACCGCGGCATCTGGGTCGATGGCTGGAAGGCGGTGACCTGGCATCGGTTCCGGACCGAGTGGTCAGACGACGAATGGGAGCTCTTCCACGTCGATGAGGACTTCTCTGAGACCAACAACCTCGCCGAGCAGGAGCCGGAGAAGCTGCGTGAGTTGATCGACCGCTGGTGGGTCGAGGCCGGCAAACATGGAGTACTCCCGCTAGACGACCGCACGATCGAAATCAACCAGCCGGCGCAGCGCCCCGGCGCGCCGCACTATGGCTTGCGCTACCACTACACCCCGCCGATCGCCCACATGCCGGTCGAGACATCGCCGGCAATCGATCTGGGCAGTTGGACGCTTGAGGCCGCAGTATCAAGATCGTCCGAGGAGCAGCAGGGCGTGATCTTCAATCGTGGCTCAATCCACACCGGAGTCACGCTCTACATCAAGGACAACCACCTGCACTTCGATTACCACGCCTACGATGACTGGTCTCGGATCCGGATCGACCGACCCTTACCTGCTGGTGACATAGTGATTGGCGTCTCGTTGGAGAGCGAAGCGCACAATGGCCCGGCGCAGGTCACGTTCTCAATCGACGGCGAGGAAGCCGGCTCCGGTCAGGTGGACGTGCTCCAGCGACGAATCCTCTTCGCCCACGGTGAGTTCGACATCGGCGCCGACCGCCGCTCGCCGGTCGGCGACAACTACGATCCGCCCTTCGAGTTCGAAGGAGAGATCCACACCGTCGACATCGAAGTCACACCTTTCGAAGGCGAAGCTGCATTCCATGCACAAGCCGAACGGCAGCGCCAGACGATGTCGAGGCAATAGACGGACCTGTTGTTCCAAGCCCGTCATTGCCGCGCTCCCTGCTCCCCCTTGCAAAGTCCGATGCATATCCTCCGATTCCCCTCTCCCCCCCTTGCGGGGGGAGATGTCACGGAGTGACAGAGGGGGGGGTCGGCTGGCGACGACCAGATAGGGCCAATAGGCAGGGAACCCCCCTCTGCCCCCGGGTCAAGCCCGGGGCAGGCTTTCGGCATCTCCCCCGCAAAGGGGGGAGAAGGGGAGTTATGCATCAATCTCTTGCAGGGGGTCCCGCTCCCCATCGGCAATGCCTTGAACCACACAAACTGCCGTTCGGTTTCCCACGTGAACACACCCTAGTCTGATCACTAGCAAATCTCGGAGGCTGTCCCATCGCCTCCGCACAACGAAGGAGTACCCCATGCGCGGTGTAGGCGTGATTGAGTTCGGTGGACCGGAAGCCCTGCAAGTCGTCGATCTGCCCGAGGTCCATGCCGGACCGGGCGAAGTCCGGCTGCGAGTCCATGCGGCCACGGTCAACCCCACCGACACCTTCATCCGCGGCGGCGCTCGAGCTGACGCGCTGCTCAAGTCCGGTCCGCCGCCCTACATCCCCGGCATGGACGCGGCCGGCGTGATCGACGAGGTCGGCCCCGACACCGATACCGACCTCCAGGTCGGCGACGCGGCCATGGCGATGGTCATCCCCCGAGGCAGCCATGGAGCCTACCGCGAGAGCATCGTGCTCAAGGCCGATGCCGTCACCCGTGCGCCCGCAGGCTCGAACCACGCCGAAGCCTCGACCCTGCCGATGAATGCGCTCACCGCCCGACAGTCGCTGGACCAGATGAATCTCCAGCCCGGCCAGACCCTCGCCGTCACCGGCGCGGCCGGCTGCTACGGCGGGTACATGGTCGAACTGGGCAAGGCCGACGGACTGACCATCATCGCCGACTCCTCCGAGAAGGACATGCAGCTCGTCAAGGACCTCGGCGCAGACATCATTGTCCCACGCGGCGACGACATCTCCGAGCAGATCCGCAAGGTCATGCACGACGGCGTCGACGGTCTTGCCGACGGCGCGGTCCAGAACGAGCTCGCAGTCGGAGCGATCAAGGACGGCGGCCAGTACGCCAGCGTCCGCGGCTGGAAAGGTGAACCCGAGCGAGACATCACCTTCCACGTCACGATGGTCTTCACCTACGACCGTCGAGCCGACCTCCTGGACGAAATCCGCCAGCAGGTCGAGGACGGCCAGGTCACCATGAGAGTCAACTCAACCTACCCCGCCGAAAGCGCCGCCGAAACCCACCGCCGCTTCAAACAAGGAGGCCACCGAGGCCGGTTCGTCATCACATTCGACTAGAGCGTCCTACTTGTTCCGCACATAAGGACTGGTCGCCTCGAGGATCGCATCGGCCAGGAAGTTCAGCGCGATCAACATCAACGCCAGGGCCGCGATCGGCGTCAATATGAACCACCAGGCGCCGAGTGTGAGGAACGGCCTGGCCGCGTTCAGGATCAGTCCGATCGTTGCCGTCGGACGCGATGCGCCCAAGCCGAGGAAGCTCAGTGATGCCTCTGCGATGACGGCGAACGCCATGTAGAGCGCCGCCTGGATCATCAGCGGTGGCAAGGTGTTGATCGAGACGTGTCGCATGATGATGCGCACGGGACCCGCACCCAGGGTACGGGCAGCCATCACATAGTCGCGCTCTTTTTCCTGCAGCATCTGTCCACGCGCGAGTCGCGCGAACACGGGTACGGCTCCAATCCCGAGCGTGATCGCAACCTCTCTCGTTCCTGTTCCAAGAACAGCCAGCACCACCAATGCCGTGAGAATCCCGGGGAATGCCAGCATCGTGTCGATCAGCCGCATCGCGACCGCGTCGGTCCAGTTGCCGAAATAGCCTGCCGTGTAGCCGATGGCAACGCCGATCGGCATCCCGATCGCGATCGATCCGGCGCCGACGAAGAGCGAGACCCGGATGCCGAAGATGATGCGGCTGAGCAGGTCTCGGCTGATTTCGTCGGTGCCGAAGGGGTGAGACCATGAGGGCGACAAGAGCTTGGCGCCCCGTAGCTGCTCGTCATAGCCATATGGAGCGATCTGTCCCGCAAACAAGGCGCAGACCAGGAACACGCCAAGGATCACCAGCGCGATTTGGCCTCGCCGCTCACGGGCCACGCGATAAGCGACGTCGAACCATTGGGACTGCTGGCGCAATTCGAGGACGCGCGCACGCAGGCTCGCGCTTCTGAAGACGCCCACCTGCCCTGGTGTGTTCGCCATTAGCCCACCCGGATTCTTGGATCAGCGAGCCCATACGCGACGTCGGCGAGCGTATTGACCACCACAAACACTGTGACCAGCACCACGAGCATGCCCTGGATCAGCTGATAGTCCCTTCCGACGACGCCGCCGATGAGCAGCGAGCCAAAGCCTGGGCGGGCGAACACTACTTCAACGATCACAGCGCCAGATATCAGAAAACCGATTTGCAGCGCCGCAACGGTGATCACGGGAATCAGTGCATTGCGCATCCCATGTCGCATCACCACGGATCGCTCTCGCAATCCCTTTGCGCGAGCCGTCCGCACGTAGTCCTGGTTCAACGTTTCCATGATCGAAGCGCGCACAAAGCGGGCGAGCACGGCCGCTGTTCCGGCGCCCACGGCAATCATTGGCATGACCAGGAATTTGAGCGCTTCGACGGGATCCTCGTCGATTCCAACTCGTCCGGTGATTGGTAGCCATCCGAGCAGGACCGCGAGTACCCAGATCAGGATGATTCCGAGCACAAAGTTGGGGATTCCGAGCGTAAACATCGTAAAACCGGTGGCGGCATAGTCACCAGGTCCGCCTGGTTTCAGGCCTGCCACGATTCCAAGCGGGATACCAAAGGCCAGCGCAAACAGATATCCGGCCACCGCTAGTTCTGCGCTGGGCACAAGGGCGACCCTCATCAGGTTGCTCACCTCGGTGCCCTTCGTGAACGAGGGCCCAAAGTCGCCACGCACCGCACCGGCCAACCAGTTGAAGTACTGCTGGACCAGTGGCTCGTTCAAGCCGAGCCGCTCTCGCACCTGCTCGATGTCTTCGGCGCTCGCGTCAGTTCCGACCAACAGCAACGCCGGGTCGCCCGGAATCAAGCGCATGACGAAAAAGACCAGAATGCTGGCCAGGACCACCGTCACAATGCCTTGAGCGAGGCGGCGAATCAGGAACGAACCCATGCACAACGCTCCCTTGACAGCCGACCATACGGAATCTTAGGCAGGCGGGCAGCGAGCGCACATCAGGTGGCCCCGAAGACTGCTTAGCCGGCGCTAATGGATGCGTGCTGATCGGCCATAACTGATCCCGGAGATCCGGGCAGCCCAGGTCGAACGGCTACGCCTTGAGCCAGAGGTCTTCCTTGTAGACCTTGCCGGACACAATCTGAGAGTAGAAGCCTCCCACACGGTCGTGATTGTAGGCGCCAACGTTGGCAGCGCCGGCGTAGGGAAGCAGCCACGGCGATTCGGCGTAGAGCTCGTTCCAGTCGGTGAACAACTGTTGCCGCTCGGCGGGCGTCGGTCGTGAAGCAAAGCCTTCCAGAATTGCTGTGTACCTATCCGAGATCTCAGCTACTGCGTTGACGGGTTGCCGGAACTGGTAGTTCATGTTCGGCAGCGTCTCTGGTTCCATCCAGAAGAAGCCCGTACTTGCCATGTACAGGCCAGGCATCTGTCCTGCCAGGAACAGCTCGATCCATTCCGCGCGGTCGATCACCTTGATCGTGACCTTCAGTCCGATGGCGTTGAAGTTCGCCTGAATGATCTCCGGGGCGCCGGTTGGAATCCAGCCCTCGAAGATATGCATGTCCAGTTCCGTTCCCACCAGTCCAGCCTCTTCCAGCAGCGCCCTGGCACCCTCGGGGTCGTAGGCAAGGTCGTCGTACTGCGAGTCATACGCACTCGAGTGTGGCGGCCACATCTGGTTCACGATCGGCATCACGCCATAGAACACGTCCTCGTGGATCCGCTCGCGGTCGATTGCCTTTTGCAGCGCACGCCGGAAGCGCGGATCGTCGTTGGCCGGGTGACCGCCGCCAAGAGCTGTCTGGGTCGGTCCTACGACCCAGTACCCGCCAACCGCGCCGACGAAGGTGGTGAGGTGCTCTAACTCGCTCATGCGGTTGTATTGCGGTAGAGGAATGGTGGCCATGTCGAGCTCTCCGCTCTCCAAAGCAAGCACGATCGTGTCCTCGTCGGCAATCTTGCGGTACTCAATCGAGTCGAGGTGCGGCTGCACGTAGTGATTCTCGTGCGGGACCGACACCCACTTCGCTCCTGGCTCCCATTGGTCAAAGTCGAACTTGAAGGCACCGCTGCCGTTGACTTCCTCCATCGCGGCGAGAGCTGTGATGCTGTCGGCGTCAGCGATCGGCGCGAAGGTGATCAGGTCGTAAATGACCGGCCCCGGCCAGTTCGGGTGGTTGAACTGCACCGTCACGTCATCGATCACTTCGATCGAGTCGAGGTACACGCCTGCGAGCCCACGCACCTGGCTGTTCGGCGTGTCCTCCCAGTTCATGGCCTCATAACTGAGTTTCACAGCTTCTGCGTTGATCGGCTTGCCGTTGTGGAACTCGAGCCCCGGACGCAGCTTGAAGATCGTGCTTGTCGCATCAGCGTTCTGCTCCCAAGACTCCGCGAGCCGTGGCTCTGGCTCCAACGTGTCTCCACGCTGCGCCAGCCAGTCCCAGATGGAGGCATCCGGCGGCTGAGTGAATCGGCCCTCGGCGATCGCGTATGGCAGGGTGACGTCATCCTCGAAGTTCGTCGTGTCGCCAGCGATCAGCCTGCCGCCCCGCTTCGGTCCATCGTCCGCCTGCTGAGCCTGGGCGACGGCGGCCTGCTGCTGCTCTTGCTGCTGCATCGCCTGTTGCTGATCCTGCTGATCAGCTTGCTGTTGCATCGCCTGCTGTTGTTGTTGCTGTTGCGCCTGTTGTTGCGCGACCGTCTGCTGATCTCCATCGTCGTCATCGTCTCCACAGCCAATCAACATGATCCCGGCCGCGCCGATGCCAGCACGGGCAGAGGCTTGCAGCATCGACCGTCGGCTGTACTGCCGTTTCTTCATCCGTTGCCAATAGTTGCGCTCGCTCATCGGTGTTCCACTCTCTACGCCGACCTGAACAATTCGGCAATTCGTAAGAGAGAGTATGCCTAGCGAGAAATGCGTTTGCAACTCAGGTCAGCGGACATTGCGGAGTCTGGGATCGAAGGCGTCTCGGATGCCGTCTCCGACGAAGTTGAACGCGATCACCATCAGGATGATTGCTCCCGCTGGGCCGATCATTGGCCAGCCATTGCGACGAATCAGGGTGTTGTAGGCGTCCGAGACCATCCCGCCCCAGGCAGGCGTCGGCGGCTGCACACCTGCGCCGATGAAACTGAGCCCGGCCTCGACGAGAATGATCCCGGCCGCCGAGAGCGAGGCCAGTACCAGGATCGGCGCAATCGCATTCGGCAGTAGATGCCGCCACATGATCCGAGCCGGAGATGCGCCCAGCGCACGCGCCGCCTCAACGTACACATCGCCCTTGATCGAGACCACAATCCCGCGCGTCAATCGCGCGTAGCCGGGAGACCAGACAATCCCAATCACGATCATCGTGTTGGTGATTGACGGCCCGACCGCGCCGGTCACGGCGAGAATCAGAATCAGCCCCGGCAACGCCATCACCGCGTCGACGACTCGCATGATCACCAGTTCGTCCAGCTTGCCGCCGATGTAGCCGGAGAGCAGCCCCAGCGGGACGCCCAGCGCGATCGCCACGCCGATCGCGGCCAGGACGATCTGCCAGGCGATGCGCGCTCCATACAGTGTCCGGCTGAGCACGTCGCGTCCTTGAGCGTCGGTCCCGAAGACGTGGCCCCAGCTCGGCGCCTGGAAAACGGTCTCGCGGCTGAGGTTGGTGTCGAGCGGGTCGAAGGGGGCGATCAGCGGCGCGAAGGCCGCGACAATCCCAAATCCAAACAACAACGCCGCGCCGACCACGGCCGGTCGGTTGCGCACGTACACGCGCAAGATCGGCTGCGCCTCCTGGACCAGGCGAGAGTCGCGGATTCGTTGCTTCACACCTGGTTGGACATCTGATTCAGCAACAATCGAGCTCATTCGCCACCACCTTCCGCCCCCATGCGGATGCGCGGGTCGAGCAGCGGATAGGTCAGATCAACGACCAGGTTGACCAACACAACGGCGATGGCGAAGAACATGGTCACGCTCTGAACGACCAGGAAATCCTGTTGATTGACGACGGCATCGACAAACAGACGACCCATCCCAGGCACGGCAAACACCGTCTCGGTAATCACGGCGCCGCTAAAGATCAGACCAGCCTGAAAGCCAAAGACGGTGATGATTGGGATCAGCGCGTTGCGCAGTCCATGACGGACCACGACCACCCGCTCGCGCAGGCCCTTCGCCCGCGCCGTGCGGATGTAATCGTCGTTGAGCACGTTGATCATCGCCGAGCGCGTCTGGCGCATCAGCAAAGTCGTCGCAGTGAGCGACACCGCAATCACGGGCAGCGCCATATGACGCATGTTCTCGGCCGGGTCTTCCCAGAAGGGCACATAGCCAAAGATCGGAAACCAGCCCAACTCAAGCCCAAGCACAACAATCAGCGCGATCCCGGTCAGGAACTCTGGAATCGAGTTGCCGATAATCATCAGCGAGCTGGCGCCCACTTCGGTCTTTGAACCGGGACGCAAGGCAGCCACGACACCGACCGGAATCGCCACCGAGATCACGACAATCAGGCTGAGAATGCCCAACTGCATTGTCGCGGGCACACGCCGTGAGAAGAGCTCGTTGATCGAAACCTCATTGACCAGTGAGGTCCCCAGATCGCCCTGCAGCGCCGACCAGATCCAGTTGCCGTAGCGCTCGACGAGCGGCTTGTCCAGGCCAAGCCGGCGCTTGGTCGCCTCGATCAGTTCCGGAGTGGCCTCGACGCCGACGATCCCAGCCGCGGGGTCGCCGGGCAGAGCATTCATCAGCGCAAAGACCAGCACGCTAATCACCCAGAGGATGAACAGCGATGAGAGCAGCCGCGTCGTGATGTAGCTCAGCATCCTTGATCAGCCCCTCAACTCAAACCTCCCCCTCTGGGGGAGGTGCCCCGAAGGGGCGGAGGGGGCCGCCTGCCGCGCCGCAGACACGCCGCTCTGCGGGGAGAGGCCCCCTCTGTCGCTCCGCGACATCTCCCCCAAGGGGGGAGATCTTGATCGGACCTTCTCTAGCCTCCGCTCAGATGTTGTTGAACCAGAGGTACTTGTAACCCAACCCCTTGGGGAACCCGAAGAAGGGGATCAGTTCGAAGCCCTCCACATGCTCCTGCGCTGTCCAGCCTGCCGGCCATTGCGCAATGTATGCCGACCACATGTGCTCTGCCTCCGCCTCGAAGACCTTCTCATACAAGGGGATGCGGTCGTCCTGGCTGGCCGGGATTGCGGCATCCCAGACCAACTGCTCGGTCGACTGAAGATTGGCCAGCACCTGGTCGTTGGGATACTGACTGAGGTCCGCCCGACCTGTACGCGGCCCGCCCTCCGGCGATCCGTACATCCAGTTCTGCAGACCCTCGAACTTCGGTCGTAGGACCGGGTCGGGATCAAACGGCGACTCCCAGGACAGCGTCGAAATCGTCCAGTCGGTCGACGCCAGGAGGCGGTCGATGATCACGGCCTCTGTGCCCTTGATGAACTCCATCTCGATCCCGACGTCACGCAACTGCGCATTGACCGGTTCGGTGACGACCGTCTGGAACTCGGCGGTGAAGCTGAGCTGGACACCCTTCACCCCGTCGCCGAAGCCGGCGGCGTCCATTAGCTCGTGCGCCATCTGCTGGTCTTGTTCGCCGTAGTAGTTCTTGTCCTTCGGCAGCGCCCAGCTTTCCACCGATACGTTTGCTCGCGCCGGCTGCCCGAGTCCCTCCCATGCGACGTCGTTGATCGCATTGCGGTCGAGCGCCTTGTTGTACGCATGCCGCAGGCGCGGATCGCGGAAGATGTTCATCCCCTCGTTGGCGTTCGGGTTGAGGTTGAACCAGGACATCGTCCAGGTCTGCGCCGTGCCCTGGATCACCTGGCGGCCGTCCGCTTCCAGGTCCGCGCGGAAGTCGGAGTTGATTCCACCGGTGGGGAAGAAGATGTCGATGTCGCCATTGAGGTACGCGTTGAGCGCGGTGTTCTGGTCGGGAATGATGTTCTGTACGAACCCGTCCAGGTGGACGTTCTCGTTGTCCCAGTAACCGTCCCAGCGTTCGCCTACCCAGCGCTCGCCGGGCTCGTGCACGACGTGCTTCAGGTGACCGGCGCCGACCGGATTGGTGATCGCCGTGTCGAAGTGTTCCGGCGAGATCAACAGGCCGGTTCCCGGGAACTGCTGGAAGAAGACCAGCGTCGGACCGAATGGCTCGGTGTTGACCATCTTCCAGGTCGAAGCGTCGGTGGCCTCGAAGTTTGCCGCCTTGGCGATTCCGCCGCGGTTGCGAGTCCCGCCGGCAAGGTCCTCGGTGTCGCGAATCCGCTCCATGTTGAGTTGTACCGCATTCGCGTCGACCGGGGCGCCGTCGTGGAAGATCGCGCCGTCACGCATCGTGAAGATGTAGGTCACGTCGTCGGGAATCTCGATGTTGGAGGCCAACATCGGCGTGACTCTCGCCTGGCTGTCGAAGCCGATCAGACGGTCGTAGATGTGCTGCCAGTAGCCCAGCGCATCGCCGCCGCTGACGCCGATATGCGGGTCAAATCCACCGGAGGGATCCTCGAACCAGCTGTGTTGCAGGATGCCACCGCGCTTCGGCCCGCCGGTCGCTTGAGCGGTCTGTTGCGCTTGCTCCTGCTGCTGCGCCTGCGCAACCGCAGCCTGCTGTTCCTGATCTTCCTGCTGCATGGCCTGTTGTTCGGCTTGCTGCTCGGCCTGGTCCTGCTGCATTGCCTGCTGTTGTTGATCGGCCTGCTGCTGAGTCTGCGCCGCCGCCGGCTGATCGTCGTCATCGTCGTCGTCGTCGTCGCCGCCGCAACCGACCAGCGCCAGCCCAGCCGCGCCAACCCCAGCCCGCGCCGAGGCCCGCAACAGCGACCGCCTGCTCAACTGGCGATGCTTCATCCGCTGCCAATAGTTGCGCTCGCTCATTTGGACAATCACTCTCTACGCCGACCAAAACTGTTCGGCAACTCGTAGAGAAAGTATGCCTAGCCAGAATTGCCTTTGCAACCCAGGTCAGCGAACGGAGAGCAGGCCGCAACCCCGTCCTCGCCTCCAAGGCTCCCCCAGGCTTGAACAGGGGCGGGGACGTGCCCTTCCCCTCGGCGGGGATCCGCAAATGCGCTGTTTACGACGGTGCTCGAATCAAATCCAACTCTGGGATTCCTTCGAAGTCCCCGTCAGTTGTGGCAAGTGGGCACTGCAACAACAGCGCTGAAGCTGCGATCCAGGCATCAGCAGTCTTGAGTTGGTGCCCGGCTGATTCCCGTTCGCTGCGCAGGTGAGCGCAGATTTCTATCAACTCTGGACTGACCCCGATTAGCTCGTACTGATCTAGATGACGCCGCAGTTGGTTCATCCTTCTGGCGCCCCAACCGCCCTTGATTGCGCCGAACAAAGCCTCTTCCTGGGTCTGAAAGGAAATGATGGCGCGCCACCCGGCGATTGCATTCTGGTAGTAGTCGGCTGGGGCGAATTCGCAAAGAAGAGCGAGACGACCGATGTGTCGAGCACGACCAGGTCCGTGCTCGGAGTGGTCATGCCTCGCGTCCCTCGCGAATGGCGCGGTTGAATGCGTCCCATTCCTCGTCCGTCAGGTCAATTCGAACGAGTTCGTCGGGATTGAAGATTTTCGGTTCGGGATTGTTCAGAAAGGCGTCCAGGTCGAACGGTTTCAGCAACGCAGCGAGCTGCGCTTCGGTTGACTCCGTGTCCGTGACGCCCTCGACGGTCACCACGACCTCACAGCCGTCCTGGAGTTCGAGTGACTCCAGCGGCGTTAACACACCCTCAGCAAATCTGGCTCTCACACGGATGGTCACGGCAGGCCTCCCTGAGGCTCCAGTCTACCGAGCCGTCGCTCGATCACCGCCGACAGCGCCCTGCGAATCGCAAAAGCCCTCGGAACCACCCCCGAGCGGAGCCCCGCCCCATTCCACGCCGCCACTACTAACGCAATGCGTTACCATCGTTCCCAGTGAAGCGATTCCGCAACCGCGACACCGAACGACTCTTCCAGGGGAGGCATGTACGACGACTGCCGCCAGACATCCATCGACGAGCACGCATGCGACTCCAGCGTGTAATCGCCGCTGCCGCGCTCAGCGATCTGCGCGTGCCGCCCTCACATCGTCTCGAGGCGCTCAGCGGCGACAGAGCAGGCCAGCACAGCATCCGCATCAACGACCAGTGGCGCGTCTGCTTCATCTGGACCGAGCATGGCGCGATGGAGATTGAAGTTGTCGACTACCACTGAGGACCAAATCATGACCACCGCAGCCCCCATTCATCCCGGAGAGCACCTCGCCGAGTTCCTCGAAGAGCTGGGCATCACCCAGTACCGACTCGCCAAGACCATCGGCGTCCCCCAGGTCCGCATCAGCGACATCGTCCACAGCCGCCGCTCAATCACCGCCGACAGCGCCCTGAGAATCGCAAAAGCCCTCGGAACCACCCCCGAGTTCTGGCTCAACCTCCAGCGCATCTACGACCTCGACACCGCCCGCGCCACAACCAACTTCGACGACATCGTGCCGCTCGTCGATACATCAATCTGAATCCAACCATCAAAGGCCTCCCCCTCGGGGAGAGGTGCCCTTCACGTGAGGAGGGGGGCTCCCCGCCTTCTCCCTCACTCAAACCTACCCCGCGTCTGTCATTCCAGCCCCGATCGCGAATCCCGTTCCCACTCCTCGCTCCCCCCGCAAGGAGAGCTGCCTAAGGCTGAGAGGACACGTGCGCCCGCATCCGATGAGCGAGGACCCGTTCCTTTGTTGCGCTGCGCGGATTATTGACATCCCCCAAGGACCACCCTTGCGGCTTCGGCGAGTTGACGTAACAGGATCGGCTGCGGCCCAAGAGCCCGTGTTGAGAAGCTAGTCGACCTGCCCGAGTAACCACAGCGCGTCTATCCTCGATGTACGATGTGTTGATTGCAGTGAGCAGGAGACTAGGGTGCCTCTCAGCAGCTTTACGACCTACAATCTGACGCTCATCGCGCCGCCACCCACGCAGACTGGCAGTTCGTCGGATGAACTTGTGAACATTACGGCCATGATGCCGCAGCCGTTTCGAATTTACGAGGTCCCCGGCGGGAATGAGATTGCAAATCTGCAGCAGGGACTCACGATCGCCTTGACTCCTCCGAGGATCGTGATTGCCGATCACTCAGGACAGTCCCCGCCGCAAGCGCAGATGATCACAGCCGCCAAGGTGCTCATTGATGCGCTGACGCTCGCTGAGACCCAAGTTGAGTCTTACGGCTGGAACGCCGATGTCCTCATGGACTGTTCGGGTGCAGATCGCTTGCTGGGGGAGCTGTTGAGCCCAAACCGGATTGAGGAATTGCTCGGCAAAAGCCGCACTGGCCGGTGGGCAGCAGAGCGAATCGAGATTTCTGCTCCTGCTGAGTTCTCCGATCAGATCAAGATCGTCCTCAACCCGGAACAGCAATCAGACTCTCACGGCATCCGTCTGCTACTCAATGCCCACTTCGACTCCACCCCAGATTCGTCAGATATCGAACGCCAAGCGCAAGAATTCTCCAAGCTGTCACAGGAGGTCTTGGAAACGCTCTTGCAATACTGGGATGAGGCCCGATCATGACCACAGCACCACCCCAACCTGAGGGCGCAATCTGGCAGTACGGTTTTGGAGTGCCTGCTGATATGTTGCACGGCGCTCACGGCACCGCTTCCAATCCAAGCAGAACTATGAACGTGCTATCTGATCCCATGCATGGGTCGATGGCCGACATCTATGGGGAATCAGCGTACGAAATGCTGGCTCGCCAGAATATGGGACACGTCGCCTTCCAGGCCTATTGGCAAGAGCCCGAGAATCTGGAACGAGATTCGCACAAGACGATCAACATGGTAAATGCGGCCAAGCTGGGAGTGGTCGGATATCCCATGATGACAATCGGTTTGCCAGAAGCTTCTCCTAGGTCATTTCCTGACAAGTCTGACTTCGTCATCTCCCGAGCTCTCCAGTACGACGCACTGCGCTTCGTCTCGTGGCTTGAAGGTTGGGACGGGGAGGACGGGGAGCGCATTCACTGCGATGTGGCCTTCCGCGCTCTCGAGATAGTCAGCCGGCTAAGGTCCGAGTTCGACGAACCGTTTTTTGCGCCTGCTCCAAGCGGCGCCATCCTGCTCCAGTGGAAAATCTCCGACGGAACTGTTGTCGATGTCTTTGTGGAGAGCGCAGAGACATTTCCCGAATGCGCCGTGCTGACCAAGGATGACTCCGTGGACGATGTCGAACTCTCGAGTCTTTCCGACTTGCGCTCACTGCTCCGCAATCTCGAATCGGCGTCGGCGTCACACTGATGCCTGCGACCAACAATTTGACACCTGCTGTTGATCACGAGCAGGCGCTCAGGCTGCTGCTGCCCGTGTGGGTCCGCGAGAAAGAGGTCACCGCCGCCGCGTTTCACAATCGTCCTCCGGGCAATCCGAAGCGGGTGGAAATCTCAGTGTTCGTCCAGGATCGACTACCGTCGCAAGATGGCAATGTGCTGCACGTCGGGAAATTCGCCGATCGTGGGCGTGCTCGATTGTTGGTCGAAACAATCAGGTCGGTGTCATACCTGAAGAGCGGTACATTGATCCCAGCGGAGTTCGATATCTCAATCACCGGAGAAGCTGAACATCCGTTAGCCGCCTATGGCAATGCTCATGGACACGTATCTGGACCGACACATAGGGAGAAGGCAGCTAGTGCCCTTGCAAACGCCTTCAACGTCCATGGTTACCTCGATAGAATCCCCATCAAGCCGATTGGCCCTCCGCCTGATACATCGCAGTTTCAATAGATGACTCAGGCAACTCCTTGGTCGATTCACACCTTTGTGACACTGAGAGACCCCACCAAGTGACCACCTGGACCAACCAGCTCTACTTTGGCGACAACCTCAGCGTCCTCCGCGAGCACATTGCCGACGAATCCGTCGACCTGATCTACCTCGACCCGCCCTTCAACTCCAATGCGACCTACAACGTGCTGTTCAAGGAGCGCTCCGGCGAGGATTCGGCGGCTCAGATCACTGCGTTTGACGACACCTGGCACTGGACCATCGACTCTGAGCGCGCCTACCAGGAGGTGGTCACCGACGGACCCGACAAGCTGGGCAAGCTGCTTCAGGCGATGCGCGACTTCCTCGGCCAGAACGACATGATGGCCTATCTCACGATGATGGCCCAGCGCCTCGCCGAACTCCACCGAGTCCTCAAACCAACCGGAAGCATCTACCTCCATTGCGATCCAACGGCGAGCCACTATCTGAAGTTGCTGATGGACTCCGTGTTCGGCGGGACCAATTTTAGGAATGAGATCGCGTGGAAAAGAACGACAAGCCACAACGATGCAAGAAGGAACTACAGTTCTGTGGCAGACAGCCTACTCTTCTATTCGAAGAGTGAGCAGTACTTCTTTCAAGCCCAACACGTTCCCTACACACAAGATTACATCGATCGTAACTTCAAATATACCGATGAGAAGGGGCGAAGATATAGCGCTGAAAACCTTCGTAGTCCGGGCCCGCGCCCAAATCTGACTTACGACTACAAGGGTTACAAACCTCACGCCAATGGTTGGACAGTTTCTCTCCAACGCATGCAGCGACTGGATGCAGAGGGGCGTCTGCACTTTCCTAAGAGTAAGAACGGGCGGATCCGCCTCAAGCGATTTCTCGAGGAAATGCCTGGAGTGCCTTCAGGAAACGTCTGGGACGACATTAGGCCGATCGGTTCCCAGGCCCAGGAACGCCTCGGCTACCCGACACAAAAGCCCGAAGCCCTGCTCGAACGCATCGTCAAAGCCAGCAGCAACGAGGGCGATATCGTCCTAGACCCTTTCTGTGGTTGTGGTACCGCCATTGCTGTTGCCGAGCGGCTCAAGAGGCGGTGGATCGGCATTGATGTCACGCATGTCGCTATTTCGCTGATGAAGCACCGACTCCACGACACCTTCGGAGCCGAACTCTCCGATTACAACGTCATCGGCCTGCCCGAGGATGTCGCCAGCGCCCGCGCCCTCGCCGAGGACAGTGACAACGACGGCCGCTACCAGTTCGAGTACTGGGCGCTCGGCCTCGTCGACGCGCGGCCCGCGACCGGCAAGAAGGGCGCCGACTCCGGCATTGACGGCTACATCAACTTCTTCGACGACAACTCGGGCAAGGCCAAGCGGATCATCGTCCAGGTCAAAAGCGGACACGTCAACCGAGGCATAATTGCAACGCTCAAGGGCGACATGGATCGCGAGGACGCTGCAATCGGCATCTTCATCACCCTGGAAGAGCCGACCGAGCCGATGCGCCAGGAAGCCATCGCCGCCGGTTTCTACGAGCCCGAGAGCCTGCCCGGCAACCAGTTCCCCAGGGTCCAGATCCTCACGATCGAGCAACTGCTCAACGGAGACCAGCCCGAGTACCCGCGCTTTGCCGCCCCCCAAACCTTCCGCAAGGCCCCTCGCCGCAAACGGCAGCAAGGCGTCCAACAAACCCTCGACGCCTGAACCCGCTTCCCGATACAATCAAGACAGAACAGAAGAGCTAAGAGGCTGGAGGATGGGAAGCCCCGTATTTTTTCTGGCGGCGGCCCAGAAAATAAGTTCACCCTGAAACCTGAAAGCCGTCGCGAAGCCCTGCGAAACACAGGGAATCTGCAATCGAGGAGGACATAACACCCCGAAACAACCTGAAAAAACCTGAAACCCCAGCAAGACACACGTACACGATGCCGGAGGTCGGATTAGCCCCGATACGCACGATTCAGGGCTTGCCTCATCTGCAGGGTCTGCGAGGCGGCGACGGCGTTTGACTTTCGGTATTGGTCCCAGCGCTCTCGCTCTCGGCGCGTCAGCTCCGGCTTGGCCGAGGTCGGTACTCTGAGGCCCAGCAGCATTGAGGCGTAGCCGCTGTAGCCGAAGATGGTCGCGTTCGAGGTCAGCCGCGCCAGCAGCCGCGAGGGACCGATCTCGGCGTAGCAGTCGACCATCTCCTGTATCTGACCCAGCGGCGACTCCGCTCGACAGTGCCGCCAGAACGGCGTGTCCTGGTGCTCGTTGAACTTGTAGTGCAGCGCGAGGAAGTCGCGCACGTCGTCCCAGGTCGAGGCGAAGCGCTCGTTGAGCAGATAGCGCAGCGAGTCGGTGAGGATGCGGTCGGAGTCGGTCAACGCCCAGGTCAGGTTGTAAATCTGCTCGATGATCAGGTGCAGCGAGGTCGCCTCCAGCGGCTCGACAAAGCCCGATGCGTTGCCAACCGCGACGACGTTCTCGACGACGTAGCGCTCGCGCCGGCCCGAGGGAAACTTGAGCAGTCGCAGCTCCGCGCCGGCAAGCTGCGGCTGCAGAGCCCGCAGCTCCAACTCCGCCTCCTCCTCCGAGCAGAACTGCGACGAATAGACATAGCCGCGCGTGACCTGATCCTCAAAGTCAATCCGCCAGCACCAGCCGTGCTTCATCGTCGTCATCGTCGTGTAGGGCCGGATCGTGTCGTCCTCGGGAAAGTCGGCCCGCGACCACGAGCCGACCACCGCACGGTCGCAATAGAGCACGTCGCGATAGGAGATGTAGGGCTCCTCCAGCGTCTGACCCAGCAGCAGCGAGCCGAAGCCCGAGCAGTCAACGAACAAATCCGCCTCCAACTCGCGACCGCCGGCCAGCTTGAGCGATCTGACCCCGCCCAATTCGTTGCGCTCGACGCTCACCACCTGGTCGGCGATCAGCTCCGCTCCCGAGGCCACCGACTTGCGCTCGAGGTAGTCGATGAACGAGGCGTTGGGCATGTGGTACGTCGCGCGCGGGTCAAGCTTGAGCCGGCCATTGCCAATCGTCGCTGGGGAGCGGTCGCGGTCCATGATCGCGTTGAACGCACTGGCGTCGCGCATGTCGTGGAGGCAGTAGAAGGCGTTCCACTTCGAGAGGCCCTCGACGCGCCGGTCGAGGTACTTGTCGAACGTGTAGTTGAAGTGCGGCACGTCCTTCGCGCCCCACTCAAAGCGCAGCCCCAGCTTCCAGCTCGGCCGAACCTCCCTGTGGAACTCGTTGCGGTCGATGCCCAGGTGCTCGTGCAAGTGGACCGGCACAGCGGGAGTCGTCGACTCGCCAACGCCGATGATCGGAATGTCGGGAGAGTGGACAACCGTCAGCTTGATCTGAGGCAGCATCCGCCGAAACGTCAGCGCCGCGAGAAACCCAGCACTCCCGCCACCCACGACCACTGCACTGCGAATCGGCTGAGGCATCTCAAGCCTTAAGTGTTAGCCGCCTCCACGACGGCCGCGGCGAAGGTTACTGACCGCCAGAAACACTTGGCTCGGAGCCGCTCAGCAACTCGTGCACGGCGGGAACGAGAGCACGGGGGATCAGCATGACGGAGTAGTCGCTATCCAAGAACGCTGCTTCATCTTCGGCGGTGGCCTCGTCGTCTGACTGCGACTCGTAGTGCTCGATCACACGATGCACTTTGGCCGCATCCCAGCCTGGTGGCAAGTCTGCCGGAGGTCCGCTGTTGCTCTGCGTCATCGCCCTTTCCTTCTGCTGCGTCGCCGAAACGCGCGGAGCTGTTTGCCGGACAAGTCGTACGCGGTAATCACGAATACGCTGCCCGGCTCGGTGTGGCGTGTGTAGATCACACGCAGAAATCGCCCGCCGTCAGTTTGCCCAATTGCGATCCGTGAATCCTCCCGACCAGGCCGATCCTCTCGGGTCGAGAGTAACACTTCCTCCACCTCGTGCTCGGCCACCCCGTGCTTGTGAATGTGAGGAGTGCCGGTCTCCGGGTCAACGTAGAACCGCAGCTTCATAGCTCAGATGGACACCATGCTGCTGGAAACCTGGCCGGGACAACCCATGAGCATGCAAGCCTTACTCGTCCGCGGCGGCTGCCATCGCTTTCGCCAGGGTCTGTGCATTGACCACGCCGTGCTCGAGGAAGTCGGTCATGACTCGGGCGTAGGCCGACGGCACCTCACGCGGTACTCCGTGACCGACGCGGCTGAAGACGTGCAGCGTCGCGTTGCCGAGGCGGGCGAAGTCCTTCAGATTGGGCGTCAACAGCGAGTCGGCAGCGCCTGCCAGGAGCAGCGTCGGAGTCTGGATCTCACCCAGCCGGTCACCCTTGTGATAGCCAACCATCGCATCCCAGCAACCGTCGTAGTGACCCTCCGAGACGGAGAGTTGACGGTCCACCTGCGCCGGAACATCTGCATGTGCGGACTCGCGTGGCACACCGGCCAGCGAAGTGCGGATCAACAGGTCTCGTTCCTTGTTCGCCCAGCGTTCGCGCATCGTGTCGCGAGCCGACTGCGGCATTGCGATTCCATCGGCCGGCGCCGGCGCGGACAGCGACAGACTCAGCAGCCGATCGGGATAGGACAGCCCCAGCTCGAAGCCGATCAGTCCACCCATGCTCTGGCCGGCGTAGTGAAACTTGTCGAAGCCGTGGTAGTCGGCCATGCCGACCACGTCGGTAGCAAGCTGCTCGATCGTGTAGCCATCCTCAGGATGCGCAGAATCGCCCGCGCCGCGACAATCCATCGCGATGCAGCGGTATTGCGCGCTCATCCGCTCGATCACGCCCGACCATCCCTCGTGCGAGGCCGTGTAGCCGTGTTGGAAGATGATCGGGTCGCCGATGCCGGTGTCCTCGTAGTAGAGGTCGACGCCGTTCACGTGTGCGATTGCCATAGAAGTCCCCTATCGATCTATCGGGCGTCATAGCCGCCGTCGACCGGCAGCGCCACGCCGTTAACGAAGCTGGCGTCGTCGGAGGCGAGGAACGCCGCCGCCGCCGCAATCTCCTCCGGCTGTCCCAATCGTCCAATCGGATGCAAGGAAGCGAGGAATTCCTCGGCGCCCTCCATCTCGCGGATTGGTGCGGTCATCGGTGTGTGGATGTAGCCCGGGCAGACGGCGTTCACGCGGACGCCGCGCGGACCGTAGGTCACGGCGAACTGTCGGGTGATTCCGACCACGCCGTGCTTGGCAGCGACGTACGCGCCTGCGCCTTCTTCCACTTCCAGGTCGATGTTCTGGGTCGAAGCGCCGCTTAGCAGTCCGTTGAGACCGGCGATCGACGCGGTGTTGATGATCGACCCGCCGCCACGCTCGGCCAGGGCGGCTGCGCCGTGGAAGGTGCCATAGTAGACACCACTCAGATTGACCGAGATCGTGCGGTCCCAGCCATACTGACTGCCGCCGACGCCAGCGTTGTTGAACAGCACATCCAGCCCACCCAGGACAGCGATAGTCTGCGCAAGTGCGTCCTTGACGGCGTCCTCCGATGTGACATCCAGCTCCATCGTCGCCGAGCGTCCGCCATGCTCGGCAATCTGTGCGGCGGTCGTCTGCGCGCCCTCGACGTTGATGTCGGCGCACATCACGGCGGCCCCCTCGGACGCCATCCGCAACGCTGAAGCCTGGCCAATCCCCGATCCTGCTCCAGTGATCAGCGCCACGCGTCCATCGAGTCGATCCATTGCCATTGCTATCGCCCCTCACTGTCATCATGCTGTGTTCGCGTAGTCTAGGTCTGCAGCCAAAGTCGCGTCCTGACCTGCCATTAGGCTGCGTATTGTGACCTTCAAGAGATAGCCCTGAGGAGTTCGAAATGCCGATTGCCGTAGGAGATGCCCTGCCCGACGCCAAGGGGACCGTGATGTCCGGTGGACGCCCCGGACCGGTCAGTGTCAATGAGCTCGTTGGCGACAAGAAGACCGTGATCTTTGGCGTGCCCGGCGCGTTCACGCCGACCTGCACCAACGATCACCTGCCGACGTTCGCCACTTCCGCCGACCAGCTCAACGCTGCCGGCATTGAGCAGACGATCTGCATGTCGACCAACGACATCTTCGTCCTGCAGGCCTGGAACGCTGCGCATGGCGCCGACCACATCACGATGCTCGCCGACGGCTCGGGCGACATCACCCGCGCGATGGACATCGGGCTCGACCTCGGTGGTCTGGGACTCGGCTTCCGCTGCACCCGTTTTGCCATGCTGGTTGACGGCGGCGTGGTCAAGGCCTTCCAGACCGAGGAGAATCCCGGCACCTGCGCGATGACTTCGGCTGCGGCCATCCTCGAGCACGCCTAAGCCCTTCCAGGTGCGACTCGTGGTGAGCCATGTCGGAGGCCAACGCTATACCCACAGGCGCTGACGAGCTGCGTCGCAAGGACGCGGAGGCGTTGCTGCGCTTTCGCAGTGTCCGTAGTGCGCACACGTATCAGGCCTCCTGGTACAACAACGCGACGTTCGTGTTTCCGTTGCTCGCGGTGATCGTCTCGGCCATCATCTGGCTCGTGACGGGCAGCGCCGAGGCCGGCGGCGCCGCAATCTTCTTTCTCGTTGTGACCGCCGCGATGTTGCCAGTCGTCTTTATCACCTGGCAGCGACAGACCACTGCGGTACTCGTCCATGAGGAAGGTGTGACCGCGCTGCATTCAGGACTTGAGCAACAGACGATCGAGTGGGACGAGCTGCGCAGCGTCAGGCGCGTCGAGACGATGGGCAACGTCCGCTGGTACCTCGACGGCGCGGGCGAAGAACACATTGTGATCGAGGGTGAGATCGCCGAACGCGAGCGACTATTGGATGAAGCTCGGTCGGAGTTCGAGCGTCGCGGAGGCTAGCCGCCGCCGGCACCGAAAGCTGGGCCATCTGGTGTGTTCAGGGTTGGTCGGGAGTCGGCGGGCAGGGCGATCGCAGTGATTGCTGTCTCGCCGTCGTCGTCCAGGATGATCGTGACGGCGGCACCGGCGCCGATGGTCAGCGGGTCGACACGCTGGAGGCGCAAGAGGAATGTCGTTTCATCGGTGAGCTGAATCGTCGTCCGGCCTGTCGGTGAGTCGATGATCAGTTTGCCGTCGGAGATGGACAGCACGCGACCCGTGAGCACCTGGCGTCCCTGAAGGCCCTCGGCGTTGCCGAATGGACTGAGGCCGCTGCCACCCAGGACGAGCCCGGCGTTGGGATCGGCCGTTTCGTCGATGTCGATTTGCAGCCGTCCGGCGACGACGGATTCGGCGGTCACGAGGTCTTCGGCCGTCGGCTGGGTCGCGACCACGTCAGAGCCGACATACCAACCGCCGACACCGGCAGCAGCCAGCGCGCCCGCGATAATCAGCCAGCCAAGCAGTCTGCGCGTCATTGGTTCGCGTCCGCCAGAATGGCTTCGACCGCAGCGTCTCCGGTGAGTGCAGTGGAGGCGGGGATGATCACGATGCCGGTAGTGATGAAGGTGTTCACGTTGTCGTCTGTCGCCCCGACCACGACGTAGTCGCCAGGCTCCACCCCATCAGTCCAGATTGGCAGCATCGCTTCAATGACGGAGTCATCCTGGAATCGAATGGTGTGCAGCGTGTCGCCGACGCGGACGATCCATGTGTCGCCCGATCGTTCAGTGACGAATCCGCTCAGGTCACCGACCGGCCCGCCGTCGCTGCCGACTCTGCCTTGCTGGGAGCTTTCGTAGACACGCACCACTTCCTGCTCCTCGGGAGCGCCCCACTGAAAGCCTGCGCCCAGCGCAGCGCCGAAGACGATCCCGGCCAAGGGAATGATCAGCAAACGCGAAGCGAAGCCACTGAGTCGGTTGCGCACGGTGTTGAGGTTATTCCTGTTCGTGTTCGTTCGGGGATCCCCCCCTCTGCCTTCGGCATCTCCCCCCCCAGAGGGGGGAGAAAAGGGGTGGTCAATTGGCATCTCTCCCTGCAAGGGGGGGAGAGGGGAATTGGAGGATATGCAACAGTCTCCAGAGGGGGGAGAACGGGGGTGGTTTAGTTGTCAGTCACAAAGAGGGCGGACCGAAGTCCGCCCTCTCTGCTGTTTGCGTTGCGAACTACGTCGTTAGACGGAGAGCGCGTCGGCGACGTCGGCGAGGCCAATCGACTCGAGCTTTTCACGGCTCGGGAGGCAGGTCTCGGTGTCCCAGTCGCAGGCCTTGAGGAAGTCGGTCTCGAGGGTCTCGATGTCGAGGATGACATCGGCCAACGGGCCGGTCTTCTGCACGGTGCCTTCGCCACCCCAGAGACGCGGCGGGGCGAAGCGCTGGCGGGGGTTGTCACCTTCGCGGACGGTGAAGGCCATGCGCAGGTTGGAGATGCGCTCTCCAGCTTGCTGCAGGTCTTCGCCGGTCAGGTCCCAACCGGTGACCGCGTTGATCCACTGCGGGAATCGGTCGGTCGGAGCGGCCATCATGATGAACTGACACATGCCGGTCGAGTTCGAGATGTGCATGTACTCCGAGGCACCCTTGTGGTGCTCGCCGCGGTTCTCGTAGTCCTTGAAGTCGCGCGGCGCGGCCGGGTACTCGGGGCCGCCGTAGCGGGAGTTGCCCTCGTACTGGGTGTGCCGGGCCGGGGTCGGGTCGAGCTTGTAGGTCGTCCAGTACTCCGGCTGCAGCTTCGAGTCGTGCATCGGCAGTTCCTGGCCACCGACGTCGGTGCGGAACTCCTGCGCGCGGCTGTCGCCGTTCTTGGCGTCGATTTGCTCGGCAGCAACCTTCATACCATCGGCGAGCAGGTCGCCGAAGCCTTCGCGCTTGCCGATCAGGTGCAGCATCTGCATGATGCCGTCGTCGTTGCTCCAGGTGAGCTCGACGCCGCCGGTGTCCTCGAGGTCGATCAGGCCGTTCTCGAAGCACTCGATCGCGAACGAGATCGTGGTGCCGGCGCCGATCGTGTCGAGGCCGTACTCGTTGCACCAGTGGTTGGCAGCCTGCAGCATGTCGAGGTTGGCCGACAGGTTCATCGTGCCGAACGAGGCCATCGTCTCGTACTCGGCGCGGTGGGTGTTGATCGGGTACTTGAAGACGCCGCTCTCGTGCTCAGTCTCGGCGAGGCCGGGCTCGGGGGTGCCGAAGGGTGACTCGATCGACTCTGCGCCACAGGCCATCGGGCAACGCCAGCAGCCGTAGCTCTTGGCCGACTTCGGGCGCAGCTCGCCGCTGCTGGTCTTGCGCATGGCGACCGGGCCCTGGTCGGTCATCTGGATCTCGTCGTAGTTGTGCGTCATCCGCGTCGCGTTGACGACTGGTCCTTGGACCGGGTCGACGTTCGGGAAGACATCCACGCCAACGCCGCCCCAGTTGCGCACCGGGGAGTCTCCGTTGTGGGCGGAACCGGCGGTGATTCCAGTGGTGCCGAAGGTGGCGAAGAAGTCGCGCAGCGGCGCGATGAACTCGTCACGCGACTGGCGGGCCAGCGCACGGATGTCGGTGTCTTGCGAGAGCATGTTCTCGCGCGGCGCGCCCTTGACCACGACGGCCTTGACCTTCTTCGAGCCCATCACCGCGCCGACGCCCGAGCGGGCGGCCAGACGGCCATGCTCGTTGCAGATCCCGGCGAGGTAGGAGAGCTGCTCACCGGACGGACCGATGCAGGCCACAGAGGCCTTCTTACCGTACTTCTCCTTGAAGGCGTTCTCAACCTCGATCGCGCCCATGCCCCAGTACTCCGAGGCGTCCTCGATCGAGACGTCGTCGCCGTCGATCAGGACGTAGACGGGGCTGTCGGCCTGGCCGTAGAAGAGGATGCCGTCCCAGCCGGCGAACTTCAGATAGGGACCGAAGTCGCCGCCACAGTTGGCGTCGCCCCAGCCACCGGTCGAGGGTGACTTGCAAACCGCCTGGAAGCGGTTGCCGAAAATCGGCGTGCCGGTCAGCAGACCGGGAAGCAGGCCGAGGACGTTGTCCGGGCCCATCGGGTCGGCACCGGCGGGGATGCGGTCAAACAGCAGGCGAGCGCCGATGCCGTAACCACCGAGGTAATCCTTGTACATCTGCTCGGGAATGTCTTCGCGCTCGACGTTGCCATCGCCCAGGTGGACGTTGACGATCTTGCCGTTATAGGCGACTTCGCTGGGGCTCCATTCCTTATCGGCAAACGGGTCAGCCGCTTCGGCTGCTTCGGCGTTTTCCGCGCCCGGAACATTGGCCATGGGTCACTTCCTTCTTCAGAACTGCTCTGCACTCACACGTTTGGCGTCTCCCTGAGGAGACGAAGCCTCCCACCACGGGCAGTCGCCGACAGCACACGCCGCGACGACTAGATGAAAAGCCTTACCCAGAGTAGCGACTCCACACTCTGAGCGCTACGTAACAGAGACAGGCCTCCAACGCTGATGGGAACACACCGTCCAGTTATTTCGCGTAGCACGAACTGTTTTTCCGACTTAGCCTGTGCCCTGGTTGGAGCGGGAGCGCGGGTGCGACTGCAGCGCGACACAAGCGCCAGACGAATATTGGGGCATGAGACAGTTCAGACAAACGTTCGCGGCGTTCGTCGTGCGCGACTTCCGTTACATGTGGGGTGGCTCGCTGCTGTCTGTGACGGCGTTCATGACGTCGTTCTCGCTGATTCCTTCTGTCGCATATGAGCTGACCGGCAGCTACACCGCGGCCGGGATCGCGATGCTGGGCTCGGGGATCTCCCAGACCCTGCTGGGACCGATCGGCGGCGTGATCGCCGATCGCTATCGCAAGAAACCGCTCGTCGTGGTCGGGCAAGCGATGCCCGGCGTCCTGCTCGGTGCGCTGGGCACCTTGATCGTCACTGACCTGATTTCCATTCCGCTGCTCGTCCTGGCGACGTTGGTGATGGGCGCGGGATTCTCACTGATGGGTCCAGCCCGCCAGGCGTGGACTGGCTTCATCGTGCCGCGACGGCTGCTAGCCAACGCCGTGGCGCTGCAGCAGATGTCGATGAACACCGGCCAGGTACTGGGACCGACGCTGATCGCCCTGTTCGGGCTGTTCATGACGCTCGAGGGCGCGAACACCGGCATTCTTTTCCTGCTCGTCGCCTCGTTCTTCGCGATCGTCGTGCCGATGACGGCGTCGATCCGCACCGAAGGGCCAGCCACGCCGGTAGACCAACGCCGTGCCATGCGAGTTGAACTGGCCGAGGGCTTCCGTTACTTGCGCAGCAATCCGCGTCTGCGCATCCTCTGGTTCTATTTCCTCCTGATTGTGGCCTGTGGCTGGGGATTTCAGACGCTACTGCCCGGCGTCCTGGCCCAGGAGTTTGGTCGCGCGCCGACCGATGTCGGTCCGACATTCTTGATCTTTGGTGTGTCGTCGCTGGTGATCAACATCATGCTGGCCGGCGCTGTTTCAGGCCGCTGGGCCTGGCCGTTGCTGTTGATCATGGGTGTGGTGATGGCGGTTGGGTTCTGGCTCGTGGCGCTCGCGCCGAGCTACGGCATGTTCCTGATCCTGGGTGCATTCATTGGCGCCGGTCGATCGGGCACGATGCTGGTCAACCAATCGTTGATGATGGGCAACACCAAACCCGCCTATTTTGGCCGGGTGATGTCGTTCGCGATGATGGCGTTCGGTTTCCAGGCGTTGTTCGGTCCTGTCTGGGGTGGAATCGCCGACGCGATCGGTGGTCCGCAAACAATGGCGCTGATCGGCGTGATCGCGGCCGGCGCCACTGTTGTGATGTTGATTGGCTGGCTGCGAACTCGGAATCTGCCACTGGAAGCGGGCACGGCTGCGGCCAGTATGGGTCGCCGAATGGGAGTATCAGTGCAACGACCGGCGACATCCGGTTCAGCGAATGGCGTCGAATCAGAGCAACCGGCGTTTGCCGCACAGCTCGCGCCCGTTGCGCTCATGGACCCTCAGAAGGCGCGGTCATGAGTCGGCAGGCTGGTCGCGTGGGCCGGACGTTCGAGTCGTTCGGGCACCGCAACTATCGATTGCTCTGGACCGGGTCTCTGCTCTCGACCACGGCGTTCATGACGACGTTTCTGTTGGTGCCGGTCGTGGCATACGAGATCACCGGGTCGTACACAGCTTCCGGGATCGCGCTGACGGGTTCCGGGATCTCGATGTTCTTTCTTGGTCCGTTTGGTGGTGTGATCGCCGATCGCTATGCGAAGAAGCCGTTGGTGCTGATCGGGCAGATTTTCCCGACGTTGCTGATCGTGATCACCGGATTCCTGATCGTCACCGGTGTGATCACAGTCTGGATGCTGTTCCTCTCGACACTGCTAATGGGGTTCGGATTCGCGCTGATGGGACCGGCGCGCCAGGCCTGGCTGGGCGAGCTAGTGCCTCGGCGACTGCTCGCCAACGGCGTCGCCTTGCAACAGATGTCGCAGAACATGGCCCGCGTCTTCGGGCCGATGCTGGTCGCAGTGCTGCTGGCCGCGTTCGCCTTCAGCACCGGCTACCTCTACTTGATCGTCGCCAGCTTCTTCCTGATCGTCATTCCGCTGACGACGATGCTGCCGAAGACCAAACCCACGCGACGCGAGGGCGAACCGCCGCGCGTGTTCGCCGAGATGAAGCTGGGCTTCGCCTATCTGCTCAAGACTCCACGCCTGCGTGTGCTCTGGGTCTTCTGGATGGTGATGGTCGTCTGCGGCTTCGCCTTCAACACGCTGGTACCTGGATTTGTCGAGCGTGAATTTGACCGTCCGTCGACCGACGCGTTCAACGTTTACCTGGTCTTTGGTGCTGCGTCGTTCTTCTTCAACATCCCACTCGCGGGACTGGTCGGTGGACGTTGGGGCTGGCCGCTGCTGCTGATCACGGGATTCGGTTCAGCCGTCTCTTTCTTCCTGTTCGCGGTCGCGCCAAGTTTCGAGGGCATGCTGGTGATGAGCGTCCTCAACGGAGCTAGCACGTCCGGCGTGATGCTGGTCACGATGTCGCTGATGATGGCGCACTCGCGGCCCGAGTACTTTGGTCGCGTGATGTCGTTCATCACGCTGGGCTACGGCGCTCAGTCGATGATGGCGGGCGTCTGGGGTGGGATCGCGGATGCGTTGGGCGGACGTCAGACATTCGTTGTGATTGGAGTGATCGCGCTCGCGATCACGGCCTTCATGGTGGTCGCCTGGTTGCGTACGCGACATCTGCCGCTTGAGTACGGTACGGCCGCGGCCGAGACTGGGCTTGCCCCCGCGCGAAACTCGGGACCGCCGCTGCGTCGGCAGCCGGTTCCGGCCTTCACTGCCCAGGTGGCTCCGGTCGTGCTAATGGAGGGCCAGAAGCCGCGCAGCGAGGATGCGCTCGCAGGCACGACCCAGATGGCTGGAGGCGGCGACTGATGCGTGGGCCGTTTGCGGCATTTGCGGCGCGCAACTTCCAGTTGCTATGGGGCGGCACGCTGTTCTCGACGACAGCCTTCATGACCAGCTTCTTGCTGGTACCGATCGTGGCTTACGAGATCACGGGCTCATACACCGCGTCCGGGCTAGCGCTGATGGGCAGCGGATTCTCGATGCTGGTGCTGGGACCGATCGGCGGCGTGATTGCCGACCGGTATGCAAAGAAGCCGCTAGTCCTGCTGGGACAGATCATTCCTGCGCTGCTGATGCTGGGCACCGGCGTGCTCGTCGTGACCGATGTCATCACGTTGTGGATGCTGTTCCTCTCGAGCTTGCTGATGGGCGTTGGCTTTGCGCTCATGGGTCCGGCGCGCCAGGCCTGGATGGGCGAATTGATTCCCCGGCCGCTGATGGGCAGCGGCGTCGGGCTGATGCAGGTGTCGCAGAATCTCGCCCTGGTCCTCGGGCCGATGCTCGGCTCCGTGCTGTTAATCGCGTTCGCGTTTGGCTCGGGACAGATTTACTTCCTGATTGCCGGCTGTCTCCTGGTCGCTCTGCCGCTGACCACGATGTTGCCCAACGCTGCCGCCGTCAGCGCAACGGCGCGACGCAGCGTGGTTCGGGAGCTGGAGTCCGGATTCCGCTACATGTGGTCGAGTCCGCGACTGCGCATGCTGTGGGCCTTCTGGATGGTGATCTCGATCTGTCGTTTCGCCTCGCAGACGCTGCTGCCGGGATTCATCGAGCGCAACTTTGGCGTGCCCGCCAGCGACACGTTCCTGCTGTACCTGGTAGTGGGCGTGGTCGCGTTGATCGCCAATGTGCCGCTGGCACGGATGATCTCGGGACGTTTGGCCTGGCAGTTGCTGATCGGCTTCGGAGCGATGACGGCGATGGTCTTCGTCCTCGGCGCGATGACACCGTCGTTCCTGGCGTTGATGTTGGTCGCGATCCTGGTCGGTCTGGCGACGACTGGAGTGATGCTGGTCAACCAGGCGCTGATCATGTCGAATTCAAGGCCTGAATACTTCGGACGGGTGATGTCGTTCGTGGTGCTCGGTTTTGCCGCACAGTCGCTGCTCGCGCCGATCTGGGGTGTCTCCGCCGACGCCATCGGCGACCGTGAGACGCTGGTCATCGTCGGCCTGATCGTGCTGAGCGCCACTGCGATGTTGTTGCTGGGTTGGCTGCGCACTCGACGCCTGCCGCTCGAACCGGGAACCCCCGCCGCGCTCGCGGCGGCAGGACCCGTATCCGAGCCCACACCCGCCAACGGCGTCACTGCGGAGCGTCCAAAGCGGAGTCCCCGTCCAGTCTTCGTGGCGCGACTCGCTCCGATCGTGCGATCCGGTAGCCAGAAGCCGCACAGGGCAACCACAGCGAGCGGCCCATAGGCTCGACAAATGAGCAAGATCAGCACCACCTTCGCAGCTCTCGCTGTTCGCGATTTCCGCCGTCAATGGATCGCATCGACGCTGGCGACGACAGCATTCATGACGACGTTCGTGCTCGTGCCGATCGTCGCTTATCAGCTCACCGGTTCATACGCCGCATCTGGTTTCGCCGCGATGGGCAATGGGGTAGGGATGTTCTTCCTGACCCCGCTCGGAGGCGTGGTAGCTGACCGCTTCCCCAAGAAACCCATCGTCCTGTTTGGGCAGTATTCGACCCTGATTGTGATCGCCGGCACTGGTGCGCTGATCGCCACAGATCTGATCACCATCCCACTGTTGTTCGCTTCCACGCTGCTCAGCGGAGCGGCATTCGCATTGACCGGTCCGGCGCGACAGTCCTGGGTCGCCGAGCTGGTCCCCGAACGCCTCGTGCCCAACGCTGTCGCTCTGCAACAGATGGGGATCAACATCGCCCAGGTGTTGGGCCCAACGATGGCCGCAATCGTGATCACACTGTTGGCCATCGGCCCCGGCGAGGTCTACCTCGGCGTCTCGCTGTTGTTCATCATCGTCGTGCCGATCAACCACATCCTGCCCAAGACGATGCCCAGGGTCGTAGTGCGCCGCTCGCCTCGTCGCGAGTTGAGCGAAGGCTTTCAATACGTCAGGCGAAATCCGCGGTTGCGTATTCTCTGGCTGTTCTGGCTGTTGGTCGTGATCTGCGGCTTTGCGATCCAGACCCTGATGCCGGGCATCCTCGATCAGGAATTCAACCGCTCCTCCAACGACGCAGTAATCATCAACTCGATCTTCGGTATTGCCGCCCTGGCGATCAACATTCCGCTGGCGGGACTGGTCTCGGGACGATTCGCCTGGCCGCTGCTGCTGGGCACCGCGATCCTGATGGCCGTTGGCCTCTGGATGCTCGCCTGGGCGCCGACCTACGCGCTGATCCTGATCCTCAGCGCTGTCGCCGGCGCGGGACGATCCGGCGTGATGCTGGTCAACCAGTCGATCATGATGTCCAACACCAAACCCGAGTACTTCGGCCGCGTGATGGCGTACGTGCTCATGGCGTTCGGCTTGCAGTCGATCATCGCCCCCGGTTGGGGCGTGATTGCCGATATCATCGGCGGCCGCGAGACCTTGCTATTGGTCGGACTGATCGTCGTCGTCGGAACCGGTCTGATGTTCGTCGGCTGGGTCAGAACCCGCAGCCTCCCGTTGGAAGTTGGAACTCCGGCTGCGGCCGTTGCCAATGCGCCACCTCCGACGCCCGAGCCGGCCGTTGCCGCTCCGAGCCCAGCCTTCAGCCCGCTGTTCGCTGCACAAGTCGCTCCGATTGTCCTGATGGAAGGGCAAAAGCCGCGCCCTGCGATCCCCAGCGGCGATTAGCCTGACACTGATGAACCGACTCCGAGTCACCTTCGCTTCCCTGTCCCTGCGTGAGTACCGACTGCTCTGGTCGGGCTCGTTGCTGGCGACGACCGCGTTCATGACTACGTTCATCCTGGTCCCGATCGTCGCTTTTGAGATCACTGGTTCCTACGCCGCATCGGGTATCGCGCAGGCCGGGATGGTTTCACAGCTCCTCTTCGGCCCGTTCGGCGGTGTGATTGCCGACCGCTATGCGAAGAAACCGTTGGTACTCGGTAGTCAGATCATTCCCTGCGGGATCATCGTCGTGACCGGCATTCTGATCGTGACCGACATGATCACGATCCCGATGCTGTTCGCGTCCACCTTCCTGATGGGCGCAACGTTCTCGTTGATGGGTCCGGCTCGTCAGTCATGGGTAGTCGAGCTGGTCCCGCCAAGGCTGCTCCCCAACGCGGTCGCGCTGCAAAACATGTCGATTAACGTGGCAGCGCTGCTGGGACCGATGATGGCCTCGATCCTGGTCCTCTCAATGGGCTTGAACTCTGGTGTTCTTTATTTGTTGGTGGCTGCGCTGTTCGTCGTGGTGCTGCCGTTGACCTTGATGATCCGTGGGTCGGGCGCAGCCACGCCCGTCGACCAGCGCAAGGCCGTATTCACAGAGATGGCCGCCGGTCTGCGCTATATCGTCAGCCGGCCGCAACTACGCAGCCTCTGGCTCTTCTTCATCCTGATTGTGGTCACCGGTTTTGCCCTACAAACGTTGATTCCCGGCCTGCTCAACCAAGAATTCGGACGATCAGAGCAGGAGGCGACGGTCGTGGCGTTGATCTGGGGTGCAACCTCAATCCCGATCAACCTCGCCCTGGCCGGACTTGTGGGCGGGCGATTCGCCTGGCCCTTGCTCTTCATCTCGGCAATCGCTTTGGCGGGCGGCATCTGGCTCACCGCTGCAGCGCCCGGCTACGCGATCCTGCTGATCGTCTCAGCCGTCGCAGGGGGCGGTCGTTCGGCCGTGATGCTGCTCAATCAGACGATCCTGATGTCGAACACCCGCTCCGACTATTTCGGCCGGGTGATTAGCTGGGTGTTCATGGCGTTCGGGGTCCAAGGCATCCTGGCGCCAGTCTGGGGCATCGTCGCCGACAGCATCGGCGGGCGCGAGACGCTCTACATCGTCGGCCTGGTCGTCGTGGTTGGCACGGGCCTGATGGCGGTCTCCAGGTTCAGAACGCGCCATATCCCGCCCGAGTCGGGAACAGCCGCAGCATCAATCGAGGCATTCGGTGGCGATCAGCCGCACGACGCCGAGTCAGCGGAATCCGCCCAGCCGCAGCCGAGGCTCGCGCCAAGTCCCGCCGTCAGCCCACTCTTCGCAGCCCGGTTGGCGCCGGTCGTGTTGATGGAAGGCCAGAAACCCCGACAAGTAGGCCCGATAGCCAACTAGCGGGCAAACACGGCCAACAAGCTCGCCACCGTTGCGCCAATCGCAATCAGCGCCACATTGATCATTCGAGCCACCCGCCCCTCCATCTTCACCCGCTCACCAACAATGCGGAGATCGCCGCGAATCACACCCTGGTCTTCGTGGATCGTCTGATACTCGCCGCTGAGACTCTCGGCGGTTCGCATTAGGCCGCCAACCTGGACAGAGATCGTCTCGATCGTCTGACCTTGAAGGTCCAACTGTCGCCTGACTTCGCTGGATTCCCGAACCAGGAGTTTGAGGGTATCCAAGACCTCCGGGTCGGTGCGAGCGGGAGCGCCGACGACTTCCACCAGCGCACGTGCCTGCACCTCGCTGAAGCCTGCGCCGACCAATCGGTCAAACTCCTGCAGCGTGTCACCAGCCATGTGCGTCTCCTGCGGTCAGGGTAGCGAAGATCTCGTCGTTTCACATGACGTACTCACGGCGTTCTTTGTAGTGACCGGAGGCGTCAGGAGGACTGTTGATATCACCCATGGAGAGTATTCAAGCTCCAGATCGCGACTGTACCGCTATCGCTTCTAGTACCACGCAGTTCGCAAGTTATTGATAGTCAGTGTGGATTCGCAGTGAACGGCTCATCACGCGTCCAGCGTTACGAAAAGGCAGGCTACATGTGAGATTGTATGATCGCACGACTGCAGACCAATAGTAATCTATGAGCACGCTCTCGGAGACGCTACTTACAGCGTGTTCACATGAGGGTGCTCCACGAATGATGGTTGTATCAGTAACTAACCGATGTGGAGCGGGACCCCCCTCAGCCCCCGTTCAAGCCGGGGGCAGGCTCTTCGGCAGCTCCCCCTGCGAGGGGGAGCGGAAAAAGAGCACTCGCCTTGTATGGGTTCACACCAATCATGTGAACGGACCTTAGTCTGTCTGGGCCAACTCCCCGAGGAAAGCTCTTGTCCTCTCGATGTGCGACTCTGCGTCATCCACGAGCACCACAATGGCGGCCAGCATCTCGTCGACTCCGTAGTCGTTGTGCATGGCTCGGACCTTGTCGCCAACTTCGGATTCGGAGCCTGAGATGATTAGTGCGTCGGCCATGCGATCGGTGAAATCGGTGCCGGAAGCTTCGTCGTAGCCGGCGTCCTGCAGCATCTGCGAGTAGTAGGGCAGTCGCTGATAGAAGCCGAACTGTCGCTTGGCGGCGGCTCGGATGGCTTCCTGGTCTTCGGAGAGGATGATCGGCGTGTGGACGACCATCTGTGGCCGGTCTCGACCGGCCAGGTCGGCTCCGGCCTGCTGCGCCGGCAATGCGACATCGCGGATGTAGGGCAGCGGCGACATCCAGGAGATGCCTCCGGCCGTAATCTCTCCCGACATCGACCACGCCTTCTCGCGCAGCGCTGAGATCATCGTCGTGACCTGTGTTGGACCGCCGGGCAGCTGGGCTCGCGCGGTGATGAGTTCGCCTTGATGATTGACTTCGCCGTCTTCCAGCAGCGCTCGGCAGATTGTGACGTACTCACGCAGGTGCGAGAGCGGCTTCTTGAAAGGAATGCCCCAGGTGCCCTCGATCGCTGGCTTATGCGACGGTCCAAGCCCAAGAATCATGCGGCCCGGCGCGATCTGGTCGACCGAAGCCGCGCCCTGGACCATCGAGATCGGGTGGCGCGGATAGGTCGGCACGATTGACGTGCCAAAGTCGATCCGCTCCGCTCCTGACAGCGCTGCGCCTACAAACACGGCAAACGGGTCCGGAGCCGGACCGCCGACAGTCAGCCAGGCGGTGTCGAGGCCCGCCCGGTCGGCGGCGACAATCCCGTCGATCAGTGAGGGTGCGCTCATCATCTGGATGTTCTGAAGGGCAATGTGGACGCCGATGCGCATGTTCTTCATCGTCTGGATCTCCTGGGGTTGTTGTGCATTCAGTGGTGAGGATAGACCGAGTGGTTTCGTAGGGGCGGCCCTTGTGGCCGCCCGTCGCTATTGAAGAGAGCCGCAGGCAATAGAGGGGTTGAAAGGCCGCGTCGGCAGCGGGCGACCACAAGGGTCGCCCCTACAAGCGGGCTATCGAAGAATGGTGTGACTTGCCTACTCATACACCGACCCGGGCGCGTACTCGATCCGCTTCGCACCACGCACGCCGTCGACGAACTGGGCGCCGGTTGTGTCGTGGCCGGGTAGCAGGAATGCGTCGCGGTCGGCGGCGATGGCGGCGATTTTCTCAATCGAGCGGTCCCAGGCTTCGTGATCCATGTTGATCGCCGATGAGGCCGGGGGCGGACCCAGCGTGTCGTGGAAGTACATCGCATCCGACGTGAGGAAGACCCATCCGGTCTGGTCGAGCCTCGTCAGCACGCCCATCGATCCGGGGGTATGGCCCGGCAATGAGATACACCACAGGTCTTTGGCGATTTCCTGGTCGCCGTACATCAACATCTGTGGCGCGCGCGAGACGAAGTTCCAGTCGGCGCGGACGAAGAACTCGTGTGCCTCGGCGACATTTGTCACTACGTGACGCCATTCATCTTCGTGTACAACGATGGTCGAGCCGGCATCCTCAAACAGTCGCAAGCCGCCTGCATGGTCGGCATGCAGGTGACCCTGGATCACATACGAGAAATCCTCCGGCGCGAGTTCGCGTTCTTTCAGCACCGCTTCGAGGCAGACATCGGGTGTCACTCGGTCGAGGTTGACCATCTGCAGCCACTCGGGCAGCCACTCTTCCGACCAGTTGGCCGCGACGCCGCTCTCGAACAGGATCAGCCCCGCGTCGGGATGGTCGATCACGTATGAAAGCGCCGGGCACTGGTACATGCCATCGATCACATCACCGTCAAAGCGCTCTGCTTCTCGCCCTGTCGACGGATCGAACAGTGCCGCCATCGGGAGCGGGAACACGCCGAGTTGGAGGCCGTAGATCTTGATGCCCATCCGATCCCTCCCTGACCACTCCCACATTGCCGCGGCAATCTCGCTTGTACCGCCGACCAGAAGGACGGGATCGAGTAACGACTCCCCCGCGAAGGGGAATTGATGATCATCGACAACGGCAAGCTCCGGGAGGGCAGCCGACCTGAGTTGCTGAGTGTGAGCGCTATGCGGTCGACGGATCGTGCTCGAAGCCGCAGGCCTTGTGTGAGCCGTCGCAGAACGGCTTCATGTCCGACTGGCCGCAGCGGCAGAGGGCTGCCATCGAGCCCTTGGGATTGGGGATCGTTGAGCCGTCGTTGGCCTTCAGTGACAGACCCTCGGTCGAGATCAGGATCGGTCCGTTTGCATTGATCGTGATTTCTGCCATGGCGCTCTCCGATGCTCTGGATGGTTGCTCTGGATGACGTGACGTCACGGTTAGCATAATCGCCGGGCGCACACTGATAGCGTCCGGTTTCCGATCCACACTTGAAGAGGAACTGCGGGAGCTGTTCAAATGAAACTGACCGTCGAATTCCCATCCGTCGTCCACCGAAACGGTCCGGCCGAGATCAGTCGGCTGGCCAAAGCGATTGAAGACATTGGCTACGACGAGATCGACATCTTCGACCACGTCGTGATGGGTCATCCACACCCCGACCGCGAATCAGGTCCGTATCCGGCCAACATGCCAATCCTTGAGGCGCTGGTCACGCTGGGGTACATCGCCGCGGTGACCGAACGTGTCGGCCTGGGCACCGAGGTCCTGGTGCTGCCCCAACGACAGCCTGTGCTCACCGCCAAGCAATTCAGCACGCTGGACACACTCTCAGGCGGGCGTGTCCGGGTTGGTGTCGGCGTGGGCTGGCAGGAGTCGGAATACGAAGCGTTGGGCATGGATTTCAGCAGTCGTGGCGCCGCGATGGATGAGGCGATCGACCTGATGAAGGCCTGCTGGACCGACGATTCGATCGATTTCGAGGGCGACCACTTCGTGTCCAAATCGATGGCGATGGAACCCAAGCCGCTACAGACGACTGAAGGCGGAGACATCCCCGTCTGGATCGGGGGCGGGTCGAAGGCCGCCTTGCGACGGGCCGGTCGGATCGGCGACGGCTGGATGGCTTCTGGACTCCTGGGGGACGCAGCCGTAAGCGCCATTGGCACCGTGAAGCAAGAAGCGGAGAAGGCAGGCCGTGACCCCGATGTGCTCGGCTTCCAGTGCCAGCTCGCCACGCCGCCGCGAGCCGGCGACCCTTCGACACGCGACTATTGGGCCCGCTCAGGCGACGTCGCGGCAACCGCCGCAGCAGCGCAAGAGGCTGGCTTTGGCTGGGCCGCTGTCAACGTCACCGGCGTATTCGTCGCCGGAGCCCGCTCGATCGACGCCATGATCGAGCAACTCGGCGCCTTGCACGACGGCATCCGCGCCGAGACCGGCTAGCGAGGCGGATGGCTCAACATGCGCTGGCTCTGGGCTGTCCTACTGCTGGGCGTTGTCGCGCTCGCGCTGCCAAACGACGCGCTGGGGCAACAGGACGAGCCGCCGCTGGTCCTGGTGATGGACATTGACGGCGCGATAGAGCCAATCACAGAGCGCTATCTGAAGCGGGTACTGAACCAGGCCGAATCGCGCGACGCGGAGGCCGTGGTCATCCGGATTGACACACCGGGCGGCTACATCTCGTCGATGCGCAACCTGGCCGAACAGTTGCTGAACACGCCGGTGCCGACGATTGCCTACGTCTGGCCGTCCGGCGCGCAGGCTGCTTCGGCGGGAACGATTGTCACAATTGCCACGCATGTCGCCGCGATGGCGCCGGCGACCAACATCGGCGCTGCTGCGCCGGTCACTGGTACTGGAGAGGACCTGCCGCCCACACTGCGAAAGAAGGTCGACGAGGACATCACCGCGTTGATTCGCAGCATCGCCAGTCTGCGCGGCCGCAACTATGACGCCATCGAGCGCACCGTCCTGGAGGCCAAGGCGTATACCGCCGATGAAGCGCTCGCGCTCAATGTGATTGACTACGTCGCTTCCGATTTGGACTCCTTGCTAAACAAAGTCGACGGCGTCACAGTCCTCACCACCGACGGTCCAACGGATTTGCACACGGCGGGCGCTCGAGTCGATGAAGTGGGCCGGTCACTGGTCGAGCGATTCCTCGACATCCTGACCAATCCCAATGTGACTTACGCCCTGATCCTGCTGGGCACCTACGGCGTGATCTTCGAGATCCGTGATCCCGGCAACTTCGGGCCCGGCGTGCTGGGCGTACTGGGGCTGGTGCTGGGATTTGCCGGGATTGGATTGCTGCCCGTCAATTTCACCGGCGTGGTGCTGCTCGTTGCCGGAATCTTGCTCCTGTTGCTGGAATCGCAGCTCGATGGTTTCGGTTGGGCCGGACTAGGAGCGGTGATCTGTTGGATTTTCGCGGGATTCCTGCTGTTCGGAGAGATCTTTCCCGAGCCAACGGCGCTCGATGATCCGCTCGAAATCTCGCGCTGGGTCCTGGCGGTCTTTGGGGCGGTTACGGTGTCGGTAATCGCCATGTTCTGGGTCCTGGGTCGCGGCGGTGGAAAGGCCGAGGCATTCATTCCCAGCCAAGAACGGCGGCTGATCACCCAGGCGGGGACCGTCGTCGATATCCTCAACCCAAGCGGCGAGATTGTCGTCAATGGCGAACAGTGGACGGCGATGACCGAAGGCGATGATCTTCCCGAGGGAGCATCGGTGGTGGTCACCGGCGTCTACGCCGGCGGAGTGCTCAAGGTTGTTGAGCCTGACAATGCTACGCAGCAGCTGGCCCGCGGCGCCTGGCGTGATCGCCTGGCGCATGTCTCGCTGGCACACATGATTAGAAAGCGTAGGAATCACTGATATGGGAATCATTCAAACTGTCGGACCCAACGAAGCGCTGATCCGCTCCGGTGGGGGCGAAGAGCCAAAGGTCGTCGTGGGCGGACGCACGATCGTCGTTCCAATCTTTCATCGATCTCAGCGTCTGCCGCTAAGTGTGATGACACTTCACGTCAAGACCGAAAATGTCTACACAGGCGAAGGTGTGGCCGTTTCGGTCGATGGCGTGGCGCAGGTCAAGGTCGCCCGCTCGGAAGAGGCGATCCGGACCGCCGCCCAACAGTTCCTGGGCAAGACCGAGATCGAAGTGATGGACGTCCCGTTGCAGACGCTCGAAGGTCATCAGCGCGCCATTCTCGGAACGCTGACCGTCGAGGAGATCTACAGCGACCGCGAAAAGTTCGCTTCCCAGGTAAGAACCGTGGCGTCGCCGGACCTGGCCGGCATGGGCATGGAGATCGTCTCATTCACGATCCGCGACATCAAGGACCCCGGCGGCTATCTCGACGCGCTGGGCATCCGTCGGACCGCTGAAGTCCGTCGCGACGCGACCATCGGTCAAGCGGAAGCCGAACGAGATGCCGGCATCCGATCCGCCGAGGCCAAACGCGCGCAGCAGGCGGCGACGTACGAGGCAGAGACGAAGATCGCCGAATCCGAGCGAAGCTTCAACGTCCAGAAGGCCGCCTACGACCAGGAGGTCAACGCGCGACAGGCAGAGGCGCAACTGGCCGATGAACTGCAGCGGGCCAAGACGATGCAGGAGATCCGTCGCGAAGAGGTCGAAATCGAGGTCGTCGAGCGCGCCAAGCAGATTGAGCTGCAGGAGCAGGAAATCCAGCGCCGGGAGCGAGAGTTGGAAGCGACGATCCGCAAGCCGGCCGAAGCCGAACGCTATCGCCTGGAGACGATCGCCGAGGGTGACCGCAACGCGGTCGTTGCCACGGCGACCGGAGAGGCGGAATCCACACGTCGGCAGGGCGAGGCTCAAGCAGACGTGATCCGGCTGACCGGACAGGCCGAGGCGGAAGCGATCGAAGCGAAGGGCGCCGCCGAAGCCGCCGCGATGCAGCTCAAGGCTGCAGCCTGGAAGGAGTACGGTGAGGCAGCGGTCATCCAGCAGGTGTTGGAAACCCTGCCGGCCGTCGCCGAGGCCGTCGCTCAGCCGCTCGCCCGCACCGACCGGATCGTCATGTTCGGCGGCGGCGACGGCGGTGGCGGCATCAGCAAGCTCACTCAAGACGTGACCCGCACCGTGGCCCAGGTCCCCGAAGTGATTGAATCGCTGACCGGCATCGACATCGTGGGCAGTATCAAGAACATCCCGGGCCTGGAGTCCACGACTCGAACCAGCGAACCAGGGGACGACGAAGCGCAGCAGCCTGAACAGCCGCAGGCTTAGCCGCGTGTCAGGCTCCATGATCACCGAGCACGGCGTCCTACCGATCGCGCTTGGCGATAACTGGGCGTATGCCTTACCGACATCGGACGGCGTCATCCTGATCGATGCCGGACCCGACTACGACGGCGCGTGGGAAACGCTCGCTGTGCAGTTGGACGCCGCCGGCTTGAGCACGGCCGACGTCAAGTACGTCGCCATTACCCATGCGCACATCGATCATTGTGGTCTGGCGCATCGCTGGCAGGCAGAGGGAGTACCGGTCGTCGCATCGGAGCTGGAGTCGCAGTCATTCCTGCATGGACGCAACATCATCGGCTATCAAACACAGTTCGTATTCGACTACATGCGGCGCGTCGGAGTACCGGAGGAGCGGATCACCGGATTCATCGAGGCGCGCGAGAAGATGCGCCAGGCGTATCGTTCCGGCGACAACACCGGCGGAGGCGTGCGTCGCGAACGCTGGCCGGGTCTGATTCGAGGCACTCCATTCCGAGCTGACCAGCCCCTGTCGGACGGCGCAGAGATCCGACTCGGTGATCGCCGTGTCGTGCTGATATCGGCGCCGGGTCACACGCCGGGCAACTGCGTCTTCTACGAGCCGGATACCGGTGCCCTGTTCAGCGGCGATCAGGTGATTCCCGGTCTCAACTCCAATCCCGGCTGGCATTTCGATATATCGGTCGAGCCGCCTGATCGCTTCCGCAGCCTGCCAGCGTTCGCCGACTCGCTCGATCGTATTGAGCAGCTTGATATCAGCTATCTCTATCCCGGACACCGCGAGCCATCAGACGAAGTGGCTTCGGAGATTGAGAACGTTCGCCGACACCATCGAAAACGCCAGGGCCAGCTCAGGGACATCCTCGCCGACGGCCCGATGACGCCATACCAACTGCTATCGACGATGTTCAAACGGCTTCCCGACCGCCGCATCTGGCAAGCAATGGCCGAGGTGACGGGTCACATCGACGCGCTCGTAGTCCGAGGCGAGGCGCAGGAGGTCGAGGTCAATGGGCTTACGACCATTCAGCTGGTCTAAATCGGGTAATCTGGCCAGAGGAGACGCAGATGAAGGCCTGGTTGAAGAACGCGGTAGAAGTCATCCTCTGGTGGTGGGTCGGCAGACCGACCAGCAAGATGGAACGCAAGTGGTCGGAAGAGGCGGCCAAGAGACCAGCCCATCCGAAGCCGGGCAGGACCTTCTTGTAGGACCTTCGGATTTTCTAGAGATTCAAGCTGTCAATGCCGCCACGACAACGACCGCCAATGAGAGCGGCGTCAACAGCAAGAGTGCCCTCATAACCGTTTTCTGCCGACTCAACGCAACATCGGCATGTCTGATCGCATCCTCGATTGCAAAGAAGTGTCTCCAGGCGATCGAGTTGTCGTTGACATCCAACTCACGTGCGAATGAGAGGGAGTTTTCGGGGGTCGGAAACTGTTTGACAACAGCAGTCCATAAGCTCCCAAGCCCGACGAACACGCACAGTCCTGTGCCGGCAAGACCAACGCCAAGGGCCCATACGCCGGGGTCGGCGGTGATTTCGATGCCGATCAAAGCGCTGATGCCAGCAACGTTTAGCGCCGAAAGGAACATGATCTTCCCGTCGTAACCAGCGATTGACACCAAAAGCACCTGGAGGTGCCAAGCTGCAACTTCAAGGGAACTTGCTGCGCCCGCCAAAGGAAAATCATTCGGGTCTCTGCGGTCTTGATTCATCGAGCTTGATTACAACCGCCGGTAGACGCCCGACGATCCAGACATCAACTCGCCAAGCGCGGCGCGACGAATCAGCGTTAACGCTGATGTCACGGCCCTCGCTTTGATGGCCGCTCTGGTCTGGGCGAACGTGTAGCCCGTGGCGTAGCTCTCGACCGGCGTCTCGACAGCCAGGCAGACCGCTCCGACCGGCTGACCGCCGTGCGGCTCCGGACCCGCGACGCCGGTGATGCCGACGCCGATGTCTGCGTCGAACTGTCGCCGCACCGCACCGGCCATGGCGGCAGCGGTCTCGTTCGAGACGACGCCATGTTCTTCAATGGTTCCGGCGTCCACGCCGTACTGGATCTTCGCCTCGGCCGTGTAGGAGACCAGGCCGCCGCGGAAGTAACTGCTGGCGCCGGGTACGTCGGTGATCGTGCTGGCCAGTAGGCCGCCCGTGCAGGACTCCATCACGGCGATCGTCATGCCACGTTCTTTGAGCAATCCGCCGACCGCCTCCTGAAACGTGTCCTCGTCGACGCCCCAGATCGCGTCCCCGAGCATCGAGCGGATCTGCTGCTCAACTGGTGCGATTCGGTCGCGAGCGATGTCTTCGTACACCGCCTTCGAGGCCAGACGGACATGCACGCCGTCGGCCTTGTGGTAGACGCCGACCGTGGGATCGGGCTGATGTCGCAGGTCACCCAGCAATTCGTCGAGCATCGACTCGCCCAGACCGGTGGTCTTGAGCGTCCTGGAAATCAGCACGCCACCGTCCGATCGCGCCAGGAGACGTGGTGCCACATCGTTCTCCCACATGCCGGTCATTTCGGCCGGCGGACCGGGCATCGCGACGATGATCGCGCCGTCCTTGTCGACCCACCATCCAGGCGCGGTACCACGTGGATTCGGCACCGATTCTCCGGAAGGAATGATCGTCGCCTGCTTCACGTTCTGCTCAGGCATGCGCCCGCCTCGACGCTCGAAGAAGTTGCGCAGGTGTGCTTCCAGTTCGGGCACGACGTACGCTTCCTCACCAACGGATTCCGCAATCGCGTCGCGCGTCACGTCGTCTTCGGTCGGACCCAGACCGCCGGTGAGCAGCACAACATCCGAGCGATCCTTGGCCGTTTTGATCAGATCAACCAGCCGTTCCTTGTTGTCGCCGATTTGGTGCATGTAGTAGAGATCGATGCCCATCGCCGGCAAACGCTGCGCCATGAAGCGAGCGTTGGTATCAAGAATCTCGCCCATCAGGATTTCGGTGCCGATGCTGATGATTTCCGCCCGCATGTCGCATGCTCCTCGCTGTGTCTGCATCGGTCAGATGCTACTCGCAGCCCTGTCGGAGTCGGCGCCAGACCTGCTGATAGCCTTGCCGAATGACTACAACCATGCTGCCGCCCACCCTCGCTGATGTCGCGGAAGTGGCCGCCCGCGTACGCGAGAATGTGGGCCGCGTGATCGTCGGTCGTGAGCAGGTCTTGGACTACACGCTCGCCGCCATCCTCTCCGAAGGCCACATTCTGCTCGATGACGTCCCCGGACTGGGCAAGACGATGCTGGCCAAGTCCTTCGCCCGCTCGATTGGCTGCTCATTCCGCCGCATCCAATTCACACCCGACCTGCTGCCTTCAGATGTAACTGGGGTCAACATCTACAACCAGAAGTCGGGCGAGTTCGAGTTCCGCGCGGGACCGCTGCTAGCTCAACTCGTGCTCGCCGACGAGATCAACCGCGCCTCGCCCAGAACCCAGGCAGCGCTGCTCGAAGCGATGGAAGAGCGTCAGCTCACCGTCGAGGGAGAGACGATGGCCATGCCGCGTCCGTTCCTCGTGATCGCGACGCAAAATCCGGTTGAACTCGAAGGCACGTTCCCGCTGCCCGAGGCGCAGCTTGACCGTTTCCTCCTGCGACTGCGCATGGGCTATCCGGACGCCGCCGAGGAGGACGCCATTCTGCAACGCTTCGAACGCTCGCAGCCACTGGAAGAACTGAATCCAGTGGTCGAATCCGAGCAACTGCGGCAGATGGTCAAGACGGTGGAGGACGTTCGAGTCAGCGAGACCGTGCGCGGCTACATCGTTGAGATCGTGCAGGCCTCCCGACAGGAGAAGGCGTTCGAACTCGGCGCTTCCCCGCGAGCGTCGCTAGCGCTCCTGCGCACGACCCGCGCCCTGGCCGCTATTCGCGGCCGCGACTTCGTGCTGCCCGATGATGTGCAGGAAATGGCGCGAGTCGTCCTGCCTCACCGATTGATGCTCTCCGCCGACGCTCGCTTGCGCTCGTCGACACCGGAATCGTTGCTCGAACAGATGCTGAGCCGCGTTCCAGTGCCGATTGAAGCCGCTGCCGCCGGTAGCTAACTCATTCCGGGAGTTCGAGGAGGTTCGCCATGTCGATGATGGGCGGCATGGGCGGTGGCGGCATGTTGACCGAGTTCGAGGCCGAGGCTCGCCGTGACGATCGGGAAAAGAAGATCGTCTCCGGCGAGTGGGGTTTCCGGCACGACAACCGCTTCATCCGCGCCATTTGGCCAGCGGCCGCCGTCTTGGTGGTGGTCATCGGCGTCTCTGCTGGCGAAATCATCATTTCACTCGTCGCCGCGACCGTCCTGGTCGCCGGTTGGGCCGCCTGGACCTGGACCCGCTACGCCCTCAATCGGCTGGAATCCCAAGTCGAGATCTCACAGACTCACGCATTTGTTGGTGAGACGCTGGGACTCACACTGAAGCTGGAAAATCTCAAGATCATTCCCTTAACTGCGCTCCAGGTGCGGATCAATCTGCCCGAGATTCTCGAGCCGTCCACTCAGCCCTTCAGCAAACTGCATGAGTCAGCGCCCAACGAAGGTGTCGTCGTGCGCTCGACATCGATGCGATGGTACGAGCGGTTGACCTGGACGTTTGACATCCCCCTCCTGACGCGTGGCCATTTCCAACTGGCTCGGATTGACCTCAAGTCGGGCGACCTCTTCGGGGTCTATCGGCGCGAGCGAACCGACGAGGCTGAGCACACGTTGTGGGTGTATCCGGAAGTAATCGCGCTTGACCGGCTCGGTCTGCCGCAGTTGCGACCGCAGGGGGAACGTCGCGGCGGCCAACGGCTGTTCGAGGACCCAACCCGACTGCAAACGATCCGCGATTACCGGCCCGGCGATCCGATGAAGAAAGTCGACTGGAAAGCCACCGCACGTCGGCAAGAGTTGCAATCGCGTGTCTATGACCCGTCAAGCGACCTCGTGGCAATCGTCGCGCTGAACGTTTCAACACTGCCGCACGCCTGGCAAGGATTCTTTGGCGACATTTTCGAGCGGGCCGTTTCTGTCGCGGCCTCGCTCGCCAACGACTTCTCACAGGATCGCGTGCCCGTCGGCCTACTCGCCAACTGCACCTGGCCGGGACATGACACCGCCATTCGTGTCCCGCCTTCGCGCGCACCAGGACAGATGACGCACATTCTCGAAGCGCTGTCGATGGCCGACGTGTTCACCCTCGTGCGCATCGAACACATGCTCAGCGAAGAGCGTCTGGGTTACGGCTCGACACTGGCGCTCGTCACCGCAGTGTTGACGCCGGCGCTTGAGTCCTCGCTGCATCGGCTCAAGCGACACGGCACCCAGATTGCGTTGATCTACGTCGGAATCGACGATCCGCCGTCCACATTCGCCGAGTCGCCGGTCTACGACATTCGGTCCGCGCTCGAGGGTCTGCACTTCGAGCGGGTCGGTGAGTCAGGACCATGGGCGCGCACGGATCGCCTCTACGCCAGCCAGCGACCCGCCGAGCCGACGGAAGCCGTCGACCTGCCGACGTTTGTCGGAGCCGACGAATCTCCAAACGGGACGGAGGATGCGGCCCAGCCTGTGGCGATGTCGGCGGTAGCTCCTTCCGCTGATCCTGAGACGGCGGCAGCTGCCTCGAGGCCCGACAACCCCTGGTCGCGGCCGGATCGATCTTCATGAGCGCAGCCGCGACGACCATTGGCGCGTTGACCGCCGGGCGCAGAACCGAGCACGCCTACACGGCCGCGCTGCTGCTGTCAGAGATCATCTTGCTCGTCCTGCTCGCAAAGTTGATTCCGCGGCTGATTGCCTACGACGCCGGCGAAACGCTATCTGTATGGGCTGTCGGCGGGACTGTCGTGCTCGGGTTCCTGGTGTCACGTTGGCTGGGCAATCCCGAGTTTTCGATGAAGAAGCGCTTCTGGCTGGGTTTGGGACTCACCCTGATCGCCCTGCAAGTCATCGGCTCGATCGACCTGTCCGAAACCGCCCGGATCTGGAACATGTCCTGGGTCCTCGAACTGGGACGTCCGTCGAGTCTTGTCTGGCGTGAGCAGGTCATGCTCGATGACGGCACATTCATTCCCGGCGAAATCGACCAGCTCTTCGCCGCCTTGATGTTGATCCCAATCTGGTTTCGCGGTGTCTCGCTGGGCAGCAGTGATCTGGTCGAGCGTCCGTTCGCCAACTACGCAGTCTTCGGACTAATCCTGATCGCCATTTCGTTTCCGTTGGCAGATAACGCCGGTGTTGAGTCCCACGTTCGGGGGCTGGCCGTCGTCTGGGTTGTCGTTTGCCTGCTCGCGGTCGCACTGAAGAACGCGGCCAACACCGACCAGGTCCAGGGACTAGGCGCCGCTCAGACGGGAGCATCGATCGCCGCGACGCTGATCGCGTTGGTGTTTGGTGTTGTGATTTTCTTGCTGCTGGTGACGGGAGTCGTAGGTCTGGTCGCGGGCTCCGGAGTGGTTGAGCCGGTACTCAGCGTGCTCGGCGTCGTACTGCGCGCGATCATCACAGCGATCTCGTACATGTTCTGGCCGCTGTTCTGGGTGTTTGAGCAGCTCAAAGAAGTGATTGGCCAGCCGAACCAGGAAGTGTTTGAGCAGCTCGGTGAGGGTGTCGGCAGGCCCCTGGATGTCGATGGCGAGGAACAGGCCGAGCCCGATCCAACGCCGGGAATCGTGTTGGCACGTGTCTTTGGCGGGATCGGCGCGGTTCTCGTCTTCGCGCTGCTTGCCTTCTATCTGTTCCGACGTTTCGTAAACCGGGAAGCCCGAGTGGAAGAGGTCCGAGAGTCCCTGTGGTCCGAGGCTGATGTGATGGGCGACCTGCTCTCGGGCTTGCGTGGTCTACGCTCCCGGTTCCAGCGTGGTGGTGAGACCCACGTGGCCGACGCGCCTATCGCCGAACTCTATTTCGACGTGCTGCGGCACGCCGAAACCAAGGGTCAGATCCGAGCCATCCACCGCACGCCGTTGCAGTTTTCGGAGGCGCTCGAGCGCCAGTACCATAGCCCGACTCCCAGACGGATCTCGTCGGCGTTCAGCGACTTTCGCTACGGCGGACGCCAACCCAGCCGGGCGGAGATGAACTCAATGCAGCAAAGCTGGGACGCGCTCAAGGACGGGCCGTCCTGATCCGTCCGACGTCAATGCGATGACTGTCGAGTCTGCGTCGATGTTGCCCGCGTAGGCGAAGTCGGCCTGGAACCCTAGTCGCTGCAGATGATCACCATGCGGTGAATCGGCGAAGGCGCGGCTGGGAGCGCGACCGTAGGACTGGTACAACTTGAGCGCCAGCCTCGCGCCACCACGCAGCACGATGTCCGGCAGCACACGCCGAAGCCCGTTCACGTAGGCGCCGGCGGCAAACGAATCCTCGACCGACGGCGCAGTCCCGCCGTGATCCCCACTACAAACGACGGCTATCTGTGCCGATCCCTGTTGCAGTACATAATCCAACGACGCCGACATGTTGCGCAGGCAGCCCGACAGCACCAGGTCGGCCTCCATCGACCCGACCAAGGTGCGCGTACCGTTGCTGGTTACATGCACGACCGTCCAGCCGCTGACGTCCATTGATTCAAACTCGGTTGGTGAGTTGCCGAAGTCGGCCTCCGGTGGCGGTAACGCACCGATCTCACCGATCAAGCGACTGCCCGGCAAGCAGTCGCGCAGGTTGACGCCGGCTGTGAAGTCCGCAACCGGATACACGGCCGCCGCCCCGCCGGCAAACAGCGCGGCATGCACTGTGGTCGCGCGGAAGATGTCCAGGACGATCACCGACGTCCCCTGGAGCACCGACGCCGAGGGCGGTTGGAAGTAGACCTGGACCTCTGGGGATTCCCGTTTTGACACCTCCGCAGCCTACGACGAGGCCGGCTGGGAGATACGATTGCGGCATGTCACATACACGTTCAGGGGCGCCTTTCGCGCAACACCTCGCAGCAGCCATGGACGCCTCCGACTCGCTCATTTGCGTCGGACTCGATCCACAACCGGCTCGCACCTCACCAGATGAGATCCTCGCCTTCAACACTGGGGTGATCGAGGCGACGGCCGACCTCGTGTGCGCCTACAAGCCGCAGTCGGCGTTCTATGAGGCCGGCGGCAATGTCGGCTGGCAGGCGCTCAAGGACACGATTGCCATGGTCCGCCAGATTGCGCCGAACGCCTTTGTCATCCTCGATGCCAAGCGCAACGACATCGGCAACACCGCCGAGGCCTACGCTGCGACCGCGTTCGACTGGTTCGGCGCCGACGCACTGACGATCAATCCGTACCTTGGCGGCGACGCCGTCGCGCCGTTCCTCAATCGTCCCGACCGTGGCGCATTTGCCCTCTGCCGAACCTCGAATCCCGGTGCGGCCGATCTGCAGTCGCTGGGCATGGCGAGCGGCGAGCCGCTCTACATGACTGTCGCCGAGCGAGCGCGGGTCTGGTCCGAGCAGCATCATCGCAACCTGGGCCTGGTTGTCGGCGCAACCTGGCCCGATGAGCTGGCCCAGGTTCGCGCCCGCTGCCCCGAGATGCCGATCCTGCTGCCGGGCATCGGCGCGCAGGGCGGAGACCTGGAGGCATCAGTGTCTGCGGGTGTCGACGCCGATGGCAGGGGCCTGTTGGTCTCGGCGTCTCGCTCCGTGATCTACGCCGGCGGCGCAGATGAGATCAGGCAGGCAGCATCCGACCTGCGCGAGGCAGCCAACGCGGCGAAGGCCGCACCCAGGCCGTCGTGACCAGCGACGCCGATTCTGACGCGGCGACGCCTCCTGCACCGCCCGTCGGCAATCTCTTCCGCAACCGACCGTTCGTGGCGCTCTGGTCGGCGACCGGCATCCAACTGATCATCAACTCGGCCCTGCAGTTCGTGCTGCTGATCTGGGTCCTCGAACAGACAGGGTCGCCCTTCGCGGCGACGCTGCTCGTGATCTGCCTCGCCGCTCCGCCCGTGCTGATGGGCGCCGGAGCGGGAGTGCTGCTCGACCGCATGGACAAACGTCGAGTGCTGATCATCGCTGTGGTCATCCGCTCCGGCCTGACCGCGGTCTTGCTGATCGCCGACAACGTTTCTGTCGGCGCGGTCTATGCCGTCGCTTTCGGGACTGCGACAGCCGGCCAGTTTGCGATTCCTGCCGGAGCGGCTGCGTTGCCGCGCTTTGTTGCCCGAGAGCAACTGCTCTCAGCCAATTCGGCGTTCCAGTTCACGGCGATGTCGATGCAACTGATCGGGCTGGTCATGCTCGCGCCGATCATGCTCAAGGTGCTCGGCTTCGATGTCTCCTACATCGTCAGCGCGGTTGCCTTGTTCGCTTCAGCGTTCCTGCTGGCGATGCTGCCCCCGCTGAGTCCGCTGCACAAGGTCGCGCACCGAGTCGCCGATGATGTCGGCCAGATCCGCGCTGCGCTTGCGACCACGATGAACGACATTCGCTCCGCCGCCAACATGGTCTGGCAGGATCGGCTGACGGCCGTCGCGCTGATTCAACTGATCTCCGGCGTCATGCTGCTCTTCATGTTCGCCGTGCTGGTCCCGCAGTTCGTCCATGATGTCCTCGGCCGGCCCGAGGAAGACGCTGTCTTCGTCTTCTGGCCCACAGGCGCTGGCGCGTTGCTGGCGCTCATCCTCGTGCCTCGATACGGACATCGCATCGGCATCACGATCATGGCCTCGATCGGTCTGGCCGTGATCACGGTCATCGTGACCATGTTTGGTGTGCTCGACTTCCTGCGCAGCGGTGATACGTCGCAAGACTGGCTGCTGCTCGCGACTCTGATTCTCGCCTTCCCACTCGGTGTCGCCTACGCAATGGTCAATGCGCCAGCGCAGACGCTGCTACAGGAACGCTCGCCGCCGGAGATGCGTGGTCGCCTCTTTTCCGCGCAGATCATGGTCGCCAACGCCGTCTCGATGTTGGCGCTGTTGTTGGTCGGCGGGATCTCCGATGCCGCCGGCGTCCGCCAGGGACTGTTCGTCCTGGGAGGTGGGCTCTTCCTGGTGACGCTCGGATCGCTCTGGCTGGGCCGTCGAGGTCCGACGCACCCACCGCCGCCTCTAGCACCACAGTGATTCCCAGCTCGACAACTGTGCGCATCGCTGTGCGCATCGCTGTTGCGGCGATAACTCAATTCCTCAGCGCGCGGCCTACGCTAATCTGACACGGCAGACGCTGTAGGACGTATCGGGGAGGGCACGCGACATGAAGGAAGTCACGATTGAAGCGCTTCGCGTCTCGCTGATGAACTACAACCGCGTTGTGGTGCTAAAGGAGAAGGACGCCGACCGCTACCTGACCATCTACATCGGCGCTGCCGAGGCCGACGCCATCGCGATCCGGCTACAGAATGTATCCGTCCAGCGACCGATGACCCATGACCTGATGACCAATGTGATGAAGGAACTCGGCGCCAGCGTGACCAAGGTCGTCGTCACCGAAGTCCGCAACGACACCTATTTCGCGCGCCTGTTCCTCGATGTGAACAACGAGCAGGTCGAGATCGATACTCGACCGTCCGACGCCATCGCGCTCGCGGTCCGCGCTGAGGCTCCGATCTTCGTCGAGGATTCCGTGATCGATCAGGCCGGTGTGCTGCTCGACGACGAAGGGCTCGTCGCAGGTGACGAGGAAGGCCGTCCCGAACCGGTCAAGCCGGAAGAACTCGAAAAGATGTCCGCCTTCCGCGATTTCATTGAGTCCCTCGACATGGATGACTTCGAGTAGATGCTCTTGGGCCGTCACACCCGCAGCCAGCGCGGGAATGACGGAAGTGTCCAGGAATGCTTGGAGTAATCCGCGACACAAATCGCGGCCTCGCCCGGAAAACACTGGGCGGAGTTCTTACGGAATCTTGTCGCAAGTGAACTTTGTGATAATCTTCGCATTGCTCCAGCAGGGGGAATCCCCATGAGACAGTGGCCGCCGGCCATGCAGCTCATGGGCATCGGCTGGTACGTCGCCACGTGCATCGTGTTCGGCGTTGTCGGTGGCGTCCTGTTGGATGATGAGTTGGGTACGGGATTTGCCCTTACCCTGATCGGGCTCGCACTGGGACTGGCGTCAGCCGGCTGGGGTGGGTACCGAATGCTGCAAGATATGTTCGCCGCGCAGGCGAAACAACGACAAGACGAACAACGGCGCGAATCTCCCGACGAGGCGCCGGCGGACGACGAACAGGATGAGGAGGACCGCGCGTGAGCCGAAGACGCCTGATCATCATCGCCGTCCTCGCGTTCGCCGCTTTGGGCTTCTTCCTCGTCCGCGCTCCCGCGCCGGTGATCGCCCTAGCCGCCGAGCCGGTCATCTCAATCGGCTCCTACGAAATCACCAACACGATCCTCTCAGCCTGGGTCGTGATCGTCTTGCTCGCCTTCGCCGCGTTTGTTGTCTATCGGCGGACGCGGGATGTTGAGCAGGCGCTCGTTCCTTCCGGCTTCCAAAACCTGGTCGAGGCGATCTACGAAGCCTTCCTCAACATTTCCCAGCAGGTCGGCGGCGAGCGCAACGGCAAGAAGTTCTTTCCCTTCGTCTTCACCATCTTCATTTTCCTACTTGTTGGCAACTGGTTCGCGCTGTTCCCCTGGAATAACGTCATCGGCCCGGTCGAGAACTACCGCAATCACTACCTCCACGAGATGGAAATCAGCGTCATTGACGTGGTCCACGAGCTTGAGGATGGCGAACGAGAACTGACGGGCGCCGAGATCTCCGGAATCAACGAGACGTTCCAGACCGCCTTCTACCTACCGATTCACTTCAGCGACTACGAGACGGGAAGCTTTCAGGTAACGCACGCGCAATCCGACGAACATATCGCCGAGCTGATGGAAGGACACATCAGCGACGTGGAAGCTGCGGTGCGAGCTCAGTTCGTCTCGGATCCGCTGCCGTCAGACTTGCGTGGCGAAGAGTTAGAACACGCGCTGGCCGAACGGCTTGAGCATGCCGGTGTCGATGAGAAGTATGTGCACGATGCCATCTTCTACAACCTGCCGCTGGCGTCCGCAGATGCAGAACTCGTCCGGGCCACTGGGCCGATCCTGAGTGGCTCTGGATTCAAGATCATCCCGCCCCGCACGTTGTTCGATACTCCTCGCGACTTCTCCTACGACGCATTCGCTGAGCCGGTCGTCATCAACAGCCACAACGAAGTCTGCCTGCCCTCCGATGAGCGCGAATGTGAAGGTCAAGCGGCCTTGACCACTGTCAACACCGCGCACATCGGCTTCGTTCAGAAGCTCGACGACCAGGGCTTCGCCGGCGAGACCGTCGGCCACATCTTCCCAATCTTCCGAGCCCTGGCCTCCGACGTAAACCTGCCGCTGGCGCTGGCCCTCTGGTCATTCCTCGCCGTGCAGTACTTCGGCATGCGCGGCGTCGGGATCGGAGCCAACTTTGGCAAGTACATCGGCGTCGGCTCGCACGCGATCGTCAAGGGTCCGATGGGCGTCTTCGTCGGCATCCTCGAGATCGTCTCCGAGGTCGGACGCATCATCTCGTTCACTTTCCGTCTCTTCGGCAACATCTTTGCCGGCGAGGTGGTGCTCTTTATTTCAATGTTCCTGGTCGCCTTTGTGGTGCCGACGGTCTTCTTCGGTCTCGAAGTGTTCGTTGGCTTCATCCAGGCGTTTGTCTTCGCCATGTTGACGCTTGTCTTCGCCTCGACTGCGGTCGGCGACCATGACGAGCACCACGACGAGGCGGCAGAACACTAGGCAACAGTGGCACAGTGGCGGCGCCCGGTTGGGACTCCGCCTTTTGCAACACAGCGTGCAGCGCGGTCACAGACGACCGCTCGGAGAGGACACGGAATGCTCGACCTGATTCTGCAGATCGGCGACGACGGGATGAAGTATGTCGGGGCCGCGCTGGCCATGGGCCTTGGCGCCATCGGACCTGCGCTCGGCATCGGCATGTTGGCCGGCCGCGCTCTCGAAGCTCTCGGCCGCAACCCAGACGCCGCTCCCGTGATCCAGACCAACATGATCCTCGGTATCGCGTTCACCGAGGCCATCGCGATTTACTCGCTGGTCGTCGCCGTCATGGTTGGCTTCGTCTTCTAGCCTCCGCTCACCAGTTGCGGCTGGCCAGTTGCGGCTGGCCATTTGCGGCTGGCCATTTGCGGTTGGAAGGCGCCGGACCGAGCAGCGGGTCGCTGCGCAACGCCCGACCGGGCGCGCCGAACGACCTGCTGACGGAGATGGCAAACTGAACAGACTGATTGGCAGGATGGTATGGACGCACTAGGCCTTAACCTGGCCGGACTGATTACACATTTCATCAGTTTCGGCATCCTGTTCGCGTTGCTGTTCGTCCTGCTCTACAAGCCGCTCGGCCGCGTCCTCGATGAGCGACGCAAGCGGATCGAAGAGGGCTTGACTGCTTCCGAGCGCGCTCAGGAAGCAGCGGAAGAAGCACGAGCTGAAGCTCGCGCCGAAATCCAGCAGGGTCGTGACGAGGCTCAGCGCCTCGTCGCACAGGCCCAGGAACTGGGTCAGCGGATCGAAGCGGAGGCGCGTGAAAACGCCGTCGCCCAGGCCGAGCAACTGATCGTGCGCGCCCGCTCGGAGATCGAGCAGGAACGCGACCAGGCCGTGCAGCAACTGCGCAACGAGTTCGCCGGGATGGCGATCACCGCCGCCGAGCGCGTCATTGGACAATCGCTCGACGCCGACGATCACCAGCGACTCATCTCTGATGTGCTGGCCGAATCGTCCAGCGGACAGCAGAACTAGCAGGACATGCAGGACAAGTCTGCGAAGACAGCAAAGACAGTGGAGCGGAGCGAATCGTGGCGCTGAGCGACCCTGCCGCACGACGATATGCGGACGCTGTCTTTGGCATCGCCCACGACACGGCCTCGCACGACCGCTGGCTGGCCGATCTCGACGACATCGCCGAGCTCTTCGCCGAGCCAACTGTCTACGGTTTCCTCGTCTCGACCCGCGTCCCGCAGGCCGAGAAGGAACAAATCCTCGACAATGCGCTGCCCGACCTGCAGACTGCCGCCGGCAGTTTCGCCAAACTGCTCGTGCGCAAGCGACGCGCCAACCTCGCGCCGCAGGTGATCGAGGTCTTCCGCGAGCGCCTGAACAGCGCGCGCGGCATCGCCGAAGCCACAGTCACCACTGCGGTGCCGCTGTCCGATGAGGCACGCGACGCCGTTGAAGAAGCGGTCCTGCGATACACCAGCGCAGAGACCGTCTCGCTCAGCGAAACAGTCGACAACACGATTATTGGCGGCGCGGTCGTCAAGATCGGCGACCGCATCATTGACGGATCCGTCCGTACTCGGCTATCCACCATGCGCCGATCCCTGGCACAGGGATAAGCGCAGGGCTAAGCACACCGAAGGAGTCAGCATTATGGCTGTCCGACCAGAAGAAGTCGCTGCACTGATTCGGCAGCAGATTGAAGGCTTCGAGAGCCAGGTCGTCTCGGCCGAGGTCGGTACCGTCGTCGAATGCGGCGATGGTATTGCTCGTGTCTACGGCCTCGCCGGCGCACTCTCGGGCGAGCTGCTCGAGTTCCGCCCCAAGGATGGGTCCGACCCGGTCATGGGCATGGCGCTGAACCTCGAAGAGGAAATCGTCGGCGCCGTGATCATGGGCGACTACCGCGTCATCGAAGAAGGTGACGAAGTCCGCTCCACCGGTACCGTCGCCGAAGTGCCCGTCGGTGATCAACTCATCGGACGCGTCGTTGACGGTCTGGGTGTGCCGATCGACGGCAAGGGCCCGCTCGGCGCCACCGAGACCAGACCGGTCGAGCGCATCGCGCCCAACGTGGTCACCCGCGCCTCGGTTGACACGCCGGTTCAGACCGGCATCCTCGCCATCGACTCACAGATTCCGATCGGCCGCGGACAACGCGAGCTGATCATTGGCGACCGCCAGACCGGCAAGTCCTCGATCGCGATCGACACCATCATCAATCAAAAGGGTCAGGACCTGATCTGCATCTACGTCGCCATCGGCCAGAAGCAGGCCAAGGTGACCAACGTGGTCGCAACGCTCGAAGAGCATGATGCCATGGGCCACACCATTGTGGTCAACGCCGCTTCGGCCGAATCGGCGGCGCTGCAATACCTCGCTCCCTACTCCGGCGTCGCCATGGCCGAGTACTTCATGGAGCGCGGTCAGGACGCGCTGATCATCTACGACGACCTCTCCAAGCACGCATGGGCCTACCGCCAGATCTCCCTCCTCTTGCGCCGCCCTCCCGGGCGCGAGGCCTACCCCGGCGACGTCTTCTACCTGCACTCCCGCCTGCTCGAGCGCGCCGCCAAGCTCTCCGATGACAACGGCGGCGGCTCAATCACCGCCCTGCCGATCATCGAGACTCAGGCCGGCGACGTCTCCGCTTACATTCCGACCAACGTCATCTCGATCACCGACGGCCAGATTTTCCTTGAGGCCGACCTGTTCAACTCCGGTCAGCGACCGGCTGTGAACGCCGGTATCTCGGTCTCACGCGTGGGCGGTTCCGCCCAGAAGCGCGCGATGCGATCGGTCGCCGGTCAGCTCCGGATTGATATGGCGCAGTTCCGCGAACTGCAGGCCTTCGCCCAGTTCGGCACCTCCGACCTCGACGCCGCGACTCGCCGCCAGCTCGAACGAGGCCAGCGGCTTTCCGCACTCCTCGTCCAGCCCGAGCAGCAGCCACTCGCCATGTCGACCCAGGTCGCGTTGCTCTACGCCGCCAACGCCGGCATCCTCGACGACGTGCCGGTGAACAAGGTGAACGATTTCGCCAGCGGCGCCAGTGACTTCCTCAACACGTCGCATCGCGACCTGCTCAGTGGCATCAACGATTCTGGTCAACTCTCCGACGATGACGAGTCGGCGCTGACCTCGGCACTGCAAACATTCAAGGACACCGTTCCCTTCTAGGTCAGTCGGTTGAGTCTGAACCGACAACCTGGAGCAACAGAGAGCAGTAGGGGTCGATGGCCAACACCCGCGAAATCCGACGGCGCATCCGCTCGGTCGAGAACACGGCCAAAATCACCAACGCGATCCAGCTCGTGGCGGCATCCAAGATGCGCCGCGCCCAGGACCGCGCGCTTCAGGCCCGACCCTACGCCGAGAAGATGCAGTCAGTACTCGGACACCTTTCCTCGGTCGCCGGCGATCCCGACACCGCGCATCCGCTGCTCGAACGTCGCGAGATCAACGAAACGACCGTCATCCTGATCACCCCCGACCGCGGACTCTGCGGCGGTCTGATCGCCAACCTCGAGCGCCACACGGGCGAGATCGTGCTGGGACCCGAAGCCGGAGGCTCGGGCGAGCTCTCGATGATCCCGGTCGGTCGCAAGGGCGGCGACTACTTCCAGCGCTTCGGTATCAACTTCCGAGCCAGCTTCCAGGAACTGGGCGACTACCCCGGTCTGGCCGAGACCCAGCCGATCTCACGCATTGCCATCGACGACTACACCGAGGGCCGCGTTGACCAGGTCTTGCTGGTCTACGCATCCTTTATCAACACCGTCACCCAGGTTCCGGTGACCGTGCCGATCCTGCCCGTCGAGGCGCCTGCCAGCGCTGACGACGATGGCTCTGGCGAGAGCCAGTACATCTTCGAACCGTCCCCCCAGGAAGTGCTCGCCGATCTGCTGCCGCGCTACGTTGACCTATTGATTTACCAGGCCGTCCTCGAAGCTGCCGCTTCCGAGCAGTCGGCACGCATGGTCGCCATGCGCAACGCCACCGACGCGGCCAACGACATGATCTCCGACCTCACACTCGTCTACAACAAGGCCCGCCAGGAGCAGATCACATCCGAACTGCTCGACATCACCGGCGGCGTCGAGGCGCTCAAGGATTAGCTCATGGCGTCAGCAGTCATCTTCGACATGGACGGTGTGCTGCTTGACTCCGAGCCGCTGCACTACGAGGCCGTCCGGCAGATCCTCACCGAGCAAGGCGTCGATTTTCCGCTCGAGGACTACTTCCGTTACCTCGGCACGACGCTGACCAGCACCTGGGATGACCTCTGCGAGCGCTACCCGATCACGATGCCATTCGAGGCGTTCGAGACCCGCTACAACGCCGATGTCCTTGTTCAGTACCAGGCTGGCGCGCCGCTGATCCCGGGCGCGCGCGAACTGGCGCAGAAACTGACCCACGCAGGCGTTCCAATCGCCGTCGCCAGTTCGTCCCACCGCGAGTGGGTCGAGGCCGCGCTGACCGGTGCCGGGCTGCGCGAGTTCTTTGAGCAGACGACCGCCGGCGATGAGGTCTCGCAGGGCAAGCCCTCACCCGAGATTTACCTCAAGGCGGCCGAGAAGCTGAGCTTCGATCCAGCCGAGTGCATCGCCGTCGAGGACGCACCAGCCGGCGTCGAGTCCGCTGCTGCCGCCGGGATGCGAGTTGTCCTGGTCCGCAGTGAACTGACCAACGATCTCAATCTGACCGCCGACTGGGAAGTCGACGATTTGACCCAATTCAAACTCACTTGGTTGTCCGACCGGACAACCGAACAGCCGGCCAATCTGGTCGGTGCGGTCTAACCAGCCCGCAGATGGGAGAACATCATGGCTGATGGCTCAGTAGTCCAGGTAATCGGCACCGTCGTTGACGTCGAGTTCCCGCCCGACAGCCTGCCTTCGCTGTTCAACGGCGTGACCATCACGATGGGCAGCGGTACCAGCGTTGTGACCGAGGTCCAGCAGCACCTCGGCAACAACCGCGCCCGCTGCCTCGCCATGGACACGACTGACGGCATGAGTCGCGGCGACAGCGCCACCGACCTCGGCCAGCCGATCGCTGTTCCTGTCGGCGAGGTTGCACTGGGACGACTCTTCAACGTCCTCGGCGAGCCGCTGGACGGCCTGGGCGACATGCCTGCAGACGGCGTACGCTCACCGATCCACCGCCTGCCGCCGACCTACGAGGAGCAGGCGTCGGAAACGACCATCCTCGAAACCGGCATCAAGGTCATCGATCTGATCTGCCCCTTCACACGCGGTGGCAAGATTGGCGCCTACGGCGGCGCCGGCGTCGGCAAGACCGTCGTCATCCAGGAGTTGATTCGCAATATCGCCACCGAGCACGGCGGTTACTCCGTCTTCGCCGGTGTCGGCGAACGCTCCCGCGAAGGCAACGACCTCTGGCACGAGATGCGGGAATCGGGCGTGCTCGAGAAGACCGTGCTCGTCTTCGGCCAGATGAACGAACCGCCCGGCGTGCGACTCCGCGTCGCGCTCACCGGCCTGACCTTCGCCGAGCATTTCCGCGACGAGCAGGGCCAGGATGTCCTGCTCTTCATCGACAACATCTACCGCTACACGCTCGCTGGCCAGGAAGTCTCTGCGCTTCTCGGCCGTATGCCCTCCGCTGTCGGTTACCAGCCCACCCTTTCGACCGAGATGGGTGAGTTGGAAGAGCGCATCACCTCGACCAACAAGGGCTCGATTACGTCGTTCCAGGCCATCTACGTGCCCGCCGACGACTACACCGACCCGGGTGTCGCGACGACCTTCGGTCACCTCGACGCGGTGGTCGCGCTTGAACGGGCCATTGCTTCCCAGGGCTTCTACCCCGCCGTCGACCCGCTGACCTCATTCAGCCGCGCGCTCGACCCCAAGATCGTCGGCCAGGAACACTACGATGTCGCCCGTCAGGTCCAGCAGGTGCTCCAGCGCTTCAAGGACCTCCAGGACATCATCGCCATCCTCGGTGTTGACGAACTCTCCGAGGAAGACAAGCAGACCGTGGCCCGCGCGAGACGCATCCAGCGCTACTTGACCCAGCCGTTCTTCGTCGCCGAGCAGTTCACCGGTCTCACGGGCGAGTACGTCTCCGTCCGTGACACGGTGCGCGGCTTCAAGGAGATCCTCGACGGCGCCCACGACGCACTGCCCGAGCAGGCCTTCTTCAACGTCGGCACGATCGAGCAGGCGGTCGAAAAGGGCGCCGCCATCTCTGCAGAGGACGCCGCCTAGCTACTTTCTCCCCCCGCCCTGCGGGGGGAGATGTCCCGAAGGGACAGAGGGGGCCGGCTCGACACCAGGCCGAGATTTCCCTCACCGAAAGGCCCAACATGCCGCTCACGCTCGAAATCATCACCGGCGAGCGCCGACTGCTGCGCCAGGAAGACGTCGACGAAGTCGTCGCTCCGGGATCGCTAGGCGAACTCGGAATTCTGCCGAACCATGCCCCCCTGGTCACGTCGCTGGCCCCCGGAGAGCTGAGAGTCAAGATCGGCAATGGTGTCGAGGAATACTTCATCAGTGGAGGCTTCCTCGAAGTCCACTCGGATGAAGTCACTGTCCTCGCCGACGCCGCCGAGCACGGTTCCGAAATCGACGCCGAACGCGCAGAAGAGGCGCGTCAACGCGCGCTCCAACGTCTCGATCAAGCCACCGACGCCGACCGCGCCCGTGCGCAGGCCGCCCTGTCGCGCTCGCTGCAACGTCTGCGCGTCCTGGAACATCGCCGCCGTCGCGGTGGTGGCGGTCGCGAGATGGCCCGACCAACCGGGTAAGTCGAACAGTTCTGATACGAGGCGCGGCCGCTCGCGGTGAGACGCCCTGGGGACAGCTACAGTCTCTCTATGAGCGCTGACGCCGAACCCTATCTCAAGATCGACGGACGGCGCCGGCTTGACGGCGAGATACACGTCAACGGCGCGAAGAACGCCGCGTTGCCCTGTCTCGCCGCCGCATTGCTCACCGATGAGCCATCGAGGTTGCGCCGCGTCCCAGACATCGAAGACGTACACCGCCTGCTCGAAATTCTCGAGACGCTCGGTATCGAGTCCAAATTCGAAGGCAACGAAGTCGAGATTCGGCCATCCGGAACCAGCGCCGGGTCGCCGCCCGACCATCTGGCCGCGGCTCTACGCGCGTCCTTCCTGATTATGGGACCGCTGCTCGCGCGAACCGGGCAGGGCAGCTGTGGCCCGCCGGGTGGCGACCCCATCGGCCAGCGACCACTCGATGTCCATCACGCCGGTTTTCGCGCATTGGGCGCACTGGTCGAAGTGAGCAAGGAGCGAACCGTCGCACGCGCTCCGAACGGCCTCCACGGCACGACGATCGTGCTGGATTACCCCAGCGTCCTGGGCACCGAAAATCTGCTGCTCGCGGCAGTGCTGGCCAGCGGTCGGACGAAGATCATCAACGCGGCGATGGAGCCCGAGGTCATCTGTCTGGCCGAGATGCTCAATCAGATGGGCGCGCGCATCTCAGGCGCTGGACAGCACACCGTCACGATTGACGGCGTCGACAGACTGTCGGGATTCAATCAAACTCTGATTCCCGACCGGATCGAGGCCGGCACGCTGCTGATCGCAGCCGCCATTACCGACGGCCGTGTCTGCCTCACCGGTGTCAACCCAGCCCACCTGGAGTCCTTGCTGGCCAAGTTTGCAGAGGTCGGCATCCCGGTCGAGCGAACCAGCAATCAGCTCATCCTCTCCGTCGACCCGCACGCCGAACTCCAGGCGACCAACATCCAGGCGCTCCCCTATCCAGGCTTCGCCACAGATCTTCAGGCGCCGATGACGGCGTTGTTGACCCAGGTCACCGGCATATCGACCGTGCAGGAGCGCGTCTTTGAGGACCGCTTCAAACACCTAGACGAGTTGCGCAAGTTCGGGGCGAGCATCGTTGTCAAGAAGTCAGTTCCCCAGATCAAAGGCCCGTCCCGACTTTCGGGAGCAAATGTTCTCGGCAACGACATCCGCGCAACCGCCGCACTTGTCGTCGCTGCGTTGTCTGCCGACGGCGAGAGCCGCGTCTATGGGGTCGATCATCTTGATCGCGCCTATGCCGATCTTCCAGGGCAACTCAGAGCATTGGGCGCCGATATTGAACTGCTCCCAAGCGCCGATACACTGACCAACTGATTACGCTAAACACAGCAATAGAGCCAACCGGAGATCATGTTTTTCACCAAACGACTCGGCATCGATCTCGGAACCTCCAGACTGCGCATCGCGGTCCCTGGACGGGGTGGTCGCATCGTGATCGACGAGCCGACGGTGGTCACACTCTCCGCTGCCGAAAACGCGGTACTCGCCGCCGGTACCGATGCTGCCAACATGATCGGTCGCGCGCCTGAATCGGTCAGCGTGATTAATCCCATGCGCGAAGGCGTAATCGACGACTACCGCATCGTCGAAGCGCTGCTGCGCTACTACATGTCGCTAGTCACCGGCCGCTTCAACCTCGTCCGCCCTGAAGTGATGATTGCGACTCCAGCCGGCGTCACCAATGTCGAGCAGCGAGCCGTCCGCGACGCCGCCGAGCAGGCCGGCGCGCGACGCCCCGCGCACCTGATCGCCAATCCGTTGGCGGCTGCCATTGGCGCTGGCGTGCCTATGGGCGACGCGCGCGGCGCATTGATCGGCAACCTGGGCGCCGGAAGGTCCGAGGCTGCGGTGCTCTCGATGTACGGCGTCGTCGTCTGGGAATCGGCCCGCACCGGAGGGCAGATCGTGACCGAGGTGATTGCCGAGCATGTCAAGAGACGGCACAACCTGCTGATCGGCGAGCCGACCGCTGAGGAGCTCAAGTTTGCATCCGCCTCAGCCGTGCCCGTCGAAGATCCTGTGCGCGCCGAGGTCAGGGGCCGCGATCAGTCCAGCGGCATGCCGCGGAGCGTCACAATCACTGCCAACGAGCTGGTCCCCTCGATCCAACAGGTCCTGGAAACCTTCGTCGAAGTCACGCGCAGCACGCTCGAACGCACGCCGCCTGAACTCACTTCCGACATCATCGATCGCGGCATGCTCCTGACCGGAGCAGCAGCGCGGCTCAACGGTATCGATACGTATCTGGCCGAGCAGGTCGGGATTCCGGTCACAATCGCCGACAACGCCGAAGACGCCGTCGCCCTCGGGGCGGCAGAGGCACTCGACAATCTCGATATCGTCGGTCCAAACCTGTTGGCGCAGGAAAGCGCGCTGAGCGCTACCGAACAGCGCTGACCTCTTCAGCGCTTCGCACGATCAGTTCGGGACCACGTCCGCTTCGTGATCCTCGACGTAGCCGTCGAACGGCTCCTCGAGGTAATAGGCCATGCTCTCCAGCTCCATCACCGGATCGATCTGTCGCAGCCGCACTCCCCGCGGCACGCTCATGCTGACCGGCGCATAGCTCAGAATCGCACGCACACCTCCATCGACCAGCGTGTCGATCACCGACGGCGCTGCGTCGGCCGGAACGGCCACGATGCCCATCGAGACCCGTGTTCGTCGCAGATACTCAGGCAGTTTCGCCACATCGTCCACACGGTGGTTGTCGATTTTCCGGCCAATCTGCGTGGGGTCGGAATCAAACACCCGCACGACCTCAAAGCCGCCACGACGGAATCCGCCGTAACCCAGTACTGCGCGTCCCAACTGACCGACGCCGACCAGGACCATTTCCTTGACTCGGCCGTTGAGGCCCAGGATGCTGCGCAGCCGCTCTCTCAGGCCCAGCACTTCATAGCCGCGACCACGCTTGCCAAACCGACCAAAGTACGACAGGTCCTTGCGGATCTGCGCAGGCGTGACGCCCAACCGCTGGCCGAGTTCCTGGGACGAGATGAAATCCTGTCCTTCGCCAGCCAACAGCCCAAGCTCCCGCGCGTACAGCGGCAAGCGTCGAATGACAATGTCCGGGATCTCGGTCTCGTTCACTCATCCACTCTCAGCACTCGCGACTTGGGGCTAAGACTACAACCGACCTGCCCCTAGCCGACAAACCAGGATTCTCAATCCCACTGCTGTGGTTTGATATCTACAACACACGATCGCTCGACTGGCGAACGCCGAAGTCCGTCTCTCGTAGCTCGTCGAGGCGCGCCAGGTCCGCCTCCGCAATCGACGGCAAGTCAACGGCGGCTATCTGGTCGGCCAGTTCGGCGGCATTCTTCACACCCGGAACCACGGTCGAGACAGCCGGCTGTTCCAGTGCAAAGCGGGCCGACCATTGAGACAACGGCACGCCATCGGCCTCGAGGAACCGGAGGGTCGCAGCGCGCCGATGATCGACCGCCACCAGGGACTCGGGGTCGACATCTCGATCCAGCGCCGCCGAGATCGCGCCGCCGGACAGATTGCGAATGCTGATCACGCCGATCCCCAGCTGGGAGGCCAGCGACAGTAACTGACCGTGATCGTGCAGCGATGAACCATCAGGCAACGGCCGAGCGGCTGAGTCGTTGAGCAGGTTGTAGTAGACCTGCACCGTGTCCAGCGAACCATCGCGCAACACCTGTCGGACCGAAGCCGCGTCACCCATGCCCGTAATGCCGACGAAGCGAGTCAAGCCGTCCTGTCGCAGACGGTGCAACGTCTCGACCGCCAACATGGCATCGGCGACGCCGACAGAGCGCCGATACATGCCTCGCTCCGGAGTAATCGTGTTGTGCAACTGGAAGACATCGATGCGCTCGCGACGCAGCCGTTCCAGCGACTCGTGAATGCCTCGCTCGACGGCCGCAGGGATGTCGGCCAGATCGTCCTCGCTCAACGACACCTTGGTCGCCACCAACATCTGCTCGCCACGGTGATCCTTGGCCTCCAGCAGGGCCCGACCGAGGTTGACCTCTGCGGCTCCATTGCCGTACGACGGCGCGACATCGTAGAAGTTGATCCCCTCGCGCATCGCCAGAGCGATCGTCTCTCCGATTTCCTCATCCGTGGTCTCGCCCCAGACATGGCCAATCCCACCGCCGCCCAGACCAATCTCCGACACAACCAATCCTGTCCGCCCCAGTCGTCGGTATCGCATCATCGCCAGACCCTCGCTCTCACGAACTCTGCACGTGAGCCTACCCGTGCAACCGGCTAGCAGCATCAGCACCGCTAGCGTGAGGGGCATGCCTGTGACATCCCACGTTTGCACCTGGCCCAGCCTGGCCGAAGTGCCCGCGCTCTATCCCGATGCCCGCAATCGACCCAATCGCGGTCCCTTTCTGTACCGCGCCGGCAAGAGTTGGCCGATGTGGACACGGGCTGACACGTCCGGACGCATCCCGCTGCTGGCAGTAGGCAGCAACGGATATCCGCGCCAGCTTGAGGACAAGCTCGCTGGCACACCGGCCGATCTGCAGGGCGTGCCAACGATCCCCACCATCCTCCACGACTTCGATGTCGCCTACTGCCCAATCCGCTCGCGAAAAGGCTACGTCCCGGTCACGCTCGCCGCTCGCCCCGGCGCGATCTGCCTGACCTGGTTGCAGTGGCTGACGCCCGAGCAGCTCAACATCATCTCGGCGACCGAAGGCTCCCGCTATGCGCTGGTTGGCTCGCACGAACTCGGTGAGCGGCTGCAGCTTCGACCACAACTGCGCCGTCCCGAAGCGGTCTACGCATGGTGGTTCGATTCGCTGATGCAGCGAGACGGGACGACCGTCTGGCACAACGTCTACCGCCGCCAAGTGATGACATTGATCGACGGTTCCCAGTCAGTTGCGAACCCGATTCCGGCCGGTTGGCGAGAGGTCGCGCGCGAGCCTGAAACGCTGGTGATCGAGCCAGAAACATTGAGCGAATTGTGATAACATAAGAGTCCCAGCACGAATGCCGGAGCCAGCGCTTGGTTACTGAACAAACCTCCCCAGGACAGCGCAACCGTACTCTCGTTGAGGAGATGAGTTCCTCATATCTCGATTACGCGATGAGCGTGATCGTGTCGCGCGCGCTGCCCGATGCTCGCGACGGACTCAAACCGGTCCAACGCCGGATTCTCTATGCAATGGACGATCTCGGCATGCGGGCCAATCAACCGCACCGCAAGTCCGCCCGTATCGTCGGCGAAGTGCTGGGTAAGTATCACCCGCACTCTGACCAACCCGTATATGACGCAATGGTACGTATGGCGCAGGACTTCTCGCTGCGTCACATGCTTATTGATGGTCAGGGCAACTTTGGATCAATAGATAACGATCCGCCCGCAGCGATGCGTTATACGGAAGCCAGACTCTCGCGAATCGCGGAAGAGCTACTGGCCGACCTCGACAAAGACACCGTCGACTTCGCTCCGAACTTCGACGAGTCGCTCAACGAGCCAACCGTACTGCCTGGCCGCGCGCCCAACCTGCTCCTCAACGGAGCGGCCGGCATCGCCGTCGCCATGGCCTGCGACATTCCGCCGCACAACCTCGCCGAGCTCGCCGGCGCCGTCAAGACGATTCTCCATGACGAGCAGGCCACCCTCGACGACATCCTGCAGCACATCCAGGGCCCAGACTTCCCTACCTCCGGAAACATCTTCGCCGGCGAGGACCGAGAAGACCTGCGCCGACTCTACGGCACGGGCCGAGGCGGATTCACCGTTCGCGCCCAACAGCACCTGGAAGAGACGACAACCGGCAACCGCGTCCAGATCGTCTTCACCGAGATTCCCTACCAGGGAAACAAGGTGCGGATCATCGAGCAAATCGCTGCCCTCGTTCGCGATAAGAAAATCGAAGGCATCCGCGACCTTCGAGACGAATCCGACCGCCACGGTATGCGCCTCGTCGTTGAACTGACCCGCGACGGTCATGTCCAGACGATTCTCTCCCAGCTCTACAAATCGACTTCGTTGCAGGTGCAGTACAGCGGCAACTTCGTCGCCCTGGTCGACAACCGACCGCGCACGATGACACTGTTCCAACTACTACGCGAGTTCATTCGTCATCGCCGCACAATCATCACTCGGCGGACTACGTACGAGCTTGAAAAGGCTCAGGATCGTCACCACATCGTTGAGGGCCTGCTCAAAGCGATTGACCAGATCGACGCCATTATCGCAACCATCCGCGCGGCGGAGTCTGCTGAGGCCGCACGTGATCGCTTGCAAGAAGACCCGTTCGATCTGACGCAGCGACAGGCGCAAGCGGTGTTGGAGATGCAGCTCCGACGACTCGCGCAACTCGAGCGGACCAAGCTGCAAGAGGAATACGACGAGCTCACGGCAACAATCGAGTATCTCCAGGGGCTGCTGGACGACGAGAAGAAGATCGACGGTTTGATCGAAGAAGACATGGACGAACTCGTCGAGACTTACGGCGAGGAACGCAGAACCCGCGTGATCGAGAAGTCGGTCGACAACTTCTCCGCCGCCGACCTGGTTCCGCACCAGTCATCCGTCGTCACACTGACTCGGCACGGCTACATCAAACGCCAGCCGGTTGACGCCTTCCGCTCGCAGCGCCGCGGCGGCAAAGGCGTCAAGGGCATCGAGCGCAAGAACGGCGCCACCACCGTCGAAGCCCCGCACCGACTGGTCGCCTGCGACACCCACGACCACCTGCTCATGTTCACCTCGCGAGGCCGCGTCTACGGTCTCCAGGCCCACGAGGTCGAAGCCCGCTCCCGCGAATGGAGAGGCCTGCCCGTCCGTAACGTGGTCGACCTCCAACTCGACGAACACGTCACCACGATCATCCCGGTCGAATCCTTCGAGGACGACTACATCATCCTCGGCACGCGCCAGGGCTACGTGAAGAAGACCGAACTCAAACGTTTCATGAACGTCCGGCGCAGCGGGTTGCTTGCCTTCAATCTGCGCGACGACGATGAGCTCGTCGAGGCGACGTTCGCCAAGGCAGGTGAAGACGTCATCGTCACGGGCGCCGATGGTCGCACCGTCCGCTTCGCTATCGACTCCTTGCGCGAGGCCTCGCGAATCAGCGGCGGTGTCCGCGGCATCAACATTCCTGTCGGCGGTGCGTTGATTGGCCTGCAAACCGTTGATCCCGACACCGAAGTACTGACCGTTACCGCCATCGGCTTCGGCAAGCGCACCCCCGAGTCCGAATACCCAACCAAGGGCCGCGGCGGCAAGGGCATGATCGGACACAAAGTCTCCGACGAAACCGGACCGGTCGTCGGGATGGCTGTCGTCCGGGGCGACGAAGAGCTGGTCGTGATCTCCGCCGGAGGCAAGATTCTCCGCACCGAGATCCAACAAATCCGTCAGGTAGGCCGATCCTCAAAGGGCGTCAAAGTCATGTCCTCCGAAGAAGGAATCGCCGCCATCGCCGTCGTCGACACCAGCCGAGAATTCGGCCAGCGAACCTAGCCAGCACTGTTATCGCTGGGAGTACCTCACCCTGAGGCATAGATCCCCATTTTCCCGCTCCCCCTCGCAGGGGGAGCTGCCGAAGGCTGAGGGGGTCCCGCCCCCGATCGGCAAGACAATGCAACCCCGGTCCGACGCTTCACTCGCCCGTGAAAGCGGCTGGACGCAATCTCCTTGCAATCCGATGGAGCCGTCACAAAGTGATGTAAGCGGCATCCCAACGCCCGCTTCCCGTCATTCCCGCGCTTGTCGCGAGGTCCTCGTGGTTTCGAGCACAGACATCCGTACCACATGCAGCGAGATTGCCGCGTCGGAGCGCGGCAATGACGGTATGGGTGCTGGTGCAGAAATCGCTGCGAGGGGGAGCGGAGCCTACGCTGTCCGCTACCATCCTCTTGAACCAGCCCCAACCTCCCTGCGAGTGAGGACGTACGACATGAAATTCGGCATCTTCTACGAAATCTCTGTTCCCCGACCCTGGGAGAACGACATTGAGCACACGGTCTATCACCGTTGCCTGGAGCAGGTCAGGCTCGCCGACGAACTGGGCTTCCACTCCGTCTGGGCCGTCGAGCACCACTTCCTCGAGGAGTACTCCCACTGCTCAGCGCCAGAGCTCTTCCTGACCGCCTGCGCGATGCAGACCAAGCAGATCCGCGTCGGACACGGCATCGTCGTCTGTGTGCCGCAGTTCAACCACCCGATCCGCGCCGCCGAGCGGGCCGCCGTGCTCGACATCCTTTCCGATGGGCGACTCGAGTTTGGCACTGGTCGCTCAGCCACGTGGACAGAGCTGGGCGGCATGGACGCCAATCCCGACGAGACCAAGGAAACCTGGGACGAGTACACCCGCACGATCCCCCAGATGTGGACCAACGAGCGCTTTGGCTACGAAGGCCGCGCCTTCAAGATGCCGACCCGCGCCGTCCTGCCCAAGCCGTACCAGAAACCGCACCCGCCGATGTGGGTCGCCGTCTCGTCGCCGGGCACCGAGGTCGATGCCGCCGAACGCGGCATGGGTTCGCTGGGGCTCACCTTCGGCGGATTCGCCGAGCAGGAGGAGAAAGTCAACCGCTACCGCCGGATCATCCGTGATTGCGAACCGGCTGGCGCGTTCGTCAACGAGCGCGTTGCGACGGTCAACTTCCTCTATTGCCACCCCGACAACGAAACGGGCATCAAGACTGGCAGTCGCCTGACCGGCTCCTTCGGCTACCTCGCCGCCCAGTTGCTGCCGGTTCGGGAAGTCCACCCGACGCGCAGTTACCCGAACCCCGGTCTGCTCGCGGCCAGCCGACAGCAGGCCGAGCAAACCCCCGGCCAGGGCGCGTCTGCGCCCGAGGGCGTCTGCATCGGCAACCCCGACCGCTTGATCGAAGAGATCAAGAAGTGGGAAGCATGCGGCGTTGACCAGATTAACTTCTTGCTCAACGCGTTGGAGACGATCCCGCAGGAGCAGGTGCTCGACAGCCTCCGCCTCTTCGGTGAAGAAGTAATGCCACACTTTGCCGACGACAAGCCCGCCACCACCTCGGGAGCGCGAGAACTCGCTGCTGCTCCGGCCGCCGGCGACTAGGCGCTCGCGCCTCGCGCTGGTTGGCCCAATCTCAACAACGAAAGGCCGCAGATGCCGATCAATGGCAATGCCGACCCCGCCAAGCTGACCCAATACGCACCGACGATGGCCTCGTTGGACACGGAAGCGTTGACCTTGCCGAACGTCAAGGTCCTTACAGTCATCTACGAAATCGACGACGCAGTTATGGCCGACCTGATTCCGCCTGCGCTGCATCCGACCATCCCGCCAACGATTCACGTCATAGGTATGAAGGCGGAGGATGGACCGTTAGGCGCGTTCACGATCGCCATCGTCCGCGTTGGGTGTCGCGCCGCGGTTCGCCCGCGCGGACTGCCCACCCGCGCAGTCTGCACTGAGGGTGAAGCGGCCTCGGCCCTGAAAGAGCGCTGGGGCTTCCCGATCACCATCGGCGAACCGATGCTGCGACAGCGATACGACCGCCAGTCGATCGAAGTCAACGACGGCAATGTGACCGTGCTCTCGGCACAGCTTGTTGACCCGGTCCCGATTGGCAACGGTGACTTGCTCTATACGGCCGGTATGCACTTAGCAAACATCGAGCGGGACGGCGAGACCAAGCCTTGGCTCGTCCAGGTTGATCCCGAGTTTGAAGTCAGCCGAGCCGACCGCGGCCAGGCACAAATCGACGCCTTCGACAGCGACTTCTGGGATGCACCCGACCTGCGACCGGTCTACCCAATCGTCGCCAGCTACACGACGGCCAACATCACGCTGCCAAAGATCCGCTACATCTGCGACCCAATGCAGCCCGCCATCAGCGGCACCGTCGCCCTGTAGGAGGCTGCCAACCAAGACATCCCCCTCTGTGGGATGTGTCACGAACCCGCCCAAGACCTCCCCCTCTGGAGGAGGTGGCACACAGTGACGGAGGGGGCTCCCATGCCCAATACCGAAACCTTGTTCCCCGGCTTCCGCGAGCACAAGACCGGCCCAATCTTCGCACGAGTCGGCGGCTCAGGTCCGCCGTTGCTATTGCTCCACGGCTATCCCCAGACCAGCGCGATGTGGCACAAGATCGCGCCCGGCCTGGCCCAACAGCACACCGTGGTCGTCGCCGACCTGCTTGGCTACGGCGCCAGCGACTCTCCGCCCGGAGACGGCGGCGACGTGGCCTACTCCAAGCGCACCATGGCGCAATGCATGGTCGACTTGATGGCTGACCTCGGCTTCGATACCTTCTCGCTAGCCGGACACGATCGCGGCGGCAGAGTCTCGTATCGACTGGCGCTCGACCATCCCGAGCGGGTTGAGAAACTGTCGCTGCTCGATATCGTTCCCACTGCCGAGCAGTTCGAGCAGATGGGTATCGCCGGCGGCCTCGGCGGCTTCCACTGGTACTTCCTAGCTCAGCCTGCGCCGCTTCCCGAGACGCTGATCAACGGTGCGCCCGATTTCTTCCTCAAGCGCATGCTCGGATCTTGGGCGGGCGAGGATGACAACACCGTCTTCACCGAGGCCGCAATGGCCGAGTACCTCGCTGCCGCCAACGACCAGGAGACCGTCCGCAGTTGGTGCGAGGACTACCGCTCGGGCGCCCGCTACGACCTGCGCCTCGACCGCGCCGATCGCTCCGAAGGCAAGAAGATCACCTGCCCACTTTTCGTCATCTGGGGAGCAGGCCGGCAGTCAAATCGACGCGGCCGGTTCATGGCGACCTGGCATCGCTGGGCGACTAACGTCACTGGAGTCGGCCTCCCCTGCGGCCACTTCCTGCCCGAGGAACTCCCGAACGAAACCGAAGCTGCGCTCAAGGACTTCTTTGCGGACTAAGCGCCCCCATTCCCCGCCTTCCCCTTGCAAGAGGGAGCGGTGAGCGGACCCGCCAAGCATCGGCTGAGCAACGCTCGGTGGCCATCGCCCTAGTACGCTCTGATCAGCCTGACATTGACTCTCGGAGGAGCAACACATGGATCCCGTCACCACCTTCAGCGGCAGTGGACTGCCGCTTGACCGTTCCGATGTTGACACGGACCAGATCATTCCGGCCAAGTACCTCAAGCGCATCGAGCGGACCGGCTACGGTCCGTTCGCTTTCGAGGCCTGGGCCAAGGATCCCGACTTTGTCACGAATCAGCCGCAGTACGAAGGCGCCAGCATCATGCTCGCCGGACCGAACTTCGGCTGTGGCTCGTCTCGCGAGCACGCCGTCTGGGCGATCCAGGGTATGGGCGTCAGGGCGGTCATCGCACCCAGCTTCGCCGACATCTTTCGCAACAACTCCGCCAAGATGGGGCTGCTCACCATCCAGCTTTCGCAGCCTGATGTCGAAGAACTGATGCGAATGGTCGAGTCTGAGTCAAACACGCCAATCACTGTGAACCTGGCCGACCAGACCGTCACGGCTCCGGGGGGCTGGTCGCGCTCCTTCGAGATCGCCCCCTTCGTCAAACACCGTCTGCTCAACGGTCTCGACGACATCTCGCTCACGCTCGAACACGACGATCTGATTTCGGAGTACGAGTCCAATCGTCCGACGACGAAACCGGTAACTGTCTAGGATCAGGGCATGGTCCAGGCGCCTCCCAAACCGAAGCAACAGACCCGCTCTTCCGGTACCGCGGTGACTGCAGCACCGATAGTTGTTCGACTGCCATCGGGATTCTTGACCGATGAAATGTTGATGGAGATCAGCAACCTCAACGATGCCTGGCGCTTCGAGCGCAACACAGAAGGAGCGCTGGAGATTTCAGTTCCCACTGGATCGATCGGCGGAAGCCGGTCAATGCACGTGGCGGGTCAGCTGTACGCCTGGTGGTCCACGCACGAAGAGGGCATGGTCTTTGACTCAAGCACCGGGTTCCGACTTCCAGGCGATTCGGTCCGGTCACCAGATTCAGCCTGGGCTAGCAGTCACTCGATTCAGGACATGCAGCCTGATGATGAGGGCTATTGGATGATATGTCCTGATTTCGTCGTCGAAGTAGTGTCAGCAGGGCAGGAATCTCAGAAGCAACAGGAGAAGATGCTAGAACTCATGGCAGCCGGGGCACGTCTTGGCTGGCTGATTGACCCCTTCACCGACGAAGGGATCGCCTGGATCTATCGCGAGGGAACCGACGAGCCGGACCGGCTGGAGCGTCCCGACTCCCTCAGCGGCGAGGGTGTTGCCGAGGGCTTGATTGTCGACCTGGCCAAGGTTTGGCGCTGATGTCGGTCCGCCTGACTACGATGTCAGCAGTCTTGGCTCGCCTTGACTGGACTTGATGGAGCCATGAAAAAGCACCCGAGACCATCCGTCCGCGACAGCATCATCAATCTGCGTCGTTCCATCGGCAGACGCCATGCGATCTATGGCCTGATCAAGAACACGCTGATCAAGGTGAGACGGCTCGACAACTGCTGCGGCGACTATGGCGCCCCTGGGTGTTGAGTCACCGGCGAACGCGCTCGGGCCGAGCGCATCCAGGAGGATGACAGGTGATAGCTTCTCGAACGTTGCCAGTACAATATGACTGACTAGCCTTGTAAACGTTGCGTCGCACAAGTTAACAACCGATCTCGCCTGAGACGGGCGTTGTGATGGACTAAGGTTCGTTATACTACGCATGCACTCCTGTGTTTGAGTTACTGGAAACAGGGTTCTATGTGCGAGGAGCGGCCCGAGCCAGATGGCTCTGCCATTTCGAACTTGCGAAATGGCGAGGGACTGTTGCATTTCCTCCGCAGCGTGATTGTGACCAACTGGATCAAGTTACGCAGGCTCGAGAGCTGTTGCGGTCGCTACGGCGATCCCGGCTGTTGAACGGGGCCGCCCGACGCTCAGGATGAGCGTCCCACAGACGAGTGAGCCGTTCGCCCATCGTTCGATCGAGTACGATCACGTCGAATCGAACAGGTTGGTGAACCACCATGTGCGAGCGACCACGACCGTCCTTCAGCGACGCGATCGCCAATCTCCGCAGGGATGAAAGCCAGCAGAGCCTGGTTCGCGGCATTCTGGGCGTTACTTGGAATAGGCTCATTAATCGGCAAACGTGCTGCGGCAACTACGGCGAGCCAGGCTGTTGAGTCTCGCCCGAACGCGCTCCGGGTGAGCGCTCAACCGAAGACTAGGAACACTCACATATGGCTCATTTCAGGATTGCTCTCCTGCCCGGCGACGGCATCGGAGGCGAAGTCATCGGGCAGGCCGTTCGCGTGCTCGACGCGGTCGGTGGACGCTTTGACCACTCCTTCGAATACACCGAAGATCTCGTCGGCGGCGCATCGATCGATGCCCATGGCGTCGCACTGCGCGACGAAACACTCGACATGTGCAAGGCGCAGGACGCCGTGCTCTTCGGAGCCGTCGGCGGTCCAAAATGGGACGACCCCAAAGCGACCGTCCGACCAGAACAGGCCATTCTCGGACTGCGCAAGGGTCTCGGCCTGTTCGCCAACATCCGGCCGGTCAAGATGCTGCCAATCCTCGCCGATGCGACGCCGCTCAAGCGTGAGACCGTCAAAGACGTCGACATGGTGGTGCTTCGGGAACTGACCGGTGGCATCTACTTCGGCGAACCCCAGCGTCGCTGGGAAGAAGATGGTCAGCGCAAGGCCGTCGACACTCTGGCCTACGCAGAGCACGAAGTTGAGCGCATCGTCCGGCTCGGCTTCGAGACGGCGCGCGCGCGCCGTGGACTGCTCACGTCCGTCGATAAGGCGAATATCCTCGACACCTCCCGCATGTGGCGTGAGATTACCGAAGAAGTTGCCAGGGACTATCCCGATGTCACCCTCGAACATCGATTGGTCGACGCCTGCGCGATGGACCTGATCCGTCATCCGTCCTACTTCGACGTGATCGTGACCGAGAACATGTTCGGCGACATCCTGACCGACGAAGCCTCTATGCTCGCCGGCTCCATGGGCATGCTGCCTTCGGCCTCGCTCGGTGCGGCCGAGGACGGCTCCACGCTCGGCCTGTACGAGCCCATTCACGGCACCGCGCCCGACATCGCCGGACAGGGCATCGCCAATCCGATGGCGATGATCCTCAGCGCTGCGCTCATGCTGCGTTACTCGCTCGGTCTGGAAGCTGAAGCGGCCATCATCGAAGAAGCCGTCACCGACACCCTGGCCGCCGGCCATCGCTCCGCCGACCTCGCCGCCGAAGGCGACGACCCCCTCAGCACCGAAGCCCTCGGCAGCATCATCACTGACGCGGTGGCTGCTGCTTAGGTTCGGCGACAATCCCGTACCAGAATTCTGAGACCCCTCATGCCCATCCAACGACTCTTGGTCGCCAACCGTGGCGAGATTGCTGTTCGAGTGCTTCGCACTGCCACCGAGTTGGGAATTGCCACGGCGGCGATCCACTCCTCGGATGATGCATCGTCCGATCACATCCAACACGCCCAAACAGTGATTCCGCTCGAGGGCATCGGGCCGGCTGCCTACCTCGATATCGCGCAGATCATCGAGCGTGCGCAGGAGCATGACTGCGACGCCATCCATCCTGGATACGGATTCCTGGCCGAGAACGCCGACTTTGCTCGCGCCTGCGAGGAAGCCGATATCACCTTCGTTGGACCTTCTCCTGCCGCACTCGCACTGTTCGGCGACAAGGCGCGCGCCCGCACGCTCGCCGGAGCTCGCAACGTCCCCGTCCTGACCGGCACCGACCACGCTGTTGATCTCGACGGCGCAAGAGCGTTCTTCGAGCAGCTCGACGGTCGGCCGATGGTGATCAAGGCGATTGGTGGCGGCGGTGGACGAGGCATGCGCGCGATCAACGACGCCTCGGAAATCGAGGACGCCTTCGAGCGTTGCACTCGTGAAGCCCTGTCCGCCTTCGGCAACGGCGCGCTGTTCGTGGAACGCTTCATCCCCCGCGCCCGACACATCGAGGTGCAGATCGTCGGCGACCAGCAGGGCCACGTTTCACATATCGGTGAGCGCGAATGCACCATCCAGCGCCGCTACCAGAAGCTGATCGAAATCGCCCCCTCGCCAACGCTGAGCGACGGCCTGCGTCAGCGCATCACCGACGCTGCCGTCGAGCTTGCATCCGCCGGCGGCTACTCCAACCTCGGCACGTTCGAGTTCCTCGTCGATGCCGACACCAACGAAGACTTCGCCTTTATCGAAGCCAACGCCAGACTCCAGGTCGAGCACACCGTCACCGAGGAGGTGGCCGGACTCGATCTCGTTGAATGCCAGCTCCGCATCGCTGAAGGCGTCGCTCTCGGCGAACTGGGTATCGAATCGCCGCCGACCCTGCGCGGTTACGCGATACAGGCTCGAGTCAATCTCGAGCGCATGCGCGAGGACGGGGACGTCCGCCCATCCGCCGGAGCACTGCGCACCTTCCGCCCGCCCGCCGGACCCGGCGTCCGCGTCGACACCTATGGCTACGCCGGCTACGCGGCCAATCCCAACTTTGACTCGCTGATTGCCAAGGTCGTCACTCGACATCCCAGCAGCAACTTCAACGACGCCGTCCGCCGCGCCCAGCGCGCGCTGGACGAGTTCCAGCTTGAAGGCCCGGACTCCAATCTCAGCTTCTTGCGAAACATCCTCGCCCATCCGGAATTCATCGCCGGCGACGTCCACACCCGATGGATCGACGAGCGAATCGGCGAACTCGCAGCTTCGTCGGACAACGGCACAGACGCATCGGGCCAGGCCGCCTGGGCTGGAGCCAAGGTCGAGAATCAGATCAGCGACCCGCTCGCCGCGCTGGACTTCTTCCGCCAGGGCGCAGGCGCGGCATCGCTCGACGTCAATCGCGGCCTCGAGGAAGATCGTGCAGGCTTCCCCGCGCCTGAGATCATCGGCCCGCCTGGGACAGAGCCGCTACGCGCGCCGATTCAGGGCACGATCATCGAAATCCTCGTTGGCGAGGGCGATTCAGTCGTCGCCGGCCAGGACATCATCATCATGAACGCGATGAAGATGGAGCATGTGCTCCCGTCCGAGATCGGCGGCATCGTTCAGGAGATCACGGTCTCGATCGGCGACATTATCTGGGAAGGTCACCCGCTCGTCTTCATCGAGCCGGCAGACGTGGGCCCAGCGATCGACGACGGATCTGGCGAAGCTGATCTCGATTACATCCGTCCCGACCTCCAGCACAACATCGACTTGCACGAAGCGCTGCTCGACGAGAACCGGCCTGGCCCGGTCGCAAAGCGTCACGCCAAGGGCAAGCGCACCGCGCGCGAGAACATCGCCCAGCTCGTGGAGGGCGGTACCTGGACCGAGTACATGCCGCTCGCCGTCGCCGCCCAGCGTCGAAACCGCTCCTGGGAAGAACTGAGAGTCGTCTCACCCGCTGACGGCCTGCTCTGCGGCATCGGCACGGTCAACGCCGATCTCTTCGACAACTCCACAGCTTCCACCGCGATCATCTCCTACGACGAAACCGTCTGGGCCGGCACCCAGGGCGGACGCGGCCATGAGAAGACCGACCGCATGGTCGAGACCGCGCACCGGCTGTTGACTCCGCTTGTCTTCATCGCCGAAGGCGCGGGCGGACGCTCGGGCGACTCCGACTGGGCATACACCCGCGTCGCGGCACGCGCTGTTCGCACCTTCGAACGCCTCGCCGAGCTCTCCGGCAAAGTGCCGATGGTTTCGATCACTGCCGGACGCTGCTTCGCCGGTAACGCTTCGATGCTCGGCATGTGCGACATCATCGTCGCCACTGAGCGTTCCAACATCGCAATGGGCGGACCAGCGGTGATCGAGGGCGGCGGACTCGGACTCTTCCTCCCCGAAGAACTCGGGCCGATGTCGCAGCAGGTGCCAAACGGCGTCGTCGACATCTTCGTCAAGGACGAAGAAGAAGCGATGGCCGCGGTCAAGAAGTACCTCTCCTACTTCCAGGGCCGGCTCAATGATTGGACCGCTCCCGACCAACGCCAGCTCCGTCACGTCATTCCCGAAAACCGGCTCCGCACGTACGACATCCGCAAGGTGATCGACCTGCTGGCCGACCACGACTCCGTCCTCGAGCTACGGCCCCAATTCGGCATTGGCGTGATCACATCACTGATTCGAGTCGAAGGGCGGCCGCTCGGCATCATCGCCAATAACAACATGCACCTTGGAGGCGCAGTCGACAGTGACGGCTCGGACAAGCTGGCTCGCTTCGCCCAGATCTGCGACTCCTGGAACATCCCCATCCTCACTTTGGTCGACACGCCGGGCATGATGGTCGGACCTGAGGTTGAGAAGACGGCATTGGTCCGGCATTGCCATCGCGTCTTCGTCTCGCTGGCCAACCTGACCACGCCGAAGATGACGCTCACCGTGCGTAAGTGCTACGGACTCGGTGGACTGGCGATGCTCGCCGGTAGCACCGAGGCGGGCCTGTTCAACGTCGGCTGGCCAACCTCTGAGTATGGCGGCATGAACCTCGAGGCCGGCGTCAAGCTCGGCGCGCGCGCGCAGCTTGAGAAAATCGAAGACCTCGAAGAGCGAACCCGCGTGTACGAGCAGATGGTTGCCGACGCTTATGAGCGAGGCAACGCCTTCAACGCCGCCACCGTGCTGGAGTCGGACGACGTGATCGATCCAGCCGATACGCGCAAGTGGATCATCCGACTGCTCGACGCCGTGCCCAACTCTGACCCCATCCGCAAAGGCCGCCGCCCCTACATCGACAGTTGGTAGGGCTGCAAACGTTGACGCCATCTGGCTAGAATGCCGCGAACGGCGGTAGTTGCCCGGTTGTGCCCTGCGGAGTGAACGATGCAGTTTGTCAACCTGTTCTTGATCCGCATGATCCAGACGATTCTCGTCATCTGGGTCGTGGTCAGCATCGTCTTCGTCATCTCGCGACTGATCGGCAACCCCGAGACCTCGTTGCTGCCATTCGACGCGACGAATGAGGACTACGAGCGGATCCGGGAGAAGCTCGGGCTGAACGAGCCGTTGATCGTGCAGTATGGAATTTTCCTAGGCGACGCCGTGCAGGGAAACCTCGGCTACTCATACCACCGGACCGGAGCGGCGCTCACCATCGTCGCGGACAAAGTACTGGGCACGGTCAAACTGACTGCCGCTGGATTGATCGTCGCACTCGGATTGGGCTTGCCGTTAGGAGTCCTCGCCGCGTTGCGGCGAGGATCGCCATTGGACTGGCTGGCGCGCCTGATCGCCGTGTTCGGTCAGGCCACGCCAAGCTTCTGGCTCGGTTTGATGCTGATTTTTTTTCTGGCGACCAAGGTCTCCTGGTTCCCAACCGCGGGAGCAGAAGGTTTCCGCTCGTTGGTGCTCCCTGCATTCGCTCTCGGATTGCTCTCTGCTGCTGGATTCATGCGTCTGACCCGTTCGGGAATGATCGATGTCTTGAGCACCGACTTCATCCGCACCGCCCGCGCCAAGGGGCTCAATGAGCGCACCGTCATCATGCGTCACGGACTGCGCCATGCACTGATTCCCGTGATGACCATCCTCGGAATCGAGCTCGGCCGTCTGATCGCGGGCTCGGTGATCATCGAGGTCGTGTTCTCCTGGCCAGGCATCGGACGCCTGATGATCGAATCGATCCTGCAGTCCGATTACCCGACAGTGCAAGCTGGCCTGGTGGTGATTGCCGCCTCGATCACGTTTGGCAATCTGATCGTCGACATGACCTACCGGGTGATTGATCCGCGTATCCGAATGGCGGCTCTCTGATGTCCGTCTCAGCGTCAACCCAAGCGGAGGTCGCGGCAGCCAACACGGAGTCCAGGCGACGTTGGCAAGTGTCGCAGCGGCGAAGGCGCTACCTGCTCGTCGCGCCTCCGATGTTGGTGATGGTCGCCTTCATCGTCCTGGGAATCTTCGCCGATGTCATTGCACCCGGCGATCCCGGCGACACGAACTTGCTATCCCGCCTCGAGCCGCCAGTATTTTCCGGCGGTACGTCCGAGTTTCCCCTCGGCACCGACCATGTCGGACGCGACATCTGGACGCGCGTAGTACACGGCGCTCGCGTATCGCTGATCGTCGTGGCGATTGTTGTCCCTGGCGCAGCATTGTTTGGCACGGTGATCGGCATGTTTGCCGGATGGCGCGGCGGAATCGTCGGCCAGCTACTGATGCGTTACGTCGATGTCCAGTTGGCGCTGCCGGCAATCCTCTTCGCAGTGCTGCTGGGCGCGGTGCTCGGAGCGTCGCTGAGGAACGTGATTCTGATCCTGTTGGTCTGGACCTGGACGGTCTATGCCCGCTTAATCCGCGCGGAGGTGCTCTCTCTGAAGGAGAGAGAATTCGTCCTGGCGTCGTTGGCGGCTGGCGGCAGCAACTGGTGGATCATGCGCAAGCAGTTGCTGCCCAACGTGTTCAACACGATCGTCGTGATCATGACGCTGGAAATCCCGATCGTGATCGTTGCCGAGGCCTCGCTGAGCTTCCTCGGAGTGGGAGCGCCGGTTGAACAAGCCACTTGGGGCCGGATGATCACCGAAGCACGAAACTACCTGACGCACGCCTGGTGGGTGATGTGGATGCCCGGTCTGGCGCTGATGCTCGTCGCGTTGAGCGGCAACCTCGTCGGAGACTGGCTGAGAGACCTGCTTGATCCACGACTGCGCAACCTCGGTTGACGATCCCCTTGTTCCGTCATGCCCGCGCTTGCCGCGGGCATCTCGCCAAGAACAGCTCTGCTCATCCTGAGCTGGCTACTATCGACTCAATGACCACCGAACTTTCCCTTCCGACGGATGTTGACGCGACAATCCAAGAGATGGTCAAGATCATCGTGGACGGTTGGAATCCGCAGCAGATCATCCTCTTTGGATCGCGGGCCCGCGGCGACCATGGCGAGGGCAGCGATGTTGACCTGTTCGTGGTCCTCGACGAAGCGCCGGACCGACGCGAACTGGGTCGCCAGATCAGCGACGAACTCGACTGCACTGGAATCGCCAGAGACGTCATCATTAGCACGCCCTCGGATATCGTGCGCCAGGCGACGGTGGTCGGCACTGTCGAGCGGGCTGCCTTGATCGACGGCAGAACGCTTTACGTCAGGGGCAGAGGAGATCCGGTGATGGAGCAATTCGCTCAACTCATGCATCGTGCGTTCGAAGACATCAGAGCGGCCGATGCCATTTTGATGCTCGATCCTCCGCCTTTGCAAGCAGTCTGTTACCACGCGCAGCAGGCGGTTGAAAAGGTAGTGAAATCGGCTCTGATGGTGGACAGAATTGACTACCCGTTCATCCACAACCTTGACCAACTGCTACCGCTCGTGCCCATCGCCTGGGATATCGACGACATCATCGACGACCCCAAAGAGCTCAGCACCTGGGCCGGGTACCCGCGGTACATGACAATCAAAGAACCGACTCCCGAGTACGCAGCTCAAGCCGTCGCCGACGCACGTCTGATCCACGAGCGGGTAACAGCCGAGATATCCCGTCGAGGTTTGGTGGCTGAGTAAGACGCACAGCCCGTGTCCATGTTCTACTTGACGTAACGCCGTCTCCGCGCAGCCAACTGATACGGCTGCCCGAAATTGCCTAACATGCGTAGCAATCTGCGACGGGAGATGCCCGTCGAGCGAGGAGAACACGGATGTCAACGCGAAACTATTGGAAGCGCATGTCGCATAACCGGCTGTCGAGGCGCACGCTACTGCGAGCATCGGCGCGAGCTGGTGTCGGCGCGACCGGATTGGCGCTGGTCGGCTGTGGCGACGATGATGATGACCAGCAGGCCGTCGTTGAGGCACAGCCGCAACAACAGCAGGAGCAGGAGCAGCCTGCTCAGCAGATGCAGCAACAACAGCAGCAGCAACAGGCCATGCAACAAGAGCAGGCTGAGCAGCAGGCCGAACAACAGGCCATGCAGCAAGAGCAGCAGGAACAGCAGGCCGAGCAGGGCACAGTCCAGGCGATCGAGCGCGAAGAGGCCGAGCAGGACGAGCAAGCCGCCGAGCCTGAGGTCGACCTGGACGCGACCGTGCGAGTCGCGATTGGCCGCTACACGGCAGGTCTCGACCCGCAGCGTTCGGGATCGCAGACCAACTATGTCAACGGCGCCTGCACCTTCGATGCGGGCATGTCCAACCATCCCGAGACCGCAGCCCTGGAACCAAACCTGGTCCAGCTACAGGAAATCGTTGACCCGACCAACGTGATCTTCCACGTCACGCCGGGCGTCATGTTCCACAACGGCACGCCGTACACCGCGCACGACCTGGAGTTCAACTTCGAGCGCGTCTCCTCGGCAGCAGACTATCACCAGGGCGGCGAGACCAGCGACCACCCGAACGAGTGGGCCTCGGCGCGTCAGGCCTTCGGTACTGACAACTTCGCCAGCTACAGCGTGATTGACGATCAGACCTTCGCCGTCGAAACGCCGGTTCCGAACGCCTCACTTGCCGGCTCAATCATGTCCGGCGCCGTCCGCCACGTCTCCAAGGAATATGTGATCGAAAACGGGGACGCGCACGTCGACGGCGTCTTTGCCGTTGGCACGGGACCGTTCCGCTTCCTCGAGTCAGACCCCGACGTGGGGGCCAAGTGGACCCGGAACGAGGACTACCACAAGGCACGCGACGGACTGACCAACCCGCGCCTCGCCTGGTTCAAGGATTTCGAGGTCCAGATTCGGCCCGAGCCGCTGGCCCAGATCGCCGGCATCGAGGCCGGCGAGATCGACGCTGTCTACAACCTGCCGACCGATGTCGCGGAACCGTATCGCGACAACCCCAACTTCAAGGTGCTGTACCAGCCGTCCAGTCAGCCGAGCCACTACATCATGTTCAACACACATGACAGTGTGGCCGAGGTCGACGGGGTACCAAACCCATTCCTCGACATTCGCGTGCGCGAGGCCGCCAATCTCGCCATCAATCGTCAGGAAATCATCGACGGGTTGCTGACCGGCACTGAAGGCCCGGCCTTTGGTCCCTATCGCGGCACCATTGGCTATCCCGGCGAGGCGCTGGAGTCGCGTTACCACGGATACGACCCCGACCGGGCCAAAGCATTGCTGGCCGAGGCCGGGTATCCGGACGGACTCGACATCGATCTGCACATCGTGACGGACTTCCAGCCGATCGTGCCGATCATGGCGCTGCCGGTGCAGGAGTACCTCGAGGCTGTCGGCATCCGCACCACGATCAAGGAATACCTCAGTTCCGAGTACTTCCGCACGGTGCGCACCTTCGAGCTGCCGGGCATGTTCTGGTTCTTCACAAACACGATCGCCGAGCCCGAGACGGTGATCGGTTCCGGCGTCACCGAGAGCGGCTTCTACGCCGTCAGCGTCTACCCGGAGACCGAGATTGAAGAGCTCTACCAGGCCCAAAACCAGGCTCTCGACCCGGGCGAGCGCGCCCGCTTGCTCGAGGAGCTCTATGTCACGTTCTACGACAACTACTCGTGGTTGTTCTTGACCGAGGTGTCCTCAGCGACGATCACATCCGCCAACGTCAACTGGCCGGTTGGATCAGCCGAGCTCCGCGGCGAAGGTACGTTGTCGGCGATCCAGAAGCTCAGGGACGCGTAGGCCTTCCCGCAACCGTCCTCCGCCAGCATCGTGTAGGCAGTGCTGCAAGAGTTCTCATTTCTCCCCCCGCTTGCGGGGGGAAGATGCCGCAGGCAGAGGGGGTTCCCTTACTCTGGGGGGGAGCCCCTCAGTCATTTCGCAAGATCTCCTCATGGACGATGGAGTGCGCAAGTTATAGGAAGCGCCCATGCCCACCCTGACTGCCGAGCAACTCGACCACTTCGAGACCTTCGGATTCCTCGCCGTTGACGAGGTCTTCGACCCCGAAGAAGTGATCAATCCCGTCATGGACGAGTACGCCGAGGTGCTCGACACGCTTGCAAGCGACCTCCACGCGCAGGGCGTGATCACGGACATCCACGCCAACCTGCCCTTCGCTGAGCGAGTGTGCCAGGTCTACGTCGAGTCCCAGAAAGTCCACGCGCAATACTTTGACTTCTCTCTGCCGCAAAAGGGGATCAAGGCTGATACCCCCTTCTGGGCCGGCCCGGCGGTCTTCGAAGCACTCACAAACCCCAGCCTGCTCGACACCGTCGAGAGCTTCATCGGACCGGAGATCTACTCCAACCCGGTTCAGCACGTTCGCGTCAAAGTCCCGGAGTCGATCGCCCCGCGCGACGCCGACGGCAACGTGATTTACGGCGCAACACCATGGCACCAGGACTCGGGCGTGATTAACGCCTCGGCCGACGACACCGACATGCTCACCGTCTGGTTCCCGCTGATGGACACCGACGCCGAGAACGGCTGCCTCCAGGTCATCCCCGGATCGCATCGCGGCGAAGTCCTGACCCACTGCTCTGGCGTGCAGGGCCTCAACATCCCGTCCACGATCCTACCCGGCGAAGACTCCGCGCGCGCCGTTCCGCTGCCCGCCGGCGGCTGCCTCTTCCTGCATCGCAAGACCATCCACGCCGCCCTGCCCAATGTCAGCGAGCGCATCCGCTGGAGCTTCGATTTGCGCTACCACCCGCCCGGCCAGGCCACTGGCCGTGAGGCGTTCCCTGGGTTCGTTGCGAGAAGCGAACGCGATCCCGACGCCATCCTTGCCGATGCCGCGAAGTGGCGTCAAATGTGGCTCGGCGCCCGCGCTGCGCTCGCCAATCAGCCCGATCCCGAATACAACCGCTGGTCCCTCGACGACGAGGCCTGTGCCTAGCAGCGCGCAACGCAGCGACGAGATGAAGTCCGAAGCCGATCTTCTACAAGCAGCCCGGCGATTCTCGTTCGGCGGGCGGATGGACAAGTCCGGCTCGGGACCGATCTTCGTGCGCGGCTCTGGTTCCGAAGTTGAGGAAGTCAACGGCAAGAGATACCTCGACTTCAACTCGGGGCAAATGTGCGCCTGGCTAGGACACAACCATCCTGCAATCACCGAAGCCGTATCCGAAGCGTGTGAGACGCTGGTTCACGCCCATAGCAGTTACTACAACGACAAAGAGATTGAACTCGCCGAGCGGCTCGGCAACCTGCTCCCCAATCCACTACAAAAGAGTATGTTCTTGCAGTCGGGCGCTGATGCAAACGAAGCCGCAATCAACATCGCCCGAAAGTACACGGGCGGCTTCGAGATCGTCAGTCCACACACCTCCTTCCACGGCATGTCCGACACCACGCGAGCCTTAACCTATGCGGGTTGGCATCGAGGCTATGGTCCACCGCAGCCCGGACTACTGGCGATGCTCGCGCCATACTGTTACCGCTGCCCGATCAATCTTGAACCGGAGACCTGTGACATCGCTTGTCTCGATGCGTCGTTTGAACTGATCGATGCACAGACCACGTCGCGCCCGGCCGCTGTACTGACCGAACCAATCTTCTCGGCTGGCGGCGTCATCGAGCCGCCAATCGGCTGGCTGCCGAGACTCAAGCAACTGTGTGAAGAACGCGGCATGCTGCTGATCCTCGATGAAGAGCAAACCGGTCTGGGCAAGACCGGCGACACCTTCGCCTTCGAACAGGAAGGCGTCATCCCCGACATCATCACCCTGGCCAAACACTTCGGCGGGGGAATCTGCATTTCGTCGGTTACGACCTCGGCCGAGATCGAGGAGCGCGTCGTCGCCGACGAGTTCATCGTCACGCACTCGCACTCCAACGACCCACTCGCCTGCGCCGCCGGCACGGCAACGCTCGATGTCCTGCAGCAGGAAGACCTAGCTGGCAAAGCGCGTCAGCTTGGCCGCTACTTGAAGTCGAAGCTCACGGACCTGGCCGAGCGTTTCGAGATCATCGGCGATGTGCGAGGCCGAGGGCTGCTGCAAGGAATCGAACTCGTCAGAGATCGTCAAACCAAGGAACCAGCCACAACGGAGGGCAAGGAGATCAGCGGGCGATGCCTGGCGGCCGGCCTCATCTTCAGCGTCCGACGAGAAGGATCCGTCCTCCGCTTCGTCCCCCCGGCCAGCACGACCGAGGATCAGATTGACCAAGCGATGGACATTCTTGAGCGCGCGATCGACCAGGTGAGTGGCTAGCCAGTCGGTGCGCAAGCGCGCATGACCGCTCTGACCGACTCCAGGCCAGGTTTCGCAGCGACGACTCGGACGATCGCCGTATCCAGACCGTCGGCCAGCGCCTCGAAAGCGGCTTTGGCTCCCGAAGCGTTGCCGTAGTAACCGACTCTGGTCAGCAACTCCTCAGAGGCGGCGGATGCAACCTCGTCCGCCGACGCGCCGCGACTCCTCATATCGTCGAGCGACGCTAGCTCGTCGGTGAACCCCATGCGCTCGAAGTGTGCTCGGTAGGCGAACTTTCGCAATCGTTCCGTTGGCACTGACTGTCCCAGCGCGTAGCCAAGCATCGACTTTGCGTACGACATCCTCGCTGTTTCCACGTCCTCATCGACGCAGATGCGGATGTACTCGACCAACTGCACGTCCTCGGGACGCTTTCCCGCCTTTGCGGCGCCCTCGTTCAGCCGGTCTCGGCTCCAGTTCACTCGCTCGGGATCGCACCAGTTGAGCACCGCTCCGTCACCGACTTCTGCCCCGAGTTGGATCATCTGAGGGCCCAACGCGCCAACGAGCACTGGAGTCGGCGGTGGTCGGAAGCCAAGCTGGACGCCGTCGTACTGGACCGACTCACCCTGCATGGTCACGGACTCTCCAGCCAGCAGTCCTTTGACCGCCGCCGTGTACTCACGCATCACGCCGAGCGTCGAGCGGCGTGGCAAACCCAACTGTTGACGAGCGTCAGCCCGATAGATGCCGCCGGAGCCGATGCCCAGCGAGAACTTGCCGCCGCTCATCGCAGAGACCGTCCCGGCCGACATTGCGAACGCCACCGGCGAACGATAGGCAATCGGGCAGACGCCGATGCCGGTCGACAGTCCGCTCGCCTGATTGCGCATGGCGCAGAGATGGAACGAGTCAAGGCCGGCGCCCTCGGGCGTCCAGAGCGATTGATAGCCCAGGTCAGCCGCCTCGCGAGCGAGTGTTTGCTGATCTTCGAAGGACATCCCCAGCGAGAAATCCAGACCCAACCCGATCTGTCCGATTGCCATGTCGCCCCGCCTTATCATGACTGCCAGCCTGCCAGTGCCGGCGTGCCAGTGCAGGCTATCGCCAATCCGAATTATGTCCTGAAGGGACCAGCACATGCCTCCCATCGTCAATACGAAGTACGGCCAACTCCAGGGACAGACGGAGGACGACCTGCACGTCTTCCGCGGCATTCCATTTGCCGCGCCGCCCATAGGCGAACTCCGATTCCGCGCGCCACGACCGCCCGAGCCGTGGGACGGCGTCAAGGTTGCCAATGAGCCGGGTCCCGGCTCAATGCAGACCTTCATGCCTGGGCTCGAATTGCTTGGCGCGTGGGAGATGCCGGTCGACGAGGACTGTCTCAGCCTCAACATCTGGACGCCGGGTATGGATGACGCCAAGCGACCGGTCATGTTCTGGATTCACGGTGGTGGATTCTCCGGTGGCTCTGGCGCAACGCCGATCTACGACGGCCAGCACCTGTCTCGACGCGGCGATGTGGTCGTGGTCACGATCAACTACCGCCTCGGAGCACTGGGCTATCTCTACAACCAGGCCCTGACCGACGGCGACGATCCGCATAGCGGCAACTACGGCATGCGCGACCAGGTCGCAGCGCTGCAGTGGGTGCGCGACCACATCAGCGCCTTCGGCGGTGACCCCAACAACGTCACCATCTTCGGTGAGTCGGCCGGAGGCATGAGCGTCGGCGTCTTGCTCGGTTCCCCGGAGGCCGAAGGACTGTTCCTGCGCGCGATTCCACAGTCGGGCGCGGGCCATCACTCTCTGCCGACCGATATTGCCGAGGAAGTCTGCCGACGCTACTGCGCCGTGCTTGAGGTCAGCCCGGAGGACGCGGGAGCGCTGCGCAGCATCCCGGCGCAGGACATGCTCGACGCCCAAAATGCGCTGATGGCGGATCCGGAAACCAATGCCTTGACCGGACGCTTCCTGATGGCGTTCTCGCCGGTGGTTGAAGGAGGCTTCCTCGAGACCCTGCCGATCGAGGCCGTGCGCAGCGGTCTGAGCAAAGATGTCGATGTGCTCTGCGGCACGATTGAGGATGAGTGGACGCTGCTGGCTGCATTGCAAGGCGTCAATGAGATGGACGAAACCAGTGCTCGCGGGGCGCTGGCTGTGACCGCAGGCGATGCCGACACCGCGAACCAACTCTACGACCACTACCGCGACGCTCGAGCCGCTCGCGGCACCGCTTCCGATCCGCTGACGGTCTACGACTCGGTCATGACCGACTACGTGTTCCGCATTCCCTCGGACCGTCTGCTCGACGCACACAGCGCGCTCGATGGCTCGGGCAAGACGTATGCGTACCTGTTCAATCAGCAATCGCCAGCCATGGATGGTCGACTGCGCGCGCCTCACGCGATCGACATCCCCTTTGTCTGGGGAACGGGCGACCAGATGCGCCCCTTCATTGGCGAGGACCCGCAGACCGATCAGCTCTCCGGCTTTGCCATGGACGCCTGGATCAGCTTTGCTCGCGACGGCAACCCCAGCACCAATGCGCTGCCTGGCTGGCCGCAGTACCGCGCCGATCAGCGCTACACGATGGTGCTGGGCCCCGACGTGAAGACGCTGCGCGAAGATCGCGAAACCGAGCGCGAAATCTGGTCGTCCGACCTACTTGAGTAGGTTCGAATGGCCTCGATGGGGAAGCTGACATGGCCAAGATTCCGACGACCGTTCAGACTCGTCAAGGAGCGCTGAGAGGACAAGTCGAGGAGGGCATTCACGTCTTTCGCGGCGTGCCATTCGCGCAGCCACCTGTCGGCGAGTTGCGTTGGCGTCGGCCGCAGCCGCTCGAGCCGTGGGTCGGCGTCAAGGATGCTTCGGAGTTCGGGCCGATCTCGGTCCAGCCGCCGCGTCCCGCTGCTGGACCGTTCGCCGGGATTATGGGCCACAGCGAGGAGCGCACGTCGGAAGACTGTCTCTATCTCAATGTCTGGACGCCAGGACTCGATGACACTCAGCGGCCAGTCATGGTTTGGATTCACGGCGGCGGGCTGAGCAGCGGCTCAGGATCCTCGCCTGCCTATAACGGCGCGCCCCTCGCCGGTCGCGGCGATGTGGTGATTGTCACGATCAGCTACCGACTCGGTGCACTCGGTTTTCTGCCCGATCCGGTTCTTGCCGGGGAGGACGGCAAGGAGGGCAACTTCGGCTTCCATGACATGCTCGCAGCGCTCAGGTGGGTGCGAGACGAGGTTGCCTCTTTCGGTGGCGACCCGTCCAATGTGACCATCTTCGGCGAGTCGGCGGGAGGCATCGCAGTCGGCATATTGTTGGCATCGCCGCTTGCCGAAGGCCTGTTTCAGCACGCGATCATGCAGAGCGGCGCAGCCGACCGAATCCATTCGCGCGACTCGGTGGGTGAGATGCTGCCCTACTTCTACAGCGAGCTTGGACTCGAACAGCCGTCGCCAGACCAGTTGCGTCAGTTGTCGGTTGAGGAAGTGCTGCAAGCCCAGAGCGCCCTGGCATCCGCCGATCCGGCGATCAATCCTGCCGCCGGTTTACATGGCCCCTTCAACGCCGTCATCGAGGACGATTTCATCGATGCGATTCCGATCGATGCAGTGCGGGAAGGTCGCGGAAGCGGTGTTGACGTGCTCGCCGGCACGATGCGCAATGAGTTCACCCTGCTCTCGGCGATGACCGGGCTGACCGAGTTGAATGAGGAGCGCGCGTTGGAGCTCATGGCACCGCTGGTCGGCGGAAGCGAGCGTGCAGGCGAATGTTACGAGCTGTATGGGACGTTGCGCTCCAAGCGAGGCGAACCGACCGATCCGCTCGCGATCTACAACGCCGTCATGACCGATCGCCAGTACCGAGGCTCAACTCGTCGCATGCTCGACGCACGAGAGGGCGCAACTGGCGGCACCTACTCATACCTGGTCGAGCAGCAATCGCCAATGTTCAAGGGTCGGCTGGGAGCGCCGCACGCGCTCGATGTGCCGCTGATCTGGGGAACCACTGAGCTGATGCGTGACTTCGTCGGCGCCGATCCACAGGTCGATCAGCTCAGCGGCTTCATGATGGACGCCTGGGCAAACTTCGCCCGCTCTGGCAGCCCAAGCACCAATGCGCTCCCCGGCTGGCCGCAATATCGGTCTGACCGCCCGTACACCATGGTCTTCGGACCTGATGTCCGCACCGTCACTGAGGAGCGCGAAGAAGAACTTGCCCTGTGGCGCTAGCCAGATCCGCTACAAACTGCGCACGTCGACGAAGTGACCGGCGATTGCCGCCGCTGCTGCCATTGCCGGGCTGACCAGGTGCGTTCGACCTCCGGGGCCTTGGCGACCCTCGAAGTTTCGGTTGCTGGTTGAGGCGCAGCGCTCTTGCGGGCTGAGGATGTCGGGGTTCATGCCCAGACACATCGAGCAGCCGGCGTCGCGCCACTCGAAGCCGGCGTCGCGGAAGCGGTCAGCGAGACCTTCCTGCTCGGCCATGACCTTCACCAGACCCGAGCCCGGCACGACCATCGCGTTGACGCCGTCGGCAACGCGCCCGTCGCCGATTGCGTCGGCGGCGGCTCGAAGGTCTTCGATCCGCCCGTTGGTGCAACTGCCGATAAAGACGCGGTCAATAGCGATGTCGGAGATCGCTGTGCCGGCGGTGAGTCCCTGGTAGGCCAGCGCGCGCTCTGCTGATTCCTGTGCTGAGGCTGTAGCGAGGCTGGCCGGATCGGGAATTGACCCGGTCACGGGAGCGCTCTGGGCTGGGTTGGTCCCCCAGGTGACGAACGGCGCGATTTCGGAGCCGTCGATCACAACTTCCGTGTCGAACACGGCGTCGTCATCGCTGACGAGTTCGCTCCATCGCGCGACAGCCGCATCCCAATCCTCACCAGTCGGAGCGTGTGGGCGACCCTGGACGTAGTCGATTGTCGTCTGATCGGGTGCGACCAGTCCGGCGCGAGCGCCGCCCTCAATCGTCATGTTGCAGACTGTCATGCGGCCATCCATGGACAGATTGCGAATCACGTCGCCGCGATACTCGATCACGTGTCCCACACCGCCGCCGGTACCGATCGTGTTGAGAATCGTGAGGATCACGTCCTTGGCCGAGCAGCCGTCGGGGAGCTCGCCGGTCACCTCAACCGACATTTGCTTGAGCGGCGCCTGAGGCAGCGTCTGAGTGGCGAGCACGTGCTCGACTTCGGAGGTGCCAATACCAAACGCGAGCGCGCCCAGTGCGCCATGGGTCGAGGTGTGGCTGTCGCCGCAAACGATCGTGAGGCCCGGCTGGGTCAGTCCCTGCTCGGGCCCGATGATGTGGACGATCCCCTGCCGAGGGTCCAGCGTGTCGTACAACGGCACGCTGAACTCTTCGCAGTTGGCGCGCAGTGCTTCGACCTGCTGCTGGGACAAGGGGTCGGCGAACGGCTCGACTCGGGTATCGGTGGGCACATTGTGATCCTGCGTGGCCAGGGTCAGGTCGGGACGGCGCACAGGTCGGCCGCTCAATCGCAGGCCTTCAAAGGCCTGGGGCGAGGTGACTTCATGCACCAGGTGCAGATCGATGTAGAGCAGGTCAGGCTCACCCTCGACCCGCCTGATCAGGTGCTCGTCCCAGATTTTCTGCGCTACGGTACGTCCGGCCATTTCGGTCTCCCTGCTCTGGAATGACGGTCTCAAGGATTATCTTACGCGCAGGGATCACCGGGGCCCTTTGGCGGAGATATCCTGTGATTCCAGGAGCGGAGAACCGCATGACCACGCCCGCATCAGACATCGATGTCAGCCCGATGGTCTTCACCGAGTTCGTCTCCAACGGCAGGCGCTTTCGCACTGACAAGCCGTTGGTATTCACATTCGAGTACTCGGAAGAAGACGGCGAAGGCCTGTATCTCTTCGAGGGCGAGTACAACATTATGCACGGCGCAGAGACGCGCGAAGAGTGCTGGGACATGATCGACGACTCGCTGAGTTGGATGTGGCGCGAGTACGCGGAAGGCGACCCTACGGGAATGGATGGAGTCGCGGTGGAGTTCGGCGCGGAGTTGAGGGAGCGCTTCAAGTTGGTAACAGATGCCGCGTAGCGCCCGAAACGTGAGGCGCGGTCTGTTGCGAAAAGGCTTCTTGCTCAGCGAGTCTCGTCATCAGCGGCTTCGCTACTACAGTCTGTGCGGTGACAAGACGAATTTGGTCACACTCATGTCTCACAGCTCAAGCCGGGATGTCGACGACCGACTCTTGGCCAAGATGGCGCGCCAACTGCATCTCACCCGACGACAGTTCGACGATCTGGTCGATTGCACCCTATCGCAGGACATTTACGAAGCGATGATGCGCCGCGGCGGATTCATCCGCTGATTCCGCCGCGGCGCTTGAGTTGTGCTTACGGAGTTCGCTCTTGCGTTGCGGCGGCCGTTGCCCCGGTCTGTCCGCTCACGTGTCGGTTGATCGCGTTGATGTAGGCCCGGGCCGAGGCGACGAGGATGTCTTGATCGGCGGCTCGGCCTGTGTGCGTGGCGCCGTCAACGAGGATCCGGATCGTCACCTCGCCCTGCGCATCAAGACCTTCGGTGATGCTGGAGACGTTGTACTCTTCCAGCTCGTCGGCGACGCCGGTCAGTTCGCGGATGGTCTGGTAGATGGCATCGACAGGTCCGGTGCCGTTCTGAGAGCCGGAGCACTCCTCACCATCCGGCGAGCGGAGGGTGATCGAGGCCGATGGCGTCGAAGCGGTGCCGGCCGAAATGTCGATTGAGACGAGTTGCCAGCCTTCAGTGGGCTGACCGAGTCGGTCCATCACGATCGCTTCGAGGTCGCGGTCGTCAACGACCGTCTTGCGGTCGGCGAGTTGCTGGAAGCGAGTGAATGCGGCGTTGAACTCGTCGTCGTCAATCTCGAAGCCCAGGTCTTCCAGTCGCGAGCGGAATCCCGCGCGTCCGGACAGCTTGGAGAGCACGAACTGTGACCCTTCGACCCAGCCGACTTCCTTCGGGTCCATGATCTCGTAGGTCTCGCGCATCTTGACGACGCCGTCCTGGTGGATACCGGACTGGTGTCGGAACGCATTGAGACCGACGATCGCCTTGTTCGGCTGCACGTGCATCCCGGCAAAGTCCTGGACCATACGCGAAGCGGGCACCAGGTACTGCGGGTCGACGCCGATTTCCACGCCCATGTGGTCGGCGCGCGTGCGAATCGCCATCACGGTCTCTTCGAGCGACGTGTTACCAGCGCGCTCACCCAGACCATTGATTGTGCATTCCACCTGCCGCGCTCCTGCGCTGACTGCGGCCAGCGAGTTAGCGGTGGAGAGGCCCAGGTCGTTGTGACAGTGGACAGAGACGACAACGTTGTCGGCGCCCGGCACATCTTCGAGGATGCCCGTGATGAATCGGGCGAACTCGTCGGGAATCGCATAGCCGACGGTGTCGGGAATGTTGATCGTGGTTGCGCCGGCTTCGATCACCTCACGCAGCATGCGGCGGACGAAATCGACATCGGAGCGCGTGGCGTCCATCGGCGAGAACTCGACGTCACTCGTGTACTGCTTGGCGCGTGCGACCATCTCGCGGGCCTGCTGTAGCACTGACTCGCGGTCCTTGCGCAGCTGATGGGCGATGTGAATGTCGGAGGATGAGAGGAAGACGTGGATGCGCGGGCTCTCGGCGTCGCGGATCGCCTCCCAGCCCTGGTCGACGTCGTTGGGGACAGCTCGGCAGAGCGTGGCGATCTGGGTGCCGCGCACTTCGCGGGCGATGCGGTTGACGGCGTCGAAGTCGGCGGGCGAGGCGGCGGCGAAGCCGGCCTCGATGCAGTCGACGCCCATGCGCTCGAGCAGCTTGGCGATCTGCAGCTTCTCCTCGGCGGAGAAGGAGACGCCGGCGGCCTGTTCGCCGTCGCGCAGGGTGGTATCAAAGATTCGGACTCGGTCAGCCATAGCGGGAACTCCTGTGGTCGGAACAAGGATCGGAAGAGGAAACAGACGCGGCCACCGACCGGCGGCCCTTCATCAGGCCCCGAGCACCCCGCGGGCGACGGCCCGCGGTTCAGCTCCTCCAAGCACACACTGCTTCATGCGGGGAAGTATAGAGGAAAGGCTTGAACAGGCTGAGGTGCGGTGTCTACCGGACCACGAATGCGGAACGAAGGGTTCTGGATATATTCATTGAATGGTTGAACACTCGATCTCGAGAGAGTAACGTTGCCCTGTAGATCGGGAACTGCATTCGCGCGGTCAAATCAATGGAGACTCGTCTTGAAGGTCGCCTTTGCGAATGGAACCCTCAAGCGGTGTGCAAATGATGTCAACAGAGCGAAGAAGGCCTGGAAAACGCAAGGAGTTGCACAAGCCTACGTGGATCGGATACCCGTTCTCTTGGCGATCGAGCAGCTTGATCAACTCCGTCTATTTCCCGGTTTCGACTTCCATGCATTGCATGGAGATCGTGATGGGCAGTATGCGATCACTCTCAAGGGTCTTTGGAGGCTCGTTTTCGAGTACGACGGCGATGAAGACGAAATCATCATCGTTGAGGTGAAGGACTACCACCCATGATTGATGTTCCACCTGACTATCGCCCGAATCGCGCACTCCATCCAGGACGCTTTCTCAAGGATCAGCTGGCCCACTTTGGTATGAGCCAGCGCGAGCTTGCCGAGCGGATGGAACGACCTCCTCAAGTGATCAACCAGATAACTCGCGAGAAGAAGTCAATCACGCCGGAGACTGCCCTCGGAATCGAGAAAGTCTTAGGAATTGATGCTCAGTTCTGGATCAATCTGCAAGCTGTGCATGACTTAGTCGTGGCTCGAATGGAGGAAGACGAGAAGCTCGAATTGCAGCGACACTGGCTGAAGAAAATCCCAGATCGAAAAATCGCAGAGTTCGGTTGGATTGAGCGGCATGATCGTGTGTCAGAGCGACTGCGTGAGTTGCTCAAGTTTTTTGGCACACCGTCTCTCGAGAGTCTGCAACCGACGACAGAGGTGGTTGGATTTCGCATCACTGAGAAGGCTAAGGTCAATGAGTGGGCGCTGCGAGCGTGGCTAAGGCGAGGTGAGATTGAAGCTCGCGAGGTCGAAGTAGCTGGCTACGACGAGCAGCGCTTTCGCGATGCTGTCAAGGAGATTAGGAGCCTCACATTGGAAGATCCCTCCGAGTACTGGTCCAAAATGCGCGGGCTATGCGCTGCGGCAGGCGTTGTGTTGCTAGGTGTACCCCACCTGCCGAAAACTGGAGCAAACGGAGTCACTCGATGGCTCAGCCCGAAAGTCGCGATAATTCAGCTGAATCTCCGATATGGCACCGCGGACATCTTCTGGTTCACGTTCTTTCATGAGGCAGGTCACGTGCTACAGCACGAAACCAAGCGGACTTTCGTGGATCTCAAAGGTGAAGAGCGGCGTAACCCGGACGAAGACGAGGCCGATGCCTTCGCCAGAGAATCCCTCATTACGAGGGATGAATGGGAACCATTTGTCACCAACGGTGACTTCTCAAGCTCGTCCATCCGTAGCTTCGCCTCGAGTCAAGAGTTGCATCCTGGCATAGTCGTCGGTCGCCTGCAACGCGAAGGTCAATTGCCCTACAACCAGAGAAACACTCTGAAACAGCGTCTCAAGTTTGTCGGGGTTGCCAGCTAGCTCGCTCCTCGACGTCCTCTTTCCGATTTCCTTATCCTCCGAGCAACCGTTGATTGCGCGTATGCGCACGCTCTGGATCGCTTGGAGACTCTGATGGCGAAGTTTGATGTTCTGATTCGCGGCGGGACTGTCGTGGATGGCACCAGCGTGCCCCGATTTGTTGCCGATGTGGGGATCAAGGATGGGGTTGTCGCGCAGATTGGCGGCAAGATGGATCCTGCCGATGCCGACCAGCTGCTCGACGCCGATGGGCTGATTGTCGCTCCCGGATTTGTCGACCTGCATACGCACTATGACGCCCAGATCCAGTGGGATCCGTATTGCACGATCTCGGGCTGGCATGGCGTCACCTCGGTGGTGCTGGGCAACTGTGGCTTTGGCTTTGCTCCAGTGCGTGAAGAAGAGCGCGACCGCGCGATGCTGACCATGTCCCGCACTGAGGCGATTCCGTTTGACTCGATGAAGGAAGGGATGATCTGGGACTGGATCACCTTCCCGGAGTTCCTCGACACGCTCGACCGGATTCCCAAGGGCGTGAATTGCCTCTCATACATGCCGCTGGCGCCATTGATGACCTGGGTGATGGGTCTCGAAGCCGCCAAGTCTCGTCGCGCGAACGATGACGAGATCTCGGAGATGAAGCGTCTGTTGAATGAAGCGATGGACGCCGGCGCTTGTGGATGGTCGACCCAGCGGCTGGGCGAGAACTCGGTTCAGGCCGACTACGACGGCACGCCGATGGTCACCGACATCATGTCGGACAGCGAGTGTCTGGCGCTGGCCGAGGTGCTCGCCGAGCGGGACGAGGGTTTCATCCAGATCACGCAGTTCACCGGCGACTTACAGAAGGACCTCGAGTTCCAGTCGGAGCTCGCTGCGACTGCACAGCGGCCAATCCTGCACAACCTGATCGCGGTCAATCCGAAGAACCCGAGCCTGCACCGCGACCGGATGAAGTGGCTCGACGAGTGCAACGCCCGCGGCGAGCGCATCTTTGGTCAGGCGGCGACGATTCGCGCCGCCTTCACATTCACGCTTGAGGACTGGAACCTCTACGACTCGTCGCCGGCCTGGAACTACGCCACGACCGGTACCCGCGACGAGCGCAAGGCCAAGATGGCTGATCCCGAAGTGCGGGCGCGAATCATCGACGAGATTGACGAGGCGATCAAGAAGCTCGGTCAGACGCAGGCGTTGGGCGGCCCGATCGAAGAGCTGTTGATCCAGGACCTCGCTCACAAAGATGAGTTGGAACAATACGTCGGTATGACTGTCGGCCAGGTGGCCGAGCAGCGTGGCTATCACCCGGTCCACGCGATGCTCGACCTCGCCCTGGAGACCGACTTGCAGGCCGAGTTCCTGACGCCGATGCGCGAGCAGAACGACGAGTGGACGGCGGAGATGATTACCTCGCCGTACTGCATCCCCGGCGTCTCGGATGGCGGCGCGCATACCAAGTTCCTGACGGCTGGCTCGTACCCCACCGATTTCCTCATGTGGCTTGTTCGCGACACCGGCCAGCTCTCGCTGGAGGAAGCGCACTACCGCCTGAGCTACCTGCCCGCCCGAGCGGCCGGGTTCCGCGACCGCGGCACGCTGGTCGAGGGCGCGCCAGCCGATGTAGTCGTCTACGACCTCGACGCGCTCAACATCACACCAGAGTGGACCGGCGAAGTTGTCTACGACTTCCCCGGCGGTGAGTGGCGCCGGGTCCAGCGACCAGACGGCTACCGCTGGATCCTGGTCAATGGCTCGATCACATTCCAGGACGGAGAATCAACCGGCAGCACGCCGGGCAAGCTGCTGCGACATGGTCGCGGCTAGAGAGGTCGGCAGTCGCCGCCATCTCCCCGCTCCCCCTTTGCAGGGGGAGCTGCCGAAGTCTGAGGGGGTCCCGCTCCCTTGCATTCGGCTCGAACGAGAGACGTGCCGCAATCACTGAGGGTGAACATCCCCGGATGATGACTGGGGACGACCAACTAAGGAACACACAGTTCAAGGAGACCAACATGGCAAAGTTCGATGTACTGATTCGCGGCGGCACCGTCGTTGACGGGACCCGTGTCCCGCGATTTGTTGCCGACGTTGGGATTAAGGATGGCGTTGTCGCCCAGATTGGCGGCCGGATGGATCCGATGGACGCCGATCAGGTGCTTGATGCCGACGGCAAGATTGTTGCTCCGGGATTCGTCGACCTGCACACGCACTACGACGCGCAGATCCAATGGGATCCGTACTGCACCATCTCGGGTTGGCACGGCGTGACTTCGGTGGTGCTCGGCAACTGCGGCTTCGGCTTCGCGCCGGTTCGAGCGGAAGAGCGTGACCGCGCGATGCTGACCATGTCGCGCACTGAGGCGATCCCGTTCGAGTCGATGAAGGAAGGCATGATCTGGGACTGGGTCTCCTTCCCCGAGTGGCTGGAAACGCTCGACCGTATCCCTAAGGGTGTCAATTGTCTGTCGTACATGCCGATTGCCCCGCTGATGATCTGGGTCATGGGACTCGAGGCGGCCAAGAACCGCCGAGCCAACGACGATGAGATCCGCGAGATGCAGCGCTTGCTGCACGAGGCGATGGACGCCGGCGCCTGCGGCTGGTCGACCCAGCGGCTGGGCGAGAACTCGGTCCAGGCCGACTATGACGGCACGCCGATGGTGACCGACATCATGTCGGACAACGAATGTCTGGCGTTGGCCGAAGTACTGCGCGAGCGTGATGAAGGATTCATCCAGATCACGCAGGCCACCGGCGACATCAAGTCCGACCTCGCCTTCGAAGCGAAACTGGCAGAGGTCTCAGGCCGACCGATCCTGCACAACGTGATTGCGCCGAGCATGCAGCGTCCAGACGCTCACACGAAGTCGCTCAAGTGGTTGCACGAGTGCAACGACCGCGGCGAACGCATCTTTGGCCAGGCGTTCACGATTCGCTCGGCCTTCGCCTACACGCTCGAGGACTGGAACCTCTACGACTCGTCGCCCGCCTGGAACTACGCCACGACCGGCACAATCGAAGAGAAGATGGCCAAGTTCGCCGATCCTGAGGTGCGCGAGCGACTCAAGGCCGAGATGGACGACGCGATCGAGAAGCTGGGCCAGACCCAGGCCATTGGAGGTTCAATCGAGAAGGTCATGATCCAACACCTCGAGGCCATGCCTGAGCTTGAGGAATATGTCGGACTGACACTCGCGCAGGTCGGCGAGAAGATGGGCAAGCATCCGATCGATGCGATGCTCGACCTGGCGCTGGCGACCGACCTCAAGGCAGAGTTCCTGACCGAAGTGACCAACGCCAACGAGGATCACATGGCCGAGATCATGGAATCGCCCTACACGATTCCCGGCGTCTCGGATGGCGGCGCGCATACCAAGTTCCTCACCGCAGGTTCGTACCCGACCGACTTCCTCATGTGGATGGTGCGCGACAGCGGCCGCGTCTCGCTGGAGGAAGCGCACTACCGGCTGTCGTACCTGCCTGCGCGCGCGGGCGGTTTCACGAATCGCGGATCGCTGGTCGAGGGCGCGCCTGCAGACGTGGTCGTCTATGACCTCGATGAGCTCAAGCTCGATCCGGAGTTCCAGGGCGAGATCGTCTACGACTTCCCGGGTGGTGAATGGCGACGAATCCAGAAGCCGCATGGCTACAAATGGATCCTCGTTAACGGCGAAGTCACGATGCAGGACGGTCAGGAGACCGGAGCCACGCCAGGCAAACTCCTGCGTCACGGCCGGGGCTAGGAGCGAGGCCACTCGCGTTCTGTATCTGGAACATCAAGGTTCTGGATACAGAACGCCTGTTTCGATCATGGTGTAATGTGGCTGTATGGCCACACTCCCTGAAAATGAGATTGACGCGCTTGGCCGACGGCTCGCAGTCGCAGGTCTCAACGAGTTGAACGAGGCCGACTATCAGGCGTTCCGCACAGGGTTCGCAGGGGCGTTGGCGGAGGTAACAGATGCTCTGATTCGCTGCGCAGGTTCGGCGCTAGCGGGTCGACGCACGGAAGTCGGTTCCCGAATCAAGGCGATTGATTCGGTGGTGTCCAAACTGCAGCGCAAAGAGACCCCATTGTCCACGATGCAAGACATCGCTGGTTGCCGTCTCACTGTGCCGACAATGGATGATTTGCGAACCGCCACCGACTGGTTGCATGAGCAACTGGCGATTCAGCGGATCAAGGACTACACCAGGAAAGGTCAGAAGGGCGGCTACAGGGCAGTTCATCTCATCGTACTCACCGAAAGTGGTCGATTTGCCGAGATCCAGATTCGCACTGAGGTGCAACATGCATGGGCGAACCTTTCTGAGAAGCTGGCTTATGGCATCGACCGACTCATCAAGGCAGGTGGCGGCCCGCCTGACGTACGTCGCCGGCTGCTGGCGCTCTCTCAACAAGGTTGGTTAGTCGACTCTTTGATGGAACAGCTACGCGCGACCCAAGATCTAGTTGAGGAACTCAGCTACCCGGTTCAATCGGAATTTTCCAGCGCCCAGGCGAGAACAGAGTGGAACCTGTTGAATGAGGCAATTGAAGACTTTCGAAAATCGCTAGTCGTAACCGATACGCTGTGTGAACAGGTGAAGAATGCGCTCATTGGATTCATGGCTGCATCGCAGCCTGAAGCGGAAGCGGACGAACAATGAAATGGATCTTGTTGAGGTGCAATCACCAAAACGGCGGTGGTGTGAGTTTGCGCGAGTTTGAGGAGTCGCAGCAGACCGAAGCGTTTGAAGCGCTAAACGAGGCGGAGCGTGACAAGCCGGAAGCAGAAGAAGTGGTGCTGTTTCTGACAGAGTCGGAAGAGATGCTACGTCGCACGCACTCGCGTTACTTCTATTCTGCCCCGGAGATTGCAGAAATGCTGCGCGAGAACCTCGACCACACTATGGCCGAAATTCGCCAGAGCTAGCTGGCTTCGCTCTCTTCCTCCGGTGTTGGTGGCCTTGGCGAGCTTCCTCTTGGTGTGATTTTCACGTCGACCACATGGATTGTCCCTGTGAACTCGAATGGGGCCTCGTAGCTGGGTGTGACCGGTGAGAGGTGATCGGCTGCCACGTCTGCTCCGCCTCGGACGGCGATTCCCCTCAGGCTCGGAATCTCGACGTTGCCGACGGCTTCGCCATCAACCGACAGCGTGACCACTCCGCTCCCTTCGGGTACAGAGGTCAGTTTGGCCGCGAGCGTTGCCTTGCCGGTCGGCAACTCGGTGTCCGAGCGACCAACCGTGATGTCCTCGCGGGCGTTGTAGTCGAGGCAGAGCCGGTTGTCCTGGACGTACAACGAGACGCCGCCGGCCATGCTGCCCGATGCAAACAGGACGCCTTCCTCTTCGACGCTGCTTCGTTCCACCTCGGCCGTGATTTCCCAGTCGCCGATGAATAGCGTTGGCGAGACGCGGCCGTGCAGATGAGCCGTGGGTGGGTAGTAGCGATAGTGGAACTCGTGGTGTGGGCTGCCGAGCCGGTTGCTTGGCGCGCCCATGCCCAGCATCCGATCGTCGAGTGGCAGCACGTTGTAGCGCCCCGCCTCGATCCACCAGCGGTCGATCATCCGCTGCAACCGTTCGGGCTCTTGTTCCGCCAGGTCGTTGATTTCCGAAAAGTCTTCCTCCAGGTTGAACAGCGCCCATTGATCATCCTCGAACGGAATGCCGCGGAAATGGCGGGTGACTGCCTTCCAACCATCCATCCAGATGGCGCGGTGACCCCACATTTCGAAGTACTGGACCCCTTTGTTCGACGGAGAGTCGGGTTCCTCAAAGCTGTAGGCGATGCTCTTGCCGTGAACCGGCATCTGGGCCAGGCCCTTGTATGTGCCGGGCGCCGTTTCGCCGAGCAATTCAAGGACCGTCGGCACGACGTCGGTGACGTGATGGAACTGGTCCCGGGTCTGGCCATGTGGCACACGCTCTGGCCAGCGGACGATCAGCGGCACACGCACGCCGCCTCCGTAGGTGTCGCTCTTGTACCAGCGCAGCGGCGTGTTGGCGACCTGGGCCCAGCCCCAGGGCACGTCGGTCCAACTACGCGGGCCGCCGATGTCATCGAGCCGCGACTGCGTCGCTTCCAGCAGTTCGTCATCCATCGACCCTTGCCCACGCAGGGGATTCTGTAGCACCTTGCCTTCGTTGTCGGAAATGCCGAGGCCGCCGGAAGCGGGATTGAGCAGACCGCGAGGCCCGCCCATGCCCGAGGCGCCGTTGTCCGATGTCAGCATGATGATCGTATTGTCGAGCTGCCCAGACTGTTCCAGGTGATCAAGCAGCCGGCCGAGCTGCGCGTCGGTGTGATCCAGGAATCCTGCGAATGCCTCAAACAGACGGCTGGCGAAGCGTTGCTCGTTCTGCGACAGGTTCTCCCATTTCTCCACCCCAGGATTGCGATCTGCCAGGACGGTGTCGGGCGGAATCAGGCCGCTCGCGAGTTGCCGTTCGTACCACTCCTGGCGTACTTCATCCCAACCAGCGTCGAAGCGGCCGCCGTACTTTTCGACATAATCGGCGGGTGCCTGATGCGGCTCATGCACTGCACCCAACGCGAAGTACATGAAGAATGGCTGATCGGGCCGGTGCGACTGCTTGTCGCGCAGGAATGAGATCGCATGGTCGGCCAAGTCTTCGGTGACGTGATAGCCCTCCTCCGGTGACCTCGGCGGCAGGATGTGATGGTTGTCATGCGTCAGTTCGGGGTAAAACTGGTCCGTCGCGCCGGAGAGAAAGCCGTAGTAGCGGTCGAAGCCTCGCTGCAATGGCCAATGGTCGTAGGGACCAGCGGGACCGTTTGACTCGGCCGGACTTAGGTGCCACTTACCGATCATGTAGGTGGCGTAGCCACTCTGCTGCAGCATCTCGGCCAGTGTGGCCGAGTGTTTCGAGACCGACGCCCGCATGTTGGTGAAGCCGGTGTCGTGGAAGTTCGAAATCGTCCGCATCCCGACCGCATGATGGTTGCGTCCAGTCATCAGCGACGCCCGCGTCGGTGAGCAGAGGGGAGTCACATGGAAGTTCGAATAACGCAGGCCCTGATCGGCCAGTTTGTCGATGTTGGGCGTGTCGATGGTCGACCCGTAGCAGCCGAGATGGGCAAAACCCATGTCGTCAAACAGGATGATCAGCACATTAGGACGCGGCCCATGCTCATGTTCCGGCAGGGGTTCCCACCAGGGCTCCGATTCATCAATCGTGAGTCCCACTTTGCCTCGGAACTCTTCGAACTGTTCAGACATAACAATCACCAATCCCTCGGTCGTAGATCGAGTGGCAAGATAGGCGATCTGTTCCCCTGTCGTGTCCCAAGTTTGGGAAGTGGACGCTCTTGGCCGCTGCTTCGAGAGGCTGGCCGAGAGCTCATTTGAAGCGACCGATTCCTTTCTCCCCCCCTTGTGGGGGGAGATGTCACGGAGTGACAGAGGGGGGGCGGCTGACGACGACCAGATAGGGCCAACAGGCAGGGATCCCCCCCTCTGCCCCCGGGTCAAGCCCGGGGCAGGCTTTCGGCATCTCCCCCGCAAGGGGGGAGAAGGCGAGTTTCTTCAAAGGTCTTCGGCGATAGGAGCCCTCGGAAACAGTCAGTTCGCTTCGCTGGCCTCCTCTGGAGTGGGCACTCGCGGCATCTCACCCTTCGGGGTGATTAGCACGTCAAGGACATGGATGGTCCCTGAGAACGCAAACGGAGCTTCGTAGTTGTCGCTGACCGGAGAGTACAGATCCGCTCCGACATCCGCGCCGCCTCGAACGGAGATGCCGCCCAGGACCGGTATCTCGATCTGTGCAGACTCTCGACCATCGACGGAGAGCGTGACTACGCCTCCCTTGTCGGGATTGCTAGTCATCCTCGCCGCCAATGTTGACTTGCCAGTGGGCAACTCAGAATCGGAGCGACCGACGGTGTGGTCTTCGCGCGAGTTGTAATCGAAGCAAAGGCGGTTGTGTTGCACGTACAGCGAGACGCCGCCGGCCATGCTTCCCGAGGCGAACAACACACCTGCCTCGTCGCTGCTGCTTCGCTCGACTTCTGCGCTGATCTCCCAGTCTCCGACGTGCAGGACCGGTGAAACTCGAGTCTGCAAGTGGGAGACCGGCGGGTAGTACCGATAGTGGAGACCCTCGTGCGGACCGCCGGGCTTGTTGCTCGGGGTTGCCAGTCTGGGCAGCCGATCGTCGAGCGGCAGGACGTTGTAGCGACCCGCTTCGATCCACCAGCGGTCGATCATGTTCTGTAGTCGCTCGGGTTCCTGTTTGGCCAGGTCATGTAGCTCGGAGAAATCCTCTGAGAGATTGAACAGCGCCCAATCATCTTCCTCGAACGGCGTGCCGCGGAAGTGGCGAGTGACGGCTTTCCAGCCGTCCACCCAGATGGCTCGGTGTCCCCACATCTCGAAGTACTGCACACCCTTGTTTGACGGCGCCTCGGAGTCGTCGAACGAGTAGACCATGCTTGTTCCATGGACCGGCATCTGGCCGATTCCATGGTGGCTACCGGGAGCCGTTTCACCGAGTGCATCGAGCACCGTCGGCACGATGTCCGTCACATGGTGGAACTGGTCGCGTATCTGACCCTGGGGAACCTGCTCCGGCCAGCGGATGATGAGCGGGACCCGGATCCCGCCTCCATAGGCGTCGCTCTTGTACCAGCGCAGCGGAGTGTTGGCGACCTGCGCCCAACCCCAGGGGACGTCGGTCCAACTCCGCGCGGTACCGATGTCCTCGATCCGATGTTGCAGGGCGGCCATCCGATCCTTCTGCATGGCGGCACCTTCGACCAACGGAACATTCAGCAGTCCACCCTCGTTTGAGGCGATCCCGTTACCGCCCTGTGCAGGGCTGAACATGCCCATGGGCCCGCCCATCCCTGAAGCGCCGTTGTCCGATGTCAACACCACGATCGTGTTGTCAAGTTGCCCTGAATCTTCCAGGTATTGGAACAGTCGTCCCAGTTGGGCGTCGGTGTGGTCGAGGAACGCAGCGAAGGCCTCGAACAGCCGAGCGGCGAACCGCTTGGCGTCGTCGGACAGGTCGTCCCACTTTTCGACGCCGGGGTTGCGGGCCGCTAGCTCGGTGTCGGACGGGATGATGCCGCTGGCCAGTTGTCGTTCGTACCATTCCTGTCGCACTTCGTCCCAGCCGGAGTCGAATCGGCCGCGGTACTTCTCGAGATACTCGGGAGGCGACTGGTGAGGTTCATGCACGGCGCCCAGCGCGACGTAAGTGAAGAATGGCTGATCGGGCCGGTGCGACTGTTTGTCGCGCAGAAACTGGATCGCATGGTCAACCAGATCTTCTGTGACGTGGTAGCCATCTTCCGGACGTTTGGGTGGCGAGATGTGATGGTTGTCCTCTGTCAGCTCGGGATAGAACTGGTCGGTGGCGCCGTTGAGGAATCCGTAGTAGCGGTCGAATCCACGTTGCAGCGGCCAGTGGTCGAAGGGGCCTGCGGGACCGTTTTCCTCCGCCGGGCTGAGGTGCCACTTACCGACCATGTAGTTGGCATAGCCGCGCGGTTGGAGCATTTCGGCCAGCGTCGCCGCATGCTTCGTAACCGCAGACCGCATGTTGGTGTACCCGGTGTCGTGGAAGCTGATTGTGCGCATGCCCACGGCATGGTGATTGCGCCCGGTCAACAGCGAAGCCCGCGTCGGTGAGCAGAGCGGCGTCACGTGAAAGTTTGAGTAGCGCAAACCCTCGGCGGCGAGCTTGTCAATGTTGGGCGTGTCGATCGTGGAGCCGTAGCAGCCGAGATGGGCGAAGCCCATGTCATCGAACAAGATGATCAGGACGTTGGGGCGAGGCCCATGCTCATGCTCGGGCAGCAACTCCCACCAGGGTTCTGATTCGTCGACAGTGAGTCCAATGGTGCCCTTGAATTCATCAAACTGGTTGGACATGGCGATACCTCATCTCTCGACTGCAAATCGATCGGCAAGATAGGCGATCCAGACTGCTCTTTTTCGGAATCCAATCGCCAATATGGACACGTCATACCCGCGCTTGTCGCGGGTATGACGTTGATTGGAGCGCACACATGAGTTCGCCGCACGGCGAGATTGCCGCGACGTTGCGCGGCAATGACGGAGTAGGGATACCGGACGCGACTAATCGAGCTTTCGGCCGACTTGCCCCTTTTCGACAGACCTAAGGCCGAATGATCCGCTTCGGGCGCTGGGCCAGGCGCTTGAGCATTGGTTGCGCGGCGTCGATGAACTTGAACGCGATCCGGCGGGTGTCCCTGGGATCGATCAGGTCGATTACGTCGAAGTTGTGCGCCGCCTTGAGCGGGCTTCTGAGCCTGAGCAGGCGGTTTTCGATCATCTCGCGGTGCGCCTCGGGATTCTCGGCGGCCTCGATTTCTCGCTTGTAGGCGGCTGCGACACCGCCTTCGATCGGGATGCCGCCCCACTCGCCGGCCGGCCAGCCGAAGCGCATGTTGACGCCCATAGGCTCACCCATGCTGTTAGGCGCGTCAGCGGCGACGCCATAGCTCTTGCGGATGTTGAACTCGACCTTGGGCACGTCGGCTTCGTAGGCTGCTATCAGGGCGCGGGTACCGCGACGCATCGTCTGGTTCAACTCAGCCTGCGAGCCGAGCATGAATCCGGGCATGTCGAGGAAGACCACCATCGGCAGGTTGAACCCGTCGCAGAGGTCGACGAAGTGGGCGAACTTGTCGGCGGCGTCACCGTTCATCGCGCCGGCCATGACATAGGGATCGCTCGCGACGACGCCGATGGCGTAGCCGCCGATTCTGGCGAAACCGGTGATGATTGCACCGCCCCAGTGCGGCCGCATTTCGAAGAACTCGCCGTTGTCGACGACCAGTTTGACCAGCTTGCGCGGGTTGTATCCGCGCTTGCGGTTCTCGGGGATGATCCGCAGCAGCTCCTCGACCTTGCGGTTGGGATCGTCGAAGTTGTGTGTGCGCTCGGTGACGTCGTTGGTTGTGTCGGGCAGGTAGGAGAGGAACTTCTTGATCTGGTCGAAGGCGTCCTCTTCCGATTCCGCCTCATTGTCGACCTGTCCGCTCTGGTAGACGTGGACCTTTGAACCGCCGAGTTCTTCCTTGTTGAAGGTCTCACCGATCGCACGTCGGACGACGGGCGGCCCCGAGGGGAAGATCTGCGACTGTCCCTTGATCATCACGGTGAAGTGCGAGAGCAGTGCGAAGGCTGCCGGCGCGCCGGCGACGGATCCCATGATCCCCGAGGCGACAGGCACCTTGTTCAGCAGGTTGACGTGTCGCCACCAGGTCTGGCCATGAGGCAGAGCCATGCGGCCCTCTTCCTCGTCGCGCTTGGCGCTGTGTCCGACGCCTTCGATCAGCTGGACGTAGGGCAATCCATACTGCGCAGCCAGCGGCGTGGCAAACTGCGATGCGCCCTTGGAGACGTTGTGCGGTGAACCGCCGGAGATGGTGAAATCGTCGCCACCGATGACGATGTTGCGGCCCTCGATCTGGCCCATACCCATGACGAACGCGCCGGGCGTGAAGTCGCGCAGGTTTTGGTCTTCGTCGTACACGTAGCCGCCGACCAACGGACCCGCCTCGAAGAAGGAGTCTTCGTCGAGGAACTTGTCGATCCGCTCGCGGATCGTGTAGCGGCCGCCGCGGTGTTGTCGGGCGACGCCGTACTCGCCGCCCATCTCTCGGCCGAGTTCTTTGATGTAATTGATTTCCTCAATCGCGCCTTGCCAGTCCTGTCCCGGCTTCCACGATTCGCGAGTCTGATCTACGGGCATCTGCAGCCTCTCCGTCGGCAATCTGGTCTGTCGGCAGTGTACCGCCGCTCAGTCTGGAGGCCGTAACATCAAATAGCGTGGACGACCGAGGAGCGCGGCAATGGTCACGACCGATCCAAAGGCCAAGGTGGACGAGAGTCCGATCGTGATTTCGGAGATCGAGGTGGATGGGGTCCGCCTCGTGGCGAGGGAGCCGGTGAGCTACGAGGTCACGTTTGTCGCTGATACCTCCGAGCCCTTCTATGAGATTGAGGGTCCACCCGACATCCTGCTGTTCGCAGAAACGCGGGAACTCTTGCTTGACGTCCTGGAGGATGACTTGCAGTTTCTGTGGCGACGCTTTGCGGTGGGCGACCAATCCAATCTCGACGGTATGGCGCAACAAGTCGGCGCTGAGATGCGGCGATTGTTCATTAGGGAATCAGATGCCCCGTAAGGCGCGACGGATCGAAGCAGCGCTCCTTGCAAAAGGCTTTCAGCGGACGGATGCGAAGCATCGCAAGTTTGCCTATGTCACCATTCGTGGAATCGAGTCACGGATTCGCACACTGCTGTCTCATGGTGGAAATCGCGACATTGACGACCGTCTTCTCGCAACAATGGCGCGGCAATGTGGATTGTCTCGGCGGGAGTTCGTGGCGCTGATTGACTGTCCTCTGACTCAAGATGACTACGAGGCTCTACTGGTCGAACGTGGAGCCATCGATCCTAGCCACTGAGAGTCGGCCTTCCCAGTGACAATCACATCCGCTCCGAAACAACGGGAATCACCTCGCTGCTGAAGGCCCGTAATGCGTCCCAGTCCCAGGGTGGGCGCAATGTGATGTTGACGCGATTTACGCCGGCCTCGTCGTAGGGCGCGAGGATGTCGATTGCCTCGGATGGTGTGCCGAGGATTGCGCCGCGCTGGCGGAACGTGTCTCCTGCCGGTCCAAACACTTCCTCAAAGTGTGCTTGCGCCTTTGGTCGGTCGGCCTCGGTGGCGGCGAGGTGAAACGAGAGATTGACGTCTCGTTGGATCTCGGCAGGGTCGCGACCGACGCGCTCGCACCATTCGTCCAGCACTCCCGAAAGCCGGAGCCAATCGTCGACGTTGAGGTACGGCGCATTCCAGCCATCGGCGTATTGGGCGACGAGTTTCAAGGTGCGCCGCTCGCCGACGCCGCCGATCCAGATCGGGACTCGCGATTGCAGCGGTTTCGGTTCACAGAGAGCATCGTTGAGCTGGTAGTGCTCACCGTCGAAGTCGGCTCGGGATTCTTCCCAGAGCGCACGCAGCACTTGGATGCCCTCTTCGAGGCGGTCCAACCTACGACCGATGCGCTCGAACGGAAATCCGTAGGCGCTGTACTCCTGCACGTTCCAGCCCGCCCCGAGTCCAGCGTCCAAGCGGCCACCCGCGAGGTGATCGATCGTCGCCAACGCGTTGGCCAGCACGGCGGGATGGCGGTAGTCCATGGCGAGCACGCAGGTGCCGACGCGCACGTGATCGGTGTCGGCGGCGAGCGCGGCCAGGCAGGCCAAGCACTCGAGGTACGGTCCCTGTTTCTCGGTCATGGGAGACTCGTAGAAGTGGTCGGAGACGTCTACCCAAGTGAAGCCGGCGGTGTCGGCCCAGCGCCAGAGCTCGCGGCACTCCGCAAGCGTGGTGTTCTGTTGAACCAGGTGAATGCCAAACTCCATTTTGCCTCCTTGAGTCCGCGAAACCGTTGGGACTTGCCTATGGTTGCAGCCAACGGGACGGCAAACCAGTGGAGCAATGACATGACATCTTCAAGAGACTCGGTGTTGCTCGAGGGTGAATTTGATCGGCGTGTCATGCCTTACGGCAGGCTCGCCGTCGCCTTGATTATTGTGCTCACAGTGGTCGGCATTCCGCTGATCCCGTTCTGGCTGATCTGGAGCGTGTCCTATCTGCCCAGGGCCTACGCCCGCTTCAGCGCGGGCCTGACGCCCACGTCGTTGGAGGTGACGCGCGGCGTCTACTTCCGCTCCGACAGCACGATCCCGCTGGATCGGATTACGGATGTCCGCCTGCACGACGATCCGTTGATGCGGAGGTACGGGTTGCAAGAACTCAAGGTCGAGACCGCCGGCGCCGCTGGCAGCAGCGCATCGGCGGAGGGCAACTTGATCGGTGTGGTCAATGCTCCGGCCTTCCGCGATGCCGTCCTGCATCAGCGGGAGGTCTTGCAAGATGGCGGATCAGCCTCTGCCGCCGCGTCAGCATCGGCTGAGAACGGCGACAACGAACTGCTTGTTGAGATCCGCGACTTGCTCAGGAGCATTGACTCGAAGACGTAAATGACCAAGAGAGAGCTCGCCCTGCGAGAGACTGATGCATAACTCAGTTTTCCGTCCCCGCCCCCGAGCGGGGACCCGCTTTGGCATGGCGGAGGGAGTACGAATCGATCCCCGTTGAGCAGACACAGAAGACAAGCATGACCGTCGCGCCCTAGCCGGGGGAGGGAGCAGGCCCCCGCTCGGAGGCGGGGGCGGTTTAGCGGTTATCCACCTCCCCCAGCCAGGGGGAAGGGTCTGCATAGCTCCCCCAAAGGAGGAGCTCCTCGTGTTCCTGCTACTTGGTCAATCCGAGCTTCTCGGCGAGGCCGATTCGTTGGATTTTGCCGGTGGCTCCCTTTGGGATTTCCTCGAGGATGACGACTCGCCTTGGCGTCTTGAAGTCGGCGACTCGCTCTCCGACGAACCTTCGGATTGCTCGCTCGTCTGACTCCTCGCCTTCCCTGAGCACGACGGCGGCGGCGACTTCCTCGCCCAATCGATCGTGAGGCATGGCGAAGGTGACGGCCTGGGCGACGGCTGGATGTAGGAGCAGTGCCTCGTCGACTTCTCGCGGTGAGATCTTCTCGCCACCTCGATTGATGATTTCCTTGAGCCGTCCCGTGATCGTGAGGTAGCCGTCGTTGTCGAGCACCCCCTGATCTCCGGTACGAAACCAGCCTCTCGTATAGGCAGTCGCGTTGGCTTCGGGGTTGTTGCGATAGCCGTCGGTGACGTTGTTGCCTCGGATCACGACCTCGCCACGCTGGCCCATCGCCAGCAGCGCTCCGTCTTCATCCATGATGGCGACCTCGGGACCGGCAGGCAGTCCGACGCTGCCGGGCTTGCGCTCCTGCGGCGGCATTGGATTGGATGTCATCTGGTGCGCAGCCTCGGTCATGCCGTAGGACTCGATCACCGGCGCGCCAAACGTCTCCTCGAGCTCGGCCATGACGGTCGGCGGCAGCGAGGACGAGGACGAGCGGATCAGCCGGAGGTTGGTCTCGGCGAGCACGTCGGCGTTGCGTCCGGCGCGAGTCAGGATGAGCTGGTGCATCGTCGGAACGGCCGTGTACCAGGACGGCTTGGCCTCGCGCAGCCAACCGAAGACCTGCATCGCGTTGAAGCCGGGCGAGCACCAGGTGCAACCGCCGGCGCCGACGCTGGCCAGGATGCCTGCCATCACGCCGTGAATGTGAAACAGCGGCATGATGTTCAGGCAGCGGTCCTCGGAAGTGAGATTGAGCGTGTTGCGGATGTTGTGCGCGGTCGCAGTCAGGTTGCGTTGCCTGAGCGGGACGATCTTGGGCCGCGAGGTTGTGCCTGACGTGTGCAGCACCAGCCCAACATCATCGGGACCGGCTTCGCCGGGACGCTCTGGCGTTCCGTTGATTGACGCTGCGAGGTTGAATGCGCCGGCCGGTCCATCGGACTCCGGCTGCAGTTCAACCAGTGGAACATTGAGGCGTTGGGCGACTTCGCGCACCGGTGAATCGACGCCTTCCTGGACGACGACGGCTTGCGCTTCGAGGTCCTGGAGGTAGAACTCGAACTCGTCGGCGCGGTATCCGGGGTTGAGCGGAGCTGCGGTCGCAGCGTTCGCGACTCCAAGAAATGCGGCGGCCATTTCTGCGCCGTTGGGCAGAACGATGGCGACGCCGTCTTCGCGTCCAAGGCCGAAGCTGTTGAGCTGCTCGCCGGTCCTGGCGATCTGTGCTCGGAGGCCGGCGAGGGTGAGCTCAGGGCGTCCCGGCGCGCCGAGCGCTGGCGCGTTGCCATCGAGCGGGGCAAGCAATTCGGAAAGTGTCTTTGCGTCGGCATTGGAGTCGGAGGGGGCGTCGGTCACGGTTGCTCCAGAGAGTCGGGCAGCGGAGAAATTGGGCGGTCAAATGCGCCACACGTGGTACAGCCTATTGCCGCAACGGGTGACAGGAATGTTCATGTTGCTGCGTATACTGATTTTGGAGAGGTGTCCGAGTGGCCGAAGGAGCCGATCTCGAAAATCGGTAGGTGCGGCGACGTGCCTCGTGGGTTCGAATCCCACCCTCTCCGCCATTTTCACGACTCGGCCAACTCTCTGGAGAGGTGCTGGAGTGGACGATCAGGCACGCCTGGAAAGCGTGTAGGGCTGCAAGGCCCTCGTGGGTTCGAATCCCACCCTCTCCGCCAGCTTTTGCTCGTTTCAGTATCCAGTTCGAATACTCCGTCATACCCGCGCTTGTCGCGGGTATCTCGTAACTCGCGCCACCGTCGTTGGGGCTGACCTGTCAAGGCCCGCGCCCCCTGTCACTTCCATACCATCGAAATTGCCGTTGGCTGCGAGATTGCCGCGACGGAGCGCGGCAATGACGGACTAGTGGGACTCAGGTCAATCTGAGGAACTGACTGATCAGCGGCACGATGATCTCGGGCGCGTCTTCCTGGCAGAAGTGGCCGGCGTTGGGCAGGATGGTGACCGGCGCGTCCGGATAGAGTGCGCGGAACCCATCGATGGCTCTCTCGGGGTCGATCGCGTGGTCTTTCATGCCTTCGACCATCATTGCCGGCATCGAGGCCAGCTCCTGGACGTTGTTGATCTCTTCCATGACGAAATCGCGAGTCCGGCCCAGGTAGGCGTCGAGTGGGAACTCAATCCCGGCGATGCAGGACTCTTTGTCCGGGAACGGCGCCGAGTATGCGCGGATCCAGGCATCGTCGACGGCCGCCGAGTTCTCGAAGCCGATGATCTTCATGACGCTGAGCACATTGCTGCCCAGGTGACCGAGCGTCTCATGCAGCGTGCCGGCCTCGTGGTGCTTACCGATCCACTGGAACCACGGAGTCACTGGAGCTCCCGGAGGCTCTCGCCGTGAGCCGGGAATGATCGTGTTGAGGACGCACATGCGCTTGACTCGATCAAGGTTTCTGACCGCAAACTGGGAGCCCATCGGTCCGCCCCAGTCCTGCATCACGAGTGTGATGTCATGAAGGTCAAGCTCCTCGATCAAGGCAGTCAGGTTGCCGACGTGGGTCCTGAGCGTGTACTCGCGATCCTGCGGTGTTTCGCTCTTGCCGAAGCCCATGTGATCGGGCACGACGACTCGGTTCGTCTCGGAGAGTCCAGGGATGAAGTTTCGGTACAGGAAGCCCCAGGTCGGTTCGCCGTGCAGCAAGACGACCGGCTCACCCTCGCCCTCGTCGACGTAGTGCATGCGGAATCCGGGGGCATCGGTGAAGTGTGGTTCGAAGGGGAAGGTACCGTCGAAGGTCTCGTTGGCTGGGATCATGATGGGTCCTCTCAGGTCAACTTAAGGAATTGTTGGATTAGCGGCACGATGATTTCTGGCGCGTCTTCCTGGCAGAAGTGTCCGGCGTTCGGTAGCTCGGTGATCGGCGCGTCGGGGTACATCTCGCGGAAGATCCCGATCGCAAACTCGGGAATGCCGCCGTGATCCTGCATGCCTTCGACCATCATCGCCGGCTTGGACGACAGCTCAGGAATCAGGTGCGCGGCCTCCCCGACATAGTCACGCGTGCGCCTGAGGTAGATGTCGAGCGGAAAGTTGATGGCTCCGATACATGATGCCTGGTCGGGGAAGGGAGCGGAATAGGCGCGGACCCAGGTGTCATCGACGACCGACATGTTCTCAAGGCCGATAATCTTCATCACGCTGAGCACATTGCTACCGAGGTTGCCAAGCGTCTCGTCCAGCGTGCCGGCCTCGTAGTGCTTACCGATCCACTGGAACCAGGGGGACAGTGGACGATTGGTACTCCGAGGCCCAACGCTGCCGATGTTGGTATTCATCACGCAAAATCGCTTGACGCGGTCCAGGTGTCGGACGGCGTAGGCGGAAGAGATCATCCCACCCCAGTCCTGCACGATGAATGTGATGTCGTGCTGGTCCAGTTCGTCGATCAGCGCAGTCAGGTTCTCGACGTGGGTCTTCAGGGTGTAGACGCGGTCCTGGGGCGTCTCACTTTTGCCAAAGCCCATGTGGTCGGGAACGATCACGCGGTGAGTCTCGGACAGGGGGGGAATGAAGTTGCGGTAGAGATAGCCCCAGGTCGGCTCGCCATGAAGCAAGATCAGAGCCTCGCCCTCACCCTCATCGACATAGTGCATGCGAAAGCCGAGGGAGTCGGAGAAGTGAGGCTCAAACGGAAACGTGCCGTTGAAAGTCTCGTCCGGCGGGATCATGGGTAGCTCTTCTTCTTCAGCCTGTAGCGCAAATCGAAGACTAGGGGTTGTCAAGCGGGATGGTTACAACGTTCACGTCTGAATCCCCCACAGTTCCATTCCCCGTCATTCCCGCGCTCCGCCGCGGGAATCTCGACATTTGAGGGACTCTCTCAAGCTGGCAGGGGGTTCCTCTAGAGGGCAGGTTTGACAAGGGGTTCGTTGTTCATCAATCGCTTGCAGGTTGCTCGCCGCGGCGGGTTCGTTTGAACTTTTCTCTTTGTTCGGCTTCGGTTTTGGCGGCGGCGATGTCTCCGGCGATTTTGGCTTGCTTCCACTGCGGGTTTTCTTTGTCCGAGTTCACGACTCGGCCGACCAGCGTTCCGATCACTCCCAGGACCAGGCCCCAGCGCAGGCCTCTCCAGAATCCCATGTCAACTGTCCCCTCGTCTGCCGCCGAGGACGTCGAACATTCTCTGGATTCTTGACGCCGTGGCATAGGCGCGGATGACTGGTTCGGCAGCGGAGTCGCCGAGGTACTCGGCCGTGCCCTTGACGGTCTTGACCGTCTCCTGCGCGTTCTCGAGTAGTGGCGGGATGCCTTCCTGGAACGTCTTGCGGGCCGCTCGCAGCAGGCGGAAGGAGAGGAATCCGACGACGATGGTGGCGATGATCATCACAAACAGGGCGACCACGCCCAGCAATCCGGCCACAATGATCACGATGTCTCTGATGTCGGTGATGGTGCTCAACGCCATGCCGTGAGCCTACCTCAAGAAGTCGACTCCACTGTGCCGCCGCCGAGCACACGGTCGCCGTCGTAGAAGACCGCCGCCTGCCCTCGAGCAACGGCTCGGGCTGGTTGGTCGAGGCTCAGTACTGAGTCCTCCAACCGGGCGCTGAGTGGACTGGAGCGATAGCGAATCTGTACGTCGAGCTCTTCAGTTGGCTCGGACAGCCAGTGAATGTCGGACAGTTCAATACGGTTGACCAGCAGGTCGGCGGCGCTGCCGACGGTGACGACGTTCGACTCGGCGTCGATGTCGGTCACGAACTGGCGCTCACCCCCACCGCCGATTTGCAGACCCTTGCGCTGGCCGATCGTGAAGTGCTGGATGCCCTGGTGTCGGCCGATTTCGTTGCCCTCGACATCCAGCATCCGGCCGGGTCGGTCAGCAACCTTGGTCGCGACGACGGCTCGGTAGTCGCCGCCCGGGACGAAGCAGATATCGGCGCTCTCGGGCTTGTCGGCGACGGCGAGGCTGTGACGTTCCGCGACGGCTCGCACGTCGGACTTCTGTAGACCGCCGACCGGGAACCTAGTCATTGCGAGCGCCTCCGGTGTCAGGGTGTAGAGGAAGTAGGACTGATCCTTGTCCTGGTCGACACCTCGCAAGAGTTGCGGTTCGCCGTTCGACCCAAACTGTGTGCGTGCGTAGTGACCCGTTGCAATCCAGTCTGCGCCGAGGGCGCGGGCGCGCTCGAGAAAGGCGTCGAACTTGATGAAGGTGTTGCAGTTGAGACAGGGATTCGGTGTGCGGCCGTTTGCGTACTCGTCGATGAACTGATCGACCACGAACTTGCGGAACGGGCGCTCGAGATTGAGCGTGTAGTGCGGGATGCCCAATCGCTGGGCGACACGACGGGCGTCGCCGATGTCCTCAATCGCGCAGCACTGGCTGCGGCCGGTGTAGTCCTCGGGACGCGCCTCGGTCCAGAGACGCATCGTGATCCCGATTACTTCATAACCCTGCTCGACCAGCAGCGCTGCGGCGACGGACGAGTCCACGCCACCGCTCATGCCGACGACGACTCGCTCAGCCATGCGCGACTCCCCGACTATCAACATGAGCGTTATCATTGACCACGTGACCACTCAAACGACGGATCTCAAACCATCCGCTTCGGGGCACATCCGTACCACCAAGGAAGACGCCGAACGGCTCGCTCGCGCTGTCGTGGAACAGCTTGACGAGCGACAGGCCGAAGCGATCGTCCTGCTTGACGTGGAACCGCACACCGACCTCGCCGACTACTTCGTGATTGCCTCTGCGACTTCGCGCCGGCAGTTCGGCGCGCTCGAAGATGCGCTGCGTCACGTGCCCGACACCGAACATCCGCGTAGGGAAGGTGGCTCCGAGGGCGGCTGGCTGTTGTGTGACTATGGCTCGGTCGTAGTGCATATCTTTGACCGCGAAACGCGCGATTACTACGACCTGGATGGTCTCTGGTCGCAGGCGGACACCTTGCTGCGCGTCGAGTAGCGACGCGATTTCGGCGCCACTTCTAAGTTACTCGTAAATCCAGCCCTCGACGTCTCGGGACCAGTTGACCAGCTCTGAGGCATCGAAGAAGAGCGCCAGCTCGCGCTCGCCTGACTCGGGCGAGTCGGAGCCGTGGATCACGTTGCGTCCCAGGTCGACGCCGAAGTCGGCGCGGATGCTGCCGGGCGCAGCGTCAACCGGGTTGGTTGCACCCATCGTGTTGCGGACGAGTTGGACGGCATTCCGACCCTCGAAGGCGGCGGCGACCAATGGTCCCGAGGTAATGAAGTCTCGCAGGCCGGGGAAGAACGGTTTCTCGACGTGCTCGGCGTAGTGCTGGTTGGCCAGAGATTCGTCCATCTGCATCAGCTTGAGGCCGATCAGTTTCAGTCCGCGGCGCTCGAGGCGGGACAGCACCTGGCCAATCAGGCCGCGCTGAACGCCGTCGGGCTTGACCAGGACGAGTGTGCGTTCGGTGGACATGGGACGCTCCAGGGAGTGGATTGTGGTGAATGTCGGATGTTCGGAGTCAGCCTATGACGGCGTGGCGTATTGGTCGTTGTCGGATGGCTCAGATCAATCCTCGCGGAAACTACCATTTCGTCATTGCTGCGCTCCTATGCGGCAATGACGGAGGTTGAGGGCTGGCGTCTCAGAAGTAGACCCTATTGCGGAGGCTGCGGACCAATCGCCGGCTCGCGCAGGTAGAGCGGCTCGAGCGTCGCCGGCGGTACTCCTTGTCCGTCCTGGAGCCGGCGCCAGCCGAGTTCGGCGAGTATGCCGGCGCGACGGACGTTGAGAGAGGCTGGCGAGAGTGTCCAGCCGGCGTCCATGAGCGAGGCTCTGGCGTCGTTCTCGATCCGGTCTGGTTCTCCGCAGATGACGCCGGCATTGCCGACGAGCCGTCTGGCATCGCCCAGCGCTCGCAGGAGCTCGAATTCCTCGCCGGTCCTGGCAGGTCCGAGCTCGTTCCACTGATCTAGCGAGCCGGAAAACATCTGCCATGCCCAGGTTGATCGGGCGGCTCGGTGGATGGCGGCAGCGAGGCCGCTGGCAGCGTGCTGATAGGCCTCGATTTCGAGTCGCCCGACGCCAACACATTGCAGGTCGAGGGCGACGGCCAGACCTTCGGCCGCAGCCATGCCGGAGCGAATGCCGCCGTAGGCGCCGGGACCGACATCCACGAAGACGGCCTCGAGCCCTTGCTTGACCACTTCCGTGTTGCCTGTCTGGCGGCAGACGAAGTCGATCATTGGCGTCAGCGACGGCGTGTGTCGTCGCCCTGAGCGCCAGTTGATCTCGGTCAGTACGCGACCCTGTTTGCTGATGGCGACGCTGGACTGTTCGCCAACGGTGTCGATCGAGAGTTCCATCAGACAGGCACCCATTGGATCGTCCTGGCCAGCTCGGACAGCAGCGTCATTGCGCTATCGCCCTGTGCAGTCAGGACCAACTCGCGAGGCGAGGCGTCAAGGGCGTCTTCGGAGATGTCGTCCGAGAGCGGCACGATGTTGACGTGCAGATGGTCAGTTGGCAGTGCGCCAGACGCGCGTTCTGGCCACTCGACCAGCAGGATGCCGCCCTCGGCGGCCTGATCGAGACCCAGTTCTGCGATCAAGTCGACGTCGTCGAGGCGGTAGAGATCGGCGTGACGCATGGGCAGACGACCGCCCAGATGTTCATTCATCAGGACGAATGTGGGTGAATTGACGACCGTCGGCGCTTCGAGTCCGCGTCCGACGCCTTGCGCAAACACCGTCTTGCCCGCGCCCAAATCGCCCTGCAGCAGGACCACAGTCCCCGCTGGCGCGTCGCGTCCGACCGCTGCGCCAACCTCGCGGGTGGCCTCGGCGTCGACGCAGGTCAGGCGGAGTATCTGTCTCTCAGATGATGGTTTGGCGCGTGTCATAGGCCGAGTTTATCCCTGAAGACGTATTCTGAGCACATGGACAAGATTCATATCGCCAATTTCTTGCAAGTTCCAGAGTCTTCGCTCGATGTGATTCGCGCTGTGGATCCACGCATCGAGATTCACAATGTGTCGCACAATCTGGCCCGCTACATGCGAGAGCCGGATCATCCCCAGGTCGATGTAGGAGCGGCGCTCGAGGAAGGCGTTGAGATCCAGCAGCGTGATCGGATCTGGTTCACGTTCTTCAGCGGCGACCTGGCCGGCGAGGCGTCGGCGTTGGAATGGATCGCCCTGGCTTCGGCCGGAGCGAACCAGATTCTCGACCGGCCAATTGGTGAGGATGTAGCGATCACCAAGATGCCCGGTCTGGCGGCTCGCGTCATCGGCGAGTGGGTGCTGACCTTCATGTTGATGGACGTGAAGCGAATGATCCGATTGATCGAAGCGCATCGCGCAGGCACTTGGGCACGCTCGGATCCCGAGACGCTCGAGGGGGCCACGGTAGGAATCATTGGCTATGGCGCGATCGGCTCTGAGATCGCACGCTTCTGCGACGCGTTCGGCGCTCGCGTGGTTGGTATCAGACGACGAGCCTCGGGCGATGGCACGCCACCTGCGGGTGCACCCGATTCTGTGGCCTATGTCTGGCCGCCAGAACGACTGCACGATGTACTCAGCGAGTCCGACTATGTGGTCCTCGCGGTTCCACTCACAGAAGACACCTACCACTTGATTGGACAGCAGGAGTTGGCCGCGATGAAGCCTGGTGCGGCTCTAATCAACATCGCTCGCGGCGAAGTGGTCGACTGGGATGCTCAGGTCGCTGCACTCGAAAGCGGCGAGCTCCGAGCTTCGTACACGGACGTGACCACGCCCGAACCGCTTCCCGACGGTCACGAATTGTGGAGCGTGCCGAGCCTGTTCATCACTCCTCACAACAGCGGTCTGCAGCCCAACTATTTCGGCAAGGCCGCCTATCGGTTCGCCGAAAACCTGCGCCGTTTCATCAACAACGAGCCCTTGCGCGACGTCGTGGACCGCCATGCCGGCTACTGAGTCAGATGTCCCAATCGTGACGAAGCCAGATCTGCGTCGCCACGGCATCTACATGCCTCCGCGCGGAACGTACGTGGAAGTGGGCCGGACTCGAGACATCTCGCGGATGCCCAATCCCGACATCCGCTTCGGCTTCTGCCGTTGGCCGTCTGAACTGATCGCCTACCTGGAACCGGACGACGCCGTGACTGATGCGGCGGTGCGGCTGCGACAGCTAGGTCCAAAGCTGGTCCTGGCGTTGCAAGCACTGCAACTGCCGCTGGAAGACCTGAAGAATCGCACCGTCGGCGCGATTGAGGAAGAACTCACACAGGAAATGGTCGAGCGCACGCCGCTGCAGGTCGATCTCGTGGCGCGCTATCTCGCTGAACTGCTCGATCACGTGGCCACCGTGATTCCGCTCTGTTACGGCGACGAAGGCGCCGCGCTGCTGGATCGGCGTGGCAGTCTGAGGCGGATGGCACAAGGTCCATTGGCCGACGTCGACCTGCTGCTCGCCGAGATTGTTGCGCCTGGTGGAGATTTGCCAGTCTGGGCCGAGACCCTGGCGAGCACGACGATTGGCGCGGATTCCGATTTCTCGGCGCTGCCGCTTGCTAACGATCCGAACATCTACATGATCACCAATCATCCCAACTTTGAAGCGGCCGATCCCGAGCAGAAGATTGAGGCGCTCAAGGCGTCGGCCCGTCAGACGATTGCAGCGGCTGAGGCGATCGATGCGTCTTTGACGGACATGTTCCTCTGGCTCGAGGCGCTGCTCGACCATCTGATCGACGTCGTCTGCGAACGCGTGGACGATGATGGTCGATTGCGGCAGCGGTGGTCGACGGACGAGTGGACAGTGATCCAACGGCTGACGTTCTTCGACACAGATGCAGCGCTCGCGGTCACCCGGACATTCCCGGCGATTTCGGATGGGCCGCTACTGCCGGGGACTGAGTCGGAGTAGTTGGGCTCGCAAGGGAACTTCGAGCCACCTGTTACTAGTTCGTCATACCCTCGCTCGGTCGCAGGCATGACGGAACTCGAGCTCCTTCAGGGCGTCTCCTCTGTTCCCCCTACTCCACGCAAGCGTTGGCCATCGTTCCGATGGTGGCGGTGCGCTCTCGGATGTTCTCGTCCTGCTGGAATCCGTTGGTCAGGAATCCTACGGAGAGGCCGGTCTCTGGGTCGCCCCAGGCGATCTGGCCGCCGGCGCCGGCGTGACCGAAGGCGCTTGGCGATGCTCCCTGGCCGAAGCCCCGTTCCTCGGTTAGTCCGTCTTCTCCCGCGAGGACCACGGTCAGCGCGCGGTTGACGTGGACGCCCGAAGTCGGATCGGTGTGGCGATCGGGATTTGTGCCGACGGTTGTACCAAGTTCGATCGCGCTCTTTGCGAGCGGGCCGTCTTCAGACGGCTTGATAAGATTCTGATAGAACATCGCGACATCGGCTGCGTTGGCGAACGCGCCGCCGCCGGGGCATCCCGCTCGGCGCTGGGAGGCAAGGTTGAAGTGCAAAATGGTCTGCGGGAAGACCTCGCCGCCATCAACCGGCAGCGGCTCTTCGGTGTAGACAATGGAGGCCGCACGTTCGTGCTCTTCGTTGGGCAGGCCGACAAAGAGGTTGTCGAGTCCCATTGGGTCGAGCAGATTGGCTCGTAGCCAATCGCGGAAATCCCCACCCGTCTTCTGCTCGATGATTTCAGCCAGTACCCAATGGGCCGAGGTCGCGTGGTACTCCCACTGCGAGTCCGGCGTCCAGTTGAGCCGCCATCCCATCATCCGACGCAGCCGCGCGTCGCGATCTTCCCAGAGCCGCGGATTCATTGGCGCGTGCGGAAAGCCGCCCGTGTGCAGCATGACGTTGCGCACGGTGACATCGGCGTAGGAAATCTCACCGTTGCCTTCGGCGCACCAGCCGGGAATGATGTCGACGACGCGCTCATCGAGATCGAGCAGTCCTTCGTCAAGCAGCTTCCAGACGCCGACGCCGACGATCGCCTTGGTCGACGAGAACATGCAGAACAACGTGTCGTCGCGCGCTGGTGCGACCGATGTGCCCTGGTGCGCGACGCCGAACGTCTTGAATCCTGCGATTTCGCCGTCGTGCCCGATGGCGATCTGCGCCGCCGGCACCTTCGCATCTGTGACGATGCCCTCGACGTAGTCGAAGAGCTCGTTGAGTTTGTCCTGATTGATAGAAGTCATGTCGGATTCCGCCGTTTCAAGCGTGTTGAGCGTCTCAAACGTGCGGCAAGTCTAGGCGGTCACGTAGTCTGTCGCCCATGCCACCTGCAATCAGTATTCGTGGAGTCAGCAAACGCTACGGAGCGGTCACGGCTGTGGACGGTGTCGATCTGGAGATTGAGTCGGGGCAGGTCTACGCGCTGCTGGGTCCGAATGGCGCCGGCAAGACGACGCTGATCGAGATCCTTGAGGGATATCGCGAACGCGACGCTGGGGAGGTCTCGGTGCTCGGTTTCGATCCACAGCGTCAGCGTGGAGAGCTCAACCGGCAGGTCGGCATCGTATTGCAGCGCAGCACTCCGATGGAGGGTCTGACGCCCCGAGAGATGCTCAACTTCACCGCGAAGTTGTATGACAATCCAATGCCCACTAATGAAGTGATCGAGCTGGTTGGCCTGACGGAGCACGCCGATCGTCGGGGCTCGAAGCTCTCAGGTGGCCAGAAGCGGCGTGTCGACCTTGCGACCAGCGTGATTGGTAATCCGGACCTGATTTTCCTCGACGAACCGACCACTGGCTTCGACGTATCGGCTCGTCGTCAGGCCTGGGAAGTGGTGCGCGGGCTTACCGAGCGCGGAGCGACCGTGATTCTGACTACCCACTACCTCGACGAAGCAGAGACTCTGGCGCAGCGTATTGGACTGATTAAAGACGGCCGGATCATCTTCGAAGGCGACATCAACGCCTTGCGTCGTGAGATGGAGACCGACACGCGGATCTCGTGGCACCCACCAATCGGCTTCGATCTCTCTGACCTGTTGGACGAGTGGAAGTCGGTCCGGATTGGTCCCGACGGCCGCTTGTCGTTACCCACCCAGGAGCCGACGCGCCACCTGTCGCGTCTGATCGATTGGGCACGCAATCGCGGCTTGGAAGAGATTCCTGAGTTGCAAGTCGAACGGCCGGACCTGGAGGAGATGTACCTCGATCTGGTCGACGACAGCAGCGCGTTAGGGACACAGGCGCGCTCATGAACGCGGAAGCCGCCTGGAGGAGCGTCCGGCTGGGCTACGCCTATACGTTGCTGAGCCTGAAGACGGTCTATCGCGAACCCGCGGCCGTCTTCTTTATGGTGCTGTTTCCCGTTCTGTTCCTGGTCATCTTCTCGTCGCTGCTGACATTCGAAATCGGTGTGCCCGAAGGGGCCGAGGGCCAGGTGCCTGCCATCAAGTTCAGCCAGTACTTCGTGGCCGGGATTCTTGGCGTCGCGATTTTCGGCACGTCGTTCAACCTGCTCGGCAATTCGCTGGCCATTCAGCAGTACGACGGCACGCTCAAGCAACTGGCCGCAACTCCCCTGCCCAAATCATCGTTCTTCATGGGGCTCGTTGGAACTGCGCTCTTCTACACGCTGCTCCAGCTCGTTGTGATGATTGCGCTCGGCGTGCTGGCCTATGGAGTGGAGTTGCCCGATGCCAACGGCTGGCTGACGCTGATCTGGATCATCCTGCTCGGCGTGCCGGCCGGCTGTGTCATGGGAGTCGCGATTACGGCGATCATTCCGTCGGCTCGCGCAGCGCCAGCTGTCATCCAGGCTCCGTTTATCATCTTCCAGTTCATTTCGGGCGTGTTTTTCACGCTCTCCTCATTGCCGACCTGGTTGCAATGGGTGGCAGGCGTGTTTCCGCTGCGCTGGGTCGCGCAGGGACTGCGCTCGGTATTCCTGCCCGACGCATACAAGTACGCCGAACCAGGCATGAACTGGCAACTCGACATCGCGGCGATCGTGCTTGCGGTCTGGATCGTGGTCGGTCTGGGTTTGGCTGTGCTGACGTTCAAGTGGGATCGGTCGGGCTGAATGAACGCCTCAGGCGGGTGTGTCGACAAGGAGCAGGACCCCCTCAGCCTTCGGCAGCTCCCCCTGCAAGGGGGAGCGAGGAGTTGGGATTCGCTTAGCGAGGGTTCCTGCTATCCATTTGCTCTGGCACTAGCTCGCTGAGTGGACGTCTACGAGCGCCTCCGACGCGCCCGCTCTTCCATCTGATTTTGCCGACGCTGGGCTTGCAGCATGGCCTCGTGGATGTCGTCTGAACGATCTCCGCCGGCTGTCTCGACTTGCCGCTGGCCGCGCTTCAGTTCGGGATCGTGCTGGAGTTCGTTCGAGCGCAAGGCGTCAGCGTGCGTCGCGCCTGAATCACGACGCATTCGCTCCATCGTATCTCCGGATTTTGGCATCACGCTGGCCTGGTCGGTCAGGCCCTCGGCGAGAAATCCGGAGGCCTGGCCCTGCTTTTCTAGTTCGTATCGCATCTTCGACTCGGCGCCCATGACGTGCAGGTGGTTGAGAATCCAGTTCTCGAACCGCTGGATAGCTCGACCGATCGCCGTTTTCTGACCGCCAGCGATGAAGCGAATCGGCCGAATCACTACGACCACGAAAATCTCGCCGAGGGCGATCATCATCATGGTGAAACTCCTAACCGGGCCGTCGGAAGCGCATGGCGATGGCCATGGGGATCTCGGGCAGCACGTTCCACATCAATCGTGACTCTTCCATCACCTGTTGCGGCGCGGCCAGCTCTTCGATGCCATCGAGTGTGAGCCCGGAGGCGAACGCGTCGCTGAGCAACTCGCTCAGCGGTCGATGGAAGTACACCTGCGGTTCCTTCTGGGCTGTGTTGGTCACTCCGTGGGTGACGTACCGGGACAGATAACGCTGGATTGTGAGGCCGTGGGGCTCGTCGTCACTTTCGGATTTCTGGAACTTGTAGCCGGAGGTTGCGAAGGCGGGGTGCAGGGTCACGACGACGAACATGCCGCGAGGCTTGAGCACGCGCCAGGCGCCGCCAAACATCGGCTTGAGCAACGGCATCGACATGACGCCCATGATGCAGACCGCCGCATCAAACGGTCCGCCGCAATCGAGAATGGCGCGCTCGTCCGTTGCATCGACGGTCTGGTAGGTGACTTCGACGGCCTGGTCTGAGATCGTCTCGGTCCGTCGTTCTGCATGCGCAATCAGCGACGGGGAGAGGTCGGTAGCGACCACTCGCATCCCGGCACGCCCCAGGCGTCTGGCGAATCCTCCGTTGCCACAGGCGAATTCGATCACCGTTGAACCGTGTTCTAGCCCCATCAGTCGCTCGGCAGCCGGTGCGAAGACGCCGTGATGGAACTCATCGCCCTGGTCGCCCCATCGCTCGTCAAAGAAGTCCGCGCCTTTCTCCCAGCCGTCAAGCACCTGCTGTTTGAGCTGGGCGAGCATGGCGTCGGCTTCGGCGGGTGTTTCGGGTGGTTGAGTCATGGGTTCAGCCTATCTCTCCTGGATGACAGACATGTCGAGTGAGTTTCCATCAGAATGCTTATACTCGCGCAACTTCCGATTGGAGCACCCCATGACGGAGCAGACGCAGTGGCGGCAGTTACACGGCCGGCTCAGTCGCCGCGAACTGTTGCAGGCATCGGGTCGTGCTGGAGTGGGCGCGGCCGGTCTGGCGTTGGTCGGCTGTGGCGACAACGAGGAGGATGGCCCGCGAGCTGTGTCCCAGGCGGTCACTCAACAACAGGCAGTCCCAGAACAACAACAAGAACAACAAGCAGTCGCTCGACAGCCACGCGAGCCCGAGCGGCAACAAGACGCGACTCAACGACGTCAACAGGCGTCGCAGCAGGCAGCCGAACAGCAGGCACAGCGATCGGAACAGCAGGAAGCTGGAGTCACTGAAGGGCAGGAGTCGTCACAGACGCTGCAAGTGCTGACCACACATATCCCGCGCGGTGGCAATCTACGATTCTCAACTCCCGCCCACTCTCACGACTTCTTCGATCCGCATCGCGCCGTCTTTGGCACGACTCAGTACTGGATGGGTTTCTATCTGAACAACATGATTCGCTGGCGCAACAAGGAGCAGGCGATCATGGAAGCCGACATTTGCAGCCTGCCCGAGACGCCCGACGATGAGACTTACCTGTTTCGTGTCGACCAGGGCGCCAGATTCTGGGATCAGTACCCAACTGAAGGCGGGCGACTTGTCACCTCCGACGACATCCGGGTGAACTTCCAGCGTCAGATCGATGGTCGGGACGCCACCGGCGCGCAGGACGGTTCGTTTCTGCAGCAAAGCTCTTACGCCAAGACAACTTCAATGGAGACGCCGGACGACAATACGTTCATCGCCAGGACCGACGGTCCCGACGCCACCTGGTTGGGTGTGCCGCTCGGTCCGTTTGGCTGGATCACTTCGCCGGAGGCGATCGCGGAATTCGGGGATCGATGGAGAGATGAGCCCACCAATATCGAGCTCTCCAGCGGTACCGGCATGACTATCCCTCGCTCCTACGATCCCGATATCGGGCTCGAGCTGGAGCGCAATCCTGGCTACTGGAAGATGGGCACCGACGGGCTGCCGCTGCCTTACTTCGACAGCGTCACGTTTGCCAATCTGGTCGACCCCACGGCGATTGAGACGGCATACCGTACCCGTGAGATCAACATTGGCCAGTTCCCGCTCACGTCGTTACAGGTCCAGGCAATATCCAGTGACTTTCCCGACCACCAGACCGGCCAGGTGCCATACGGATTCACGATCGTGACTGGTCTGTTCAACTTCAACCGGGACTGGGACGGCTGGGATGGGCTGGGCAATCCATATCTCGATCGGCGCTTCTGCCAGGCGATGCATCTGGCCGTCGACCGCTACCAGATGATCGACACGGTCTATCTCGGCTCGGCCAAGGTTTCGGGCCAGGAAGACACGCCCTGGTTCAACACGTACTGGTCCATTCCTGAAGAGGAACTGGTTGAGACGCCCGGCTATCGCCCCGACCGTGAGGCCGATATCAAAGAGGCCAGAGCGCTGCTGGCCGCCTCCGGCTATGACCAGGATCGGCCGATTGAGCTGATCGGATTTGACCTCTGGGAGCAGAGTTACCAGGGCATCTTCGAGACCGAAATGCGCATGTATCGCGATGCGCTCGACATCGAGGTGCGCTTCGATATCCAGCCGACGCTGGTCGTCCTGCAGCGCTGGATCGATGGCAGTTTCCCGGGCGCGGGACCGCAGTGGACCTCGCCGCCGGCCGATCTCGATCCGACAGCGTCCTACAACGACCGATTCATCCCCGGCGGCAGTTGGAACAATCTCTTCTACGACTACGAGCCCATGGCCGAACTGGTCCGGGCCATGCGGGTTACGGTCGATCAGGAGCAGCGCAGGCAGATGGCGCACGAGGCGCAGCGGATCATGTTCGGTACGCATCCGGATCACGGCCTCGCCGGCATCTCACCGACTCCCGGCGTCATGAATGGGATCACGCCGTCAATCTGGTGGCCATTTGTGCACCGCGGAGAAGACACGCTCCAGTTTGCGCACGCCTCGCACCGGATGGACGACACCTGGATCGACGTTTCGCATCCCGACTATCCCGCTTGATCACCTGCGTCCGCTGTTCTGGTTGCCGCTCTGCCCACTCGCCGCTTGTTCTTGATCGTTCTGCAATGCTGTGATAGAAACTCTATCTTTCCTGAGTCCATAGTCAATCGGCATGGACGCAAGGAGACGCACTAATGACGGAACGAAACTACTGGCAGCGCATGCGACGTAAGCAGATGAGCCGGCGTGCGCTCCTGAGGGCGTCGGGACGCGCAGGAGTCGGCGCTGCCGGATTGGCGCTGGTCGGTTGTGGCGGCGATGACGATGACGACAGCGTCTCGCAGGTGGCCCAGCAGCAGCAACAGCAGCAGCAGGCGATGCAGCAGCAGGCCATGCAGCAACAAGCCCAGCAACAATCCGCGCAGCAGCAGACGATGCAGCAGCAGGACGCCGACCAGGCCGCACAACAGGCGGCGCAGCAGGAAGACGGCGACGACAGCGCCTCGGATCAGGCCCAACAGCAGGCTGCAGTCTCCAATATTGTGCGCGGCGGCGACCTGCGGTTCTCGACGCCGGCGGCATCGCACGACTACTTCGACCCGCATAGAGGTGTGTTCGGGCCCACCCAGTACTGGATGGGCTTCTACATGAACAACATGATTCGCTGGCGCAACAAAGAGCAGGCGATCATGGAGAGCGACATTTGCTCGCTGCCCGAAACGCCGGACGGCGAGACATACGTGTTCAGCCTCGACCAGGGCGCGACCTTCTGGGATCAGTACCCGACTGAGGGCGGACGCCTGGTCACGGCGGAAGACATCGTGGTCAATTTCCAGCGACATATCGATGGCAAGGACGCGACCGGTGCAGAGGATGGCTCGTTCTTGCACCAGGACTCCTATGCCAAGACATCGTCGATGGAAACGCCCGACGATCAGACCTTTATTGCGCGGACAGACGGTCCCGACGCCACCTGGCTCGGAATTCCGCTGGGTCCGTTTGGCTGGGTCACGTCGCCGGAGGCAATCTCCGAGTTCGGTGATCGTTGGCGCGATGAAACCACCAACGCCGAGTTGTCGTCCGGCACCGGCATGATGATTCCGCTGAGCTACGACCCCGACATCGGGATCGACATGAAGCGCAACGACAACTACTGGAAAATGGGCGCCGACGGCCAACCGCTGCCGTACTTCGATCAGGTGACGTTTGCCAACCTGACCGACCCGACCGCCGTCGAAGCGGCCTACCGTGGACGCGAGATCATCATTGGCGGCTTCCCGTTGTCCTCGGTCCAGGTGGAAGCGATCTCGGGAGACTTCCCGGACCATCCTCGTGGCAACCTGGCGTTCGGGTTCACAATCATCACCGGGCTCTACAACTTCAGTCCCGACTGGGACGGCTGGGACGGCCTGGGCAATCCGTATCTGGATCGGCGCTTCTGTCAGGCTCTCCACGTGGCGGTCGACCGTTACTTGATGATCGACACGGTCTACCTGGGCTCGGGCAAGCCGTCAGGCCAGGAAGACACGCCCTGGTTCAATAACTACTGGGCAATTCCCGAGGAAGAATTGCTGGAGTCCGCGGGCTTCCGACCCGACCGCGATGCCGACATCGCCGAAGCTCGCGCCCTGCTGGACGCCTCGGGGTACGACATCGATCGGGAACTGCAACTGATCGGTCCCGACGTCTGGGAGCAGACCTATCCGGGCATCTTCGAGACCGAAGTCAGCATGTACCGCGAGGCGCTGGGGCTCAACGTCAGTTTCGATGTCCAGCCTTACACGGTGATCCTCCAACGCTGGATCGAAGGCACGTATCCCGGCTCCGGCCCGCAATGGACAAACCCGCCAGTCGAACTGGACCCGACCACGGCCTACAACAACCGCTTCATCCCCGGCGGGGCCTGGAACAACCTCGCGTACGACTACCCGCCGATGGCCGAGATCGCCGAGACGATGCGTTTCACGCTCGATCAGGAAGAGCGGCGCGAGATGGCTCACAATGCGCAGCGGATCATCCTGGGCACCCATCCCGACCACGGGCTGGACGGCATCTCGCCGACGCCGGCGGTGATGAACGGCATCTCGCCAGCGATCTGGTGGCCATTTGTGCATCGCGGGGAAGACACGCTTCAGTTTGCGCACGCCTCGCACCGGATGGACGACACCTGGATCGACGTCAACCACCCGGACTACCCGGCGTAAGAGCCGCTCCTCGGCCTGACTCTGTAGCGCGTATGACCAACCTTGTGTAAAAGACGATACAATCTGCGCATCGTTGACTAGTCCTCAACACATAGGGGAGGCACCAGATGGCAGAGCGCAACTACTGGCAGCGCATGCGACGCAAGCAGATGAGCAGGCGCGCGCTCTTGAGGGCGTCAGGACGCGCAGGAGTTGGCGCGGCTGGTCTGGCTCTGGTTGGCTGCGGCGACGACGATGACGACAGTGTTTCGCAGGCCCCACAGCAGCAGCAACAGCAGCAACAGGCAATGCAGCAGCAGTCTGCGCAGCAACAGCAGCAGCAGGCTATGCAGCAGGCTCAACAAGAGCAACAGGAACAGTCGGCGGCCCAGCAGGCCCAACAGGCTGAGCAACAGGAAGCGACGCCGGCTGAGCAGCAGGAGGAAGAGCAGCAACAGGCCGTCGCCAGCGGCGAAGTCCCCAAGTATGGAGGCACGCTCCGACTTGGCTCCACAATCAGCACGCACGACTACTGGGATCCACATCGCGGAGTGTTTGGACCGACCCAGTTCATGCATGGCTGGGTCTACAACTACCTGATTCGCTGGGCCAACAAGGAACAGGCGATCATGGCGTCCGACCTCGCCGAGTTGCCGGAGATTCCCGACGGCGAGACGTACATCTTCTCCGTCGTCGACGGCGCGCGCTGGCACGACAAGTACCCAACCGAAGGCGGTCGCGAAGTGACCGCCAACGACATCGACTACAACATTGAACGACAGGTCAACGCCTTCGACTCGACCGGGTCGGAGGATTCAACCTTCCTTTCCTCGTCCAGTTGGCGAAAGATCGCCTCTCGGGACGTGATTGACGAGCGTACGATCACGCTCAAGTCGGATGGAACAGACTCGACATTCCTGTCGGCCTCGGTGCTCAACCCATTTGGCTGGATTGCGGCTCCCGAGGGCATCGACGAGTGGGGCTACCAGTCCGATGTTTGGCGCGATGAACAGACCGTGCTGCGCGTAGCAGGCTCGGGCCCGTTCATTGCCGAGTCCTTCGATCCAACCGACCGATTGGTGGTTCGCCGCAACCCCGACTACTGGAAATACGACGCCTGGGGCCAACAGTTGCCTTATCTCGACGGCTTCGACTACATCGAGTTGTTTGAGCAGACGGCGCTCGACACGGCCATGCGGACCAAGGAGCTTGACGCGGTCAATCTGGACATCTCGATCGTCCAGGCGCTGGAGAGCGACTTCCCAGAGCTCGTCAAACGGACGACGGCGGGCGGCTTCACCATTCAGTGCCGCAGCAACTTCAACGCCGATTGGCCCGGCGAAGACGGGCTCGGCAATCCCTGGATTGACCGCCGGATGTGGGCCGCATTCCACGCAGCCACAGACCGCTACTTGATGATCGACGCGGTGTATCTCGGGTCGGCCAAGCCCTCGGCTCTGCCGGAGACGCCCTGGTTCTCGGCCTTCTGGGCGCCCACGGAAGACGAGCTGATTACCTGGCCGGGCTACAACCCGGACCACGATGCGGACATCAAGCTCGCCAACGACCTGGTTGATGCGACTGGATTCCGCGACACGGGCCGTGAGCTCTACATCCTTGAACCGGACGTATGGGAACAGCGCTACCCGGGAATCGTTGAGACGATCAAGGGCATGTACGAAAATGCCCTGGGTCTGACGGTCAACATCGATCTCCAGCCCTACACCGTAATCTTGCAGCGGCTTGTTGAAGGCACCTATCCAGGTGACGGCCCGAGCTGGACGAATCCTCCCTCGGACCTCGACCCGACCAGTTCCTGGCTGAACGGTCGCGTGCCGGGCGGTTCATCCAACCTCTACCACTACGAGCATCCGCGCGTGACCGAGATTGCCGAGACGATGAAGGTCACGCTCGATCTCGAAGAAAAGAAGATCATGGCAGACGAAGTCGTGCAGATCATGATGGGCGTCCATCCTGAATACGGTTGGGACGGCATCTCGCCCTCAATCGGTGTGATGAATCCCATCAACAACGACCTTGGATGGCCGTACTACCATCCGAATCCCGATGCCTATCAGTTCGCGCACGCGGGACACAACCACTTCAGCACCTGGCTGGACACGGACCACCCGGAGTATCCGGCCTAGCCGCCGTCCCAGGTCAGAAATCTCCAGCCCCTCTACGGCGGTGTGTCGCCTTGGGGCTGGCGTTTTCTTCCGAGAAGCGAACTATTCGGCATGGTGTTGATTAGTTGGCATAATCCTGGTGTCCGGCACTACACTCTCCCAACCTGCTGGCGAACCGATCAGCGAAGGAGCAAGTAGATGACCGAGCGAGACAGCGGTAGGAACTACTGGCAACGGATGAAGCGCAACCGCGTGAGCAGGCGTGCGCTCTTGCGCGCGTCGGGACGCGCTGGTGTGGGAGCGGCTGGTCTGGCCCTGGTTGGCTGTGGCGATGACGATGACGACAGCGTCTCGCAAGTCGCCCAGCAGCAGCAACAGCAGCAACAAGCGATGCAGCAGCAGGCCATGCAGCAACAGGCCATGCAGCAACAACAGCAGCAGGCCATGCAGCAAGAGCAACAGGAACAGGCTGCAGACCAGGCAGCGCAGCAGGCCGATCAGCAGGAGCAGCAGGCGGTCGCCGACGCGCAGCAACAGCAACAGCAACAGGCGGCCGCCGCGGTTCCGGAGACGGGCATCCCCGTCCACGGCGGCGTCATGCGGCGCGCCTCGACGATCGAGACGCACGACTACTGGGACCCGCACCGCGGGGTGTTCGGACCGACCCAGTTCATGCACTCGATGCTCTACAACAACCTGATCCGTTGGAAGAACAAGGAGAAGTCGGAGATGGAGGCGGACATCGCCTCCTTGCCGGAGAATCCCGACGCGGAGACCTACATTTTCAACATCAATCCGGCCGCGCGCTGGCACGACGCTTATCCGACTGAAGGCGGACGCAACATTACCGCTGAGGACATCGTGGTCAACGTCGACCGCAATACTGCCGGTGTCGACTCGACCGGCGCCGAAGATGGCTCGTTCCTCGGCCTCTCAAGTTGGCGTAAGGTCGCCAGCGTCGAAGCGGTGGATGAGCGCACTCTGCGCACGACATCGGACGGCGTCGACTCGACCTATCTCTCGGCGACCTTCCTGCGGCCCTTCGGTTGGATGGCGGCGCCGGAAGGCATCCGCGAGTGGGGTACCGAATCGGATGTCTGGCGCGACGACCCGACCACCTTGCGTGTGGCCGGCTCGGGTCCGTTCATCGCGGAGAGCTACGAGCCGACCGAGGTATTCATCGCCAATCGCAACCCGGACTACTGGAAGGAAGACGCCTGGGGTCAGCAACTGCCCTACGTCGACCGGATGGAGTACTACAACCTGTTCGACGAGACGGCGATCGAAACTGCCGTGCGTTCCAAGGAGCTCGACGGCGCCTGGCTCAACATCAGTCGCGTCGAATCGCTGCTCAACGACTTCCCGCAGATGCAGCGCAACACCGTCGGCGGCGGATTCACGATCATGATCCGCACCAACTACAACCCCGACTGGCCCGGCGAGGACGGTGAAGGCAATCCCTGGCTCGACCGTCGCGTGGCCGCGGCCTTCCACCTGGCGACAGACCGCTATCTGATGATCGACACGGTCTACCTGGGCTCGGCCAAGCCGTCGGTCCTGGAAGAGATTCCCTGGTTCTCGACTTTCTGGTCACCGAGCCAGGAAGAGATGACGGAGATCCCAGGATTCCGCGCCGACCACGAGGCTGATATCCGCGAAGCAAACGAGCTGATGGACGCCAGCGGATTCCGCGACTCCGGCCGCTCGATCTACCTCTTCGCCCCTGACGTCTGGGAGCAGCGCTACCCGGGCATTGTCGAAACCGCAAAGAACATGTACGAGTCGGCGCTCGGTGTTGGCATCGAGATCAGCATCGACCCGTACACGATCCTGCTCCAGCGCCTGGTCGACGGCACGTCCACCGGACAGATTCCCTGCTGGACGAACCCGCCCTCCGACCTCGACCCGACCAGCTACTGGCTCAACGGTCGCGTGCCGGGCGGATCGGCGAACTTCTACAGCTATGAGAACCCACGCGTCACCGAGATCGCCGAAGAGATGAAGGTCACGCTCGACTTCGAGGCGAAGGGTGAGCTCTCGCGCGAGATGGTGCAACTGCAGCTTGGCATCCACCCCGACTACGGTTGGGAATCGCTCTCGCCGGGTCTGGGCGTGATGAACCCGGTCTCGAACGAGGCGGCCTGGCCCTGGTACCACGTGATCCCGGACGGCTACCAGTTCGCCCACCAGGGCCACAAGATCGTCGAGGAGCTGTGGCTCGACACCGCCCACGAGGACTACGACGCGTAGCCCTTCGGAATGGCCATAGGCCCGGCTGCTCACCCCGCTCGCTGCTTCGGCAGCGTGCGAAGCGGGTGAGCAGTCGGGCGCTCGGCGCCGCATTCGACCGCTCGTGTGAAGCAGTTGGCATGTCAGGCGTCATTTCGCTTACACTCTGCCAATCTGCACCTCCAATCTCGGAGCAAGGAGCTTCTGTATGACCGAACGCAACTACTGGAAACGAATCCGTCGCAATCGCATGAGTCGACGAGATTTGTTGCGGGCTTCGGGGCGTGCTGGAGTAGGCGCGGCCGGGTTGGCCCTGGTCGGTTGCGGTGGCGATGACGACGACAGCGTCGCGCAGGTCCAGCAACAACAGCAGCAGCAACAACAGGCGATGCAGCAGGGCGAGCAGCAACAGCAGCAGTCGATGCAGTCGCAGCAACAACAGGCGATGCAGCAGGGCCAGCAGGACCAATCTGCTGACCAGACCGCACAGCAGGCTGACCAGCAAGAGCAAACAGCCGAAGATGCCGACGATCAGCAAGCCCAACAGGCTGCGGTCAGCCAGGTAGTGCGTGGCGGGGACCTGCGATTCTCAACGCCCGCGGCAACGCACGACTACTTCGATCCGCACCGGGCCGTGTTCGGGCCGACTCAGTTCTGGATGGGGTTCTACATGAACTACCTCATCCGCTGGCGCAACAAGGAACAGGGCATCATGGAGGCGGACGTCGCCTCGCTCCCAGAGGTTCCAGACGCAGAGACCTACATCTTCCGCATTGACCAGGGCGCGCGGTACTGGGACCTGTACCCGACAGAAGGCGGTCGACTCGTTGACGCCGAAGACATTCGTGTCAATTTCCAACGTCAGATCGAAGCCGTTGATGCGAACGGAGCCGAGGACGGCACATTCCTTGGCGCTTCGTCCTTCCGCAAGACGGCATCCATGGATGTGCCCGACGAGACGACCTTCGTTGCCAAAACTGCTGGCCCCGATGCGACCTGGATGGGCGTGCCGCTGCGGCCCTTCAGTTGGGTCACGAGCCCGGAAGCGATCAATGAGTTTGGCGACCGCTGGCGTGACGAAGCCGGCAATGTCGAACTCTCCTCGGGCACCGGCATGTTCATTCCGCAGCGCTTCGATCCTGACATTGGGATCGACATGGTCCGTAACGAGAACTACTGGAAGATGGGCATCGACGGGCAGCCGTTGCCGTACTACGACTCGGTCACGCTGTCCAACATCACGGATGCAACCGCGGTTGAGGCCGCGTATCGCAGCAAGGAGATCTTCAACGGCCGCTTCCCGTTGTCGTCGCTCCAGGCGGAGGGCATTCTGAACGACTTCCCCGATCACGGGCAAGGCACGGTGGCCTTCGGTTTCACGATCATTACCGGTGGCGCGAACTTCAATGCCGACTATCCAGGTGAAGACGGCCTGGGCAATCCCTGGATCGACCGCCGCTTCACGCAAGCGATGCATGTCGCCGTTGACCGATATCTGATGATCGACACGGTCTATCTCGGATCCGGAAAGCCCTCCGGCATGGGCGAGACGCCCTGGTACAACGCCTATTGGGCTATCCCGGAAGACGAACTGCTGCAAACGCCCGGCTTCCGGCCCGACCGGGCAGTTGACATCGCCGAAGCTCGGGCGCTGTTTGACGCATCGGGCTACGACCGGAGTCGTGGGCTGCAACTCATCGCACCCGATATCTGGGAAGGCACCTACCCCGGCATCCTCGAGACCGAAGTCGGGATGTATCGCGAAGCGCTCGACCTCGAAGTCAGCTTCGACGTGCAGCCCTACACCGTCATTCTCCAGCGCTGGATCGAGGGCACCTACCCGGGACAGGGCCCGCAGTGGACCAACCCGCCCTCGGACCTCGATCCAACCACCTCGTACAACAACAATTACATCCCTGGCGGCAGCACGAACAACCTTGCGTACGAACATCCCCGAATGACCGAAATCGCCGAAACGATGACGGTCACCCTGGACCAGGAGGAGCGTCAGTCGTTGGCGCAGGAAGCTCAGCGCATCCTGCTCGGCACGCACCCCGACTACGGACTCGATGGCGTTGCCAACAGCCCAGGCGTGATGAACGGTATCTCGCCGGTGCTCTGGTGGCCGTTCGTCAATCACGGCGACGACACGCTCCAATTCGCCCACGCCAGCCATCGGTACGACGAGTCCTGGATCGATGTCAACCACCCGGATTACCCGGCCTGATATCCACAAGCTTGCCAGCGTCCACCGGAGCAGACGCCAACTGATCGGGAGCAGTGATGCAGCGATACCTCATCCAACGCCTGATCCTTGTGATCCCGACCCTGTGGTTGGTGATCTCACTCCTGTTCCTGGCGCTGCGCGCGCTGCCTGGCGACTTTGTTACACGGAAACTCTCGAACCTGGAGAATCAGGGCGCGGAGCAGCGTGAATCGGAGATCGTTGGCTATATCGAAGTCACCGACACGACGCATCGCGTGATTTCGGGCGACACGCTGGAGAAGATCGCAACCAGTAACAACACGTCGGTGTCGACGCTGCTTGCGGAGAATCCTGATCTGGACACCTCCGGTGAGCTGCGACCGGGTACGAGAATCACGGTGATTCCCGGCCAGTTACTCGAGGCGATTTCAATTGGACAGAGCATTGCTTTGCCTGAAGAAGTCGAAACAGGAGTGCAACTCCTGATCGACCGCAACCCCGATGTCAACTTCCCGCTGTACCAGGGCAAGCCGTATGCCGAGGCGGGGTCGATTCTGGTCATCCGCGACAGCCTGACGCTCGATGAGTTAGCGCACGTCAATCGCATTGATGCGAGCGACATCCTGGCGGTGAATCCAACCGGTAGCGCTAGCAATCCCGACGGAAATCTATCGGCCGATACGCAACTGCTACCAACGGCGCTGGTGATCACCGACGAGGGTGACACGCTGGAGCAGATTGCCGTCGCCTACGGTCGCGATCTCGAAGAGATGACTACAGCGAACCGGGGCATTGATCCGGCTGAGCCACTAGAAGCCGGAGTCGCGATCCACGTCCCATCCGACCGGATCGTCACGCCGACCACGAAGATTACCGAGGCCAACATCAGGCATCGCCTGGGCATCGATAAGGGGCTCGGCACCCAGTACATCGACTTCCTCTGGGAGACGGTGCGGTTGAAATTCCGTCCGTCGTTCCAGACCCAGGAGGGGTCGCTGGACATCTTCCTCCGAGCATTACCACGTACGTTGCATCTCAACGTGTACGCATTGATCGTGGCGCTGACCATCGCGTTGCCGGTCGGCATCCTCTCGGCCATGCGTCAGGATCGCCCGCTGGACTATGCGCTGCGAGGGTTTGCCATCCTCGCGCTGGCGGCGCCCTCCTTCTGGATCGCGACCATGATGATCTTCGTGGTTACGCCGGGCGGCATCTCGGATAGCGGGATCTGGTCGATCCCGCTGACCTCAGAGGAGGCGCGATCGGTGTTCACATCGTTCACCGGAGCGCTGGCGTTGTACACGATTCCTGCCGTCGCGGGCGGACTTGCCGCCGGTGCCGGTCTGATGCGGATTACGCGGTCCGAGTTGCTCGAAGTGCTGCGCCAGGACTACGTCCGCACCGCCTGGTCGAAAGGTCTGCGCGAGCGGACCGTGATCCGGCGACACGCGATGCGCAACGCCCTGGTCAATGTGATGAGCGTGCTCGGCTTGCAGGTGGCGGCCCTGGTTGGCGGCAACATCATCCTCGAGCTGCTGTTCAACATTCCCGGCATCGGCTTGCTGCTGATTCAGCGCATCAACCAGGCCGACCTGCCTGTCGTACAAACGATGGTCTTCTTCTTCGCGCTGTTCATCATCGTGGTGAACATCATCATCGACATTTCATACGCGGTCATCGATCCGCGTATTCGCTTCGCCTAACCGGGTGACTGCACCGGCTGACCGGGGAGGGGCACCATGAGTGATGACCGACAGTCTCAGACGCAACTCGAGGAGTTCGCGCAGGCACAGGGCCTGCGCGTTGAGGAACGCAGCTTTCTACAGCTGCTTGGCGGCGCGTTGGGGTCATTTTTCCGGACCAAGCCCCTGGGCGCCGCCGGGTTGACGCTGGTCGTGGTCTGGTCGATCATCGCCGTGGGGACGGTCGGTTCCGGCGGCGGTTGGTTGGGCCTGGGTCGTTACGACTCGCAGGATGTCTTCAAGGTCGCCAACGCCAACTTCGCCGACGACAGGATCGCCAACGAACTCGACGGCAAATCGGCTGATATCTCCGACAGCGAGCTTCGCGAACTTCTGCTGCAGCCCGAGGTCTATGGCGACCTGGCTGAGCAGTCCGGCGTACTCGACGACATGCTGGAGTACGCCGAAGGGCTGATCGCAAGCGGAACGCTGCTGACTCACCTAGCGGAGTTCGACCCAGCCCAGATTGAGATCGTTGACGGCACGATCAACGATGTCGATGACTTGCTCGCGACCGGCACGAACACGCCGCTGACAACGGCGTCGCTCCAGGGGCCCTCGGGCAAGCACTGGTTCGGCACCGACCGCGCGGGACACGACCTCTTCTCGCGGGTCACTGAAGGCGCGCGGTTGTCGCTCTACATTGGCTTCTTTGCCACGCTGATCGGTGTGGTCGCCGGTACAGCCATCGGACTCATTTCTGGCGCCCTGGGCGGCAACATTGACCTGGCGATCAACCGTCTGATGGACGCGCTGCTCTCCTTCCCACCGATCGTGCTGTTGCTGTTGTTGCGCTCGGTGACGGAGCCATCTGCGCTGTGGGTGACGTTGGCGCTCTCGGTGCTGGCTGTGGGGCCCGTCCAGCGGATTGTCCGTGGCGCGGTAATCGCGCTGCGCGAGATGCCCTTTGTCGAGGCCGCCCGGACGCTCGGCGCGACGAACGCCCGAATCATGCTGATGCACATTCTTCCTAACATCGTCGCGCCGTTGATCGTGATCTTCTCGATCACCATCGGCGCATTCATCCTCGCCGAGGCCGCGCTCAGCTTCCTCGGACTGGGCACGCTCGATGTCTCCTGGGGCAAGATGATCGCCGACGGTCGCCAGTTCATCGTGCAGTCGCCATGGACCTCGTTGTTCGCCGGCCTGGCGCTGACCAGTCTGGTGTTTGGCTTCAATGTCCTCGGCGATGCGCTGCGCGATGTCTTCGACCCGAGACTGCGGGGCAGCCGCTAGCCGGACACCCGCTGGGCGGCGCTCCAGCGGGTTCAGGACGATCACTGCACCCTCGTCATTGCCGCGCTCCGGCGCGGCAATCTCGGTTCGCTCAGCAGTTTCATGGGTATTCGATTCGTCGTGATTCTCGCGCCAAGCGCGGGTATCACCGAAACAACGGCATCCCTTGGCGAGTACTCCACTGGACGCGTTGTGCGCTACACTTTCCCAACCATCGACGCGCGTACGTCGCGCTTCTGAAGGAGCGAGAAATCATGACCGAACGTAACTATTGGCAGCGCATGAAGCGCAATCGGCTCAGCCGCAGAGATCTGTTGCGAGCTTCAGGAAGGGCTGGCGTAGGCGCAGCCGGCCTGGCTCTGGTCGGTTGTGGTGGCGATGACGACGATGCTCAGCAGCCAGCGGCTGCTTCACGTCAGCAGGCCCAACAGCAGGACCAGCAAGAGGCCATGCAGCAACAGCAGCAGGCCCAGCACCAGCAACAGGCCATGCAGCAGCAGGATCAGCAGCAGCAAGCCGAGCAGACCGCTGCCGCCGCCGATCAGCAGGAGCAGCAGCAACAGCAGGCGATGCAGCAGCAACAGCAGGCCGGCGACCTTCGCTCGTACGGCGGCACGCTGCGCTTCTCAACTCCTGCCGCTACGCACGATTTCTTCGACCCGCACCGCGGCGTCTTCGGCCCCACCCAGTACTGGATGGGGTTCTACATGAACTACATGATCCGCTGGGCCTCGAAAGAGGGCGGGATCATGGAAGCGGACATCACATCTCTGCCCGAGACGCCCGATGCCGAGACCTACATCTTCAATGTCGACCGAGGCGCCCGCTACTGGGACCAATACCCGACCGAGGGTGGTCGTGATGTCACCGCCAGCGACATTGTGATCAACTTCGACCGCCAGATCGCCGCGCTCGACGCTGAAGGCAACCCCGACGCGCGATTCCGCGGCCAGGACGCCTTCAAGAAGACCGCCTCGCACGAAGCGGTCGACGAGACGACCTTCGTCGCTAAGACTGCCGGTCCCGACGCGACCTATCTCGGTGGCACCATCCTGCGGCCCTTCTCCTGGATCACCTCGCCCGAGGGCATCCAGGAGTTCGGTACTCGCTGGCGCGACGAAACCGCAAACGTCGAACTCTCCTCCGGTACGGGCCCGTTCATCCCGCAAACCTTCGACCCGGATATCGGCATTTACCTGGAACGCAACTCCAACTACTGGAAGGATGGTCCCGACGGCCAGCAGCTTCCCTACCCGGACGCCGTTGAGTTCGTCAACCTGACCGATGCGACCGCTGTCGACGCGGCATACCGCGGCAAGGGCATCGACATCGGCGGGTTCCCGCTGTCTTCGGTGCAGGTCGAAGAGCTGACCGGCGACTTCCCCGACCACCCGGTCGAGGAAGGCGCATTCGGCTTCACGATCGTCACCGTGATGGGAACCTATGAGCCCGGCTGGGAAGGCTCGGACGGGCTGGGGAACCCATACCTCGACCGTCGTTTCGCCTACGCGATGCAGGTTGCGGTTGACCGCGACCTGTTGATCGATGCCGTCTACCTGGGCGCGGCCAAGCCGTCGGCGACCCACTTCTGTCCGTGGTTCAGCCAAGCCTGGACCGTTCCGCCCGAGGAGCTGCGCACGGTTCCGGGCTTCCGCCTCGACCGCGATGCCGACATCGCGCTCTGCCGCGAACTGATCGATGCCTCCGGCTTCGACAAGGACCGCACGGTGACGATCTACATCCCCGACCTCTGGGAGCAGACCTACCCGGGTATCACCGAGACCACGCGCAACATGTACGCCGAGGCGACCGGCATCAACGTCGAGCTGGACATCCAGCCCTACACCGTGATGCAGGACCGCTACGACAACAAGACGTTCCCCGGCAGGGCGCCGACCTGGACCAACCCGCCGGCCGACCTCGACCCGACGGCGCAGTTCACCCTGTCGCTGAAGGTTGGTGGCGCGTCGAACCTGACGCAGTACAACTACCAGCCGGTTGAAGACATCGTCGACACGATGTCAGTCACGCTCGACACCGAGCAGCGCCGCGAGATGGCGCTTGAGGTGCAGCGGATTGGCCTCGGCGTTGACGAGGAACACGGCCTTGAAGGCATCTTCGGCTGGTTTGGTGTCATGAATGGCATCGCGCCAACCATCTGGTGGCCGTACGTCAATCGACCCGACGACACCTGGCAGTTCGCGCACGATTCGCACAACTGGGACACCGTCTGGATGGACAGCAGCCACCCGGACTTCCCGGCCTAGACCGGATCCAGCATTCGATGAGTGCTCTGCTCCCTCCTTCGCGGGGGGAGCAAGCGCTCAAACGCGCCTACGGCGCGAGAGCAGGCAATGCAGAAGTACCTGATCCGGCGCATCATATTGGTGATCCCGACGCTGTGGCTCGTGATCTCCATTCTGTTTCTGGTGCTCAACGCACTTCCTGGTGACTACGTCACGATCAAGCTCGCCAATCTCGAAGCGTCGGGCGCGACCAAGATCGAGGCTGAGATTGTCGGCGAGGTCGAAGTCGAACGGACGCTACATCGCGTCGTCGGCGGGGACACGCTGGACACTCTTGCGTTGAAGTACGGCGTCGGGGTCGCGGATATCGTCGCCAACAACCGAAGCCTGGATGCCGACTCCGAGTTGCGACCTGGTTCAACGATCGTCATTATCGATGGCCAACTCTTGTCCTCGATCTCAAGGACGGCGCGGTTGGCGCTGCCGGAAAACACAGAGGACGGCGTTGCGCTGCTCGTGGAACGCAATCCCGATGTTGAGTTCGGCACCTTCGCTGGTGAGCTGTTCGCGCCCGCGGGCGTCACGCTGACGTTGCGTGAAAGCACCACACTGCGCGAGCTCGCGGTGGTCAACCGAGTCGGTCCCGACGACTACATGAACGTCAACGAAGAGGGCACCCCGGCTAACGAAGATGGCTCGCTGACAATTGACACTCCGTTGTTGCCTGGTCAGAAGTTCATCTCGCCGACTCGGGAAATCACCGAGGCCAGCATCAAGAACCAGCTCGGCATCGACAAGCCGCTTGGCACGCAATACCTCGAATATCTCTGGGACACGATCCGCTTCCAGTTCCGGCCCTCGTTCCAGACCAACGAACCGTCGATGGACATTTTCCTGCGTTCCCTGCCGCGTTCGCTGCATCTCACCGTGTACGCGTTGATCGTGGCCGTCGTGGTGGCGTTGCCGGTTGGCATTCTTTCGGCAATGCGCCAAGACCAATGGGTCGACTACGCGCTGCGTGGGTTCGCGATTCTGGCGCTGGCCGCACCAGCCTTCTGGATCGCAACGATGATGATCTTTGTCGTCTCGCCTGGAGGCATTTTTGAGGGCGGCTTATGGTCGATTCCACTGACCGAGGAGAGCGCGAGGAGCATTTTCACCTCTGTTGATGGGTTCTTTGCGCTCTACACGATCCCCGCTGTCGCGGGCGGCATCGCCGCCGGGGCCGGTCTGATGCGGATCACCCGCTCCGAGCTACTCGAGGTGTTGCGGCAAGACTACGTACGTACCGCCTGGTCCAAGGGATTGCGCGAACGCTCGGTCATTCGCCGGCACGCCCTGCGCAACGCACTGGTGCCGGTCCTGAGCGTGTTCGGCCTACAGCTCGCGGCGTTGGTTGGCGGCAACATCATCCTCGAAATTCTCTTCAATATTCCCGGAATCGGCCTGATGCTGATTCAACGGCTCTACCAGGCTGATATCCCGGTCATTCAGACTGCGGTGTTCTTCCTGGCACTCTTCGTGATCATCGTCAACATCGTGATCGACATTAGCTATGCGCTGATCGATCCGCGCATCCGCTACGACTAGGGCCGATATGAGTCAGCAACCAGGCGCTAGTCAGCAACCAGACCAGGGTCAGCAGCTTGACGAATTCGCCGCAGCCGAGGGGTTGCAGGTTGACCAGGCGACCGGCCTGCGGCGCTGGCTGGTCGGTTTCAGGCAGTTCATGTCGTCCAAGCGTCTCGGCGCCGCTGGCGTCGTGATTGTGGTGCTCTGGAGTGTCATCGCGGTCGGCACTGTCGGTGATGATGGTGGTTGGCTGGGAATCGGGCGATACGACTCTCGAGACGTGTTCGAAATCGCATCGGTCAGCTATGCCGATGACAAACTCGCCAATGCCCTTGATGGACTGAGCGCAGATGTATCAGCTTCCGAACTGCGAGCCATTGTCAGCGATCCCGACATCTTCGAAGAGGCGGCGTCGAATGTCGGCGTCGAGCATGAGATGGTCGAGTACGCGCTTGGACGGGTTGAAGCGGGTGACCTGATTGACTGGTTGGTCCGGGAGCAACAGATCGAGATTGACGACGGTGTGATCTCCGACCACGATCGATTGCTCGCTGCCGGAACCGACAATCCCTTGATCACGGCGTCGCTGCTGGGACCGTCCGGCAAGCACTGGTTCGGCACGGACCGGGCTGGTCACGATCTCTTCTCTCGCGTGACCGAAGGCGCGAGACTCTCGCTCTACATCGGATTCTTCGCCACGCTGATTGGTGTTGCCGCCGGAACGGTGACGGGATTGGTTTCCGGTTCCCTTGGCGGGTCTGTCGACCTGATCATCAACCGAATCCTCGACGCGGTGCAGAGCTTCCCGCCTATCGCATTCCTGTTGCTGATCGCCTCGATCACCGACCCTTCAGCGCTCTGGGTGACATTGTCGCTGTCAGTGCTGGGTATCGCGCCCACCAATCGAATTGTGCGCGGAAGCGTGATCCAGATTCGTGAGATGCCCTACGTCGAGGCGGCCCGCACCATTGGCGCCACCTCTTCCAGAATCATGAGCTTTCACATTCTGCCAAACATCTTCGCGCCGCTGATCGTGATCTTCTCGATCACCATTGGCGCGTTCATCCTGGCCGAGGCGGCGCTGAGCTTCCTCGGTCTGGGCACGTTGGATGTCTCCTGGGGCAAAATGATCGCTGACGGACGCCAGTTCATCGTCTATTCGCCCTGGACTTCGCTCTGGGCCGGTCTGGCGCTGACATCGCTGGTGTTCGGATTCAACGTCCTCGGCGACGCCCTTCGCGATGTCCTCGACCCACGCCTGCGGGGCAGCCGCTAGATGCCCCCTGCCGACCACGCCACCGACGCTCCTGAACTTCCCGGTGGCATTCTCCGATTCACCCTTCCGATGCCTCCTCCACTGGGTCACGTGCATGTCTGGTTGATCCCGACCGGCAACGGCTGGGCCATGTTCGACGCTGGATTCCCGTCACCAAAAGGCGTCGACAAACTCGAGCAAGAGATCCAGCCGCTGCTCACCGACGGACGCCGGCTCGATGCCGTCTTCATCAGTCACTACCACCCCGATCACACCGCGTTCGCCGGTCGGTTGCAACGTGCCTTCGATTGCGATGTCTACGTCCACGAGGCCGACTGGGAACGTATGCAGATGATGAACGCCATGCGCCATGCCGACGACGGCTCCGGCGAGGCATTCCGTCGCAGATTCTCCAGTGGTTGGACGGAATCGCTTGACGACCATCAATTCGATGGAGAACAGTCGCAGGACGCAAGCGACAGCATGTTTTCGCGAATGCGCGACGCGATGAAAGACATCGAGCTGCCGATGCCGGAGCCGACGGTCCTGCAGGGCGGCGAAGTGATCGAAGTCGGCGGACGCAACCTGGAAGCAATCTGGACGCCGGGACACACCGACGGTCACCTGTGCGTCCGCGAGCTCGACCAGGACGCGCTGTTCACCGGCGACCATCTGCTCGGCCGGATCACGCCGCATATCGGGATGTGGCCCGATCAAGAGCGGTCGCCGCTGCCAGATTTCGAAGAGTCACTCAAGCTGGTCCAGGAGTTGAACTCATCGATCGCGCTGCCCGCTCACGAGGCGATCATTGAGCAACCAGCCGAGCGTGCCGCTGAGATTCTGGAACACCACCAGGAGCGACGCGTGGAGATGCTCAACGCAGTCTCCGACGGCAATCACTCGGTCAAAGACATCGCAATCCAGACCTTCCCCAAGCGAGCCCACGACCGGATGCAGTTGACGATGGCCATGTCGGAAACCGTGGCCCATCTCGAAGCGCTGGTCGAAGAAGACAAGCTGACCCGCAGCGGCGGCGATGTCGAACGGCGCTACACGCTCGTCTGATCAGGTCAACAGACCGCGATTCCTTTACCTTCTATCTCGACGTAGAGCACGACTCGTGTGGAGGTTCGCATGGCTGACCAGGCTGGCAAGGTCGCACTCATCACAGGAGCGGGTTCGGGAATCGGTCAGGGCACAGCCGTTCGGCTGGCGCGCGACGGCGCCGACATTTGCATCGCCGAGATCGACCTGGATGGCGCAGCGGAGACCGCGTCGATGGTTCGCGAGTTCGGGCGCTCAGCTCATGTCGTGCAATGCAATGTTGCGTCGCAGGACCAGGTGCAGGCCGCCGCAGACGAATGTGTCAAGGAGCTGGGCGGTATCAACATCGCGGTCGCCAACGCTGGCATCGGACGCGGCGGTTCGGTCCTCGACATGCCGCTTAAGGACTGGCAAGACCAGGTCGACATCAACCTCACGGGCGTCTTTCTGACGGTCCAGGCCGCAGCACAGCGGATGGTGGCGCAGGGCGACGGCGGACGGATCGTCTGCATCTCTTCATTGGCTGCGCTCAGCACCAGTCAGTGGATGTGGAGCTACTCCGCAACAAAGGCCGGCGTGGCCATGATGGTCCGCGGCTGGGCCTCTGACCTCGGGCCACACGGGATCAACATCAACGCGATCGGTCCCGGCGTGATCGACACCCCGCTGGCGCATGGTCTCGCAGGAGACGAAGGCGGCCCAATTCGAACCGCACTGGAAGAGGCGACTCCGCTCGGTCGCTCAGGCGCTCCATCCGATATCGCCGGCCTGATCTCGTTCCTGGTCGGCCCTGACGCCGACTTCATGACCGGCAGTTACCTCGTCATGGACGGTGGCATACGCGACGCGCGTGGTGGGAACCTGCTCGAGGATCCTGAGACGCCGCTTGGTCAGGAGCGTGCACGTCACATGCAGGCCTCTGAGGAGCGCAACGCACGAATGCAGCCACTGATCGATCAGCGCTAGGGAGGTTCCAATGGCCGCGATGCCCGAGATTCCCAATGCCGCACGGGCCATGGTCCTGACCGGTGTGCGTCAACTCGAGATGCAAGAGTTTCCGATTCCCGACATCGGCCCCGACGACGGCCTGCTGCGCATGGAAGTCTGCGGCATCTGTGGATCGGACTATGAGCAGTTCAATGGCGAGTTCTCGGCGCGCTTCCCGGTGATTCCGGGCCACGAACCCGTAGGACGGATTGCTGCACTGGGCGAGCGCGCGCAGGAGCGCTGGGGCCTTGAGGTTGGTGACCTCGTCTCGGTCGAGCCTGGAGTGCGTTGTGGTCGCTGCAAGCAATGTCTGGACGGTCGACAGTGCAGCGACGGCGCAGGCATTGGCTACACCTTGACAGATCGCGCGCCGGGTCTCTGGGGTGGCTACGCGGAGTACCTCTATCTGCATCCGGCCACCGTGATGCACCGGATGCCCAACGACATGCCGCCTCGACTGGCTGCCCTCTACAATCCATTGGGCGCCGGCTTCGCTTGGGCGGTCAACGCGACCGACCTGCAAGTCGGACAGACTGTGGTGGTGCTCGGCGCAGGCCAGCGCGGCATCTGCTCGATCATTGCAGCGCGAGCCGCCGGCGCCGGCACGATCATCACCACCGGCCTGGGTCGCGACGAGCACAAACTCGCGCTGGCCAGGGAGTTTGGCGCCGACATGACCCTGGTCGCCGATAGCGATCCCGTCGTGGAGCGAGTGCTCGAAGCCACCGATGGTCGAGGGGCTGATGTCGTGATCGATGTCACGCCATACGCCACTGATCCCGTGTCAGATGCGATGAAGATGGCGCGTCGAGGCGGTACGGTCGTCCTGGCCGGACTCAAGGGCGGCCGTCGCGTACCTGATTTCAACTCCGACGACATCGTGACTCGCCACCTCACGGTCAAAGGAGTCTTCGGCGTCGATCATGAGTCGTTTGTCCAGGCGGTCGATACCATCCGATCCGGTCGCTTTCCACTGGACAAGTTGCACTCGCATGCGTTTGCCTTGGAGGACGCTGCAACGGCAATCGACACGCTGGCCGGCGAGACTGGTGAGCCAGCCGTCAATGTCACGATCGAGCCCTGGCTCTGAGTCAGCAGCGATGCACTATCAACACTGAGGGCCGTTGGATGTCGGTTAGGATTGCTCTATCTGCGATACCGCCAGAGTCGGTGTCGAGGTATCGATAGAGCCACTAGATGAAGGGGACAGTGATGCCCGAACTCTCTATCAGCGATCAGATCGTTCTGCTGGGCCTGGGCGAAGACGGCGCGCTCGACCGCCCGTACGACGGGCGGCTGGACTACGCCATCGCCGGGGCTTCCTTGCTTGATTTGTCATTCCTGAACCGAATCGACACTGACCCCAATCGGCTCTTCATTATCTCCGCCGACCCGACCGGCAATCCGCTGCTCGATAGCGTGCTGCACCAGATCAACTCTGGTCCTCCCAACCAGCCAATCTCGTACTGGATCTCTGAGATCGCACGCTACTCGCTCGTGCTGCGACAACAGGTGATCGAGGACCTCCTCGATCGCAATATCATTCACCGCGAGGCCGGCCGCCGATTGATCGTGCTGAAGTCGGAGAAGTTCCCGCCGACCGACCCTCAGGTTGTGCGCGATGTGCAGCGCCGGTTGATCGACACGCTGCTTTCCGATGAGATCCCCGAGCCGGACGTCGTCGCGCTGATCGGCCTCGCCCGAGCCAGCCGCTTGCTTGAACTGCTGCTGCCACGCGAGTACCTGGAGCGCGTTGAAACCCGTGTCGAGCAGCTCGCTCGTATGGACCTGATCGGGATGAGCGTCAACCGGACGCTGGACGAGATTCAGGCCGCAGTCGCGCTTGCGGTGCCAGGACTCTAGCCAGGTCTCTAACTGGGCCTCTAGGGCTAACTCGATCGAGCCTGAGTAGACGAGCGGAGGCGACTGTGGATTGGCGAGACACACCGGAACAAGCCGCCTTCCGCGACGAAGTCGCGACCCTGATCGGCCAGCGCTTGCCCCAGCGCTATCGCGACTTCGCTGCTCGAGGTGCGATGCCGGAACGAGCTTGGGAAAACGACCGCAAGTCGGATGACCCGCTTGCGCTGTCGGCCGCAGTCGACTGGCACGCCGCGCTCGCCGAGCGTCACTGGGTCGCGCCGCACTGGCCGTCCGAGTACGGCGGCGGCGGTCTCTCGCCGATGGAACAGTTCATCTTCAACCAGGAACTGGCCGAGTCGGGCGCTCCAGGCGTCGGAGGCTCGGGCGTGAACATGCTCGGACCGACCCTGATCGTCCACGGCTCGGACGAGCAGAAGGAGCAGTACCTGCCGCCGATTCTCAACGGTGAAGTGACCTGGGCGCAGGGCTACAGCGAGCCGGGCTCCGGCTCCGACCTCGCCTCGCTCACGACCCGCGCCGTGCGTGATGGCGATGACTTCATCATCAATGGGCAGAAGATCTGGACTTCGGCCGCGCACACCGCCGACGCGATGTTCGCACTGGTCCGCACCGATCCCGACGCGCCCAAGCATCGCGGTATCTCCTTTGTCATGATTGACAGCATCAAGACGCCGGGCATCACCGTGCGACCGCTGATCAACATCAACGGAGACCACTACTTCAATGAGGTCTTTTTCGAGGATGTGCGAATCCCGGCCAGCAATCTCGTCGGTGAGCTGAATCGCGGCTGGTACGTCGGCATGACGCTGCTCGACTTCGAGCGCTCGAACATCGGGGGCGCAGTCGCCGCCCGTCGACAACTCCGACAGTTGATCACGCACATCCAGAACAACGACCAGGGCGCCCGAGAGCGAGTCACGCCTGAACTGCGTCAGGAAATCGTTGATCGCTGGGTGGAAACCGAGACGCTGTACCAATTCAGCTTCCGCATCATCTCGATGCAGTCGTCAGGACTCGTCCCAAACTATGAGGCCTCCACAGCGAAGTTGTTCGCCTCAGAGCTGAGTCAGAGACTTGCGCTGACCGCGACCAAGGTCTTCGGCCTGCACGCCCAAACCTGGAGCGATTCCCCTCCGGCGAGCACGTTCACAAGAAACTTCGTCGGCATGGTCCCAGCCACTATCCGAGGCGGAACCTCAGAAGTCCAGCGAAACGTCATCGCCACAAGAGGGCTAGGTCTGCCTAGGGCATAGGAGCACGCATTACCGCAATCATCCGTGTATCCCGACATGCGCATTTGCGCATGTCGATTTGTTTTATCGAACATGTATTTGGAGTATGCGAAAATGCCGATGCAACTCGTGCTCGCACGACGTGCCGACGATTTGACCGATCAACACTTGGCTTTCATCCGGCAACGCAGCGAGATTGCTCGGAACATGGTTCCGGACGGGTTTGAAGACTCTTTTCGTCGCCACGCGCGAATTCGAAGCGCTCATGGTTCTGTGTCGTTCAAAGAGGATCCACTCGACTTGGCGACTGTTCAACTTGCCACGCTCGATGACTCTTCATTCGATCACCAGCGCAGAGAAGCGCGCAATGCGGAACGTGCACATCGCCTTGTCAAAAGTCTGTCAAGTGATGAGACGATCGAGGTTGACGTCGGCCTATTGCGGATGCTGAACACCATCTTGTTTGAGAGTTTGCCAGGCCGAGGACCGGAACTGGCTGGGCGATTCCGCCGGGGCAGTTCGAGGATCACTAAGACGGCTGCTCGGCGGTTTACATACACCGGTCCACCGCCAACGTGGGTGGCGGGGCTGATGTCAGGATTCATCTCTCAGATTGGACAATGGCTGCGTCACGAAGAGCCTGAGATTGCCGCAGCCCAAGCACACTTTGGCTTGCTCAGTATTCGGCCATTCGTCGATGGCAACGGACGGATCGCGCGGCTGCTCGCGGATCTGATTCTGGCGATACGCCAGTCCGATGTCGACGGAATGATCTCACCGAGCAGCGTTATGCGGAGACGCCGCAGCGAGTACTTTGAGGCGTTGCAGAACTCACAGGGAACGACATTCGCCGAGCAGGTCGATGTCACCGATTTTGTCCGCTTTCACACCGAAGTGATCGCCGACGCAGTTCGACAACTCGAGGCTCGGGCGAACACGTTTCAGCAACGACGACTCGCACTGCTATCCAACTTCCAGTCCGCGATTAACGACCGTCGAGTAGTTGGGTTGAACTCGCTGCAGGAGATCGGTCAGCTTTCCAGCTCTCAATACGCCAAAATTACCAAGTGCGCCCGGCCAACAGCATTTACCGACCTCAATACGCTCGCGGAGGCGTCGCTGGTGGTTCGGCTGGGCCGAGGCAAAGCGACACGCTACGAACTCGCCCCAGAGGTGAGAGTGATGCTCGAGTCGGCTGGTTAGTCTCGGTTCTGCTCATATCATCCAAGCAGACAGCAAAGCCCAGGATTTTGCATGACCAGCACTGACTCACATCTCCTCGACGGCGTTCGCGTGATTGAGATTGGAGATGAAGTCTCCGCCTACGCCGGCAAACTGCTGGCTGGTCTCGGCGCCGACGTGATCAAGGTCGAGCCACCCGAAGGCTGCTCGACACGGAACATCGGCCCGTTCTATGAGGACGAACCGGGCCCTGAGCGGTCGCTCTATTGGTGGCACTACAGCATCGGCAAGCGCTCGGTCACGCTGGACCTTGAGTCTCTGGAGGGTCGTTCCTCGCTGCTTGTTCTGCTTGAGACGGCCGACCTCTTCCTAGACGCGCGGCCCAAGACGGATATCGATATCCACGGTCCAGATGAAGACGCAATCCGCGAGGCGAATCCGGACATCGTGATCGCGCGGATGTCGCCGTTTGGCGACTCGGGCCCGTGGGCCGATTTTCGTGGCTCAGACCTCGTGCACCTGGCGCTGGGTGGCCCGATGATGAACTGCGGCTACGACCCGCAGCCCGACGGCACCTACGACACTCCGCCGATTGCGCCGCAGATGTGGCAGGCCTATCACATCGCCGGCGAGCTGACCTGCATGAATGCCATCGCGGCGTTGATTGACCGTCACCGATCGGGCCGCGCCCAGACGCTCCACACCGCCGTCCACGACGCCGTCGCCAAGAACACCGAGCTCGACTTGATGAGCTGGGTCTACCGACGCGCCCGCTACTTCCGCCAGACTTGCCGTCACGCGGCCGAAGTCGTCTCGCCGCTGCCGATGATCGGTCCGACGAAGGACGGACGCTGGGTCATGGCGCTGCCTCGCGGACGCTCGCAATCGCTGATCGACTTCCTCGACGAGTACGACATGTCCGCCGACCTCAAGGAAACGCCACCAGAGACGGGTGGAGCCAGCACCAGGTCGAGAGGCGAAACAGCGGCGCATTTGCAGGAGGTCTCGCAACGCTTGATCCGCAAGTTCCGTTTCGAGGACGTGCCCTGGCGCGACGCGCAGGACCTCGGACACCTCTGGGCGCCGCTGCGCAAGCCGCACGAGAACGCTCTCGATCCTCACTGGTGGGAACGAGGCAGCTTCTCCAAGGTTGAACATCCTGAACACGAAGCGGAGTTCATCTACACGTCAAGCAAGTGGGTGTCGTCCGAGACCTCATGGAAGGTCGGCCCGCGCGCTCCCCTGCTCGGCGAGCACAACGACGAAATCCTCTCCGAGCTCGGGCCTCCCCCTTTGGGGGAGGTGTCACGAAGTGACGGAGGGGGCCCCGTCAGCCGGCCTGTAGCAGCTCCCCAAGAGGGGGAGTCCCTCTCCCGCTGGGGCACGCCCTTCCCCCTCGACGGCGTGCGCATCCTCGACTTCACTTGGTGGCTCGCCTCAGGCGGCGCACCCCGATTCCTCTCCGCCCTGGGCGCTGAAGATATCAAGGTCGAGTGGCATCAGAACATGGACCTGCGCGTCGGCATGGCGCAGTTCCCGCAGGGCGGCAAGGCAGCTCGACAGGCGCTCGGCGTCAACGAGGGTCCGTTGCCGCCCGACAACTCCACGATCAACCGATCCGGGCAGTTCAACGACTTCCACGCCGGACACCGCGGACTCTCTCTCAACCTGCGCGATCCGCGAGGCCTCGAGATTGCCAAGCAGCTTGTCGCGGTCAGCGACATTGTGGCCGAGGGCTTCTCGCCCGGCGTGATGGAGCGCTGGGGTCTCGGCTATGAAGTGATGAAGGAGATCAAGCCGGACATCATCTATCTTTCGCAGTCGGGCATGGGACAGGTCGGCGTCTACGGTCGCTACCGCACCGTTGGACCGATTGCCGCCTCCTTCGCCGGGATCTCCGAACTGTCCGGCCTGCCTGAGCCCTACGCGCCTGCCGGCTGGGGCTACAGCTATCTCGATTGGTTCGGCGCCTACAACCTGGCCAACGCAATGATGGCCGCCATCTACTACCGCGACCGCACCGGCAAGGGCCAGTGGATCGATTCCTCGCAGGTCGACGCGGGCATATACCTGAACGGCACCTCGGTGCTCGAGTGGTCGGCCAACGGCAAGGTCTGGCAGCGCTACGGCAACCGCTCGCCCTACAAGCCGGCTGCGCCGCATGGCGCATACAAGTGTCGCGACGATGTCGAGTCCAACGATCGCTGGATCGCCTTCGCCTGCTTCGACGAGCCCGGCTGGCAGTCGTTGCGCCGGGTCATGGGAGACCCGGAGTGGGCCACCAGTGACCGTTTCGCCAGCCTCGCCGACCGCCTCGCCAATCAGGACGAACTGGACCGGCACATCACAGAGTGGACCCGCCAGCACGACCGCTGGGACCTGATGCATCGCCTCCAGGAAGCCGGAGTCGCCGCCGGAGTCTGCCAGGACGCCCAGGACCGAGTCGAGGCCGATCCACAGCTCAGCCACCTCAACTGGCTAACCGAGGTCGAGCACTCAGAAATGGGTCCCTGGCCAACCAAAGAAGTCCCCGTCAAGTGGAGCGAAACCCCACCATTCATGGGAGGCCCCATCGATCGGGGAGCGCCGCTCTACGGAGAAGACAATCACTACGTCCTCGGAGAACTTCTGGGCATGAGCTCATCGCAGATCTCAAGGCTGGCCGACGACGGAGTAATCGCTGAGGATCTGGCGAGCGTCTAGTGGTGTTCCGGCTCGGCAGGAAGAGTTGATCGTTCGGGGTGGGATGAATTTTCGTCGGCCTGCGTCGAGTTCCTTGCTGTGGACGGCAGTTCGTGCGTTTTGGCGTTCTGGTTCGTTCGATTTTGTTCGATTGCGATCGGCTTTGGGTGAACGCTGTACGGGGATAAATCGGTGTTTGACGGGAAGACTTGGGGACTTTCAGGTTTTTCGGAGAACTTTTTTCTGTGAGGCGGGAAGGGGCGGAAGTCCAGTGTTTTGCTGAAGATCGAGGATGTAAGGTTTCAGGTTCTTTCAGGTTTTTTCGGGTTTCTTCAGGTTGTGACTGAAAACCGGAGCGCGAAGTGCTCAGGGGAACAGCAGAGTTCGTTTGGGCCGAGTGAAGAGCATAGGTCACGGCTTACTCCGTTCGTGAGTGAGTAACAGAACAAGCGTACTGCCGATAGCAACCTATGAGAGCGGGTCGGCTTGACTTGTGTTGCGGCATCGACACCCGAGAGCTGCGGGAAACGAGACACCGCTGCCGCGTCTCTTGATCTGGTTCCTTAGCCAGGCTGAGTCAACCAAGAGTCTGTGCGGGGCAAGGACAGGGGTTACTGCAACGATTCGTACAGGGCGTCGATCAGGGCGGCGGCTCGGATGTCGTGGGCGACTTCGGTTCCCATTCGGTTCATGGTGTAGCCGAAGCCGATTCCGGCGTCGAGGTCGGCGTAGCCGAGGGAGCCTCCGGCTCCGGGGTGGCCGAAGGCTCTTGGGTTGGGGCCGTACGGGGTAGACTCACCGGTCAGTGCCCAGCCGAGGCCGAAGCGGGTATCGATTCCGATGCAGGTGTCGGGTCCGTTGGCCTGCTCGGTGATGCCCTGCGCCATCGTCTCGGGATTGAGCAGGTGGATGCCGTCGATCTGGCCGCCGTTGGCCGCGCCGCCGTAGATCCGTGCCAACCCCCTTGCGGTGGCATGTCCGTTGGCGGCGGGGATCTCGGCAGCTCGCCAGGCCCGCTGGGAGGCAACTGCGGGGCCTCCGGGATTGAAGACCGGAGGGTTGATGACCGCGACGATGCCGACGCTGTCGGGGTCGCCGAAGAGGTCGCTGGTGGGCGGGAACTCAGCGGCGATCTGTGGTTCGATCACGGTCGAGATGCGGGCATCGAACTCGGGACCGGTGCCGATGTGCACATCGAGTCCAAGCGGCGCGGCAAACTCCTCGCGAAAGTAGTGGCCGATCGAACGGCCGTCGACTCGCCGGATGACCTCTCCGACGAGCCAGCCGAAGGTCATCGCGTGATAGCCGTGCTTCTCTCCGGGAGTCCACCACGGCTCTTGCTCGGCCAGGGCTGTGGTCATGGTCTCCCAGTTGTACATGTCTTCTTGCACGAGCGGCTTTGAGATTGCCGCCACTCCTGCCTTATGGCAAAGCAGCCAGCGGACGGGGATTGATTCCTTGCCGGCGGCGGCGAACTCAGGCCAGTACTCGGCCACGGGCGCGTCGAGGTCGAGCTTGCCTTCTTCGACCAGTCGGTGAGTGCAGAAGGCAAGCAATCCTTTGGTCGAGGAATACACGTTGACGAGGGTGTTGCGGTCCCATTCCCGCTCCTGGTCCGGTGCGTACCAGCCGCCCCAGAGGTCAACGACGGGTTTGCCATTGAGATAGATAGCGACGGCCGCGCCTACCTCTTCGCGCTCGCTGAAGTTGCTCTCGAACGCTTCGCGGACGGCGTCGAATCGTGCGTCGTTCCAGCCGTTGATTGGGGTGGTCATGTCCTGCCTCCGACTCTTGGGACCCCCTCTGCCCCCGCATCAAGTGCGGGGCAGGCTTTCGGCATCTCCCCTCGCGGAGCGCAGGGAGAAAGGCCAGAGCGTGGCACCTCCGACGCTACATGAGCGAGCGCCTACAACGAGGCGTAGATTGCGTCGATGAGGGCACTGACCCGAGGATCCACGTACAGCGCATTGTCCATCTGGTTCATCGTATAGTCGATGCCGGCGTCAGCCCCAACATCATCGAAGCCTGCCGCTCACTCTCGCCGCGTATCGCAGACCTCCTTCGTCTATCGGTCCAATACCTCTTTCAAGATCTCACATGCCCTTTTTCAGCAGCCTTCTAGAACCGCGCACCCGACACGGCCAGTCCTCCGGCCACCAGGGCACTCACGACAAAGCACAGCGCCGGTCTCGCCTTGAGCTGTCCAACCAGCGCTAGCCCGATCGGAACCCATACGAAGAGCAGTACGAGCGACAGCAGCCCGACACCTTCGCTGTTTGTGGCCAGCGCGAAAGTGAGCGTGCCGCCGACCGACGCAATCCACAACAGAGATAACTTGTGGCGGACCAAGACAAAGAATCCGAGCTGCGCTGCGAAGATTGTCGCAATCAGAGCTTCGATTCCACAGCTCTCATGATTACAGAGTTTCGAGCCATGATCGGCAAAGACCGAACCATAGAATATGTATCCGAACAGGGCTACGACGATGGGTCCCGCGATCATCCCGGCCAGGATCGATGTCACGCGCGGGAAGAGCGGCAGCCAGATGACGGTGAACGCGACGGCGAGCGCCGCGCCGAACCAGCGCGGGAGTCCGAATCCGTCCGATCTGGACCCGGGCTGCGGACTGACGAGTGTCCACCACATATAGGTCGCCAGGCCGATGATGCTGATCGCCATGATCAGCGGCAACCATGGGCCGATCCCAGTGTCGCGCAGCCCCCGAATCCGCTCGGCGCCGAACCGCGTCCAGGCGGCCACAAGAGCCGTCAGCGGCATTAAGGCAACCTCAATGACGGCAACCAGTGAGTGGATCCCGGCATCTCCAGCGGGCGCGTGAGGCAGCCACTCTAGCAAGTCATTAGCGCCATAGGCCGCAAGGTACACACCGAACGCATGCGTCGCGGCCAGCACGACTGAAAGGAGAAGCAGCCAGCCAACCAGTTCCTCTGGCCATAAAGGTGGCACTACTTGCTTATTCAAGGAACGGCGGTCTGACATGGGTTTGATCGCTACGGCTTGCAATCTGCAACGTGCGCAGATGGTTCAGACCAAACCCTCCTTCAGCACTTCCCTCACCGAGCGCGGGGAGAGAGGCAAGAGTGTGGCACCTCCAGCGCCAAATGAGCGAGCGCCTACAACGACCCATAGATTGCGTCGATCAGGCCGTTGACACGGGGGTCACCGCTAAGGTTTTGCTGCATCTGGTTCATCGTGTAACCGAAGCCGATGCCGGCGTCGAGGTCGGCGTAGCCGAGGGAGCCTCCGGCGCCGGGATGTCCGAATGCGCGCGGGTTCGGTCCGAGCGGCATGAACTCGGAGGTCAGCATCCAGCCGAGACCAAAACGAGTCTCGATCTGCAGACAAGTATCCGGGCCGAAGGACTGCTCGACCAACGCGTTGTCCAGCGTCTCGGGATTGATCACGTGGATCCCGTCGATGCTGCCGCCGTTGGCTGCTCCGCCGTAGACGCGGGCTAGCGCACGTGCCGTGGCGTGACCGTTGGCGGCTGGGATTTCCGCTCCTCGCCAGCCCCGGCTGGCGGTGATGTTCTGGTCATCGGGACCGCCGAGTGGTGGATTCGAGAAGGCTGCCGCGCCGACACTGTCGGGCCCACCAAAGACGTCGATGATATTCGGCGCTTCGGGATCGACGGGCGCGTCCATCAGTGTTGAGATGCGGCCGTCAAACTCGGCCCCGGTGCCGATGTGCGCATCGAGACCGAGCGGTCCTGCAAACTCTTCGCGCCAGTAGTTGCCGACTGAGCGGCCATCGATACGCCGCACGACTTCGCCTACGAGCCAGCCGTAAGTCAATGCGTGGTAGCCATGTTGCTCACCCGGCGTCCACCAGGGCTCCTGTTCAGCCAGCGCCTCACACATGGTGTCCCAGTTGTACAGGTCTTCCATCACCAGCGGTCGGCGCACGGCGGCCATGCCGGCGCGGTGCGACATCAACCAGCGGACAGGGATGTCGCCCTTGCCAGCCTGAGCGAATTCGGGCCAATACTCGGCGACCGGCGCGTCGAAGTCGAGCAGGCCTTGCTCGGCCAATCGGTGCGCGCAGAACGCGGCCAGACCCTTGGTCGTCGAGAAGACGTTGACCAGCGTGTTGCGGTCCCACTCGCGCTCGTGGTCGGTGTCATACCAGCCGCCCCAGAGGTCGACGACTGGCTCGCCATTCAGGTAGACGGCGACGGCCGCGCCGACTTCGCCATGCTCGGCAAAGTTGGTCGCAAAGGCCTCGCGGACTGCGTCAAATTTTGGTTCGTTCCATCCACCAATCGGTGCGTCGGTCATGGTTGGATTCCTTGTGCTGAATGAGTGTTCGTCTGTCCGCAGGCAACGCTAACAGGTCGGCCAACGAGTAGCCTGACCACGTCAATCTGACCTTGAAAGGACTTCCGAATGCCGAGTATTCCGACTGAAGCTGAAGTGATGGCGATGATGGACTCGCTCTCCAACTGGGGACGCTGGGGCGACGATGATCAGTTGGGCACGCTCAACCTGGTCACTCCCGAGGTGCGCAAGGCTGCTGCAGGGCTGGTCTCGGAAGGCGTTTCGGTCTCTTGCGCCTGGGACATCGAGAACACCCATCAGCCTGACCATGCAATGGGCACGCCGCAGCGGTTCATGGTCGCGACCGGCGAATCGGCAGCGGCCATTGCTGAGGCCGGCGTCTCGCGCATGGGCGGCGCAATGGAGTTCTTTGGGCTGGTCTATCACGGCTACGCGATCACCCATCTCGACGGCCTCTGTCACATCTTCTGGGACGGCAAGATGTACAACGGCCAGCCGGCGCGCCTGGTGAATGCAACCGGCGGAGCAACGAACCTGCCGATCACCGAGCTACGCGATGGCATCGTCACGCGCGGCGTGCTGTTGGATGTGGCAGCAGCCAAGGGCGTCGACTGGATGGAGCCGGGCGAGGGCGTCTTCCCCGAGGATCTGGAAGCGGCTGAAGAGCGGCAGGGCGTCCGCGTCCGCGAGGGCGACGCCGTCCTGCTGCGTACGGGCTACGGCAAACGCAAGCGGCAGGTCGGACGCGAGGCGCTGCTGGAAACCGGCTTCCCCGGCTACCACGTCGCCTGTCTGCCCTGGCTGCACGAGCGCGGAGCAGCCGTGATCGGCGCCGACACCGCTACCGATGTCAACCCATCGGGCTACGAAACGCTGGGCATACCAATCCACGCGGTCGGAATCGTGCACATGGGACTCTGGCTGATGGACAACATGCAGCTCGAGGATGTCGCTGAAGCTGCAAACCGCTACGGCCGCCACGAGTTCCAGTTTGTGCTCAGTCCGTTGAGGATCATCGGTGGTACTGGCAGTCCGGCGAATCCTCTGGCGATTTTCTAGACAGCATGTCAGCTAGTAGGTGTGATTGAGTTTGCTCCCCCCGCTTACGGAGGGAGATGTCACGCAGAGACAAAAGGGGGCGGAAGGGGAGAGACCCCCTCAGCCGCTTCGCGACAGCTCCCCCTGCAAGGGGGAGCAAATGGGAGTGCTAGTAAACCTCTGATGCGATTTCGCGCTTATGCGTTCGGTGTGATGTGCACCTTGATTGACTTCGACGACTTGTTGAGCGCAGTATCGAAGGCTTTGTTGACGTCGTCGAGACCGTAGCGGTGTGTGATTAGCGAGCGCGCTTCTTCGGTGCAGCCGGTGAGAACTTCCAACGCCTGCTGATAGTCGGGCGCTCGACCGCCGATGGCTCCGTAGGTGACTGCGCCGACCATGGTGATCTCTTTGCCCAGCAGCGTGAGCGGGTTGAAGCCGGCGTTGTCGATGGCGAAGACTCCGAGCACGATCACACGTCCCAGCCGACGGACAACGTCTACTGATTGGCGGATGGTGTCAGCGTGGCCGCCGACGCATTCGGCGACGACGTCGATGGCGTCGTCTCGGGTCAATTCTTCCAGTCGCTGTTGGCCGGCCTCGTCCTCGCCGATCACTTCGGCAGCGCCGAGTTGGCGCGCTGACTCCTGCTGATGTGGGTGTCGGGCGAGGACGATCACGTTGGCTCCGGCGGCCTGGGCGGCGAGCTGGGCAGTGAGCCCGATGGTGCCGGCGCCAATGACCAGAACGGTCTCGCCCTGTCCGAGCGTGGCCATGTTGTAGCCGTGGACTCCGCAGGCCAGCGGTTCGGCCATAGCCGCGACTTCGCCGTCGATGCCTCGAGGCGCTTTGAAGACCGCCGGCGCCGGGGCGAAGACGTCCTGGGCTATGCCGCCGTCCACCGCGATGCCGATCAGTCCGCCGGCGACCTGGCACTGGTTGTAGTGACCGGAAATGCAGTGTCCGCACTCGCCGCAGCGCAACAACGGCTCGACGCCGACAACATCGCCTTCTTTGACGTGATCGACGCCTGCACCGACGGCCGAGACAATGCCACCGATTTCGTGGCCTGGCGTTCGCAGTGAGGTTGGCTCGAAGTCGCCTCGGTACCAGTGCAAGTCGGAACCGCAGATACCTGCATTGACGACCTGGACGCGGACTTCGCCCTCGCCGGGCGCTCGCTGGGGATCGTCGTGGACGCTCAATGATCGGTCGGTATTCCAGGCAGCGCGTCGCATTGTCGGCTCCAATCGGCTGCATTCAGGCATCTGCCCGTGCGCCGCAAGGCTAACAGTCGGCTATGTAGTCCGAAGTCTCGGTCCGAAGGGGCGGTCCCAAGGCATGGTGCGATTGACTCCTGCCGATAGGCTGACTTCTATGCGCCCAATTGTGATGCTCCTGCTGGGATTGCTCTTCGCGGCGTTGGTCGTCATGGGCTGCAGCGGGGACGAGCGCGAAGAACGCCAGGCGGAGGAACAGGCCCAGACGGTTTCTGTTGAGCAGCAAGCAGACGCAGCAAAGCAAGAGACGCAATCGCCGGCGCCTGAGCAGTCGACTGGGCAAGATCAAACTGAGCAAGTCGCAGACACCGCCGATCAAGGCCAGCAGCAACATGCCGATCAGCCCGATCAGCCCGATCAGGCCGAGCCGGCGCAATCCGAGCAGCAAGACCAGCAGCATGCACAGCAGCAGGCACAGCCTGAGGAAGAAACCAAGCTCGTAATCGGTGTGGACAGACCGGCGACGTTGCTGTTGCCCAAAGGCGCTGATCGGGCGGAACCGCGACTGCTCATCGTCCTGCTCCACGGCTACGGGAGTAATGCAGCAGAGGCCGATGGCTACTTCCGCTTCTCTAGTGAGGTTGACAAGCGTGGTTTTGGGTTGCTGCTTCCCAACGGTACCCAGGATCGCAACATCGCTCGCTTCTGGAACGGCACACCCGAGTGCTGCGACATTTTCGGCGCTGAGACCGACGATGTTGGCTACATCAAGTCCCTGATCGATGAGGCGCGAACCATCGCTGCATTCGATCAGGTCTTCGCCGTCGGACACTCCAACGGCGGGTTCATGGCCTATCGCCTGGCCTGCGAGGATGTTGAGGGCCTGACAGCCATCGTCAGTCTGGCTGGCGGCGCACACTCCGACGGGGCGGAATGTCGGGTACCGACGCCGCTCTCGGTGCTGCAGATTCACGGCACCGAGGACGCACTGGTCCTCTATGAAGGCGGACGGTTGCCAACACATCCCGATCCTCATCGCAGACCCGTGCCGAGCGCCAAAGGTTCGGTGCTGCGATGGGCGGAACGTGCCGGTTGCGACATCGAAGCCGCCGAGAAGCGACCGCCAATCGACACCGACTCGGCAGTTGAGGGCGACGAAACCACGGTCTGGCGCTGGTCCAGTGAGTGTGCGGATGGTGTGGTCACGGAGCTCTGGACGATCGAGGAAGGTGGCCATGTACCGATCGTCTGGGATACGCAGTTCACCGAGGGAATCCTGAAGTGGCTAACCGAGCGTTATGAGGGTCTGGGTGCGGCTGACGAGTCGTTATCTGAGATTGAGCAACGGACCATCGGCGGAGAACGCATGGTATCGCTGATGTTCCCTGCCGACCGTGGTGCAGAACCGATTCCACTCGTCGTCTCGCTCCATGGATATGGCAGTGATGCCCAGGCGCAGGACTGGTTCTTCGGACTGTCGGATCGGATCCTGCAGTACCACTTTGCATTGATCACGCCTCAGGGCACGGTCGATCAGGCTGGCAACCAGTTCTGGAATGGGGCTGACGGCTGCTGCGACTTCTACGGCAGTGGATTTGATGACTACGCCTGGATCACCAGCCTGGTCGAGGAGGCCCAGGAGACAGTGAATATCTCAGGCGTATACGTCGTCGGATACTCCAATGGCGGATTCATGGCCTATCGGCTCGCGTGCGACGGTCTGGATGGCCTGGTCGCGATCGCCAGCCTGGCCGGCTCGTCCTATGGCGATCTGGAGCGCTGCGAAGACGCAGGCCCCATCTCCCTGCTTCAAATCCACGGCACGGATGACATGCAGATCCCATACGCCGGCACGCTCGAATACGCTGGCGGATATCCCGGCGCTGTGGAGCTGGTCGACCGTTGGGCAGGGCGAGCCGACTGTCGGGATGCGTCGGCGGAAGCGCTCGCCAACATCGATCTGGAGCGTGCTATTGATGGATCCGAGACTTCCGTAGAGAGGCGCCGAGCAGGCTGCAGCGATGGAATCACGATTGAACTGTGGACGATCGAAGGTGGAAACCACTTCCCGGACTTCCATGAGGACTGGCCCGACCATCTGCTCAACTGGCTGTTCAACGATTCGCGGACGAACTAGCGGTCGATGCTGCGCAAGTTAGGCATCCTCGGTCTCGGCGTTCCGTTGATCGCAATCATCGTCGCGTTGGGCTACCTGTTTTTTTTCGGTGAAACCGAGCCGACCTTTGAGGACGCCACACAACAGCTAGCGTCCGATCACACGGTCTATGGCCTCGATCTGGAAGGCCGCCGCGCTGCCCTCGTCGCACCATTCGGCTCCGATCCTTCGCAGGAACTTCCGTTGATCATTGCGCTTCATGGTTACGGGTCGAATGTTTGGGAGCACTCGCAGTACATGGGCCTGATTCCGCGAGTCAATCTTGATCGTTTCCTGTTGCTGATGCCCAACGGCACGCGAGACAGCGATGGCAATCGCTTCTGGAACGCCACAGACTACTGTTGCGACTTCGAGGATTCGGAAGTAGACGACGTGCAGTACTTGCGCTCCCTGATCGACGAGGCGTCGGAGCTCGTCCGTCTCGGTTCGATTTACGCTGTCGGGCAATCCAACGGAGGATTCATGTCGTTTCGACTCGCCTGCGAGAGCTTGCCAGGGCTGGCAGGTATCGTCTCGCTCGCCGGAACCACGTTCTCCGATGAGTCGCGTTGCGCCGATGCCGCGCCCGTCTCAATGCTGCAGATCCACGGCGACGCGGATGACGTCATCCTTTACGACGGCGACGAATACCCGAGAGCTCCCGAAACCGTGATGCGATGGGCGAGGCGACTGGGATGTGACTTCAACAACGCCGAAACGTTGGATGACATCGATCTTGACGTCGCGATTCAGGGCGTTGACACAAGGGTTGTTCGCTATCGTCAGGGATGCGCCGAGGGCGTAACCATTGAGCATTGGCGCATTGTTGGTGGCGAACACACACCCACGTTCGACTCCGAACTGATTGGCGAACGAGTCGTCGGCTGGTTGCTGGAAGAGGCAGGTCGCTGATGAGCGATGTGGAAGCAGCACTTGCAGCTCTTTCGGTCGAGTACGACGACTATGTGGCAGTCGCAGTCTCCGACCAACTCAATCCGGATTTGGCTTCGAGACTCGTCGGGTTGATCTGCGATCGGTTGGATCAGGTCGGCGTTCCGCTGACTCAGCGGACATGGATTGTTGCGACCAGGGGTGATGACTCAGCCGCCGCGGGAATCGCCGCAGTAGTTTCCGATGTCAGCGGGGCCGCGCGATTGATCATCCACGATCCGCGAGAGCCGGACGATTTGATTTTTCAGCGACGTATCCCTGGTCAGCGACGCGGCGGGATCTACTTGAACGCTGCTTGGCAGTCGGCCAGTGTTCGAATCGGTTGTGGCGACGCAGGTGACCTCGTGGTTGGCCTTGCCGCCTGGTTCAACGCGCCCGGACAGGTCCAGCCCGAGGACCTACAGGCCAATCTGACTGTTGGTTGAGCGGCACGGCTAGGGCAAAGACTTCAATCGACGTAGCGGCGAAGCAACGGCGTGAAACCGGCACGAGTGAACTCTTGATCGGCTGTGAGGATCGAGGTGATGCCGTACTCGCGCATAATCAGAATCGCAACGCAGTCCTGCAGGGAGAGTGAGGAGTTGGCAAATTCGTTCCCGTACGCATCGAGTGCGCTTTCCATCAGACTCCGGTTTTGGGTGACGACGGTGTACTGAGAATCATGCGTTAGTTGTCGAAGCTGCATGGCGAGCCGCGATCGAAATGACCTAGAAGCACGTGCGAAGTGCGCAAGGGTTTCGCTCAATATGCCGTGTGAAGTGACCAGACGTTGATGCGGATGCAATGATCTTGCCGCCTGGCGTGCAGCTTCGCCCCAATTGTCGTTTTTCGCGTACAAGGCGATGAAATGCACACTGTCAACGAAGATCGGCTCTGGTGGAGTCACGGAGATGGACGAGGTAGGAGGAACTGATCGAGATACTCTGCGAGCTCCGCGCGCAGATCATCCGATAAATCACCTGGTTCGACGACGACTTCCAGCTTCTGCAGCAGTTCCTGCACGGTTTGCCCGTCGTCCTCCATAGGCGCGATTGGCACGTACCAGTCGGGGCGCTGGCTTGCGTCCCCAGGGTCTGTGCCGTTTCGGGTGGGCTTCCTGGACATTGTCATCTCCAGGCTCAATGGTACCCGTCTGACTTATCCCCTGGGCAGGCCCAGACCGCGTGTCGCGATGATGTTTCGCTGGATCTCGGAGGTTCCGCCCTCGATCGTGTTCGCGATGCTGCGGATGAAGGCGTAGGCGTGTCGGCCTCGGCGCGGCGCGTCCTTGCCCTGGAGCTGGCCGTGCAGGCCCAGCACCTTGACGGCGGTGCTCTGGATGCGCTGGTTCAGTTCCATCGCGAACAACTTTGCCATCGAAGCCTCGTGGTTGGGAATGAGGCCCTGGTTCTGCATCGAGACGATCCGGTACGAGATCATCCGCGCCGTCTGAGTTTCGATGTAGCGGTCGGTCAGGGCGAGCTGCGTCTCGCGCTTGTCGACGGTTGAGACACCGCCTCGGTTGTCCTTGGCGTAGCGGATGATGTCCTCGACCGACTGCTGCATGCCGACGGCCGAGCCGATGCTGGAACGCTCGAAGTCGAGCGTGGTCACAGCGCCGTACCAGCCGCGGTTGACCTCGCCCAGGACGTTGTGCTGCGGGATACGGACATCCTCGAAAAAGACCTCATTGAACTCGTGTGTCCCGGCCATATTGACCAGCGGTCGCGTCGAGACGCCCGGTGAATGCATGTCGAGGACGAAGTAGGTAATGCCTCGGTGCTTGGGCGCATCGGGATCGGTGCGGGCGAGCAGGATCATCCAGTCCGACTTGTGTGCACCCGAGGTCCAGATTTTCTGTCCGTTGATGACGAAGTCGTCGCCGTCCTTGACGGCTCGAGTCTGCAGGGAGGCGAGGTCGGAGCCCGAACCCGGCTCTGAATAACCCTGGCACCAGATCGCGTCTCCACTAAGGATCGGCGGCAGGTGCTCTTCCTGCTGCTCGTCGGTGCCGATGGTGATGAGCGTCGGACCGACCATGCCGATGGCAATGCCGCCGGGTCGCGGGGCGCGGGCTTCGGCCATTTCTTCGTTGAAGATGAACTGCTGCATCACCGGGAGACCGGCACCGCCATACTGCTTGGGCCAGGCGGGCGCGATCCAGCCGCGGTTAGCAAGTTGCTTCTCCCACTCGCGTTGGGCGGGAGGGCGATCAAACGCCTGCGCTGCACGAGCTTCCTCGCGCATCTTCGTTCGGCGCGGCTGGAACTCGTCCCTGATGAACGAGCGCACTACGCCGCGAAATTCGGCTTCTTCGGTGTTGTCGTGGAAATCAACCATCGTTCGTCTCCATCTCGGGGGCGTTCACCGCAGCGTATCTCACCGAACGGGTCGTGCGGCTAGAATTGGTCAATGGTACGCAAACGCATGCTCGAAGAAGACGCCCGACGCATACTCGGCGGCTCGCCGGTCGCGCTGGTGACCACGAATTGGCGCGGAGTCGGCAATGCAGCGCCGATCGCCTATGTGATGCCGGTGTCGGTCAATCCGCCCCTGGTCGCGGTCGCGGTGCATCCGTCTCGCCGAACTCACGACATGATCAAATTCGGCGAAGAGTTCGCAATAAACATTCCCTCCAAGGTGCTACTCAATCACACGCAGTGGCTGGGTATGGTGTCGAACACGATTGGCGACAAGATTGAGGCCTCTGGCGTGCCCACGTTCAAGGGCAAGGAGATCGATTCGCCGCTATTGGAAGGTTGCCTCGGCTGGATTGAATGTACGTTGCACGATTTCTACACCATGGGCGATCATACATTGTTCATCGGCAAAGTAGTATCTGCCCAGGCTGACACCGATGGGTTCGACTTCAATACCGGCATGTGGTCGCTTGACGATGATGAGTACAAGCCGTTGATGTACCTCGGAGGCCGCAGATATAGCATTCTCGATGATGGCTTCGATTCCACCGTTGAGCAACGTCCAGTTGAGCAAATGATCGAGGAAGGTATCGGTCGTGAACTGGAAGAGGCTGAGGCTGAACGACGTATCAAGCGCGAAGAAGAAGCAGAGCGGCGGGAAGATGCAGAACGACGTGGAGAGTCGGAGCCTGACTCCTCGAGCTTGCCTCGTGAGCTTCCAGATGCCTAGGACAGGCATCAGCAGAGGGACTGCCAGCGTGTTAACGCTGGGGCTTCTAGGGATTTCGCTGTTGGTAGCGCTCTTGACGTTGCCGGGATCGGTCAAGCCTGGCGTTGCTCAGACTAGCGATGACGACCTGAGCGCGCGCATCGTTGCTCGAGTTGTTGAAGGCGAGCGCAGCGAGTTTGGCCTGCGTATTGGCGAGCGAACTTACCTGCCTGACCTCCGTTACCTATCTCGGAACACGACGAGTACGAATTGGAGAACGAGTTCCGAGATTGTCATCGCCGATGGCCGGACGCTGTTTGTCCGCGCGCGGCAACTGGATGATGGACGCACGGAACTTGGCCTCCGCGTCGAAGGTGTCGACGATGATGTGCTACCCAGGCTGAGATTCATCCCGGCCGACATCGATCACGGACGCTGGCTAGGAAGCACTGCGGTGACGATTCCGCATCCCCCGAGATTGCGAACTGTCACGGTCAAGTCGCCCCAACTCCTTGGGCTCGGTAGCAACCATAGTTGCGCAGTGATTGCCGATGGGACCATCGAATGCTGGGGATCGCATGAGTTTGGTCAGAACGATCCGCCGGAGGGCAAGTTCCTCACACTGACTGCGGATGCAGGTCACAATTGCGCGCTGAATGTTGGCGGTGGCATCGTCTGCTGGGGCGACAACAGCCTGGGTCAGCTAGATGCGCCCGTGGGACGCTATGTGGCGGTCAGCATGGGCTCACTCCATGGTTGCGCCCTGGACCCCAGCGGCTCGATTGATTGCTGGGGAGTGGACCTCTACGGACAGGCCTCGCCGCCGGACGGGACGTATGTTTCTCTGAGTTCTGGTCCGGGCCACAGCTGCGCACTTTCAACGTCTGGTGAAGTGGCATGTTGGGGCGACAATCTGTTTGGTCAAACCGATGCTCCCAATGGACGATTCGTCGCCCTTGATGTGGGCGGCGCTCATAGTTGCGCCCAGGACAGCGAAGGCGCGATCCACTGCTGGGGCTATGGCGGCGACGGACAGTTGGACATTCCGCCCGGAGCGTATGCGAGCTTTGTAGCAGGAGACTGGCATACCTGCGCAATCGATGGCGATGGCGAGCTCGGTTGTTGGGGCTGGGACGGTCATGGTCAGAGCAGCCCGCCGCCAGGGAGCTACTCAGCAGTGGGCGCCGGCAACGCGCATACCTGCGGATTTACGAGTGATGGCACCGTTCGCTGTTGGGGATCGAACGGCAGCGGACAGACGACGTCGCCCGGTGGGACGTTTAGCACTCTTGTCGCGGGAGCGTTGCACACCTGTGCGTTGGACGAAGATGGCAGCGCCTCTTGCTGGGGATCGAATGGCGATGGTCAGTCGGACGCACCTGCCGGATCGTTTGTCTCGATCGGTCCCGGCCTCTCACATACTTGCGCGGTTGACCAGGACAATGAGCTGGTCTGTTGGGGTTGGGACGGATACGGACAGACCGACGCGCCGGCCAGCGAGCTGCCCGAGGACGCATCGAGATTGACTCCATTCAGAATCGGCGAGAGTGACTGTGATCGCGATGAGTTCGGCGCCTTTAGTCGGGACACCTGTTGGGGCACGGGAGAGGGATCGGCGCTGAGCCCGCCCACCGTGAGTCATTATCAGATGGTCGGCAGCGGAGCCTCATTCTCCTGCGCGCTGACCCTCGAAGGAACAATTGATTGTTGGGGTACCGGTCGGAGCGGACAGCTTGAACCGCCAACAGGTCAATGGCAGAGCCTCAGCGTCGGTTATGCCCACTCCTGCGCTCTCAACGAAGCTGGCGAGGTCTCTTGTTGGGGTGCGAATGCCTTTGGACAGTCGGAAGCGCCCGAGGGTCCGTTTGTGGCCATCTCGGCGGGATACGCACATTCTTGCGCGTTGAACGACGCGGGCGAAATCACTTGCTGGGGCGACGATGACTACGGCAAGCTCGAAATCGGAGACGGCACATACGTCTCCGTGTCTTGCGGTGGAGAACACACATGCGCGATGACCGCGTCGGGAGAGATCTCCTGCTGGGGTCGCGACGTCTGGGGTCAGGCGAATCCGCCGGAGGGTGTCTTTACCGCCTTGACAGTGGGCGCTGAGCACAGTTGTGCGCTGAACGAGGACGGCGAAGTCGTCTGCTGGGGCATCAACAAGTACGGCAACACCGATGTCCCCGAGGCACTGCACCAGCCAGGCGCTGTTGCCGTGGGGACCGGTTAGCGGATTGTCCACTGTGCCCGCTGAGCGCGCCGGCCGGATTGTCGAAAGTGACAACCTTCCGGTCCTGCAGGCGCTGCCCGGCGAGAGTGTGCAACTCGTCTACACCGATCCGCCCTTCAACACCGGCAACGTGCGCACGTATCAACGATTGCGCACGGTCCAGGATGATGACGGAGACCGTTCCGGATTCGGCGGTCGGCGCTATCGGACTGAGCAGGCGTCGTCGCACGCCTACGCGGATGCGTTCGAACAGTACATCGAGTTTCTCCGGCCCCGTCTCGCCGAACTCTGGCGCGTCCTACGACCCGACGGCACCCTGTACTTACATCTCGATGCGCGCGAAGTTCACTATGTGAAGGTCCTGCTCGACAGCATGTTCGGTCGCGACTGCTTTCTTAATGAAATCATCTGGGCGTACGACTTCGGCGGGCGACCAAAGCGGCGCTGGCCGGCCAAGCATGACAACATCCTCGTGTACGTCAAAGACAAAGAGCGATACATATTCGATCAAGATGCGATCGACCGGATTCCCTACATGGCGCCCGGTCTCGTTGGTAAGGAAAAAGCAGAGCGCGGCAAGCTACCCACAGATGTCTGGTGGCACACGATTGTCGGCACGAATGCTCACGAGCGAACCGGCTACCCCACGCAAAAGCCAATGGCACTTGCGGAGCGAATCATCCGCGCATCGAGCGAGACGGGCGAACTCGTCCTGGATCCGTTTGCGGGAAGTGGGACCGTAGGTGAAGCTGCGCTGGCGCTAGACCGACGGTATCTGCTGATCGACAGCAACCCTGAAGCGATTGATGTGATGCGACAGCGACTGCCCGACGCTGATGTCGTCAGACAGTGATGTTGGGCGCGCATTCCTTCATGAACAGGCTCATGGACCTGGTCACCTGATCGTTGGGGACCATCCCGCCCGCATTGCACCAGGTGAGGAAGTGCCCGACGCCATATCGAGCGCCCAGCTCCGAGAGTTTGGCCGTGACTTCGTCGGGATTGCCGACTGCACACAGCGTGTCAATGACCTCTTCGTAGCTAGCGTTGCGATTTCGAGCCAGCAGCGGCGGCAGGTCATTAGGGTCGCCGCCGCGTTTGGTCCAGCCCCGGAAGCCGGTGTCGCTGACGACCCTCATGTAGCTCATCAGACTGGTCCTGAGCTCATCTTTGGCCGTTTCCGACGACTCGTGCACGTGTACAGGCAACAGGAGACCAGCGTCGCTGGCAGGAGCGTCGGGTCTTGCTTGCTGGTACATGGCGAAGCGGCGGTCGAGGTCATCTTCGAAGGCGGTAATCGGACTGGCGAAGACGCGCCACTGTTCGTTGCAGGCGCGGACGAATGATTCATCGCTGTTGGCAGCCATTCGTAACGGTGGTCCCGGACGCTGGATTGGCTTAGGCACGACCTGCACGTTGCGGTAGCTGAAGTGGTCGCCTTCGAAGTTCACCGGGCCATCGCCCCAGGCTTGCTGGATCACCGCAAGCGCTTCATTGAATCGCCCGGCGCGATCACCCATGCTGACGTTGAAGCCAGCGAAGTGCTCGGCAATGCTCCCGCGTCCCACGCCATACTCCAGCCGTCCGCCGGAGATGATGTCGACCGTGGCCGCGTCTTCGGCGGCGCGAATGGGGTCGGTCAGCGCGAGCAGGGCGACGCCGGTACCGAGCCGGATCTGCTCGGTCTGCGCCGCAGCGGCTGCCATCGTCACCAGCGGTGAGGGCAGCACCGAGAATTCGCGGACAAAGTGCATCTCGGCGAGCCAGGCGGCATCCCAGCCGATGCGGTCGGCGTGGGCAATCTGCGCCAGCGTGTCGCGGTATCGCTGGGGCACATCCTGACCGTCGGCTTGCGGAAGCTGGAAAAAGAGGCCAAACTCGGCGCGTTCACCAGTCATCGACACTCTCCGCTCCAGCTCACTCAGTCGTCAGGGCAGGCTAGCGCAGGTGCTGGGGACTACTCAGGCAAGGAGAGGTAGACCTCGCTGGTCGAGCCTGAGACGAAGAGGTCGAAGTGAAGCAGCAAGTCGCGCCCGAGGATGGATGGATTGTCCCAGTTCCCCAGTCCAAGGTCAGAATCATCGAGGTTCGACGGATTGGGTTGAACAACGAGAATATCGACATCGAACGGTTCCGGGCTGTCAACCTCATCATGGAAGTTCAAGCTGACAGGGACAGGCAAGACGGCGCTCATGACACCGTCTATACCCGCGACCAGCTCTCGGTCTCCGGGTCGATCGAATTCGAAGTCTCGGAAGGCAGCGCCGAACAACGCCTGGGCTTGCCCAGGAAACAACAAAGTGACTTCAGAGCCGGTGTCGATGAGAAAATCGAAGCTCTTTTCGCGGTCCTCCCACCGGACATTCACCTCAATCGAAGGAGCGTATCGCTCGGGCGGGATCGATTCTGAACGGACCTCGAAATTCAGAAACGCCCCATAGAACTTACGCACTATCGGATGACGCGCCGGTAGCCGGTGTTGATCCCCACTGGCTGCCAGCGAGGAACCATGAACACTGTCTTACGCGTCAACGATTCGAGCTCCTCCATGAACTGGAACATCTCAGAACGTTTCTCAAAAGCGTGGACCGTTCCAGTCCCAACGATCAGTAGATGTTTGTCGGGATGACTACGGAAAATCTCGGCTCCTTGCTCCTGGTACAGCGCACGATTCTTCCGACGCTGCCGCATCATCGCCAGCTCATCTTCGCTGTACTCCCTAGGAGGAAGCGCCTTAATCGCCGGCCGCTGACCTGTTCGCTGCTCCACCACGTCGCACGACATGACTCAGCCTCCCGTATCTCCATTCTACCGAGTTCCTGAATTGGCTAGCGGCGCGTGGGCGCAAGCGGACTACCTATACTCGACGCCAGAACACTCGTGGGATGAGAGGGTTGAGACATGACCACAGCGACCTACACAGTCCAGGATTTTGTCCGCGACGCTCAGCGCATTGTTGACCGGGGCGACTCCGGCGATCAGCAGATTGCTCAGATTGCCGGTCCGCTGGAGCGGTTGATTCAGCGCAAGGATTGCCTGCTCGACTTGCCGGACTGCGACGACGCCGATCCGGAGCAGGGATTCATCATTCATCGCTCCGACAATCTGACCGTCTCGGCGGTGGTCTGGCAGCCCGATTCCGGCGCACCGATTCACAATCACAATGGCTGGGCGATGGAGGGCGTGATCTCGGGTGTCGAGTTCAACCGCAACTACCAGCGCGTCGACGACGGCTTGACACCCTGGCGCGCGGACTTGGAAGAGCTGGAGCCGTCGCTGGTGCCGGCCGGCACGACGACCTATCTGCGCGAGCCGCCGGCGGATATCCACGCAGTGGAGATCAACCAGGGCAAGACCCTCGCAATCCACGTGTACGGCTTGGACTTGCTGAGGCAGTGGCGCTACCGCTTCAACCTCGAGACGGGCGAAGTCGAACCGTTCGGGATGCGGACGCGGCGACAACTGGCCAGCGCACAGGGTGCTAAGTAACAGCCCAACAATCAAGAGGACGTCGGGAGGATCTGATGGGCAAGCTCGATGGACAGGTGGCGCTGATTTCCGGCGCCGCACGGGGACAGGGCGAGGCTCAGGCTCGGTTGTTTGCCAAGGAAGGAGCCGCGGTCGCCCTGGGCGATGTGCTGGAGGAGGACGGTCAGCGCGTCGCCGAGAGCATCAACGACACCGGCGGTCAGGCGATGTTCCAGAAGCTCGATGTGACCGAGGTCTCAAGCTGGCAGTCGATGGTTGAAGAGACCGTGGTCCAGTTTGGTCGCCTGGATGTCGTGATCAATAACGCCGGCATCGCGCGGGTCAAGTTGATCGAAGAATCTACGCTTGAGGAGTACCTTGAAGTGATCCGGATCAACCAGGTCGGCGTCTGGTTGGGGATGCAGGCGGCGATTCCGGCGCTCAAAGAGGCGGGCGGCGGTTGCATCATCAATACGTCGTCGACGGCCGGACTTGAGGGCTACTCGGGTCTCGGCGCATATGTGTCTTCAAAGTTTGCCGTGCGAGGGATGACCAAGGTCGCGGCGCAAGAGCTGGGGCGATACAACATCCGCGTCAACTCGGTGCATCCTGGTCCGATTGACACGCCGATGATCCGCGACCCGCAGATAGCGCGGCGGGACACAGACGACTTCGGTTTGAGTGCGCCAATTCCTCGAGTGGGCCACGTCGACGAAGTTGCCGCGATGATGCTGTTCATCGCCGCCGACGCGACCTACAGCACCGGTTCCGAGTTCGTGATCGACGGCGGCGTTACGGCCGGCTCGATGATCGCGCGAGCCAACGACTAAGTCTTTGCCAGCAGTTCGGCAACAGGGGGAACGACATGGGCAAGCTTGATGGACAGGTCGCACTGATTTCCGGTGGCGCGCGTGGTCAAGGCGAGGCGCAGGCTCGCTTGTTCGCTCGTGAGGGGGCGGCGGTCGCGATCGGCGATGTGTTGGAGGAAGACGGCAATCGAGTCGCCGAGAGCATCAATGACACCGGCGGGCAGGCGACGTTCCGCAAGCTCGATGTATCCGACCAGTCGAACTGGGCGGAGATGGTCGAGCACACGACTGAACAGTTCGGCAAGCTCAGCATCCTGGTCAATAATGCCGGCATCCTGCGCGGTGGGTTGATTGAGACGACGACCGTGCAGGAGTACCTGGAGACCATCAAGATCAACCAGGTCGGCGTCTGGCTGGGCATTCGAGCCGCGATCAAACCAATGCGCGAGGCAGGTGGCGGCTGCATCATCAATACGTCGTCGACGGCGGGGCTGGAGGGCTACTTCGGCGCCGGCGCATATGTGGCGTCGAAGTTTGCGGTGCGCGGTCTAACGAAGGTCGCGGCGCTGGAGCTTGGCCAGTACAACATCCGCGTCAACTCGGTACATCCAGGACCAATCGATACACCGATGATCGTGAATCCAGATACGCCGCGTCGGTCGGACGGCGAGATCGGCACGAACACGGCGATTCCACGACTGGGCCGCGCAGACGAAGTGGCCAAGATGATGCTGTTCATCGCAGCGGACGCGACGTACAGTACCGGCTCGGAGTTTGTGATCGACGGAGGCCTGACGGCAGCGCGGACGCTGCAGATTGGCGACTAAGGCTTCCAATCCGCTTCCCTGCGTATGACCGAAACAAAACTGAATCCCCCGCCCCGCCTCCGAGCGGGGACCCACTTTGGCCAGGCTTGGGCGGCACCGACTAGTTCCTGTCGACCTGACGTTCGTGACAGGTCTTGCTGCCGTGCATGAGCCAGGGCAGGAGCGGGCCCCCGCGCGGAGGCGGGGGCGGTTGAGAGTCCGGGCGTCAGTCTCTCTTGCAGGACGCGGTCCTTGACTCAATCTGATTGCAGTGGTTTAGCGAAGGAGATTTCGTTTCCGTCGGGATCCTTGACGTGAAAATAGCGCTCTCGCCAGGGAGCGTCGCGGGGTTCGAACATGGGCTTGATACCGGCGTTGACGGCGTGGTCATGGAATTCGTCGACATCGTCGACGTAGAAGATGGCTCGGAATCGCAGCGCTTCATCCTGGAGCGTGCCGAACATCAGGTTGAGGTAGCTCTGGCCGGCTCGGTATGAGGTGAAGCCGGCATCAGGGCCTCCGTAGATTTTCTCGAAGCCCAGCGACTCGTAGAACGAGGTCGAGGCGGCCATGTCAGTGACGACGATGGTGACGGCGCTGAGGGCAGTGACGTTCGGCATGGCGACGTTAGCTGATCTTAACTGAGATCAGTGAAGGGGTTGTAGGCGAGCTCCCAGAGGTAACCGTCGGGATCACTGAAGTATCCGCTGTAGCCGCCCCAGAAGACTTCCTCAGGCTGTTTGACCAGCGTGGCGCCGGCGTTGACGGCCTCTGTCATGGCTGCGTCGACTGCTTCTGCCGAAGGCAGATTGTGGGCGAGTGTGATCGTCGGTGTGCCTGCTGAGGGTGGGGCGAATTCGACGTCGGCCTCGTCGGGAAACTTCTCGCGCCGGTAGAGCGATAACCAGGTTCCCTCCATCTCGAGGAAGCAGATGTCGTCGCCGTCGTTGTAGTTCGGCGCGGGGAATCCGAGTCCGTCGCGATAGAACGCCACAGACGCCGCGAGATTGGTTACGCCCAGCGTGATGATGCTGATCTTCGGCTTCATGGAGTCAGCGTAGCGCCGGATTAGGGGGTTGCTGCTTCGACTCGTCGCTTGATGCCATCAAACGTCGTACCGGCGTTCACTCCGTTGACATGAACCCGAGGACCATAGGTAACACCGATCGCCGCGGCATCGCGGACGATCTTGTTATGAGCCTGGCGAGTAGCGGGATCCTCGAAACACTCGGTGAAGCTATCGGCGTCGAGACCGATTTCCCCTGCGTAGTCGATGAGCTGCCCGCGCGATGCGGCACGACTGCCGTCCACCAGGAAGCGATCGTGGATTCGCCAGAACGCAGCGCCGCTCTGCTCGACGGCGCAGACCATCGCGTAACCGACCCGTTCAGACGCTGCACCGAGGTAGGCGATGTTCACGAACTGGAACCGAGCGATGCCAGTCCGGAGGTACTCTTCGATCAAGAGCGGCTCAACCTGAGTCGCAATCCTCTTGCAGTTTGGTCAAAATGGATCGCCGTACTCGACAATCAGCACCGGCGCGTCCGGGTCGCCAACGATGTTGCCCTCGACGATCAAGCCATCTCGATGGCCGCCGCTGATTCGCTCGACACTGGCGCCCTCGTCTGAACTTTCTTCGCCATCAGATTCGTCTGGAGTCGATGGCTCCTCCTCTGGTGTCGGCGTGGTCTCGGGTTCGGGCGGTGGCGCTGGTTCGTCTGCTTCGCCTGCCTGCTCCGGAGCCGGAATCAGCATTGGCGTACTGAAGAGCCACTTGTCGACTGTGGCGTTGCGCGGGAAGTAGCGCTTCGGTGGTAGGAACTGCTGCAGCGGATCCTCGATTCGCAGTCCAAACTCGGCTCGCTCGCCTTCTGCTCGCCGCACGATGATCTTGACCACTGTGCCGTTGGGCAGCTCGATTGGCGAGCTTCGCTTCCACGCACCATCATTCACGCTTGCGGAGAGGAAACGCAGTCGTGGGATCTGCGGCCCTGCGCTTGATCTGATACCGAATTCTATCGAGTCGTTGCTCCGCAACCTGGCCATGATGCGAACGGTTTCACCGTCATCACCGTCGTGACCGCTGGCCGAGGCCAGGCCCGCGAGCGATGCCGCGGCGACCAGTGTCACCGCGCTCAGGAGTACGGTCATGACGGTTCGTTTGATCATCTTGGTCTGATCATATGACAAGGGGCGGAGCCTGAGCTCCGCCCCTTGTGAGGTTCGCCGGAAAGCGAGCGGCGCTAGATTTTCAGCGCCGCCGGCTGGGCCTGGCCACCGGGGAGGCCCTGCGGCCACCAGTGATCTTCCCAGCCTTCGTCGTCCCAGATGTGCTTGAGGTTGGGCAGCACCTGCTGGGCGGTCATCTCGATGTTCGGGATAGCCAGTTCCTTCGGAATCGAACCGAACTGGTTGAGGATCATCAGGTGTCCGACGTGGAGCGTCTTGATGACTTCCTCGAGCTGTTCAGTGACCTGACTCGGCGTGCCGGCAACGATGTTGCCTTCGCGGATCAGGTCATTCCAGGTGATTTCGGAGTTGGCCTTGGACTCGACCATCTTCTCGGCGGTCTTTTCGCCTTCGAACTTCTTGGACTCACCAAAGACGGGCTTGAGGCCCTGACTGCGAGTGAAGCCCTGCTCGATGGTGCGCACGGTGCGGTAGCCGGGCGGGTCGGCGTAGCGCGGGTCGATGTGCAGCATTTTGTTGTAGAAGTACTCGGCGTGCGGTCCGAACTTGTCGGCGACTTCCTGCTCGGTCTCGCCGACGGCGACGAGTTGGAGGAAACCGGCGTGGTACGGGTTAAGCGGCTTCTCGCGCTGCTGCATCGTTCGCCAGAAACCGTCTACGTTCTTCTGACCGGCCTTGTAGCCACCGTAGGAGAGGTAGCAGTAGACGTAGTTGTGGTCGGCGCACCATTCCCACGTCTCAACCGAGCCGCCGCCGGGGATCCAGACCGGCGGGTGTGGGTCCTGGAGCGGTCGCGGCCAGATGTTGATGTAGCGGAGCTGGTTGTAGCGACCGTTGTAGGAGAACATTTCCGGTCGCGTCCAGGCCTGCGTGATGACGTCGGCGGCCTCGTAGTACTTGTCGCGCAGGTGCGACGGGTTGGCGCCGTAGCAGAAGCAGTCGTCCATTGGCGTACCAACGGGGAAGCCGGCGACCAGGCGACCGCCGGAGATGCAGTCGAGCATGGCGAACTCTTCGGCCACACGGGTCGGCGGGTTGTAAAGCGCGATCGAGTTGCCAAGCACCACGATGGCGACATCCTTGGTGCGACGGCAGAGGTTGGCAGCCATCAGGTTCGGCGACGGCATCAGACCGTAGGCGTTCTGGTGGTGCTCGTTGACGCAGATGCCGTCATAGCCGGCGGCAGCGGCGGCCTCGAGTTCGTCCAGACCGTCGTTGTACATCTGGTGAGCTTTGACCGGGTCGAACAGCTTCGAGTCGACGTCAACCCAGACCGAGTTGTTCGTCTCGGCGAAGTCCGCCGGGAGGTCCCGGTATGGCATCAAATGGAAGAATTCAAATTTCATCGCCAACTCCGTTCAGTTCCGTCGTCAGGGTGGTGCGAGGAAGATCACGCACGCTTAGCGCCCGTCCGGTAGGCGGTCTCTGGGGCAAGGTATTGAACGACATGGGTCAGTGTCAATCTGGTCGATCAATGTTCTCTGCAGCGAGTGTCTTGGACTCTCGGTTTGGTGATGATCTGGAGATGCCCCTTGGGTCTTGTGGGTGCGGGGACTCGTTGGAGGAGTTTGTTCGTTTAGCGGTCGGCGTCGAGTGGTTCTTGATTCCTGCCTGCGCAGGAATGACGGAGGGGAGTGACGGAGGGGGATCGCGTGGCGACGGCTGGGGGACGGCTGGAGCTTGTTGTTGTTGATGGACAGAGGTCGTTCGTGATTCCTGCCTACGCAGGAATGACGGAGGGGGAAGGACCCCCCTCTGCCTACGGCATCTCCCCCGCAAGGGGGGAGAAGGGAAAGCAGAGGGGCAGAGGGGAGATCGGGCTTACGCCGGGTATTCCGGATGCGACGTGTCGAGCCAGGTGTCGTCGTAGCGGTGTGAGGCGTGGGCGAACTGGTAGACGTCCTCGGAGTTGTGCACGTAGGGCCACTCGACCTGTGGTGAGATGGCGTTCATCACCGACGGCTGGCCGGTCATGCCTTCGACTCCGTGGTCGGGGTGGACTCCGAGGAAGATCCTGAGCAGTTCGGTCGCGGTCTCTTTGCGCTTGTCGACATCGAGCTCGCCGCGCATGCCCTTAATCATCTCCTCGGCAGGCGGGTAGTTGTACTGCGAGAAGTTGGAGCTGCCGCCAGCGACGTGCGTGATGTTCCATTCACCGGTCGGGTCGAGGTCCTGGGGCGGGTTGGTCCAGGCAGGCGTCTGTCCGGGGTGGGTACCTTCGAGCAGCCGCTGGAGAATGACCGTGTAGGGCTGGATGTCCATCGATAGCGAGACGCCGAGCGCCTGCTCGTACATCGAGCGGACGGTCTCGGTGATACCGGGGTAGGTCTGCTCCCAGACATCGGGCGTGATCCAGTAGAAGGTCTTGGAGTCGCGGTCGATGCCGGCAGCATCGAGCAACTCGTTGGCCATCTGCAGGTCTTCATCGCGGTTGGGCCGGTAACCGGGCCAGGTGGCGAGTTCGTCGGGCGGGACGGTCCAGGCCTGGTTGAACCAAGGCGCCTGCGCGATCGCGCTGATCTTGGCCGAGCCGAGGTAGACGGCATCAATCAAGAGGTAGCGGTCGGTGGCGACATGGAAGGCGTAGGCCAGTCGTCGGTCGGCCCAGGGGTTGCCTTCGCCGTCCTCACCGGGCCAGTCGGAATTGAAGTTGTAGCGGATCTGGATGGTGAAGCCGAATGGGACATCGAACGAGTTATGCTCGGGGAAGTCCTGCTGGATGCCCTCGACCTGCAGGCTGGACAGCGGGAACCCGCCGATGTCGATGCCCTTGCCGCGATAGGCGGCGTCTACTGCCGTGGCGTCGAGCAGGTTGGTGAATTCGATTCGATCGAGGTAGGGCAACGGTCCGCCGTCGGCGCCGTTCTTCCAGTAGTTGGGGTTGGCATCGAGATTGATGCCGAGGTCAGGGTCGTAGTCCAGCGGGATGTACGCTCCTGTGCCGGAGGAGAGTTCGACATTGGTCTGCTCGTCGCGCCAGCGGTTGCCGAACTCGGAGATGGCCTCCGGTGAGGTGATCCAGGAGAACGGGCCGAGGTGCGCGCCGAGATAGGTGGAGTCTGGCTCTGCGGTGGTGAACTTGATCGTCGTCTCGTCGACGACTTCCATGGTGTCGGTCTGCTGGTACTTGCTGGCGGAGAGGAACGACGTGTCCTCGACGCCGTCGGCGTCGACCGAGTCGATCTGGCGCTGCGCGTTGAAAGCGATGTCCTCGGCAGTGACTAGCCTGCCGCCCTCGGTTGGGTAGCGGTCCCAGAAGGCCGCGCCCTGGTCGACCGAGAAGATGTATGTCGTGTTGTCGGGAATCTCAGGCAGCGACGCGATGTCGCTCTGCATGAGCCCCTTCTCCTTGTTCTGCCAGCGGATGAGGTAGTTCATGTAGAGCCCCATCCAGAACTGGGTGGGACCGAAGACGCCGCGGTGCGGGTCGAAGTAGTCGTGCGTGGCGGCGGGGGTGGAGAAGCGCAGCGTGCCGCCACGGGTCAGCCCTGAGGTATCGGCAACCGTCTGCTGCTGGTCGGCCTGGTCCTGCTGCATCTCCTCCTGCTGGTCAGCCTGGGCCGCCTGTTGGTCGGCCTGTTGATCCTCCTGCTCTTGCATAGCCTGCTGCTGTTGCTGCTGCATGGCCTGCTGTTGCATGGCTTGTTGCTGTTGCTGCTGCTGTTGTTGCGTGGCAGATGCAGCCTGCTGACCGTCATCGTCGTCATCGCCGCCACAACCGACCAATGCCAGCCCGGCTGCTCCGACGCCGGCGCGGGATGAGGCTCGCAACAGAGTGCGTCGACTCAGCTTCCTGCGCTGCATGCGTTGCCAATAGTTGAGTCGCTCTGACATACAATCCCTCGCGTTCATGTAGGTGAACGAATTGTAGGGATTTGGACAAGCGCCGGCGGGATGGTCAGAGCGCGCGGATCTGCAATCGGGCAGCGTTGGCGACCGGCGAAGAAAAGATCTCATCCAGCTTCTTCGCGCGGAAGTCGAAGATGTGCCGCAGTTGGGGCACGACGGCGAGATGAGCGATTGGAGCGGAGAGCGGGTCGATCGGCAGTGACCAATGAACCTTGTCGGTGGCATAGACGCCGTCATCGGTCTGCTGGAAGTGGTGCTCGTGATGCCAGAGCGCATAGGGCCCGGCGATCTGGTCGTCGGCGAAGTAGTGGGGCGGGTTGACCTGAGTGATTTCGGTCGCCCAGGAAACCCGGAGCGGCAGGGCCGGCAGCGGAGTCAGGCGATAGGTGATGATCAGGCCCGGATGAATCGTCGCGGGTGGCTCGCCGGTGACACGGAAGCGCATCTCGGGTGGAGTGATCACCGCAAGGTTGTTGGGGTCGGAGAAAAACTCCCAGGCGGTCGCCAGGTCAGTGGAGAGGGTCTGGGACGCTTCCAGCCTGAAGATTGGCATGTGCTCAGCCTCTGCCTACAACGTACCCAGAACCCCGCCCAATCCGATCAATGCGCCGACGAGCAAATGTAACTGCGCTGTGCGCTTCAGCATCGGATTTAACGCTGCGCCTGAGCGCCCGTTAGCGATCTCACGAGTCAGCCACATGCCCGGTGGCAGGGCGATCAAGGCGATGAAGCAGTAGTAGGGAATCAGGCCGACCGCCGCGAATATGGCAATGCTGACGAATGCGCTGAGGATCAGGGTGACGTACTCGATTCTCGTGTTGCGCTCGCCCAGGATGACGGCAAGGGTCACCTTGTCACTGGCTCGGTCGGTCTCGATATCGCGCAGGTTGTTGACGACCAGGATGGCGGTCACCAGGCAGCCGACGGGCACTGATGCTGCTGCGAGTTCCCAGGTCAGCACCTCGATCTGGACGTATCCGGCGCCCATCACGGCGACGAAGCCGAAGAAGAGGAAACAGATGATGTCGCCGAGGCCTCGGTAGCCGTAAGGAAGGGGACCTCCGGTGTACGTGACGGCGGCGATCAGTGAGGCTGCGCCGATGATCAGGATGGGCCAACCGACGATGATCGTCAGCACGATGCCCACGACCATCGCGGCGGCCGTGACAATGGCGATGCCAATGGTCATCTCGCGCTGCGACAACCATCCCTGGGCGACGGCTCGCGGCGGACCGAGTCTGTCGGGCGTATCGGCGCCACGGCGGAAGTCGGAGAGGTCGTTGGCGAAGTTGACCACGATCTGAATGAGGATCGCACCGAACATAGCGAGAAAGAATCGTCCGACCTCGAAGTCGCCATCGACAGCGGCGATGCCTGTTCCGGCGAGTACCGGAGCAATGGCTGCCGGAAGAGTCGGTGGTCGGACAGCGAGCAGCCAGGCTCGTCGTTTGCTAGGTGTTGGAGGCGTTGCCGTTGCCATGTGAGACCTGTGTGCAAGAGCTCTCTTCTGGGGGAGCTGTCGCGAAGCGACTGAGGGGGCTTTTGGCGGTTACTTTCCCTGTTCGCCAGGCGGCCCCCTCCGCCCTTCGGGCACCTCCCCCAGAGGGGGAGGTCTTGGCTAGGGGAAGCGGGGGTACTTGGAGAAGTCGGGCTTGCGCTTCTCGAGGAAGGCGGTCTTGCCTTCTTTGGCTTCCTCGGAGAGGTAGTAGAGCAGGGTCGAGTCGCCGGCGAACATTTGCATGCCCGAGAGTCCGTCAGTGTCGGCGACGAGGGCTCGCTTGATGAAACGCAGTGCGGTGGGCGACATGCAGAGCATCTCGCGGCAGCGGTTGACGACTTCGAGTTCGAGATCATCGACGGGGAAGACCTCGCACGCGAGGCCCATCTCGACCGCTTCGGCGCCGCTGTACTGGCGGCACTGCATCCAGATTTCGGCAGCCTTCTTGTGTCCGACGAGGCGGGCCAGCAGCATCGTGCCGTAGCCGGCGTCGAACGATCCGACCTTTGGTCCGGTCTGTCCGAACCAGGCATTGTCGGCGGCGTAGGTGAGGTCGCAGACGGTGGCGAGCACGTTCCCGCCGCCGATGGCGTAGCCCGCGACCATGGCAATCACCGGTTTGGGAATTGATCGCATGTAGCGATGCAGGTCCAGCACATTGAGCCGAGGCACGCCGTCATCGCCGACATAACCGCCGTCGCCGCGGATTCGCTGATCGCCGCCCGAGCAGAAGGCTTCCTTGCCCTCGCCGGTCAGGATGATTGCGCCGACGGACATGTCCTCGTGGGCGCGTTTGAACGCGTCCAGCAGTTCGAAGAGCGTCTTGGGCCGGAAGGCGTTGCGCACTTCCGGTCGAGCAATGGTGATCTTGGCGATGCCTTCGGCGACGTCGTAGTAGATATCGCCGTAGTCGTCCGAGCGCTGCCAGTCGGGCAGGCCGGTGTTCTCGATGGTGACGGTTGGTCGTGACACGTGTGACTACTCCTTCGTTGCGTGAGTGCGATTGACGGTCCGAAGCGGCACGCCAGCGCTGCGTAGCAGCAGTCGGCGGAGTTCGGGATAGATGCGGTCGATTGGCGTATTCAGGCGGCCGGCGGCCCAGGCGGCGAGTGTCGATTGGACCATGCCGACCCAGGCTCGGGCGGTGAGCTCGGGGTCCAGCGGCGCGTCGAGCAGCGTCAGTTGTCCTGAGTCGAGCGCTCGGCGCAGTTCGTGGGCGACAAGATCGGTGAATTCGTCCTCGATCTCCGCCACATGTTGATGCGCCGCTGCTGATCCACCAAGCGTTTCACTGACCAGGACGCGTGCGAGGGAACGATGCGCCGATAGCGTCTCAATCAGTGTCGCCAGCGCAGCATCGGCGCGAGTGACCGGGTCGTCTCCGGCGGCGGTCATGGCCCTGTTCACGCGGCGTCGCAGGATGTCGCCGGCGCGACCGATCACGGCGGCGACGAGCGCCTCCTTGGTCGGGAAGTGGAAGTAGAGACCGCCTTTGGACGTGTCGGCCGCGGCTGCGATCTCGTCCATCTGCGCCTCGGCAAAGCCGCGCTGGGCGAACACTCGGGCTGCGGAGTCGAGCAGCAGCTCACGCCGCTCAACGGCTCGGGCCTGACGCGGTGGGCTCGTGGTCATCGGCCGCTCCCCAGAAGCACATCCGAGACAAAACAAATCCGACGCTTCGGTCGGTTTCTGTAACGTACCACCAGCGAGCAGAACGGTCAGCACTGAAACGGTCAGCATGCCCGACGATCCGATAACTCAGGAGCGCACGCGCAACATTGGTCAGATGTTTAGCCGTCTGGTCCCGCACTATGACCGGATGAATCGGCTGATGACAGCTGGTCGGGACGGTCGTTGGCGGACGCTCGCCGTCGCCGCTGCTGAGCCGCGAGATGCGACAGTCCTTGACCTTGGCGCGGGCACCGGCGACCTGAGCGAGGAGTTTCGACGGCAGGGCGCTCGGCGCGTGGTCGGGCTGGATGTCTCTGGCGAGATGCTCATCCGGGCCAGGCAGAAGTACGGAAGCAGCCGCATTGACTGGCTTCAAGGCGACGCGCTGCGCTTGCCGTTTCCGGACGAGTCGTTTGATGCGGTGGCATCGGCGTTTGTGCTGCGTAACTTGCCCGATCTGGCAGGTTCGTTTGCAGAGATGGCGCGTGTCCTGCGACCCGGCGGCCGGCTGGTCGGGCTGGATATCACTCATCCACCGGACACACTCTGGGGTCAGATGCTGCGCCTGGGCTTCGAGCAGGGTGTGACGAGAGTGGCGGGATTAGTGTCAGGAGATCGGTCGGCTTATCGGTATCTGCCAAACTCTCTGAGCGGCTATCCAACGGCAGAGGAGTTGTCGGAAATGTTGGCGGATGTGGGCTTGGTGGATGTGTCGTATCGGAGGTTGTCAATGGGGGCCGTGGCGCTGCATGTGGGTCGGAAGGGGTAGGCGAGAGGAAGTGAGCTGTTTTGACGCCAGCGCAATCGCTGGTGATATTGTCCGCTAGGGTTCCATATCGATACGATCTCCATGCAACTTCTTGCGTATGTCTGCTACATCCTCATATCTGACCTGAAAGTTGTTCATAATGGTAGCGCGTCGGAGAATCGACTGCTCCTGGAATTGCGCTTCAACATCGGCTATGGATCGTAGAATGGCTTGTCTCTGTCGCTGCAGTCCTCTCGCCGTGACACAAACGATGCGCTGGCCTCTGGTCATAGCGGTAAGGGCGGCCTTACGATCGGGTTCGTTCTTGTATTTGTTAGACGTGAGCACTACGAGTTCTCTCGGAAGAGAGTATGTAAAGACTTCTTCGTCGCTACTGCTGCTCAGTCCGAGCGCAATGACGTGCTGAGATCGATGACCCAGGTCCGCTAGGAGGTCCACGAACTCCACGGGCACCATTTCATCCAGCAGTAGACGCATGCTGTTCCAAGGCCGCTTCGAAGGCGAGCACTCGTTCAACGAGAGACCGAGCTAGTCGATATGCATCGGCAATTGCGTCAACTGAGTCACCTGCCCGATGAAGCGATGACAATGCTGCTGTTTGCAATCTCCTGCCTTTGAGGGTGGGCGAACCGCCTAAGACCTCCGGTCGTATATCTATGATGTCGGCGTATTCCTGGAGTCGTCCCAGAGGCCAGCTGTCCCGGAGTTCGCGTAGACATTCGATGGATGAGACTCCATCAGGAAGCCTACTGCTGAGGTGTTTGGCAATCGCTTCTTCATCGAGAGGTGCAGAGGTAATGAAATCGAAGGCGGCGCTTTGTTGGTCTCGTTGCGCGGTATGCGCACGACCGTCAGCGCGCTTGACGATGGCGCGCTGTCCGGCGACTGTAGTTGGCAACTCAAGCTGCGCTTCGATTACTTCGCAATACTCATCGAGAACCGATCGTAGTCGACGCGGCTCCAGCCCATGCGACAGAAGGAGAGCCGCCAGTCTCGCTCGCCGATAGTCGTCCCAGCTGTAGGCAGAAGGCGCTCCTCTCCGGGGGGGAAGCGCACTTGAACAGACGACTCCCGAGCGCCGCCACAGTTTCAGTTGATGGCGAGTTACGCCTGATAGAGCAGCGACCAATCGGGCTGACATTGCACCCATGTCTTCCGGTTCGTTGGTCATGCTGCTATCCAAGCTTCAGTCGCCTGATTCGCATTCTAGGCGCGTCATCTGGCCTCGGAGGTTCGGACTCAAGCGCTCTTGGAGCCTTCTCTATCGCTAGTCTGATCCTGGCGGTCAGTGGTGAAGGCCATTTGGTCGGCTGAGAGGCTCAGCGCAATGCGTCTAGGCCGAGTATGGCGCGGTTGCTGCCCTTCACCAGTCTGCCCGCCCATGTCGTTGCCGGGGCTTGCGACGACTCGATCCAGTCGCAGGTTGCAACGCGGAATTGGCCGCTGGCGAGCGGTGTTTCGAGTGCTGAGCGCAGCGAGTCCGGGCTGGGCGCCGAGTAGCCCTCCGGCGTTGCCTCGGCGTTAAGCACCAAGCTGAAGCGAGCGTGTGGAGCGGAGAGATGGTGCAGCACGACGACCAGCGCCGGATCGCCGTCGAGGATCATCCGCAGCAGCGCGGCCCAGGGGAAGTAGATGGTGATCCAGTCGGCTGCGCCTTGCAGTTCGGACGGAAGCGATTCTGCGCTCGCCGCGACATAGAGTGCGTTGGGCGCGCCGCCGCGGGCGGGCTTGCGTTCGGCTCGCTTGGCGGCGTCGCGCAGGGCGTCACGGTCGGCGTCGATGCCAATGGCGAGGACGTTGCCATGCTCGCGCGCGAATCGTCGCGGCCAGGCGCCGTCGCCGGTGCCGAGGTCGACCAACGTGGAGGAGTATCGTCCGCGCAATTCGGTGAACTCAGCCTGCGACATTCTCTGCGGGCCGCGGCGCGTGATGATGTCCATGTCCCATCCTCGAATGGCAGACTAGAATCCCCTAGACACTTCGTGCATCACGGATGCACCGACTAGTTTGCAGATCTGCAGAGACAAGTTAGGACCAACTCCCATGCCGACCCCCGCGCGCGTGATCTTTCTTCCTGAGGCCGATGAGCCGCTGGCCATTGAACGCGTTGATCTCCCGGACCCAACCGATTTCCAAGTGGTGGTGCGGCAGTACGCGTCGGGCATCTGCCACTCGCAGTTGCACCAGATGCACAATCCTCGCAACGGCGACCAGATCCTGGGCCACGAGGCGACCGGTGAGGTGATCAAGGTCGGCTCGCAGGTGACCAACGTGCAGGTCGGGGACGTTGTGTTCGTTACCTGGGTGCCGCGCAACGCGGAGACTGCCAAGCGAGAAGTCGACGCGATTGTGGTCGAGCGTCCCAATGGACGCACGGCGACGACGCGCAACGTCTTCACCTGGGCCGACACGACGATCGCCGACGAGAAGTACGTCGTCAAGGTGCCGCAGGACACGCGCCGCGACGTGACTTCGATTATTGGTTGCGCCGTGCTGACCGGCTCGGGCGCGGTCTACAACACGGCCGCTGTGCGCGAAGGACAGAGTGTGGCGGTCTTCGGTGTGGGTGGCGTGGGACTATCAGCCGTGGTAGCGGCGTCCGTCGTAAAGGCAGACCCGATCATCGCCGTTGACCTGGATGAGGAAAAGCTTGAGTTCGCCAAGAAGTTCGGCGCGACGATCGGTGTCAACGCCTCGGGCGGCGACGCGGTTGAGCAGATTCATGCGCTGACCCAGACGGGCGGGCTGACCAGCTTCGGCGAGCCCGTCTCGGGCGTGGACTTCGCATTCGACTGCATCGGCCGCGAGGTCACGATGAATCAGATTCTGCGCGCCGTCCGACCCGGCATCCTTGGCGCCGAAACCGGCGGCACGGCGGTGCTGGTCGGCGTGCCTCAGTCGGGCGTTAGCTTCACCGATGACGACATGCGCGGCATGCTGATTAACGAGAAGAAGTACATCGGCTCGATCGGCGGCAGTTGCCGGCCGGACCGAGACTTCCCGATGTTCCTTGCCTGGGCTGATGACGGAGCCCTGGACCTGGACGCGATGGTCACGGAGCGCTTCAAGATCGGTCAGATCAACGAGGCCACGGCGGCCTTAGAGCAGGGCGAGATCTTCGGCCGGGCGATCATGGAGTTCGACGACTAGTCAGTGGCAAGTAATGCGCTGATCTTGCGGCGCTGGTCCGGAAGCAACCTGCCACAGCTGCGGCGGGCGTGCAGGGTGTCTTCAATTGCAGCGAACATTGCCGCATTGGGATCTTGCAAGTGCTCCCCGAGTTCGCCAATGAACCAGTTGGCAACAGCGCTCCATTCCCACTCCTGAAGCTCATCGTCACTCCAACCGAGTGGCGAAGGGAACGGTCTTGCAACCCGGTGTTGCTCGATCAGCGTGCGAAGCGATTCTTCGCTTCGCCCGCTGCGTAGCGCAATCTCTTCCGCAGTGACGAGGGAACTATCGCTGATGTTTGTGACGGCAATACCGACAACACTCTCCAGGTCTGCAATCGCAGTCAGGATTGCCTCTTCCAGTGTTCCAGCCTGTCGCGAGAACGTGACGTACTCCTGATCGTCTCTTCGACTAAACAAGGCATCGTGGCAGCCAGCACTGTGAAGGTCGTCGAACGCGTCATCCACGTCCACGTCTTGCAACTCCAAGGCAAAGGAAAAGTGCCAAGTGGTCATCTCAGCGTTGTGGCCTATCCGTGGCTGCAGGTCGCCAAGGCTCGCATAATGTCCTTGGCATGATCTCCGGGGCTCCGAGGCGTTGAATCGATTCTGATTCGACACCCCGACCGGCTTCTCTCGTTACACAGCAAGTGACCCCAGAGGTGGCCTCGACGGCTCAATTCTATACGCCATCCAGCGCCTTCAACAGCGCTGAGCACGCGCTCAACCTCCTTCTTCGGATGACGCTCTCTCACCAAACAACGCTACAGGAATCGCTTCATGCCAACAGCAGCGGGATTTCCATCTCCTCGGAGCGCATGCCGGCGTGGTAGCCGTTGAGCGCGGAGACCTTGTTGCCGGCCTCGCCGTAGACGAGGACATTCTTCTTCGCAGAAAGCGCCAGATGGCTGCCGATCCGCTCGGCAGTTAACGGACTCATCGGTTCTGGTCCGAAGAGCTGCATCTCCTCAGCGTCCGCTCGTGTCAGGAGCGCCCAGTGTCGGCCCCAGCGTTCTCGAAACTCGTTCTCGAATGCGGCCTCGCGACCTTGTTTGACGCAGAACATTGGCACCCGCGGCTCGCCGTGCGGGGGTGTGTGAAGCTCGTCGAGCAGCGGATCGTCAGGCAGAAACAGTGACTTCTCGGCAGCCGAAACATACAGCTCGCCGTGGTCCGCGCTGATCGCGATCCGGGCGCGACCATCGAGTTGCTCGGCGATCAGCTCCAGAGCCTGATCGACTGCCTCAAGCGCCCGCAGGGTGGCCGATGCATTGGGTCCGTCCCGGTGGGAAGCAGAGTCGACCATCGGCAGGTATAGATAGTGAATGCCCGGTTCATCCTGCTCGACGATTCTTGAGACGACGGTCGCGGCGGCATCACGTAGGTGGTCGTATGGGTCGGTTGGGGCAGATCCGCGCTGGTAACTGGTGAACTCGCTGTTGGAGATCGCTCGCGGGTGATAGGTGCGGAATCGACCCTCGATTGTGGCCATGCGTGATGGATAGGCGAACGCTTCGCTTGGCCGAATCCCAAATTCCTGCAGCTTGCGCTCGGAGTCGCGCTCGACGAATGGGAGGATCGTGGCCGTGATGTCGTTGCGGTGTAGGTGCGTGTACCAGGCTGGCACGCCGTGCTGAGCCGGCCACGCGCCCGTGGCGAGTGTGGTCAGCGCAGCTGCCGTGGTCGAAGGAAACACTGAGCGAAGCTGAATGCCCTCCGCGCCAGCGATCAAGCCACCTGGGTTCGCCAGCTCGTCAAAGATGCAGCCCAGGCCGTCAACCAGGACAAAGAGCAAGGGTCGATCACGACCGATTCGTTCGGCAAGCTCGGCGGCCCTGGCGTCATGATCGGAGAGCGGAACTCCGCCGATCGAGGCTATGGCGCGCGCAAGATCGACCGTCGAGGGCGGCGCGCCGCCCTCGAACGGATGCAACAAGTCTCCGTCGCGAAACCACTGTTCGACTCGCTCGACATCTGCGGAAGCCACGGCTACCTCGCTCTAGATCGCCTTGGCAGGGTCCGCCCATTGACCGGCGGCGATTAGATCTGAGAGTAGCCCGAACCCGGCGAGGTGACACCTGTGCCAGCCGGCTCTTTGCCGCCCATGTCCCAGCCGAACTCCTTGAGGATTTCCTGGGAATAGGTGACGCGGCCGGAAACCTTGTCCAGCGGCTCAGTCGCGAGCAGCAACGCTGCCTGTGCCATGATCTCGACGCTTTCAGCATCGTTGGGGTCACGGCCCTCCATCAGGCGGTGGTGAACCACACCCGGAGTTGGGACGATCTGAGACGGGCTGTAGCAGGTGACCGAGACGCCGTGCTGATGCACCTCAGAGGCGAGACCCTGGGTGAAGCGCTCGAGCGCGGCTTTCTCGGCGCCGTAGAGCGTGCCGCCGCCGCCGTCGCCTTCGTACGGTCCACGGCCTGGGCCGATGGCCGCAGCCGAGGAGACGTTGACGATCGCACCGGAGCCGCGCTCGATCATGCCGCCCTCATTGAGGCAGAGCTGGCTCATGTAGAAGGGTCCGTGGAAGTTGACAGCGGTCGAGCGTAGCCAACGGCGGACCGGAAAGTCCTTGACCGGGATGAAGTAGGTCAGCGCCGCGTTGTTGACCAACACGTCAGGCGGACCGTAGGTGTCGATACAGGCCTGAACAATGCTGGCGCACTCTTCGTACTCGGACACGTTGCCGGCGACCGCGGTGGCCTCGCCACCGGCGTCGCGGATGTTCTTGATCGTCATCTCAAGCGAACCGGGCAGCGGGTGTGTGCCCTCTTGCACCGTGCGAGCAGTCGCGATGACCTTCGCGCCTTCGGCTGCGAAGCACTCTGCGATCGCGGCGCCGATGCCGCGGCTTGCGCCTGTCACGATGGCAACTTTGCCGTCCATCTTGCCCATGGTTGTCTCCAGTCTGGTGGTCGGGGTCTATGGATTGTGTTTGGAAGCATCATAGCGAAGGATTTCACAAACGAGACTCGGAGCAGTCAGCAGTAGCCTCTGCGCATGGAACGTCCTATGGACCGGGTTGTCATCGTTGGCGCTTCCCTTGCCGGATTGAACGCAGCCGAGTCGCTGCGCACCGAGGGGTTCCAGGGCAAGATCACGCTGATCGGCGACGAGCGCGAGTACCCGTACGACCGGCCACCGTTGTCCAAGCAATTGCTGACCGGAGAATGGGACGTGGACCGGCTGCCGCTGCGTTCAGCGGCAGAGTTCGATGACCTGCAGCTCGATTTCCTCAATGGCCGCACTGCGGAAGCGCTCGATGTGGCGGACCAGAAGGTCCTGCTTGAGGGAGGTGAGCCAGTTGAATTCGACGGTCTGATCATCGCCACCGGTGCCAGGGCATTGGGGCTGCCGTTCGGTCGGCAACTAACCGGGGTTCACATGCTGCGGACGCAGGCTGACGCACTACGCATTCGCGACGAACTACAGGCGGGCACTCGAGTGGCCGTGATCGGCGCGGGGTTTATCGGGTCCGAAGTTGCCTCCTCGGCTCGAGCCCGAGGTCTCGACGTGACGATGATCGAAGCGCTGTCAGCGCCCATGATCGGACCGCTTGGCGAGGAACTGGCTGGTTGGGCCGCCGAATTGCACGCTGGCGCGGGAGTCGGCCTGCGGATGAACGCGATGGTGTCGGACCTGGTCGGCGATGGACAGGTCGAAGCCGTTGAACTGGAGGACGGAACAAGAATCGAAGCCGACACTGTCGTCGTTGGCATTGGTGTGCGACCGAATGTTGAGTGGTTGGCTGACTCGGGACTCACGATTGGCGACGGCGTGATCTGCGACCAGTACTGCCGCGCTGCGCCGGGCATCTTTGCGGCAGGTGATGTCGCTCGATGGCCCAACGGCCTGTTTGGCCCATTCGCCTACTCGGAACCGCAACGGACGATGCGGATTGAGCACTGGACCAACGCCGTCGAACAGGGCATGGCGGCTGCCAGGAATCTGTTGCTGGAGTCGCGTGGTGAGTCGCTGGAGCCCTTCTCGCCGGTGCCCTACTTCTGGTCCGACCAACACGGACTGAGCATCATGGCGTCGGGCATCACTGCGCCGAGAGACAACTTCCAGCTCGTTCATGGAACGCTGGAGTCGAATCGGTTCGCGGCCATCTACGGTCTGCGCGGATACCTGAGCGGCGTGGTCGCAGTCGGTTGGCCGCGCATGCTGCGTCGATACCAGGGGATGATCAGAGATCGGACCACGTGGGAAGAAGCGCTGGCGACGGCTCGCGAGATCGAGGGCTGAGTCAGTCCTCGGTCTGCCACGAGGCGCCACGGCGTTCACGACGCGCAGCTAACGACGCCGCTGCGTCCACGACGGCCTTCGCTGGTCCCAGGCGATTTTGGAAGCTGGTGTAGGTCGACTCGCCTCTCACAATTCGGCAGAAGGCTCCCCAGAACCTTTCTGAGCGGCGGAGGAGTTGGACGTATGGCCAGGGTGTCTGCTGGAAAAGGGCTTGAAGCTGTCGGGCGACTCTGAGCTCCGGTTCGATCTCTGCGAGTACGGCGTGTTCGTAACCCGACAGATCTGAAGCGTCCCCATGTAGGCACTCCAGAGCGGATTGCACTGCCAACTGGGCGCTGCGGATCGCGTTGCCGATGCCCTCACCCGAGAGTGGATCAACGAGGCCGGCGGCGTCCCCGATGAATGCCACCGGACCGTGGAGCAGGGTGCTGTCGGGGTCTCGCAATGGCAGGTGATGAGCGCGGAGGTTGGTCAGGGTTGATCCGTCGAACGACTCACAGGCTGCGTAGAGGCCGAGCTCTCGCTTGAGCGTCGATGCGGCCGCCGGATAGCCTCCCACTCCGACGTTGCAATGGTCCCCCTTGGGAAAGACCCAGCCGTATCCGCCAGGCACGGATCCAAGCTCCAATCCGACGGCGTCGGTCCAGCGATCGCCGGGATCTGCAACACCGCTCGACGCTGCCCTCGCTGCGTTGCCCTCGAGCGCTACAGCGCCCCGTAAGCGCGGTAGACCAAGCGCCCGCCGGACGATGCCGTTGGCTCCGTCGGCGGCGATGATCACGCTTGCGCTGTGGGAGTCGCCGTTGGCCAGCGTCAGAGTGGTGTTGTCGATGCTTCGCACGGCGGAAGCGTCGCGGAACTCGGCTCCGACGCCGGCAGCCTGATCGACCATGTAGGCGTCGAGGCGGGCTCGTTGCGTCATGATTGCGAGCGGGGCGTCGTAATGATGTTCAAACTCCCATCTGCGCTTGTAGCGGACACGAAAGCTGGTGATGGTCTGTTCGGTGACAGGATCGAGCGAATACGGCAGCAGCTTGACCGCTGATAGCAGGACGCCTCCGCCACACGGTTTGTCGCGGGGAAACTGAGCGCGGTCGAGGAGCAAGACCTCGGCCCCGGCCTGTGCGAGGTCGTAGGCCGCGGTTGAACCGCCGGGACCCGCACCGACGACTATGACGTCCCAGCTTCTTGCCACTTGTCCCATCCAGTCTTGAGTCCGGCGGCGATCGGTGCGGCGAAGCAGAAGATGATTGATTCGATTGGCTCACCGAACGCGATGGCCAGGAAGGGCAGCGGCGCGGCCACGAGCAGGATGCCCAGTTCGGCGATTCTGGTCACCAGGTAGGTCAACCCACCAATGACGAAGGTGATTGCAAACTGCCACGGCAGGAATGCTCCGGCAGCGCCGAGGCCGGTCGCGGCCGCGCGACCGCCGTTGAATCGGAGAAAGAGCGGCCACATATGACCGACCATCACGATGCCGCCGGCTGCCATCCACCAGCCGAGTTCGAGTTCCCAGAACCTGGCGATTGAGACGGCCAGCAAGCCTTTGCCGATGTCGAGCACGATGATCACGGCGCCCATGAAGTGTCCGGCGCCCTCGCGAGCGGCATTCGCTGCACCGACGTTGCCATCGCCGACGAGGCGCAGGTCCTGTCCGGTGCGCCAGCGAAAGACCAGCCAGGAGACCGGAATCGATCCCAGCAGGTAGGCCAGGATGAGCGTGACCGCCTCGGGCATGACTGCTCCTTCGGCGGCGGCTCAGACGGCTAGTCGCCGCTGCTGTTGTTTGTGTACACGGGCGTGAGCCAGTGCGAATAGGCGTCACGGTTGCCAATGATCGCGTCGAAGTAGAGCCGCTCAAGCTGGGCAGTGATCGGCCCGGTCTCGCCGTTACCAATTGTTCGCCGGTCTACCGAGGAAATCGGTGTCACGTGGGCCGCTGTGCCGGTCATGAAGACTTCGTCTGCCAACCAGAGCTCGGAGCGGTCGAGCGTGCGTTCGACCGTCTGGATGCCCAGCTCGGTGTCGGCCAGCTCCATCACGGTGTTGCGGGTGATACCGACCAGGATGTTGTCGGAGCTGGGCGGCGTGTAGATCACTCCGTCATTGACGATGAAGATGTTCTCGCCCGAGCCCTCAGAGACGTGACCGTCCTCGTTGAGCATGATCGCTTCGTCGAAGCCGGCCGTCTCCGCCTCAGTCTTGGCCAGGGCGGAGTTGATGTACGCGCCGGTCACTTTTGCCCGTACCGGAATCGACTGATCTTCGGTTCGCCGCCACGACGACGTGACAACATGGACACCGCCGGTTGTGTCGAGGTATGCGCCCCAGGGGATCAGGAAGCAGAGGAAGTCGTCCTCAATGCCGTGCAGGCGCACGCCCAGTGCTTCGGCCGATTTGTAGACCATGGGCCGGATGTAGACATCCTGTCGGAAGTCGCTGCGGCGGACGAGGTCGACAGTGATCTCGCAGAGCTCCTCATCCGACAATGGCAGCTCCATCATCAGCGCGTGGGCGGACTTGCGCAGGCGCTCGTAGTGCTCGCGCATGCGGAACAGGTAGAGCTGCTCGTGCTCGGCGTTCCAATTGGCGCGGATTCCCTCGAATACAGCGGTGCCGTAATGCAAGGCATGGGTCATGACGCCGATCTTGGCGTCGGCCAAGGGCATCACTTCACCTTTGAGGTAGGCCATTTCGGTGCCGGACATCGCGAGCTCCTCGGGAACATGAAGTCAGTGCGAAAGCATTATCCGTCACGATACACGCGGGGTCTGGATGGAGGCGTGGTCAGCGCAGCATTGCCAGCGCACTGCTTGGCAGGTAAGACTTGATGGGCGAATTCGCGTAGTCCCGCTCATTTCTCGACACGATGAATCTTGCGCCGCATGTACGGGCAGCAGCGACCTGCATCGCGTCCTCAAAGTCATTCATAGGCAGTGAGAGACCGAAAACGAGATCCTCGCTGCCTGTTGCTGGCACACCGAGCGACCGCTGGAGTCGTTCGATGAATTCGCGGGCTGCCGCATCGCTCTTGTAGCGGCCCACGAAATAGCTGATATTGGCGACGGTGTGCCAGGCCATCGCCGCCTCCTCCGTACCGCCCTCGATCGCCAAGAGGAGCCGCTCAGAATCAGCAAAGTGAGGTTCGCGAACCAACGCCACGTCGAGCAGGACGTCAGAGTCGATGAGGATCACTACGAGTACTTTTGCTGTAGGTACTCGTAACGGGACTCGCGGTCTTCGGCCTTGTGGGCGGCGGCGATATCGGCCATTGTGGGCGGATCCTTTAGCGCGTTCTTCACCCTCCAGTGCTCAAGCCACTCCCTGCGCCCCGGTTCTGCCAGGAATTCGTCAATCCTTCGCTGTTCCTCAGGGAGCGGATCTTCCTGGAGACGAGCTCCGAGAGCATTAGTGACGTAAACCTCGAGAGAGATCCCCAGTGCTTGCGCGTGTTCTTCGACAGAATCGACCAGCGCGGCGTCGAGACTCACTGACCGCTCGGGGTACTCAGTAGTCTCGGCGTGCTTCTTGCATCGTTTGGTCGTGTGTTCCATGAGTTCAGTTTACGCAGATTCTTCACAGCACCATCTGGGTTTGCGTCACCTGGGCGACCAGTTTGCCATCCGGATTCAAGATTGTCGTCTGCCAGACTTGCGTGCGACGGCCCCGATGCATCGGGCGGCATTCGCCTCTCAGGGTGGTCCCTTCGACTCCGCCTCGGAAGAAGTTTGTCTTTGACTCGATCGTCGTCGTACCGGCACCTGGTGGCAAGTTGGCGCTGGTGCCGACCGCTCCGAGGGTGTCGGCGAAGGCCATGATCGCTCCGCCGTGCATCAGGCCTGGGGCCGTGCAGAGATTTCGCGTGACCTCGATCTCGGCGACGACAAGGTCGGGTGCGACCGACGCGAGACGAACGCCCAGGTGCTCCGGCAGCAGCCCTCGAAACCCTTGTCGGAACGGTTCCGTATCCAGGCCTGGTGCGTCGGTCATCGGCCGATCCTTCCGATTCAGCGGCATTGAGTGAACCAAAACCGCGGGTGGTGATAACGTCACGCCATGAGTGCAACGCCAATCTATCGGGTGGGATCGCGCGAGGTGCGCGTGCTCTCGGACGGCGTGATCTGGCTCGATGCCGGAGCCGTCTTTGGGCTCGTGCCCAAGGTCATGTGGCAACGTGTGACCGGCGAGACCAACGATCTCAATCAGATCCCGCTAGCTCTGAACTGCCTCTTGCTCGAATCCGACGGTAAGACTGTGCTGATCGAAACCGGACAGGGCAACAAAGACTTCGAGCAAACCCGGCGTCGTGGCTGGGAGCCCGATCATGGCAAGCTGATCGACGACCTGGCCCGCAACGGTGTGCAGCCGGCCGATGTTGACATCGTGATCAATACGCATCTGCACAATGATCACACCGGCTGGAACACGATTGAACGCGGCGACGGCGAACTCGCTGTCACATTCCCCAATGCTCGCTACTACATCCAGCGCGGCGAATGGGAAGACGCGATGCACCCCAACGAACGCACCCGCGCAACTTATCTGCCCGAGAATCTGCTGCCGGTCGAGGCGGCTGGACAGATCGATTTCATTGATGGCGAGACGCAGGTCACCTCAGATATCACCGTCATCGAGACGCCAGGCCACACTGCCGAGCATGCTTCGGTGGTGATCGCCAACGGCGGAGAGTCGGCTGTCTATCTCGGCGACATGATCCAGCATCAGGTGCAACTTGAGCGCGTCGCCTGGTTGTCGGCGTTTGACGTCTTGCCATTGATCAACCTGGAGACCAAGAAGCGCTTGATCGCCGATGCGATCAAGAATCGTTCACTGCTGGTAGCTGTACATAACCCGTTTCCGGGTGTCGGTCGAATGAGCGCCGGAGAGCGCGGTCGCAATGTGTGGACCTCGGAAGAGCCGCACGCCGTGGCCGAACTTCGGGACGCAGTTGGGACCGACTAGGGAAGCAATTCAAGAGAGCGTACGAGGACAAGCACATGGCATTTGGCGAACACCCGCTCGGCGGCGGTATGGGAGAGATGGATCCTGCCGAGGTGATGAAACACATCCCCAAGCCGCGGCGCAAGATCTGGCGGCAGGAGAAGCTGGTCGACGACGTCTACCTGCAGTACCGCGACCAGACCGAAGAGTTGCCCGAGCCCGATCTGGTCGAACGCATCTTCCTGGTGATCAGGCGTGGCGAACGCTGCCTGGCCGTTCGGCATGGCGACCGGCACCAGCCCTGGGTGCTGCCGATTCTTGAGTTCGACATCGACCCGCGGCCCGAACCACTGGATCCGGAACTGGATCAGGACGCTCGACGCGCTGCTCTGACGCAGACGATTTCCGCGGTCGTAGCGGACACCTGGCAGGTGCCGATCGTCGAGTGGTCGCAGCACACGCGTGTCCAAATGACGGCGCGAGAGTTGCAGGATCAGGTTGAGGTGGGATCGCGCCGTTACGAAATGGTCGTGATGGCTGAAGCCGGTGAGCCGAACGAATTGGCAGAGGACACCGAGTGGGCACGCCGATTCTTCCCGCCGCGCGACATGAACAAGTTGCTGCGTGAGCGCTACTACGACTACCCAGAGATCGAGCAAGCCTACGAACTCCAGGTGATCGAGGGCGCCAAAGCGAGATCGTGATCATTGCGGTAACAGACGTAATGAGAGCCAGCTAGTAGAGTCATGGTCAATCATGACAACGTGCGCGCCATTGCCATCGAGTGAATCTGGACGCCCCACGGTTTCAGGCCTGATTACGCAGCGTGTGCGCTGGGTACAGGTTGCTGTAGCCGGCGGCCTAGCGTTCCGCGCCTGAGTGATTCGGCGCACGAGGAACAGCCACGGAACCAGCGCCGCCGCCTCTGACCCCATCGCAACCGCCGAACCATCGCGACTAACCACACGACATGATGAATGAGTCGACAACGCTCGGAGATAGCGCCGAGCCACGGTTGAGGAGACTGCCATGCGTCTGACCGGCGCCCGAATCTTGATGGAGTGCCTGCGCGCGGAGGGAGTCGAGGTCTTCTTCGGCTACCCCGGCGGCGTGGTCTTGCCTCTTTACAACACGTTGGGCGAGTATCCCGACATCAAACACGTCCTCGTCCGCCACGAGCAGGCCGCCGCACACGCCGCCGACGGTTACGCTCGCGTCGCCGGACGCACCGGCGTATGCCTGGCCACCTCAGGTCCCGGCGCGACCAATCTCGTCACTGGTATCACCACCGCCTACATGGACTCCGTGCCCATGGTGGTGTTGACCGGGAACGTCGCGCGCGATCTGATCGGTCGCGACGGCTTCCAGGAAGCCGACATCACCGGTATCACGCTGCCAATTACCAAGCACAACTACCTGCTGATGCGCGCCTCCGAGATTGCTCCGGCGGTCAAGGAAGCGTTCCACATCGCCTCGACAGGCCGCAAGGGTCCGGTCCTGGTCGACATTCCCAAGGATGTATTCATCGAAGAGGCCGAGTGGGATGGTTATCCCCAGGGCGTCTCGCTGCGCGGCTACCCGATCATGGATGTCCCGCGTGAGGAGGAAGTGGACAAGGCTGCTGAGATCATCAATGCGGCGAAAAAGCCGATCGTGATCGCCGGTCACGGCGTGGTTCAGTCGGAAGCACAGGACGAGTTGATCGAGTTTGCCGAGCGCTCCGACACGCCGGTGTTGACGACGCTGCTGGGTATCTCCGGTATGCCCGAAGACCACGAGTTGTCCTACGGCTTCCTCGGAATGCACGGGCACTTCTATGCCAACATGGCCGCCGACAAGGCAGATGTTGTGATCGGCATCGGCATGCGTTTTGACGACCGTGCCATGGGTCGGTTTAGCGACTTCAATCCGACGGCGAAGATCGTCCACATCGACATTGACCCAGCCGAAATCGGCAAGAACTTCAAGACTCACGCGCCGGTTAACGGCGACGTCAAGGAGACGCTCACCCGGCTGATTCCACAGCTCGAACCGGCCACGCATCCGGAGTGGCGGGCCGAGATCAATCAGATCATGGATCAGCATCCGACCGACTACATCGAAGAGGGCACCGGACTCGGTGGTCCCTGGCTGGTGCGAGCGCTGGCCGAGGCGACCGAGGGCCAGGCGACAATCGTCACCGGCGTCGGACAGCACCAGATGTGGGGCGCGCAGTACTACCCGTACACCAGGGCTCGACAGTGGGTCACCTCGGGTGGACTGGGCACGATGGGCTACGAGGTTCCGGCGGCAATGGGCGCACAGTTTGCGCAGAAGGAGCCGATCTGGTCGCTCTGCGGCGACGGCGGCTTCCAGATGACCTCCCAGGAGTTGCAGACGGTCGCCGATCACAACTTGCCGGTTCGCTTCGCCATCTTCAACAACGGTTTCCTCGGCATGGTCCGGCAGTGGCAAGAGCTCTTCTACGAGGAGAACTACCACTCGGTGGACCTCGGGCAGCCCGACTTCGTCAAACTCGCCGAGGCGTATGGAATCAAGGGCATCCGCGTATCCACGCGCGCCGAAGCGACCCAACTGTTCCGCGACCTCGAAGGCTATGACGGACCAGTCGTGATCGACTACCAGCTCGAGCGCGACGAAAATGTCTGGCCGATGGTGCCGGCCGGCGCCGCCTTGTCGGAGACGATCGAGTCCGCCGAAGAAATCTAACGCCAACAGGAACGACTGAGAACCTGACCTAGAAGGGTTCGGACGAATGGCTTCCCGTAATACCATCGTTGCCCACGTTGAGGACCGGCCGGGCGTCCTGGCCCGTGTCGCATCGCTGTTCCGACGCCGTGGCTTCAATATCGAGTCGCTGACCGTCGGCCACTGCGAAGAGCCGGGCCTGAGCCGGATGACGATCGTCGTCGACGGCGACGATCACCAGGTCGACCAGGTCTGCCGCCAGCTATTCAAGCTGATCGACGTGATCTCTGTCCAGGACATCACCTACACGCCGATGGTCGACCGTGAGCTCGCGCTGATCAAAGTCTCGGCGACCAACTTCAACCGCCGCGAAGTGCTCGATGTCGTCGAGGTCTTCCGCGCCGATGTGGTTGATGTCCACGCTGAGGCGTTGATCGTCCAGGTGCTCGGCGACGAGGGCAAAGTCGATGCTGCCGTCAGGATGTTCGAACAGTTCGGCGTCCTCGAGATGGTCAGAACCGGTCGCGTGGCCATGCGGCGCGGTCTCACCACGACTAAACCGCCGGCGATTTCCGACTCGCAACAGGCAGCCGCTGCGATTCGGGCCATGCTCGGTCGGCGGCCGGAGGGCGCCCTGCCCTTCGCCAGCGACTGACGAACACTCTGAACTGAGATCCACGCCTACACTCAGGCGAGAACACCTGAATCTGAAATCTCAACCTGCAGGAGACCTGTATGCCCGCCCAGATGTACTACGACCAGGACGCCGACCTTGATCTGCTCAAGGACAAGAAGATTGCCGTGATCGGCTTCGGATCGCAGGGTCACGCGCACGCGCTGAACCTGCGCGATTCCGGCTGCGACGTGATTGTCGGCCTCTACCCCGGTTCGCGTAGCTGGACCAAGGTGCAGGACTCTGGCCTCCAGGTCGACACGGTCGCCGACGCGGCTGCCGCAGCCGACATTGTCATGGTGCTGACGCCCGACCACGTGCAGAAGTCGATCTACGACCAGCACATCGCTCCCTCAATGACCGAGGGCAAGACGCTGATGTTCGCTCACGGCTTCGCAATTCACTACAACCAGGTCGCCCCGCCGCCTGAGGTCGACGTGACAATGATCGCGCCCAAGGGCCCCGGCCACCTGGTCCGCCGCGTGTTTGAAGAAGGCGGCGGCGTCCCCGCGCTGCTAGCCATCTACCAGGATGCGTCCGAGACGGCCAAAGAGGTCGCGCTGGCTTACGCGAAGGGCATCGGCGGCACGCGGGCAGGAGTACTCGAGACGACCTTCCTTGAGGAAACCGAGACCGACCTGTTCGGCGAGCAGTCTGTCCTTTGCGGCGGTGTGACCGCCCTGATGCAGGCCGGATTCGAGACGCTGGTCGAGGCTGGATACCAGCCTGAGTCTGCGTACTTCGAGACGATTCACGAGGTCAAGCTGATCGTCGACCTGATCTACGAGGGCGGATTCGCCAACATGCGATACTCGGTGTCGGACACGGCCGAGTACGGCGACCTGACCCGTGGCCCGCGCATCGTGGATGCGTCGGTCAAGGAGAGGATGCAGCAGATCCTCTCCGACATCCAGGACGGCACCTTCGCCCGCGAATGGATCATGGAAAACCAGACCGGCCGTCCCGGTTTCGACAAGCTCCGAGCTCGGGCCGCGAGGCATCCATCAGAGGAAGTCGGAGCCGAACTCCGAGGCATGATGTCGTGGCTCAACGAAGAGGCTGACTAGGCGAGGCGACGAAGCCAGTTTCGTTATTCCCACACTCCGCCAAGGGAATCTCGTTGAGTATGGTGCCGACGCCCCCTTGGGCTCGGTCGAGCAAGCGTGCGTGTCCGACAAAAGGCGCAAAGTAGTTTTCATTGGCTCATTTATGTAAATTGTAGTACTCATCTTGCGTATTCCAAGGTGCATGGGTTGCAAACGAGGTTTGCTGAAATTCCTAAGCTCGTGCCCATGTCACGACTCACTCATCTCTTTCGACGCGAACGCAGCTCTGGAAGTACTGTCGCTGACCCTCTTCCCGGTGAAGGCTCGGAGATAGCGATCGTCGCCAATGGCTTAACCATGCACTATGGCGAAGTGCATGCCGTCAACGGCATAGACTTGCGGGTCGCCACTGGCCAGATCTTCGGTTTCTTGGGTGAGAACGGGTCGGGCAAAACGACCACCGTGAGGATGCTGACTACTTTGCTCAAGCCGACTGCCGGGGCCGCGGAGGTTGGTGGGTTCGATGTGGTCAGCGAAGCCGACGCGGTACGCCAATCAATTGGTGTGGCGCTGCAGGACGCTGGGCTTGACCCCTTCCAAACTGGCCGCGAACTGTTGCGCCTCTCGGCCCAGCTGTACAACGTACGAGGAGAACTCATCGAGGATCGAATCTCGCATCTACTCGACGTGATCAATTTGTCGGGTGACGCGGATCGGTGCGTTGGCGAGTACTCCGGTGGCATGCAGCGGCGCATCGACCTCGCAGCCGCTCTGGTCCATGGTCCCGCAATCGTTTTTCTCGACGAACCGACTACGGGGCTGGACCCTCTGAGCCGACAGCGACTCTGGGAATACATCCGTCGTCTCAACTTGGTAGACGGTGTCACTTTCTTCCTGACTACGCAATATCTCGAAGAAGCCGATCAACTTTGCGACGAGATCGCCATTCTTGACGCCGGTCGAATCGTCTTGCAGGACACCCCTCAGGCGCTCAAAGACACGGTCTCTGACGACGTGATTTCCTTCGAAGTCACGGCCGGAGACCGTCAGAACGCGATTGACCGGGTCAACGCGTTGCCGCTTGTCGAAAGCGCAAGGGGAGACGGCGTTTCCAAAGTCTCTGTGTATACGAAAAGCGGCACAGACGCCTTCCCGATGATTGTGCGACTTCTCGACGACATCGCCGTCAGCTTTGACCACCTCACACTCTCCCATGCGACGCTTGACGACGTGTTCCTTGAGGCAACCGGCCACCGCATGGACGATACAGGCCAAGCTGTAGAGACGGACGGCAGTCGCTGATGGCAATCGCAACACACACCGCACCGGCGTATGGCCTTGTTCACACTGGACGACTACAAGTAATCGGACATTCACGTCGTCTGGCGGGGAGGACGGTTCGCTCGTGGTTCCGGCAACCTTGGATAGAGGTCACGAACGTCTTTATCCCGCACTTCTTCCTGGCAGTCGGGATCGCAGGCTTCGGGTTCCTTGCTGATCGTGGATTCGGTGTGTCGAACTATTTGGGCTTCCTGGTGCCGATGGCTGTGTTGCAGATCGTTGCCGGGCCGTCGAGCGCGTCGGGGTTTGCCATCGTTTCGGATCTGCAGCGCGGATATTTCGACAAGCTGCTGCTCACGCCGGCTTCAAGGTGGTCGATCATCTTCGGTCGAGTTGCAGCAGACGGGTTGCGTGCCGTGCTGTACAGCTCCATTGTTGTCGCGGTTGCGCTCACCTTTGGTTCGGGCGTTGTGGCAGGTGTAGGTGGGGTGTTGGTGCTGCTGTTGATGGCTGGGCTCTTTGGTGTGGCTTATTCGGGCGTCGGTATCTTCATTGCACTACGAACCGCCAGCGCCGAGGCGGCCCAGGCCAGCTTCATGCTCTTCTACCCATTGCTCTTCATGGCGCCGGCATATGTCCCGAGGGAGATCTTCTCCGATTGGCTGCGTTGGATCGCGACGGTTAATCCGGTCACGTACATGATGGAAGGCATGCGGGAAATCGTGCTCGGTGACTTTGCCGCTTCTGCAGCGGTTGAGGATGTCGGTGGAAGTGCAGCAGCGATCGCTGAGGCAGCCGGAAACGGCTGGGATCCTGAGCGAGTGATTCTGGCGTTCGTAGCAATTGTCGGCTTCGGCGCGCTGACACTCTCAGCATCCGCATTCGCGTTGAAGCGACGCGCAGGTTGACTCTAGTCCGTAGCCGCGCTGGCGAGTAGCAGCCGCTCGCGTGCCGGGTCGATGAGGAGACCCAGGGATTCCAGCACTGTCAAGCCGAGAATCGGCTCAACATCATCGCCGACGAAGAAGACTGTGGCGTAGTCCGTCTGGCCGAGGACAGTGAATCCGGCAAAGCTGATCAGACGTCGGATAGGACGACTGTCGCCCAGCCAGACCTCGCGTACGCCTGTCGGCTGGATGCCGATGGACTCCAGAATTGTTGTCGGCACATGGGAGCTTGTGGCTCCGCTGTCGACAAGGAAGGCGCCCTCCCAGTGACGGGTCGGTTCTTATGGATTGATGACTCTGACCGGCACCCGTACTTCGCCCATCGGCATCTCCTCAAGCAGACGTAACCAGCGCGTCTGCACTTCGGGCTCGGCTCTGGTGAGTAGCATCCATTCGGCTTTCTCGGAATCGCGCCGCTGTCTAGGCCAACATAGAACTGCACGAGCAGGGTAAGCAGATCCGCGTTCACTTCCTTCGGACTGACCTTCGCCGGAGCGTTTCCGCTACTCGTCCCGGGCCAGATCGTAAGACAGCGGGGATCCCAGAACTCCGTCTCGCCAATGGGTGAGCGAATGCGCGAGGTCGGCCAATTCTGTGGCCGACTGACCTTCAGTGGCTCGCAAAATCTGTTCCGTTGTCGCGACCTCTGCGCCGTTGAAGCCGAACAGGTCGGCGCTGGCCAATGCCATCGGACGGTACTGCGTGAATCCACCCAGATCGGACGATTGGATGACGATGCTGCCGTTGTCAAGCAGCGGGTCAAGGTGCAGCTCGAACTTGACTAGCCATGGCCCATGCTCGGCGACGACATAGTCCGCGCCGGTGATCGACTCGCCGTGGCGGCGGAAGTGGAGGAAGTCGCTCAAGCAGAGCAGTGTGTTCAGTTGGCTCGTCCCGAATGAACGGGCCGTGATCCGTCGCTCGCAGAGGTAGATGATCAACTCTCGCAGCTTAACTTCCGCAAGCTCCGATGTGAATGTTCTCAGAGTGGTCATTTGTTGCTCCGATCAAGCCCCGGCCGGCGTCCTGATCTCGTGTGGGACGCCCCGAGCCTCGAATAGATCGACCCATTCCTTCTGTGTGCGATTGCGCAGCGCCTCAGTGATGACGGTGGATAACTCTGAAGCGTTTTCCAGCCGTAGCGCAACGGTTGCGAAGCGCGGATCGTCCTCGATCTGGAGTTGGAACTCGGGTAGGTAGGCCTCTCCGTCGGCGGGGTGACGCTCGTGGTGGTCCCACATGTGATCGGCGAGCGCCGCCTCGCCCAGCGTGTCACGCAGGCGGCGCCATTCTTCGTCTGTCGTGATGGTCAGATGCACCCAACCGTCGGTCGCGCGGTAGGCGCGTTGCAATGCGTCGAAGTCCGCCATCTCGTTCTTCCTCTTACTTGCCACAACCTTGCTTCAACCTGGCGACAGGCTAGCGGTTAGCCTGCTCGCAAATCGATGAGTGACGAAGACTGGAGAGGAGACCGCCATGCGCGCCGTCGCATCACGGAATGGACAGCTTCGAGTTACCGACGTTCCGCAACCCGAACCCGTCGAGGGAGAGGCACTGGTCAAAGTGCTGGCCTGCGGCATCTGCGGCTCCGATCTGCACTTCGTCAGATTTGGCGAGGACATCGTCAAGGGATCGATGGATTCCGGCAACGCGCGGTTCGCGCCCGACCTCAGCCGAGACATCATCATGGGCCACGAGTTTTGTGTGGAAGTCGTCGGCTACGGACCGAACACGACCGGACCGGTTGGAATCGGAGACCGTGTGACCTCGGTCCCGAGTCGTGGCGCGTACAGCAACGACTATCCCGGCGGCTACAGCGAATACATGGTGCTCGACGCCTCGATGCTGCTGCCAGTTGAAGACAGCGTCGAGACAGAACACGCCGCCACGACCGAGCCGATGGCCGTCGGCATGCATGCGGTCCGCGCAGGGCAGCTGAGCGGCGGCGAGCCCACGGTTGTCTACGGCTGTGGACCGGTCGGCCTGGCCACGATCGCCAGCCTGCGCAACGAGGGCGCGGGCATGATTATCGCCTCTGACTTCTCTCCGCGCCGCCGAGAACTAGCCGGAATCATGGGCGCCGACGTGGTTGTCGACCCGCGCGAGACGCCGCCAATCTCGGCGCTCGAGCAACGCGGCTACACGGACGGCAACGAGGTCGTGATGTTTGACGCGATCGGGTTCAAGGGAACGATCGCGCTGCTGATGAAGGAAGCCCCCTCGCGAGGCGCACGCCTGGTGATCGTCGGTGTTTGCATGCAGGAGGACACGATCGTCCCAATGGCCGGCATCGAGAAGGAAATCCAGATGAAGTTCGTCCTCGGTTACACGCCGGACGAGTACGCCGAGACCCTCGGAGCCATAACGAACGGAGGCATCAAGCCGGGACCAATCGTCACTGGGAGAGTGGGTCTGGACGGAGTCGAGGGAGCCTTCGAGACCCTCGGAGATCCTGAAGAGCACTGCAAGATCATGGTCACGCCACACGAGGAGAACGTGCTGTAGTTCTCGGAGCTGAACAGGACGCGTTTCTGATAGAGAACAGTAGTTCGATAGGTGGGCTGGGCTACAGAGAGGGGCGTACATTCAACTCAACGGAGCAGTTCATGGGCGAGATCGTCGTTGATATCGAGCTGGAGAATCGGCTCGATCGTGGTCTCTTCGAGCGTGGCTTCGGGCTCGAGAGCGAGATTAGGGGAGCGACGATACCTGCAATCGCAGATACCGGTGCCTCAATGCTGGCTCTTCCTGAAGAAGTCGTGGAGCATCTGGGGTTGCAGAACCTGGATACGATTTCGACGACCTATGCGGATGGCCGGAGCGGTCAACTTTCGATTGCAGGAACGGTGACAATTCGTATTGGCCAACGCCGCATGGACACTGAGTGCATCGTGTTGCCCCGAGGAACAGATGCTCTCGTAGGTCAAATCGTCATGGAGCGGATGGACCTGGTCGCCGACTGTGTGGGCCAAACACTCGGTCCACGCCCTGAGTCGCCTGATCGGCCCCTATTGAGGGTTTAAGCGTTCAAAGCTCTCGCTTCTGAACCAGTCCCCAACAGATAGAACCTAGTCCGGCGCGTCGGTCTCACCCGCAGTTATCCGCTCCGCTGATGGCTCTGCATTGTCGGTCAGAAACCCGAAGCGGCGTAGGTCGGGACTCAGATCCGGGTGAATTTCGACCCGGATCACGGTCGCATATGGGATGAAGACCTGGACGGGCTGTTCGTTCACTTCCTCCTGCGTATGCAGCGCGACCCACTGATCGGTGACTCCGGAAATCGCGCGGATGTAGTGACGTGCGCCGTCGGAGGTGAACAACTGGACGAGCGGCATCGTGCATGCCACCTGCGAACAGTAGGACTGAATCGCGCTGGGCAACACCGACTCGAAGAAGTTGCGATCGAACGGTGGTCCCGACGGAGTCGGCGGCGGCTGTGTTGGCACGGCGCCAGGAGGAAGAATCAGGGGAGAGCGATTGACCATGGTGCGACTGCTTCCTTGACTGCTTTGCGCCAGGCATCAGGTCCTGCCGTCAACGGTATCCGAATCGGCCAGCCAGCCGACTCGGCGCTTCCCTATCATGTCGGCAACGTACTGATTGAGACGGAATCGAGCATGGAATGACCTACGACATCGTGATCCGCGGCGGAACCATTGTGGATGGTTCTAGTGCTCCCCGGTACCAGGCTGATATTGCCATTGAGGGCGACCGGATCGCCTCAATTGGTCGGATTGCCGAGAAGGGCAAGGAAGAAGTCGATGCTCGCGGTCTAATCGTGTCGCCCGGCTTTATCGATGGCCACACGCATTTCGACGCCCAGATTTCCTGGGACCCGTACGGCACCTCGAGCTGCTACCACGGCGTGACCTCGGTGATCATGGGCAACTGCGGCTTCACGCTGGCGCCCTGTCATCCCGACGACCAGGACATCCTGATGCGCACGTTGGAGGCGGTCGAGGACATTCCCGCCGATGCCCAGCGCGCCGGCGTCGACTGGACCTGGCAGACCTTCCCTGAGTTCATGCAGTTCCTTGAGGACAAGCCCAAGGGTCTCAACTACGGCGGCTACGTTGGCCACACCGCGCTGCGTACCTACGTGATGCGGGAGCGCGCCTTCACCGACCAGGCCTCGGACGACGAGATTGCCGAGATGGCGGAAATCCTCAAAGAGGGCGTGCAAGCCGGCGGGATGGGCTTCTCTACGACACGCTCGCCCGCGCACAAGACTCGCGAGGGCGCGCCAGTGCCGTCGCGACTGGCGACCTGGGATGAGGTCCGTCAACTGGTGATGGCGATGGGCGAGATCAACCGTGGCGTCGTCGAAATCAGCGGCGAACCGACGATGGGTCAGGACCCGAACGACCCCAACCATTACGAGCGCCGCTTCCGCGACCTCGCGATCGACTCCGGTCGTCCAATGTTCTTCCCGGCGCTACACAGCCGTCGCGCGCAGCCGGAGAGCTGGAAGCGACTGTTCGATCACGCGCAGCAGGCCGCCGATCAAGGTGGGCGGATGTTCGGTCAGGCGCACTCGCGTGAGCTCGCGACCAACTGGTCGTGGCGTACCGAGATGCCGTTCGACCGACTCTCGATGTGGCGCGACATTCGTAAGCAGCCACTTGACGAGCAGATGAAGCTGCTGCGCGACCCTGAGATCGTGGCCCAGCTCGTTCACATCGCCAACAACGAAGAGGAAGACTTCTCGAAGGTGATGCCGGCACAGGCGCGCAAGCCATCGGATTGGGACTGGGTCTTCATCCTTGACCACGTCGACGGCACGCCAAACCGCCGCGTCGGTGAAGTCGCCCGCGAGCGCGAAGAAGATCCGGTCAAGACGATGATCGACGTTGGGGTCGAGCAGGATCTTGAGACGCTCTACATGGTGCCGCTTGCGAATGAGCACCAGGAGACCGTGCTCGAGATCATGCGTGAGCCGCGCTCGCTGGTCACCTTCTCCGACGGCGGGGCCCACGTCTCGCAGATCATGGACTCGTCGTTGCAGACGCATGTGCTGGCGCACTGGGTGCGACGCACCGGCGAACTGACGATCGAACAGGCCGTCAAGATGCTGACCTGGGACATGGCAACCGCCTGGGAGCTGCGCGACCGTGGACTGCTGCGTCGCGGCTACAAGGCCGACATGATCCTCTTCGACCTTGATACCGTCGGCCCCGAGCGTCCAACGGTCGAGCACGACCTGCCAGCCGGCCAGCGCCGCCTCGTGCAGAAGTCCAAGGGCTATCACATGTCAATCGTCAGCGGCGGCATCACCATGCGCGACGGCGAACCGACTGGTGTGACCTCGGGTCAAGTGCTGACTTCGGCCTAACGCTCTCGACCTCCCCCCTTGGGGGAGGTGTCACGCAGTGACGGAGGGGGCTGCTCGCAAGGGACCACCAGACAAATGGTGGCAGAGTGGGACCCCCTCCGCCTTCGGCACCTCCCCCTGCGAGGGGGAGGAGAAACAGAAGTGCCCGACTCTTTGCAAGAGGAACGGTAGGGTGACACGGTGCGCATTCCCAAGTTCGGTATCAACCGACAAGACGCCGAGTCTCCTGCGCGTTTTGCCGATGATGTAACTCGCATCGAGTCTCTCGGCTGGGACTGCGTCTGGCTGCCCGACTCGCAACTTCGCCGCCGCGATACGTATGTCTTGCTTGCTGCAGCGGCGCTGGCGACTGATTTAATCGATCTGGGCACACTGCTGGTCAATCCGATTACGCGACATCCATCGGTCACGGCGTCGTCAATCGCCACCATCGACGAACTGGCGCCCGGCAGGGTTTCACTTGGTTTCGGCGCTGGCGATACTGCGGTGCGTCTCAGCGGTCTGCGACCTGCGCGCGTTGCCGAGATGGAGGATGCGATCGTCCTGATGCGCAAACTGTTGGCTGGTGAAGAGGTAGAGGTTGGCGCGGAACGGCCGTCGTTTCTGCCGTTCCACCGACCGGTGCCGATCTGGCTGACCGCCGGTGGACCGCGCACTTTGGAGATGGGTGGTCGTGTGGCCGACGGCGTCTTCATGCGCGTTGGCACACATCAGGCCACGATTGCCGACACCGTCTCGAAGATTCGGCGCGGAGCGCAGCACGTTGGGCGAGACCCGCTCTCGGTCCCGCTCGGCATCATCTTCCACACGGTGCTTGTCGACGATCCGGACGACGCGCTGACCATGGGCAAAGCGATGGCCGCCGGCTACTACGAGTACTCGCCGATGCTGTTCGAGCCAACGGGTCTCACCTGGGACGGCCCAGACCCGGAAATTCTCAAGCACGACCAAGGAGTTTGGCCGGACTTTCATCACGACCCGGAACTGCTCAAGGCCGGTCGCGCCGTTGATTTCCTGAGCGAAGCTCACGCCAACGCCTTCTCGCTGCATGGCACGGCAGAGCAGGTCATCGGACAACTCGTTGAAGTGTTGTCCGAGGCGGCGCGTTCGGGAATCGAGTTTGAACACGTCGTGCTGCACCCGATACCAAATCCGCCTTCGCCTGATGATTCAGACGACGGCTATACCGTTCGCGTCGCACGTGAGATTCTGCCCGCAGTGCGCGAGCAACTCGCTGCGCTCTCATAGATTGCAGTCTTCATTCGCAAGGAGCTCGAGATGACCGACCTGAGCAACGTCAAGGCGCTGGCCTGGGATATCGGCGGCACGATCTTTGACTGGCACAACACGATCAAGGGCGAAGTTTCGGCCATCGCCGATGCGCAAGGTGTTGAACTGGACGCGGCCGCGTTCACCAACATGTGGCGTTTCACCATGTTCAAGCGTCTGCAGCTGGTGCGTCGTGGCGACCTGCCCTGGCTCAACGCCGACCAACTCCACCGCCGGGTGCTCGATGAAGTGATGGACGCGCACCCGCAGCTCAAGCTCGACATCAAAGAGCGCGACGAGTTGAACCAGGTCTGGCACCGGATGAACGCCTGGCCGGGCTCGCCCGAGTGCCTCGAGGCACTGCGTTCGCGCTACAAGGTGACGGTGCTGACCGTGATGTCATGGGCGATCGCCGTTGACTGCAGTAAGCACAACGGGATCAGTTGGGACGGGATCCTGAGCTGCGAGTTCCTCGGTCACTACAAGCCGGAGCCGGAGGCCTACCAGGCCAGCGCGAAGTACCTGGGACTGGACATCTCCGAAGTGATGATGTGCGCTGCTCACAAGGGCGACCTCCAGGCAGCGGCCAGAGCCGGTATGCCGACTGCGTACGTGCCAGTCGTCGGCGAACGCGGCGAGGGCAACGACCCCGACATGTCGCCCGACCCATCCTTCACGGTCAACGCCACCGACTTCGCCGACCTCTCCCGCAAATTGCTAGCTTGAGGTCGCGGGCGTTGACATCTAATGCTGGTCAATAGACCATGAGGCCAAGCGACCGCAGAGGAACTTGCTGTGACAGATGCTTCCGACACCATCACAATCTCGATTCCCGAAGGCATGTGCGCTGACCTCGACCGCGCCTGCCGCGACCGGGGAATCGCCCCGGATGAGCTCGCGCTAGATGTACTGTGCGAATTCCTCCACGCACAGCGCCAGGAGCGTTGGTCCAAGATCTTTGCGTACGGAGAGCGACGGGCTCGAGACCTTGGCATCAAGCGAGAAGACGTTGAGCGCTTGATCGAGGAGTATCGCGAAGAAGCTAAAACTGCCCAGAAGTGAGAGTGGTCCTCGACACGAACGTCATCATCTCTGGCTGGGTCTTTCGCGGGCCAGAGCGTCGGGTGCTTGAGTGTGCTGAACGGAATGACTTTGAACTCGTGGTTTCTGAGTTCATTCTGCTGGAGACCGAATCAGCAATAGCCCGCAAATTCGGATGGTTCAGATGGCAGATTGAGTAAACCGTCAACGAACTAAGAATGATCGCAATGATCGTCAATCCGCCACGGTCACTGTCCGTTGTCGCCGACGATCATGCCGACAACCGGATACTTGAGTGTGCAGTTCACGCTTCCGCTGACTATCTGGTCACGGGCGATCGGAAGCACCTTCTGCCCGTTGGTGAGCTTGAGGGCGTGCGGATTGTCAGGGCGCCGGAGTTTCTTAGAATCCTCGAACGCCACTAGGCCAGTCCACCGCCATCAACGACGAACTCGGCTCCGGTGCTGAAGCTGGATTCTTCACTGGCCAGATAGAGTGCGAGATAGGCGACTTCTGAAGGATCGGCGGCCCTTCTCAGTGGAGTGTTTCTGAGGAAGCGGTCGCTGTCAGCTTCGAAGCCGGGGACCTGGTGCAGCATCATCGTGTCGATTGGGCCGGGATGGATGCTGTTCACGCGGATGTTGTACCGACCCCACTCGCGCGCGGCGACCTTGGTCATGCCTCGCACGGCGAACTTGCTAGCCGTGTAAGCAATCGAGCCTGCTCCGCCGCGGAAGCCCGCAGTCGACGAAATGTTCACCACCGACCCCGACTCCTGAGCGATCATCTGCGGACCGACCGCCTTCATCCCCAGCCAGACGCCGATCTGGTTGATGTCGATCACCTGGCGGTAGACGTCTTCGGTCATCTCGACGATTGGCGCGTTGCGGTAGATGCCTGCGTTGTTGACCAGCACATCAAGCTTGCCGTGCTGCTCGACGATTTCGGCGACCAGCGCGTGCCAGGCCTCTTCGTTGGTCACGTCGAGGTGGTGGTACGTTGCCGCGTCGCCGATGTCGGCTGCGGTCCGTGCGCCATCGCTATCGAGCACGTCGGCAATGACCACTGCTGCTCCCTCGGCAGCGAACAACTCTGCTTCGGCCGCGCCCTGTCCTCGCGATCCGCCGGTGATCAATGCAACTTTGTCCTTCAGTCGGTCGACCATCATCCTGCTCCTGCCTTGTCCGCTGTGGCTTGCGCAGTCTAGAGACTTGCTCATGACGCGCCAAAAGCCGAGGCGGTGCGTATCCTACGCAGACGCGAACCATTTCGACAACATCTAACCAGGCGGAGGCTGAATCATGGCAGGACGTATCGATGGCAAGGTGGCGGTGATCACCGGAGGCGCCAGTGGCATCGGCGAGGGATCGGTGCGACTGTTCGCCGAAGAGGGCGGGCGCGTCGTCGTGGCTGACATCCAGGATGAGCGGGGACACGCGCTGGTCGAATCAATCGGCGGCGAGACCAGCTACGTCCACGCCGATGTCTCGGCTGAGGCCGACGTGCAGGGCGCAGTGGCGCACGCCATCGATCGTTACGGTCGGATCGACGCGATCTTCAACAATGCCGGCTACGCAGGCGCGCTTGGCGGGATCCTGGAGGTCGAAGAGGATGAGTACGAGCAGACCATGGGCGGCCTGCTGAAGGGCGTCTTCTTCGGAATCAAGCACTCGGCCCGCGCGATGGTCGCGCAGGGCGATGGCGGCGCCATCGTCAGCACGGCCAGCATCGCCGGTGTCGGAGCGGGCAATGGCCCGGCGATCTACAGCGTCGCCAAGGGCGCGGTCATGCACCTGACCAAGATTGCCGCATACGAGCTGGGCGAGCACAACATCCGTGTCAACTGCATCTGCCCGGGCGGCATCGCGACGCCGATCTTTGGCAAGTCGCTGGGCCTCACGTCCGAAGACGCGGACAAAACCGTCGAGGCCATGGCCGAGGTGATGGGTCAGGCGCAGCCAATCAAGCGCTCGGGCCGCCCGTCGGACATCGCGCACGCCGCACTCTGGCTTTCCAGCGACGACTCCACATTCGTCACGGGACACGCGCTCATCGTTGACGGTGGTCTCACTCTGGGTCGTCCACGACAGGACGAGTTCGGAGAGAACATGCAGCGCATGTTCGACGCCCTGGGCATCGAGATTCCACAGGAATGAGCCTGAATCTTCCGGCAACACATCTGAGCCCGCGGCAAGTCCATTCATGACGATCTTTGGTCGCCAGATCTTCTATGGCTGGGTGGTTGTCGCTGCTGCGTTTACGGCTCAATTTGTCACTGTTGGCGTCCAGACTTCGGTGGTGGCGGTCTTTGCTCCTGAGTTGATTGAGGAGTTTGGCTGGACGCGCACTCAGTTCTTCGCTGCTGACTCTCTGGGCCAAGCATTTCTGATGGTCATTGGCTTTGCTCTGGGACCGCGGATCGACCGGTACGGCGCCCGACCGATCATGCTTGCTGCGGCGGTGATTTGTATTCCTTCTCTGTTCATGATGAGTCAGGTCGAGGAGTACTGGCACTACCTCTTGGTGCGCGGCGTATTCCTCGTGACCTCAGCCTCTGTCGCTGGCTTCCTCGTCGTCTCAATCTCCGTATCGAAATGGTTCGTGGCCAAGCGCGGACAGGCGCTGGGTTGGACGTCGATGGGCGTCTCGATGGCAGGGTTCTTCTGGCCCTCATTCACTGCGGCCGTCCTGATCGAGCCGCTGGGTTGGCGCACGGCGTGGATGGTACTTAGCGCCTGTCTGGCCGCGATCCTGATCCCGTCTGCGCTGCTCATGCGCCGCCGACCCGAAGACCATGGGATGCTGCCCGACGGCGGACCGACGCAACTGACTCAGGACCAGATCGAAGCGTCCCAACGCGATCAGGAGACCTCGCTGACACGTCGGGAGGCGCTGCGGACGAGTTGCTTCTATCTGATCGTCCTCATTTTCGGGATCTCGGTCGTCGGCATTTTCGCGATCCTCTTGAACGGCGTTCTGTTCCTGCGTGAGCACGGATTCAATTCAGTAGAGGCCGCACTCGCGATCGCTGCCTTCTCGTTGCTATCCATGTTGACGAAGCCGCCATGGGGATGGGCCCTCGATCGCTTCGACACCCGTGTTGTGGGATTCCTGTCGTTTGTGGTTGGCGCAATCGGATTCGTTCTAGTGATCAATGCCGCGCCGACAGGTAACTGGTGGATCATTGCCGGCGCTCTGGCTCTGATGGGACTGGGCATCGGCGGCAACATCCCGATCCAGGACATGTTTTGGGCCGAGTACTTTGGCCGCAGATATCTTGGCGCGGTGCGCAGCATCGGCTTTCCAGTAGCGATGGGGATCAATGCGATCACGCCGGTGCTGGTCGCCTTCTCGTACGACTTGCTGGGTTCCTATGAGGTCGCTTTCTACACGTGTTCGGGCCTCTGGGCTGGATCGGCTCTTCTCTGTCTGATGCTGCGGCTGCCTGCCAAGCGCCGGACACCGCTGGAAACGCTGGTGCGCCGCGTTGCTGCACTGATTACGCCATCGACACATCCGGCCGTGCGAGCGGCTGCGCAGAAGCATCGGGTATCTGAGTGAGCACAACAAAGCCCGCCGCTCGAACGCGATGGGCTTTGTGATTGCCTACCAGGACTCCCGCACTACTGCTTGATCGGGCTTCCGGAGCAGTCGGCATCTGCGCCCAGTCGGACGACATTCTGACTGCTGCCCGGGAGCTGGATCTCGAACACGTTGCTGTTCTTCCATTCATTGTCGGTCACGCTGCTTCGCAACCGATGCAGGCGTGGGATGATGTCGTCGTGGCCTGCAACCCTGACGCCGAAGAGGACGTCGTCATCGGTCTGCTTACAGGCGATGATTCGGACCTGGTAGCCGTTGCCGGCGTCAATCACTGAACTCTGCAACCATCTGTCAGTGCGCAGGCCTGGCGTAAGATACCGCTTCGGCGGCGCCGGGCTGACTCGGATGTTGTTGACGCTGATGTTGAATTCCAGCGTCCTCAACGGTCGGGTCGGGTGCAGCCGCACAGTGATCCGAATCGGTAACGTCTCAGTTGGGGCCGTTTCAACCTGAACCACATTGACGAACTGTCTGATCGAAACGCCCTGGCCATCTCCGCCAACGACGTCCAGCAAGTTGGTCTCGCGGCTCTCGGCGGCCGAAACGATGCGGAGTTTCACCTTCGTGGCTTCCCGTGGATCCACTGCCACGTGCCATCCGCCATCGCTGTAGACGATGCCTTCTTGTTCGCATTGGGCGCTCACCGGACAGGCCGGAAGCTCGTTCCCGTTTTGGTCGAAGACCTTGACCTCTGCTCCTGCGTAGTTTGTGGCATCGGTTCCCCAGAAATACTGGGGCGGCAGCGGTTGGCTCTGTGCGTCGAGCGACGGCGCCAGCGTGATCAACAGCGTCGCCAGGCCAGCGACCAACGCCACGCCCAGGCTCCACCGCCTTGCCGTTCCGTCAAACAAGATGCTTCGCATTCCCGGCTCCTCCTTGCGCCACGCCCGCCGTGGTGGGAGTTAGTTGACGTTAGCTTATCGCGGACTCAGATTATCGCTGCACACGTTCCACGCTCGTTGACCGATTTTGCGCTCGGCTTACGAATTCTCTTTCGCCACTTTGCCAACCGATAACTCGGCTGTCAACCAGACCAAGCCGTGCCCGCGGCGAGTTACCGAGCGAGGAATCCTCCGTCGACCTTAAGCTCTGAGCCGGTCACATACGAGGACTCGTCGGAGGCGAGGAACAGGACGCCGTTCGCAACTTCGTCAACCTCACCGGTCCGCCTCAGCGGAATCGCGCGCACGAGCCGCGCTCGTGCTTCGTCGGACATGCCGACGCTGGAGCGCATCGGCGGCATAAAGCCCGGATGCACAGTGTTGACGCGGATGCCCTGAGGTCCCAGCCTGACCGCCATCGCCTTGGAGAAGTTGCGCACCGCGGCTTTCGACGCGTGATAGGCCGGGTGTCCAGCGTCGGATCCGACGAACCCGTAGATCGATGAAATGTTGACGATCGAGCCACCGTTGCCCGCAGCAATCATCGCCGCCGACCCCAGCTTGGTGCCCAGAAACACACCCGTCGCATTGACGTTCATGATCTGGTGCCAGCCCTCAGTCGAGTTGGGGTCGTCGACGACAGTCGAAGACAGTCCGGCGTTGTTGACTAGCACGTCAAGCCGTCCGCCGAACGTCTCCAGCGTGGAAGAGATCAGGGCATTCCACTCTTCCTCAGCGGTCACGTCCATCTTGACAAAGTTGGCGACTCCTCCAGACGAGCGAATCTCTTCCTCGACTTCGCGCCCGCCCTCTTCGTAGAGATCAACAATCGCGACGGCCGCTCCTTCACGAGCAAACAGCCGGCACTCAGCAGCGCCCATCCCGGCGCCACCGCCGGTGACGATTGCGACTTTGCCTTCGAGTCTTCCTGGCATGTGAGGTCTCCATTTCTTGTGTCTGTGTTCCGCTGCAGGGGTGGCCGTTGTGGCCGCCCGAGGGACTCGCATATCGGATGAAACACGGAAAGGGCGGCCACGAGAGCCGCCCTTACATGCGTTGACGGTCGGCCAATCTCCTGCTGTTACCCGCCTGCGGCTGCGCTTTCGTAGATCTCGGCTGGCGGCGGCGGCAGGTGGTAGATGCGCTCTGCGGTGGTTCTCAGGACCTTCTCGCGGATGCCCTCATCGAGGTCGGTCAGGACCTCGGTGATGTGCTCCTGCGCCCTTGGGTAGAGGCAGGTCGGGTGCGGGAAGTCGGTCTCGAACATCACGTTGTCCTCGCCGATTTCGGCGATCGCGGCGCGCGGACCAAAGTCTTCGAACCAGAACGAGGCGAAGATCTGGCGGCGGAAGTACTCCGACGGCTTCATCGTCAGACCCTCGCGCTCGGTCGGCACGGTCTCCTCGAACTGGTAGTCCATCGCCTCGAGCAGGAATGGCACCCAGCCGATGCCCGACTCCACGGAGACGAAGTTGATGTTCGGATAGCGCTCACAGAGGCCGCTGAAGATCAAGTTCATGATCACTTTGAAGTTGGTGATGAATAGGCTGATCGAGGTCAGCGCTAAGCGGCGCTGAGGACCGTACCCAGGCCAGACCAGCTTGTCAGCGACGCCCGCGCCCGCGCCGATGTGGAAGTTGACCGGCATCTCCATGTCCTGGCAGGCGTCCCAGAAGGGGTCCCAGGCCGGATCGCCGAGATGCGGCAGACCGAACGCTTCCGGCGTGTCGCACATCGTGATCCCGGTCATGCCGAGATCCTTGATCCGCTGCAACTCTTCAACTGCGGCCGGAATGTCCCAGAACGGCACCAGGCCCTGCGGATACAGGCGACCTCCACCATCTGCTTGGAACTCGGCAATCGCGTCGTTGTAGACCGTACAGCAGACGTTGCGCAGCTCGGTGTCCTCAATGCGGACGAAGTTCTGCGAGCCGAATCCCGCGACATTCGGATAGACGATCTGCTGAGCGACGCCGAGGTTGTCAAGCATCTTCAGCCGTTCCTTGGGGTCGGTGGCCGCCTTCGACATCTGCTCGAAGCTGTCGAGCGAGATGGTGCCGTACTCCTTCTTGCCATCGTCACGGACGACCGTGAACCCGGGAGGTCCAAAGTCAATGTCGTCGAGCACCTGCCAACGCTGCTGACCCTCATCGTTGATCACGATGTGCGGCACCGCATCCTTGTACTTGGCCGGCGCGCGCGAGGTCCAGAGGTCGGGCGGTTCGGTGTAGTGAGAGTCGATGTCGATAACGGGAATGCCGTGCACGGTGAGGGACATGAGGGGCTCCTGCTGCTGAATCCAGGTTCTTCCCCTGCATGGTATCGGGTCACAAGACCTGAGAACTGGCTGGTCTGGGGTAGGATCGTCCAATGAAGAATCAGTACGTTGGAGACATCGGCGACTTTGCCAAGTATGGCCTGCTGCGGACACTCACAGGAGAGTTCCCAAAGGCAGAGCCAACGCTCTCACTCGGTGTCATCTGGTGCCGGAACGACAGCGAAGCCGATCATCCGGGCCACGGCGGGAAGACGGAGTACTTGAAAAAGCCGCAAGAGTTCGGAGCCTGTGACGTAGAGCTCTTCGATGTCCTTCATCGCTTGGTCGGACGCGATGATCGGAATCTGGCAGCGATTGAGGGCAGTGGAATTCTTGGGGCACACACCAAGTTCTATGGCCAGCCCTTGCGCCCGCCTACTGAGGTCGTTTTTTTCGATCCCGATATTGGCTTGGCATTCAATCCCAATCAATCGTCTGGCAGATACCTTCAGTTTCCGGACCTCGATGTCGAACCTGAGCAGACTGTCGTGATCTATCAGAGCTTTGGCCGCCAGGCCACACACACTTCACAAATGGAGCGATGGAGCCGGGTGTTGGAGAAGTTGCTTCCTCAGCATGCAGCGCCTCAGATTCTTCGCTTTCGAACAATCAGCCCGCGCGCTTTCCTGATCGTGCCGTCTATGGACCACAAAGGACTCGTTGATTATCGAATGGAAGGGCTTCTTCGGAGTCTTTGGGGAGAGCACTTTGCCCTCTATGGAGACGATCCCTCCAGAGAAACGATGCAGTCGCTCAGCTAGATCTGCTGGGCACGCTCTGTGGCAACATCGACAAAGCGAAGTCTCTCGCGGCTTCGGCCGTGGTGATTTTGCGCCGCTCGGCCAGCTCGAAGATTTCGCGCGTCGTCCCGAAGACACCCTCAGCGTGTTCGACCGACTGCTCGTAGCTCCAACCAGCGACCTCCTGCGCCACGGAGATCACGCCTCCCGAATTCACGACGTAGTCCGGTGCGTAGAGGATGCCTCGCTCTGCGATTAATGCGGCGTCCTCGGGGTCGCGGACAAGCTGGTTGTTGGCGCCGCCGCAGATTGCGCGACACTGGAGCGCCTGGATCGATGTCTCACCGAACACGCCGCCCAGGGCGTTGGGTGAGAGCAAGTCGCAAGGTGTCACGTAGGCCTCGTCGACTGAGACGGTCCGCGCACCGATCTCGGCGGCCAGGACGCCAGCGGCAATCGCCCGGATATCGGCGACCATCACGCGAGCTCCGGCGTCGGCGAGCGACCGTGCCACTTTCGATCCAACCTTTCCCACGCCAACGACGACGATGTTGCGGCCGGCTGGACTGGGGTCGCCATCGAGTGCTTCAAGCGTGGCGTAGATCCCGCTCAGGACGGTCACGGCGGTGAGCGCCGATGTGTCGCCGGACCCGCCGAGTTCCGGCGATGTGCCGACGACGTGCTGCGTCCACTGCGAGAGCTGATCGATTTCGCTGGTGGTGGTACCCACGTCGGTCGTGGTCAGATATCGGCCCTCGAACTCGTTGACGAACTCGGCATAGCTGCGCAACTGAGCTTCGGTTTTGTTCGACGGGTCGCCGATCACGACCGCCTTACCGCCGCCGAATGGCAGCCGGGCGGCGGACGACTTCAACGTCATCGCCTCAGCCAGCCTCAGGACGTCATCGAATGCAGCATCGACATCTTCATACGGCTGCCAGCGAGTCCCGCCAATCGCCGGTCCGCGAGCCGTTGAGTGGATCGCGCAGATCGCCTCTAGCTCGACGTCCGGATCGCGCCACAGGGCAACTTCTTCAAATCCGTGCTTGATAATCGTGCGGAAGTGGGTCATTAGCGACCTCGCTATCTGCTACTCCAGCATCCCGGAGATACTGACGATCACGCCTCGGGCATCTATCTCTATCAACTGTAAGTCGCCACTGGGCGCGTAGAGCCTTCCAACGTCGCGGGACCACGTCAGTTCCAGTCGCTCTGTTCCCTGCTCATCTTCCGAGCCGCCCGGCTCTCCCAGCAGAATGATCGAGCCTTCTGTGGCGTCATCTTCGGAGCCGACCGCGCGACCACAGCGCATGCAGCCCGGCGGCACGATGGCGATCGTAACTGCCCGCCCGCGCTCTCCGCTCAGCAGCCATCGACCGTCTGGCTCCAGCTTCGGCGACAGCAGCATGTCGGGAGCGATTGACCCAACCTCGATTCCGACTGAAATCTCGTCCTCGGCATCGACCGGCGGAGGAGACTTCAAGCCGGGTAGCGGACCTACGCGACCGGTGGCGTAGGACTCGGCGAAATCTTGTGTGTCCTCATCCACAACCTCATCAGGTGCCTGCCCTGCCCAGATGCGAACGATCACGCCGTCCGGATCGACGAAAAACGATCGCGGCGGGCCGCTCGGTCCTCCTCCGCCGTACGCGCGGAAGACGGCTCCGTCGAAGTCCATTGGAATTGCGTACTCAATGCCGAATTCACCGATGAAGTCGAGTGCCACCGAAGTCGATTCCTCAATGTTCACACCGACGACCGTGAATCCGGTGGCTGCCAGAGCTTCCTGAGCACGGATCAGTGCCGGAACCTCGCGCCTGCAGGGACCACACCAGGATGCCCAGAAGTTGATCAACACCGGCTGTCCTCGCCAGTCGGAGAGCCGGAATCGACCGCCATCTACCGTTTCCAGGTCGAAGTCCGGCGCGAGTTGACCGATGCTTGAACCGATCTCCCGACCTTCGCTCCGCAGCCAGGCCGGCAAATCGACTACGCCACCGTCGCCGCCGCCCGACGGCTGCAGCAGTGTCAACCACAACGCAGCTGCGACGGCGAGTACGACACCCGCGCCGGCGATGACCGTACGTGCCCCGTGATACTCGCGCGGGCGGTTGGGATTCTCGTGCGGCAGTCCGCCCTGTTGATCGACGGGTTGCTCTACTGATTGTTCGTTGGACTCGTCGGTATCATTCATGGCGTTCGACTCGACGCTTGGTGAGAACTCGCTGAGCGGCTAGCGCACTTGGAGGCAGCCTATGACGGCGCAGTCGATTCCTGCGGATCAGTTGTTGTCGGCAATCCGCGAGGCAGGGGTGCAGGACATCGTCCTCGTGCCCGACACGCATCAGCGTACGGTGCTCGACCTGCTGATGGCCGACGAGGAGATCCGCACCGTGCACTGTTCGACCGAAGACGAGGCCGTCGCCGTATCGGCTGGTCTGATCATCGGCGGGCGGCGCCCGATGATGCAGATTCAGCACGCCGGTCTGTACGCCTCCGTCAACAACCTACGCGGCGTGGGACTCGATGGGCACTTCCCGATCGTGCTCCTGATCGGCCTGCTGGGCCGTGATCCCGAACTTGAGCCGGAACAGGATGGATCCTCGATGGTCCGGCTCTGCCGGCCCTTGCTGGAGACACTGAACGTCCCTTCGCACCTGCTGGACGGACCAGACGACCTGCACCACATCGCCGCAGCCTTTGACGAAGCAGCAGAACGCAAGGGGCCTGTCGCCCTGCTGGTAGGAACGACAACATCATGACCGTGAGCAAGCGCAACAACAACGAAGCGCAGCGCATGTCACTCGACGCCGCGCTCGACGTGCTGGCGCGACGCCGTGAGGAGCAGGTCGTCGTCGGCACGATGACCGCCAACGGTGCCTGGCGGCAAAAGTCGCCGCACGACCTCAATCTGGCCTGCATAGGCTTTATGGGCGGAGCGTCCACCCTTGGACTGGGCGTCGCCCTGGCGCAGCCCGAGCGTGATGTTTGGATTATCGATGGCGACGGTTCGCTGATGATGCAACTGGGCTCGCTGGGCACGATCGCCGGAGCCGCGCCGGCGAACTTTCTCCACATCGTGATCCACAACGGTGTCTACGAGACTAGCGGGTCGCAGCCGTTGCCTTCGCAGCAACAGGTCGACTTCGCTCAGATGGCCGAGGGCGCGGGCTACGCCCAGACCGCGACCTTCGGAGACGCCGAAGAATTCGACGCCGCCATCGACGAGCTTCTCGCTGCCGAAGGCCCAACCCTGATCCAGCTCTACACCAGACCTGCCGACCGCTTCTACAGCGCCCGCCCAACCCCACCGGGAAGTACTCCAGCCCTCGCCCAAATGTGGCCTCCCGTCGCGGAGGCGCTTGCGAAGTAGGGATGGGCGGCGAACATTGCTCCCCCTCCCAGAGACTGCAGGGTGCCTTGGCCATCGCCGACGGGACCCCCTCCGCCTTCGGCACCTCCCCCTGCGAGGGGGAGGAAAGTAGTCGTCTGGCCTAGTGATGGTCCTCGTCGTGAGACGCCTCAGGTTCGGGCACGCAAGTATTCTCCAGCGTTCCGATGCCAGCGATCGTGATGCTCACCGTGTCCCCAGCGACCAGCCAGCGCGGTGGGGTCATCGCGGCTGCGACGCCTGAGGGTGTGCCCGTGGCGATGATGTCGCCTGGCTCCAGGGTCATCGCCTGGGTGACGTACTCGACGATGTCGTAGCAGTCGAAGATCAGGTGCTTCGTATTGGAGTTCTGACGCAGCTCGCCATTGACCGAGGTCTGAATGTCGAGCACGTGCGGGTCGCCGAGTTCGTCGCCGGTTACGATCACCGGACCGACCGGACCATGCGTGTCGAACGACTTGCCCATCGTGAATTGCGGTGTGTGCCGCTGGAAGTCGCGCACCGAGACATCGTTGACGATTGTGTAGCCCGCAATGACTGACGAGGCGTCCGCAGCCGACACGTGGCGGCAGGTCTCGCCGATCACAATGCCCAACTCACCCTCGTAATCCACTGCCTTTGATGCCAACGGAATCTGCACCCCGCCGCCGGGCCGTTGGACGCAACTGACCTGCTTGGTGAAGATCGTCGGCATGCGCGGCGTTTGCGCGCCGGTCTCGGCGATGTGGTCGCCGTAGTTGAGTCCAACAGCGAGGAACTTCTTCGGATTCGGCACCGGCGAGAGCAGTTGGACCTCGGAGAGCGGGCGCCGATTGCCGCCGCGCTCGACGGCCATCTCCGCCATGACCCGCGCGTCCTCGCCCATGGCGAGAAACTCGCACATATCCGTCGGCGCGTCCGGAGCTCCCAGGTAGAGATCGACGATCTCGTCCTCAACTACTACGCCAACCCGAGTGGTGTCTTCAAAGGAAAAGCTTGCCAGTCGCATGAAAAGTCCTCGTGCTTCATCCGCTGAATTGCCGCAAGGGTACCATCGGCACTATGCGAGCAAGAACGGGAATGGCGAGGATCCCGGCAATCGTCGCCGCCCTCATGCTCGTCGCACTCCTCGCCGCCTGCCACGACGAAATCCCCGTCCAGCGCGAAGCCGCCCTTTCAGGCACGGCTCAAGAACCTGATTCCGACTCAGACTGGCCCTGGACTCCTGGTAACCGACAGCCAAGCGCGATATTGAACTGGGGAGTGTCCGAGCAGAGCGCCGGCTTGCGGTCTGTCTAAGTGTCCTACTCGGTCAACCCTGCTGGAGGACAACCATGGCACGGCGTGGACTTCACACTCAGCTGCGTGGACGGAACAGTGCGAACCCTGTCGCTCTCGAGGCTGCCCTGGACAGGCCAGAGTCGAGCCACGCTACTGATCAGCCTCAATGATCAATCATCCCGTACTGAGGATGTGTTTCTCTATCGCTACACCACATACGGCCCTGACGACCCAAGCGGCGAACAGGCATCCACTCAGTTGGACGACTCCCGCTGGTACGAGCCGTTGCAATCGGCGAAAACGCTAACGATCATGCTGGCGGACTCGGAAATGGACCCCGTTGTCTTCGATCTCACGCGTCTCTTCGGTACACCTCTGCAGGATGAAATCGACGAGTGCACGCTCCCGACCGCAGGAGGGCGGAGCAGATAGGACTAGGCCTCAGTCACCCCGAGCCGCTAGCGGAATTGTGCCGATCACGTCGTCCGCTTCCATCTGGTCGATTTCGTCGTCGCTTAGGGTCGTCAGCCGAGCCAATACCTCACGAGTGTCTCGACCCAGCGTCGGCGACGGCCTATCCGCATCCGGACCGCTCCAGTTCGCGAAGCGATACGGCTGCAGCGGATACCGCTTTGTGCCTGCGTATGTGTGTTGCTGAGTGACGTAGAAGTCTCGTGCGAGCAGGTGCTCGTCTTCAAGCAGGCCGCGGCCGTCATAGACCGCGCCAGCCGCGATACCCAAATCCTGAAGCTTGCGCATCAACTGCCGCGCGTTCTGGTCTCGCGTCCATCCCGAGATGACAGCATCGATTTCGCCGCGAGCCGCGTCGCGATCCGTGAATGCCGTGTACCGCTGGATCCAGTCGTTGCGACCGATCAGCCGCGACAGGTCGGCGAACTGTGCGTCGGTCTCGCAGGCGATCGCGATCCAACTGTCATCGCTGCAGAGATATGTGTTGTGCGGAGCGATTCGCGGATGGTAGTTGCCTCGCCGACCGGGATCTTCTCCCGAGATCGAATATGCCGTGACCGCCTCACCCGTGAATGAGGTCGCAGTCTCGGTCTGCGACAGATCGATGTGGCAGCCGCCTGGCTCGCCCTGCGCATTCAACCGCCGCCGACGCTCCAGTGCCGAGAGCAGCGCCAGCGCGCCCATTACCCCGGCCAGTGGATCTCCGCCAGTCGTCCCGCTGAAGATTGGTTGGTCGTCTGGATAGCCGGTCAAGTGGGGCAAGCCCGACATCTGCTCGGTCGTGTTGGCGAACGCGGTGTAGTGCGACCAGGCGCCGGTCAGGCCGAAGCCGGGCATCGAGATCATGATCAGTTCGGGATTAATCTCCCGCAGCTCCTCGTAACTCAGGCCAAAGTTGCCCATGACGCGCGGCGTGTAGTTCTCAACCAGGATGTCGGCATCCTTGACCATGTGCCGGATGATGTCCGAGCCGCGCTGGTCGGTCAGGTTCAGCGTGATTCCATGCTTGTTGCGATTGACCCAGTTGAACTGCGGCGCCCACTCCCACCAGAAGTCGTCAGTCGCGCCTCCGGCGCGCCACCCGTCGATGCGCTGCACCGACTCAACTTTGACAACATCGGCGCCGCCATCGGCGAAGATCAGCGAAGTCATCGGTCCAGACATAAACATCGACAGGTCGATGACGCGCAGGCCTTCGAGTGGGCGCTGTGGGAGCCCCCCTCTGCCTTCGGCATCTCCCCCCGCGGAGCGGGGGGAGAAAGTAGAGGCGTCATCTTCAGCGGATGCGTTGATTTCCTCTTTCACTTCGTCGGTGTGTTCGCCGAGCAGCGGCGTTCTCGTACCGATAGGACGATCGTCGCCGAACATCCAGGGGACTCCGGGCGTTCTCACCCGCCCCGCCTCGGGATGCTCAAACTCAAAGAAGAAATCTCGCTCCCGATTTGGCAGCAGATTGAGCACGTCCGACAGCGTCGGAATCATGCCAAAGGGAATCCGCCAGGCTTGCGCCTCGTGAAAGACGTCCTCCGCCGCTCGTGACGAAGTCATCTCCGCCAGCTCACCCGCCAGTTCACGAGAATTCGCCATCCGAGCCCAGCCATCGGTGAATAGTGGATCCTCGATCAACTCAGGTCGGCCAAAGAACTGGCACATCATCTCCCACTGAGCCTGGGTCAGCGTGTTCGCGCCGACAAATCCGTCGGATGTGGGCAGGATGAACGATGGCGACGGGCCGATATCGGCGCGTCGCACGCCGCTGTCTCCCGTGTACTCGTAGCGCTGCACCGGCAAGAGCGCAGCATTGATCGCCGCCTCGATCACCGATACGTCGACATGGTCGCCGCGGCCATGCTCCCGCGCCCCATGGGCAGCGATCAGCGAAGCGACAGCGGCATATGCCCCGGCGAGGGTCTCGGTCAGCGACGTGCCTAGCTGCAGCGGCTCACGACCCTCGCGACCGCAGAGATACGTAAAACCGCCCAGCGCGCCGGCAATCAGATGGTTCCACTGCCAGTCGGCGTATGGCCCGTCCGAGCCAAAACCGGTCACAGTCGTCAGTACGACATGAGGATTGCGGGCTGCCAAGTGATCGTATCCAAGACCGCGAGCCGCCAGGGACGGCTCGGCCTCATGCGAGATCACTACATCGGCCCAGCCGAGCAATCGGTCCCTCAGCGCCAGGTCGTCCGGGTTGGACGGATCGACCACGACGCTGCGCTTCGACGTGTTGGCATACAGAAACGGGGCCGACGCTTCGATGTCTTCAGAACCTGCAAACGGACCGCGTCGACGCGCTGAGTCGCCCTCGGGCGGCTCCAGCTTGATCACATTGGCGCCCAGGTCGCCAAGCAGCTTCGCCGCGAATGGAGCGGCCAGTCCTTCTGAGATATCGAGGGCTCTCAGTCCGTCCAGCGCTGTTGTCATTTGTTCCGCTCCGACATGAGATGTCGCCCTTGTCTCGTTGATCGCTTCAGCCAGTGCAGGGTAGATGAGCATGTCTCAACGAATCAGGCTCCGTCATACCCGCGCTCCGGCGGAGACCTTTGAACGACTCCCGAATCCCCTCTCCCCCCCTTGCGGTGGGAGATGTCACGGAGTGACAGAGGGGGGGTCGGCTGACCATGACCAGATAGGGCTACCGAACAGCCCCCCCTCTGCCCCCGGGTCAAGCCCGGGGCAGGCTTTCGGCATCTCCCCCGCAAGGGGGGAGAGGGGGAGTTTTCGAGGGTCTCCGCTAGGGCGCGGGTATGACGGAGCACGGCGTGGGTACGAAGGACGTGGAGGTCAGTTCCCGCTGCGCTGCTTGTTCATCGGCAATTGCGTCGCCATGCGATGCTCTGGCGTCTTGTAGTGCTCGACCAGGACCTCGCGCAATGCATCTTCGGTCGCGCCCGAGAACTGCTCCTCGCACGGATCGCAGCTCACTCCGACGGGACCGGCGTCGTCGGCGACGCCCCGAAACGCGTCGCGTGCAGTGCGTCGTGCGAGCTGCTCGTGGAGGCGATTGCGGAATCCTGCCATGGCCATCACACCTTCGATTGGCTGCCAAGTGCGGCGTAGACTCTGCCCAGCGTAAGTCAAGGTCTGGAGTGAAGCATGGTCTGGGAACCCGAGGTTGAGGAACTGAAGCATCGCACCGAGCTGTCCGCACGTGGTGGCACGCCCGACCGCATCGAGCGTCAACACCGCCTCGGTCGTCTGACGGTTCGCGAACGGATCGAAGGACTGCTCGATGCGGGTTCCTTCCACGAAGTTGGCGCGCTGGCCGGTCTGGGCGAGTACGACGAGGGCGAGTTGGTCGATTTCACTCCCTCCTCATACGTCATGGGCCTGGGCAAGATCGACGGGCGCACCGTCGCCGTTGGCGGCGAGGACTTCACCATCCAGGGCGGCTCGGCGCTCTTCCCGATGCAGCGTTCCAAGGGCGGGTTGGGCGGCTTTTGCGAGGAACTGGCGCTCGAGTACCGCGTCCCCTTGATTCTCCTGATCGACGGCGCTGGGGCGAATGTCGGTGCGACCAAGAAGATGGGCACGACCTATCTGCCGAACGGTTCGGGAACCGGACGCTCGTTCGTCACATCGATCGAGGCGATGCAGAACGTGCCGGTGCTGGGCGCGGTGCTCGGAGCAATTGCGGGCGGACCGTCGGGACGGGCGATGATGGTCCATTGGAGCGTGATGACCAAAGGGCGCTCGGCCATGTTCGCCGCCGGTCCGCCGGTCGTCAAACGAGGCATCGGCCACGATGTGACCAACGAATCGCTGGGCGGGTCCGGTGTACATGTCCACACGTCAGGTTGCATCGACAATGAAGCAGAGGATGAGCAGGACGCCTTCCGCCAGATTCGATGCATGCTCTCGTACCTACCCGACAATGTGAACGAGCTCCCACATTCGGCGCCGATCGTTGACGCGCCCGAGGGTGCAGGCGAAGCACTAATCGACCTGGTGCCCCGCAACACGCGCAGGCCGTACTCGATGCACAAGTTGATCTGCTCTGTGACGGACGGTGGCGACTTCTTCGAGGTCAAACCCTACTGGGGCACGTCGATTGTCACAGGATTCGCGCGCGTCGATGGTCTGCCGATTGGCATCGTCGCGAACAATCCGCTCAAGAACGGCGGCGCGCTGGACCGCGACGGATCGGACAAGCAGACCCACTTCCTGGAGCTTTGCAACTACTTCCACATTCCCATCGTCTACCTGGTCGACGTCCCGGGCTTCATGATCGGCGAACAAGCCGAGCAGGAAGGCACGTTGAGATCTGGGATGCGAGCGATGTGGGTCGGACTGCAGGCGACGGTGCCGCAGCTCACCATCGTGATCCGCAAGTGCTACGGCATGGCCGGCATGGCGACCGGCAACCCGACGCGGCTGAACTACCGGCTCGGCTGGCCCTCAGGTGAATGGGGCTCAATCCCCATCGAGGGAGGCGTCGATGCCGCCTACCGACGCGAAATTGCTAACGCCGATGATCCAGAAGCAAAGCGAGAAGAGATCGAGGCAGAGCTGCGTGAGTTGCGAAACGTCTTCCTCACGGCCGAGACATTCGGAATCGAGGAGATCATCGATCCCAGAACAACCCGCAGTTATCTGCAGCAATTCGTCGAGCGCGCCTACAAGGTGCTGCCCTACGAGTTGGAGCAAAAGCCACTCTACGGGGTGAGGCCGTAGTCAGTGCCCCTGAGAGGTCCAATCCCATCAGACAAGCCGACGCACTTCCGCGCTCCCCCTTGCAGAGACTGATGCATAACTCCCCTTCTCCCCCCTTGCGGGGGAGATGCCGAAGGCAGAGGGGGGTTCCCTGCCTGTTGGCCCCATCTGGTCGTCGCCAGCCGACCCCCCTCTGTCACTCTGTGACATCTCCCCCCGCAAGGGGGGGAGAGGGGAATTGGAGGTTGTGCATCGTTCTCTTGCAGGGGGAGCTGCCGGAGAGCCTGCCCCCGGCTTAAGCGGGGGCTGAGGGGGTCCCGGCCTTCACACCGCACGCAAGAAGCAGCGCACGCGTCTCTTCGCCGCACGCAGCCTCCGTCTAAGCACCGGCTCCGCGCGCAATCAGCACCGCAACTCCCGCGATCATGCAGTAACTGGCAAACGGAACCAACGACCGCCCCCGAACGAGCCAGAGCAATGCCTTGATCGCAATCAACGCCGTCGCAAACGAAACCAGAACTCCGACGACGAGTGCCCCGGTCTCCACTCGCGCGCCCTCATCGACCAGCGCCGCCACAGCCAGGACGCCCGCGCCGGCCAGCGCCGGCATCGACAGCCAGAATGCCCAGCGAGCCGACGCCTCACGCGAGTGACCCAGGGCCATCCCTGCCACGATGCACATCCCCGACCGCGAGATGCCCGGCAGAATCGCCAGGCACTGCGCAACTCCGATCGCCAGCGCACTGCGCTCACTCAACGCGCCGAGCGCCTGGTCGTCGTTCACGCGTCGAAGACGCCACTCGGCGCCGGCGATCAGGAGCCCGGTGACGACCAGAAATGCGCCCGCCGACGTAGCGTCACGCAGTTCGTTCTCCAGCGACTCGTAGAGCAATCCGCCGACAATCACGATCGGAATTGTGCCGATCACTCCCAGCCAGACAAGACGGCGCGGCTTGAGTCCTTCGACCGCACCAGCATCGGCTCTCAGACCCTGCAGAACGCTCCAAACTTCGCGGCGGAAGGCCCAGAGGATGGCGGCGAGCGTGCCGAGATGCACGGCGACATCGAAGTCGAGTCCTGGATCCTCCCAGCCGAACAGCCAGCGCGCCAGGACCAGGTGTCCGCTAGACGAGACCGGCAGAAACTCGGTCAAGCCCTGGACGATGGCCAGGACAATTGCTTCGAGGATGCTCACCTAGACTCCCCAGATACTCACGTGCGGGATTAGTTCACTGTAGGAGCCAACATGGACATCACTGAGGTCATCCGCACCACGTTCGCCGCCCGAAAGTTCACCGACGACCCGGTCCCCGACGAAGTGATTGAGCGAATGCTTGAGCACGCGCGCTTCGCGCCGTCCGGCGGCAACCGCCAGGGCTGGCATGTGATCGTCGTGCGAGACCCGGAGATTCGCGCCGCCATCGCGGCGGCCGCCGAGCGTCCGGCCAAGCGCTACGTCGCCATGGCCCAGGCCGGTGAAGGACCCTGGAACGCCGCCTTCCCGTCAGTCGTGACCGACGAGACCGCAGCCAGCGTCCCAACACCGCGACGACTGATGGATCCATACATCGAGGCACCGGTGCTGCTGGCCGTCTGTGTTGACCTCGGCGTGGTTGCCTCGGTCGACAAGGAACTCGACCGTGTCGGCGTAATCTCCGGCGGCTCAATCTATCCGTTTGTCTGGAGTCTGCTGCTCATGGCCCGCAATGAGGGTTTCGGCGGAACCCTCACGACCATTCCAATCGCCAACGAACCCGAGCTCAAGCCCATCCTCGGTCTGCCCGATCACTACGCTATCGCCGCGTTCCTGCCTATCGGCAAGCCGGTCAAGCAACTGACAAAGCTCAAGCGCGGCGAGGTATCAGGCTTCGCCAGCATTGATACGTTTGATGGCGAGACGTTTGGCGGGTAACTAGGGGAACCGAGCAATGACAGGTCGCGCCGTAGCTCCGCTGCTGGCGATTCTGACGGCCTCGCTGGGTGTAGCGGCGTTGCTCGGAGTCGGTGCAGCGGCCGAACCTCTATCTAGCTTCACACTCGAGGTAGGGGCGCGGCTGCATGACGGCGGCCGGGTCGAGTTCGGTGTGCAAACCGAGCTCGGCTCCAGATATCCTCGGGCGCGTTTCCTACCGGCGGACGTCGATCACAGTGGCTGGTTGCAAAGTTCGCCAATTGATGTCAATGGGTTTGAGACCCGCGTGGTCGCGCGTCGGCTGGCCGACGGGCGCACCGAGTTTGTCCTGCGCCTGGAGGGCGTGAACGTCAAGCCGCCAGGATCGATCCTCCCCGCATCGGTCGCACCGCGGCGCTGGTACCAATCCCGATCCGTCCTCATTGAACACCTGCAAGATCCCGAATCGGTCGACGAGCGACATCTGCTGGCCCGAGCAGCGGCGATCCGCGCCGAAGCCACCACGCCGGATCTAACCGGTCTGGTCGGCTGGCTCAATGGCGAACCGACGACGATCGCTCGTGAACTGGCCAAGGGGAGTGTGGTCCTGATCGATTTCTGGACGTTCGGCTGCTACAACTGCCAGAACACGCTGCCCTATCTCACGGCGTGGGACGAGAAATATCGTGATCACGGGCTCGTCGTCCTGGGCGTGCATCGACCCGAGTTCGCGTACGAGGCAGTGCCGGAGAGCATTCTCAATGCAATTGAGCAGTACGGGATCGAGTACTCGGTGCCACTGGACGATGACGCTCGCACCTGGCGCGCATATCGAAACCGCTGGTGGCCGGCGAAGTATCTCATCGGTCCGACCGATGAGGCGGCGATGGGTCTGCGTTACCGACGCATCGGCGAAGGCGGCTACGAGCAAACGGAACGAGAAATCCGCGCAGCGCTCACAGCAGTGGGACGAGATCTGAGCGGCGTCCCCTTCGGCGTCGACATCGATAGCTAATCGGCGGCGGTTGAGCTGGGGCCGCGATTGTTCGCAGACTGAATCACTTCATGTGCTTTCGCGAGCGTTGCCTCGCGAAGGAAATCGACCGGACTCACACCTGCGATTCGGCTGGCTTGGATAAGGTCGCGCAGCTCATCTCGGGTGATGTCTATCTCCATGCCCGAGATGCGCTCGTCAAGAATTAACGTGAAGTAATCGGTTTCGGGTTCCGTCGTGGCTGGTTCGATCGATTCAGTCGTCACCGATTGCCACCTCTGCGCTGATGGTACTGAGCAGGTGTTAAAGAGGCAGCAGTCGACGTCACAGTGGCTTCGAACGTGCGGGTGACGCCCAGTGCATGACTCGTTCGTCGTATCTGCCTTCGGAAACGCGGAACTCTCAGCCACATTTCTCGCTGCAACACCGGGCGTTGGTGTGCCGGTCGCCGATGTTGGCGCCGCAGCAGAACCTTCCTTGGTTGACGAGTGCCCCTCTCAGACCGGCGGTACACGTTCTATGACGATTCTCTCGCCCTGCCTTTAGTCGCCGGCGGCGGTCGTCTGGGCGTGTGTCTCGTCTGTCGAGAGCAGCTCTGCTGCGCGCGTGAGCGCGGCGTTACGCATAAAGGCGATCGGGTACTCACCGACTAGCTTGCCAGCTTCGACGAGCAGGTGGGTTTGCTCGTGAGTGAGCTCGACTTCGGCGACTGATGTCTCCGTATTGAACTGCATGTCGACGGTCGGGTCGTCGTCGCTAATCGTGCCGTACTCATCAATGTCTTCTGGCGTCGGGCCCGTTCTTGCAGTCATGGTTTCGTTGTGCCCAGTCTCTGGTCGTACTGGGCGGCTTCGTGATCGCTTGCGTCCCATCCGCTCACGATCCTGGAAACGCCTTGGAGGTCAGGGTACTCGATTACGAACGTGATAAGGTCTCCCCTCCGATCAGGACCGATCATCTTGAGACGCGGTGGTTGCCATCTCTGTGTTCCATCTTCCTGATCTTTGTACCGGCCACGCTGATCGACTAGTGCCGGCTGTCCCCTGGCTACGTCGAGCGCTTGGTCGACGTCGATACCGTGTCGAGCAAGATGTTCTTGAGTCTCCTCATCCCAGCGAAGTGGCGGGACACGACTTGGCCGTCTCTGTCTGCGAACCACTCTGATTATCCCTGCGACGTGATGATCGCGTCCAGCTCCTGCTTCAACCGAGGCAGAATCTCGTCGTAGGGATAGTGACCCAACGACTCCTCGCCTCGCTTCAGGTTGACGGCCTTCGGGCCGCACCAGAGGCCGAGATCGGCGTCGTCGGTCTCTCCGGGCCCGTTCACCCGGCAGCCCATCACGGCGATGGTGATGTCGTACTCGGAGGCGTACTCGGTCATCGCCTTCACGTCCTGCGCCAGGTCAACGAACTTCTCGTTCTCCACCCTCGAGCACGACGGGCAGGAGATGATGTTTAGTCCCTCGTCGAACTTCGGTGGCACCGAACGGAACCTACCAGCGGCGATGTCGCCGAGGATGTCACGCGCAACCTCGATCTCCATGCCCTTGTCGTCGAACGGAACAGTCAGGGAAACGCGCACCGTGTCGCCGATGCCCTGCGACACAAGCTGCTCAAACGCCACACGCGTCTTAATCACGCCCTCGGGCGGCATCCCTGCTTCGGTCACGCCAAGGTGCAGCGGAACATCAGGACGCTCCGACGCAAACTTCTGATTGACTTCGACGACCTGCTTCCAGTCCGAGTCCTTCAGCGATACGACATAGCGGTCGAATCCGAATTCATCCAACAGTCCACAGTGCTCCGTCGCTGAAGCGACGATCGCCGAGACGTGATCGTTCGGGTAACGCTCCAGCATTCGTGGATCTATCGAGCCGCAGTTCACGCCGACACGGATTGCGCAGTCGTGATCGGCCGCCGTTTCTGCAATGAACGCAACCTTGTCCCGGACATTCTTCGACTTCTCATGATGGTGCAGGTGTCCAGGGTTGTAGCGAATCTTGTCGACATGCGGCGCGACCTGCGTGCAGAGACGGTAGTTCTCCTGGAGGTCGACCGAGAGCGGCGCTTCGGTCCGCTCACGGACAGTGGCTAACGCCTCGACATCCTTGCGAGAGTCAACAGCCACTCGAACCAGGTCGGCGCCTGCAGCCTCGAGCAGCTTGACTTGCCGCACCGTGGCTTCGATGTCTTGCGTTCGCGTTGCCGCCATCGACTGCACCACAATCGGGCTACCGCCGCCGATCGTGACATCGCGAACCTTCACCGGCCGAGTTGGATTGCGACGCAGGTCGCCGGTCAGTTGGATCGTCTCCGCCATCAGTACTCCCTCTCCCACTTCCAATCATCTGCATCGTACCGTTGATGCGTGCTGTTCACTGCGATCTTCCTGATCCTCTTCGTCACCGCGTGGCTGTTCATCTCAATGCTGAGTTGGATTGCGCTCAGTCTCCCTCGCCGCGCAAGAGGTGCGTTGTGGGCCGCGCCGTTCGCCGGACTCGGAGGGGTTGGCGGTGGCGCGCTGGTCCCGCTTGCGGGTCTGGACAATGAGCTGGGCATTGGCATATCGATGGTTGCTGCGCTGGTCTGTTCGTCCTTGAGCTGTTGGATGGCCTTTCAGAGTTGGGACGCCTTCAACCTGGGATCCAGGCTCGAGCGGTGGGCTCGTCGAGACCGCTGATATCGTCGCTGCAATAGCAAGCAGACATTTGGAACCGCTCTATGCCTGTCACCCATATGTCCAGACTGTTCGGCCGCACCCTGCGTGAGGCCCCAGCCGACGCCGATTCGGCCAATCATCAGCTACTGCTGCGCAGCGGGCTGATCGTTCAGCTCGCCGCAGGCGTTTACTCATTCCTGCCGCCGGCCTGGCGCACACTGCTGAAGATTGAGCAGATCATCCGCGAGGAGATGGAAGCTGCCGGTTCGCAGGAGTTGCGCATGCCGGCGATACAGCCTCGCGAACTCTGGGAGGAATCGGGACGCGCCGACTCCTACGGCCCCGTGTTGTTCAACCTCAAAGACCGACGCGACCGCACCATGGTGCTGGCGCCCACCCACGAGGAATCCGTCACCGACCTCTTCCGTAAGATCGTGCAGTCCTACCGCGATCTGCCACAGAGCGTCTTCCAGATGCAAACCAAGTTCCGCGACGAACCGCGGCCGCGCGGCGGACTTGTGCGTGTACGCGAATTCATCATGAAGGACGCCTACACCTTCGATGTGGACGACGACGCCTTCCAGCTCAACTACAACGCGATGCGTCAGGCCTACTACAACATCTTCGAACGCTGCGGCGTGTCGGTTGTCGCTGTCCAGGCAGACTCGGGAGCGATTGGCGGCAAGCAGTCGGAGGAGTTCATCTTTCTCACCGAGATCGGCGAGGACAACATCGTCCTCTGCCCGTCCTGCGGATACGCCGCCAACCAGGAGCGCGCGGAGTTCGCTCGCGGCGAAGGCAGCGGCGTTGAGGGCGACCTGGAGCAAGTGGAAACGCCTGGTGTGGCCACAATTGCCGGTCTCGCCGAGTTCCTCGGCGTTCCCGAGCAAGCCACAGCCAAAGCGGCGTTCTTTCTCGTTGACGGCGAACCGACCTTTGCGGTGATTCGCGGTGATCTGGAAGTCAACGAACTCAAACTGCTAAACGCCCTGGACGCAACCGAGGTTCGTCCGCTGTTGCCCGAGGAAGTGGAGCAGGCCGGCTGGGTCGCTGGCTATGCCTCGCCAATCGGAGTCGATGCCTCGCGAGTCGTGGCCGATCCAAGCGTGGTCGACGCGGGAGGACTCATTGCCGGCGCGAATCAAGTAGACAGCCACTTGCGCAATGTGACCTACGGACGCGACTGGAGCGCCGCGACCGTCGCGGACATCGGCATGGCGCAGTCAGGTGATCCCTGTGCGCAGTGTGGAGCTGCGCTCGACATGCGGCGTGGGATCGAACTTGGTCACATTTTCAAGCTCGGTACTCGGTACACCGACCCGATGGAAGCCACATTCCTCGACGCGGACGGCGATCGGATTACGCCGATCATGGGATGCTATGGGATTGGCGTCGAGCGTCTGATGGCTGCCGTCGTGCAGTCCAATCACGACGATCACGGAATTATCTGGCCCCGTTCCGTCGCTCCGTTCGATGTCCACATCGTCCCGCTCGGCGCAGGCGACGAGGTCGCGGCAGCCGTCGCGAACGTGGAATCAGAGCTATCCGGCTCAGGCCTCAATGTGGTCACCGACGACCGCAATGAACGCGCCGGCGTGAAATTCAACGACGCCGATCTGCTTGGCGCGCCGTTGCGCATTACGATCGGCGCCCGCGGCCTCAAACAAGGACAGATCGAGCTGAAGTTGCGACGAGACTCTGAGGCGTCATCGGTCCCGTTGGACGGGGCGATCACGGCGGCGCATGAAGCATTGGCATCCCTATCGTCCTGATACGCGCTTGATACAGGCGACCCTGTGAGCGGCTGAAGGGCCGTTCAGAATTTGATTCGGCGTGTATAGTCAATATTGCGGATGTTGGGTGGGGGTCGGGCTTCCGTGTCTGATCCTGCGCGACTCGCACGGATCCACCGACACAACGTTTCACAGAGTCTCCCTTCAAGAAGACTGCCCATGAAAACCGACTTCCTGCTCGCGATCAAGCAGCTCCATTCCGACAAGAACCTCGATGACGAGGTGATTTTCAACGCGGTCGAGCGCGGTATGGCCGCGGCCGTCAAGCGTCGCTATGAGCTGCCCGGCAATGTGATCGTCAACATCGATCGCTACGACGGCGCCATGGAGGTCTGGTCCGAGCGCGAAGTCGTCGAGATTGAGGAAGACATCGCCGATCCCGACCTGCAAATCGAGCTGGAGCGTGCGCGCCTCGCCGACGCGACGGTGCACATCGGCTCAACACTGCGTGAGAAGCACGACATTGAGAATGTCGGCGGCAGAATCGAAGCGCAGACTGCAAAGCAAGTTGTGCTCCAGGCCCTGCGCGAAGCCGAGCGCGAGGCCGTCTTCGCCAAGTACTCCGGCGAAGAAGGCGGAGTCGTCAGCGGCGATGTCCAGCGTGTCGAGCCGCATCAGGTCATCGTCGAACTCGGTGACCACACCGAGTCCATCATGCCGGCCCAGGAGCAGGTACGCATGGAGCGCTACCGAACCGGCCAACGCGTCAAAGCCATCATGGTCGAGGTGCTGCGGGCCAACAAGGGACCGCAAATCGTCATCTCGCGTTCTCGACCCGACTTCGTCCGTCGGCTGTTCGAGCTTGAAGTTCCCGAAATCACCCGAGGCGTCGTCGAAATCCGTGGTGTCGCGCGTGAAGCGGGACATCGCACCAAGATCGCCGTCTGGTCGCGCCAGACTGGTATCGATCCCGTAGGTAGCTGCATCGGCATGCGCGCGATGCGGATCCAGAACATCGTCAACGAACTCCACGGCGAACGAGTGGACGTGATCCAATGGGATCGCGACCCGCGCCGGTTCGTCGAGCATGCGCTGAGCCCCGCTCAGATTCTCGCCGTGCGGATTGATCGCGAGACCAACACCGCCGAGTGCGCCGTGCCCGACATGCAGCTCAGCCTCGCGATCGGACGCGAAGGACAGAATGCACGTCTGGCCGCGCGCCTGACTGGATTCCGCATTGACATCAAGCCGCAGACCGTGGCCGAGCGCATGCAGGAAGAAGGCCGCGGACCCTTCGCGCCGCAGGATGAAATCGAAATCGAGCCCGATCCGATTCCCGAGCCCGAACCGGTGCGAGCCGCTCCCCGGGCCGAGGAGACGGTCGCTGCGGCACCTCCGACGCCCGTCGTTGAGGTGGCTCCCACTCCGACGCCCGAGCCAGTCGCGGAACCGGATGCCGTCGAAGAAGAGCCCGAACTCGAACCCGTGCTGCAAGCGACCGAGATTGCACCGGCGGCACGCGACGATGGACAAATCCGGTTTGCCGAGGATGTCCTGCGACGCGAGCAGGAACAGCAGCAACAACGTGACCGACGCCGACGTCGACCTCGCTACCACGAGAGCGACGAAGGCCTCGAAGAGGACCCTTACGCCGAGTACAGCGAATACGAGGAAGACTTCTAGGCCAACCACCTGCCGCTTCCTCACCCGTCTGTCGACAACGCGGGTTCCAGCCCCGCGCAGTACGAAAGATTTCGATGTCCCCTCTCAGTTCCAGTGTCAGGCCATCTGATCGAACGATCCGACGCTGCGTCGCCTGTCGCGAGCTTGCGCCCAGGTCGGACCTGCTTCGTGTGGTGCGATTGCCCGACGGTGAGGTTCACCTGTCGCAACGCGAGCATGGTCGAGGCGCATACATCCATCGCGGCTCGGAGTGTCTGACGACCACAGCGTCGGCGCCCAAACTCCTCGCACGGGCGCTGCGTCGACCGCCGCCGAACGACATTCTGCATCAAATCGCTGAATCGGTACCGAACTGACTCAACTTACCCCGAACACAAGCTCACACTCACAGCTCGGAGCACCCATGACGACACAACAAACGATTCGGCAATCTATCCCAGCGGCGGAGGCTGAGGGATCAGTGCTGATTCCCCGCACATTGACCGTGCGGGAACTCGCCGATCTGCTCAACGAAACGCCCGTCACCATCATCAAGACCCTGATGACGAACGGGATCATGGCGGACGTCACCAAGACGCTCGACTATGGCACTGCGGCCATCGTCGCGATGGATCGCGGCTTCGATCCGGAAGAAGCCGGCGATGTCATCGAGGAACAAGAATCGCCATCGACGATCGATATCCTCGGAGCGCCCGAGGAGGAAGAAGAAGACCCGGCCAACCTGCGCCAGCGTCCACCGGTGGTGGCCGTGCTCGGCCATGTTGACCACGGCAAGACATCGCTGCTGGACTACATTCGCGACGCCAAGGTCGCCGACGGCGAGGCCGGCGGTATCACACAACGAGTCGGCGCCTACCAGGCAGAGGCAAATGATCGCCTGCTCACGTTCATCGACACCCCCGGTCACGCCGCCTTTACCGAAATGCGAGCGCGCGGCGCGCAGGCTACTGACATCGCCATCCTCGTGGTCGCCGCCAACGACGGCGTGATGCCGCAGACCCGTGAGGCGATCAACCACATTCATGCCGCCGGCGTTCCCTACGTCGTCGCGTTGAACAAGATGGACCTCGACAACATCAATCCCGACCGCGTTAAAGCTGCGCTGGCCGATGTCGGCGTGCAGATTGAGGAATACGGCGGTGACGTGCCGCTCGTCCCGGTCTCGGCCACTCGTGGCGACGGGATGGACGACCTACTAGACACGTTGTTGCTCGTTGCAGATATCGCCGAGTTCTCGGCTAATCCCGACCGCGCCGCTTCTGGTGTGGTGTTGGAGGCTGAACTCGACCGCCGACAGGGCCCCAGAACCACGCTGTTGGTTCAGAAGGGCACGCTGAAGCAGGGTGACGCCGTACTGGTCGGTCAGACCTGGGGACGAATCAAGGCGATGACGGACTTCGTCGGCAAACGCATCCGCGAAGCTGGCCCGTCATCTCCCGTCGTCGTTCTCGGAATGCAGGATGTCGCCGACGCAGGCGACAGTTTCCGCGCCGTGGGCACCGACCGCGAAGCCAAGCGCATCTATGGCCAGGCACGCCGCGAGCGGGAAGCGCGAGAAGCCCAGATTCAACACTCGGCAACCCTCGATGCTCTCTTCGGTGAGATTTCACGAGGCGACGTTTCCGCGCTCAACCTGATCGTCAAAACCGACGTTGTCGGCTCGGTCGAAGCGCTGCGAGACTCCCTGGAGCAACTGTCCAACGAGGAAGTTACAGTCAAAGTCATTCACGCTGCACCTGGTCCAGTATCCGTCGCCGACGTCAACCTGGCGCTCGCCTCTGAAGGACTCGTGATCGCCTTCTCTACACCCGTTGAGCCCGGCGCCGAACGGCTGGCCGAGCAAGAGGGCATCGAGGTCCGCAGCTACTCGATCATCTACGAAGTGATCGAAGAGGTCGAGGCAGCGATCAGCGGTCTGCTCGAGCCTGTGCAGATGCAAGTGGTCGATGGACACGCCGAGGTCCTGCAGGTCTTCCTGATTCGCGGGCTGGGCAACATTGCCGGTTGCCGTTCGCTGGACGGCTCCATCCGCAACGATGCGCAGGTGCATGTCTACCGCAACGGCGAGCAGATCGCCGAGTCCAACATCTCCAGCTTGCGCCGCTTCCAGGATGTCGTGCAGGAGGTCGACGCGGGACAGGAATTTGGTGTGGCTCTGTCGCGCTACGACAACTTCCAGGCTGGCGATCAGCTTGAGTTCTTCCACATCGAGACCCAGTCGCGGATCGTCAAGGATGGCGAGATCCGCAACGTGACCCGCTAGGCGTGACTCAGACCATGGCACGCAACAATCGCCCCTACGCCGCCACGCGAGACGGCGGCGGCGTTGACCGCATGGAACGCGTCAACGATCTTCTACGCGATACGATCGCCGAAGTCGTAGCACGCGAACTCAAGGATCCGCGAGTCGATCTGGCGCTGCTCAGCGTGACCGAGGTGCGAGCTTCGCGCGATCTGCGCAACGCGACCGTGATGGTGTCGGCGTTGTCGTCTCCCAACAGCACGGAAGCCGAACAGTCCGAGGCGGCAACGGCGGCGGTCGAAGCCCTGAGCAATGCCGCGCCGTTCATTCATCGCACGATTCGTCGCCGTTTGCACATGAAGCGAGTCCCCTGGCCCGCATTTGAGCTCGACCTGCGTATCGCGGGAGCGGCCGAGGTCCAGGAGCGGATCCGCTCATTGGGCGCCTCGTGACCCGCCGACGCCGCGAACGGCATCACCCTGGTGCAGTCTTCCTGGTTGACAAACCCAAGGGTCCAACATCGCACGACATCGTGCGAGATGTGCGCCGCTGGACCGGCCTGCGCCGCGTTGGCCATGGAGGCACCCTCGATCCCCTGGCCAGTGGTCTGCTGCCAATCTTCGTCGGCGCTGCGACACGCCTGAATGAGTATCTGACCCCTTACCGAAAGTGCTATGAAGCGACGATCCTCCTGGGCAAGGCGACCGACACCGACGACAGCGAAGGGCAAGTCATAGCCGAATCCGCAGTGCCGGCGCTGAACTCAGAGCAAGTTGACGCAGCGCTCGAACATTTTCGGGGAGAAATCGAACAGGTACCGCCTCAGTACAGCGCCATCAAGCGCGACGGTGTCGCCGCATATCGCTCTGCCCGCGCCGGAGAGCACGTCGAAATCGATGCCCGCACCGTCACCGTGCATGAGCTGACGGCCACCGCGATCCAACTCCCATTTGTCACGCTTGCCATGGCGGTCAGCACGGGCACGTACGTCAGAGCCATCGCGCGCGACCTGGGAGAAGCCCTCGGCTGCGGTGCGCATGTCACCGAAATGCGGCGCACAGAAATCGGCGACCAGTCCGCTGCCGACGCTCACACGCCGGAGGCGCTTCAGGCCGCTGCCGACGAGGGCAACGTCTGGGCTCTCGCAATCTCGCCCGCCGACTTGTTTCCCGACTGGCCGCATTTCCATCTACACGGAGAACAGCTCCAGAGAATCAAACGGGGACAGAAGATCCGACACGCCCCGGTCGATGGTTGGGACAAGGCACTCGCCATCAACGCCGACAATCATGTCGCAGCCGTGCTCCGGAGAGACGAACTCAGCGCCGCCACCTGGCAACCCGAGAAAGTCCTCGCAGCGGGCTAGTGCCCCTTGACATAAACTCAGTGAACACACGCCTTGCGCATCTGGGTTCCCCCGCTCCCCCTTGCGGGGGAGATGCCGAAAGCCTGCCCCGCACTTGATGCGGAGGCAGAGGGGGGTCCTGTCCTCAGCTTCTATCTGGTACTCAGCGACCGACCCCCCTCTGTCACTCCGTGACATCTCCCCCCGCAAGGGGGGGAGAGGGGATTTGGAGGTTCACTGCTCCATGTGAGCTGACCCCAGGTGAGTCCCCGACGAACATCGGCAAAACCACGTACCTAAGCAGACGTCGGCACCGAGAACAGCAACGCCAGAGAATCCTCCTCCGCGATCAGCGAGTACGGGGCGTCGCCCTCGAGCAACACACCTTCTCCCGCCTTGAGCGTGGCGTTGTCGTCGAGCGTGCCGACTGCGACCTCACCTTCGGCAATGATCAGTGCCGTTGGTCCCGTGGTCTGCCGATTGAGCGCACGTTGACCGGCAGGCAGGCGGATCGCCTCCGAGGCGAGGCTGGAGTTTGTCGGGCTGAGCGCGCCGCCCACGCTGGCGGTGATGCGACGCAGCGTCATGGTTACGCGATCCCGGCATTCGAGAGGTAGTCGAGCAGGTGTTGCACGGTCCGAATATCGGCCGCATCTTCCTCGGGGATCTCGAGCTGAATCTCGTCAGTTGAGAACTCTTCCTCCACCGCAATGGTCAGATCGACAATGTCGAGCGAGTCTGCTTCGAGATCGTCGATCAGGTGAGCTTCCGCAGTCACCTTTTCCAGCGGCTGACGCAGCTGATCGGCTACGAGCTGGCATACACGAGCTTGCAGGCTGTTGTCATTGGACATGTGGCGGCTCCCATCTAGCGAATCGGTGGGCTGTCAGATGTCTGCCGGATATGGGGGAGAGGGTAGCGCTCAGTTCGCGAACCGTGAGAGTGCCACGACACCGTTCTGTCCGCCAAAGCCGAAGCCATTGACCAGCGCCGCAGAAAACTCGCAGTCGCGGGCTTCATTGGGGACATAATCGAGGTCGCAGTCAGGATCCGGTGTTTCCAGATTGATCGTAGGTGGCAGCACGCCGTGGTGGAGGGCCAGGGCTGTTGCCGCGCCCGAAAGCGCGCCGGCCGCGCCCATCAGGTGTCCGGTCATGGACTTCACCGAGGAGACCGCCAGGTCGTCGGCGTGCGCGCCGAACACGGTTCGGATTGCGCGTGTCTCAATCGCATCATTGAGCGGCGTCGACGTGCCGTGGGCGCAGATGTAGCCGATCTCCTCAGGATTGAGTCCCGAGTTTCGCAGGGCCGTCGCCATCGCCCGAGCAGCCCCGTCGCCGGCCGGATCGGGAGCCGTGATGTGGTACGCGTCGGCTGTCCGCCCGCCACCAAGCACCTCGGCATAGATGCGAGCATCACGGGCACGAGCGCTAGCCAACGACTCAGTGACGCACACGACGGCGCCCTCGCCAAAGACGAAGCCGTCCCGGTCGGCGTCGAAGGGGCGAGAAGCCGCCTCCGGGTCCTCGTTGCGGCGCGAGAGCGCCTGCATGTTCGCCAGTCCGGAGATGCCCAGCGCCGAGACGTTCGATTCGGTCCCGCCCGTCAACGCGATATCGGCCTCGCCGCCGAGCAAGACCTGTCTGCTGTCGATAAAGGCGTAGATGCTCGCTGCGCAGGCCGCCAGTGACGTCAGCGCCGGCCCTCGCAGTCCCAGCTCGATAGAGACCTGGCAGGACGCCATGTTGCCGGCCATCATCGGCACAAACATCGCCGAGACACGGCCAGGACCCTTGCTGTTGAGCACCTCGGTTTGTTGCGAGATGGTCGTCACGCCACCACCCCCGGTGTTGATCACTGCCGCTACGCGCTCAGGGTCATGCGCTGCGAGGTCGAGACCGGCATCCTCGACAGCCAGCCGGGCCGCCGCAACGCCCAACTGGGCAAATCGAGCCATCCGTCGCGCTGATTTGTTCTCCATGTAGTCAGATGCGTTGAACTCCGGGATATCGGCGGCAATCTGCACCTTGAGACCAGCCTCAACCAGCTCAGGCACGCGACGTGCGCCTGAACGACCCAGTGTCAGCGATTCCCAGAATGCGTCGACGCCCACGCCGATCGGTGTCACCGGACCGATTCCCGTGATCACGATGCGCTCTTCTGGCGGACGTTCAGTTTGTCGGTTACTGGAACTCACTCGTCAAAACGCCTCAACAACACGGCGGCGTTGTGGCCGCCCAGGCCGACGGAGAAGGACAGCGCAGCCTCAATATCGAGTTCGCGCGCCTTGTTGGGAATCACGTCAATGTCCAGTTCGGGATCGGGGGTCTCGTAATTGAGAGTCGGCGGTGCAACGCCGTTCTTCAGGACCATCGCCGAGACGATCACTTCCAGCGCTCCAGACGCGCCCATCATGTGACCGGTGGCCGGCTTGATCGAGGAGAGTGACAGGTCGTATGCGTGCGCTCCGAACATCCGCTTCAGGGCCGTCACTTCGACGAGGTCTCCCAACTTCGTTGCTGTGCCATGGGTCGAAACATAACCGACGCTCTCAGGATTGATGCCAGATTCCGACATCGCCTGCTGCACGCAAACCATCAAACCCCGGCCGTGAGACTCCGGTTGCGCGATGTCATGCGCGTCATTCGCCGAGCCACCACCGACCACTTCGGCATAGATGGGTGCGCCGCGCTCGAGCGCGTGGTCCAGATCCTCGATCATCATCGCAGCAGCGCCTTCGCCGGGAACGAACCCATTGCGATGCAGGTCGTACGGAGCGGAAGAGGCCGTCAGCGGTTCGGCTGGCGTCGCAAGCACGCCCATTCGCTCAAAGCAGATGTGGAACAGCGGCAGAATGATCGCTTCCGAGCCACCGACCAACAGCGCATCGGCGCGGCCCGACTGGATGTGCAACATCCCATCGGCGACGGCGTTGGCGCCTGTCGCGCAGGCTGAGGTCGGCGAGTAGTTCGGACCCGTCGCGCCAGTGGCGATCGAGAGGTGACCGGAGGCGGCATCGGCAATCAGGTTGGGCATGGCGAACGGTGAAACTCGACGTGCGCCTCGTTGCACCAGTGTGTCCTGCCAGCGCGTGACTAGTTCCATCCCACCGCCGCCCGAGCCAAAGATGATCCCGACGCGATGCTGGTTGTCTTCGTTGATCTCGAGACCGGAATCGGCCAAGGCCTCAAGCCCCGAAGCCATGCCGTACTGAGTGTTCAAATCCATATGCCGCAACGCCTTGACGTCCGGCAGAACCGACTCCGCGTCGAAGTCCCTCACCTCTGCTGCGATTGGAGTCTTGACTCCCCAGGCATCGGGGTCGAATCGTTGGATCCTGCCGACGCCGCTCTGGCCGTCGAGCAGATTGCGCCACGTGGTCGGCATGTCATTACCGACAGGTGTGACGGCTCCAACGCCCGTGATCACGACACGGCGTGGTGAAGTGGACGAATTCGAGGCCACTACTTGGGGATCCCGTCGCTCTTGTCCGGGTAATCACGCTGCGACAGGCCATTGTCGTCGTCGGACAGCGGGAACGTCCAGGAGGTGCGGGAAATCCGCCGGACCAGCTTGGAGAGCACGTCGCCGGGGCCTGCTTCGACAAACAGGGTTGAGCCCTGCGCGGCCATCGTCTTGACGGCCTGCTGCCACTGCACGGGCGCGGTCAGCGCTTCCGAAAGCTCTTGCGCCATCTGATCCTTCGTCTGTAGCAATCCGCCACTAATGTTGCTCACGACTGGAACGACTGGATCGCGCCATTGGATCGCGTGCACGGCTTCCGAGAAATGCGCCTGCGCATCGGACATCAAGGGCGAATGAGAGGCAATCGAGATGGGCAGTCGAACAACACGGCGCGCGCCTTGCTCGTCCGCCAGTCGCATGATTTTGCGCAGAGGTGCTTCATCGCCGGAGACCACCGTCTGTCCCGGGCAATTGTCGTTCGCGACCACCAGCGTGCCCTCGTGCGAGGCTTCCCCGACCAGCCGCCGCAAGACGCGGTCGCGCAGACCGATGATCGACGCCATGCCGCCCGGCCGCAGGTTGTCGGCGGCGTGCATCACTTCCGCGCGACGGCGCACGAGTTGCAACGCTTCGTCGAAGTCAACGGCGCGCGCGGCGAGCATCGCGGTGATCTGGCCCATGCTGTGTCCGGACACGACCGTCGGCGAGAGTGTTCGTCCCGCCCGCTCCCACTTGTCGCGCAGCGCCTCAAGCCAGGCGACCGAGGCGACAAAGATCGCCGGTTGTGAATGCGTGGTTTGGTTGAGCTGATCAGTCGGGCCGTGCTCGATCAGATGCAACAGGTCATAGTCGAGGACCTCGTTGGCACGCTCGAACCACTGCTCGGCATTGGGGTAGACGCGCAGCACCTTGCCTGCCATGCCGACCGACTGCGATCCCTGTCCGGGGAAGAGCAGCGCGTACTCGTCGTCCGTCAGCGCCGGGTGTTCGCCGCTTGGCGGATCATCGGCAGCTTCTTCTGGTTCGGTGAGCGTTTCCATCTCGGCTCCTGCCGACCAACGGCGTCGGTCAATCGACGCTGTGTTGGTGGGTGATATCTAATTCTACCGACTCTTGCCGCTTCCATGTCGGATTGGGTATCGCACTGTGCGATTCAGCGAACAATACGTTCACAGGAAGCAAACGGATATGTCATCCCCCACTCATCCCATCACCATGCCGCCGTCGACATGGATGATCTGTCCGGTGATGTAGGCGCCGCCTGGGCCGGCCAAAAAGGCGACCAGCGGCGCCACGTCCGCTGGATCGCCCAGGCGGTCCAACGGTATCCGTTGCATGACATTGCCGATTACTTCATCTGAGAGATCGGCAGTGATGTCGGTCTGGATGAATCCTGGCGCGACCAGGTTGACGGTGATCCCGCGGGAGCCAAGCTCGTGCGCCAACGAGCGTGTCATCCCGGCCAGTCCAGCCTTGGCTGCGGCATAGTTCGCTTGACCAGCATTGCCGACCGTACCGATCACCGACCCAATCGTGATGATCCGACCCCTACGAGCACGCAGCATGCCCCTCAGCACCGACTGCGTGGTCAGAAACGAACCGGTCAGGTTTGTGCCGACGACTGCTTCCCAATCGGCCGACTTCATCCGCATCGCCAGCATGTCGCGAGTGATCCCGGCGTTGTTGATCAGAATCGTCGGAGTTCCCAGTTTGCCAGTGACTGCTTTGGTCATTGCTGAAACGGCGTCTCCGTCGGAGATATCGGCCTGGACGACAACCGCCTGACGACCCAGGCCTCGAATCTGCTCCGCCACATCTTCCGCCGCGCTTGACGACGCCGTGTAGTTCACGCCAATGTCCGCGCCGTGTGAGGCCAGTTCCAGGGCAATGGCTCGGCCAATCCCACGCGACGCCCCGGTCACCAGGGCGACTTCACCAGATAATGGGAGCGCGTCAGAGTCAGCCATTTGGACGAGGCTATCACCGATCCGGGCTTCAAATTCATACATCCGTAACAAGCCTGCGGCGCTGTTCGGCGACACTACGCAAACTGGTTCCACGGAACAAACGGGCTTTGGTTGCGTTACTCTGCCCATGTCAACCATGCCCGGAGGGGGAATAGCGTATGGATTCCGGAAATACTGCCTGGCTGTTGACATCGGCGGCGTTAGTGCTGTTGATGACACCGGGCCTCGCGTTCTTCTATTCGGGCCTGGTTCGCACCAAGTCCGCGGCTGCCACGATCATGCAGTCGTTCGTGATGATTGGTGTAGCCACGGTCGTCTGGGTGTTGTGGGGCTACTCCCTCGCCTTTGGCACAGATATCGGTGGGTTCGTCGGCAACCTGACCAACTTCGGCCTGCGCGGACTTGAAGGCGACGGCCTGCTGTTCATGGCCTTCCAGTTGATGTTCGCCATCATCACGCCGGCCCTGATCACCGGCGCGTTCGTTGAGCGCATCTCGTTCAAGGCACTGCTCGTCTTCACTGTTGCCTGGATCACCATCGTCTACGCCCCGCTCTGTCACTGGGTCTGGGCTGAGGGCGGCTGGCTGCTCGATCTCGGCGCGGCTGACTTCGCCGGCGGCACCGTGGTTCACATCAACGCAGGCGCAGCGGCATTGGCCGGCGCGCTCTTCGTCGGTCGCCGCCGCGACTCAGTCGCCGAGACGCGACCGCACGACGTGTCCAAGGTCGTGATCGGCGCGGGATTGCTCTGGTTCGGTTGGTTCGGCTTCAATGCGGGCTCCGCGCTGGCCGCCGACGGCGGTGCAGTCAACGCCTTCGTCCAAACTCAAATCTCCGCTGCCGGCGGTCTCGTCGCCTGGACCTACCTGTCCTGGCGCTTCACTGGTCACCCTTCGATCATCGGAGCAGCAACCGGCGCTGTCGCCGGACTCGTCGCGATCACCCCTGCAGCCGGATTCGTCGGTCAATGGCCGGCGAGCGATGGCTACCTCAACTTCTTCCCTGCGCTCTGTATCGGTGTCGTGGCGTCGATCCTGGGATTCTTCGCCATCCGCGCGCTGCACAACTGGCGCGACATGGATGACACCCTGGATGTCTTTGCCGTCCACGGCGTCGGCGGTATCTGGGGCGCGTTCGCTACCGGCATCTTTGCCGTGAGCGAGATTGGCGGCGTTGACGGCTTGATTGGCGGCAGCGCCGACCTGCTCTGGAAGCAGATCGTCGGCATTGTCGCCGCGCTGGCCTGGTCGTTCGTGCTCTCGGCAGCGATCTTCTGGGTCGTTCAGAGGTACATGCCGCTCCGGGTTAGCGAGGACGACGAGATGATGGGACTCGACCGCAGTACCCACAACGAACCTGCCTACGAGTTCGATGAGATCGGCTTCGGCTGGGATGCCAGCGATGCGATCGATGAGGAAATCCCCTCAGGAACTGAAGCGCTGAAGAGGTTGCTGTCATGAAAAAGATCGAAGCAATCGTCCGGCCCGAGTCGCTGGAACCAGTCAAGCGCAAGCTGATTGAGGCGGGAATTACCGGCCTCCACGTCGAGCGGGTTGCCGGACACGGCTACCAGGGCGGCGTGGTCCAGGCCGGACGCGGTGGACAGTTCTACACCGTTGACATGATTCCCAAGGTCAAGATCATCACCGTCATCTCGGACTTCAACGTCGAGCCGGCTATTGACGCCATCATCGCGGGCGCCCGCTCCGACAAAACCGGAGACGGGAAAATCTTCGTCACCGACGTCGAGGAAGCTGTCCGAGTCCGCACCGGCGAGCGCGGACGAGACGTGCTCTGAGCCGACATTCGGTCATACCCACGCATGCCGTGGGTATGACCGGCTATTCGACTGCTGGCTCCTAGTAGATCACCTGCTCAATCAGCAGCTCCACATAGCGCTCATCGTCAACGCCAAACTCCCCCTTGAGAATCTCCTCTGTATGCTCGCCCAGGCCGGGCGACGGCCTCGTGCCCAGGCGCTCGCCATTCCAGGTGAACGGTTGGTGTTGGGTGATGAACGGCACTTCGCCTCGGTCGTAGCGGAAGAACAGACGCTCAGCGCCGGTGTCATTCACGGCCAGGTCTTCCGCTGTCTCTGCCGGCGAGGCAGGGATGCCCCGCGATTGCAGCAACGACGCGGCCTCCCAAACATCTAGATCCTGAGACCACTCGCCCAGCGCCGCCTCAATCTCATCCTCGGCTGCTTTGCGACCTTCCAGAGTCAGCAAGTCGTCCCGATCGGCCAGATCAGTCCGTCTGATCAGATCACAAAGCTGGCGCCACTCCTGGCGATCTCGGACCGCGACAGCTAGCCAGGAGTCGTCGCCAGCCGCCGGGAACAGACCATGCGGACAGAACTCAACCGAACGATTACCGATCCGTGGAGTGTCGACGCCGTTGATCAGCGCATCCATCAATTCGTGATCGAGCAGATGCACCGCAGCCTCGTACTGCGCAATCTCGATTTCCTGTCCCTCGCCGGTCCGCTCACGGTGCAGCAGCGCTGCCATTAGTAGCGACGCCGCAATCGGCGCGAGCGTGAAGTCGGTGTGCAACGTACCGATCCCAATTGGCGGACGATCCGGCTGTCCCGTGTGTCCAGCGACCCCCGAGAGAGCGGTCACGCCATTGCCGATACCGCGATACGACTTCTTGGGACCTGATGTGCCCATGACCGGGAACGAGGCATAGATCAGGTCGGGTTTGTGCTCGCGCAGCTCGTCATAGGTCAGGTGGAACTTCTCCATGGCGCCAGGAGCGAAGTTGTTGGTCACGACGTCGAAATGCGGCAGCATCTCCGCAATGAGCTCGCGTGTTCTCGGATGATGCAGATTCAGCGTCAACGAGCGCTTGTCGGTGTTGGTGTCATTGAAGAACGCGCCGGTATCAATCGTGAATCCCTTGGGCGGATGCGAGAACTCACGAACGGTGTCGACGCCCGACACCGATTCAATCTTGATCACATCGGCGCCGAGGTTGGCCAGCAATTCGGTGATCAGCGGCCCGGCCGCCATCCAACAGAAGTCGAGCACGCGGACACCTTCGAGCGGAAGCTTCGTCGCCGGACGGGGATCGATGCCGATTGGCGTGCGAGCAGATGTGTTAGGTGATAGATCTTCGGTCGGCCGCTCTCCATGAACAATTCCAGGATCCATCAGCGCGATGATCTCTCGATCAGAACAGCCTCCCAGCTCCCGCAGGACAACAGCGGAGTGTTCACCGAGACCGGGCGCCGGGCGCGGATCATGTTCCAGCCCGGTCGATCGATACGGCGTGCGGGGCAGCGGCAGTGTTCGTCCCAGCACGGGATGGTCGACGTCGGGGAAGAAGCCGCGTTCATGCAGGTGCGCGTCGGCCGCGATATCCAGGCCAGTCTGCACCGGCAGCGCGAGATCGCTGTTGCGTTGCGCCCGCTCGATCAACGCATCGCGGTCCTGCGCGGCGCAGAATCGCTGAGTGAACTCTTGCATCTCTTCTTGATGAGTAATCCGGTAGGAGGGATCGGTCCAGGGCTCTTGCAGCAATGTGTCGTCACCGGTCGCTTCGGCGTACCACTCGGGGAAGTCTTTCCAGGTCCGGTTTGTCGGAGATTGCAGATAAGTCACCCAGAGCTCGTCCGATGTCTCATAGGTCACGCCCGGGGTGTCGATAAAGACGATCTCACCGCTTTCGAACTCGCCCGACGCAAACGAGCCGGGCCCTCTGCCGACAATCGGATATCGCAACCCGCCGGTACCGGTGCGCTCGGCCACCATCCCATGCCAGACGTAAAGGTTCGGATTGGCGGCCTGGATGATCGTGGAGATCACGGCCTCTTGCAGCGAAATCGTCGAGGAGACCGCAGGACCGCCTCGGGCTCGTTGGAAGATCGTCGCCACCGACGCGGCAATCGCCAGCGACGACGATTGCTTGTAACCCAGCTTGCCCGCCGGATAGTCAGGCGCGATGTCGGGAAAGCCGTTGCACACAAGCTGGCTGCCGGCCGCCATCGCGATCAGGTCTGTCGCCTGCTCGGACGGATCGCTACGCCTGAAGACGACATCGACCACCGATGGTCCCTCGCCGATGTGTGCGGCTTCATGCAGCCGCGCAAAGAACTGCGAGGCGCGCAGCGACTTCTCCATTGGCGCGATCACGACATCAGCCCGAGCAGCCAGTTGCTCCACGATGTCCCACGAGTCCGCGGCCTCGAAGTCGAGCGCCAACGACTCCTTGCCCTGGTTGTAGAGCAGATGTCTGAGTGAGCGCTCGTTGCCCGGCTCGCCATCAATCCAGGGACCGACGCGTCGAATACGGTCGCCATTGGCGGACTCAATCCGCACCACGCGAGCCCCAAGGTCGGCGAGATAACGACCGGCAATGATCGTCGGCTCGTCCGACAAGTCGATGACCAGCGCGCCTTCAAGTGGTTGGGATGCAGCCATACAACAGTCCCTCAGTCTTACCCGCGCTTGTCGCGGAGCCTGCCCCCGGCTTGAAACGGGGGTAGCACGATCAGAACATGGCGCCGTTCAGAATGCTGCGAGATACCCGCGACAAGCGCGGGTATGACGAGTAGTGAGCTCGGGCATCACGAGAGGACAGTCCATAACCTGGCTCAATCGAGTTCGCAATCAAAACATCGCAATCGGGTTGATCGGCGACGCTGTCCCACCGACGAGACGCAACGGTGCGATCGTCAGCAGGAACTCCCAGCGATTCCTCGCCGCGCAGGCCTCGCCCAGCGGACCGAGCCTCGCGTTGTCGATCAGATGGATACCCATGTACGTGATGATGATGTGGTGAATCGGCAACGGCGAGTCGTTCACATTGGACGGGACCATGTCCGAGACGCCGTCACAGCCGAGGATCGCGACCTCGCGCTCGCGGATCCAGGGCAAGGTCTCCATCAGCAACCCAGCAAGTCCGTCGAATGGCGGCCAGGCGCCCTCGGCTTCGCGGCGCGTGTCTCGGCCTGTTCGCAGCAAGAGAATGTCGCCTGAGCGCACTGTGACGCCCTGCGCCGCTTCGGCCGCCTCGAGGTCTGCGACCGATACGCCCTCACCCGGCTCCAGCCAATCGACGCCCTTCAGTCGAGCAATGTCGAGCAGCACGCCGCGCGTGGCGATGCCTTCTTCACCGGCCAGAATCGAGTTCTTCGTCGCGCCGGTCGAGAGCACATCCGAGGCCGGGAAGCCGTTGTACATCTTGCCCTGGTCGAGGATGTGACAGAGCGCGTCGATGTGCGTGTTGGCCATCCCGTGCGGCGAGATCATGAAGCCGTCGCCAGTTGCCTCGAGTCCGCGCAGACGGCCCTGATCGCTGACATCGCCCGCACCCGTCATGAAGTGCATCACCGGAGTCGGATTGTCGGCGGCCGGCGTCTTGGCCAGCTCCAGTGCGCAGCTCACCGTGACACCCTCGGAGACCAACGCCGCTGCGGCGGCCGAGACCTCAGGCGTGATGAAATTCAGCGCGCCGCGCTCGTCGTCCGGTCCCCAGCGACCCCAGTTGGAAAGCTCCTGCGCCATCGCATCGACATCGGCTCGGGTTCCCTGCTGCTGAGCCATCGCATCCGCCTCTCTAGTTGATCTGTTAGCTGGTCTGCTGGCCGGTCTCTGTCGGGTGGCAGTATGCCAGAGCGCAGACCATCCGGTGCGCTGCCGATAGAGTGATCTTCGGTCACCTGTTCCGATCCGAGCCGACCGACAGCGCGACAACGCGAACCAGACGGCACTCAGCGGGCATCAGGAGGCTTCAGGAGGAAGTAACCGAGTGCTGCCCGCACTGTTCGGTCGATCCCGTTCCAACGGCAAGATTTTCCACGGCTGGTACATCGTCGGCGCTGGCATTGTGCTCAACATGCTCATGGGCGGGCTGATCATGCACGCCTTCCACTTCTACGTGGCTGAGCTGAAAGCCGAGTTCCTTTGGCCGGCGACGATCTTCGGGATCGCATTCATGATCACGAGGATCGAGTCAGGTGTACTCGGACCAATCCAGGGCTGGATGATCGACCGCTTCGGGCCGCAGACGATGATGCGGCTCGGCATTCTCTCCACTACGATCGGCCTCGTCGCCTTTTCCCAGTTGAGCAGTCAGGCCACCTTCATCGGCTTCTACTTCGTCGTAGCGATCGGCGCGTCGGTTGGTGGCTTCATGACGGTCTCAGTGGCAGTCGTGACCTGGTTCGAGAAGTTGCGATCCCGAGCGCTCGGCTACATGTCAACCGGATTCGCATTCGGCGGATTCCTGGCTTTGCCCGTCGGCCTGATGATCACCGAGATCGGTTGGCGCTGGTCAGCGCTGGTCTCTGCAGCAGTCCTCTTCACCGTCGGACAAGCGCTGGCCTTCCTCTTCGTGCGTCGGCCTGAGGATCTGGGAACGGTCAAGGACGGCGAAGTGGCAGCCGCAAGCGACTCCGGCGGAACTGACTCCACTACAAGGGCCAGGCCGCCTGCGAGTGCTCATCGACACCGCGATTTCACTGTCAGAGAAGCCCTGCGAACACGAGCCTTCTGGGGACTGGCCCTGGCGCATGGCGCGCCGCTCCTGGTTGTGTCGGGTGTGTTCGTCCATTTCACGCTGTTGGTTGTGGAGATCGAGGGTCTCACCGCCTTCCATGCCGGAATCGCCTACACCGTGATGAATGTGGCCCAACTGGTTGGGCAACTGGTCATGGGTTATCTCGGTGATAGATTCTCGAAGCGGCTGTTGCTGGTACCGGCGATGTTTGGCCACTGCGCCGCAGCGATTTTGCTGGGCTTTGCGGGCTCGTATGAGATCGTCTTGCTCGCCGCGATCATCAACGGATTGGCCTGGGGATCCAGAGCTCCGCTGATTACGGCGCTTCGCGCCGACTACTTCGGCGCATCAAACTTCGGCCAGATCATGGGTTGGTCTTCCGTAGTCATGTCCACGTTCATGACGGTCGGCGGTTTCCTCTCGGCCGTCCTCTACGACGCCACCGGCAGCTACGAGATCCCCTTCATCGTGCTCGGCCTGGGCGCAGTCACCGGAGCGATCTGGGTTCTGATCGCAACCCGCCCACGGCTGCCCGGAGTTCGCGTCATGAGCGCGAGAGGCGCGCTCAGGCAGGCCCAGCCGATCGCCATGTTCCGTCCCAATCGACCGGCTTCGAACCCGGTCGTCCGCGAGGCGCCCCAGCGGGAACAGGTCAAGCGCTGATTGCTGCCCCTTACCCTCGCGGGTAATGCCCAAAATCTTCTACGGCTGGTACATCGTCGGCGCCGGGCTGATCATCAACATGCTGATCGGCGGGTTGACGATGAACGCCTTCGGCTTCTACGCGGCCGCGCTCAAGGACGAATTCGGTTGGTCGGCGACCATCTTCGGCGTCGCCGCCGCCGTCACCCGTGTCGAGTCGGGGTTGCTCGGGCCGATTCAAGGCTGGATGATCGACCGCTTCGGACCGCGCGCCATGATCCGCCTGGGCATCACTACCACCGCATTGGGCATGATCCTCTTCGGCCTCCTCTGGGACGAAATCTCATTCATTGGCTTCTACATCCTGCTCTCGATCGGCACCTCGATCGGCGGCTTCATGACGGTCTCGGTCGCGGTCGTGACCTGGTTCGAACGCAAGCGGTCAAGGGCGATCGGCTTCATGTCGATGGGCTTCACCTTTGGCGCATTGGTGTCTGCCGTCGTCGGCGTCGCGATCCTCAACTTCGGTTGGCGGGAAACGACGTATGCGACGGGCGCGCTCCTGCTTGTTGTCGGCTGGGGTCTGACATTCCTGTTCACTCGGCACCCGGCAGACAAAGGCCTCGAGGTCGACGGCGGGGTCGAGGCTGCCCCTGATGGCTCCGCCGCTATTGCGAGGCAGTTCAACCCGTTCCGCCATCGAGACTTCACGGCGCGAGAGGCGCTGAGAACGCGGGCATTCTGGGGTCTGGGACTCGCGCATGGTGCGCCGCTCATGGTCGTCGGTATGTGGATTGGCCATGGCGTACTGCACATCGACGAGTTACCTGGTTTCAGCGCGGGGGACGCAGCCGTCGTCGTCACGGTGATGGTCGTGACTCAGCTCATCGGACAGAGTCTTTCGGCCTGGGCCGGGGATCGATTTCCAAAGCGACCATTGCTGGTGCTCTGCATGATCGGCCATGCGTTCGCCGGGATTGCGCTAGCTGTGGCGACGGGATGGTGGATGTTGATGGCGTTCGCGGTGCTCAACGGCGTCGCCTGGGGCGCCCGAGGGACGCTGATCACGTCGCTGCGAGCCGACTACTTCGGCGCGTCGCAGTTCGGACGGATCATGGGCTGGACCTCGATGGTGATGATGCCCTTCATGACCATCGGCATGCTCGGTTCGGGCATCATGCGAGACATCTTCGGCAGCTACGACCTGGCCTTCATCATCTTCAGCATCGGAGCAGGCAGCGGCGTCATCTGGATCCTGATGTCAACCCGTCCCCGATTGCCGGGCCCGCCAAGACTCCCAATCATGCCACCCCTGCCGCCCACCGCAAGAATGGTCGTCGCAACCCGACCTAATCGCCCCGCCGGTCGCTAGTGCTTGCTCCTGCTTTGGGTTCTGCAGGGCGACCATACTGCCACTCGTGTCTAGTCAACCTGAACCAATTCGCGCTTCAGGCGTAACCCAAGCGGGCGCCCGCTCGGGGGCGGGGACGGCAAGCTGAGTTTCGCATCAGTCTCTGTAGGGGCGACCCTTGTGGTCGCCCGCGCTTTAGGCCCTATCTGGCTGTTGTTGCCATCGCCAACGCGGGCGACCACAAGGGTCGCCCCTACAAGCACCTTTAGCGATGTGGATTTCGCTTCTGCGCAAGTCTCCTCAGGCAGCGGAGACCAGAGCGGGGAGGCTGTGGATGTGCGAGCACACCGAGAGGCCCAGGAGCCATGCGCCAAGCCCCAGACGCTCAAGCGTTACGTTGTTCCGAGTGCTTCGACGCTTCGCCACAGGTCGCGTCTTCTTTGGCTGGTACATCGTCTCCGGCGGGATTGTCGTGCAGCTCCTGCTCGGTGGACTGGTCATGCACGCGACCGGCTTCTATGTCGCCGCGCTCAAAGAGGAGTTCATGTGGTCGGCGACGCTGTTTGGCATCGCTCTGGCGATGACACGGATCGAGTCGGGCGCGCTGGGACCGCTTCAGGGTTGGGCCATCGACCGCTGGGGCCCGCGCATGATGATGCGCTTCGGCATCGCCGCGACCGCAATCGGGTTGATCCTCTTCGGCTTCATCAACAGCCAGGCGACCTTCTTCATCTTCTACTTCATCGTCTCGATTGGAGCCGGAGTGGGCGGCTTCATGACGCTCACCGTCGCGGTCGTGCACTGGTTCCAGCGCACCAGAGCGCGCGCGATGGGTTACCTGATGACTGGGCTGGCGTTCGGCAGCTTTATGGCGCCGCTGATCTCATTCCTGATCGACGGCGTCGGCTGGCGAGCGACATCAATTGGCTCAGGAGTGTTGCTTCTGATCGCGGGCCAACTGATCGCCACCCTGATTGTCCGTCCCTCCGATCGCGGCGAATCTCCAGAACCGGCCCGAGCTGCGACAGTCGCACGTCCCGATACGCCGGCCGGACCAATCCGGCAGCAACGAGATTTCACGGCACGGGAGGCACTACGCACTCGTTCATTCTGGGCGCTGTCCTTTGCCCACGGATCGCCTCTGCTGATGGTCGCCGCGGTGAGCGGCTTCTTCGTCCTTCGAGTCGGCGAGATCGACGGCCTCGGAGCAGGACACGCCGCGCTCGCCATCGTGATCGGCACAGTCTGTCAGATCGCCGCGCAACTGGTCGGTGGCTACGCCGGCGACATCATCTCCAAGCGCGTGATCATCGCCGTCTGCCTGGCTGGCCACGCAGCGGCGGCGGTCGTGTTGGCGTATGCCGATTCGTTCCCGATGATCATCCTTGGCGCAGTCCTGCACTGGACAGCCTGGGGTGGACGCGGTCCGAACATCAACACGCTGCGAGCCGACTACTTCGGCCCGGCCAACATCGGGCAGATCATGGGTTGGGCCTCAGTCGTCATGATGATCTACTCGGCCGGTGGCAGCCTCCTCACCGGTGCGCTGCGCGATCTCAGCGACGGCTGGGCGCTGCCGTTCCTGGTCGCCGGCATCGGCACCGCCAGCGGACTGATCTGGCTGGCGCTGGCCAGCCGACCGAAGTTGCCCGACGAACCCCCTGATCCCGATCAGCCCAATCCGGCGATGTCGTACCCTCAAGCACGCAGTTGAGGAGGTCCCGATGGAATACGACATTATCATTGTGGGAGCCGGATCGTCAGGCGCGGTCATGGCCACGCGACTGAGTGAAGACCGCTCAAGGTCGGTCCTGTTGCTCGATGCCGGTCCCGACTACCGCACAATCGGCGAATTACCGCCTGATGTGAACAGCATTCATGAACCGTCGGTGACAAACCACGACTGGGGCTTCGACGCCACATTTGTGCCCGGCCGAGAAGCGCCGCTACCGCGTGGCAAGCTGGTCGGCGGCTCTTCGGCGATCAACACCGGCGTCGCAATCCGCGGCGCGCCCGGCGACTACGACGTCTGGGCCGAGATGACCGGGGACCAGCGCTGGGCTTGGTCCGAGTGTCTGCCCTACTTCCGCGGCATCGAGGACGACAAGGACGAGGGCGGCGACTTCCACGGTCAGGGAGGCCCGATCCCCGTGCGTCGCTGGCAGCGCGACGAGATGGAACCCGTCCAGCGCGGCTTCTACGACGCCTGCGTCGCCTACGGTTTCGAAGAGACCAACGACCAGAACGACCCCGAGTCGACTGGAATCTCACCCCTGGCGATGAATCGCGACGGCCCCGAGCTGATGACCCGCTGGTCGGCCAACATGGGCTTCCTCTCGCAGGCCCGCAACCGCCTCAACCTGACGGTCAGGGGACACTGCCTGGTTGACCGGGTCATGTTCGAAGGTGGACGGGCAGTCGGTCTGTCGGTCGAGTGCGACGGCGAATTGCAAGAGGTGCGCGGTAAGCAGATCGTACTCTCGGCCGGCGCGATCATGAGTCCCGCCATTCTCTTGCGCAGCGGCATCGGACCGGCCACTGACCTGGCCCAACTGGGGATTCCCTCAGTCGTTGACCTGCCTGGCGTCGGTAAGCACCTGATGGATCATCCAATGACGCCGATGCTGCTCAACCCGACCCCGGGAACCGTCGATCCCGACCGTCCGCTAGCACAGACCTTGCTTCGCTACACGTCGGAGACCGGCGAGTTCAACGACATGCAGGTCTACCTGCTTGGCCACATCCTGGTCGGTCCCGAAGCGCGCTTCGGGGCATGGGTCGGCGAGAGTGCTGAGAATCTTGACGCGGGCTGGGTCTTCGGCATCGCGCCCGGAGTACAACTCCCGAACTCATACGGTTCAGTCACTCTCGCGAGCGCCGACTACAAGGAACACCCATCCATCGACCTGAAGTTCGATGAGGACGAGGCCGATCGCGTGCGGCTGCGCGAAGGCACAAGGATTGCCTGGGAACTGGCACAGTCCGAAGCGCTAGCGCCGTATCACACGGGTGCGCTCGACATCACGCAGGAGATTATCGACGACGACGAAAAGTTGGACGAATGGATCCACTCCGCCGCAACCAGCATGGCTCATCCCACCTGCACCTGTCCGATGGGGCTCGACCCGTCAGATGGAGCCGTCGTCGACAGTGAAGGTCGCGTCTACGGGGTCGAGGGTCTGAGAGTCGTTGACGGTTCAATCATGCCAACCCTGATCCGAGCCAACACCAACTTCACCTGCATGATGATGGGAGAAAGAATCGCCGAGTGGATGTCGGCGGAGGGCTAGGAAGCCAATCAGGAGGACATCAGATCGACTCTGCTTGGCCGACCATGAATTGAGGTCCGATACACGAATGGCCTCGACTCGCGGTCAACCTCTCCGAGCCAGTCCATTCGGCGAATGATGAATAACATCACGTCGTAGTTCACTGCGTCAGCTGGTCTGATGATCACTAAACCTACGTTGTGATCAATGATTTCCCGACGTTCCCGTGGTCGTTCGAGGATGTGACGGTCTTGAGTCAAGACCAACCAACCTGCCGGTGTCGCATCGCGCAGCCAACGTTCATCAGGTATTGCCAGGCCATGAGATGGAGTGTCACGGTAGTGCTGTGTCAAGGTCACGCAGTCTAAGTCGGGAGCCTTGACGATTCCCAACGCGCGGGCGACTCTGACACCCATCGTCGCATCGAAGAACAGGGTCAAGCGGCTGTTCGCGACTGCAACACCGCTCTCACTAGGTCAATTGGCAGACGAAGGTCGTCTGTGATGTCCTCTGCCGAGTATCCATTCGCGACACGAGCAAAGACAGAATCGGCGCGAATGTTCGTTCCTTCGACCGTCAGTCTGCCGCTCCCAAACCGCGGATCGATGACTAACGGCGTTTGGCGACCATGGGGGTGGTAGCGATGCGCCCACGCTGGGTCGCAATCGTCGCGATAGTCGAATTGATCAAGCGCCGCGGTGAAGTAAATCGGCAGAACATTCTGGCCAGCCTGCTCTGTGAAGTCCACGAGTAGATCACTCTTCTTAGAGCTCGGCACTGCCTCTTCAAACTCCAGCAGGATTCGCCGGCTCGACATTTTGAACTGTTCCGTGGCTAATGGGTGCTCAGTCTTGATGAACTCCCGGGTGAACTCACGAGCAGTGCGCAATCTTGCCATGGTTGCACCGTTCCTGCGCAACAGCGCACCTACGATTGTTTCGCTGACTTCCAGGAACGAGAGTCTGATGTCTGTCTCGTCGTCACGCCTTCGCTCAGCAAACAGCGGGACTTGTCCTGAACCGCGCCGACCACGGAACCAATTGCTAACCGTCTGACCGGAAATGCCGGCTAGCGCGGCGGTCTCGGCCACGGTGTAGGTCGGTGCCGTCAAATGCTCATCTGGGCGAGGTGACATCGATACGTCTCCGCAGTGCTGACAATGATACGTCGGATGCCGCCTTCAGCTCAGAGCTCCAGACGCTGCCAGGTCCTCGATCTCGGTGTCGCTGAGTCCGAGGACATCCTTGAGGATTTGCTCGTTGTGCTCGCCGTATTGGGGCGCAGGTCGGGCGGGCGCGCCCGGGGTCTCGGAATGGAGGTATCGCGGCCCCTCAAGCACGGTTTCACCGTGCAGTGAGTGTGGTAGTCGTTGGAAGTGGTTGCGATGAGCCAATTGGGGATCGTTGGCTGCATCTTCGGTCGTGGCAAGCCGATGTGCTGAGATTCCCTTTGATTGGAGCATAGTTTCCACCTCGTCAGCGGATCGCTGAGCTGTCCAGGCAATCAGCGCGTCTTCAATCTCGGCCTGCTGCTGTCTTCGTTCGTCGAACGACAGCGATGCTTCCATATCAATCAGTCCAGCGAGGGATCGCCATTGTTCGTCCGACGCCACGGCGATGGCGATCCACGACTCCGCGCGGCCATCGGTCGGCGAGCAGGGATAGACGCCGTGCGGGCACATCTGCGGATCGTCGTTGCCTCGAGCCACGAGCGCCGGGCCGCCATTCAGATAGTCCATCACGGCCGGAGCGAGGAGCTGCAATGTGCCCTCCGCCTGCGCCTGATCGATGAACACGCCTTCGCCCGTGCGATTGCGATGGTCCAACGCGGCCAGCAGGGCGGTCAATGCGAAGCGCGGGGCCGGATAGTCGGTGTACGGACCAAACGGACCGGCTGGTGCGCGATCGGGCCAGCCGGTCAGGTATTGCACGCCCGACATGCCCGCGCCCTGACTGCCGAATCCGCTGACCTGGTTGTAGGGGCCGGTTTGCCCAAGCAAGGTGCTGCTCAGCATGATGAGATCAGGCTTCAACTCGCGCAGACGCGGGTAGTGAAGGTCCCAGCGAGCCAGGATCCCGGCTGTGAACGACTCACTCACGATGTCGGCCCACTGGACCAGTCGCTTGAAGATGTCCTGTGCCTCTGGAACATTGAGGCTGAGCGTCAGCCCCCATTTGCCGGCATTGACGTTTCCGTAGAGGCCCGAATTCTCCACGCCAGGCAGGTCGCCATGGAATGGACCTACGACGCGAGCCGTGTCGACGCGAATCGGAGACTCAACCCGAATCACCGTCGCGCCATAGTCGGCCAGCGCGCGACCGACCGTAGGTCCCGCCACGATCCAGCTCAGATCGAGCACCCTCACCCCGGCCAGCGGGCCGTCGCCTTCGGGCAGTCCATGCTGAGTCGTCATATGACACCATCCGACCGCAGCGCCGTTAGCTCTTCGTGGGTTATGCCGAGTTCTCCATAGATCTCATCGTTGTGCTGTCCAAGCATTGGGGGCGGGCGATAGTTGTTTGCCCTCTGTTCTCCATCGAGGAAAATCTTCAGCGGTGGTCCTGGATACGTCACCCACCGTCCTTCGTCGTCTTCAATCTCGCGCCAGAATTCCCGTGCCTCGAGCTGTCCGCTCTCAGCCAGATCAACGACGGTGAGAACGGGAACGAGCAAGAGGTCGTACTCGATCGAGATCTCAAGCATCTCTTCCTTGGTACGCTTCGCAACCTCGTTGGTCATGATCTGCTGGATCTGCGGGAATATCTCTGGATCTGCGTCACCAGTTGCCACGCGGTCGGCGTAAGTTCTGAAGTTTTCTTCTAGCAGCGAAGGGTCCGCTGCGCCGATGTCGACCAGCCACTGCACCGCGTGGTTGGCGAAGTGGCCAACAGCGGGCCCAGGCGCCATGTTGAGCACAATGTGCCCGTTCTGGACCTCAGCCGAGACCCTAAAGCCGATCCCCCGCTGCTTGACTCCCCCTGCAAATCGCTCGGGCTCTGAGGCGCCCAATTGATAAGCAAGCACCTGTCCCAAGGTCGCCTGGGCCACCGAGACCTGACCCGACACATCGACATGCTGTCCACGTCCGCTCCGATGCCGAGCATGCAGCGCCAGCATGGAGCCGCCCGCAGCATCTCCCGAGGCATGTCCCCAGGACTGCGGCTGCGACACGCGAATTGGCGCGCGGTCGTCGTCGCCCGTCATCAGCAAGGGAGTTCCCGAGGCCCAGATCGCCAGATCCGAGCCGACATAATCTGCCTTCGGCCCAGTCTGTCCGAAGGCGGAGATCGACGTATAGATCAGGCCGGGAAACCGCTCGTGGAGTGTTGCGTAGTCAAGACCGAGCTCAGCCATTCTGCCAACATCCGACGACTCGATCAGGAAGTCGGCAGTCTCCAGCAGACGTAGCAGCACGTCGCGGCCGCGCGGGTCTGCAGGGTCGCAAGTGATTCCGCGTTTGCCTCGGGTGTAGGCCGCCCAATAGATCGACTCGTCCGGATACTCGGCAAAGAACGGCGCGACGCCGCGACCCGATGACCCGCTCGGAGGCTCGACCTGGATCACATCCGCGCCGAGATCGGCCAGCATCTGTCCGGCGAGCACGCCACGCTCGTCGGTGAGATCTATGACGCGATAGGGAGAGAGCATGAGCGGCAGGGTAACGCGAGATCGTCAGTCGCTCTGCTGCGGCCGACCCTCGCCGGGCGGACCGGCGAACGCTTGCGCCACCTGGAGGAACTCCTCGGCGGGTCCTGGTGTGTAGCTGAGGTCGGTGTCCATGTAGTGAATGCGCTGTGTTACGACCCGACAAAAGTCGGAGGCGGTGCCGGAAACGACATGCGGTGCGTCGTCGTCCCCTCTGGACCAGGAAGCTCCTGAGGGCAGGGTCAGCTCAACCTTGAGCGGTTCCTGATTGGGCTCCATTCCACGTGTCTGATACGCGAATCCGCGTGTGATGAAGCCCAGATGCGCGATGTGCTGCAACCGGTCCGAGTGAACCGGCTCGATTCCGGCGCCGTCGAGTGCGTCCAGCCCGTGCGACCAGCACTCCATCAACCGCGCCGTCGCGAACGATCGAGCGCTCATCGGCGGCCCGGCCCAGGGCAGACGATCGCGTCCATTATGGGCGCGAAGCGCAACTTCCATCCGATCCCGTGCGGCTCGCCACCAATCGACGAGCTGAGTCCGCGTCATATGTCGCGAGCTGTCCTGCAGCCCCGAGCGAGTGCCATCTTCGGAGCGCTCACCACCCGACATGGTCTGCGCAGCGCCGGTCGCCACAGCGGTCGCCGACTCATCGACCTCTGCCAGGTGCGAGATCACATCACGAACCATCCAGCCACGGCAAGGCGTGTCGTTTTGCCAGACTTCGTCGGGCAGGTCGGCGAGTTGGGCGTCGAGATACCGTTGCTCGGCGACGAGATCGTCGATCAGTTGTTGGTAGGGATCGGCCATGGGCTCCTATCCAGACTTCAACATCTGTGATCGCTCTATGTTCGTCATTGCCGCGCTCCGCCGCGGCAATCTCGCTGCGTCCTGCAACAACGTTTGTGCTCGAAACAGCGGAATACCCGCGGCAAGCGCGGGTATGACGAAGTTTGGGAGATGACTAGTCCACGACCGGAGTCGCACCGAGCGGCCGGAGTTCATCCATCAGCCAGGTCAGGCGTTCCTCACTCAGCGATGCCGACTTCTGGCCGTCTCGGGAGCCCGGGTAGCCGAAGCTGCTGCGGCCCTCGTTCTGCTGTCGAACGTACTGACCCAAACCGATCCGGCTGGCGTAGCTCAGGTTGGTGCGCACGTACTTGGGCAGGTCGTCCCACGTGGTCGCGTGCGCCATTTCGGCTGCGACCTCGAAGTTGACCGCGTCAGCCATCTTGTCCCACTCGCCCTTGAGCGAGAGTTCATGCAACTGCATGCCGAGCGATTCCATGCCGTGAGCACGGAACACGTGGTGGTAGGAGCGGGTCGAACCGTAGAACGAGATTGCACGGCGCAGGCCGTCGATCGACTGCTCGACCTCGGACTCGTTCTCACCGAAGGCCATGAAACCGCCAACGCCGAGGTCGATGTCTTCGAAGTTGCGGCCGGCGCGCTCGGCGCCCTTCTTCACGTTGGGAATGACGGTGTCCATCATCACCTTGTGAGTCATGAACCCATGCGGACGCAGACCGTCGGCGCAAGCTCCGGCGACCTGTGCCATCAGCGGTCCGACGTTGGCCAACGAGATCTTCGGCGGGTCGTACTCAATCGGTCCCGGGTCGAACATCGGCGTCATCAGCGTGTAGGTGTAGTTATCGGAGATGAACTCAGGGCGCTCGCCAGTCTGCCAGGAGTGCCAGACGGCGCGCATCATGTTGATGTAGTCCTCCATGCGCTTGGCCGGAGGCGACCAGGTACCGCCGAAGCGGCGCACATTGTGTCCCTTGACCTGGCTGCCGAGTCCGAGGTTGATCCGACCCTTGGACAGTTCCTGCATGTCCCAGGCCGCCTGCGCCATAATCATCGGCGTGCGCGGGAAAGCAATTGTCACGGACGAGGAAATCTCGACGCGCTCGGTGTGTTCCGCGGCGATCATCATCTGGAAGAGCGAGTTGTGCTTCGTCTCGGGCACGACGATGGAGTCGAAGCCACGCGCCTCAAGCGCTTTCACCTGATCAGCAATGCCGCCCAGCCAGCCGCCGCCAAATCCTGTTTCAATCTTCATGGTCGCGCCCTTTCCGACGACTTCCGCCGTCGATTGTGTTCAATGGGAATCATGTTAGAACGGGCACGACCGCTGGAGATAGCTGGGTCCGGCGCAAGTCAATGACGATAGGCTGTGGTTAGGCCGAACTTGGAGGTCGTAATGGTTGCTGAGGAGCGGGATGCGGTGCGGGTCTTGCCATTGAACGTGGCTCACAAAATGTTTGAGCAGATCGTTGAGCAGGTGGAGCGGGGCGAGACTGTTCTGATCACCAGAGGCGGCCGTGTGATCGCCGGATTCTCGCCGCCATCAGAGGAGCAATGCGCTCTGATTGAGGGTACCGAAGAAGCACAGCGCTTTCTGGAAGAGATTGCCGCCCTGCGAGAAGGCAGACCCACGGGTGTAACCCGCGAGGAGATTCTGGCCTGGCGCCACGAGGGTCATCGCAGGTGAGCCGAATCGTTCTGGACGCGTCTGTTGCTACCAGTTGGCTGCTAGATGACGAACAGGATCCACACTCGTTCGCAGCGTTGGCACGGGTGAAGCGCGATGGGGCGGTTGTGCCTCAGCACTGGCGGTTCGAAGTTGCAAACGCGCTGCTCTTTGCCGAGCGAAGAGGCCGACTGCACGCCGGAGAAGCCCATCTGCATCTTCACACGCTCAATGACTTATCGATTCAAAGCGATGACGGGTGCGATTTCGACACCACTTTCACACTGGCCTTCGAGCACAACCTGACCTTCTACGACGCTCTCTATCTGGAGCTTGCGTTGCGGCGAGAACTCCCGCTGGCAACCCTCGATCATGACTTGGAGAGGGCTGCTCGCTCCGCGGGCATAGAGGTCGTTTCTGTCTAGCCGCCGACTCTTGACAGCTCTCGCGGTGCCAGCGATGCCCAGAAGTCTCGCTCTTCGTCGCCGGGAGCGTTGACGATCTCACAGTCGTGATTGAGGGTCATCACTGGGCGTTCTTCGGTGTTGTACGTCGGCCATTCAGGCAGATGCTCATTGCTCGGATTGCCAGTCTTGGCGAACGCGAGATACGTCTGCATCATCGTCTTGGAAAGCGACTCCAGTTCCGGCGATGCGTCGCCGCAGAACTGCTTCATGTTCTCAGCCTCGTATGTGCCCCAGATGAAGGGGATATCGAGTGAGTGGCAACTGCCCAGCTTGCCTTCGTACGCCGGAGACGGGTAGTCGAAGCGATAGCTCCAGACGCTCTCAGTGTGGCGGCCATGTGCCTCAGCAGTCTTCACGGCAGGGATGCGGAACATCGAGTCGGTCATGATCGCGTTCCAGACCGATGTATTGTCCGTCGGCTCGCCGCGAGCGTCCCGCGACCGCTGATAGCGGTCAACGCCCTCAGCGGCGCGCATGCCACCGAACGGAGCAGTCGCAGCAGCGAGCAAGTCGTTGTCCGACATCACCACTGTGCCAGTGCTTGAAGGATTGAAGAGATTGAACTCGTCCTTCGTATGGCCGATCAAGAGCGGCATGCCCTTGGTCTGGATGCCCGCGCCTATGCGTGCCTCGGCGTCGAGACCCAGCGAGTATCCGTCGGCGACCGGGCCGAAACGCACGCCACCGAATCCGCCGCCAGTCAGCTCCACCTGGTAGTCGAGAATGTCGCCAGCGTCGACTCGGCGCATCCGCTCCGGATCGTCCCAGCCGCCAAACCGAAGCAGGAACTTCTCCGCGACGGCGCGCGCCTCGACCTTGGTGATCGTGGGAATCAGCGAACCGCTCATCGGAATCGCTTTGTCAAATGCTCCGGTCGCAGCCGGCATGGCCATCAGGTGGGCGATATCGAATCCGCCGGCCGATTGTCCGAAGACAGTGACGTTGCCCGGGTCGCCGCCGAAGGCTTCGATCTCGCGACGAACCCAGAACAGTGCCGCTGTTTGGTCGAGCAACCCCTCATTGCCGTAGGCGCCCAGAATCGGCGCATGCATCCAGCCGAACACGCCGAGTCGGTAGTTGAGCGTGACCACGACCACGTCGCCGGTCATCGCCAGATGTTTGCCGTCGATCCGCGGCTGCGTGCCCGAACCAACGGTGTTGCCGCCGCCGTGGATCCAGACCATCACCGGACGCTTGCGGTCGTCGCAGGCAGGTGTCCAGACGTTGAGGTAGAGACAGTCCTCGGATTGGGTTTGGGCGGGAATCCCGATCAGGTCGCCAATGCCTCCCGGAAGCTGCCGCTGCATCGCAGAGGCTGAGAACTGAGTCGCATCGCGGACGCTGTCCCAGGGCTGCATCGGCTCGGGCGGACGCCAACGCAGCTCGCCGACCGGCGGCTGAGCAAAGGGAACGCCGCGAAACACAACGCAACCGTCGTCTGCTGCGCCTTGGAGTTTGCCTAGAGAAGTACTGATTTGAGGTGGCATGAGAATCGCCCGTGCTGAGTGTTGCGAGATGGGTCGATGGTAACGGGGCTGACGGTCGTCCCCATTGGATGCCTGCGCTCACGCCGCGAACGAGTCCAGTCCCCGCTTTACGCGGGGACCCGCTCGGTCTCCCGTTCGCCCTCCGCTGAGGTCACATCAAGCGGGGAGGGAACGGGTCCCCGCGTAAAGCGGGGACTGGGAAATCGCCTGAGATGGGTCCCAAGGAACGATCCATTCAGCTGCCGCAACCGACACAGACGATCGTGCGCCCATTTCGATCCTGAAGCGGACGCGCGTTGGGACCCCCCGTGAGCTCCTGTAGTTGCTCGACCTGACGCTGCGAAACAGTCCCGGGCGATTGGACCAGGTACCACTGCACCGGCTCGCTGAACGGCGCGGCGGTCAGGGAACCCACGTAGTGATAGAACGCATCGGAGCGAGGCGCTAACTCGGCGGATAACAACGCTGGCACGACGCCTGCTTCCTCACCCTCTGGCGGCGATTCCACGATGATCTGTCGCAGGCCTTCATCCGGGTCGCCGAGGCGGTACATCACACCTACCACGAGCAACTCATCGTTCTCGTTGGCGTGGATGAAATGCACTTCCGCCTCGAACTCCTCGCCATCGACGGTGTGTTCGGCTGGTGTGTGCCAGTGCAGTTGCAGCAGGCGGTACGACTCGTCGCCGACATGCAACTCGCTACCACGAGAGAAATGAATCATGACGAACCCCTGGGAGCGCTCAACGCGCATCGCCTCGCTGGCGTATGTGAGGGCCGGCGCCGTTGCATCCGATTGCACCCAATCGCTGATATCGATCGGTGACTGTCCCTGTCCCAGATTGTCTGGCGTCATCGTTGCGCCCCGTTCCTGCGCTGCAATCGTGATCTGAGCGGTAGATTATCGTGCGACTGCTGAGAGTTACCGCACAGGCGAACACAGAATTCGACAACCTCGCGAGGACGGAACGATGGCTGAGCAACAGTATGAAACGTATGACCCGGCAGTCCACAACCGCTCGACGCCCCAGGAGATCTTTGGTCCCGTGGTCAAGGTGGACAAGCTTGAGGACGGCGGAATCTACCTGATCACGCTGAACCGGCCGCACCGCCTGAACTCGATCGGCGACGGACTAAGCGACGCTCTGTACGACGCCTTTGTCGAGTATCGCGACGACCCGAACGCACGCTGCGCCGTGCTGACCGGCGCCGGGCGCGCATTCTGCGCCGGCGCCGACCTGATCAACACTGCTGAGACCCGCGAAGCCGAACGCGATGGTGGGACGGGAAATGCACCGATCATCAGTCGGCGCAAGAATCCGGTGCCGCTGTCCGAAACGCTGGGATTGTGGAAGCCGACGATCGCTGCGATCAATGGCTGGGCCGTCGCGGGCGGGTTCATGTACGCGATGCAGTGCGATATCCGGATCATGTCGGAAGAGGCCAAAATCGGGATCGCCGAGACCCGCTGGAACATGGGCGGGGCCGGCTGGATGGCTCCGCTGACAAGGCAGATCGGTCTGGGCTCGGCGATGGAATTGACCCTCTGGGGCGACACCCAGTACGACGCCGAGCGTTGCTATCAGCTTGGTTGGGTGCAACGCGTCGTGCCACGCGAGATGCTGCTAGAAACCGCGCTGCAGTACGCCCGTCGCATGTTGTACCTGGCGCCTCGCGAAGTGCGAAACATTAAGCAAGCGCTGTATCGCGGCTACTACATGGAGCCGATTATGGCCCAGCAGTTCGGCTCAGCGATCGAGCAGAATCTGCAGGGCATGAACGACTCGATCGAAGGTCCAAAGGCATTCTCTGAGAAGCGCCGCCCAAAGTTCACGGATACCTAGGCCATGACGACGATCACAACACTACGCATCGTCTGGCACGAACAGACATCGGACTTCGGCGAACCGATGCCCTGGTTCGGTTCCTGGCTGGTGGGCGACGGAGAATCCGAGGGCGACTGGTTCCACTCCGGTCGCGGAGCCGCTGATACCTCACACGAACCGCCCGATGACGCGGTCGGAGTACGGTTGCGCTTCTGGCCGTCGGAGGGGCTCGATCCGGAGTACATCGACCTGCCACTGCCCGAAAGCGGGCTGATCGAGACGATCTCGCTGGACTACGACCATCCAGGCCCGCACTCGCGGTTGGATCCGTCGCAGTTGTAGCCGATTGTTAGAGAACTCGCAGCCCTTCGCAGTCTCTGGGGGGAGCAAATCGGATCTGGATTGCCCTCGACCAACACTGTCTCCGCTAGACTCTCTCTAACTATCGAGTGATGGCCTGCTTCGTCGGGTTTGGAAGGAATTTGCATGGTTACCGCTGAACGTCCCGCAGCCGATCCGGTTGGATATGAGATCCCCGAGCATCGCACCCTGACCCCAGGCACCGAGGGCTGGACCCGCACGGCGCGACCGGAAGACCCGAAGAAGTACTTCATGGTCTCGGCCGACTGCCACGTGCATGAGCCGGTTGACCTCTGGGAGCGCCGAATCGACGAGAGGTACCGACATCGGCTGCCTCGCATTGAGGTTGACGAGGACGGCGTCCGCTGGCAGGTGACCGAGGGTCACCGCCCGACCAAGATTCGCGACTTGAAGCTGGCCGGCGAGGACCTGGTCCGCGACAAGCACGGCAACGCCTTCCCTGAGGAGCGCTTCCGCGACATGGACCGTGACGGCGTTGACGCCGAGATCATCTTCCCCAACAAGGGACTCTCGATGTGGGCGACCGACGACCCGGTCTTTGCCAACGCCATGTGCAGCGCCTGGAATGACTGGGCCTGGGAGACCTTCGGCGACACCTATGACCGGTCTTCGCCGTTGGCCTGTGTCGCGACGGGCGATATCCCCGGCGCGATTGCTGAAATCCAGCGTTCGGCCGAGCGCGGTTTCCGCGGCTTCTCGTTCCCGGCCAAGCCGGTCTGGGGACCGACTGGTGAAGACTCTCGCAACTACAACCTGCCCGAGTTCGACCCGCTCTGGGCGGCCGTCGAGGAGACCGGCCTGCCGATCACGTTCCATGTCTCGACCGGGCGCGATCCTCGCGGCGCGCGAGGCAATGGCGGCGCGGTCACCAACTATGTCTTCCACTCGCTGGCCATGACGATGGAACCGATCATCAACATGTGCGCGTCGGGCGTGTTCCAGCGCTTCCCTGATCTGCGCGCAGGCACGATCGAAGCCGGCATCGGTTGGATTCCCTGGGCGCTGACCGCGATGGACGAGGCCTACCACAAGCACCACATGTGGGCCTTCCCCAAGCTCGAAGGGCTGCCCTCGGATTACTACCGATCGCATTGCTTCGGCTCATTCCAGGACGACGCACCGGGCATCGACCTGGCCAAGAAGTACGACTTGATCGACAATCTGCTCTGGGCCAACGATTACCCGCATCACGAGGGCTCCTGGCCGCATTCCGCCGCCGCGATCGAGCGGACAATGGGCGACCTGACAGACGTGGAACGGGCCAAGATCCTTGGTCTGAATGCGGCCCGTCTGTTCAACTTCGACGTGCCTGACTCGAAGCGGTAGATGCAGGTCGTTCTTGATAGAAAACGTCGATAGTCTCCGCAGTCTGTGTATACTCCGCGATGAGCGGATTGGTCTAGCTCGCATAGAGAGTGGACGCTGAAAGGACCTGGAACCATGAGATGGCCAAGTTTGAAGGGGCGCCGACTTGTCAGTGCACTGCTTTTTGCAGGAGCAGCACTGATCGCCGGCGCTGTGATCGGCGCCTGTACGTCTGACGAAGATCAGCAGCAGGCACAGGCGGTCGAGCAACAGCAGGCGATGCAGCAGCAGCAGCAACAAGATCAACCGCAGGCCCAGGTTTCCGGCGATCCTCGCGGCAACACAGTGCAGCTAGTCAAGGACCGTGGGATTCTCAAGTGCGGCGTCAAGCAGACGCAGCCACTGTTCGGCTTCCGCGAGCCAGATGGCTCCGTGGTTGGCTTTGATGTCGACTTCTGTAAGGCCATTGCTGAGGCTCTCGAAGTTGACCTTGAGCTGATCGACGCGTCCGACGCTTCGACACGTTTCGAGTTGCTGGCCAACGGGAACATCGACGTCCTGATCCGCACGACCACCATTACCGCGTCGCGCGACCGTGAACTCGGTGTCGACTTTGCTCAGACCACGTTCTACACCGGTCAGGGCTTCGCGGTGCACGCCGGCGCGGGCATCAACTCGACTGCCGACATGGGCGGCTCGACCATCTGTGTCCAGTCCGGTACGACGACCGAGCAGAACCTGGCCGACCACTTCACCGACCTCGGCCTCAGCTACACGCCGCTGGGCGGTTCCGACCAGGAAACGCAGGACGCGTTCCTCGCCGGTCGCTGTGACGTGTGGACTGCTGACCAGTCCAACCTCGCATCCCGCATCGGCGTCCTTGAGAACGCCAGCGACTTCGTCATTCTTGGTGAGCTGATCTCCAAGGAGCCATTGGCTCCTGGCGTCCGCGACTACGACTCCGAGTTCAAGGATGTTGTGAACTGGGTCGTGCATGGCCTGATCGCTGCTGAGGAAATGGGCATCAACAAGGCCAACGTGGCCGCCATGGCCTCGAACCCGCCGAACACCGCCGTCGCGCGTCTGTTGGGCGTCCCCTTCGAGGGCGGCGAGGTCTCGACTCTGGGCTTCGACTCGGTTGGTGCGCAGTTCATCCAGCGCGCGCTCATCGCTGTCGGCAACTACGGCGAGATCTACGAGAACAACGTTGGTGACGCGGTTCCGCGAGCCTGCTCGCTGAACGCCCTGGCGTCTGAGGACAAGAGCAACTGTCCGCCAGGCACCGGTGGCATCCAGTACGCACTGCCGTACCGCTAAACCGTCATCCATCGGTTCAACGGAGGGGCCGCCCGCAGGGGCGGCCCCTTTTGCTATCCGAACTCATCCAATCAGTCTCCGTTAACCTGTTGCGCAACCAACGCGCGTTGAGTTGAACATCGAGCAGGATTGCATGTCCGCACAAGCCCAGCATTCCGGTGACGTGCCGCTGTTCTATCGCCGCGGGTTCCGCAATGTCCTGCAGCAGGCCATCTACGTCGCAGCGACGGCCATCGTCGCCTGGTACGTGTACACCTCGCTCGACTTGCGCGACTTTGGCTTTGGCTTCCTGAGCGAGCCGGCCGGGTTCGCGGTCGGCTCTCAGTGGCTCACTGAAGTCGATGGCGTGACCAGCTCGAGGCTTGAGATCTATCTCGTTGGTGTGTGGGCCTCACTACGCGCCGTCATGGTGGCGATACTCCTGTCTACGGTCGTCGGCGTCTTTATCGGCGTCGCGCGCCTGTCTTCGAACTTCCTTCTCTCGAAGATGGCGACGCTGTTTGTCGAAATCTTCCGCAACACGCCGCTGCTCGTCCAGGTAGTGCTCTGGTACGCGGTCTTGCTCGTGGGCGCTCCGGTGATCCAGGATGTCGTCAACGTTGGCGACTTCTTCTTCCTCTCCAATCGCGGCATTGCCATCCCCTGGCCGGTGCCCTCGGGCGGCCTGTGGGGCGTTCCAGACTGGTTTGTAGGCGTCTGGGTTCTGGTATTGATTGCGGCCGCGCTGGTCGCGATGAGGGTGCGCGCATCGCGTCAGGAAATCGAGCGCGAAACGGGACAGCCGCACTATCCGAATCGCTGGGCATTCTCGATCTTCGCCGGCGCCGCGCTGATTTCATTCCTGCTGCTCGGCGTGGTCGTCTCAATCGACCGTCCGATTCTCGATGGCACACAGTACGCCGAAGGCATGGTGATCAAACCTGAGTTTGCAGCGCTGGTGCTCGGACTGACTGCCTACACCGGGGCGTTCATCGCCGAAATCGTACGTGGCAGCATCCAGGCGTTGCCGCGTGGACAAACCGAGGCGGCCAACGCAATCGGCCTGTCGGGATATCAGCGCCTCACACTCATCATCCTGCCGCAGGCCTTGCGACAGATGATCCCGTCTGTCACCAATCAGTACTTGAACGTCAACAAAAACTCTTCGTTGGCATATGCAGTCCTGTACGACGACCTGTTCCGTGTAGCCACGGTGATCCAGAACAAGGCCGGCCACGCGCTTGAAATGTTCTTTGTGATCATCGTGACGTACATGATCATTTCCTTCGCCATCTCGGCAGTGATGAACGTGTTCAATGCACGTGTCACTGCGAACCGCTTGTAGGGGGCACTGATGTCAGAGCTTCCTCCAATCCCCCGCCCCGAGCAGCTTCCGTTGCCGCCCGCAGGCGGCCCGCGCAAGATCATTTTGCCCCCGCACCGTGAGCGTGCGAGACGCCCGTGGAGGATCCGCGCTCGCGAGTGGGTCAACCGCAACCTCTTCCCATCACTGACTGGCACGATTCTGACACTCGTGTCAGCTGGATTCCTGGGCGTCCTGTTCATCGGCGTCGTCTGGTTCGTGTTCTTCGACGCGAACTGGAACGTGATCACGGCCAATCGCTGGCTGCTCTTCGCAGGATCCTTCCCGCGCGAGGAGGCCTGGCGGCTGTGGACCAGCATCGCCCTCGTGATGTTCCTGATCGGTCTCGCCTACGGCACCTGGTCGAGTCTTGGACGACGGGACTCGCTCTTCATCGTCCTGACCGGCGGGTTCGTCATCTTCTTGATGGCTCACGGCGACGCAACGATCTGGTCGTCTATCTGGTTCCTTGCCGCAATCGGGTTCCTCTACTTCGGCTACTACCTGACCGTGTGGATGCCGCGCGAGACCTCCCCGCGACGCGTGCTGCAACAGCGGGTCGTGGGAGGATTGCTGGCGATCTCGCTACCACTCGTTTTGGTGATTCTGATGGTCGCCGGTGGAGCGAACACTCGTCAGTTCGATGGCTTCGTGCTCAACCTGATTCTGGCCCCCGTGGGTATCGTCGGCGGACTTGTGGTTGCAATTCCGCTTGCCCTTGGCCGCGCGTCCAACATGAAGACGATCAAGTGGACTTGTACGGCATACATCGAGGTCGTGCGTGGAGCGCCATTGCTGGGCTGGCTGTTCGTCGCGCTATTCATCCTTGACGACATCATGGGTGGCGACCTGATTATCCGCACGATGGTCGTCTTGGCCGTGTTCACAGGCGCCTACATGGCTGAGTACATCCGCGGCGGCCTTCAGGCCCTGCCGCGAGGTCAATACGAGGCAGCGCAAGCTGTGGGTCTGAACAAGTTGCAGTCGATGCAACTGATCATCCTGCCGCAGGCACTGAGAATCTCAATCCCACCGATCGTCGGTCAGGCCATCGCGATCTGGAAAGACACGACGCTGGTCACGGTCATCCTGACGCTGCGCGAACTGAAGGGCAACGCCGACTCGGCGATCGCCCAGTCAGAGTTCATTCCCGACCGGATCGAGGCCTACGTGTTCGTCGCCGTGGTGTTCTGGGTGGTCGCGTTCATGATGTCGAGGGTCTCCCAGCGAGTAGAGCGAGCACAAGGAATCGGCGAGCGCTAAGGAACTCGGTCAGTCGGCAACCTCGGCCACATTTGCAGACTCTGCGGCTTCGATCTCAATCATTTCCACAAGACAGTTCTTCGGCGGAAGTGGGTCGCCCTTCTCCACCAGCGCTTCGATGTGGAACTCCATCGCCTCTTTGATCATCGCTCGCATTTCCTTGAGGGTGTCAGCTACCGCGACGCAGATCGGCAAGTTAGGGACCCAGGCGCAATAGTTGCCGGGAGCTTTATCGATAATGACCTCATAGGAGTCTGCTGACTTGCCCACAGAAGGATGGAGTGTGACCTCTATGGTCTCGATCCGAGCGGTCCCATCCGGCAACTCGCCACCTTCACTCAGGATGCGATTTACTTGATCCAGAATGTCCATTCGGACTAGCGCTATCGCTTGAGAGGCAGTGGTCGCGGTGACGTTGAGGTTGGGAAAGTCTGGCACAAACACTTCGAAGTGCTGCTCTTGTTGCTCGATGACTACTGGAATGTTCATTTCTTGAGACCTCGATGCTTCAGGCCAGCCTGCTTCAGAATACCGTTCCATAGACCCTTCGACAGGTCCTCAGACGGCGGGCCAGGAATGGTCACGGTGCCAGGTTTGGTCTTGTGATTGAAGTGCCGGTGGCTGCCTCGCATTCGGACGAAGTACCAGCCGTCGCGCTCGATCAGCTTGATGGCCTGATGTACTTTCGGCATTGAACTGTGACGGTACCAGCGAACTCCGCGTTCCACATCGCATACATCTCGCGTGCCGCAGTGTGTACCGCTACCATCGCAACAAGCGTTGTAAGGATGAGGTGAGCGCCATGGCAGACGAAATTTCGCCAGCAAACATCATCGCCGAGTCGGCCGGCCCGAAGACTGCATCGGCGGCTGCCGTCGCACCCGATCCGGACGCCGAGGTGTTCTCGCCCCGTCTCGCCGGGTCCAGCGACATCATCATCACCGAGAACGTGGACAAATGGTTCGGAGACTTCCAGGCGCTTGACGACGTGTCGCTGCGGATCAAGGAACATGAGATCGTCGTCATCCTGGGGCCGTCGGGTTCTGGCAAGTCCACCTACATTCGCTGTCTCAATCGCCTTGAGGAACACGACGCCGGGCGAATCGTGATCGATGGGATCGAGCTAAACGAGGACGTCCGCGCGATGGCGGCGATTCGCTCGGAAGTCGGAATGGTGTTCCAGCAGTTCAATCTGTTTCCGCACATTTCCGTGCTCAGCAATATCACGCTTGGGCCGCAAAAGGTGCGCCACATGCCAAAGCTCGAGGCCGAGGCGCTGGCGATGCAATTGCTTGAGCGTGTCGGCATCCCAGAGCAGGCCGACAAATTCCCCTCGCAGCTCTCCGGTGGTCAGCAACAGCGCGTGGCGATCGCGCGCGCTTTGGCAATGCAGCCCAAGATCATGCTGTTCGACGAGCCGACCTCAGCGCTCGACCCTGAGATGATCAAGGAAGTCCTCGACGTGATGCAGGAGCTGGCCGAGTCGGGCATGACGATGATCGTGGTCACGCACGAGATGGGTTTCGCCCGCGAGGTTGCCGACCGACTGGTCTTCTTCGACGAGGGCGCGCTCGTGGAGCAGGGCACGCCGGAGCATTTCTTCACGAATCCTCGCGAAGAGCGGACCAAGCTGTTCCTCAGCCAGATTCTGTAGACGCGCCCAATGACCGCTGATCTCAGTCAGGTACGGGCGCTCACGTTCGATGTCTTTGGCACCGTGGTTGACTGGCGTTCCTCCGTCTCGGCCGAGGTGGCATCGTTTCTAAAACGCCACGGCGTCGAAGCCGATGCCGGCATGTTCACCGACCGTTGGCGTCGCGAGGGCTATGCGGGTGGGATGCGGCTCGTCCGCGACGGCGAGCTGCCGTTCCAGACGGCTGATGGGTTGCATCTGCGGATGCTGCGCATGCTGCTGGCTGAACTCGGCATTGATGCTGAGGAATCCGATGTCACTGAACTCAATCGCGCTTGGCATCGCCTGCATCCGTGGATGGACTCTCCAGGTGGACTGCAGCGCCTGCGTTCCCGGTTCGTGGTCTCAACCTTGTCCAATGGCAATATCGAGTTGCTGGTCAATATGGCCAAGTTCGGTGGACTGCCCTGGGACTGTGTCCTCTCGGCAGAAGTAACCGGCGCCTTCAAGCCCGAGCCGCAATGCTACCGGCGAGCGGCCGAGTTGCTCGGATGTGAGTCGCATGAGGTGATGATGGTCGCCGCGCACCAGGGAGACCTCCTCGCTGCCGCCCAAACCGGCATGAGAACCGCATTCGTGCCGCGACCCGATGAAGCAGGCCCAAACTTCCCGGTCGATCTCACTCCCGACCCATCCTTCGACATCGTCGCAACCGACTTCCACGACCTCGCCGCCCAGCTCGACTGCTGAATATCCACTCCCGAAAAGCGATGGAGCCAACATGACCCTCAACCCCGACGCGTACACCACCATCGACATCGACAAGCGCTCTGACGGCGTGACGGTGGCGACGCTTAATCGTCCTGAGAAACTCAATGCTGTCAACTCGGCGATGCATCGTGAGCTGTCCACCTTGCCTGTTGACGCCAATCGCGATCCTGAGGTGCGCGTCCTGGTGCTGACCGGCGCCGGTCGGGCATTTTGCGCCGGCGGCGACTTCTCGGCCGACCGCGACGAGCCGATGGGCGGACACTATCTGAACCGGATGAACGAGGCTCGGCTGATCGTCGACAACTGGCTCGACTGCGAGAAGCCGGTGATCTGCGCGGTCAACGGCTATGCCCTGGGCCTGGGCGCGACCGTCGCCTTGATGGCCGATGTCGTCTACATCGGCCGATCTGGCGTACTTGGCGACACGCACGTCAACATGGGTATCGGCGCAGGCGACGGCGGCGGTGTGATCTGGCCCATGCTGGTTGGACCCTCCCGCGCCAAGTATTTCCTGATGACCGGCGAGCATGTCCGAGCAGAGCAAGCCAAGGAAATGGGACTGGTCCAGGATGTGGTTGAGGACGACGAGTTGATGTCAACAGCGCTGGCGCTGGCCGAGCGGCTGTCGAATGGTCCGCTGGGCGCGATTTCGGCGTCGAAAGTGCCGATTAACAAGTGGATCAAGCACGTCTCGAACATGGTCCTGCCACTGTCGCTCTCGATGGAAGAGATGACGATGGCCGGGCCGGATGCGTCCGAGGCGCAAGCGGCGTTCCGCGAGAAGCGACAGCCGAACTATCGGCGTTAACCCTGAATCGCCAATCATCGGTAGGCTGACCTGTAGTGCGGGGTGAGTCGCGTCGCTTGGGTATTGACGCGGCCGGGCATGGACATCGTTGATTGGCAGGCCTGTTCATATGCTGCTGCGTCCGATGCTGTCCCCGCGCGGGGCGTTGACGACCGGGTGGTTCACGACGTTCGTCGCGTTGCTGGCGCTCCTGGCATTTGCTGCACTTGCCGCTTGCAGCGACTCAATCGAGCAATCGGATGGCAATCCGGCGCAGACCGAAGATGCCGGCGACCTGCAAGCACAAGTAGAGCAGGAATCGGCAACGCAGGCCGCGACGACAGCGGAGGTCGAAGCGGAAGAACCGCAGCCTGATGCACAAGTCGCGCAGCAGCCTCAGGACGCTGATGGTTCTGCGCCCCAGGCAATGAGTCGAGAGGGCCAGGAGCAACAACAGCAGGATCAGGGATACGATTCGTCCGATCCGTACGGCTCCGCTGAGGATCAGGCCGCGGACCAGCAGTCCGCGCCTCCCGTCGCCCCCATACGCAAATGGCTCGCTGACGGGACTCCTCTGACTCCAAGTGTGCCCGCCGTACGCGACGAGTACGGCTGGTCGGCAGTGGTAGAGGGCGACGTGATCGCCGTTGGAGCTCCCTATCACGACGTAGAGGGCGAAGATACAGGTGCCGTCTTCATCTTCGAGCGAGTCGACGGCGAATGGATAGAAACCGCGTACATCCTGCCGCCCTTCCCGGATCCGTTGGGTTGGTTTGGACGCTGGCTCGCTATCGACAGTGGACGCATCGTGATCGGCGCACCCTACGAAGACGGACGCGGTGTCGACGGCAGCCGGATCGACGATTCCGGCGTGGCATACCTCTATGAGAAGGTCAGTGGCGTCTGGCAGCGCACCGGCACACTGTTGCCGCGAGTCCCAATTGCGGGAGCATCGTTTGGTTGGAGTGTGGCAATCTCCGGCGACAGGATCGCCGTCTCGGCCTGGGAAGACCCGCTCTCAGGTGCGCACACCGGTTCGGTCACAACGTTCAAGCTGTACAAGGGTCTCTGGCAGGCCGAGGCCGTGCTCCAGCCAGCAGAGGCGAGCGAACGCATGATGTTCGGCCGCGACATCGATCTGCACGACAACGTCCTGGTTGTCGGAGCGCCGGGCGATGACACGATCGCCGAGGACGCCGGCGCGGTCTATGTCTGGCACTTCTATAACGACGAATGGAATTTCGCCGGCAAACTGGTGGCCTCTGACGGCATCGCCAATGATCGACTCGGATCGCAGGTGGCATTGCACCTGCCCTGGCTGGCCTCGGGATCCTATGACCACGACGACCCGTTTTGGAGCGCCGGCGCAACCTACGTGTGGAAGCTCGACTCACTCTGGGATTTCCACGCCAAACTCGAGGCGTCAGATATGCAGCCGGGAGACTGGTTCGGCTATTCGGTCGACATCAAGGACGAGCGGATGGTGATTGGCGCGCCGCATCGCGCACATCCCGAGTCTGGCACCTACCGAAGCGGCGCAGCCTATGCCTTTGAGTTGATCGATGACGAGTGGGTCGAGGTCGGCGTGCTCGGTCCGGTCGACGCCATCGAAGCCGGCGAGCGAGCAGAGTTCGGCTGGGTCACCGAGATCGATGGATCCACAGCAGTCGTGGGCGCATGGCTGGCCGACACCTCAGCAGGAGAGGACGCCGGCGCCGCAGCAGTCTACGAACTGCCGGATGAGGATGAAGAGTAGGGCCTGCGCCGGAACAACGGCAGAACGACCGTCTACCGATCAGGCCCTCGGACCGTGACGCCGCCGTCGACCGGCAGGATCACACCCGTGACATACTTGGCCTCGTCGCTGGCGAGGAAGACCGCGGCCCAGCCGATGTCCCAGGGCTCGCCCTCCTGCTTGAGCAGACTGGCGTTCTTGCGACGCTCGCGCAGCTCGTCGGACATCCCGGCGGAGTAGACCATCGGCGTATAGACCGGGCCGGGCATGATGCAGTTGGCGCGGATATGGTCGCGACCGTGATCGACTGCCAGCGCCTGGGTCAGCGTCGCGACGGCCGCCTTGCTGACGCTGTAGGCCGTCAACCCGCGAGGTCGCAGCGCGGCGATCGAGGACACGTTGGTGATTGCGCCGCCACCGTTCTCGCGCAGTACCGGAATGGCGTGCTTGCAGGTCAGCATCATCGAGGTCACGTTGACCCGCTGCACGTGGTCCCACTCGACCTCGGAGATCTGCTCAACGGTGCCGCGTCCGCCAATGCCGACATTGTTGTGCAGGATGTCGAGCTTGCCGTAGCGGCTGACGGCGTCGGCGACGATACGGGAGCAGTCTTCGGTAGCGGTGACATCGGCGACCGCAATTGCGGCGTCATTGCCCTCGGCGCGGATCATGTCAAGGGTCGCTTGCACCGCTTCTTCATCGCGGTCGACGAGCAACACGTCGGCGCCCTCGCGCGCAAAGAGGATGGCAGTGGCGCGGCCATTGCCAATCCCCTCCGCGCGAGAACCGGCGCCAGTAATGATGGCAGATTTACCGGCAAGTCGGTCAGGCATGAGCGCAGTCCTTTCGCTGTTTAGTCAAAGTGAACTGGTCGGGGAATCGGCTTGGAACGTCGTTGTGGCTTCCACAGGACTTCGCGCAGTAGTTGCGGAATCGCTGGCGGGAGCCGGAGCCGGCCTCCTTCGTTTCGGTCGGCGCGGACCCAGAAAATCATCACGATCAGCAGCAACGGACCGAAGAAGGCAGCCAGGCCGAGGAAGACGTTAGGCAATGGGTTGTCGTTGACGACTCGACCGAAGATTGGCAGGAAGGGCAGCATGATCAGCGCCCAGCCCATGTGATTAAGCGATAGGGCGGTCGCTCGGAGGTGGGACGGGATGCGCCGGTTGAGGTAACCCTCCATCAGCGGCATCTGTGCGCCACGTGCCAGTCCGAGGATGATGAACAACGCAACCACACCCAGGTGATCGATGAGTCCGACGCCGAGGTAAACCAGCACAACCCAGAACGGCATCGAGGCCAGTGTTCGCACGATGCCAAAACGAATTGCCAACCAGAATGCCAGGGCAGCAGCGAACACCGTGGCAATCCGCGCCGGCGCTTGGAGCACCGAGAATAGCCAGCCGACTTCCACTCCCTGTTCCCTGAGGAACGGCTGCAACAGATAGAACTCGGGAACCATCGACGCGATCAGGATCGCGCTGAAGAGGAGCGAATAGCGGATCGTCGGCGTGCTTCCGGCCAGGCGCAGCGTCTGCTTGAGCAACTGCATATACGAGGGACCGCGCGTTTCCTGTTCGCTTTCATGCCTCGGCGGCTCTCGGAACAACAGCGAAATCATCAAGGCGAGCCCTGTGGCCGCAGTCCCGGTCAAAAGCGCTCCGCGACCGCCGATCTCGCCGGCGATCACTCCGCCGGCGAGGGTCGCCAGGACGAGAGCAACAGATCGCACTGCGAACGCGCGTCCCGCCTGACGCTCGAAGTCGCGCTCTCGACCCATCGCCTGCAGCGAGTCGTGTAAAAACGCGCTGTCGGTGCCGGTGATCGCCACCATCGCGAGTCCCCAAAGCGACCAGGCCACTGCAACCATCCAGAACCCGTCCGAGAAGGCAAACCAGGCCGTGAAGACCATAAAGATGACCAGCGATGCCCGGATGGTCCGCACGCGGCCGAATCGGTCGGCTAGCGCGCCAGCCAGCGGTTGCCCGAACGACGTGATCACATAGAACGCGGGACCGATGGCTCCGAGTTGGGCAAACGTGAGGCCGACCTCCTCGGTGGCGAAAATGATCCAGACCGGCATCCAGAAGTGCAGGTCGTGGAAGAAATAGAAGATCGGATACAGGCGTAGATTGCGCCGCCACTTCGATCGCTGGTCAACTCCGTTGAGGTTGGGCGATGCAATCACTCAGGCAGGGTAGGGTGTTGGCCCGACCGCCCCGTTGCGCAAGGCCCAATATCCCGATCCAGCCGTCGCAGAAGGATGATTACTCCGGCAATGCGCGGAAGAGGCGGATGGGGTCGGGGATGCCCTTCATCACGACCAAGCCGATTTCCTCGAGATCGGTGATCGGTCGGTCGAGCTGGCGGACGGTGTCTTCGGAGAGGAGCAGCTCGGACGGGCCGGCCTGGTTGGCGATGCGGGAGGCAAGATTCACATCGTGCCCGATCAGATCGTCGCGGCGTCGGGTCTGGCGTCCCCAGTGAATGCCCATGCGCACCCAGAGGGGTTGCAAGGTGGAGGAGGAGTAGTCCTCGAACCGTCGGAGAAGCGTCAGGCAGATGCGCAGCGCGGACTCGGCGTCGGGGAACCAGAGCATCAGGCCGTCGCCCAACTCCTTGACCAGACGGGCCTCGGGCGGGAGGACGGCGTTGACGATGTCTTCCTGCGCCGTGAGCAGGGCGTTGGCCGCCTCGTCACCTTCGATCGCGGTGAACTCGGTGAAGCTGACAATGTCGGTGAAGACGACCGCACCGGCCACCGTGGGGGGCGGAGATTTGGCGGCGATAGGATTGGTCATCGTGGTGATCATCACTCAGCCGCGTGGATTGCCGACGCTCACGGAGCCGGAGACGGTAGCGACGTTAATCGCCAGGTCGTCGCCGGTTTCGCAGTTGACCTTGAGGCTGCCCGACTTGCGCCTGGCGCGAACGCTGGGCCGGCGCTGCCTGGGGACGCGAATGTTGACGTTGCCGGAAACGGTGCCGACGCGAATGTCGCCAGCGCCGGCGGTGTTGATCTTGACGCTGCCGTTCACGCTCATCGCGTCGACTTTGCCCTGGATCTCGTGCAGATTGAGGCTGCCGCTGACCGATCCGACGCGAGCGCTGTGCGCCTGACGAATATCGACCGCCCCGGAGACCACGGAGGCGGCGGCTCGTCCATGCACCTGCTCAATGCTGATCCGTCCGCTGGTCGAGCGCGCCTCGACCGAACGCGCCCGCTCGACCTGAATCTGGCCGCTGTGCGTGAAGAGGCGAACATCGCCGAGGTCGCCGCGGAGTTCGACTCGGCCGGAGTGGCTAGCGGCGGTCAGATCGGTCCCGGCCGGGCAGCGGACGGTGAGCGCGTTGGAGCCGCGTCCGGAGCGAATGTGCAAGCGTCCGCCCTCGCGCCAGACCCGACGCTTCTTGCTGCGGTCGAGCAGGCCGTCGACCTCGATGTTCGCGCGATCGGGCTCGGCGATGATCAGCACCCGCCCCGATCTTGTGGCGATCTCGAGGCCCCCGACGTCGCGGAGTTCAAAGGTGCGGCCCATAGGCTGGAGCCTAGAGATGTCGATGTGGCGATGCGCTTGATCCCATTGTTCGGCGCCAAGTCATGTTTCACACGACATATAGACTTGGCGCATCTCGTTACAAACCAGTGGAGAGCGGAGTTTGATGGCACACGAACAGATTCTGACCGAGACGATCGGACGCGTCGGCGTGATTCGGCTGAACCGGCCCGAGAAGCTGAATGCCTGGACCAGTCAGATGGCCGAGGAGATGACTGATCAGATCGAGGCCTGGAACAACGACGACGGCATCGGCGCGATCGTGCTGGCCGGTGAGGGTCGCGCCTTCTGCGCCGGCGCCGACCTGCAGGGCTTCAACCAACGGCTGGCCGACGATCCCGAAGCCAGCGCCGGCGCGGGTCGCGAAGTCAACTGGACCCAGTTCATTCGAGAGTCCAAGCCGGTCATCGTCGCTATTCACGGCTACGCCGTCGGCGTCGGGCTGACGCTCGCACTGCCTGCCGACGTCCGCTACGCAGCGGAGAACACGAAACTGTCGATTCGCTTCGTCAAGGTCGGCCTGGTTCCGGAACTGGGCTCGACCCGCCTGCTGGCGCAACTGGTCGGACTCGGACACGCAACCGACATCTGTCTCTCAGGCCGAATGGTCCCAGCAGACGAGGCGGCGCGGATCGGCCTGGTATCGGCGGTCGTGCCCAAGGAAGAGTTGTTCGACACCGCGATGGCCAAGGCCGAAGAACTGGCCAACAACCCTACGGCCGTCGTGCGCAAGATCAAGACGCTGCTCAACGACAACGTGACCGAGCCCAACCTCATGCGAGTCATGGAGCGAGAAGGCGCACGAGACAGGGAGTCGCGACGCCTGCCATCCCACACTGAGGCCGTGACGGCGTTCCTGGAGAAGCGTGAACCGGTCTTCAATCAGTAGCAGGTTCAGATAGGCCATTTGAGGGAGAAGAGTGCCCGAGTCGTGACTGAGCGTTCATCAGGGTCCGAGGCGCGATGCCCACATTGCCAGTCCCTGCTGCCTATCGCAGGAATCGCCACTCTTGCCGAGCCTCACGGCAAGAGTGGTTTTGAGAACGATGACGAACCGTCCGACTCCGGTGACTGGCGCGCGACGAGGGGAATCTTCGATTGGAGCGAGGATGACCCGCCAGCGCACGTGAATGTGCGACAGATGCGCGATGCCACCCGGCGTTGATTCTGTCTACTTTGATGCCGGTGTGTTCATCGCTTGGTTCAACAACGAACCCGGTCGAGCTGACACTATAGAGCGCGTTCTGACAGCCTCGTCAAGCGGGACATTGCGAGCCATCACCTCGATCGTCTCGTTGGCCGAAGTTGTGTACTTGCGACAGACGCATTCGAGACTCAGTCCCGAAGAGCTCGACAGGCGAATCAACTCGCTTTTGCTGAACGAACGCCTCATCGGTCTGGTGCAGCTCGACGAAACAGTTGCCCTGCGAGCCAGGCAGTTCGTTCGGGTTGCGTCGAATGACCGTGAGCGGTTGACGGTTCTTGATGCCATCCATTTGGCTTCAGCGGTCCACGCGGAGGCCCGCTACTTCGCGACCTACGATGGAGACTTCACCAGAGTCTCAGAGAACGTTGATATAGCCATGGGCCCGCCAACGCTTCAGATCAGCCAGTGAACAGCAAACCTTGAACAGCCGCGAGGTCTTCGGCCGTGTGAGTGGCTCCGTATCGGCGTAGGTATTCGTCGTCCCGCACTCCGACAATGCCGATCACGCCGGCGAATTTGGCGTTCTTTCCCGCTCCCATGTCCGATTCCGTGTCTCCCACCATTGCCGATGTCTCTGGTTCTCCATTGAGAATGTCCAGAGCGTGCATGAGTGGTGCAGGGTGCGGTTTTGGGTCGCTGGCGGTGTCGGCGCCGATGATTGTTTCGAAGCGATCGGTCCAGCCGAGCAGCTCGACCGTCTTGCGACCCGCATCCTCACGCTTGTTCGTGACCACGGCCATTGGAACATCCGCCTCGCAGAGCGCGTCGAGTAGCGCCTCTGCGCCGGGCAAGGGACGCGTGCGCGGCATGTAGGTGTCCTCGTAGCGCCTCAGGTAGTCCATGTAGATCGGCTGCGCCTGTTCGGCGTTGAGCCCGAGCATGTTGTGGAGCATCACCGGCAGCGGTGGTCCGATGTACTTGAGCAGCAACTCCTTGTCGACGGGATGGCCGTGCGCGTTGATCGTCTCAAGCATGCAACCGATGACCAGCGGCTCGGTGTCGGCGAGTGTTCCGTCGAGATCGAAGATCACCGAACGGTACCGCGCCGTTGCCGCGCTGTTGGCTGCGCTCATGGGAGCCTGACGCGCCAATCGTCCGAGCCGGGCTTGTCCCGTTCGCAGACTGCGAGCTTCCCGCCGACAAAGACGCTCACACTGAGCGCCGGTCCGGGAATCGTTCAATCACGCGCCGAGGGTCGCTCGGCTGCGGCTGCGACGCTGCGAATTTCATCTAGCAGCGCATCGGAATCGACATTCAGGATGTCGGCTGCGTCTACAACGCTGAGGGTTTCTGTCGGTGTCACCATGTCCGAAGAGTAGCGTAGGGTTTCACAGCCCCTGACTCGAACAGGGGACAGCTTCCGTCCGCTATGTGTCGGACGGGACAGGGAGTCGGTCCGTGATTGAGTATTTCGTCCTACTGGCGGCGCTGCTGGCGCTATCGGCATTTTTTTCCAGCGCCGAGACCTCGTACCTCTCAATTGAGGGCGTGAGGCTTGAGCATGAGCGTCAGCGTCGATTGCCCGGCGCCGACCGCGCAGCCGCGTTGCTGCAGGAGCCGCGCCGCCTGCTCGCTTCGATCCTGGTTGGCAACAATCTCGTCAACACGGGCGCAGCAACCGTGGGCGCGGTGATTGCGCAGGAACTCTTCGGCAGCAGCGGAGGACTCAGCATTGTAGTGGCCACGGTTGCCGTGACCATTCTGCTCGTGATCTTCGGCGAGATCGGCCCCAAGTCGGTGGCGCTGCACCACAACCTGGCTGTGGCTCGGTACTACTCAATCCCGCTCACCTGGTGGGCACGATTGACCCGTCCGGCGGTGGTTGCGCTGGACTGGACCTCGCGCATCTGGCTCAGAGTGGTCGGTGGACAGGAAGAAGCCAGCACCGCGCTCTCGATGGGCGAGCTGCGCACGGCAATCGTGCAGTCGCGCGAAGAGGGCGAGCTGAAAGTGCAAGACACGTCCGTCCTGCTCGGCGCGCTGCGCCTGGGCGAGACGCAGGTCCGAAGGATTATGACCGGTCGGCCGCAGATCGCCTCGATCGACTCAGGCGCGACGCTGGAAGAGGCGGGCCGGGCCTTTGGCGCGGCCGGGTTCCTGCGTCTGCCGGTCCGCTCGGGGACCGAGGACCACTACATCGGCTACTTGCACGGCTCCGACGTGCTGGCCCAGTTGGGCCAGGGCAATCGCGAGCGGCATGTGCGCGACGTCATGCGCGAGGCCCCGTTCGAATCGGAGCGGGCCTCGGTGCAGCGAGTGCTGACACAGATGCAGACGACTGGGCATCACCTGATGCTGCTGATCGACGAGTTCGGCGCAACCTCAGGCCTGGTCACCCTGGAAGACATCCTCGAGCTCGTGGTGGGCAACATCCGCAGTGAAACGCGCGAAGGCTCGGAGCCGGTGCCCGTGCGGATCGCCGGCGAGCAGTTCGTCGAGGGTCGCCGCGGCTTGACCGATCTCGGCGCGGAACTGGAAGTTGACTTCTCGGACGAGGAAGCGGAAACGGTCGCCGGCATGCTGCTGCAGCGCTTCCGCCGCATCCCACAGACCGACGAGTCAATCGACCTCTACGGCTATCGCTGGACCGTGGTCGAGTCGGACAACCGCCGGATCCGTCTGGTGCGATTCCGTAAGTTGGGCAAGGGGTAGACTGAGACCGGTTCTAGGAGCAAGAGCGCATGGTCGGGCACCGGATCGGCTTCTTGGGCATCTTCGCGGGCGACATAGGTTTGTCCGAGTATCGAGGCGGCCTAATGGTGACTGATGAGTCAGGCAAGCCACTTGAGTATCGAATCGCTGCTTGGGTCCGGCCCAATGCACTTGTCCGTGCAGCCTATGGATCGACACTAAACGAACACGTTGTAGCCGAGTTGATCGCTTCTCCTCTGATGTCGCAGCTTGAGTACAAGCCGCGAGTAGTCTTCGTCAATGACCTGATGGCGCTAGATCGTGACGGCGCATATGCAACTGCTCATTTGACCCACCAAGAGTCGGTGGCCCTTATCGACGAGTTTGACGTGCAGACGTTATCATCTTCAGCTAATCAACCAGCGCTTAGCGTTATTCAATATTCGTCGATCCCGGCGAGAGATCGTGAGGAGATCGTCGCGCTATTGGAGCGAGCACGTACGCAATTCGATCCTTACGACGTCTTTTCACGAATCATGAAGGTCCATAACATCGTCGCGGAAGAAGATGCGCGCTTCAGCTAACAGATCGGCCCGCAGCCTCTTCATACGAGTGGTAGCGCCACGTTTGCGGAAGCGGACAGCCGGCGTCCCGCTTCGGACGCCAGCAAAAGCTACGGTCGAGGTCATAAGCACATCGGCGAAGTTAAGTCTCAGTATTGAAGCGATTGAGTTCGGTCCTTTTCCCGTACCCCGGACTAGACCAATCACTTCGCTGCATCCGCAACTTCCCTACATAAGTGCTGATGAGGCAACGTCTCTAACTCGGCCAGTGGCAGAGTCAGTGGAACTGACCACAACGTCGTTTGTAGGTGCTGTCGAGGTGGCGTGGGTGAAACCCGCAAAGGTATCCGGAGTCATTTTCGAGCGGGGCGAACCGAGGCTAGCGCGTCAAAGTCAAGAGGAGAGCATACGACAGCGGTCAAGCAATGGACCAGACGAGGACGCAGCTTTGCGACGACTGCTGAGATCGCTCCTGTTTGTGCTCGAACCACCACTGACCGAGGGACTCGCGAATCGGCATTCAGATTTGGGTTTGCCACATCCTCTATATGAATTCCAAGGCGATGGTGTCGATTTCCTATTGAGGAGTGGAAAAGGGGCCCTTCTGGCGGATGACATGGGTTTGGGGAAGACCGTACAAGCGGTGGTTGCACTGCGGGTTCTGTTTCGCCGGGGCATCGCTCGCAGCGCACTGGTGTTGGCACCACCGGCAGTGGTGACATCTTGGGTTAGGCACTTCAACCTCTGGGCTCCGGAGCTTCCTGTGGCGTCTCTACAAGAGCCGTTAGGCCTTCGGCGACGGTTATGGCGTGAACTAGGCGACTATGACCTCCGCGTTGGGGTGGTTGGTTATCAGCGATTCGCGAACGACTCAGAAGAGGGGCTTCCACCGGATGTGGACGTTCTGATTGTGGATGAGGCGCAACACATAAAGAACCGAAACACACAGCGCAATCGCTCCGCAATGAGGCAACGCGCCAAACTCAAGTGGGCGTTGACAGGAACGCCGCTTGAAAACCAGGTTGAAGAACTAGCTAGTATCTTGCGATTCTGCGATCCGGACTCGATCAGGGGCTATTCGCACACTCCCCAAGCGATCAGGCGTGCTGCGAAGCCTCTGATGCTCCGACGTCTGAAATCACAGGTGCTTCAAGAGTTGCCAGAGGTCAAAGCCGAAATCGTACCCATTGATCTTTCCGACATTGAACGTCGCGAGTATGATCAGGCCTTCGGTACGACGGTCAAGGAGATTCTGCAAGGAGAACAAACAGAGTTCACGCTACGTGCGCATATCACCAAGCTAAAGCAAATTTGTAACGGCACTCCGGGATCGAGCGCGAAACTAGATTGGCTGCAGGAGTATGTGCAACATGCTCGTGAGGCAGGTGAAAAGGTGCTGGTTTTCAGCCAGTTCCTTGGTGCTATCGATATGGTTGAGGCCGCGCTATCGTCGTACGGGTCGGCGCAGTTCACTGGTTCAACGCGACAACGAGATCGTGACCGCCTGAAGGAAGAGTTTCAGGCCGGTGACTCACTGAACGTGTTGGTCCTGCAGGTGAAGGCAGGTGGAACTGGAATTGATCTCTTTCGCGCGAATCACGTGGTGCACTTTGACTCCTGGTGGAATCCGGCGACGCAGAACCAAGCGACAGCACGCGCTCATCGGATCGGACAGCAGCGTGCGGTGTTTGAACAGACCCTTGTGGCAGTTGACACAGTGGAGGAGCGGATTCAGAGTCTGCTGGACTCTAAGCGGGACCTGTTTCTCGACGTGGTGGACTCACTCAGCGTGGAAGGCGTGGAGCGGAAGTTGTCAAGAGATGACCTGTTGCGCATATTCGAAATCTGAACATGCTGATACCCTAAGGATCTGCGCCGAGGTGGCGGAATGGTAGACGCGATGGTCTCAAAAACCATTGGGCGTAAAGCCCGTGCCGGTTCGAGTCCGGCCCTCGGTACCAGAGATTGCCGAGTAGTGTAACGGTAGCACTAGGGACTTTGGATCCCTCAGTTCAGGTTCGAATCCTGGCTCGGCAGCCATTCACCTGCCTGAGTTCGGCGTAGGATTGGGAATCTCGCGGTCAATCCTTTCGGCACCTTCGAGCCAGTAACCGATCGCGGCCTGCGCCTGTGCGAGCGCCTCCTCGTGCGAGTCCCCATGAGCCATGCACCCGGGCAACTCCGGGATGTCTGCCACGAACACGTCGTCCTCGTCGCTCCAGTAGATGGTGATCTGGTACCTGTGCATGGTGGGTTGGATTGGGCGATGATGGCTGCCCGGGCAGGACTTGAACCCGCAACCTAGCGGTTAACAGCCGCCCGCTCTACCAATTGAGCTACCGGGCATCGCCTCAGTCATCTTAGCGGGATGTGGGGGCTTGGGTCACCTGCCGACTGACCAGCCGATTGCAGTTTGCAGTCCCTCGTTAGCCGCCCGTAGGCACTCCCAGACCGGCGACGGCGAGGGGATTGGCTGAGAGGGGATCGCTGATGCTCAGGCTGATCCGGCCGTCCAGCGCGTCGAGCAGCGGCTGTCCGCAGACCTCGGCTCGCCAGCCGACGAGCAGCGGCGGCATGTCGTCAGATGGACGACCGTTTTCGTTCCAGGAGACCAGCGCGCGTAACTGCGAGCTGCTGCCCACGAGCTCGGAGTCGATCTGGTGTCGGGCGCAGGCAGCGGCGAGCACGGACTCCAGGAAGAGCAGTACCATGCGCGACGGCTTACCGCGGTTGTGGCGGCTGACAGGGCTGGGCAGCGCATCTTCAGGAACTGCCAGCGCGGTCTCGACCGCATCGAGTACGTCCTGGTGATAGTTCTGTTTGAGCTGCCCAACTCCGCGCACGCTTGACAGCTCACCGCGCGATTCGGGCCGGCTGGCGGCGACGGCGACAAGCAGACCGTCGGAGGCAATCCTGCGGAACGGTACGTTGCGGCGGCTGGCGACTTGCTCTCGCCAGCTCGACAACTCGCGCAAGGCGGCCAATGAACGCGGCGACAGTTTGTTTGCTCCCGACAGTCGACGCCAGCGGTCGGTCTCTCGACGGCCGAGCCGATTCAGTCGCGCATTCGTCTCTTCGCGCAGCCAGGACAACCGCTCCTGAGCCGGGTCGTGCGACATGCGCTCGACGAAGCGATCGTGCAAACGGAACAGCCAGCGCACGTCGTCGGCGGCATAGCGGCATTGGGCTTCCGTCAGGGGTCGCTGCAGCCAGTTGGTTCGCGATTGCGAGGGTCCGACGCTACGGCGCAGCTCACGCCCGACGAGCTTGTCGTAGGCGATGGGGAAATAGTGACCGCTAAACGCTGCTGCGAGCTGCACATCGAACAGGTCGCCCGGCGATTTGCCGGTTCGCTGCAGGCAAAACTGCGCCTCCTGATCATGCGCGTGAACAATCGTGCGGACGCTCGGATCGGCCATCAGATCCCAGATGGGCTGATCTGGAGCTTCCTGGATGCGATCAGACAGTGGATCGATCAGGCAGATTTCGTCCGGAGTTGCCACCTGGAGCAGAGCGAGCTGGGGTTGATAGGTGCGTTCCGAGACGAACTCGGTGTCAAGTCCCATGATGCCGACGGCGCGAATGCGATCAGCGAGCGCTGCGACATCTTCGTGTCGCTCAAGCAGCCGAACTGCTGATTCGTCAGCGATCACGTTGCTCAACGGCATACGCGGATGTAGTTTTCCGGAGGCATCGATCTTATGATAGCGACCAGCGATGACGAGTTTGCAACAGAGCTGACAGGCCTGGATGAGCGGGCCTCGTGGTACGATTTCGGTCAGTATCAGCAATCGGAGCCCTCATGAAGGTCAGAGCCTCGGTCAAGAAGCGTTCCCGCGACGATCAAATCGTCCGCCGCAAGGGACGCGTCTACATCATCAACAAAAGGAACCCGCGCAACAAGCAGCGCCAGGGCTAAAGCCTGTTCACAATCGGTGTTGGACACGTGAGTTGCCCGGTTGGGCGACCAAGACAGGGCAAGGGACCCCCTCAGCCTTCGGCAGCTCCCCCTGCGAGGGGGAGCGGGATAGATTCCGCTCGCTGTGAACGACGTGACTAACCATGTTCGGGAAGCACTGGCGGCGTGCGGCGTGGATGGCGTCGTCACCAACGTTGAGCGTCTCAAGGGCAAGTCGCACCTGAGCTGGCGGGTCGAACGGATCGATGCCGTTCCAGTCGTGCTCAGAATGGAACCGCGGCGGGGAATCCTGCCTCCGTACGATCTGCCTTCCGAGGCGCGGTTACTGCGTTGCCTGGCCGACGCGGACATACCTGTCCCGGCAGTGCTGGGTGTTTCCGGCGACCTCGCTCCGTCTGGCGAAGTCGGCCGAGGCTGCATGGTTGTCCAGTGGGTGGATGGCGAAGTGATGTTGAAACGTCAAGCGCAGGCAGAGGACGCTCGCGTCTACTGCCAGACGCTGCGCCAGATTCACACGCTCAACTGGCGAGAAGCAGATCTCGACTGGCTACCGCTGCCTCCCGCGACTGGACCGGCAATGCACGAGCGTTCACAGATCGCAGAGCGGCTGCAAGCATTCGGCGTCTACGATCTGCCGCACATCAAGCGCTTGCGCGAAGGCCTGAACGGCCGCGTCCCTGACAGTCCGGAACCGATGCTCGTCCACGGAGACGTGAACTTCGGTAACTTCATCCTCAGCCCGACTCACGGCGTAGGGGATTCGCCAGGCATCGCCGCGGTGCTCGATTGGGAACAGACGCATCTGGGCGATCCGCTGTCGGACTGGGGACGTCTGGCGGCGGAGGACTTACTCGGCAATCTCGACCTGTCGGAAGGTGCCCGGGGAGTGATGCGAGAAGCGTTGGAGAGCTATGGCCGTAGCGACGACGATCTGCATTACTGGACGCTGCACCAGCTCTACAAGCACTCCTCAGCCACCGGAGCCCTCAGCGTCATTCATGACTGGGACATCAACTCGATCGCAGCGATGTACTCGGAGCCGACAGATCGGTTGCTGTCGGCGTAAAGAGACTTGAGGAGAGGCTGTCCGGACAGTCGAATTCCCAGTCCCCGCTATACGTGGGACCTCCAAAAGAACTCCCCTTCTCCCCCCTTGCGGGGGAGAGCGAATTCGGAAGTTCTTCAGAGGTCTCCGTAAAGCGGGGACTGGGTGATTCAACATCACCGACGCCAAGGACGAGGCTGCCTCTACACTCCTGCTATGCCCGATGACATTCAGTATCTGGTTCCGCTTCCTGAGATTGAGTCTCGATATGGGACCAACTCTCTGTTTGGGGAGCAGTTCACCGAGATTTCGCGTGGGCGGACGGTGCTGGAGATGCCGATTACTAGGCACACGGCTGGCGGCGCTCGCGGTGGCGTGCATGGCGGCGTGCTGGCCTCGCTAGCCGATATTGGCGTGGTCGCGGCGGTGCTCTCGACCTGTCGGGTTGGCGAGGCGATGCAGGGGACATCGGAGCTAAACATCTCCTATCTGCGGCCGGCAGTGGGCTCGAAGGTTCGAGTGGAATCGAACGTGATTAAGAAGGGCCGCACGCTGGCCGTTGGCGATGTCGACCTGCTCAGCGACCAGGGCAAGTTGATCGCCAAGGCGCGGGTCACGTATTCGATTACGCAGACGGGTTGAGCTGATGGACATCGAGCTGAACCCAGCGCTCGCGACTGAGTCGCTGCTGGCCTGCGGCGTTGGAGGCCGCGTTGCCTCTGTTGAGCGGCTGGACGGCGGCGTGTCGAACCTGACCTGGCAGGTCCGACGAGATGGTGACGCCCCGGTCGTTCTACGGCTACAGCGCGAACAGGGCATCTTTCAGCCCTACGACGTTCTGCGCGAGGCGCGAGTGATTGAATCCCTGGCAGCGTCTCCAATTCCCGTGCCGAACGTGTTGGGCACAGCCGATGTGGACTCGCCGCTCAAGTCGCCGTACGCGATTCTTGAATGGCTCGACTATCCGCATATGGGCATGGTGCCGATGACCTCGCAGGTCGTGGACAGCTATCGTGCGATGGTTGAGTCGATCCATGCGCTCGAGTGGCAATCTTATGGGCTCGATTTCCTCGATCCACCGTCAGCAGGGCACGAGGCGGCGCTGCGCGACCTCGACGCCGTCCGGGCGCGGGCAATCGCGTTCAACTGTCAGGACGATCACCTGATTGCCGAGATCGGCGCGATTCTCAATCAACATCTGCCCGACAGTCCCGAGCCGCGCCTGTGTCACGGCGACATCAACGTGTTCAACTACCTCGTCGGCGAAGACGGGATGATCGCCGGCGTGGTCGACTGGGAACAGGCCCAGCTCGGCGATCCGCTATCGGACTGGGGATTGATTACCGCGCTGGGATCGCTCAAGGGCATGGACGCGCCGCCCGAGACTCACCCGCTGACCGCGCCGGCATTCGAGCGATCAGGCCGGGACGCGCACGATCTGCGCTATTGGATGCTGCACCAGATGTACAAGCTGGCTGTGATCCACCGGATCTGGTCGGAGATTGGCGACGTGCCGCCGTGGTACTCGTGGGCGGATGTGGAGCGGGTCTCGGAGAGCGCGTTGATGTACCTGGGGGAGTGATAACTCTTCTCCTGCTCTCAGAGGGCGTCCCAGAAGTGACGTTGGTCAGCTTTTCCCAGTCCCCGCTTCACGCGGGGACCCGCTGGGTCGGCGCCTGACATCATGAAGTGGAGTTCCCAGTCGGGAAGGAGCAGGTCCCCGCGTGAAGCGGGGACTGGGACCTGGCTGCTAAGGCACATACCGGAGGCGAGTTCCTAAGTGTCCAGAGACGCCAAGTGTTCGACGGCGTGAAGCATGCTGCGTTCGTTCGGCGTCGCCAACGAGACGAGGCGGTGGGCGCCGGCTTCGGCGTACTGCTCGATTGCTTCGGCAGTGAGGCGGGCCGGGGGCGTGATTGTGATTTCCAGATCGCCGAGTTCGTCTGATCGGCCTGCTTGTTCTGACAGTTCGTTGAGCTGCTGTACGTACTCGGCAGTCTGCTCGGGATCCTGCATCCAGCCGTACCAACCTTGACCTCGCTGGGCGGCACGCCTGAGCGCGGCCCTGGAGTGACCGCCGATGTGAATCGGCACGCCGCCTGGTTTGGTCGGTCTTGGGTGAGCGTCGATGCCGCTGAACTGCCAGAATACGCCATCGAAGTCCGGGTCTTCCTCGTTCCAGAGCGCGCGCATGGCGTCGATTGATTCGTCGGTTCGGCGTCCGCGCTCTCGGAATGGTGCTCCGATGGCATCGAACTCCGGTTGCAAGTAACCCGCGCCAATGCCGAGGATGACGCGTCCATTGGAGAGCACGTCGGCCGAGGCGAACTCTTTGGCCAGAACGAGCGGGTTGCGCTGGGCAATCAGGACGATACCCGTGCCGAGCTTGACGGTCTCTGTGCAGGCAGCGAGGTAAGTAAGGACGACCGATGGATGCAGAAAGTCGTGCTCCGGGTCAGCCGGCGACGGCGCGACGCGGGGCTTGGGCAGGACGACATGCTCGCCGCACCAGAGTGACTCCAGGCCAGATGATTCGGCGGCCTCTGCGATCGTTCGGAGTGCTCCGGGCTCGGAGATGCCGGTGCCCATGTTGAAGATGCCGAGTTTCATGTTCATCCTCTCGCCTTTGCGAAGAGTTGTTCCGTCCCCGCCTCCGAGCGGGGACCCGCTCTGACCCCTGCGCCAGCGCCAAACAGGAACGGGTCCCCGCTCGGAGGCGGGGACGGTGTGTTCGCGTTGGCAGGCGCACTCAGGCAGGCTACGACTTGAGCAGCCCGTCAGTCAGGGTGACGTCGTAGTCGCCGTCGATGAATGGCTGAGTGTCGAGGACTCTCTGGAGGAAGGGGATGTTGTGTTTGAGGCCCTCGATGCGTGAGCCGTCGAGCGCCTGGCGCAGCCGATCGAGTGCTTGCGGACGATCGTCCCCGTACACGATCAGCTTGGCCATCAGTGGGTCGTAGAAGTGCGAGACTTCGTCGCCCGAAGCGACGCCCGCATCCAGGCGCAACCACGGCTCGTCGGGGACTTCCAGGACGTCAATCGAGCCGGGACTCGGCAGCAGTGTTTCGGGATCCTCGGCGTAGATGCGCGTCTCGATGGCGTGCCCTGAGATTGGCGGCGGGTCTCCGTAGCCGGGCAGCTCCGTCAGTGGTTCACCAGCAGCGATGCGTAGTTGCCACTCGACGAGGTCGAGTCCCGTGACCATTTCTGTGACGGGATGCTCGACCTGGAGTCGGGTGTTCATCTCGAGAAAGAAGATTTCCCCTGAGGCGTCGAGCAAACACTCGACGGTCCCGGCATTCTGATAGTTCAGTCCCGCGACCGCATCGCGGACCTGGCTGTAGAGCCGTTCACGCAGATCGCTTGTCAGGTGCGGGGCAGGCGCGGGCGCCTCTTCGATCACTTTCTGATGTCGGCGTTGGACGCTGCACTCGCGGTCGCCAAGGATGGCGGCGTTGCCGTGGCCGTCGCCGAAGACCTGGAGTTCGATGTGGTGCGGTTCGACCAGCAGTCGTTCGAGATAGACCTCGTCGGAGCCGAACGCGCGTTGAGCGGATGAGCGTGCGCGACGCAGGGAGCGGGAGAACTGATTGGGTCGCTTGACGGTCGCCATGCCAATCCCGCCGCCGCCGTATGAGGCTTTGATCAGCAGCGGATAGCCGACCGCTTCGGCAACCGCTTCAGCGTCTTCATCGGCAACAGTCGCCGCCGAACCGGGAATCACCGGCATGCCCAGGTCGCGCATCGTCGCACGGGCCTGGTTTTTGTTGCCCATCAACTCCATGTGCGCTGCCGCGGGACCGATGAAGGTGATCCCGCGTTCATCGCAGGCCTGGGCGAAGTGGCCGTTCTCAGAGAGCAGACCGTAGCCGGGATGGACGGCGTCGCAGCCAGCCTCGACCGCGGCGTCGAGCACGGCGTCGACGTTGATGTACGACTCAGCGACCGGCGCAGCGCCGATGTGCGTCGCGCCGTCGGCCTCACGGACATGCAAGGCGTCGGCGTCGGCGACGGAGTAGACAGCGTGGGACTCGATGCCGAGCCGTCGGCAGGTGCGAGACACACGAGCGGCGATCTCGCCGCGATTGGCGATCAGAACACGTTGAAACATGGTTACGTTTGTTGAACTAGTCGCTCAGCGTGACCAGCACGTCGCCTTCCTGGACCTGGTCGCCCTGGGCGATGTGGATTTCGGCAACCTTGCCGTCGCTGGGCGCTTCGACCGGGATTTCCATCTTCATCGACTCGAGGATGACGAGCTCGTCGCCCTCTTCAACGGCGTCGCCGACTGCGGCGATCAGCTCGAAAATGGTGCCGGCCATCGGCGACTTCACATCGGCCATGGTTGTCTTCTCCGCTCTCTTCGTCTTTGGCTAAGTAGCGCGCGCTGCCGAAATCAATTCGTGCTGGCGTACAGTATTGCAGTATGGCCGCAGCGCTCGGTATATGCATCAGGTGAGAACGGCGAGCACGACAAGAACGCGAGAAGAACCATGAGACGGGAACTAGTCGAGCAACTGGTCTGTCCGGTGACGCGCGATCCGCTGAAGCTGGAGATCGCGAGGGAGGACGAGAACGGCGACGTGCTGGAGGGGGCGCTGGTCTCGGAGCGGATCAACTTCCGCTATCCGATCGAGGACGGAATCCCAAACCTCCTGCCCCCGGACATGCAGCGCCGGGCCGGTGAGTCGGTGTAGGCCTTCAGCGCCCTCGTCATTCCGACGTAGGCCGCACTCTCGCAGATGCCGCACATCGGAATCTTCGCGACGAGTCTTCTGCTTGCGCTGGAATGACGGGAGTGTGCACGCGGGACCCCCCTCTGCCTGCGGCATCTCCCCCGCAAGGGGGGAGAAGGGAAAGGGAAAGGCGGCATCCACACGTTGCACACGGTGTCGCGATAGACAGCGATCTCCGGTCGTGCGATGTAAGCTTTCCGGAACAGCAGTTGGACTTTAATCCGGTCCCGTGAGGCCGGGAAGGTCAACGAGATGTATCTGAAGTATCTGCTTCCTACCCCTGACGTACACGCGTATCAGCCGCACAACCAGCGCTTGTCGCTGGTTTTTTCGTCTACCCGTGCAGTGTTTCCTGTCGAGGTCAAATCATGATGACCTCCATGGAGGCTGCGGCAATGGACCGCGCCATCACACGAATCGCGCACGAGATTGTGGAGCGACACCCCGACCCCGAACCGCTCATGTTGGTCGGGATGAGAACGCGCGGTGTCCCACTGGCCGAACGGTTGGCCATGCGGATCGAAGGAATCGACAAGCGACGCGTTCCGGTCGGCGCGATTGATATCTCTCTGTATCGGGACGACCTGGCACAACGACCGCATGCTCGGATGCAGCCGTCCAGAATCCCGGAAGACATCGACGGCGCGGTGATCGTGCTGGTCGACGATGTGCTGTTCACCGGACGCTCGATTCGGGCGGCGCTGGACGCGCTGATTCACTATGGTCGCCCGGCTGCGATTGAACTGGCGGTCCTGATCGATCGCGGCCATCGCGAACTGCCGATCCGAGCCGACTACGTCGGCAAGAACATTCCCACGCAACGCGGCGACGACGTACGCGTGTCGCTGCTGGAATCAGACGGGCAGGATTGCGTCGGCGTGTACGAAGAAAGGATGTCGCGTGGTCGCTGAACAAGCCACTGAAACGGCGATGCCACCTACTGCAACCGATGCCACTGAGCGTGTCGCTCAGCCGTCGCGAGCGCCGTTCGACGAGCCTGTCACCGACTGGCGGCAGCGACACCTGCTGGACGTCGACACCTTGTCCAAGGATGAGATTCTGCGCGTGTTATCGACGGCCAGCGCGATGGCTGAGGTTCTGGACCGGTCGGTCGCCCGTACACCGGCGCTGCGCGGTGTGACCATATTCAATCTGTTCTACGAAGCATCGACGAGGACACGATCCTCCTTCGAGCTGGCGGGCAAGATTCTTGGCGCTGACGTGATCAACGTTTCTGGTTCAGGATCCTCCGTCGAGAAGGGCGAATCGCTGGTCGAGACGCTGAACACGCTCTCGGCGGTCGGCGCAGACGCGGTCGTGATGCGGCACCACGCCTCGGGCGCGCCCTGGTTGGCGTCGCGCACGATTGACGGTCACGTAATCAACGCCGGCGATGGTCAACATGCGCATCCGACACAGGCGCTGCTGGACGCGTACATCCTGCTGCAGGAGTTTGGCGACCTTACCGGACGCAAGGTCGTGATTGTCGGCGACATTCTCCACTCACGCGTGGCGCGATCGAATCTGTGGTCTCTGACGACGTTGGGCGCCGAGGTCACCCTGGTTGCCCCTCGTCCACTGCTCCCTGCCGCGCTGGCGCCAGGCGCAACTGAGCGCGAGCATCCGCTGTCGTTGCCCTCGGTTCAGATTGAATCAGACCTGGACCGGGCCATCGTGGGCGCCGACGCGGTGATGGCGTTGCGGATTCAGAATGAACGCCTAAAGGGAAAGCTGTTGCCGTCATCGGCTGAGTTTGCGCGTCGCTATCAGCTGACTGCAGAGCGGATCGCGAAAGCGTCGCCCGATGCCATCGTCATGCACCCAGGCCCCATGAACGAGGGTGTGGAAATCGCCGTTGACGTGGCCCATGGAGCACAGAGCCGGATTGAGGCACAGGTCTCGGCCGGTCTGGCAGTGCGGATGGCCGTGTTGTTCCTGTTGATTCGAGGCGGTGCATGACGACGATGCTCATTCGAGGCGGCAGATTAGTCGATCCGGCATCGAGCGTTGATGCCCACCTGGACGTGATGATCGTCGACGGTCGAGTCGCGCAAATCGGTGCGCAACTATTGCCTGCGGATGGCATGGAGGTGGTGGAAGCCAACGGCCTCGTGGTCGCGCCGGGATTCGTCGACCTGCACACGCATCTGCGTGAGCCGGGACAGGAACATAAGGAAACGATCGCCTCTGGCGCTCGAGCTGCTGCACGTGGCGGCTTCACCACCATTTGTGCGATGCCCAACACCGAACCAGCGATGGATTCAGCGGCAATCATCGACGGAGTCCTTCAACGCGCCCGCGATGTTGACTGTCGGGTGCTGCCGATTGGGGCTGTCAGTAAGGGGCGCAAGGGTCACGAGTTGACCGAGTTGGCGGCCTTGCGAGATGCCGGAGCCGTCGCAGTCTCGGACGACGGCGATGCGGTGGCGGACACGTCGCTGGCTCGCCGCGCATTTGAGTACCTGTCCGACATCGGCATTCCACTGGCCGAACACTGTGAGGATCCTGCGATTGCTCAGGGCGGCGTGATGCACGATGGCGCCGTCTCGGCGCGGCTCGGGCTGCGCGGACAACCAGCGGCAGCGGAACTGTCGATCGTTCAGCGTGACATCACGCTGGCCGAAGCGGCGGGCGCTCAACTGCATTGCTGCCATCTCTCGACCGAGCCGTCGCTGCTGGCGGTCGCGGACGCCAGGGCGCGTGGCATCCATGTGACCGCCGAGGTGACGCCGCATCATCTCTGTCTGACTCACGAAGCCGTCGCCGGTAGCGGCGACGATCTGCTCTACGACACGAACGCCAAGGTCAATCCACCGCTTCGTACAGAAGCTGATGTTCAGGCCTGCATCGACGCGTTGGCCGCTGGTGTTGTCGAAGCTGTCGCCACCGATCACGCGCCTCACGCGGCGATTGATAAGCAATGTGAGTTCGACGCCGCCTCGTTCGGCATCTCGGCACTTGAATCGGCCTGGGGAGTTGTGAACTCGCTGGTCGACTCCGGACGCTTGACGCTGTCTGAGGCGATTGAGCGACTGACGATTGGTCCGGTGCGCGCCTGGAACCTTGACCGTGGCGATTTGACGGGACTGGGAACGTTGCAGGTCGGCGCGCCGGCAGACCTGACGTTGTTGTCGACCGACGCAGTGTCGCGAGTCGAGCCTGCGTCATGGGCCTCAATGGGCAAGAACACACCGCTCGCGGGTCACACGCTGGTTGGCGTGGTCGCGGCGACGATATCTCAGGGACGCATCGTATGGGACGGTCGGGAGCACTGATGTCAGAACATATTGAGGCGGCGCTGGTACTGGCCGACGGAGCCGTGTTCCGCGGCATAGCGCTCGGTGCCGCAAGCGACACGTGGGGCGAGGTCGTCTTCAACACCTCGATGACTGGCTACCAGGAAATGCTTACGGATCCGTCCTACGCGGGACAGATCCTGGTGCTCACATATCCACTGATCGGCAACTACGGCATCGACCCGCCGATTGATGAGTCGCGCCAGATCCAGGTACGCGGACTGGTCGTGCGCTCGGAGTGCGATTCGCCCTCGCACCCGCGCGGAGGGATGCGGCTGCATGACTATCTGGCGTCAGCCGGAATTCCAGGCATCGCGGGAATCGACACTCGCGCGATCACGCGCCGGATCCGTCACGAAGGCGTGATGATGGGCATGATCGTTCCTGTAGACGAGGTCGAAGCTGCCCAGCGTCAGCTCTCGGAACTGCCCGACTACGACACGCAGGATTTCATCAGCGTGGGTACCGACGAACCATACAGCTGGTATGACGGCGGGCCGCAGGCGTTGGTCAATGGACACGGCGAACCGGGGCCACACATCGTGGTCCTGGATGAAGGACTGAAGTTCAACATCCTGCGCAACCTGCGGCGACGCGGTTGCCAGGTCACCGCGATGCCTCCAAACTCAGGCGTCGAGGACATCCTCTCGGTCAACCCAAATGGCGTGCTGCTCTCGCCGGGCCCTGGCGATCCACAGTTGCGAGAACTGCAGGTGCAGACCGCGACATCGTTGATCGGCAAGCTGCCGATCATGGGGATCTGCATGGGACATCAGGTGTTGGGCCGCTCATTCGGCGCAGACACGTTCAAGCTCAAGTTCGGTCATCGCGGCGGTAATCATCCCGTGTTGGAGGTTCCTACCGGACGGATCGCGATCACCGCACAGAATCACGGCTACGCCGTCGATCCCGACGGGCTCTCGGCCGATGTCGACGTGACGCACATCAATCTGCACGACCAGACCGTCGAGGGATTAGCGCACCGCAACGAGCCAGTGTTCTCGATTCAATACCACGCAGAGGCGTCACCGGGTCCACTGGACAACGGACACCTCTTCGACCGATTCCTCGACCTGATCGGCGAGGCCCAGGGAGACTGACATGACGCACTCAACCGGCCCGGGCGACGGCGCCGAACCTCAGTACCGATTGGCCACGGCCGACGACGCGACAGCCATTGCCGACGTGATCCGCGATGTGGTTGAAGGGCCGAATCCGGTCGTCTTCGATCGGCCCTGGAGCGTCGAGGAAGTCTCGATGTGGCGGCGTCGTCTGGGCAACAGCGGCGCAATCTACGTCGCCGTGGAGGGCGACACGCTGATCGGCTTCGGTTCACTCGACTACAACACGCGCGAGCCCGAGACCGCGACGCTGGGCGTCTGGCTGCGCTCGGAGTGGCGACGCCGCGGAATCGGCACGGTGCTCGCGGAGTACCTGCTGTCGCATGCGCGCGAGCAGAACTTCGAGCGCGTCGTCGGATCGGTCCCGGACAACAATGAAGCCGCGCTCTCATTCCTCAGCGCCATCGGTGCGCTCGCGCCGCTGATCAATCCAGACTCACGATTCGAGCTGCCACTGTGACGGGAACTTCGCTTGACGCTTCGAGGCTGGATGTTCGTCGGCGCCGCTCTGTGCGGGATTGCCGGCATAACGAGCCTGACGCTCGCGATGTGTTGCATCTTCGACATCATCGGTGGTCAATGCGAGTTGTGGCTGCTGGGACCGTTCGTGCTTCTGCCGTTCGGGCTTGGACTCGGACTCATTGGGCGCGCCGCAGGCCGGCCCGCCGTAGCGGAATCTCCAGAGTTGGCCGAAACACAGGGATGCGGTGAACGTGAAGAAGCCTGAATCCGTCCTGATCATTGGCAGTGGCCCGATCGTGATCGGCCAGGCGGCCGAGTTCGACTACGCCGGCACGCAGGCATGCAAAGCCATGACTGAGGAGGGTGTGCGTTCGATCCTGGTCAATTCCAACCCGGCCACGATCATGACCGACGAGGGCGTCGCAGACGAGGTATACATCGAACCATTGACCGTTCCGGTACTCAGGCGAATCATCGAGAAAGAGCGTCCCGAGGGTCTGCTGCCCACGCTCGGCGGACAGGTCGGCCTGAATCTCGCCGTCGATCTGCATGAAGCCGGCGTGCTGGATGAATTCAACGTCCGACTGCTCGGCACGCCGTTGGACGCGATTCGCCGGGCCGAGGATCGCGAGCTGTTTCGCCAGGCCATGCGCGATATCGGCGAACCGACGCCTCCGTCGGCAGTCGTCACTACGGTCGACGAAGCTCGCGAGGCATTGGAAGAAATCGGACTGCCGGTCGCGATTCGCCCCGCGTACACGCTCGGCGGCACCGGAGGCGGGTTCGTCCGGACGATGGATGAGTTTGAGCGCGTCGTGCAGACCGGACTGGACGCGTCGCCGATTACGCAGATTCTGATCGAACGCTCACTGCTCGGCTGGAAAGAGGTCGAGTACGAGGTGATGCGCGACGGCGCCGACACGTGCATCACGATTTGCAACATGGAGAACCTCGACCCGATGGGCGTCCACACGGGCGATTCCATCGTGGTCGCTCCGTCGCAGACGCTGTCTGACAAGGACTATCAGATGTTGCGCTCTGCCTCGCTGAACATCATTCGTTCGCTGGGCATCGAGGGCGGCTGCAACGTCCAACTCGCGCTGGCGCCGCGACAGGATGTGGTTCCCTGGCCGCCGGAGTCGATGCGCGAAGGCGGCGGCGTTGGCGTCCCGCACGACGAACCCTTGCCCTACTACGTGATCGAGGTGAACCCGCGCGTCAGCCGATCTTCTGCCCTGGCGTCGAAGGCGACGGGGTATCCGATTGCTCGCGTGGCTGCGAAGATCGCCGCGGGCAAACGCCTGGACGAGATTGCCAACCAGGTCACCGGTCGGACGCAGGCGGCATTTGAGCCCGCGCTCGACTATTGCGTCGTCAAGATTCCGCGCTGGCCGTTTGACAAGTTCGAGGCCGGCGACCGCGTGCTCGGCACGCAGATGAAAGCCACTGGCGAGGTGATGGCGATCGACCGTTCCTTCGAGGCCGCGCTGCAGAAAGCGATCCGCTCGCTGGAAGTTGGCGGAAAGTCTGTCCTGTGGGAGGACTCAGAGGCCGAGGCGGAGCCGGTCAAGGCCGCCGAGACCCCGACCGACATTCGCCTCTGGCACCTGCTCGCCGCGGTGCGGTCGGATGTTCCTCTGGCCGAGATCGCCCAACGCTCAGGTGTTGATCCCTGGTTCCTGGAACGGCTCGAGACGATCGTGCAAATGGAGCGTCGATTGCTCGCGGAACCCCTGACGCCAACGTTGATGCGTCGCGCCAAGCGGATGGGCTTTGCCGATGAGCAGATCGCCAACCTGGCCGGCAGCGTCGATGAACGCATCCGAGAGCAACGTGTTGGATGGGGCATCAAGCCGGTCTACAAGATGGTCGACACGTGCGCGGCCGAGTTCGACGCGGTCACGCCATACTTCTACTCGACCTATGAAGATGAGAACGAGGCCGAGCCGCAGCAAGGCAATCGCGCTCTCGTGGTTGGGTCGGGCCCGATCCGGATCGGACAGGGCATCGAGTTTGACTACGCGTCTGTCAAAGCCGCGCAAGCACTGCGCGCTGCCGGATGGGGCGCGGTCATGGCGAATAGCAATCCCGAAACCGTCTCGACCGATTTTGACACTTCAGATCGCCTGTATTTTGAACCGCTCGACGAAGAGGCCGTTCGCGACATCCTCGAGAACGAGGACGGGTCGCAGAACGGCAATGGCGGAGTCTCATCGATTCTCCAGTTCGGTGGACAGACGGCGATCAATCTCGCCGGCCCGCTGACCAGCGCTGCGCGTCCGATTCTTGGCTCTTCTGCTGATGTCATTGATCTGGCCGAAGACCGTCGGCGATTCGAACGATTCCTCGCCGACCTGGGCATTCCCCAACCTCCAGGCACGGCGGTCAGCAATGTCGATGAGGCTGTGCTGGCGGCGGATGCGATTGGCTATCCGGTGCTGGTGCGGCCGTCATACGTCCTCGGCGGACGCGCGATGGAGATTGTGCAGGGCGTCGGTGACTTGGCCCGCTACGTGGTGCAGGCGCAGGCCGCCGCGCCCGGCAAGCCGATCTTGATTGACAAGTACTTGGCCGGGATTGAGGTCGAAGTTGATGCGATCTGTGGTGGCCCTGGTGACGATGCTGTGTTGATTCCGGGAATCATGGAGCACATCGAACGCGCTGGCGTGCATTCGGGCGACTCGATGGCTGTCTATCCGGCGCCGAATCTCCGTGCCAGTGAAGTCGCGAAGATCATCGATTACACCCGCGAGATCGGCATCGGACTCGGTGTGACCGGACTGATGAACATCCAGTACGTGATCATGCGCGAGTCGGATGATCATGACGGCGACGTGTTTGTCCTCGAGGTCAATCCACGCGCCAGTCGTACCGTACCCTTCCTGAGCAAGATCACCGGCGTGCCGATGGTCGAGGTCGCCGTGCGCGCCATGTTGGGTGAGACGTTGGCCGAACAGGGCTATCCGGGCGGACTCTGGCCTGCGACACCGCTAGTCGCGGTCAAGGCGCCGGTCTTCTCGATGTCGAAGTTGTCCGGCGTGGATACGCACCTGGGTCCGGAGATGAAATCCACCGGCGAAGTGATGGGCGTCGATGTCGACTATGACAAGGCACTGAGCAAGGCGCTCATCGCAGCCGGCATGGCTGTCCCGGCGAAGGGCAAAGCGTTGCTCAGCATCGCCGACCAGGACAAGCCAGCCGCCCTCTCGTTGATTCGAGAGTTGGGCGAAGCAGGCTACGAATTCCATGCCACGATCGGCACGGCGAACCTGATTCGTGGTCTCGGGTATGAGGTCCATGACGCTCCCAAGCGCGAAGTCGGCGGCGATCCTGACGTGATTGACCTGATTCGCTCAGGACAAATCGACATGGTGATCAACACGCCCGAGCAGATCAGCAGCAACATCCGCGATGGTTTCCATATCCGTCGCGCCGCCGCCGAGCAACGGATCCCTTGCTTCACATCCATCGATACGGCGCATCATGCCGTAGGCGCGATGCTTGAAGGTGGCGCGGACTACAACATCGCACCGCTTCCCGACTACACGGGCGGCCGGATCTAGGGAACCGGGGAGTCAATCAGGTGCGTCGCGCCGCCGCCCGGGTGATCGAGACCGAGGAAATCTATCCCGGCACATTCGTCACCTGGTACGACGCGCCGTCGCTCTCACAGCATGCGCAGCCAGGCCAGTTTGTGATGGTCGACGCCGGCAGCGAGCACGGGACCTTCGATCCGCTACTACCCCGAGCGTTTTCCTACTACCGATTCCGCTTCGCCTCGGCGAGGGACTCCGAGCGCCAGTTCGCGCTGCTGTACACCGTCATCGGACGCGTCACTGAGCAGATGGCGACGATGCAGGCAGGTGACCGTGTCTGGATGACCGGACCATTGGGGCGCGGCTTCGATGTCCGTCGCACTGCTTCAAACCTGCTGCTCGTTGGTGGCGGCGTCGGGATCGCGCCGTTGGTCGCGTTGGCGGACGCGGAGTCGGAACGCTCGTCGCGTTCGCGATCAATCGTCCTTTGCTTCGGAGCGCGCAGCGCCGATGGTGTCTATCCGGCTGAGCTGTTGCCGCCGCAGGTCGAGTACCAGGTCTCGACCGAAGATGGCTCAATGGGCAGCCAGGGATTCGTGACAGACTTGTTTGCCGAGTACCTGACCTGGGCCGACCAGTCGTTCGCTTGCGGTCCGGTCCCGATGTTCCGGGCAATGTCGCCAATCGTCCGGCGAGACGGCATGAATCGTCCGGTCCAAATTCTGATGGAAACCGAAATGGCCTGCGGAACCGGCATCTGCTACGGCTGCGCCGTCTTCACCAAGCAAGGTGTGAAGCTCTGCTGCAAGGATGGTCCGCGGTTCGATCTGCTCGATGTCTACCCAAACGGGTGAGGAACAGAGTTTGTGCCGGAGATTCCACGCGCTGGTCTAAAGGGCAACGATGCCACGGATGAGCACTTGTGGAAACACGGTCTCACGTTCCGAGACGCAGTCTGGGTGTGGCATGGCCCTGCATAATACTTTGAGCAGGAAGCGCGGAGCGATGTCGATGAGTCTGGGCAGGGAATCGTTCGGCCGGAGCGAACTATCATGATTGGCCCCGATGCTGGCGGTCGATTGTTGACCATCATTCTGGACATTCCTGATCAATATCGAGAGTCACACGTGGTCACCGCGTGGATGTCAACTCCAGGTGAGCAATCCCGCTACCATCAACCCGGAGGAAGGATGCGCCGCAGATGACTACACACGGCGATGAATGGCACACAGTGAATCCGCCCATCGAGGAGGCGGTCGAAATCCCCTACGACCGATCTGAGATGGGACCAGGCACGTTCACTATTGAGGTACGGTTCGACCAATCTGAGATTGATCGCCTGCATAAGGGCATCCCAAGAGGGCCGATTGGCGTTACGCGATTCATCAAAGAGGCTGCGCTAGCCGAGGCTGACCGGCGTGCAGCGGCTGCGGACACCCAGGTGCTGCGAGAAGCCGATTAGCCAACACGGAGTGAAGATGTCACGAGACCCTCGGTTGGTCCTGGATGAGCTGGTGTTTCCCGAAGGCCCGCGATGGTTTGAGGGCCGGCTCTGGTTCTCCGACATGCATGCGCATGAGGTTGTTGCTGTTACCCCCGACGGTGAACGCGAGACGATTGTCGAAGTGCCAAATCAGCCCTCCGGGCTTGGATTCCTTCCTGATGGACGTTTGCTGATCGTCTCGATGACCGACCGCAAGCTGTTGCGTCTGGATCCCGACGGGTTGTACGAGGTTGCGGACATCTCCGATAAAGCGCCCTACCACTGCAACGACATGGTGGTTGACGCTGCCGGCAACGCGTACATCGGCAACTTTGGCTTTGACCTCACCGATGGCTCAGCACCTCGTGCGACAACGATTGTCAAGGTCACGACCGATGGTGATTCGTCCATCGTGGCCGACGGCATCCAGTTTCCCAATGGCACGGTGATCACGCCCGATGGAGGAACGCTAATCGTCGGCGAGAGCTGGGGTCAGCGCTTGACCGCCTTCGATGTCGAGTCTGATGGCTCACTATCGAACCAACGAGTCTGGGCGGATTTAGGTTTCCCGCCTGATGGCATCTGTCTCGACGCTGACGGAGCGATCTGGGTCGCGGTACCGACGAATCCTGGGGCACTGGCTCGTGTCGCCAAGGGGGGCGAAGTCCTGGAACGGATTGAGGTGCCGGACATGGGCGTCTACGCCTGCATGCTAGGCGGCGAGGAACGCAAGACGCTGTTCGCGCTTGAAGCGCCGACATCGAATCCGCAGCCGGGTGATCCGCGACTGGGACGCATTCGATCCTTCGATGTTGAAGTCGGCGGAGCGGGACTGCCATAGAATCCGTCTGCGCCATGTCCAAGTCCGAATTGCGACGGACGTTCCGAGCATCTCGGGCGTCATTGCCACTTGAACTTGTTGACGGTTGGTCGACGGCGATCTGTGCTCGGGTGAACGCTCTGGAGCAGTGGCAACAGACCGAAATCGTACATTGCTACGTCGGCGCGCTGCCCGGTGAAGTTCAAACGGAGCGCTTGATTGAAGGTGCGTTGCGCGATCACAAGCGAGTCATCTGTCCTCGTATCCGCCCCCACGGACAGTTGGACCATCGAGAGGTGACTGAGCTGTCCCAGTTGACCGACTCGGCGTTTGGCCTACGAGAGCCGGATCCCGAGTTGTGCCCTCCTGCAGACCCAGCTTCGGCGGACATTGTGGTCGTCCCTGGTATTGCATTCAGCGCTGACGGACATCGGCTGGGAATGGGCGGCGGCTACTACGACCGATTTCTCTCACAGAGCGAGAGCCTGCGGATAGCCCTGGTATATGAAATGCAATTGGTCGATACGATCCCGCGAGCGCACCATGACGAGCCGGTAGATCTGATTGTGACCGAACTGCGAGTGGTCAAGTGTCGATGATCCAGTGGATGCCTTCGCGCCGCGCTGCCGTGTTTCATGCGGTTACGACTCGAGAGGATCTGGTGGCGGCCTTTGCCGAGATGTATCCGGCAGTCTGGGACGCTCTGCAGGAGCAAGGTGGACAGGATCTGGGAGAAGTGGTCGCGGTCTATCACTCAATCGGGGAGGAAGAGTTGGTGTTGTCGGCGGGGATCGAGTTTCAGGGCGATTTCTCGCCTCGGGAACCGTTGGCGCTGCTTGAGCTGGGCGGTTGCGAGGCCGGAATGCTTGATCACTTCGGACCGTACCTGTTTGCCGACTTCCGACAGACACAGGCTCAGTTGGAGGCGGAACTGGACTCGGTAGGTCGCACTCCGAGCGGCATGGTGGTTGAGCGCTATCTCACGTTGCCCGACGCGGAACCGGATCAATCCAAGTGGCACACCGAGATCTGGCTGCCGCTGTCGTAGTCTGCTCCAAACGTGGAGTCGCAAGTGGAGGATCGACATGCCCGAGGTTGTTCAGCTAACTGCCAGACGAGCTGCTGTGATGCACGCCAACGCGTCGACCGAGGAGCTGCCCGCCACGTTTGCGCGCATCTTCCCGGCGGTTTACGCCGCCTTGACCGAGCAGGGTGTGACTGAGATGGGTCACGTGATCGCCGTCTACCACTCGATGGACGCAAATCAGATGTCGCTTTCAGCAGGCATCGAGATTGGCGACGATGTCGAGCTCGCGAAACCGCTGGATCTGCTGGAGATGCCAGCCTGCGACGCCGTCAAGGCCGACCACTACGGCCCATATGACCAGCTCGCGCAAACGCACGAGTCAATCTGGCCCTTCGTCGAGAAGCTCGGTCGCGCGCCGATTAGTGGTCCAATCGAGCGCTACATCACCGATCCTGAGGCAGAGCCGGATCAATCGAAGTGGCATACGGAAATTCTTCTGCCGCTGCAATAGCGATGGATCTGCGTAGGGGCGCCCCTTGTGGGCGCCCGCTTGGCGATGGTGCTGGATCCAAAAGGGAAGGGCGCCCACAAGGGACGCCCCTACATGTGATGCGAAACTGGCGAGCCGAGTGGAGCGGGGGACGGGATTCGAACCCGCGGCCACCTGCTTGGAAGGCAGGAGCTCTACCCCTGAGCTACCCCCGCTTACCCAGATCAGCTTAGCGGCCATCCGCCCGGACTCAACGAGTCCGGGCGGATGGTGATTTACCGCTCCCGGAGCTGACGCAATTCAGGGTCCTTGCGTAGCTCGCGGTAGGCCTTGCTCTGGATTTGCCGGATTCGCTCCCGGGTCAGGCCGAAGCGATTTCCGACCTGCTCCAGGGTGTACTCCTTGCCGTCCTCAAGGCCGAAGCGCATGGCCAGCACCGCGGCTTCACGCGGCTCCAGCCGTGCCAGTGCTTCACGGGTCATCCCGGTTAGCGCCTGATGCAGGACTTCGTCCTCCGGCGAGAGCGCGTCCTCGTCGGCGAGGAAGCGGGTCAGGTCGGAATCATTGTCCTCATCCGACACACTCTTATCGAGCGAAGCCGGGGTCATCGAGATCCGCCGAAGCGTCCGCACTCGATCCTCGGTCTCGTCCAATTCCAGGGCGAGTTCGGCGTCGGTCGGTTGTGCCTGGAACTCCTGACGCAATCGTCGTTCGGCTCGCTTGAGCTTGTTGATCAGCTCCGAGGTGTGCACCGGCACGCGGATCAGGTTGGCGGTGTCGGCCAACGAGCGTGTGACGGACTGTCGAATCCACCAGGTCGCGTAGGTCGAGAACTTGTTGCCCTTGCGGTAGTCGAACTTCTCGACTGCGCGGAAGAGGCCGACGTTGCCCTCCTGGATCAGGTCCAGCAAGTGCAGGCCCTTCTTCTGGTACTTCTTCGAGACCGAGACGACCAGGCGCAGGTTGGAGATGTACATCGTCCGTTCAGCGTCGTAGCCGTCCCACTTGGCCTCGGTCAGTCGTCGTTCGGCTCGCCGGACCAGGCCCTCGTCAAGCGACAGCATCGCTTCGGCGTCGGCCGGCAGATCCTCAGGATTGGAGTCCCAGTCCAGCGCGACGGCCGAGCGCCGGTACAGGCGCGGCGTGACGATCGACGAGACAATCGACAGCGCGATCACCAGGTCAGCGACGTACTCCTGCTCCAGTCCGCATTCGGCGCTGAGCCGCGATGCAAACTGCGGTTCGAGTTTGCCATCGACGGCCTCACGGAAGCGTTCGTGCCCGATCAGCTCGTCAAACGGCAGCGTGTGCAGGTACAGCGTCCGCGCTGCGATCTCGGCAATGCCGTTCAGTGCTCCGAGCTGTCGAAGCAACTCGGCCCAGACCTGCATCGGTTTCGGTGCGTAGCCAAGCTCATCGGCCAAGCCAAGCTCCAAGGCGTCAACCCAACGCGCTTGCTCGATTGCGGCGCCCAGCTCCTGCTCCTGCTCGGCAGTGAGCAGAGGTCGGCGGCCGATCTCGTTGAAGTAGGCGCGCGTGGCATCGATGTCCGGGTCGGCATCTGGATTGGCAGCTCGGCGGCGACGAGGCTTGCGCTTGGTCGCCGCAGGTTCGGCTTCATCCGGATCGCGGGCGAAGCTCCAGGTTGGAGTCAGTTCGCTGAACCGGACGGTCGGACGCGTCGCGTCGCCCATTCGTCGCCGCCAGGCGGCGGCTACGTGCTTGGTCGGCGCTCGCGTGCCGGCGATGTCGAATCCGTCAAGCGGGATCGGCTTGTCTTTGGTCCCCTCCGGTGCGGTGTGTCGCTCATCGCCCATCACCTCGCTGTGCTCCTCGATCAGCGCCTCAATGTCAGCGCCATCGTGGTCGAGTCGTTGCTCGAACGTCATCCGATCCCCCTTTCGTTCAGTGCTACTGGCTGTTCTTGCTGCTCCAAGCAGCAGGCTTCCAGCGCGCTCTCCAACAGTACGAAAATGGCTGCGAGTTTGTTCCCGAACCTGCAAGCAACTGCGTCGCGCTGTACGCGAGAAGTGCGCCCGCCGTCACCGACGCGGCGGCAACGTCACAAAGTGACAGTCGGGATGTGGCGAAGAGAACGGAGTCTTCGTCAGTCTGCGACCGCGGCGACCCGGTCCGCCGTCTTGTCCGCCGCTTTGCCCGGTGCGTGTCGCACATCGTCGGGCCGCATCGCACGGGTCCAGGCGGCGAATTCCAGCATGATCCCGTCGGGATCGTAGAAGTAGACGGAGCGCACGAAGACGCCGGGATGAATCTCGCGAGCGATGCCGCGCGCCGAATCGTCGTGGTTCAGAATTGGCGTACAACGCACGCCGGCGTCAATCAGTTTGTCCCGCAGCGCCTCGATCTCGTCCGCGTCGACGTTGAAGGCGACGTGGTTCATCGACGCCACCGCGGTCACCAGCTCCGCCGACGGATCGAAGAACGTATTGGGATCGGGAGACGCAATGCCCGGCGCCGGCTCGGGCGCGTTGGGGAAGTTGAAGAAGGCCAGGCAGTCGCCGTTGCCGATGTCGAAAAAGAAGTGCTGTCCCATGTCGCCGGGCAGCTCGATCGTCTTGACCAGCGGGAAGCCCAGCACGCCGCTGTAGAAGTCGACCGTGCGCTGCATGTCGTGACAGACGAGCGCCAGATGGTTGATCCCGGAGACGTTGAAGTTGCCAACCGTTGACTTGGTCGGCTGGGAGTCATTGGTCGTCATCGGTCGCGCTCCTCGGCATATGGTGGCCTCTCAGGATACTCGTCTGGCAATGGCGAGGCGCGATTGTGGGCTGGAGGCCATTTCTATCGACTGGATTACTTGCGATATCAAAATCATCTATCGTGAATACCGCTAACTATTGACGATACCCGCATCATCCGTACCTTAATCGAACGTTCACAAAGGATACTCACCAACGGCTCCCACGTTTGTCGTGCGAAGCCTGTCATAACCACTCATAACCACCAGGCGGCAGAGAGACCGCGAGCAGGGACTGAGCACTCCGATGACCCAGACCACCGAAATCAGTACTCCAGACGGCGTTGAAGTCGTCGGAGCCATACAGGACGGCTTCGACGCGATTCTGACCGAGGACGCGTTGGCATTTGTCGCGGGTTTGCACCGAGAGTTCAACGCCCGCCGGCAGGAACTGCTGGGGCGCCGCATGGTGCGCCAGGCCGAGTTTGACCAGGGCGCGCTGCCCGACTTCCTCTCTGACACCGAGGAAGTCCGCTTCGGTTCCTGGCAGGTCGCTCCGACACCCGAAGACCTGCAACAGCGCTGGGCCGAAATCACCGGTCCGGTGGACCGCAAGATGATGATCGGCGCACTCAACTCGGGCGCCGATGCATTCATGGCCGACTTCGAGGACTCGCTCTCGCCGACCTGGGACAACGTCGTCAATGGGCAGATCAACGCCCGCGACGCCGTTCGCCGGGAAATCACATTCGAGAATCCCGATGGCTCGGTGCGAACGCTCAACGAGCAGATCGCCACGCTGTTGATTCGGCCGCGGGGCTGGCACTTGGACGAGAAGCACATGCTGGTCGACGGCGCTCCGGTCGCCGCCTCACTGTTCGACTTCGGCATGTACATGTTCCACAACGCCGCCGAGCGCGTCGCTCGTGGGACCGGCCCCTACTTCTATCTGCCCAAACTGGAATCACACCTGGAAGCGCGCCTCTGGAATGACGCCTTCGTCAAGGCCCAGGACGACCTTGGCGTGCCCCAGGGCAGTATCCGCGCGACGGTGCTGATCGAGACGCTGCCGGCGGCATTCGAGATGGAAGAAATCCTCTACGAGCTGCGCAACCACTCCGCCGGACTCAATGCCGGTCGCTGGGACTACATCTTCTCGGCGGTCAAGCGCTTCAAGTCGCAGCCCACCTTCACCCTGCCCGACCGCGTCCAGGTGACCATGACGACGCCATTCATGCGCGCCTACACCGAACTCCTCGTGCGCACCTGCCACAAGCGCGGCGCACACGCGATGGGCGGCATGGCCGCATTCATTCCCTCGCGGCGCGACCCTGAGATCAACGAGATCGCTCTGACCGGTGTGCGCGCCGACAAGGAGCGCGAGTCGACCGATGGCTTCGACGGCACCTGGGTCGCGCATCCCGACCTCGTCAACGTTGCCCGTGACATCTTCGAAACCAACCTCAACGGCGCCCGCAACCAACGCGAGCGGATGCGCGAGGACGTGAGCGTTGCCGCCAGCGACCTCGTTTCGCTCGATCAGTCCGGCGGTTCGGTTTCGGAAGCTGGACTGCGACTGAACATCTCTGTTGCCTTGCAGTACATCAATAGCTGGCTCAACGGAGTTGGCGCGGCTGCGATCAATAACCTCATGGAAGACGCAGCGACGGCGGAGATCTCCCGTGGACAGCTCTGGCAGTGGATTCAACACAATGCCGAGCTCGACGACGGCCGCTCGATCACGTCGGACCTGTACGAAACGCTGCGCGACGAGGAACTGGCCTCGCTGGGCGGCTCGGAAGAATCCCGCTTTGGCGACGCGGTCGAGATTCTCGATCAACTCGTACTGACCGAGGAGTTCCCTGAGTTCCTCACGCTGCCCGCCTACGAATACCTCGACTAGGCCATTCGGCTAGACCAAGAGGCCATGACAGGTCAAAGTAAGCGAGCACCCAACCACAGGCATAACGGCTAGACCAAGCCGCTGAGAGACGTGAACCGACGCCAAGGTTCGGCCACGTACAGCCACGGAGGATCCCTGATGACGACGAACGGCACGAACGGGACGGGTAACCCCCAGGACAGCGCCGCCGCCGCACTCGAACACGAGTGGGCGACGAATCCGCGCTGGGCGGGAGTACAGCGGAACTATACGGCCGCCGACGTACTCAAGCTGCGCCCCTCGCTGCTGCCAGAATCGGCTCTCGCCCGCAATGGCGCCGACCGACTCTGGAAGGCAATGCAGGACACCGACTTCGTTCGCACGTTTGGCGCTGTCACCGGCGCGCAGGCCGTGCAGATGGCCAAGGCTGGACTACAGGCCATCTACGTCTCTGGCTGGCAGGTCGCTGCCGACGCCAACACCTCGGGTCACACCTATCCCGACCAGTCGCTCTACCCGGTCAACAGCGTCCCCTCGCTGGTCAAGCGCCTCAACAACGCGCTGATGCGCGCCGACCAGGTCGACCGACTTGAGGGTCGCGCCAGCGTTGACTACTACCTGCCGGTCGTGGCCGATGCCGAGGCCGGTTTCGGCGGTCCGATCCACGCCTTTGAGCTGATGCGCAACATGATTGAAGCCGGCGCCGGCGGCGTCCACTACGAGGACCAGCTCGCCGCCGAGAAGAAGTGTGGCCACATGGGCGGCAAGGTGCTCGTCCCCACGGCTCAGCACGTTCGCACGCTGCAGGCGGCTCGCCTCGCAGCCGACGTCATGGACGTTCCCACCATCTTGATGGCGCGAACCGATGCCCTCTCGGCGACGTTGATGACGACCGACATCGACGAGCGCGACCGCGAGTTCACCACTGGCGAACGCACGGCCGAGGGTTACTTCTCGGTCACCGGCGGGATCGACTCCGCGATCGCTCGTGGTCTCGCCTTCGCCCCGCACGCCGACCTGATCTGGTGCGAGACCTCGGTGCCGGACATCGGCGAGGCCCGTGACTTCGCACAGGCGGTGCAGGCCGAGTACCCAGGCAAGATGCTCGCTTATAACTGCTCGCCTTCGTTCAACTGGAAGCGTCACCTCGACGACTCGACCATCGCGAACTTCCAGGAACAGTTGGCCGACATGGGCTACAGCTTCCAGTTCATCACGCTGGCCGGCTGGCACGGGATCAACTACCACACCTTCAACCTCGCTAGCGGCTACCGCGACCGCGGCATGGCCGCCTACGTCGAGCTGCAGGAAGGTGAGTTCGAGGCGGAGGCCTACGGCTACACCGCGACCAAGCACCAACGAGAAGCGGGCACGTCCTACTTCGACGAGGTCCTGCTCACGGTCACCGGCGGGGATGCTGCCACGACCGCGCTGAGCGGCTCGACCGAGGCTGCCCAGTTCTCCGAGGAAGCCGTCGCCGCGCACTAACCCTGACGACCCGGCAAGCAACAACGAAGCCCCGCCATCGGCGGGGCTTCGTCGTGTGCACTTACGATTGACCAACCTGACCCTGCGCTACCCTGCTCTCACTTGATGCAGCATTTGACCGCTCCGGCGGCGAAAGGACATTCCTGTGACCAACAGCCCGCATTTCGGCGTGATGGTTCCCCAGATCAAGCGCACCTGGCAGGAGACGCGGCGCGCCTCCCTGGCCTTTGAGGAGATGGGCTTCGACTCGCTCTGGGTCAACGACCACCTCTACGGTCCGCAGTCGCCTGCGATTCCGATGCTCGAGGCGTGGACCCTGGCAGCCGGCATCGCCGCAGCGACCGAGAAGCCCGAAATCGGCACGCTGGTGACACCCGTCGGCATGCGCAACCCGGCTCACACCGGCAAGATGATCGCCACCGTCGACAACATCGCCGGCGGGCGTGTGATTCCCGGCTTCGGCTCCGGTTGGATGCTGCGCGAGTTCACCGACTTCGGCATGCCCTTCGTCAGCACTCGTGACCGACTGCGCCAGCTCGAAGAGGGCCTGCAAATCTTCAAGGGCATGTTCGACGCCGATCAGGACGAGTTCTCCTTCGAGGGCGAGTTCTTCCACACCGAGAACCTCGTCACGCAGCCCAAGCCACCGCGCGACATGCCGATTCTGGTTGGCGGCGGCGGCGAGAAAGTCACGATGCGCATTGCCGCGCAGTACGCCGACATTTGGAACAACTCCGCCGGCGCCCAGGACGACCTCGAGCACAAGGTCTCGGTCCTCCACGGCCACGCCAAAGCATTGGGTCGCGACCCGTCCGAACTGCGCGTCTCGCAGCAATGCCTGGTCACGATCGTCGAGGACGACGCCAAGGTTGGTCCGATGGTCGAACGAGCCCAGAAGATCTTCGGAGGACACATGGGCAACCCGGCCGGCGACATGGCCCTCACGGGTACCCCGGCGATGATCAAAGAGAGAATCGAAAAGCACGTCGAACTCGGCTGTGACATGTTCATGATCGAGTTCTTCGGCCGAGACACGATCGAACCAGCCCAGATGTTCGCGGAGACAGTGATTCCTGAGTTCCGCTAAGTCGATGCGCCACTCCCCCCGTCACGGGGGAGGTTTCAAGGAGTGACAGAGGGGGCATCGCATCGCACGCGCCGTCTTAATCACGCTGACCGCGGCCCTCGCCGTCCTGCTGGCAGTGGGCCTTACAGTGGTGTCGGCAGACGACGGAGAGTCAACGACCGTACGCTTCGAACCTGGCCTCAACTACATAGGTTGGATTTCTGAGCCAACCGATGTCTCCTCGTTCTTCGAAGATGTTCCACGTGCCGAACTCGTTTTTGCATGGGACGCTGCTGGCAGCGGTTATCGAGTTGCCGCGAGTAGCGGCTTCGGCAGTTTGCACACACTCGAGCCAGGAATGGGTCTTATTGTTCGGGTTAGCGGGGAACGCGGATTCGATTGGACCCGACCTCGACTACAGCTGCGCCCGATCGTCCGATTGGAGCAAGGTTGGAATCTCGTCGCTTGGTCCGGGGTCAAGGAGGCAACTCTAGCAGAGGCGACAGACAGTATTCGGTTCACCGTGTCACGCACCTTGTTACTCGGCGGTGCCAAACGTCTCGATGTTGGTAGTCCACTTTGGGTTAGCGCACGAGAACCAGTGCGATGGGTACAGGATCCGAGCGTGATCCCACAGATCCTGTTTCCTGGCGGCGTCAGCGATCATGTCCGTGAATCGGCGATTGAGGACGTGATCAAGACGGTTGAGTTTTACATCGAGCGATTCGGTCTCATTGTCCCCGGATTGACGATTTACCTTCCTGCTGGCTGTAATGCCCTCAAGGCAGAAGCGTTGCCCCAACATGCTGATAGGATTCAAGCAACTTGCGGGAGTGTGTCTCACTTCGCTGCCTCCGGATGGGCTGGACCGGACTTCATTGTCGTGGTCAGGTTCGAGGACATTGATTGGTATGATCTATCGAAGAGGCCAACAGAATCCAATCTGGAACTCTTTACTCACGAATATGCTCATGCGCTGCAATTCAATCTGGCTCGTGACGGACTGTTTAGGGCACCGACGTGGATCGTCGAAGGCATGGCGGAGTGGTTGGGCTATTGGAGCAAGATCGAGGCTTTGCGGGCCGGCGAGCCCATATGGGGCATATTCGGCAGTTCGGGCAAGCAACCTGAATGGAACGCCGAGCGAGGGCTCATCGGAGAGCCTACCTGGGACGCCGAGCGCAAACACTGGCGCCAAGACCTGTTCGATAGCAGAACGCCGACACTTCGCAGCGCCGAGGCGCGTGGCGGACTGGGTGGCGCTGAGTATGATCTGGGGATTGAAGCTGTTGAGCTACTCGTGCAGCAAGCTGGCGTACAGTCGTTGTTCGACTTTTGGCGCGCGCTTGCTCCGACTATGGTCGGTCCCGACCTGAACTGGCGCTCGCAACTCGATTGGCCGTCCGCCTTTCAGCTTGCGTTCGGGTTGTCGGTGGAGAGGTTCTACGAACACTTCGACACCTGGATGGACGCTCAGACCGAAGGTCGCGAGTTTGCTCGACTCGGATACTACGTCGTCCAGGGGCAACTTGTCGACGCCAATGCTAACGCTTTGGTCGATGCCAAGGTACAGTTGGTGCCTGAGCGGAGTTGGGGCTCCAGAGGAGAGTACTCTTATACGACCGCCGATGGAAGATTCACTACCATAGCCAGTCACCACAATGGGGACTACAAGATAGAGGTTACGCTGGAAAATGGTTGCCAAGCGTTCTTTGGCGAAAGCGGATGGGCTGCGACGTACGATGAGGCTACCCCGCTAGCGGTCCACTATATTTGGATCGACAATGAGTTGATCAGGGATGCTCGCCCCAGCGACGAACATGTGATGCTCGGCATTGAAGGTCGACGGCAAATCAATCTCCGGCTACCACGAGGTCTGTGTGATACTACCATCAGGCGTGTTCGTGGCGTGGTTCGAATTTCCGAAATTGAACCGCTGCTGGGAATCACTGTCCGTTGGCAAACGTCCGATCGGCATGGTACGGTCAGCACCGATGTCGATGGGGCGTTTGAGCTACTCGGCAGAGATGGTGATAGCTTCCGAATATTCGTTGATCTCTCCGATGAGTGTGTGCTCACTTACGAGAGTTGGGGATTTGTCGAGGCACTCTATATCGACGAGGCAACCAACGTTCGTGTCGACGGCAATGATGTAGAGTTGGCGGCGTTCGACCTCCCCACCGACGCTTGCCGTTGAACGGGATCTGGCGCGGGTTCACTCTCTGACGGGTTCCCTGTTGACCTCTTGACATGACGACGCCTTAACAGAACAGCCGTCCGCATACGATTGATGCCGCCGGACCAGCCGGCCAGGATGCGACGGAGCACTCATGACAAGCGAAAGCCCCTCGGCCACCATCTGGACTGACCTGGATCTATACAGAATGTCCAAGCCCCACACTCGGGATATCGAGCCGAATCGAGCCAGATTTGGAGAAATCTGGACACCTACAGCCCCAATCACCAGCCCCCACCGGCAAATCCGGACCAACCGGCCCGAATTTCCCCGCGCCCGGCCAAAACCTCACTCCGACTGCGCGATTTCTCGGACAGCAGCCACGAGCGCAAATGTGCGTCGCCATGCCCACTGGCTATCGACTTTCCTACTTCATGTACGGGCCCTCCGCAGACACGGAGGACACGTACATGGCCGAGATATCCGCGTTGCCAGGCTGTCGGGTATAGGAGGAGACGCCAGAGGAGGCTCTGGAGACTCTTGAGAGCCTCGCGGAAAGCTTCGTCGAATCCTACCTGGAAGACGGCGATCTCCTGCCACCTGGGATTGCCAGCGTCGGAGAACTTGCGGTCGCGGTGTGAGCCACCGGGAACTCACGCGCAAGCTCAGGCGGTTGGACCGCGACTTCGATCAGGCCTGAGGCGTCCGCGACTGGACTACGTACATCGGATCGCTTTGACCCTTGGCGGGGGAGATGTCGTGCCATTGGGGTGGGTCGAAGGCTCCCGAGTAATGGAAGTAGCCCCCGACGAGCTGGACGTGGCCTTCGTCTCCCATGCCTTGCCAGAGCCGGACGGCCTTGGTCGGGAAACAGCGGTTTGAGAAGGAGACGATGCAGCCTCCGCCGGGACGCAGAACGCGGCCGATCTCTCGGAAGACCTCAAGCGGCTTCTTCAGGTATTGGACAGAGACTGCGATGGTGACGACATCAAACTCGCCGTCGCCGTAGGGCAGGACCGGATCAGCGTTAAGGTCATGAACGATCCACTCGGTGAGCTGTGGGTTCTCGGCCAGTTCCTCGGCGTTCATTCCGAGGCCAGCGACGCGCTGTGACTCCAGGTCGTCGGGGTAGTGCGAAATCCACGACGACATCAGGTCGAGCAGTCGGCCCTGCTTTGGTAGGAACTTGGAGTAGTGCTCGCGCAGGGCGTTGATCGCCGCGTCATCGATGTGGGCAACGAGTCTCGGCTGGACGTAGAAGTTGGTGTCGGCAGACTCGTCGACACGTTGGAAATGGGCATCTTCAAAGGGGGCGTCGGTGGGTTGGTCGGTCATGGGCGCGCCCCTCACCCTAACCCTCTCCCGCAGGGAGAGGGGACCGGAACCGCTTCGTGTGGAGCGGTTAGAACTTCGGTGGTTTGGGCAGGATGTAGGCGGCCGAGAGGCCGAGCAGGATCGCCGCCATCGCGATACCGATCACGATGGCCACGATCTGTCCGACATGCAGTCCGCCGCCCCCGCTTTCGCTACCGGCAGCCATCACCGCGCCGCCCAGGAGAGCGGCGGTGATGAGTGCCAGGGCGACGGTTGCGGTTCGCAACATGTGAGTCTTCGTCCTGGGACTAGAAGGGGTTGCTCATCTGCGCGGCGTGGTCGACGAAGTGCCACATGGCGCCCTGCATCAACATGGCGACCGGTGCGGCGCCGAGACCTTCGCCGCCAGCCGACTTGCCAAGCTCGTCGTCCTGGACGTACTTGACCTTGCTCTCGGCGGCGGAGACGACGGCGTCAAGCGCGGCCAGCGCGTCCGCGGCGGTGGGCATTTCGGTGCTGCTCAGCGGGTTTTCGGGGCCGTCGTAGCCACAGGCGGCGCAGATACCGTTGGCGAACATCATCGTCGACGGAATCACGTGCTCGGCGACCTGTCGCGGCGACCAGCCTGCTTCGCCATCGTCAGCGCTGCCCTTTGGGGTTTCCCAGTTGGCTTCGGAAACCTGGATGGCGGTGCGAAGGGCAGCGACGCCCCCGTGGATTCCTGAGCGCAGTTCGTCGGCAGTCGGCATAGCGTGTACTCCTTGGTTGGGGTCTGGTTGATAAGAGTCTTCGGGCAGCATAGGGCAGCCCCCGACTACCCTGAACCAGAGTTCGCAACCCTCAATGACGAGTGATGTAACGGGAGGAACCGGCTATGGCGTTTGGAATCGGACTGATCGGAGCAGGCGGCAACCAGAAGCTGCGACACATTCCCGGCTTCCGCGAAATCAATGACGTGGAGATCGTCAATGTGGTCAATCGATCGCGGGAATCGGGTGAGCGAGTTGCCGCTGAGTATGACATTCCGAAGGTCTCGGAATCGGTCGAGGAACTGTTGTCCGACCCGGCCGTAGATGCAGTCAGTATTGGTACCTGGCCCTACAAGCATCTTGAGTACACGAGAGCGGCGCTCGAAGCGGGCAAGCATGTCCTCTGCGAAGCGCGAATGTCAACGAACGCCACCGAAGCCGAGGCCATGCTGGCGCTCGATCGCGCGCATCCCGACCTCGTCGCGCAGCTCGTGCCTGCGCCGTTCGACTTCGGTCTGGGCAAGACGATCAAGCGGCTCTGCGAGGACGGCTCGCTGGGCAGCATCATCGAAGTGCATCTGACGTTGCTCAACGGATCGGGCCTGGACGAGTCGGGCCCGCTGCACTGGCGTCACCGAAGCGACTACTCCGGACATAACATGATGCAGCTCGGCATCTTCAACGAGACGATCCAACGCTGGCTGGGCGACACGACGCGCGTGACAGCGCACGCTCGGACGTTTGTGCCCAGCCGCGTCGATGAGGAAACCGGCGAGCGCTACAACATCGTGATTCCCGACAGCCTGGGCATCTTCGCCGACATGGCCAACGGGGCTCGCTGCACTTATCGGGTCAGCGCCGTAACTGCCGGCGCACCGCAGCCGCCAAGCATCGACATCTACGGCTCCGAGGGTCGGCTGCACTGGCGTTTCGGCGACACCGGCGAGTGGGGCAAGCACGGCGACGACGTGGCCCCAATCGTCGCCGATCCCGGCACCGCGCACGACTGGCAGGTCGAGTACGACTTCATGCGCTCAGTCCGAGACGGAGCCCCCGTCACGCTGACCAGCTTCGCCGCCGGAGTCCGCTACATGCGCTTCACCGATGCCGTCTGGGAGTCATGGAACACGGGTCAAAGTCGCGACATCGAACCATTGACAGAGTAAGGATGAGACATGGCACGGATCGTCTCGCTACTGCCGAGCGCCACCGAGATCGTTTGCGCATTGGGCGCCGGCGAAGGTCTGGTAGGTCGGTCGCACGAGTGTGACTATCCGCCTGAGGCACAACATCTGCCTGTGCTGACCAGTCCCAGGTTTCTGCCTGCCGCTGCCAGTGGTGAGATCGATCGGCAGGTGCGTGAGTTGGCGCTCACGGCCCGATCTGAGGACGCCTTGGGCGTCTACGCAATTGACATGGACCTCTTGCAGGATCTTGCGCCGACGCACATCGTCACGCAAACGCAATGCGAGGTCTGCGCCGTCAGCCTGCGAGACGTGGAGCGAGCCGTCGAGCAACTCACCGGATTCGACACGAAACTGATTCCGCTCGCTCCCAACTCACTCAGTGACATCTGCGACGACATGAAGCGAACCGCCGACGCGCTTGGGATTGCCGAGCGTGGAACGGCGCTTGTCTCGGACCTGCGACGCCGAATCGAACAAGTTCCGGCAACGTCGAACTCACCGCGCGTTGCAGTCGTGGAGTGGGCCGATCCGCTGATGACAGCGGGTCATTGGACGATGGAGCTGATAGCGCGAGCAGGCGGTGTACCGGTGATCGGCGAACCTGCTGGTCCGTCGTTGCACTTCGAGATGTCTGATCTGGCTGAGGCGGACCCGGATGTGATCATCATCGCACCATGCGGCTACGACCTGGAGAGAACGCGTGTGGATGCGAAGCTGCTACACCAGCGTGAGGACTGGCGACAGCTCCGAGCTGTGCGCGAAGACCGCATCGCGTTGATCGACGGAAATCAGTACGTCAATCGACCTGGCCCAAGAGTCGTGGAGACGCTTGAGATCATCGCGGAGATCATAAATCCCGATGTCGATGAGCATCGACACGAAGGAATCGCTTGGGAGCGCTTCGCAGGCTGAGCAGAAGTCGTCATTTGTGTTTCGAGATACCCGCGCTTGCCGCGGGTATCTCGCGATTGGCCCCACAGACTGACAGTGGAGTTGGTCCCGAAAAGGAAACTCTTTTCTTCGAGATAGCGTCTGATGCTTACTGCGTCGAGATTCCCGCGACAGAGCGCGGAAATGACGGAAACTGGCTCGTAACGCTCAGGTAGCCGTCTGGGATTCGGCGAACCTGTTACAGCGTCTCTAGCCAGCCAACGAGAATGCGGTTCAGCTCCTCGGGCTCTTCCTGTTGGGTCCAGTGGCCGCAGTCTTCGATGTGGCCTCGACTGAGGTTGGGAATCCAGTCCTCCATGCCTTCGGTCATTGAGGGGAGCAGGACTCCGTCTTTGCCGGCGGTGACCATCAGTGCTGGCTGCTCGATATTGTTGCCATCGACTGCGGCGTCCCAATCCCAGTTTCGGCCGTGATTGCGATACCAGTTGAGTCCGCCCCGGAATCCGGTCTTCTCAAACGCACTGACGAAGGTGTCCAGGTCTTCTTCGGTCAGCATGATCGAGCGCGCGGCGTCGTCGGGCAGGCCGACCAGTAGGCCGCCGCGATCGCGGACGCCCGAGGTCATCCCAATCACATCGAGCTGGTCCTCGGGCTTGGAGGTCCGCAGCATCAGATTCATCGTCCGGCGGACATTGCCGCCCAGCTCGGCCTCGGCAACTCCCTCGTCCTGAAAGTAGAGCTGGTAGTCGAAGCGACCCGGATCCATCTTCATCGCCTCGAGCGGGTTGATCGGCGGTCGCCGGCCAGCCGGAGTGTTGATCCCGCCAACGGCGCGGACGCGGGTTGGATGATGCTTGGCCATGTTCCAGATGACTGCGCCGCCCCAGTCGTGGCCGACGAAGACTGCGTCGGCGATGCCCAATGCGTCGAGCAACGCGACCATGTCGGCGCAGATCAGTTCCTGGGTGAAATCCTCGGCGTTGGGAGGCGAGCCGGTGCCGCCATAGCCGCGCATATCCGGTGCGATGGCGCGGAATCCAGCCTCGGCGACCACTGGAATCTGATGTCGCCATGAGTACCAGAGCTCGGGGAAACCGTGGCAGAAGACGACGGCTGGACCTTCGCCAGCCTCGGCGACGTGCATGTTGATGCCAGTGGAGAGATCGATCTGGGAGTGAGTGATGTCGGTCATGCGATTCCTCGCGTCTGATTTGGCGAACCGGCGTTTGTTGCTTGTGCTCGCACGATCATACGCAGATGCCTGCGCTGCGGGTACCGTAGCTCCGACAGGAGTTGGGCACATGACGATCGAGACACCGAACTGGGCCGCCACGACCGCCAGCGACATCGAGCGCGGCGTGGATGACGCCACGCGGACTGTGGACCGGCTTGCAGATGAGTTGGTCTCTGTCCCTGATGGTCAGCGCACCTTCGACAACACGGTGTTGCCGCTCGATGAGATTGGCAATGTGCTGAACCAGGCCTCGGGACGGTTCGGCTTTCTCTCTCAGGTCGCGGCCGACGATGACCTGCGGGCCGCCGCCCATCAGCACGAAGAGCGATTGAACGTCTTCGCTGCTGGGATCGGGTTTCGCGAGGACATCGATCGTGCCCTCAAGGCCTATGCGACGAGGGCCGAGCTGGAGGCGTTGCCCGATGATGCGCGACGGCTGTTGGAGTTCGCGCTGCGCGACTATCGACGTAACGGACTCGAACTGCCCAAGCGGACGCGCGACGAACTAAAGGTGTTGCAGGAACGGCTTGTCGGCCTGGGCATTCAGTTTCGCAAGAACATCGATGACTACGAAGACTTCGTCGAACTGAGCCGCGACGAACTCGACGGTTTGCCCGATGGATACATCGAGCGGTTGCGGACGGTCGATGTGGATGGGGCGGTCCGCTACAAGGTGGGGCTGGACTATCCCGAGTTGCACCCGTTCCTGGACGGCGCCCACGATGCCGAACGACGGCGGGAGCTGTTTCATAAGAACCACAACAAGGCGTCCGATGCCAACATTGAAATCCTCGAGGAAGCACTCGGTGTTCGCGCCGACATGGCACAACGGCTGGGATTCGAGTCATGGGCCGCCTATGCGCTTGAAGTGAAAATGGCCAAGCAGACCCATGCCGTTTTCGACTTCCTCACCGACCTCGAAGAACGGTTGCAGCGGAAACTGGCAGCCGACCTGGACAGACTCGCGCGGGAGCAGGAGCGCCGTACCGGCGAACAGGGGCCAGTAGATATCGCCGACTGGCGCTACTACACGAACCAGGTAGTGCAGGAGCAATATCAGGTCGATCCATTTGCGGTCGCCGCATACTTCCCACTCGACGCTGTGCTGGACGGGATGTTCAGGATCTACGAAGAGTTGGTGGGCGTCAGGTTTGTTGCACGTCCGGATGCAACGGATTTTGCCTGGCACGAGGATGCGCAACCGTTTGACATCGTTGATCCGTCCTCCGGGGAAGCGCTGGCGCGCTTCTACATGGACCTCTATCCGCGACCGGGGAAGTTCGGACATGCAGCGGCATTCACGTTGCGCGGCGGTCGGCGGCTGGGCGATGAGTACCAGCGCCCGATCTCTTCAGTCGTGGCCAACTTCACGAAGCCGACCGAGACTTCGCCGTCGCTGTTGCGACACACGGAGGTGGTGACGCTCTTCCACGAGTTCGGACACATTCTGCACCAGACCCTGACGACCTCTCGATTCACGCGTTTCAGTGGAACGCGCGTCGAGCGAGATTTTGTCGAGGCGCCGTCGCAGATGCTCGAGCACTGGTGCTGGCAGCCGGCGATGTTGGGCAGCTTCAGCCGACATTACGAAACGGGCGATCCGCTGCCGACCTCGCTGATCAACCGGATGATTGAGGCGAAACACACGTCATCGGCGATTGCCACATTGCGGCAGGTGTATTTTTCGCGGTTGGATCTGGCGTATCACTCGGAGTCGGGCAAGAGCACTGACGAGATAGCCCGGGAACTGCATCTGATCACCGGCTTTCCTTTCCCCGAGGACACGCACTTCCAGGCTGGCTTTGGACATCTCTTCGGCTACGACGCGGGCTACTACGGCTACTTGTGGTCGCGTGTGTTTGGCGACGATATGTTTACTCGATTCGAAGCGCCTGGCGCGTCGGTCGCCTCGGTGGGGGCCGAGTATCGCCGAAGCATTCTCGAACCCGGTGGAACCGCAGACGCTGAGCACTTGATCCAGCAATTCCTCGGTCGGGAGCCAAACGCCGACGCGTTCCTGCGCGAGCTCGGATTGGGCTGATTGGCCGGTTGGTCGATCCTCTATCCCGACAGCCCAAGATGTGATGTGGCAGCAGCAGGTACACTGCCGACGGTACTTCGACGCGGCTGATTGGCGAGGAGATTGACGATGCCCACGATTGACACCATCGAGCAGGCGAAGACGCGCTTTGGCGAACTGCTTGAGGCTCAACAGACGCGGGTGAATGGAATCAAGGCCGAAGGCGAGCCGACCGACTTCACCAAACTCGACCATATTGAGATCGGCGTACTTGGCGGAGACGGCATTGGACCGTCGATTGCGCATGAATCACAGCGCGTGCTCGAGGCGCTGTTGGCTGACCAGGTGTCGTCGGGACGCGTCACGTTCCGCACCATTGATGGTCTCACGATCGAGCGTCGCGCCGACGAACTGGCGGCGATTCCCGAGGGCGTGCTCAAGGAAATCCACGAGTGCGATGTCACCCTCAAGGGTCCGACCACGACTCCGGAGCAGGGCGACGGCTGGCCCAACATTGAGTCGGCCAACGTGGCGATGCGCAAGGTCCTGGATCTGTTCGCCAACGTGCGACCGGTTCGGGTGCCGGCTGAGGGCATCGACTGGACCTTCTTCCGCGAGAACACCGAAGACTTGTATGCCGTCGGATCCGAGGGATTCTCGATTGGTGACCTGAACATCGACTTCAAGATTCTCTCGAATCCCGGATCCGAGCGGATCATTCGCGCCGCATTCGACTATGCCCAGGCCAATGGTAAGAACTCGGTCACGATCGTTACCAAGGCGAACGTGATCAAGACCACCGACGGCGCCTTCCTCGACGCCGCGAGGAAGGTCGGCGAAGACTTCCCGGGGATCGAATGGGAAGGGTGGTACATCGACATCATGACCGCCAAGCTCGTCGACCCGAAGCGCCGCACCAACTTCCAGGTGTTTGCGTTGCCTAACCTCTACGGCGACATCCTGACGGATGAAGCGGCCGAGTTCCAGGGCGGCGTCGGCACGGCCGGCGCGGCCAACATCGGCACAAAGACCGCGATGTTCGAGGCAATTCACGGCTCAGCACCACGCATGGTGCGCGAGGGTCGCGACATCTACGCCGACCCGTCCTCGATGCTGCGCGCCGGGGCGATGTTGCTCTCGCACATTGGCTTCCCCGAGCTGGGCGGCAAGCTGGACAAAGCGATGGACCTTTGTGGTCAGTACGAGAAGGAGCTCGTGATGACCGGCCGCGACACCGGCGCAACAACTGCCGCATTCGGCGACTACGTGCTGGCAACGGTCAACGATTCGTCTCTCGACGATCGCTGGACGGCAGCGATTGAGGCCGTCCGCGCCGGCGCATAGTGTCGGCGTAACGGATCACAGGTCTACTCATGGCTGACTCAGTTCGAGTCGAGCGTGCCCGAGCGGAGCGTGCCGAGGCTGGTCGCAAGACCGCGGTCGCGCGCGCGGACTCACTCGAGGATCGTGCAAAGAAGTCCGAGAAACAGGCCCGCGACCTGCGTGGCCATCTCGACATGCTTGCCGGCCGGTTGTCGAAGGCCGGCGAGGAAGTTGAGCCGCTGCGTAATGAGCTGCGTGAGGCAAAGACGGAGTTAGAGTCGCTGCGCACGCAGGCCGCGGCAGCGACTGAGTCCGCGGAGTCGGCGCAGGCAGAGCTTGCCGGACTGAAAGTACGAGCGGAAGCGGCGGAGCAGGAGCTCGGTCGACTACGCACGGAACATCAGGCCCTGACGGAGAAATCAACCTTCTACGAGCAGGCAGCGAAAGAGTCGGCCTCCTCGTTGTCGGCAGCATCGGCGGCGCAAGTTGCGGCGGAGACTAAGGCGGCGGAGCTGCAGTCCACCCTCGATGAACGGCACGAGGAATTCCGGCAAGAAAGGAATCGGCTGAGTCGCGAGAATGAGCGGCTGCAGAAGCAGGTGGAGCAGCTAGAGGCGCAGATAGAGGCGTCCAGCGGTGGTCTCGGTGGGGCACTGCGGCGCCGGTTCGGCGGATAAGCTCTGCTCACCTGAGGAGGCTGTTTCGACGGTCCCAGAACTCCTCTCCCCCCTTGCGGGGGAGATGTCAAGGAGTGACAGAGGGGGGGCGGGTTGTGAGTACCAGATACTAGTTGTGGACAGGACCCCCCTGTGCCTTCGGCATCTCCCCCGCAAGGGGGGAGAAGGGGAGTTGTGCATCAGTCTCTCAAGGAGGGAGAAAGGGAGATTCACATCTGTTTCTGCTAGCGGGTTCCAGGAGCCATTGTGTTAGCGCAATACTGCCGATCCTTGGCTTGGTGGTTACGATCAACAGATGCAACGCCCTGACTTTCGCGCTGCCGTGGCTGAACGTGTCATTGTGCTCGATGGCGCGACTGGTACTGGCTTGCAACTTCTGGACCTGTCGTTGTCCGACTTCAACGGTCTCGAAGGCTGCAACGAGATTCTGAACATTTCACGGCCTGACGCTGTGGCCTCGCTTCACGAGTCGTATTTCGAAGCGGGCGCCGACGCTGTTCTGACAAACACCTTCGGCGGGTCGGTGGTCACGCTCGGCGAGTACGACCTGTCCGAACGGACTCGCGAGATCAACCGAGAATCGGCGCTCATTGCTCGTCGTGTGGCCGACCGATTCTCGACGCCGGAACAACCACGCTATGCACTGGGCTCGTTGGGGCCCGGGACCAAGCTGCCGACACTAGGACACATTGGATTCGATGAGATCCATGCGGCTTACCTCGAGCAGGCGCGTGGGTTGCTTGAGGGTGGGGTCGATGCGCTGCTGGTCGAGACGGTCTACGACCTGTTGCAGGGCAAGGCCGCGATCCTGGCTTGCAAGGACGCGCTGGCTGAGTTCAATAGCTCCACGCCGCTGTTTGCCACAGTGACGATTGAGACCACCGGACAGATGTTGGTCGGCAGCGAGATTGGCGCGGCGTTAACGGCGCTGGCACCGCTCGGTCTCGACGGCATTGGGCTCAACTGCGCCACAGGCCCCGACCTGATGCACGAGCCGTTGCGCCACCTGTCGGCCAATGCCGAGACGACGCTGCTCTGTTCTCCCAACGCTGGTCTGCCTCGGACAGAAGACGGGCAGATGATCTACGATCTGACGCCGGCGGCGTTGGCTGAGGCGCATCAAACGTTTGTTAGCGAATACGGCGTGGGGATCGTCGGTGGTTGCTGTGGCACGACACCCGAGCACGTCCGTGCGATGCGCGAAGCGATGGATGGTCTGACGCCGGCAGAGCGACAGCCGGAGCCGGAACCAGGCGCCGCCTCGTTGTTTGTCTCAACGCCGTATCGACAGGACGCCTCGTTCCTGATTGTCGGCGAGCGCGCCAATGCCAACGGATCGCGACGATTCAAGCGCCTGCTGCAGAACGAGGAATGGGAGCAGATGGCGAATGTCATCCGCGACCAGGCTGCCGAAGGCGCACACGTCGCCGATGTCTGCGTCGACTTCGTCGGCCGCGACGGCACGCCGGACATGGCCGAGCTGGTCTCGCGAGCGCGGGGGCTGTCGACGTTGCCGTTGATGCTCGACTCGACCGAGCCACAGGTGCTCGAAGCTGGACTGAAGCAGTTGGGCGGCAAGGCGCTGGTCAATTCGATCAATCTCGAGGACGGCGGCAAGCGCCTCGACCAGACGCTTTCCTCTGCGATTCGCTTTGGCGCTGGTGTCGTGGCGCTGGTGATCGATGAGGAGGGACAGGCGAGAACCTGTGAACGCAAGCTCGAAATCGCGCGTCGCCTGTACAAGATTGCGACCGAGGACTACGGACTCGCCCCCGAGGACCTGTTCTTCGACGCGCTGACGTTGCCCGTCAGCACGGGCCAGGAGGATCTGCGCAAGGACGGACTGGAAACGCTGAACGCGGTCGAGGCGATCTCGCGTGAGTTCCCACGAGCCCAGACGATTCTGGGAATCTCCAACACCTCCTTCGGTCTTAATCCTGCCGCTCGGCAGGTGTTGAACTCGGTGTTCCTGCACGACGCCGTCGAGCGCGGGCTGAAAGCAGCCATTGTCCACGCAGCGCAGATTTTGCCGATTAATCGGATCCCGGACGAGCAACTCGACGCCGCGCGGCGATTGATCTTCGATGAGTGGATCGAAAGCGCTGACGGTCAAGTCGATCCGTTGCAGGCGTTTATGGCCCTGTTTGAAGACCAGAAGGCGGCGACGCAGGACCGTGAGAGCCTCTTGGACCTGCCGCTGGAAGAGCGCCTGCATCGGCGCATTGTGGACGGGCAACGTGAAGGACTGGAAGACGATCTCGACGACGCGCTGCGCAAGCGTGAGGCGATACCGATCATCAACGAACTGCTGCTACCGGCGATGCAAGAGGTCGGCGACCTGTTCGGGGCCGGCGACATGCAGTTGCCCTTCGTGTTGCAATCGGCCGAGACGATGAAAAAAGCCGTCGCCCATCTCGAGCCTCACATGGACAAGCTGGAATCGACCAGTAAAGGCTCGATCGTGCTGGCCACGGTGCGCGGCGATGTCCACGACATCGGAAAAAACCTGGTTGAGATCATTCTCTCGAACAACGGCTTCACGACGATCAACCTGGGTATCAAGCAGCCAATCTCGAACATCATCGAGGCGGCGATCGAGCACAATGCCGACGCGATTGGTCTGTCGGGGCTGTTGGTCAAATCAACGTTGGTCATGAAGGAAGACCTGGAAGAGCTGAACCGTCGAGAGCTCTCAGATCGTTGGCCAGTCCTATTGGGCGGCGCGGCGCTGACGCGCAAGTATGTCGAATGGGACTTACGCAATACGTTCCAAGGCGATGTCTTCTACGGCTCTGACGCGTTCGACGGCCTGCGAATCATGAACGCGCTGAGCGACGGCATCGAACTCGAGGCTCAGCCGGTTGAGCCGGTTGCTTCCCCTGCGGCAAGCGGGTCAGCTCCGACCGCAATCGCCGGGCGATCGACGCTTGCACCGGCTCAGACGGTTCCCGTCGCTCCATTCCTTGGGACAAGGGTCATCCGTGGACTTCCGCTGACCGATGTCTTTCCCTATCTCAATCGAACGGCGCTGCTGCGCGGCCAATGGGGATTCAAAGGTCGTGATGTCGAAACAGCGGCGAGCGCAGAACTCGCGCTGTCCGAGATTCAGCAACAGGCGTTGCGCGACGGGATCCTCGAACCCGCTGTGGTCTACGGGTACTTCCCGGCTCAGTCCGACGGTGAAAACCTGATCGTCTACGAGGCTGAGGATTCACGGGCCGAAGCGGTTCGCTTCAGCTTCCCGCGACAAAAGGGCAAGCAGGGTCGTTGCCTGGCCGACTACTTCCGTTCCGTCGACTCTGCCGAGATGGATGTGATCGGTTTCCATGTGGTCACAATGGGCCCTCGAGTCGGCGCATACGCGCAGGAGCTTTACGCCGACGACCGTTATCAGGACTACCTGTACTGGCACGGATTCGGCGTCGAGATCGCCGAGGCGCTAGCCGAGTACTGGCACCGGCGGATCCGCCAGGAGCTGAAGATTGACGGTTCGGACGCCGCGACGCCCGAGGAGCTGATCAAGACCAACTACCAGGGCGCGCGATACTCATTCGGTTATCCCGCCTGTCCCAACCTCGAGGATCAGGCCTTGCTCTGGCGCTTACTCGATCCTGAACGAATCGGGGTCAGCCTGAGCGAGGAGTTCCAGATGCATCCCGAGCAGTCAACGTCGGCGCTGATTGTGCATCATCCTGAAGCGAGATATTTCAGTATCTAGGCCGTCGGCGCGATAGGATGCGTTCGGTTGAACTCGACATGAGAGAGGGCTCGAGTCTGATGACGCAGGCGCCGCATGGCTGACCTCTTCCGACCGCGTTGGCGCGAGGGCAACGACCCGTTCCGTCGGCTGGTCGTCCAGACCACGATGCGTTTCATGGAGGTCGAAGCCGCCGGCGGCATCGTGCTGGTCTTCGCCGCTGCCGTGGCGTTGATCTGGGCCAACGTCGATTACACCTCCTACGGGGATTTCTGGCACGCGCACATCAAGTTGGACCTGGCGATCTGGTCCTTCGACCAGTCGCTGCAACACGTCATCAACGACGTCTTGATGGTCGTCTTCTTCCTCGTCGTTGGCGCGGAGATCAAGCGCGAGGTGACTCACGGCGAGCTGCGCAGTCTCCGCCAGGCCGCACTGCCGATCTTCGCGGCATTGGGCGGCATGCTGATTCCGGCCGGTCTCTACGCCATTCTCAACACCGGCGGCGAAGGCTCCTCCGGTTGGGGCATCCCCGTCGCCACCGACATCGCCTTTGCGCTAGGCGTCCTGGCGCTGGTCGGACGCGGCGTGCCGATCCAACTCAAGGTGTTCCTGCTCACCCTGGCGGTCGCCGACGATGTCGGCGGCATTCTGATTATTGCGATCTTCTACTCCGAGTCGATCCAGTTCGAATGGTTGCTGGGCATGGTTGGGGCGGTGGCCTTCCTGTTGCTGCTCAAGCAGTATGGATTCCGTCACTTCGGGATTCACCTGATCGGTGGCCTGTTTCTCTGGCTTACGCTCTGGGAAGCAGGAGTCCACGCGACGCTGGCAGGGGTCATTCTTGGTCTGATCGTGCCCGCCGACACGCTCTATGGGGACGAGGGGGTCTCGCGCAGGATCGACTACCTCCTGCAACGCTTGCGCTATGTCCAGGAGGATCCTGATGAAGCGGTGCGCGAGCATGACTCACACGAAGCGCTGCGCAACATCGAGCATGTCGCGCGGGAGGGTCTGAGCCCGCTGGAACGCCTGGAGGAAGGGATGGCGCCGATCTCGGCGTTCGTTGTCGTCCCTATTTTCGCGTTGGCCAATGCTGGAATCCATATCACCGGCGAGAGCATCGAAGCAGCGCTCAGTTCCAATATCGCCTGGGGCATTTTCCTGGGCCTGTTGCTGGGCAAGTTCGTTGGGATCCTCGGCGCCTCGGCAATCGCGATCAGGTTGGGCATTGCGTTCAAGCCCGAGCAGTTGCGTTGGCCGCATCTGGCCGGAGCGTCGCTCTTGGCGGGCATTGGCTTTACGGTGGCGATTTTCATCGCCAATCTCAGTTTCGACGCCGATCAGACCGATCTGCTTGAATCTGCGAAGATCGGCATCTTCGCCGCGTCGATCGTGGCGGCGGTGCTGGGTTACTCAATCCTGCGTGGCGTCAAGCCTCGGTTTTAGCCCGCGAACCAGCCAATCTGAGACGGGCCCACTGACGAGGGATGAATAATCGCTGCCCCGTGTCGAGAGCGGAGCGGGCGACCAGTAGTGCGCTACACTTTCGACGGCAGAATGCCTGAAGCGCTGTTGTGCGCGTCAGCATCGTCGCCCTGAACGACGAAAATGAGAAAGAGCGCCAAAGAGCGCCAAACCAAGAGGAGGCGGAATTCGTGCAAGCGGTGAAATATGCCCGCGCCGGCAGCGTGGAAGAGGCGGTCAGCCTCCTGCAAGACGGAGGCGATACTGCGCGTCCGCTGGCAGGTGGAACCGATGTCATCGTGCAGGCGCGGGAGCGCACACGAGATATCAACCTGTTCGTCGACATCAAGCACATTCCTGAACTCATCAGCATTGAGTACTCGGCCGACTCCGGTCTGACGATCGGCGCAGCGACGCCGTGCTACCAGCTCTACGGCGACTCCACGATCTCGGAGCTCTATCCGGCGCTGGTTGACTCGACCTCGCTAATCGGCGGCACGGCGATCCAGGGACGCGCGTCCCTGGGCGGCAACCTGTGCAACTCCTCGCCCGCAGCCGACGGCATTCCGTCGCTGATCGTGCTTGAGGCGCAGGTGGAGATTGCCGGCCCCAACGGTCGCCGTACCGTCGCGGTTGAGGACTTCTGCACCTCACCAGGACGTAACGTCCTCGGCGACGGTGAGTTCGTCGTCAAGTTGCACTTCCCGGCGCCTGCCGAAGGTTCGGGCGCGCGATTCCTGCGCTTCATTCCGCGCAACGAGATGGATATCGCCGTCGCCAATGCCGCGACGCAGGTCCGCCTGGCTGCTGATGGCACCGTGACCTGGGCGCGTGTGTCGGTTGGCGCGATCGCGCCGACACCGCTGCTGGTCTCGGATGCCGCCGACGCATTGGTCGGTCAGCCGCTGAGCGAAGAGACGATCGCAGCCGCAGCCGCAGCCTCGAGTGCTGCGGCCAACCCGATCACGGATATGCGTGGCAGTATCCGCCAGCGAGTGCATCTCGCTGGCGTGTTGACCGAACGCACAATCCGACAGGCTGCTGAGCGCGCCGCCTGACCATCAGATTTGATCGATCAACGGAGGAACATCTTTCATGACCACCACCGAGCACATTGTCGTCAACTGCACTATCAATGGCGAGCAGCAAGTCTTCCTGGCCAACGAGCGCGACTCTTTGCTGGAAGCGCTGCGCGACCGGATTGGACTGACCGGCGCCAAAGAGGGTTGCAACAACGGCAACTGCGGCGCCTGCTGCGTCAACATGGACGGCCGGATCGTCAATAGCTGCCTCGTAATGGCAGCCGAGTGCGAAGGCGCCGAGATTCGGACCGTTGAAGGACTCGCATCAGGCGACCAGCTCTCTCCCTTGCAGAACGCCTTCCTCGAGCAGGCGGCGCTGCAGTGCGGCATCTGTACGCCGGGCTTTCTGGTCGCGGCCGAGGCGCTGCTTGAGCAGAATCCCGATCCGTCGGAGCACGAAATCCGCTACTGGCTGGCTGGCAACCTGTGTCGTTGCACCGGCTACGACAAGATCATCAAGGCGGTCCAGCAGGCCGCCGGACAGAGCGTCGTCTAATCTTGACGGCTGCGTGCCGTCTCACTTCAAGCATCACACGAGAGGACTCTTCGCATGGTTACCGCTCAGTCGCAACCACAGTCGGCAGAAACCGAGAAGTACAACGTCATCGGGACGCGACCGATCCGGCACGATGGTGTCGACAAGGTCACCGGGGCTGCGCAATACGGCGCAGATCTGAACCTGCCCGGTATGCTCGCCGGTCGCGTGCTGCGCAGCCCGCACGCGCACGCGCGGATCGTCAGCATCGACACCTCCAAGGCCGAGGCGCTCGAGGGCGTCCTCGCCGTGATCACCAACGCCGACTTCCCTCGCGCTTCCGACGAGGTGATCGACACCGGCGAAGGCACTGCCCAGCTCAACTGGGTGCTGGACAACGTCATCGCCTCGGACAAGGTGCTGTACAAGGGCCACGCCGTGGCCGCAGTCGCTGCGACCGACCATCACATCGCTGAAGACGCTATCGAGCTGATTGACGTCGAGTATGAACTGCTCACGCCGGTCCTGGATGTGCGCGACGCGATGGTCGATGGCTCGCCACTGCTCCACGAGAGCCTGTACACCGGCTCGATGGATGGATCCAAGAGCGACAACCCCAGCAACACCGCGTCTCACCTGCAGTTCACCAAGGGTGACCTGGACGCAGGCTTTGCTGAGGCTGAAGTGGTCATCGAGCGAGAGTTCGAGACCTCGATGGCGCACCAGGGCTACATCGAGCCGCACAACGGCTCGGCCTACTACCGCGCCGACGGCACGCTGGACATCTGGACCTCGACGCAGGGCGCGTTCGTGGTTCGCGACTCGGTCGCTCCGCTACTGCAGCTCTCGCCGTCGCAGGTCAAGGTGACGCCGATGGAAATTGGCGGCGGCTTTGGCGGAAAGATTCCCGTCTACCTCGAGCCGCTGGCAGCGCTGCTCTCGCAGAAGACCGGCCGCCCGGTCAAGCTGACCATGAACCGCGAGGAAGTGCTGCTCGCGACCGGCCCGACCTCGGGCACGTACATGCGCGTTCGCATGGGCGCCAAGCGCGACGGCACGCTGGTCGCCGCCGACGTCCACCTGGCGTTTGAGGCCGGCGCGTATCCCGGCTCACCGGTCGGCGCTGGCGCAATGTGCGCCCTCGCGCCCTATGACATCCCCAATCAGCGGATCGACGGCTACGACGTGGTGGTGAACAAGCCGAAGACCGCTGCATACCGCGCGCCCGGCGCGCCGCAGTCCGAGTTCGCGACCGAGTCGGTGCTGAATGAGCTTGCTGAAGAGCTAGGCATCGACCCGATCGAGATTCGGATGAAGAACGCGGCTGAAGAAGGCGCACAGCGCGCTGACGGCTTCACCTACGGCGTGGTCGGTAACGTCGAGTGCATGACCGCCGCGCAGGAATCTCCGCACTGGCAGTCGGAGCTCGAAGGTCCCAACCGCGGTCGCGGCGTGGCCCAGGGCTTCTGGTTCAACATCGGCTTCGAATCCTCGGCTTACGCACAGGTCAACGGCGACGGCACTGTTCCCCTGGTGCTCGGCTCGACCGACATCGGTGGCACTCGCGCCTCGCTGGCGATGCAGCTCGCCGAGACGCTCGGCATTTCCGCCGAGGAAGTGCGACCGCACGTGGTCGACACCAACTCGGTTGGCTACACGCAGGTCACCGGCGGCAGCCGGACCACCTTCGCTGGTGGCTGGGCCGCCTACGAGACCGCCATGGACATCCGTCGCCAGATGGAAGAGCGCGCTGCCGTGATCTGGGAGTGCGACGCATCGGATGTCACCTACGGCGACGACGCAATCATCCGCGGTCCCGCCGACGAGGATGGCAACGACCAGCAGCTCACGTTCAAAGAGCTCGCAGCGCAGCTCGCCTCGACCGGCGGTCACATCGTTGGTCGCGCCGACGTGAACAAGACGTCCTCAGGTCCCGCATTCGCGACGCACATCGTCGACGTTGAGGTCGACCCGGACACGGGCAAGGTTGACATCCTGCGCTACACCGCCGTCCAGGACGCTGGTACGGCGATTCACCCCGCATATGTCGAAGGACAGATGCAGGGCGGCGTCGCACAGGGCGTCGGCATGGCGCTGAACGAGGAGTACTACTACGACGACTCGGGCGACCTCAAGAACGCCAGCCTGCTTGACTACCGCATGCCGACTGCGCTCGACCTGCCGATGATCGAGCCGATCATCGTCGAGGTGCCGAACCCCGGCCACCCCTACGGTGTCCGCGGCGTCGGCGAGGTGCCGATTATTCCGCCGGCTCCGGCCGTGCGCGCCGCGATTGCCAACGCGATCGGCGTACACATGTCGGAGCTGCCAATGTCCCCGCGCGCCATCCTCGAAGCGACCGTGCTCGAAGAGTAGGGACCCACGCAGGCGGCACATGGTTACCGTCCTCATTCCCCAGCCGCTCAGGACCCTCACCAACGGTGAGTCGGTCCTGACGGCTGAGGGTCACAACATCAGGGCGGTCGTTCGCAACCTCGCGCCGGACTACCCGGAACTGGCCGAGCGCCTCGTTGACGGTGGCAAGATCGGCCGCGGCATATCGCTGGCCATCAATGGAGACGTGGTCTCGACGGGTCTGATCACAAAGGTCCCCGAAGGAGCCGAAATCGCAATCGTGCCACAGATCAGCGGGGGCTCACTCGGAGACATCTAACTCCAAGAATTGGATGATCGCTTGCTCGACTCGTGCCAGGTCGGCCGGGTTCAAATGTCCGATGCGCCGACCCAGCCTCGATTGCAGGACGGTGGTGACCAAGTCCGCCCTCGCCACGGACGATGCAATCAGCCCGTTCTCGTCAGTAGGTTGAATTCCAGCACGAAACTCATAGGCAGAAGATGCAGTGCTGCTCAATGGACAAATGGTGATCGATTCTGCCGTGATGTGTCGGTTTGACTGGATGACGACAGCTGGACGTGGCTTGGAGAGGAAGTCGCTCCCACCGACGACTGTCCACAAGTCTCCCCGATTCACGCCTCTTTTTCCTCGTCGGACCAAACTTCATTAAAGTGTGAATCCAACCAGGCGAGAATCTCTTGCTCTTCATTCAACTCAGACTGTTGCAGGTCTGTGAGTTGCCGGCGCGCTTCGGAAACGAATGTTGGCGAATCGCAGGCAGGCAGCCAAAGTACGACTGGTCGTAGTCCGAGGTCCTGCTGTTCGCGGACCTCCTCAATCGACGGCCAGTACATCGTGACGGCAAAAGGAGGTTCAGGCATGATCAAGCTCGTTTCGCATTCAATCTAGCCCGATGTGCTACTTGCGGTCTGCCGTCAGCACCGCAATCGAGGCAGTGAAGCCGTGGAGGTAGTTTTCTCCTCCGACGGGGCCGATTTCTCCGTTGCAGAAGAACCCGGCGGTTGGCACGGGACCGAAGATTTCGTTGAGCGCTCCTGCGTCGTGGTCCGGCTCTCCGAAGAGCCCACGGCCTCGCCCGTTGCATGAGCAGAGGAGTGCGCCCAGGACTTCCTCTTCGGGAGCCAGGGCGTCGCGCAGGTCCGAGAGTCTGGTTCGCAGGTCGTCGTCGGCTGCCTGGGCGTCGCGGAACTGGAACTGGAAGGTCTGGCCGACCCTGGGGATTGCATTGATCGCGACGGTGCCCTGTTCGCGGTCGGCGCCCATCACGTTGCGAATCAGGAAGTCGCCCCGTTCGTGCGACTCCTTGTATTCGTCCATGGCGAGGCCAACCAGCAGATTGCGCACGGCTCGCTCGCGAGTGGCATCGTCCAACTCTGAGAGCGTCTCTTGCAGGACCTCCAATGCTGGACGTGAACCCAATGACTTAACCGTATTGGCCTCGCATTCAGTCACGATCCACGGCTGACCCAGCGGCTCTGCTCCCTGCGCAACAACGGGGCGCACCGATACTCCCTGGAGCCCCATCATCGCCGCGCCGCCCATCAACACGCGGTCGTCGATGAACACGGCGCAGCCTTGCTGTTGCCGATGAGATGAAGCCATGCCGCCGAGCAGTACGATCTCGGGACGCAACTTCTGTAGGTGTGAGACGAGTTGGTCGGTCATGATCGTGAACGGATTGCTGAACAGCAGCCAGATGCTGGGTCCGTCCTCAATCGGTGAGAACAGATCGTCGGGCATGGACTGTGGATCGACAGCAATCGGTGTCAGCTCCGCACCGGGAAGGGACAATCCCAGGATGGCAATCGCCGATCCCTCTTCCGCCTCAAGTGAAGATCCGATTACGCTCTGACCCGATGCGCCAATCAGATGGCGAGCGCCTGTTTGCTCTTTGAGACGGGCGATAATCTCTGCATAGTTGCCTGTGTATCGAGAGTCGACGAACACGAGTAACAGGTCTGGTGTCGCCGTGAGATCCATGCCACGTAAGGCAGAGTCGCAGGCTGCTTCCCACTCTGCTTCAAAGGCGACTGCAGCCGATGCTCCGGCAGTTGTCGTCTGTACTGTGGCCTGTCCCGGGCCACTCGAGCGACGGATCGTTTCGTCTGATGTTGACGGTTGGTTAGACATTTGAACGTTCCGTTCGCTGAGGGTGCGGCTAGCATTTCAAAGGGTAACCTGCAGGTATGACTCACATTACTAGTACTTCCGAGCCATCCGACAAATCAGATTTATCCGACTTGCCTCATATGATGTCGCTTTCCAGCGACGATCTCGATGAGATTGCTGAGGCCGCGAGAGCTCTGGCCCAACGTGGCGGCGACATCCTGATGGATCGCTTCCACGCCACGATCGAGATCTCTTTCAAGGGACAGAACGCACACGATCCTGTGACCGAAGTCGATCATGCGATCGAGGACATGATTCGGGATGAGGTACATCGGATATTCCCAACGCATGGAGTGCTTGGCGAAGAACGCGACAACGGCGGTCCGCTAGATGCCGACATTGTCTGGGTGATTGATCCGCTCGACGGCACTTCAAACTTCATTAATGGGATTGGCATGTTTGCCTGTTCGATTGGCATCCTTCACAGAGGAACGCCGATCGCGGGAGCGCTGTGGTTGCCATCGAATCGATTCCTGGTTCCCGGCGTGTATCACTCGAAGGTCGGTGAGGGACTGATGTTCAATGGCGACGCCGTGGATTGCGGCGCGCCGGCGCTCCAGGCTGCGTCGCGTTTGAGTACTGTTCCCGCCGGAACTGGCGGAGTGACTGGTCCCGCCGGGCGACGGTTTGGCATCGCCCGCACATTCGGCAGCACGGCGACCGAACTGGCGCTGGCTGCTGAGGGATCGGTGCAGATGGCTCTATTCGATGGCTCTCGGATCTGGGATGTCGCCGGTGGCGTCTCCCTCTGCATCGCGGCAGGACGAGCCGTCTATACCAAGGGCAGGGGCAGCGAAGAGCGTTGGCGTCCGTTTACCAGGTTTGGTGACAAGATCGACGGCCCGGTCAATATGGAGCAGCTACGTAAGTGGAGTGATCCGCTGGTCGCGGGCGACGCATCAGTGTTGCCGGCCTCGGCCGCTGCGCTGAAGAAAGAACAAAGCGTCGCGGCGACGGCGAAGCGCGCTGCCGTGAAGAGCGTCAAGCGAGCCTTCCCAAATCTGCCGTTGCCGTCGTATCCGTAAGGCACGCGTTTCAGCACTGCTCTAACACCGTCATACCCGCGCTTGCCGCGGGTATCTCGTTGACGAGGGCGTGTGCTCTGAAAGCGGCGAGATTGCCGCAGCGGAGCGCGGCAATGACGGAACTCTGACTCGTCAGGCGTGGACGACTGGCAGAACCTCGTCGAAGAGGCGCTGTGACTGATACATGATGGCGTCGTCGCCGCGTGCCATTGGTCGCATGATGAATTTGCTGACGCCTGCAGCTCGGTACTCGTTGACTCGCTTGAGAATGTCCTCTTCGGTGCCGACAGCGAAGTAGGTGTCGGGATTGACCTCCGGCAGCCTGGCCTTGATGCCCTTGATGGTCATCTGCACGTCCGGGTCGTCCCACGAGCCGAAGTGGTAGCCGAATCCTGCGCCGAAGTGGTCGGGTTCGTAGTCGGTGCGTCCGGCCTCGGCAAGGGCGGCGCGGATCTGTTGAATGATTGGTCCGATCTCTGGCGCCGACTGGACCCCTGCGACCCAGCCTGTGCCAATCCTCGCCGTGCGGCGGATAGCGGCCTTGCTGTGCCCGCCGATCCAGAGCGGCAGTGGATTCTGTACCGGCCGCGGCGAGATGGTGGCGTTGTCGTAGGTGAAATGCTCGCCGTGATAGGTGAACGATTCCTCATTCCACAGCCCGTGGATGATGTCCAGCATCTCGTCGGCGATCGGTGCGCGCCCTCGTAGCTGACGGTGAGTGATGTTCCACTCGGGGGCAAAGGCGCCACCGACACCGAAGGCCGGCAACATGCGGCCGTTGGAAAGAAAGTCGATCGTCGCGCACTGCTTGGCTAGCACCAGCGGGTCGCGGAATCCAACTACGACCACATTCATGCCGAACTTGAGCTTCTCGGTGCGCGCGGCCAACGCCGCCATGAAGGTCATCGATTCCAGGATCGGCTCCCGCGAGATCAAGCGGTCGGTCTGCCAGATCGAATCGACGTTGTGCTCTTCACAGAGGTCGATCCAGCGCCACATGGTGTCAACGTCGGAGAAGGGGAAGTTGGCCAGTCCCATTCCAATCCGGTCGCTCATGGTCGGTTCCTCACAGACATGGAAAATGCAGTAATCACGTCAACCTGAGGCTATCAGGGTGCAGAAGTGTGAGGATGTCGATTGTGTGAGCTATGGACCCAATCGGAAGGGCGGGTAGCGGTCGGTAATCAGCAGGAAGCCATATGCGCTGACTCGTAGGTACCACCGGTTCACGCCGACGATGTAGTTGAACAGCCCCCGCGGATACCGCGACGTGAAGAGAATCGCGAACCAGGCAACGATCAGCACGAATACGGCGATGATGCCCAGCACGGCCAGGGCGATGCAGTGCGAGATTAACAGCAACCATTTGACGATTGGCAAGAACTGATTGAGTTCCTCGGCGTCCGGGTAGTCCAGTTCAAGGAGCACGGACTGCTCTTCATCCGTGGAGGGATATTGGTCAGTGAGCAGTTCGAAGTAGGCAGCGATTCGGAGCTGAAGACGCGTGAGCTCGAGGAGGAATTCAAACCACCAGCGCGGGTACTTGCGCCGGAAGAGCAGCATCAACACCAACGGGAGAAAAAACGCCGCGCCGAAGATGCCGGTGGCCGCGTCTCCGTCGATTGCGCCCTCGGCGACAAGCGAGAGAAAGATCGCCGGCGCAACCGGCAACAAGCTGGCGAGGATCCAGATAGGAATGCTGAACGGGATCCGCAGCAGTGTGCTGAGCTGACCCAGGTGTTCGGGATAGTCAACCTGAAGTCGGGCTGGATACTGATTTGGTAGGTGTTCCGCCACGATCTCCTATCTGTCGGTCCCGCAGCAAGGTCGCCAACATTGTGTGAGGCGGAACCAAATGTACATCAGCAGGGCGACATTTGGCACTGCGGCTAAGGAAATCCGCGGATGAATGACAGAATCCGTCGCCAACTCTGCCTTCGCGAATCGCCGCACCGTTGGAAAGTTGGAGTCCGGTCTAGCAACAATGACAGTTCGTCGTACTCCAAGCGCCCGACCTGCTTCTTCAGGCGACTGCGTCTGACAGTGATGATCTTGTCGATCATGAGCCAGCTCGGCCGGGCGAGGCCGTTCAGTTGAGTCGGCTGAACTTGCTGGCGAAAGATCGGAGCGTCCTGCGAGGATGGATTGCTCGTGAAGAGACAAACCGTCACAGAGTCAAGAGCCGAAAAGTGTTCGTGTTGCAGGACGACAGCCGGACGCCCCTTGGACGTATAGTCACCGCCGCCCTCTACGAACCAGATCTGTCCACAGGTAGCGGAACTCTTAGTCGATTCGTTCATTGAGACTATCGACGAACGCCACGTCTTCAGCCTCCTGCGGGCTTTGGGCGATCAGCATCGATTGGCGACGGGCTTCTGCGGCGAACGAAGGGTGAGATGGGTTGCGAAGTACTGCACCGTTCGGGGTGGACCCGCGGCTGAACATTCGCGAAAACTGCTCGCGTCTGTGGCGCAGTGACAGTAGGGCATTCGAGTAGATGGCCACAACGCGCTCCTCACCAAGCGATGTTTGTCGAACGTACGCCCACCCAAATGTTGATGTCAAGGAGTCTCGGCGGAATCCAACCGCATCGGACGCTGCCAGAAGCCGACGTCCCAGTAGCGGTCGAACTTTCGGCCTGCTTCTCTCCATACGCCCGACAAGGTGTAGCCGCGACTCTCGGTCATGGCGATTGAAGCATCGTTGGGCAGTGTGATCAGGGCGAAGAGTTGGTGCAGCTCGTCCACCTTCAACAACTCGTCGTAGAGCGCGTTCCAGAGTCTGGTTCCCAGGCCACGGCCAACTTCACCCGGCAACAGGTAGACACTCGTCGCGACGCTGCTGTTGTATGCGGCCTTGGGATAGAGCGGGCTGGAGTATGAATGGCCAACGATTTTGCCATCCGGTTCGACGGCCACCATCACGCGATACGGTCCACTGTCGGAGTACTGCGAGAACCATTGTCGCTTGGTCTCGACCGTGTGCGGCTCCGTGTCGAAGGTTGCCGGAGTGGTGAGAATGTAATGGTTGTAGAGATCGGCGAGTTGATCTACGTCGGCGTCAACGGCGGAGCGGATTGTGAGATCGTCGGTCATGGGAGCATCCATGTGCATCGAAACGCGAAACGGCGGGCTGTGAGGCCCGCCGTCAGCGTAAGTGACCTGTGTGTGGTCGACGAGCTAGCCGCCGATGACGTTGCCAGCTTCGATCGCGGGCCGGAAGACGCGTTCCATCTCCTCGGCGGCGCGTTCGACGGTCCACATCTCGGTGCCGCTCAGTTCGCGGATCAGCTTGTACTGGCTGTACAGGCCAATGTCGAAGCCCATCGCGCGGATGACCTGGCCGTTCATCCAGTCCGAGTGCTCGGAAGCCATGTAGGCGATCGGCACGGCGACGTTCGCGGGCGAGCGGCGTGGGTCAACGATCGCCTCGGAGTCCTCGTCGAAGCCTCGGCTGCGGCGCTCCTGGGGCACGGTGTCGGTCATGCGCGTTGATGCGCCTGGGCCGATCGCGTTTGAGGTGACGCCGTAGCGTCCGAGCGCGTTGGCGCAGCTATAAGTGAAGCCGACGATGCCCAGCTTGGCAGCCGCATAGTTGGGCTGACCGGGCGCTCCGTGCAGGCCGGAACCGGACGTGAAGTTGATCAGGCGGTAGTGGCCCTCGCGTTGGGCGCGCCAGTAAATCGAGGCGTACTTCGTGGTGTTGAAGGTGCCCTTCATGTGTACGGCGACGACGGCGTCCCACTCAGCTTCGGTCATGTTGAAGACCATGCGGTCGCGCAGGTTGCCGGCGACGTTGACGAGGATGTCCAACCGACCGTATTCGTCCAGCGCCTGCTGGATGATGCCCTCTGCGGCGTCGTAGTCGGCGACCGAGCTGTAGTTGGCGACGGCGTCTCCACCGGCGTCGCGGATCGCAGCGACGGTTTCGTCGGACGGGCCGGCTTCGCCGCCTGTGCCGTCGACCGCACCGCCGAGGTCGTTGACCACGACCTTGGCGCCGTTGGCGGCGAACAGTTTGGCGACTTCCGAGCCGATCCCGCGACCGGCGCCGGTCACGATTGCGACGCGATTGTCAAGCAATGCCATGAGGTTGATTCCTTCCTGATTCCCAGAACTCCCCCGTTGGGGGGAGGTGTCACGACGTGACGGAGGGGGTTAGCCGAAGAATCCGCCGCCGGTGACGGCGGGCTTGAACAGTTCTTCGATCTGCTCGGCGGCGCCTTCAGGGGTCCAGCGCTGGGTGCCTCGCACCTGGCGGATCACGGCGGGCTTGTTGAAGAGCTGCAGCTCGTAGCCGGATGCGCCGACGATTTGACCCGTAAGCCAGTCGGACTCCTCAGAGGCCATGTAGACCAGCGGCACGGCGACGTTGGCCGGCGAGCGCTGCGGGTCTTCCTCGGCCGAGTCGCCGACGTCACTGCCAGCGCGGCGCCGGTCCTCCGGCACGGTGTCTGTCATACGAGTCGAGGCGCCGGGCGAGATCGCGTTGGCGGTCGCGCCGTAGCGGCCGAGTGCGTTTGCGCAGCTATAGGTGAAACCGACAATGCCCATCTTGGCTGCCGCGTAGTTGGGCTGGCCGGGGGCGCCGAAGATGCCGGAGACCGAGGAGAAGTTGATCAGTCGGTAGTGGCCCTTGCGCTCGGAGCGCCAGTGGATCGAGGCGTACTTGGTCAAGTTGAAGTGACCCTTCATGTGTACGGCGACGACGGCGTCCCATTCCGCTTCGGTCATGTTGAAGACCATGCGGTCACGGAGGATCCCGGCGGTGTTGACGACGATGTCGAGGTCGCCGAAGTTGTCGAGGGCATCCTTGACGATGCCTTCGGCGGCGTTGTAGTCGGAGACCGAGGAGTAGTTGGCGACGGCTTCGCCACCAGCGTCGCGAATCGCTGCGACGACTTCGTCGGCGGGCGCAGCGGCTCCGCCGGAGCCGTCAACGGCGCCGCCGAGGTCGTTGACCACGACCTTCGCGCCTTGTGAAGCAAACAACTTGGCCGTTTCGGCCCCAATTCCGCGTCCTGCGCCGGTGACAATCGCCACTCGGCCGTCAAGCATCCCCATGTGGTGTTCCTCTCAGCCCGCGGCGCTGTTCAGTGAAGCTCGCGGGAAAATTTTCACAGGTGGGCTCAGGTTACCATCGCGGATTGCTAGCTTCCGCCGGCAGTACAGCGAATGGACCTCCCCCTTTGGGGGAGGTGTCACGAAGTGACGGAGGGGGCCCGCGCGACATGAGTCAGCCGCGATCACCGGCCCCCTCAGTCGCTCCGCGACAGCTCCCCCGAAGGGGGAGCGCTTATGGGGCGTCTAGTGCCGGGGACCGCGCCGATTGGGATCGGGCGACGAATCGGACAGGATGCGGGCGCTGGGCGTCTCTTCGATTACCGGCTCAAACAGTCCGAGTTGGGGCGGACCGGTCAGGACTCCGGCGAGGGTGCCCTGGGCGTGGCCCTTTCGGAACGCCTCCGACTGGGTCCAGGCGTGAAAGGCTGACGCGTCCTCCCAGGCTGAGTAGGAGATGTAGTCTCCGGGCTCCGCGCCGCGGAGCAGCATGAACTGCACGAATCCGGGGACTTCCTGGAGATAGCTCTCGCGCTCTTTCCAGATCTGTTCCCACTCGGCTTCACGCTCGACATTGACACTGAAGCGGTTCATGGCCAGATACATGGTTCGCTCGAATTCTGTGAGAGATGTACGGATGGGCGCCGCATCGGGGGGCCGATCGGCGCATAGACTGAGTCTAGATGAAGCGCCAGATTGTCCTGTTCACATGTCTTACTGCTGCGGTTGCCGTTGCGGTTCTGTTGCGCACGGCCTCGCCGAACCTGGACGCCGCAGCGCAAGTTGCAGAAGGTACAGGCAACCAGGAGCAACTGTCCGTCACGCAGATCGACGACTGCACCATCACTCCGGAACAAGCGCCACAACTGGCGTCATCGGACGCGGCGCAGCCTGTCCCGTTGGCGCCAGTTGGCATTGCCGACGTTGCTGTATCGCGGATTGCCGATGCGCGCACGAACGCTGTTGCGCCGGCTCCCGATGCGACGGTTCCTCGACCTCAACACCAGTCATTCCGGATCACGATTCGTCCGCCTCCCGCGTCCTCCGTTGGCTAGTCGCTTTCTCGGGCCGAGCACGCATTTGCCGTGCGATGAAAGTGTGACTCTGTGAAGATGCTGTTGGCAGTGATGAGCGTGTTGACGATGCTGGCGTTCGCGATTGGGCTCAGCGCCTGCACTGGAACTGATAGCGACGCCATCGACGACGTTCGCACTGATGCGGCGCTGGCCACCGAGGCTGGCCAGCGAGCGCTGGTGCTAGCTGCGTTGGAGCCGTTGAATCCATTGCGATACCACCACCTCGACCGGATCATCCGCGAGGAACACCAGATTCCGGCGAACGCCGTAATCTGGGCGACCAGGGCTCGAGAGGTGCTCGGCTGGGTCGATTGGCCACACGAACTCCACGGCCACGTCGAGCAATACGCGGAATGGCTCGACTCCCTGCTGGCCGCATTCCGCGAGGACGATGCGATGGCGGCGTCGGAACCATCAAAGATTACGCACGCGCTCGCCCATACCTTCGAGTCGACGCTTGAAGCCTGGCTGAGCAACGAGTCTCTCCCCGATGTTCCGGCATTAGCTGGACTTGAGCCTCCGACGCATGGCGAGAACGGCAATGCTCAACACGACGCGAACAGCGAGTAACGGGGGCTGGCGCCGTTTGTTGGCAGCGCTGGCGCTGGCCGTCGCAGCCTGCTGGCTGCAGGTCTCCGACGTCTCGGCGCATGCTGCGTATGAGTCATCGAGTCCGTCGTTTGGAGAAGTCCTCACGCAGTCTCCGTCTGAGATCAGTGTCCGCTTCACTCAAGAGCTGTTCCGTCGAGCCGGCGCCAACTCTCTGACACTGCAACAAGTTCGTGGAGATGTTGTCGACAAATGGGATCTTCCTGAGCCAGAGATCGTCAACGATGATCGTCACGTCATGCGACTGATTGTTGATGTGGAACTGAGACCAGGCCGGTATCTGGTGTCATGGACAAACCTGTCGGCCGAGGACGGGGACTCGGATTCGGGGTCGTATCCGTTCTACGTATCGAGGCAACCGGAGGATGACGAGATCGAGCTGGACCGGCTGATCGCTGCTGAGCTACTGATCTCTTATCCAGGAGATGATGTCGAGCAAGCGGAACCTGAGGTTGCCAATCCGGCGGCTTCCCCGACAGTCGTGCGGACTCAGTCGTCGAACAATGTGAGTCTGGGTGTCGGACCTGTCATCTGGTTGATTGTTGGACTTGTCGCAGCGCTCATGCTTGGAGCAACTCTCGTGCTTCGGCGGACCAGGCAGAGGCGAGCTGAATGAAACTGCGAATCGTCGTCTTGTCGTTGTTGTCATTTGCGACGTTGTTCGTTGCTTGTGGCGGCGGCAGCGAACGAGTCGTTGAACAACGAATTCCCGCGCCTGGGACGTTTGTCTATACGCAAGGCGTCGACCTGTGGATCCAGGACGAAGATGGACCTCGTTTGCTGATTGCAGCGGGCCAGGATCAGCAGCTGTTGCATCCTGCCATCTCACCCGACGGTGAGCGCGTGGCTTACGTCGTGTTCCAACTGACGCAAGCTGAGGGTTCGACGATTGGCACTGATCTGGCAATTGCCGATCTCAGCAATCCTGAACAACAGATTGTGGTCGAACATACGAAACAGGCAGAGTTCATCTGGAGTCCGCGCTGGTCGTCCGACGGCGAATCGCTGATCTTTACTCACGAACCCGGCGAGCTGCTGATTCGGATTGCTCGCCTTGATCTGCAACGCGGTGTGGTTGACATCCTGCGCGAGGATGCCCGCGACGCCGATGTCTCGGCGGATGGCTCTCGGATCGTGTTTGTCAGTGCGCCCTACAGCGGCGATCCTCATCTGGTCGTGCGCGACCTCGCGGATGGCTCGGAGTTGGTGCTCGATCCCCAGCGCGAATGGCAGCCTCGGCCGTATCGCATTCCTCGATTCGTGCCTGACGCTGACGCCGTGGTGTTCTCGGCCGGGCAGTTTCTGCCGCAGGTTTCGGTGAATGCACTCGGTCTGAATGGGCCCGAAGACTTGTGGGTGGTCGATCTGGAGACTCGTGAGCTCCTGCAGATTGCGGCGATTGGCGAAGATCAACCTGACTTTGCGATGTCGGACGATGGACGTCATGTGCTCGTCATGGGAGCGTTCGGCATCTATCTCGTGACGACCGATGCGACCGATCCTCCGTATGCCATTGCGCCCGGGGAGTTTCATGGCGGCATCGACTGGGTCGGCGGCGTCGATAACGAGGAGTGGGCGGCGATTCGCGAGTCGGTGTTCCAGATTCAGGATTCCTCGCAATGAGACGGCTCGGTCTGCTGGGTCTACTGGTCGCAGCGTCGATCGGCTTGGCGGTCGGGATCGTCAGTTCGGCTGGCACGGCCGATGCTCACGCCTTGCTTGCTCGCGCGGATCCGCCGATCAACGCCTCGCTGCGAGAGTCGCCGACGCGGATCACGCTGTTCATGACCGAGCAGCTGCAGCGCAGCCATAGCTCGGTCCAGATTCTCGATAGCGCAGGTCAACGTCGCGACATTGGCGAGACTGGTTTCTCTGACGCTGTGCCGACGCAGATGAGCGTAGGCGTGCTGCGTCTCGACCCTGGCGTCTACACGGTCGTCTGGGAGACCTTGTCCGAAGTTGACGGTCATACCTGGACCGGGTCGTATGTGTTCTCGGTGCTGAATCCGGATGGTTCGGCTCCGGCGGGCAGCGGTGTGGTCGTCGACCTCAATCGTCCCGGACCGCCGGTCGCAGCCGACGCTGTGGTCAAGGCGATCGGACTTGTGGCGCTGGTGTTGTTCGTGGGGGCGATGGTGATGTCCTTTGTACTGAAACCGTCTCCGCTCTCGACCTTGTTGCCACTCATGGCGACGATGGTTTTGCTCGGTGTCGCGACAACCGGCTATGAAGCCATCGCCGGCGCGCTGCGTCTCAGTGAGATTGGCTTCCTGGGCGACGTCCTGTTTGATACTCGGAACGGGCTCTGGCTGCAGCAGCGCTGGTATGTGCTGATCGTTGCGGCTCTGGCGATCAGTGTGCGGTTCATTCGTCCGACGGCGCTCGGTGACAGTGGATTACGGGCATTGTTGTTTGTGCTGGCTGTCGCCTGGTTGGCCTCGACCTCGGCGATTTCTCACGGCGCGGCAGTCGGCTCAGGATGGATCTGGGGCACGCTGTTCGATGCGTTGCACCTGGCTGCTGCAGCGGTCTGGATTGGCAGTCTCGTCAGTCTGATCTTGACGCTGCGGTCCCGACCGGGCGAGCGCGTGGAGTTGGTCCGGCGATTCTCGATACTGGCCGTGTCGACCGTGCCCATCCTCGCCGCCGCCGGTCTGATTTCGGCGCTCATCCAGATTCCTCAAGTCAGCGGTCTGTTTGAGACCGATTGGGGACTGGCGTTCCTGATCAAGATCGTTGTCTTACTTGCGCTGTTCGCTGCCGCAGGCGCAAATGCGTTCCTCTTGAGGCCTCGCGACGCTGCAGAGGCGGGAGGTGATTCCGGCCTTGCCAGGCGGTTCTCGATGCTGATGCGGGTCGAGGCCGTGTTGGGTCTCGCTGTGATCGCGGCTTCTGCTGCGTTGACTCAGCTTCCTTCGCCCGCCAGCGCTCAGCCGGAGATTGAACAGAAGGACAACACGATTATCGAGACGGTCGCTCGGGGCGACATTGTCGCCTCGCTTGAGGTCTCGCCAAATCTGGTCGGATTCAACACCTGGACGGCGACGATCGAAGATCCTGCGGACAATCCGGTAGAGGATCTACTGCTCCGCTTCCGCTACGAGGATTCGAGCGTAGGCCCAGTGACGGTTAGGACTGAGCCTCTTGGCGATGGCCGATTCCGGCTCGAAGGCGCCTACTTTGGCCTGCCCGGAGAGTGGACGATCGAGATGGAATTGCGTCGCGCGTCGGGGGATGACCTCGTTGTCGCCGTGTTGAGCGATGTGGAGTCCGGGTTCCAGGCGTCGCCGTTTGCCGCCGACCGAGGCGGCGCGCTGGCCTTGCCACTGGCACAGATGGACTGGAACGGTGTGGGCGCGCTGTGGGCATTCGTGATTGGCGGACTGGCCTGGATCAATCGGCCTCGCCTGCGAGCCGCGTTCGGTCCGAGAGCGGCCGACGGCGCATTTGTCTCGGGACTTCTGGGATTGATTGTCGCCGTGGTGCTGCTGACCGGCTTGCACGTCGAGCCGGGACGCACGCTGGCCAATCCGGTCGAGCGGACGGCTGAGTCGGTTGAACGTGGGGCCGGCCTGTTTGCCGCCAACTGCGTATCCTGCCACGGGGATACCGGAGCTGGCGATGGTCCGTTGGCGGACTCGTTGCCTGCGCCGCCGGCCAACTTCACAGTGCATGTGCCATTCCATCCCGACGGCGTGCTGTTCGCCTGGATCACGGACGGGATTCGAGGTACCGGGATGCCGGCCTGGTCGCCGCAGTTGTCCGACCAGGAGCGCTGGGATTTGGTCAACTTCTTGCGGGCCAGTTTTGATGTTCCGGGCGCCCAATGAACTCTGGTCAACTGGTACGCTGGAGCCAACCGACTGAGAAGGACGCTGCTCGCTCTCGTAGTGTCGCCTCCCCTGACAGGAACAGATCATGGTCACCGCGATAGAAAACCCGGGACTCAACCTTGACTGGCTGAACCTGGAAACCGACGACGAGTTCGACATCCAGACGGGGCGCAAGGGCGTCACGCTGCAGTCAATCAACCAGCGCATGGCCGGCGCCGATGGCGTTGACCAGGCCGATTGGCGTTCGTTCGCACCGCGCGGCATCGAGGCCGACCCGCGATCCAACGCGCACGCTCGCCAGTACCGCGACAAGGGCGATGTCTGGTCCGAGTCGGCGATGCTGCTCTACGAAGAGGCGCTACAGCGCCAGTGGTCTTCGGCCCGTGACATTCCCTGGGATACGATCGGCGATCAGCCGGACGACATCGAAAAGGCGATGTGCACGCTGTGTACGTTCCTCACCCAGGTCGAGTTTATCGCCGGTGACGTTCCGGGCCGCTTCCTTGAGTCGGTCCACCCCGACTTCTTTGAGTCGCAGCTTTTCCTCGGTACGCAGCTCATGGACGAAGCGCGTCACCTTGACGTGTTCCGCAAGCGCGTATTGGTCAACGGCGGCGGGATGTCGCCGGCCGGCCTTGGCGCGGTGGGCCTGCTCGCGATTGATGACTTCACCGAGATGACCGCGATCCTGCACCTCTTCGCCGAGGGCCTGGTCCAGTCGCTCTTCCGCATGGGCGAGCTGATTGGCCAGAATGAAGCCGAGAAGCGTATGTTCCGCCTGTCGGCGCAGGACGAGTCGCGTCACCTGGCCTTCGGTGTCACGCACACCAAGTACACCGTCGAGACGCAGCCCTGGCGCAAGGAAGAACTGCACCACTACCTCGACATCAACGAGACCGTGCAGAACACGCAGGCCGGCCTGACGACGAACCCGATCACCGGTGAGGCACTGGCCGTGCTCGCCGGCGGCGGCATCGAGTACCTCGACGAGGGCTACAACCTGGTCATGCTGATGCGCAAGAAGCAGATCAACGAGTACTACCACCGTCTGCAGGTGGTCGGACTCGGCGACCGGCTCGACCGGATGGCGCCAGACCTGCGCGAGTTGATCACTGTCTAGCAGTCGCAGCCGACCGGCAGCAAGTATCACGACCACCAGACCCCGGAACGGACGGGAACCATCATGCCGCCTCTCTCACCAGCGCAGAAGATGCGCGCTCAAGTCCGTGGCTGGCCGGCCGATTTGATCGAGCGGGTTGAGAACTCAAACACTTCGGGCCGCCAGATCGACAACATCCTGAACATCTCGATCGAGCCCGACCGAGTCAGCAAGTGGCTCGAGTTCGTTGACGACAATCCGGAGCACCCGTTCGCGGGGGCTCAGCTGATCATGTTCGAGGATGGTGGCGAGACGGGACTCAAGCCGACCGCGTCCGAAGACGGGATGCGCTTGAGCGATGTCGACATTGGCTCATACGGTCACGTGCCTGATGTCTGGGGTTACCGCAACGATCTTCCACGGGGGACCAAGCCGGTTCCTGGCATGTACATGCCCGCCGGCTACGCGATTTACGACCGTACAGAAATCTGGGCGGATGGCGTCGCCGACCTCTACGAAGACGCGATTCGCGACCGCTGGATTCCGGCCACCGATCTCGATTGGGAGAATCGCGAAGAGCTGGCTCCCGAGGTCGAGCGCGCGACTGGACAGATCTGCGCGGTCTACTCGACCTACGGCATCGCCGAGCAAAAGGTGATCTCGAAGTGGCTGGAGGAGATTTCCTACGGTTTCCACGAGGTCAAGTTGTTCCTTGCGACGCAGGTCTATGACGCCGGCCGCAAGGTTGAGGCGTTGCGCAAGCGCGCGCTGCATGGCTCGGGGATTATCGGCAAGGCGCCGCTCTCGGATGTTTCCGAGTCCTGGTACAACGCGCTGACGTTCACCGACATGATCATCGCGTTGGACGTGGTCTACAAGTCCTACGAGTTGACCGCGTTCGAGTGCGCGACCGACTGGGCGCGCTCCGACTTCGACCGGGACCTCTTCGCCCGTCTGGCGGAAGACAGCAAGCGACACCTTGAGTACGGTCTCAAGCACCTCGAGTGGTACAACCGCTATGCCGAACGCGCCGAGATGGAGTTGCCAATCTTCTTCATCAAGGCTGAAGGTGGTCTCGCCTCTGAGATGGCGCAGTCGCCGATCGAGCGCGAAGCGCTGGCGGTGCTCTATGCCGATGGCGTCGAACGTCTCGATGCCGGAGTCGAAGAGCTGCGAAAACTGCGCGAGAAGCAGTACCACGATTATCTGCATCGCCTGCACGATCACGGTTTCAACCGGATTGGCGAGGCCGCGGGCATTCTTGGTCTGGCTACGCAGGACCCGTTGCTCAAGGCACTCACTCCCGAGGCACTGACCGAGGGAGCCACAGCAGGCACCACGGCCACGGACCGCGACTAGCTGAGTCCGGCCGTCGCAGTCGCCGGCTTCTCGCGTATCATTGCGCCGTGAGTCCCGCACACATTGATCTGAACTACGAGATCGCTGGCCCGTCGGACGGGATGCCGGTGCTGTTCGTGCACGGCATCCTGACCTGTCGCGCGCACTGGCTGCTCAACCTTCCCGCCTTTCACGAGGCAGGATTTCGCAGTGTCACCGTCGACCTGTTTGGGCACGGATCCTCGCCTGCGCCCGAGGACGAGGACGCGTACCACCCAGACCGCTACGTCGACCGTTTCAGTGCGTTGCGGGAGCTCGTCGACGCGGACCGTTGGTTCGTCGTTGGTCAGTCCCTGGGCGCTGCCTTGACGCTGAACTACGCGATGTCGCGGCCCGATGAGGTCATCGCTCACGTGGTCACGAACTCGCACTCCGCCTTCGGTGAGCCAAACCGAATTGGCAATCCCGAGGCGGCGCGAGAGCGAGCTCAAACGATGATCGACGGCGGAATCGACGCGATCATGAGACACCCGCTGAATCCGCGGCGAGCCAGAGCATTTGATGCCGAACGTCGATTGCAGTTCGACGATGCGATGTTGCTCAGCACACCGGCCGGTATTGCTCGAACCATGCTGCACACATCGCCATACACCCCGCTGCGCCATCGGCTCCCATCGAATCCGGTGCAGACTCTGCTGGTCGCCGGCGATCGAGAAGAGGCGTTCACGCCTGCGCGCGAGTGGGTCGAGGCCAATGCTGCGAACTTTCGTGTTGAGCGAGTATCAGCGACCCACGCCGTCAACATCAGCGCCGCCGACGACTTCAATCGGATATCCATAGATTTCCTTGGTGAGTACATGTAAATTACCGATAGTTCGGGAGGCTGATGCGTGGAGGAAGCGGTTGATTTCACCCCTCTTCTGCTGGTGAGTGTTCTAGCAGTTGCGGTACCTTTCGTTGCTTGGCGGTTGACCGGTGGATTGGTACCGGCCGTTGTCGGCGAAGTGCTGGTCGGCATCATCTTTGGCGAGCCGCTGCTGGGCATCATCACTCGAGATAACGAGTGGCTCACATTCCTCGGCTTGTTTGGCTTCGCCTATCTCATGTTCTTGTCGGGACTTGAGATCAACCTCAGTCTGCTTGGTCAATCTCCGGGTCGTCGTTGGTACGTGCCAGGAATCGCGCTGCGACATCCGTTGATATCGGGCACGGTGCTACTCGGTCTGGTCGTGGCGTTCACGTTCCTGGGACTGTACCTAATGAGTGTCGTTAACTTGATCAACGGCGACCAGATTCCGATGTTGTTGTTCATTCTGATCGCCACTGCGGTCGGCGTCATTGTGCCGGTGCTCAAGGATCGTCCTGACCTGGGCCGCATGGGGCAGTCGCTACTGGTCGGTGGTTTCCTGCTCGAGTTTGTAGCGATTGTCGGCGTCGGCGTGGTCGCGGCGCTGGAACGCGAGGGCATTAGCTGGAAGATCTTCCTGATTCTCGCGGTACCCGCGGCTCTAATCGCGATGATCTGGCTCTCGCGATACGGGAGCGGCCGATTCCCGATCATTCCGCGGACGATGCACGAGCTTGCTCAGACTTCGGCCCAGTTGAAGATTCGCGCGTCGCTAGCGCTGTTGGTAATCTTCGTCGCTCTGTCGCAGGTTGCAGGCACAGAAATGGTGCTCGGAGCCTTTGTCGCCGGACTGGCGGTGACGGTGGTGTCGCCGCGACATGGCTCTTCGTTGCGAGGCAAGCTTGAAGCGTTGGGCTATGGCTTCTTTGTGCCCATCTTCTTCATCCACGCGGGTGCGACTCTCGACCTCGCGGCGGTGTTCGATTCTGCGGATTCGTTGATCCTGGTTCCGGCGCTGCTGCTCGTCGCATTCGGAGCCAAGCTGGTTCCTTCACTCATGGGATTGGTTCCGGCATGGGGCTTGCGTCCAGGACTGGCAGGTGGATCGCTGCTGAGCGCGAACCTGTCGCTTGTCCTGGCGGCGGGCGCTATCGCTGCTGATCTCGGAGTGATCGGCGAAGGTCTACATGGCGCGTTGTTGCTGATGGCATTGCTTACCACCGTGTTGGCGCCGTTGATGTTCTCGACAATCGCCGGTCGAGCGCCGCCCCAAGACGACGGACACACCCTCATCGTCGGTGGCGGCGAGCTGGCCAAGACTCTGGCCGAACGTCTGATGGCGGCAGGACGGCGCGTGATCGTCTTGGATCGCGATCCAAACGCGGCGGCACGCTGGGGACCGCTCGGCGTTGAGAGTGTGGTCGGCGATCCGTCAGATGCGTTGACATTGATCAGCGTGCGCCTGTTGCAGACGGACGTAGCCGTGATCGTGGACTTTGACCATTCCGGACAGGTTGCCGACTACACCAAGTCGATGCGGCGCATTCATCCCACACTTCGCGTCGTGACCTGGGTCTCGGAGCCCGACGATCAGTTTGAACACCTCGATGTCGAGGCCTATCTGTTGTCCGATGTGACGGCGCTGGCGCTCGAGGAAGCCGTGCTGCGGCCGGCGCTCCATGCGGCGCGCAGCGATCCCGATTCGGGACTGGTCGAGGTCTCAATGCTGAATGTGGACCTGAATGGGCGGACCCTGAGCGAGATTGATTTCGAGGGTGACGTACGCGTGTTAGTGGTCATGCGAGAGGGCGAACCGACCGTCGCGGCGGGTGATACGACGCTCTTCCTGCACGATCGGATCACCCTTGCGGGCGACCCGTCGGCGGTCGCCCTGATGAGCAGCCGATTACAGCAGCGAGGCAGGCACCGCTGGTTGATCGATGTGCGCACGAGTCGCCGGTTTGACCGGGAGATCTAGGCAGGGTGATTGCAAGGTGATTGCGGGGTGATGAGTCGGAGCGGCTAGCCAGGGGGACTAGGCGGAACGGATGGTGTGCTCGGAGCCGATCCCGGCGAGATGACCGAGATAGATCGGGACGAGCGGCAAGACACATGGGCTAATGAAGCTGACGAATCCACCCGCGAATGCGATCGCAGCTGAGCCAGCGTTGAGGTCGAGCATCTCCGTTGATGAGCCGTCAGAACCGGCCAGTACATCAACACCGAAGCTGCCCAACGCTTCATTGAGCACCACGACGCGGTCAAGGGCGATCAGCATCCCGACAAAGACCAGTAGCACACCGGAGACGACGCCGATTAGCGGCATCCAGCGATTCAGCTTACGCAGGAACTGGGTCGACGCGCCAAAGGTCGCGCCCACAATCAGGAAGGGGATGCCGAGTCCGGCGGCGTAACAGATCAGCAGGATGATCGCCTGGAAGAGTGAGGCGGAATCGAGCGCCAGGACGAGGATGCCAGCCAGAATCGGCCCGACGCACGGTGTCCAACCGACCGAGAATGCCACACCGACGACGACTGATCGTCCGTAGTCTGCAGCGGCACGGGTGCGGGACACTTCGCCCTCAGGCGCAGCGGTTGATGGTCCGCCAGATCCGCCAGGTCCGCCGACCTGGAAACTGCGGTACAGCAGCGGGATCGTGATCACCTCTGCGAGGTGCAGCCCGAGAATCACCAGCAGAACGCCAGCGACACGCTGGAACCAGATCAGTTCGTCCTGGAAGGCGGAGCCGAGTGCTCCCAGCAACGCCCCGAGCGCGACAAAAACGACGCTGAATCCGAGCACAAATGACGCGGCGTGCAGAAACACGACTCGTCGTGCAGTGGTCTGTCCGCCAACGGCCCCAGTTGCGATCGCCATACGGTCAGTCTACGCCAAACATGGGATGACTGAGCATTTCGGGGACTAGTGTGAAACTCCCGCGTCCTCTTCTGCGGATAGCAGTGTCGCCATCACGGACTTCATGCCGTGGCCACGGTTCTTGGCCCGATTCAACGTGTCACTGGAAGCCGAGGCAATGGGCGAAGGAATGCCGGATTCGCGAGCGACCTGGACTGCCAGGGAGACATCCTTGGCCGCCCATTTGAGGAAGAATGATGCGTCGTCGAAGTTGCGCTCCAGCAGAGTCGGCACGTTGTGGACGTAGTGCTGTGCCGAGGCGACGCTCATGACCTCGTAGGCTCGTTCGGCTTCGAGTCCGGCAGCCTCAGCGATAACCAGCGCTTCGATCACCACTTGGATCGAAGAGATGCTGACCATGTTGTTGACAATCTTGGTCAGCGCGCCCATGCCCGAGTCGCCCATATGAAACACATTGTTGCCGATGCACTCGAGCACAGGCTTGTACTTCTCAAAGGCGGCCTTGTCTCCACCGACCATGACCGCGAGCGTCGCGTCGATTGCGCCCTGGACGCCGTTTGAAACTGGTGAGTCGAGGAACGTGACGCCTTGCTCGGCGGCTCGCTCGGCGAGCAGTTTGACGGTCGAGGGCAGATTGGTGGAGAGGTCGAAGCAGACCATTCCCGGTTCTGCGCCCTCCAACAAGCCGTCGACACCGCGCAAGACGCTCGAGACCTCTGGCGGACCCGGCAGCGATAGCAGCGTGACTTCGGTCTGTGCGGCGACTTCGGCGGGAGAATCTGCCCAGGTCGCACCGAGTTCGATCAGGTTGGCCGCCTGTTCCTCGACCAGGTCATTGACCACGACCCGGTGTCCACCCTTGATCACGTTCGCGCACATGGGGTTGCCGATATTGCCTACGCCGATGAAGCCAACGTCCGACATAGAGTGTTCCTCTCAGATAGTCGCGGTTGGGTTGGAGTTGCAGGGTAAACGCCGTGTCAGGCGTGGCGGTTGCGGTAATGGCGGTCGTCGGGCATGGGCAAGTCGGACGGCAGTGTCCGATGGGCATCGTCGAGGAGGGCAAGGAGCTCACGAGTTCCTTCGAGTTTGTCGGTCAGTCCATCAAGCAACATACGATCTTCATAGAAATTCTGGTGCGCGTCATTGGCCGATCCGAAGAGATCCACAATGCGCCGATTGCCGGTCTGCCTTCGCAGATACTGGATGATTGACCATCCGTCTGTGTGGCTCGTGTTGGGCCAGTTGCGCTCAGCGGCGATTTGCTTGACTCGATGCGCGGCAGCTCCCCAGATCTTTTCCGAGGCTTGCAGCCGGTCGCCCTGCTCGATCATCTCGGCCGCATGGTCCAGCATGCGCTGGCTGTGGACCGCGTGACTTTCGATCGGCTCCGTCGTGGTCATGCTGTTGCTCCAGCTCTCAGTAGCCACCACAATACGAGATTTCCGGCTCTGGAGGATGTCGGGGGTATCCTGCCTCGGTGAGCGAGCGAGTTCCTGAAGCAGCAACAGCGGCACGGACCCTGGACGGCGTCCGCGTGCTGGAGTTGTCGGAAACAGCGGCAGGAGCATATTGCGGACGATTACTAGCCGGACTCGGCGCTCAAGTCACGATGATCGAGCCACCTGGAGGGTCGCCGCTCCGACGTCGAGGGCCGTTTCGAGACGATATGCCCGACATGGAGGGCGGAGCGACACACCTGCACTTGAATCGGCGGAAGGGTTCATTGCGAATCGACCTGCGCACGTCGGCTGGTCGTCGTCTGCTTGATGCGAGTTTGGGTGAGGTTGATGTGGTTGTTGTCGAGGTGGATCGACGGCGGTGGGATGACTTCGGAATCAATCCGGACGCGCTCCGCGCCCAGCAGCCCGACCTGCTTGTCTGCTCGATTACTCCGTACGGGATTGGCGGACCCAAGGCGGAATGGCTCGGTTCGGAGCTGACGCTCTACGCCTCGGGGGGATACCTGCGGATTGGCGGCGAGCCCGATCGTGAGCCGGTGAAGGCGTGGGGCGAGCAGGGTCATCGGCAAGCCGGACTGCACACGGCACTGGGCATCGTCTCGGCCCTGTATGCCGATTCCGGCGGACAACAGATAGACACAGCAATCTATGAGGCGCTCGCGTTTCTGCTCGGCGGCGGCTATCAACACGCCTGGTTTTCCGATTCCGAACCGAAGCGGAATGGCGCTCGCCTGGTGGGATTTGGTCCTGGACACCTGTATCCATCGACCATCCGGCCCTGCGCCGACGGCTGGGTCCACGCGCATTGCAACAATCGCTATCCCGAAGCCATGGCGGTGTTGTTTGATGAGCCCCGTCTGGCCGCTCCGGACCTGCTGGCCGAGCTGATGGGCAGAGCAGACGAAGTAGACGAACTGATGGCCCCAGTGCTCATGCGGACTCCACGCCGCGAGGTCGTGAAGCGCGCGCAGGAATTGCGGATTCCCTTCACAGAAGTGCTGGCCCCGTCGGAGGTGATGGCCGACGCCGATGGCCATCATGCCTCACGAGACTTCTGGCAGGCGACTGGGCATCCTCGAGGCGGCGAGTACCAGGCATCGGGTCCGGCGGTACGGTTTGGCAAGACGAAGTGGGTTGATGGCACAGCGCCGCTGCTGGGTCAGGACAACGACCGGCTTGGGTCACCCGAGGATCGGGTTCGATGGAGGCGCGCTGGTGTTGCCTGAGCCTCGGTTGGCGCCGTATCCGGACTCACCCTGCCGTCCACTCAGCGGGATTCGCGTTCTTGACCTGACGACCGCTGTCGCTGGTCCGGTTGCGGCGATCTTGCTGGGAGCGTTGGGTGCTGAAGTGCTCCGAATCGAGACCCCCTGGGCTCGACCGCGAACGCCTGCCACTTCGCAGCCCTATCGCGGTCATGGACCTGACGAACCGTGGAACCGCGACGCCCGTGCGAACGAACTGGCGATCAACAAGCGCTCGGTCGCATTGAACCTGACGACTACGGCGGGGCGAGAGACATTCCTCGATCTGGTCGAGTGCTCGGACGTTGTGCTGGAGAACTACTCGCCGCGGGTCATGGGCAACTTCGGCCTTGAATGGGAAGCTCTGAGCCAGCGGAATCCGAACATCATCTATGTGGCGATGCCGGCGTTCGGGAAGTCGGGTCCCTGGCGCGATCGCATTTCCTATGGGCCCGGTATTGACGCGATGAGTGGGATGTCCTGGCTGACCGGCTATGCCGATGGCTCGCCTCTCAAGCCGGGCAACTTCTACTGCGACCAGAACGCCGGCCTGCACGCGGCGCTGTCGACCGTGGCTGCGATCATGGCGCGCTGTCGAGTAGGTGGACAGACGGTCGAGTTGGCGATGTTGGAAGGCGAGTTGCAACTCATTGGCGAGGCAATGGTCGGTCAGCAGCTTTCCGGCCGAGAGCCCACGCGGATTGGCAACGAACATACGTCAGCCGCTCCGCATGGTGTATATCCTGCGCAGCCGGTTCTGGGCGATTCCGACTCGTGGATCGCCATTGCTTGTCGTGACGATTCCGAGTGGGAGGCGCTGCTCAGCATCTGGAAAAACGAAGCTGTGTCGTGCGATCGCCGGTTCGCAACAGGTCTGCGCCGCTGGCGACACCGATATGAGTTGGATGTTTTGCTTCGGGCCTGGACAACGAAATGGAATCCGGTTGAACTGTCCGAGTGTCTTCAGCAAGCAGGAGTGCCAGCTTCACCGGTGATGGGAGCGCGAACGCTGCTGCGCGACGAGCAGGTGCAATCACGGCACTCAGTTGGCGGGCTTGAACATCCGCAGGTCGGACTATCTCCGGCGCCCCAGGCTGCGTTTCGATTGTCAGAGACTCCGACGCCGCCCAAGAACGCTGCGCCGTTGTTTGCGGCCGATACGGTTCCCGTGTTGCGGGAGATCTTGGGATACTCCGAAGAGCGGATCGCTGAACTGATCACATCAGGAGCGGCCAGTGATCGATTGCGTCCGCGCTAGCGGACTTGAGAGGAAGGGTTGATGCCGATTCGAAAGCCCTGGATTCAGCCAAGCGAAGAGTCGATTCGCGCGATTCCCGCCGTCGTCGGCGTCTATGAAATCGCGGATGCCGAGGGCAACTTGCTCTACATCGGACAGGCTGGTGGTCGCGAGCCGTTCGGCCTGCGCACGAGGATGGCGTTGCATTTCGGCGGTGATGATCCTAATCCCGTGCTCCGAGCACGAGCTTCGCAGTTTCGCTGGGAGGCGAATCAGCAATACACGACGAAGCGACTCGAGATGTTAATGCAGTTCCAGCGCGACGAAGGCGCTGAATGGCCGCCTGCCCATCCGGCGGGAGACTGGCGAGACACGCCGGAACTTGGTCGGCTACGCCGATCGCAACAGATCGGTTGAGGGAGGAATCCGATGGAAGTGTTGATGTCGGAAGAACAGCGGATGATCACCGGCGCAGTGCGCCGATTCGTGCGCGAAGAGGTGCAACCGCTGGAGCGCGATCTGGATCCCGACGCGGTCGAGTTGCCGCCAGGTGAACTGGACCGGCTCAAGGGCATCGTCCAGCAGATGGGGCTCTATCACATCGACGTGCCCGAGGACTACGGCGGCCCCGGCCTGGAGCTGACCACACGCGGTCTGGTGGCCGAAGAAATGTCGCAGCATCGCGCCGGTCTGTACTTGCCCTGTTACGGGGCGTTCGGATCGGCCGGATTGGCTCAACTGTATGCCGCGTCGGACGATCAACAGGACCGCTATCTGTATCCGATGCTGAACGGTGAGAAGCGAGCCTTCTTCGGCTTGACCGAGCCCTCGGGAGGATCAGACCCGGCGCGCGCCATTCAGACCAAGGCCGTCAAAGACGGTGACGACTGGATCCTCAACGGATCAAAACTGTTCAGCTCGGGTGCCGACCGTGCCGATTTTGGTCTGGTCTTCGCGCGTACCGATCCAGCCAAGGGCCGACGAGGCATCTCCGCGTTCCTTGTCGACACCGACTCACCCGGCTTCGAGGTCCGCCGCGTCGTGCATACGCTGCGCTCTGCGAACTATGGGACCGAGTTGTCATTCGATGATGTCCGAGTGCCGGCCGCGAATCTCGTGGGCGAGGAGGGCGGCGGGTTCTCGCTTGCTAACGCCAACTTGACGCGTCAACGGATTCCTTATTCGGCGACCTGCATCGGCATCGCCGTCGCCGCACAGGAGATGGCGATTTCGTACTCGCAGCAGCGTGAGACCTTCGGCGCGGCGCTCGCATCTCGACAGGCGATCCAGTGGATGATCGTCGACAATGAGATTGACATCCGCACGGGCAGGATGATGTACCTCGCCGCCGCTGAGAAGGCCGAGCAGGACGAGCCATTCCGCTTCGAGGCGGCGATGGCCAAGTTGACATCGACCGAGGGCGCGAGCCGTGTCGTCGACCGTGCAATCCAGATTCACGGCGGTATCGGCGTGACCAAGGACCTGCCGCTCGAGCGTTGGTATCGCGAAATGCGCATCCGTCGAATCGGCGAAGGTCCATCCGAAGTGCAACGAATCATCATGGCGCGCGACCTGCTGGGTCGCGGCAGCAGCGGGTAGCCAAGTGTTCCCTCTCCCCCAGGAGGGCTAGGGTGAGGGTGCTCTGCGTCCCCACCGACTGAGTGAAATGAAGAGGAGCCGGAGTGTGAGCGAAATCATCGAAGTCGCCGTCGAGGGCGCAGTGCGGACGGTCACACTGAACCGTCCAGAAAAGCGAAATGCGCTCAACAGCGAGATGCTCGTTGAACTGCATGCCGCATTCTCTGGCGTGCCCTCGCCTGAGGAGCGGGTCGCCGTGATCCGTGCCAACGGACCCGTGTTTTGCGCTGGTCTCGATTTGCGCGAGCGCGAGGAAGGATTGCCCGGCGGCGACGTGTCAATCGAGCAAATGCTGGATGCGATTCAGCATTGGCCATTGCCCGTCGTTGCGGTAGTTCAGGGAGACGCCATCGCCGGCGGCAATGAGCTTGCGCTGCACTGTGACTTTGTCGTCGCTGACATTCAGGCGAAGTTCGGAATGTCGCTGGCGCAGATTGGCCTGGCGCCGTCGTGGTTCCTGGCCAAGAAGCTGCTCGAGGTCGCTGGTCCGGTGGCGACGCGAGAAATCCTGCTGCTTGGTGATCGCATCCCGGCATGGCGGATGCACGAGTGGGGCGCAATTGCGAGAGTTGCACCGGAGGGTGAGTTGGAAGAGTTTGCCGACGCACTGATCGATCGCCTGAGCAAGAACGCGCCGCTCAGCCTGATAGCGATGAAGGCGCTGATCGTGCGAGAGATGGATTTCCGCGATCACATTCCGCATGAAGATGTCGACGAGCTCGTGCAGGCCACTCGCGCGTCGTCGGATGCGAAGGAAGGCATCAGGGCGCTATTCGAGCGTCGACCGCCGGCGTTTGTCGGGGAGTGATTGAGTCGGCTGTTGCGCACGCGATGGTCTCGTCATACCCGCGCTCTGACGCGGGTATCTCGTAGCGGTCAGCACGACCCTGAGGAGGCGGCTGAGCGGCTAAAGACAGTACGGTTGCTGAGGTTCTTCAGTCGGTGCAGTACTCATCGAGATTTCCGCGTAAAGCGGGGACTGTGAGGGTTACTACCCTGACACCACCGGATCCCCTGGACGGCGGAAGGCGAAGCCTCCGGAGCCTCCGTTGAATGCTCCTTCGACGACTGAGGTGGTTGGTTTGACTGCTTGGTTGACCACTGGCAGCAGGAGACGCGCGGCTCTCTCTCCTCCGAGCAGGATGGAGAGCGTGGCCTCATCTCCCTGCGTGGGAACGACGAGGTTCTCGGCGTCGGCCCCGCTGATGGTGAGTCTCAGACGATCTCCGGCTCGGACTGTTGCGGAGACCGGGTAGAGCTCGAGGCTGAGGCGCATCGGGTCGCCGGGAATGACTGGGCTGAGGTCCGCCTTGCTCCAGCTATGCCAGTACGGGCCTTCGTGCCCTCCTGGGTCATCACCGAGACGGCGATAGGCGAAGTTGAGGAAACCTTCCGAGAGGTAAGCCGCTCCGCCATCCGCGGAGATCTGTTCCAGCGTGACTACGATCGCGCCTCGGTCGGAATCCGTTGAGAGTTCCAGCTCCAACGCCGGCCAGCCGGTGACCTCGACGTCTTCGGACAGCGGCTCAGTCGTGAAGGCGAGACACTGCTTGGCCCGGGCGTTGAGGTCGGTGGTGTTGATGAACATGTCATCGACGTAGTAGCTGTGTCGAGTCATCGGTCCGAGGCTGACATCGTGGTTGACCTCATACTCCAGGACTTCGGATTCGACAGGGAATGCTTCAGAGAGTTTCCCGTCAGGGGTCAGCCAGTGGCTGCGATATCGGGCTTCGGGCAGCGGCAGTCGCGGGGCCGACTTCCAGGTCGTGGCGCCCGATGGCTCGGTCGCCGCGTAGTGGACTGGCGACTCGTCCATGATCCCGTTGTCGATGCCTTTGAGCCAATAGTCGAACCAGCGACGCAGTTCCGGGTCTCCGCCCTGCCCGTGATTCCAGGGTCCAACGATCAGCTTCTTGGGCACGTCGAGGCGGTTGAATGCGTCGATCAGGTAGCCGGGGAAGGTGAGGTCCCACCAACCGGTGACGATGTAGGTCGGCACGCCGCTCTCGTTGATCAGGTCGCAGGAGTCGAACCAGCCGCTGGCCACTTCGCCCAGACCGAGATCAGGACGAGGACGTCGGCGATTCAGTCCGTCGAAGGACGACATCCGCGTGACATCGCGGGGGTCCATCTCCGAGAAGGTTTCGACCCAGCGGTAGCGATCCGGTGATCGTTCAGATTCGGCCTCGGCCTGTAGCTGCTCACCGTCCGAGCCATCGACCGGCGCGGCCGGTTCGTTCTCGGAGATGCCCTTGTGCAGGCGCTCCCAGACCCGGGCGAAGCTGCTAATCGCCAGGCCGCCGTCGACATAACAATGCGGCAAGCCCGGGTATTGCGGTGCGATGCAGGTCAGTCCATTGGGCCTATGGGCGGCAGTGAAGAACTGCATCATCCCCTCATAGGAGATGCCGACCATCCCGACGCGTCCGGATGACCACGGCTGTTCACAGATCCAATCGATGACCGCCGCCATGTCCTGGCCCGCCAGCCATGAATCTCCATATTCCGCGCCGAATGACGCTCCGGTGCCGCGAATGTCGACTGAGACGAAGCGATAACCGTGGTGGACCAGATCGCGCGCGATTGGCCGCTCTTCGTATTGCGTCACCAGTTCGCCCGGCTCGATTGCGCTGAGCTCATCGGCATAGCGAGCCACGGCATCGCCGTGCGCCGACTTTTCGAACGCACGCCGATACGGAGTCGAATGCAGGACCGCCGGTGTCTGCCCGTCCAGCACCTGTCCGTTCATCGTCGGATGCAAGACGTCAATGGCGATGCGGCAGCCGTCCTTCATCGTCAGGTAGCGGGATTCTCTTGCGTAGCCATCGGCGACTTGCTCTGTAAACCCGTCATAGACGCCTAGCATGGAACGTTTCGTAGTCATCTGTGGTCTCCCAATGATCGCTGTCGAGCACTGCGCGGATTGATAATCTCAAGTTGCAAGGTACTCCTGCGTCCCGTCTGTATCGGGAGAGTCGCCATGACTAGCTCACTACCGAAATGCCCGCAGTCGCTCGATGAAGTTGACATCACGTCGCCCGATGCCTTTGTGCAGCATGGATATCCCTATCCGCATTGGGCATTCTTGCGAGAACACGCTCCCGTCTACTGGTACGAGAGACCGGGAATCGAGCCGTTCTGGGCGATCACAAAGTACGACGACATCCAACGCATCTCCCGAGACCCGAAGACGTTCTCGAACAAGACGGACATCGCAATTCGCGCTGACCCTGGAGAGATCAACCAGACAAGCTCGACGCAGACCAATCACTTGCTGCAGATGGATCCGCCAGAGCATGCCGAGTACCGATCGTTGGTCAATCGGCGCTTCACACCTCGTGGACTGAGCATCCTTGAAGACCGGATCGACGAGATCTCGGCGGACATCGTTGACCGAGTGGCGGCAGAACTGGTCAACGACATCTCGCGCCGAGGACAAGCGGAGTTCGTGTCCGACGTATCGGCTCGAATGCCACTGACGGCCATTTGCGAGCTGCTTGGTGTTCCTCGCGATCGCTGGGAGGACATTCACGTCTGGACCAACGAAACGATCGGCGCCTCAGACCCCGAGTTCCAGAAGGGTCGCACGCGACGAGAGACAGCGCGCGCCGGCGCGCAGGCGCTGTTTGTCTACTTCATGCAACTTGCAGAGCAGAAGCGTAGACAGCCTGCCGACGACCTGATGACCACGCTCGTGCAGGCCGAACTGCATGGCGAGCCGCTTAACGCTATTGACCTGCTCTCCTACGCCTTCATCCTGATTCTCGGCGGCAACGAGACGACGCGAAACGCCACCAGCGGCGGTTTGCTTGCTCTGATTGAGAATCCAGACCAGATGCAGCTATTGCGCTCGGATCGATCGCTGATCGATAGCGCCGTTGAAGAGATCTTGCGTTGGACCTCGCCGATCATCCACTTTGGACGCCTGGTCACCGAAGATGTCGAGATTGCCGAACAGTCCATTGCTGCCGGTGAGAAGGTTGTGATGTGGTACCCGTCAGGGAATCGGGACGAGGACATCTTCGACGAACCGGACCAGTTCCTGGTTGGTCGCGATCCAAATGAGCACATCGCATTTGGCGGGTTCGGCGAGCACTTCTGCCTGGGCGCCAACCTGGCCAGGCTCGAGTTGCGCTCGATCTTCAACCACGTGCTTGACCGGCTCGACGACATCCAACTCGACGGTGACGTGGAACGGCTGCGGTCAGGATTTGTGGGTGGAATCAAACACTTGCCAATCAGTTTCTCTGCCGTCTGAGCCGTTTTGATCTAGTGAGGCTCATTGATTTCGATACTCTGAACCGAGACCGGCCAGAGTTTCCGATGAGCGGAGCGTGCCATGACATCGATGACGATGACGCTAGATCAGATTGACCTGGTCACTCCCGAGCTCTACGGCTCGCGCGGCTATCCCTGGGAAGAGTGGGCGATTCAGCGCCGCGAAGCGCCGATTTACCTGTACGACCGGCCGGGCGTGACACCGTTCTGGTCGATCACCAAGTACGACGACATCCAGCACATCTCGCGTGACCCCGAGACCTTCATCAGCAGCAAGCGGCTGGTCATTCGTTCCGCAGGATCGGGTGACGGCGGCGCCAGCGATCCGTCGCTGACAGTGCCCAATCTGATCAATATGGACCCGCCCGAGCACGGTAAGTACCGAAACACGACCAGTCGGCGATTCTCGCCGCGAGGAATGCGATTGCTGGAAGATCGGATCGACGAAATCGCCGAAGAAGTGGTTGACGAGGCAGCGGCGCATCTAGTCGATCAACTGACCGATCGACGCTCAGGCGATTTCGTGCGCGATGTCGCGGCCAAGATGCCGATGGCGGCGATCTGTGAGTTGCTCGCGGTCGAGCGGGACTCGTGGGAAGACATCTTCCGCTACACGAACGAGTTCCTGGGATCCGAAGACCCGGAGTATCAGCAAGGCCGGACGCGTCGTGAGACCTGGCAGGCGGGGATGCGCGGCTTGCAGATGTTTTTCACCGAGCACATCGCTCGCAAGCGCCGTGAGCCGGATGACAGCGTGATGACCACGCTGGTGCAGGCCGAGATCGATGGCGAGCCGATGCCGGATCACGAGATTCTCTCCTACGCCGTGCTGCTTATTCTGGCCGGCAACGAGACGACGCGGAATGCCACTTCTGGTGGATTGCAGGCGTTAATCGAGCATCCAGAGCAGTACGACCGACTTCGTGCTCAGCCAGAGTTGTTGGACAGCGCCGTCGAGGAAATGCTGCGCTGGACATCGCCGGTCGTGCACTTCGCCCGGACTGTGACAAAAGACACCGAGGTCGGAGGCGTGCCAATGAAGGCCGGCGAAACGCTGGCGATGTGGTACCCCTCCGCCAACCGCGACGAGGACCATTTCGTCAACCCCGACGTCTTCGACATCGGCAGGTCACCGAATGAACACCTGGCGTTCGGAGGCTTCGGCGAGCACTTCTGTCTCGGAGCCAACCTGGCCCGCCTGGAGATGCGCTCAGTCTTCCGGCACGTGATCGGCAAGTTGGACAACTTCGCACTCGATGGTGAGGTCGAGCGGTTGTCGTCTGGGCTGATCGGCGGGATCAAGCGCCTGCCGATCACATACACGGCGAGATAGCATATTTGTCGCCAATCCGATTGGTAAGAGATGCGAGGTTTTCTTCGGAGCACAGCTGCTGTTTCCTTTTGACAACCTGAGAGTCCACTCATACGATTGTGGCGCGCGCTGCGGGTGCGGCAGTCGTTACTGTCGTCAGCCCGTGCAATTGACTACCCCGTCATCCGGCTTAGCGCACCGGAGGACGGGGATTTCCTCTGTCTGAGGATTTCATGGCTGGGCGTGTGTCGCTGTTCATCGACCTTCAGAACTTCTATCACGGTGCTCGCAGGGCGTTCCACAGGAGGGGTGGTCCGGGTTCCCTGGGACAGATATCTCCATGGAAGCTGGGCGAGTTGCTGTGCGCCAAACCAGTGCAAGATTCGAACTCACAGGAGCGGGAGCTGATGGAGGTGCGTGTCTACCGCGGTATGCCGCGTCTCGGGTCTCCTGGTTACGACGCGGTCCAACGGCAACATGCTCACTGGGCGAATAACGGAGTGACCGTGATCACTCGACCGCTTCGCCGCAGGAACGATTCGTGGGTCGAAAAGGGCATTGACGTTGAACTCGCGCTAGACGTTGTTCTTGGCGGGGTCGAAGGACGCTTTGATGTTGGAATCATCTGTTCGGCAGATACGGACATGCTTCCTGCCATAGAGAAGATTCAGCGCCGAACTCACCAGATTTCCGCGACAGTTGAAGCTGCCAACTGGTGGAGTCCGCCGGAAGTCGACTATCAGCTAGGCAGTGAACCAGGGATTTGGACGCACCGACTTGACTCGTACGACTACCGACGTGTGCGCGATCCTCGCAACTACACCCGCCGTCGGTAGCGGCGAGAGGCACCTATCTGTACCAGGGACGAAGGAAGGCTCCCGCGCGAGCGTGAGAACTGGGAAGAGTCCTACAGCGTTGCGCCGCCGTCGACGGTGATGGTTTGACCGGTGACGAAGACGTTTCTCTCGATCAGCGCGACGATGGCGTCGGCGCAGGTCTCGGGTGTTGCGACTCCACGCAAGGGCGCGGTCTCTCCCAGGCGCTTGCGGCCGGCCTCGTAGGTGTCCTCGCCCAGCCCGCCTCGGAGCCAGCGACCCTCGATGAAGCCGGGGGCGATCGTGTTGATCCGGATTTCCGGACCGAGGACTCGGGCCAGCGACTTTGTAATCACGTTGACGCCGGCCTTGCTTGCCGCGTAGGGAATGCTGGAGCCTCCGCCACCGGCGCCTGCGACGCTGCTGACGTTGACGATCGCTCCCTCGCCAGAAGCTCGCATATGAGGCGTTGCGGCTCGGGCGCAATTGAAGACGCCTCGCAGATTTGCGCCGATGATGTCGTCCCAGACTTCGTCGGTGACCGCCTCGAGGTCGTCGTGGGCGATGAAGTGGGTCATTCCGGCGTTGTTGACCAGGATTTCCAGGTGACCGAATTCGTCGACGGCGGATTGGATCAACCGGCGGCAGTCGGCGTCGGAGCGGGTGTCGGCTTGCACGGCGATGGCTGCGCCACCGGCTGCCTGGATCTCGTCAACGACTCGTTGTCCCGACTCGGCGCCTCGAAAGTAGTTCACGACGACTGAGGCGCCAAGCGAGGCGAGCAGCTTTGCCGTCGCTTCTCCGACGCCTGATGATGAGCCGGTGACGACTGCGACTTTACCGTTGATGTCCATGGTGCTCCTCTTCTCGCTTACGTGACGAGACCGCCCCGATTGGAGCGGTCTCTTGTGATTCGCGTGACCCCCTCCGTCGCCTTGCGACACCTCCCCCTTTGCAGGGGGAGGAAAGGGGAAACCGAGCGTTAGCCCCCGCCGCCGGCTGCTGCGGCTGCGGCGAGGCCTTCGGGCATGACCTCGGGGATGTCGATGTTGTAGAGCTTGGCCGAGTTCTCCCAGAGAATCTTGCGGCGCACTTCTTCGCTCTGACCCTCGAGGCCGTCCTCGATTGTCTCCTGCACATTGCCGTAGAGGCAGGTCGGATGCGGGAAGTCGGTCTCGAAGAGGATGTTGTCTTCGCCGATGTCCTCGATCAGTTTGCGCGGTGCGATCTTCTCGAACCAGTAGCAGGCGTAGACCTGCCGGCGGAAGTAGTCCGACGGCATCATCTCGAACTCGGGTCGGGCCTTGCGAATGTCGGCGGCGAGGAAGTGGTAGTCGCAGCTCTCGAGGCAGAACGGTACCCAGCCGATGCCGGATTCGACCGAGATGAACTTCAGCTCGGGGAATCGCGGCAGGACACCGGAGAGCAACAGGTCAGTCATCTGCAGGCCGTTGGCCATGAAGAGGACGGTCGAGGTGCGCGCGTAGGTGACTTCCGGACCGTCAACCGCGAGTCGCTCCGGGGTGAAACCATCGGTGAAGTCGCCGGAGCCGATGTGGAAGGAAATCGGCAGGCCGGTGTCGGTGGCGACGTTCCAGAGGGGATCCCAGTGGTGGTCGCCGAGGAACGGCTGACCGTGCGACTGTGGGTCGCCGGTGAACAGGATCCCCCGCATGCCCTTCTGAGCGACGCGCTCAATTTCCTTGATCGACTCGTCGATGTCCCAGAAGGGAATCGAGGCGTTGGCGACGAAGCGTTCGGGCGCGACGGAGATCCAGTCAATCTGGAAGTCGTTCCAGGCGCGGACGCATTCGAGCATGAGCTCAGGGTCCTTGAGCGAGAGGAACCGCTGCGAGGCAAAGCCGGCAACGTTCGGATAGAGCACCTGCGCGTAGACGCCGGTCTCATCCATCAGCTTGAGTCGCTCGTGGACATCAAACGAGGCAGGGTGGGCTTCTTCGTAGGTCGGAGGCGAACTGGGGAACTTGCCCTTCCAACCGGCAAAGACGCCGGAGGGCGCGGCCGCCACTTTCTCGTCACCAACGAACCAGGAGTTGATTCCCTTGTCGTCCTGCTTGACGTGCAACACCATGTCGCCCCACTTGGAGGAGACGCGAGAGGTCCAGAGGTCGGCAGGTTCGGTGATATGGGTGTCGGCGTCGATAAATGTCTGGAACGCCATGCGAACTCCTTCAGATCAGGTCACGGATGCAGATTGTGAACATTGTAACGGGGGAAACACTGCCACGTCCGCACGACTGGCGTGGTCTGTACCGCCGACGATTACGAATCGCGGCTATCGAGAACCTGATCGAGTTTGGCGTCGATGCTGTCAGTTCTGGCCAAGATGGCGGCGAGTGCAACTTCCACCCGATCCAATCGGCTGAGGCCGTCATCGAGTGCGGCTTCCACGCGATCCAATCGGCTGAGGCCGTCATCGCCGTGACCAAGCTCTTCAAGAAGCCACTTCAAGTCGCCGCGCACTTCGTGCAACGTTTGCTCGATCAGTTCGTGCTGGCGTTCATGTGGAATCTGCCTGGCAGTCGTCATTCAGACTCTCCGAAAGCGTCGCGCTGGCCCGTTGTCCAGGCTCTGTGGAATGGGAGTGTATCGAGGATTGTACAGGTCTACCTCAGCCTCTGAGGTACTTCTTCCTAAGGAATCACCGGTTCGCCTGAGACGGCCTTGATGATGTCGAAGTAGCTGATCACGACGATGAACACCAACAAGGCCGCGAAGCCCGCCATGTGGACCAGGCCCTCGCGCTCGGGACTGATTTTCTTGCCGCGACGCGCGATTTCTATGAGGACGAACATGATCCGGCCGCCGTCGAGCATTGGCAGCGGAAGGATGTTGATGATGGCCAGGTTGAGCGATATCAGCGCGGCCAGCTCGATCAACCGTGACCAGCCGGCCCGATCGACGACTTCGCCGGTGACTCGCGCAATGCCCACTGGTCCCGACAGTTCGATCGGCTCGCCGCCGGCAATCCACGAGCGGATGCGGTTGCGGACGAGGACGAAGGTATCGCGGGTCTGAGTCCATCCGGCAGCGATCGACTCGCCGACCGACGGGCTCTCGCGGGCGACGACGAATGAGGCATTGGCGATGCTGATGCCTGTCGCTCCTTGCGGGACCTCGATCACAATGCCGGGCGGAGGATGGAGAGGGTCAATCTCGAGGGCGCGGTAGACCGCAGCCATTCGCACAGCCTCTTCGATCGCGATGCTGAGCATCGTGTCGCCCTCTTTGGTGACGTAAGTGAAGCCACCGGGCAGGTCCAGCTCCAGGCCCTCGTTGAGTTCTTCTGTCTCGATCCCCCAACCCGCAATCACGGAGGAAGGTGTGACACCCAACTCGTCTGCGATGTCGATCACTGAATCACCAGGTTGGACGATGTGCACCAGCGGCTCTGGTGCGAGCCTGGCATGCACGTTGACTTCGAAGCGCTCCGGCTCCTGTGATGCGCGGCTGGAGGTGATCGATCCCGCGACAGGCCGCTCGATTCCAACGACAAGCGTCTCGCCGAGGTTGAGCTGGATCGCGCGCGCGAGTTCCTGCGCATTGCGAATGGGTTCACCATCGATCGCGACGATACGGTCGCCGGCGCGAATACCCGCCTGATGCGCCGGCGCATGTTCGATCGTGCTGGTGACCACGGCCGGTCCGGCAGAGACGTTGTCGGGGATCAATGCGCCCACGGCGAACAGAATCAGCGGCAAGACGGCGTTGACTCCAGCTCCTGCGGCGAGGATTCCGATTCGAGTGAGGCGTGACTTGGCCCCGAGCGATCGTGGGTCGATGCCGACGGTCAGGCCAAGAATCGACGCTTCGCCGTTGTCGTCGAGCAGCGACTTGCGTTGTTCTTCGGTTGTCTTGTAGTTGTCGCGCGGCGGCGCATCGATGTCGTCGTCGCGCGGTGTGAGGCTGAAATTCCAGGAGGTCTTGCGTCCGTCGTCCTCGGTGTGGTCGTAAGCGATTTCCAGTTTGGGCTCGCCGAAGTTGCGCAGCACCTGGTCGAGGAATTGGTCGGGACTGACCACGCGCTTGCCATTGACCTTGAGGATGCGGTCGCCGGCGACGAAGTGCTCAGAGAATCGGCTTTTCGGATCGACCCTGGTGATCAGGAGGCCTGAGGCTTCCTCACCCGTGAGCCGGACAAATCCGCCGATCGGCAGCCAGTTGAACGAGTACAAGGTCTCGCCAAACTGCCATCCTTTGCCTATTCGCGGAGGCAACCCAACGCCGAACTCCTCGACCCGAACTCCGGCCAGTTTGGCAGCGACAAAGTGTCCCAACTCATGCAGAACCACGAGCCCCAGCAGGACGCCAATGAAGGGAAGAACCGTATCGATCAGGACCATGCGCTCAGCGTACTAGTGGATCGAGGATGTCGATTGGTTGTGGGAATGATGGTTGTTCTGCAGTGAGAACGGAAATGACAGGCGGCTTGATCTCTGTCTTGGGTAACAAGCTGCTTCTCTCACCTCCGTCATTCCCGCGACGGAGTGCGGGTATGACGAATCCAATGGAGTGACGTCTGGAGCGAGCAACAGCCAAGAGCATCACACCGCCGCGGCGATTCTCCCGGTGGTGAATCCACGAGCCCACGAGTCGGCGGCGTCGATGGCTTCGATGTCGGGATTCATTGTGCTTCGATGGGCGTCCATAGTCTGGTTGACGTAGTCGGCGATTTCGGTGAAGGCGATTCTTCGCTCCAGGAATGCCTCGACGGCGATCTCGTCCGCGGCTGCCATTGCAGCGGGATAGGTTCCGCCCGCTCGACCGGCCTGTTGGGCGAGCTTCAGGCAGGGATAGCGATCGAGGTCTGGGCGCGAGAAACTGAGCGTGCCGACTGAGGCGAGGTCAAGCGGCTCGACAGTCGGTTCCAGCCGTTGCGGATAGGAAAGCGCCAGTTGGATGGGGAGTTTCATGTCGGGATAGCCGAGCTGCGCCTTGACTGATCCGTCTCCGAATTCGACGAGCGAATGCACGATGGACTCTGCGTGTTGGACGATTTCGACACGCTCGTAGGGCACATCGAATAGCCATTTGGCCTCGATCGTTTCCATGCCTTTGTTCATCAGCGTGGCGCTGTCAATGGTGATCTTGTCGCCCATATTCCAGGTTGGATGATTGAGCGCCTGCTCGGGCGTGACATCGGCGAGCTCGTCGGCGGGCAGATGACGCAGCGCTCCGCCCGACGCGGTCAACAGGATGCGGCGGATTTCGTGGCCCTCCTCGCCCCACAAACACTGCCAGATGGCTGAGTGCTCGGAGTCGACTGGTCGTAGCTGCCCACCGCCACGATCGACGGCGTCGCGGACGAGCTGTCCGGCCATCACGACGACTTCCTTGTTGGCCAGGGCGACTGCGCCGCCGCGTTCCAGCGATGTCAGAGTCGGCTCCAGTCCGGCGCGACCGGCCGTGCCAACGACGAGGACGTCCCCATCTGGATCTGCAGCCATGTTGTCCATTGGCGTGACGGTCGCGCCGCTATCGGACGCGATCCGGGTCAGACGTTCATTGTCTTCGGTGGCAGCCCAGACATACGCAGGGTGAAACTCGTGAGCCTGCGCCTCAAGCGCATCGAGATTGCGGCCGGCGGCGAGTCCCAGGACATTGAACCGTCCGGGCATGGCACGGACGACATCCAGCGTCTGCCGGCCGATGCTGCCGGTCGAGCCCAGCAGGACAAGATTGATCGGTTGCTCGTTAGTGCCGTTCATGTTGTCCATTGCAAGAAGAAGAATACGACGGGCAATCCGAAGAGGAGCGAATCGAGTCGGTCGAGCACGCCACCGTGTCCGGGAATGAGGTTGGAGGAGTCCTTGACATCCATCGCTCGCTTGAACAGGGACTCTGCCAGGTCGCCGATCTGACTGGCAACTGGCAAGATGACGGCGAGTATCACAAGCGGCCAGATCTCGGCGTCGAGATTAAGGATCTGGTCGAGCGCAATCGTTGCACCGAATCCGCCAAGCCAACCGAAGATTGCGCCTTCGAGGGTTTTGTTGGGCGAGACCGAGGGAGCGAGTTGGCGCCGACCAAGGAGGCGACCGCCGGCGTAGGCAGCGGCGTCGGTTGACATGATTGCGAGCACCGCCAGGAGCATCCAGTCGGTTCCCTGCTCGGAACCGCGAACTGCAATGAACGTCGCGCCGGGAATGGCGAGATAGGCGGTCGCCGCGAGCATCGCCAGTCCTCGGTTGAGGATTGGTTGCAGTTGTTCGGCGCGTGGTTGTTCGACAGTACGGACGGCGACGATGGTCGTCACTGAGGCAATGCCAAGCACTATTGCCAGGATGGGCCAATACAGCGGTATGTCGGCGTCCGCTGCGACCACGCCGATGATGGCACCGGTTGCAGCGACAGCGACAAGGAACAGCGCGCTGCGAATCTCGAGCTTGACGATGACCGCAATCTCGCCGAGCGCAATGACCAGACTGAGCGCCATCAATGCGGCAAACAGGGGTCCGCCGATCAAGATGGCCGCAATGATGATGGGCATCCCGATGGCAGCGCTGATAAGCCTTGCCACAAGGCCTGACGACCTCCGGGCCAGCAGTCTGGTCGATGTCATTATTCCGATCAACGCCGTGAGAGGAATGAGCAATACCGAGAGCGGCAGCATAACTAAGTCGGTGGCGAAGTCCCCGAGCAGGCGCCGACCAGGGCCCATCGACCATATTGTTTGACGCGAACGGGACGACTTACTCGGCATGGGCGGGGCGTCCGCCGAAGTTTCTGGTTCGATTCGCGTACTCGGCCAGGGCCTGATCGACGTCTCGCTCGCCGAAGTCCGGCCAGTAGGTGTCGGAGAAGACGTACTCCGCGTAGGCGGCTTGCCAGAGCAGGAAGTTGGAGATGCGCTGATCTCCGCCGGTGCGAATGATCAAGTCTGGATCGGGCAGCTCGCAGGTATAGAGGTAATCAGAGATCGTTCGCTCTGTGATGTCGTCGCTGGGCACGCCGTCTGCGACCATGCGGCGGACTGCATCCACGAGCTCCGCGCGTGCACCGTAGTTGAACGCCACGCAGACGGTCATCCGGTTGTTGTGCTGCGTCAGCTCGATTGCAGCGTCGATCTTGCGCCGCAACGAGGCGTTGAGCGCGTCGATCTGTCCGATGTACCGCAGCTTGACTCCCGCCTCATGCAGCGGCTTGACCTCGCGGTCGATAGTCGAAGAAAGGATACGCATCAGTCCGCGCACTTCCGGTCGCGGGCGTTTCCAGTTCTCTGTAGAGAATGCGAACAGCGTCAGACAGCGGACGCCGCGCTCGGCGAAGGATTCAATTGCGGCGCGAATGTTCTCGGTGCCCGCGCGATGACCATCAGTCGGGCGCAACCCACGTTGGGCCGCCCAGCGTCCATTGCCATCCATGATCACCGCGACGTGCTCGGGGATTTGAGCCTCGGTCAGGCTCTCGGCGACATGGACGCCATTTATGGCAGGTGCGATGACGGCGTGGCTGGCTGGCAGAGTGATGGTGGAACCGGATCGGTTTGACACGTACTAGACCTCGAGGAGCTCTTGCTCCTTCTGACTGCCCGCAGCATCAACTTTAGCGATGAACTGGCTGGTCAGAGTGTCGAGTTGAGTTTCTGCTCGGCGTTCCTCATCTTGCGACAGATCGCCGTCCCGTTGCATATGGCGCAGGTCGTCGTGAATATGCCGTCGCACGTTGCGGATCGCGACGCGCGCTGTCTCGGACTTCTGGTGTACGACCTTGACCAGGTCGCGGCGGCGCTCCTCCGTCAGCTCAGGCAACGCGAGCCGGATCAGGATGCCGTCGGACTGCGGATTGATGCCGATATCGGATGTTTGGATGGCCTTCGTAATCGGGTCGAAGGCGTTCTTGTCCCATGGCTGAATCGCGATCAGGCGGGCCTCCGGCGTAGAGATCGTGGCGAGCTGGTTCAGCGCCATCGTCGTGCCGTAGTAGTCGATTCGCATCTGGTCGACCAGCGACGTATGTGCACGGCCGGTGCGCACGGCCATCAGGTCGCGCTCCAGCGCGCTGAGCGCGCCGGTCATACGGGAGTTTGCGTCGTCGAATGCCAGGTCGAGGAGCTCGTTGTCGGACATGTCGCGCTCCTGTGGAAACTTCGGCGCTGTGATCAATCAGCCAGGACGGTGATTCCATGATCGACGCGCGTGCCGGCCAGATCAAGGTCAGGGCCGTCGATCACAGTGCTCACGATAGCGTTAGCCGCCTCGATGTTGAACACCACGATCGGCAGCGAATGCTCTTCGCAAAGCGCGAGCGCCGAGGCGTCCATCAAGACCCCAAGATTTTGCTGCAGCGCCTCGCGATAGTTGAGTCGGGCGTAGCGCTTGGCGTCGGAATGCAGGGCCGGATCGGCGGTGTAAACGCCGTCGGTGCCGTGCTTGCCCATCAGAAGTTCGTCGGCGTCGAGTTCAATCCCCCGAAGCGCGGCTGCAGTGTCGGTGGTGACATACGGATTGCCGGTTCCGCCGACGCAAAGCACGATGCGCCCTTTCTCCAGGTGACGAAGCGCTCGGCGGCGGATGAAGATTTCCGCAACCTGCCGAACCTGGAGCGCCGACATCGTGCGTACTTCTGCGCCGGCCGATTCGATCGCATCTTGTAAGGCGAGCCCGTTGATCACGGTTGCAAGCATCCCGGCGTAGTGAGCCGTCGCCTCGGCCATACCTAACTGGCTGGCGAGCCTGCCACGAAACAAGTTGCCGCCGCCGACCACGACGCCGATCTCGACGCCGCGATTGCGGCATTCGACGATCTGCCGGGCGATCTCGTTGAGGGCGGCAGAGTCGATTCCGGACTCGCGCTGCCCTTGCAGCGATTCACCAGAGACCTTGAGAACGACTCGACGCTTGGCGGGCTGGTCGCTCACTAGTCGCCCTTCTTCATCTCACTTGGCGTGCTGTGGCGCCGCCATTTGTGACCGAATGGTGTGGGACAGGATCCCCCTCTGCCTTCGGCATCTCCCCCGCAAGGGGGGAGAAGGGCAATCGCGGAGCCTGCTTACTCCCCCATCTCGTAGCGGGTGAAGCGGGCCACTTCGATTTTCTCGCCGATGGAGGCGATCACGTCGTTGATGCGGTCGGCGATGGTCTGCGAGCCGTCTTTGATGAACTCCTGGTCGAGCAGCGCTACGGCCCCTTCGTCGGCATCGTCGGGCATGTTGTCGGCGCTGACTGAGGCCGGGTTCATCGAGGCCACCTGCATCGCGATGTCGTGCGCCAGCTCCTCGAACTGTGGAGTCTTGGCGACGAAGTCAGTCTCGCAGCGCAGGTCAACGAGCACACCAATCCGACCGCCGTGGATGTAGCTGTGGATCAGACCCTGACCAGCAGTTCGGTCGGCACGCTTGTTGGCGGTAGCGATGCCTTTCTCACGCAGGAGCAGGCGTGCGCGTTCGATGTCGCCATCGGACTCGGTCAGGGCCTGGCGACAGTCCATGACGCCGGCGCCGGTCTCGGCGCGAAGCTCCTTGATTTGATCAATCGTTACGGGCACGTTGGTGGCTCCTCTGGTCGTTGGTTGGGCTTAATCTTGGACAGCCACTGAGTATGCAAGTGGCGTGATGTGTGTCTTGCGACTCAGTTCGCGGCGACAGGCTCCGCGGAGGTCATCTCGTCGTAGGCTTCTTCGCTCTCGACCGCGTTCTGCATCATCATCCCGCCCGACTGTGCTGCGTCGGCGATTTGTGCCGTGAGCAGCCGAACGGCGCGGATCGCGTCGTCATTCGACGGGATCGGGTAGTCGATCTGGTTAGGGTCCGAGTTGGTGTCGCAGACAGCGATGATCGGGATGTTTAGCCGCTGCGCCTCGGCGATTGCGATGTGCTCGCGCGGCACGTCGACGACGAACAAGGCCCCGGGCAGCGAGGTCATGTCGCGCAGACCGCGCAGGTAGCGATGCAGCCGCGTCAGTTTGTCCCGCAGCTTCAGCGCTTCCTTCTTGGGCAGGAGGTCGAGCTGACCGGCTTCTTCGCGCCGCTCAAGCTCGATCATGTAGTCAACGCGCTTGCGGATTGTCTGGAAGTTAGTCAGCGTGCCGCCAAGCCAGCGAGTCACGACGTAGGGCATGTTGGCGCGATCGGCTTCGTTGCGAATCACGTCCTGGGCTTGCCGCTTGGTTCCGACGAACAGGATCTGCTGACCCGAGCCGGACAATTCCTGTGCGAACTCGGTGGCGTCCTGCAGCCGGGTGACGGTCTGGGCGAGGTCGAGGATGTGTACGCCGTTGCGTGCGCCATAGATGTACGGCGCCATTTTTGGATTCCAGCGTCCCGTCTGGTGACCGAAGTGCACTCCGGCTTCCAGGAGGTCGCGCATTGAGATCGATGTCGTCATCCGGCTCCTCAGAAGGTTGGCTCGTGAAGTCACGTCGAACCCGCCCCGCAGGCGGGCATATGGATCGAGTATAGGGGTGTGGTCGGCGTACGCGCACTGAGTCGGACTACGTGATAACTTACTTGGTGTTGTCTGATGATCTGCGCGGAGGAAGTACGTGCCCCGCTACGTTTACGAGTGTTTTGAGTGCGGCCACACGGTGGAAAAGCTGGAGGGTTGGAGCGCACCCGCGCAGCAACCCTGCACGGAGTGTGAGCACACGCTCCAGCGAATTCCCAGTGCGCCCGCGATCGTCTTCAAGGGTTCAGGTTGGTACTCGACCGATAGCAAGAAGAGCAACTGGAAGTCCCGCCGCGATGAAGACCGTCCCGAGGGCGGCGACTCCGAGTCCGACGGCGAATCCTCCAGCGAGTCAGAGTCCGACTCCGGCGAGCGCGAAGCTTCGGCCGCTGCGGCGGACTAACGCTTCGACCCGTTCCTAGCATCTCAAGGCTTCTGCAATGAGGATCGTGCTGCAACGCGTGACGCAGGCGTCGGTGTCTGTCGACGGCAACGTGGCTGGCGCCATCAAGCACGGTCTGTTGATCCTTGTCGGCGTCGCGGATGGCGATGAGCAAGCACAGGCCGAAGCCCTGGCGCGCAAGGTGGCGAGTTTGAGGATCTTTGCCGACTCCGAGGGCCGCTTCAACGAGAGTCTGTTGGACATCAGCGGATCTGCACTAGTTGTCAGCCAGTTCACATTGCATGCCGACGTGCGCAAAGGCCGTCGTCCCAGCTTCACAGGAGCGGCACGGCCCGAGGTCGCAGAGCCGCTCATTGATCACTTTGCCGAAACGCTCCGGGCACAGGGAGTACCGGTCGAGACCGGGGTCTTCGGCGCAATGATGTTGGTGGAGTTGACCAATGACGGCCCGTTCACCATCGTGATCGATTCAGCCGACCTTGAGCGACCTCGTAGGGGCTAGTGCAACTCACTAGTTCCCACATAAAGGAGACCTTTGAAACAACTGCCCTTCTCCCCCCTTGCGGGGGAGATGCCGAAAGCCTGCCCCGGGCTTGACCCGGGGGCAGAGGGGGGGTTCCCTGCCTGTTGGCCCTATCTGGTCGTCGCCAGCCGACCCCCCCCTCTGTCACTCTGTGACATCTCCCCCCGCAAGGGGGGGAGAGGGGATTCGGGAGTTTCCAAAGGACTCCGTAAAGCAGGGACGGGAGACTGTGCTCCCGGAGCCTCGCGAGCGCGCCCTAGTCCGGCGCGAGTTCGAGGGCGATATCTAATGCGATGTCGAGTGACGGGGCGGAGTGGGTCAACGCTCCGAGGGAGATGTAGTCAACGCCGGCTCGAGCGATGTCGGCAATCTGCTCGATCGTGATGCCGCCGCTAGCCTCAGTCTTGGCGTTGTAGACGCGGGCGACTTCGACCGCAGGTGGCAAATCGTCGATCGCGAAGTTGTCCAGCAAGAGCGCGGTGGCCCCGGCATCCAGCGCTTCCCGCGCTTCGTCGAGATTGGTGACTTCGACCTCAACGCCGGTGGCTGGACCGACATTGGCAATCGCCGCTGAGACAGCATCGGCCAGAGTACCGCCCGCCTGTCGCACGGCGGCGATGTGGTTGTCCTTGATCAGGATGCCGGACGCGAGCGAGTCCCGGTGGTTGAGGCCGCCGCCGCAGCGAACGGCGTAGCGCTCGGCAGGACGCAGACCTGGCGTCGTTTTGCGAGTGTCGAGAATCTTGGTCCGGGTCCCCGCCGCAGCTACCGCCTGCGCGGTCAGTGTTGCCGTCCCACTCAGTCGCTGCAGCCAGTTGAGCGCGGTGCGTTCGGCTCTGAGCAGTGGATCGAGTTGCCCGCCGACGACCGCAATCTGCTGACCGGCCGAGACTCGGTCACCGTCGCTGACTTCGGGCAGGAAGCGGACATCGGGATCCAGCGCGGCAAAGGCCGCCAGCGCGAAATCGAGTCCGCAGACCACACCATCGGCGCGAGCCGTCAGGTGGGCGTTGCCCTGGCGCCAATCGATCCACTTGCTCAGCGAGCTGGTCGTGACGTCGAGATCAGCACGGTCTTCGGCGAGTGTCGCGTCGACGAGGCGTTGGACGATGGCAAGATCGAGAGCGGTCATTCGCGTGCCAACTGCCAGTAGCTATGACGTTGCCATGTCTCGTTGGTGAGTGGATGTTCGAGTCGCAAGTGTGCGCCTCGTGTTTCTGTTCGCTGGAGTGCGGCCTCGGCGATCAAACGAGCAGTGAGCGTGGCCAGCGGGAGTGACGGGTCAGCCGACGCATCATCCGATTCTGACCACTCTTCAAAGCGGTCAACCGCAGTTTGCAGACGGTCGGCCGTACGGGTGATGCCGACAAAGTCGTTCATCGTCGAGCGCAACACATCCCAAGAAGGCGCAGCACTCTCCCGATGCCAGTGGGTCGCTTGAACATCGACACATGGAACAACCGCTGACTCGACGTTGCGACGAATCGCCTCGACGGCGCGTGTGGAGAACACCGCGGCTTCCAGAAGCGAATTTGACGCGACGCGGTTCGCACCGTGCGCCCCGGTCGAGGCGGACTCGCCGGCGGCAAACAGTCCCTGCACCGTGGTTCGGCCGTCAATGTCGGTGTAGACGCCGCCCATGTGATAGTGCGCGGCCGGCGCGACGGGAATTGGGCCTGCTGTGAGGTCGTGTCCGCGTTCCAGAGCACCTCGATAGACGCCGGGGAAACGATGCCGCAAGTAGTCAGGATCGCGATGCGAGATATCGAGCATGACATGGTTCGCGCCGGTTCGCCGCATCGCTTCCGTGATCGCTTGCGCGACCACCGATCGCGGTGCCAGCTCAGCATCGGGATGGACGCGTGGCATGAAGCGATCACCGGCCGAATCCAACAGCACCGCGCCGTCTCCGCGCAGAGCTTCGGAAATCAGAAACGCGCTGCCATCGCTGACTAGCGCGGTTGGATGGAACTGCACGAACTCAAGATCGCGGACCAGCGCTCCGGCCCGAAACGCCAGCGCGACACCATCGCCAGTGGCGTTGGCTGGATTCGTCGTCGTGCGATAGAGCGCGCCTGCCCCGCCGGTCGCCAGGATGACGGCGTCTGCGAGGAACGTTTCTCGATCGTCAGTGGTCGCACCGATACAACGACCTGCCTCGATCGCGAGATCGGTCACGGCGACATCGGTGCGGACATCGACGTTCGCTTCGGACAGGCGTCTCGAAAGCGCTGACTGAATGTGCAACCCAGTCTGGTCGCCGCCGGCGTGCAGGACACGCGGCGTCGAATGTGCTCCTTCATTCGCGAGCGCCAACTGGCCGTCCGGATCGCGATCAAACTCGACACCCAGGTTGAGCAATCGCTGGATGGCGGCAGCTCCGTCGGCGGTCAGCGTCTCGACGGCGATCGGATCGCAGAGTCCCGCGCCGGCGCGAATCGTGTCGGCGGCGTGAATGGCGGGATCGTCGAGCGCGGTGACGGCGGCGGCGATTCCGCCCTGGGCCCGCTGCGTATTGGTCTCTTCCAGTGCCGACTTGCTCAGCAGCTTGACATCGGCGAATTCCGACGCCAACAGCGCGGCATTGATGCCGGCCAGCCCACTGCCGATGATCAGGATTCGCATCGTCGGAGCTAAGTGATGGCCAGCATGCGGTCGAGCGCGACGCGAGCCCACTTGCGAGTCTCATCGTCTACGGTGATCGGATTGACCACCCGGCCTTCGACCAGCGACTCCGTCACCCAGGCGAGATAGGCCGGGTGGATCCGGTACATCGTCGCGCAGGGGCAGATGACCGGGTCCAGGCAGAACGCGGTCTTGCCCTCGTGTGCGACCTCTTCGTTGAGTCGGTGGACCAGGTTGATTTCGGTGCCCACGGCGTATACGCCAGGCGGGCCGTTGCGGACGTAGTTGATGATGAATTCGGTGGAGCCGTCGGCATCGGCAGCGGCGACGACCGGTTCGGTGCACTCGGGGTGTACCACGACCCGGACTCCAGGGTGCTCCTGCCGCGCTCGCTCGATCTGGTCGACGCGGAATCGGATGTGCACCGAGCAGTGACCTTGCCAGAGCAGGATCTTGTTATCAGTGATTCGCTGCTCGGTCAGACCACCGAGGGCTTTGCGCGGACTCCAGACGGCGGTCTGCGTTCGTGGGTCGATGCCCAGCCGCTTGCCTGTGTTACGTCCCAGGTGCTGGTCGGGGAAGAACAGCACCTTGTCGCCCTGCTCGAAGGCCCATTCAAGCACGGCAGTCGCGTTGGACGAGGTGCAGACCGCGCCGCCGTTCTTGCCGACGAAGGCCTTTAGCGATGCGGCGGAGTTCATGTAAGTGATCGGGATGACCCTGTCGGTGTCGACGACTTCGCCCAGGTCGTCCCAGGCGTCGTAGACATCCTCGGGCTGAGCCATGTCGGCCATCGAGCAACCGGCAGCGAGATTCGGCAGAATCACCGACTGCTCGGGGGTCGTCAGGATGTCGGCGCTCTCGGCCATGAAGTGGACGCCGCAGAAGACGATGTAGTCGGCTTCGGAGTTGTCAGCCGCCTGCTGTGCCAGCTTGAAGGAGTCGCCGCGAAAGTCGGCAAACTCAATGATGTCGTCGCGCTGATAGTGGTGACCCAGAATCACAAGTCGGTCGCCGAGTTCAGCGCGTGCGGCTCGGATGCGCTCTCGCAGCTCGTCCCCCGACAGCTTCAGATAATGCTGTGGAATCTCCGGCTGCCAGTCGGGCAGATGCGGTTCGGCGGCGAGCGGGATCGTGGCGATGTCTGTTTCGCAGGCTTCGTCGGGCAAGTTCGGCGGGAGAATCTCCGGGACGAAGTTGGTCTCGACGACGGTGGCTTCAGTCATGGCTGGCTCTCAGACCGGTTACTTAGTGTCAGACTGACACTATCAATAGCAAACAGTGTTGCAAACCAGAGTGTTGGTTGTCAAGAGGTGGTTAAACGAATCGTGGATCAATCTGGTCTCGACATAAAGTCTTGCGAACCGGGTCTTGTTCATATCAATGACCTGAACGATAGCTAGGCACGTCCCTTTTCCGAGATCACTCTCGCAGAGATCGATGCAGAACTCCTCAGATCCGTCATTGCCGCGCTCCGTCGCGGCAATCTCGCTGTGTCACCACCGACGTCTGTGCCCGGTTCAGCGAGATACCCCCGTTCGAGCCGGGGGCAGGCTCCGCGGCAAGCGCGGGTATGACGAACCGAGGGAAACGACAGAATTGGCACGTTCAAGAACGGCTGGCGAACTGGTAGAGACGCGCCGGACGGTGCCGACCCTCGGTGCGCATCTCGGACGTGGCGCTGATGAAGTCGGTTGCGAGCAGGCGCCGTCGGAAGTTTCGCTTGTCCAGCGGCCGGCCGAGGATGGCTTCGTAGACCTCTTGTAACTCGCGCATTGTGAATTGAGCGGGAAGCAACGAGTATGCGGCGTCGGTGTATTGCAACTTGTTGATCAGCCGCGTCCGGGCGACATTGAGCACTTCTTCATTGTCGAATGCGAGCGGCGGAACATCGTCGAGATTCCACCAGGCCGGACGCCAGGCGGTGCGCTGGGCTAGCCGTACCCGCGATGGGTCGACCAACGCGAACCAGGCCACGCCGACACTGCCGTCCTCGGATGCGGGATCGAGATCGCCGAAGGTGTAGAGCTGCTCAAGGAACAGATCGGTGACGCCTGTCTCCTCTGCCAGCTTGCGCACCGCTGCCTGTTCGAGCGATTCACCGTGCTGCAGCGCGCCTCCGGGAATCGCCCACTGGCCTTCCTCGGGCGGAGCTGAGCGCTCGATCAACAGGACCTGCAATGCGCCGTCGACCACTGTAAAGATCACGACCAGGACGGCGACGGCAGGCCGTCGCGCCTCGGTGGACAATCTGTTGGTTGTGCTCGTGGTTTCGGTGGTCATCTGGCTACGTCTGGGCCGGCTGGCCCTGCAAGCTCCAAGCGCCGACGCGAGTGACCGAGACGGTCAACATGTCGCCCGCTTGATATGCGCCAATCGGGGCGTCGAAGTGGACCAGCTTCATCGTCCGGGTGCGGCCGGTGTGCCGCTCCACACCCTCGGTCTCGGAGGGTTTGGTTGATTCCAGCAGGACTTCCACATCGGTGAGCAGGTAGCGATTGTTGATCTGGAACGAAACCTCGCGCTGAAGCTCTTCAATCCGATGGAACCGCTCCATCTTGACTTCGTGGGGCACATCGTCTGGCTGGTTCTTCTGCGCGAATGTGCCGGTGCGCGGGCTGTACGCGGCGACATGCACTTTGTCGAAGCGCAGCTCTTCCAGCAGGTCATATGTGTCCTGAAAATCGGACTCCGACTCTCCCGGGAAGCCCACGATTACGTCTGTGGAGATACTCACATCCGGCCAGAGCGAGCGGACCTTGTCCACGCGGTTGCGGAACTGCGCCACGCTGTAGCCGCGCCGCATGTTGGTCAGGACATCGTCCGATCCGGCCTGGACCGGCAGCGAGAACGCTTCGCAAACCTTCGGCAGTTCGGCCATGCCCTCGAGGATGCGGTCGGTCATGTCGGGCGGATAGCTGGTCAATTGGCGAATGCGTCGGAGATTGGGCAGGTCGTGGATCGCACGCATCAGGTCCGACAGGTCGGCGTGCTCGGTGTTGATGTCAACTGGAGGCTGGTCCTTGCCGTAGGCTTCAACGGTTTGTCCCAGCAACGTGACTTCACGGACGCCACGCTGAGTGTGCGCTTCGATTTCTCGGGCGATCTCATCGATCGGCCGGGATCGTTCGCGTCCGCGCCTGAGGGGGACAATGCAGTATGTGCAGAACTTGTCGCAGCCCTCAATCACCGGCACATACGCGGTGGGCTGCGATTCAACCGGGAAGATCTCTGGCCAAAACTCGCCACCATCGTCTTCGGGCTCGGGAATGCCGGGCAGTCCCGGCAGATCGAGCAGATTGACAACCTGATCGAATCGTTGCGGTTGCGCCCAGGTGTCGACAAAGGAAAAGCGCTTCGTGATCGGATCGTCGCCGCGGGCGGTGTGCGGTCCGACCATGCAACCCATAACGGCAATGCGCAGATTGGGATTGGCGCGCTTGAGATGCTTGAGCGAGCCCAGCTTGGCCTGCGCCTTGTCTTCGGCATGCTGCCGTACTGCGCAGGTGTTGAGCACGATCAGATCGGCGTCGCGCGGTTGATCGGTCTGGTCCATGCCCAGGCGTCGCAGGCCGGCGGCCAGCTTGGCCGAGTCGGCCGTGTTGACCTGGCAACCGACGGTCCAGATGTGGTACTGAGGCATGATTTCTCGGTGCGATTCTGTGAAGCGGAGTGGCGTGACGCTGGCGGAGGGTGAGGGATTCGAACCCTCGACGGAGTCTCCCCCGAACCCGCTTAGCAGGCGGGCGCACTAGGCCACTATGCGAACCCTCCACGTACGAGATTAGCAGCGCGAGCGCCATATGCTGCGCTGAGTACTGCATATTGGACGGTGCACGATTGGCGGTCTGGCGATGCGGGAACGACTCAGCAAGCTGCTTCCGGGTCGGCCGGTTTCGATCGGAATTCCCGACCAGGAGCAGTTGCAGGTCCTGATGTCGAATCACTGGATGCCGATAATCGGCGCGTTGCTCGCCATCGTGGTCGCGCTGGCCGTCGCAGTCCCATTGGCACTTGGCACGAAGAGCGACGAGAACGATCCATTCGTCCTGAAGGCCGAGGATGGTGCAAGATTCGTGGCTGAGGTCAACGGATCGGGCGACGACTGGGTGTTGCTCGGTCACATGTACCGGACCAAGAACACCAACCCGACCAACCGGCGGATCTGGGACAAGTTCGCCGAGCGCCTGGTCGAGGAGGGCTACCGAGTGCTGCGTTGGGACTTCCGCTGCCACGGCGCAACACCGTGCGCCTATAGCAAGCGCCAGATCGAGGATGTGCCTGACATCTACATGGAATGGGATGCGGCGATCGATTACGCGATCGAGGAAGGGGCCGAACAGATATTTGGCATCGGCGTCAGCATGGGCGGCACGAGCCTGATGCAGGTGGCGGCATACCGGACAGAGTTCACCGCTGTTAGCGCGATTTCGAGCCCCAACATCTTCCCCAACAAGGCACCCAAGGACTCAGACCGAGCCAGCGAGGATGGCTTCGACAAGCTCGATGGACTCGCCAATGTGGCCGACATCCAGGTGCCCAAGTTGTACATGGTCGGCGCTCGCAACCAATGCTCATACTGGCAGTCAAATCGCTACTTCAAGCGCGCCGGCGAGCCTGTGAGGCTGGTGATCTTCGAGACTGACTTGCACGGCACGGAAATCCTCGACGACGAAGAGATCGGTCCCGATGCCGTGCAGGAGGTCGTGGACTTCCTCGCTGATCCAGATGGAATCATCGGCAAGGAAACGCGAAACGAAGCCCCAGACGCCGATCCCGACCTCGAATGTTGGCCGCCTGAGGATGACGAGGACGAAGACGGCTGACGCGATATCCTGAGTGCATTCGGAACGGACGAGGGAGTCTCAAGTGACGACCGAACCCCGACAACTCGCGGCAGACTGCCGAGTGGCGCTTGAGGCGGCTCAAACTCGCGAAGAGATCGTCGCCGTCGTATGCCAGTTGGGCCTCGATCAGATTGCAGCGCGAATCAACTTCTTGATCGATCTCCCTTTGGAAGAAGCTGATGAGGCGACGATGGACATTGAGTCGCTTCGCTCGGCGATCAAGTTCTTGTTGTGTGACCCGGGCATGCCCCATCCTGGGATCGGGGTTGGTCCGGATGGAAACGTTGGATTTGACTGGTGCTTGCAGCCAACTGGACTTATCGCACTCTCCTTCCAGTCCACTGATTTGGTCAACTACGCCGCTATCGTTCCGGCAAGGGCTGACCAGGAAGACCACCACCGCTTCAGTGGAAGCGCAGGTATCGAGGACACGTTCGAAAGGATCGCTCCTGTTCTGTCGCAGGCAGTCGTGGGGTGACTGGTGATCCGCTTCCCGATGAAGATCACGTGAGCAGGTATTGTCGGCCAAGCGTGGTTGAGGACGGACGGGTGAAGCCGGACGCCTTCCGTTTGCGACCAGGTGAGGACCATCTTTCGCTTCATTGGTTAGAGTTTTTCGCCGCTACCGCGCAGGCAGACGCAGTGGCTCAGGTGCGTGAGAGCATGACGGAGTCAGGATTTGCACTGCGCCAAAACGGGCGCTTCGCAGTGCTACGAGTGGGTGAAGCCAAAGCCGTCGCCAAGAACATGCTTGGTTTGGACCTGAGATTCGAGCACATGCCGCTCGACAATGATCCGGCTCACTCCGGTATGTTTTTGTCGCAGGTCAAGGAACTAGCTATTGCCACCGAGCTTGCATTTCTTGTCACCAACGACAACACTTACCCGGCAATCGGCTAGCCGTTCCAAAGGAGCGAACTGGGTTCTCTCGCTCAGGACTTGGCGCGTCGTTTGAGCAGCCGCTGCGTGATTGGTACCAGCACGAGCACTGCGACCGCGCCGACGATGATCCCGACGACGACATCCACGACCACGCTCAAGATCACCATCAGCAATATGCCCAACAGCGGGGCGAGGAATCCAGCCAGAGTCGCGATTTGACCCTGCTGTTTCGGACTGAGAGGCGGGTCGAGCGGGTCGTCGCTCATCGAGCTTACCTACTCTGCCGCGCCCGGCGATTGGTATTTGCCAGCCTCTTCGAGGACACGGCGCATCGTCGAGCCGATCTCTGCCGGGCTGCGTGAGATCACCGCACCGGCCGCTTCGAGGGCAGCCAACTTGGCCTCGGCTGTGCCTGCTTCACCCTCGATAATCGCGCCGGCGTGTCCCATGCGCCGTCCTGGAGGCGCCGTCGCCCCGGCGATGAAGGCGACGACCGGCTTGGTCATGCTGCGCTTGATGTAGGCGGCGGCTGCCTGTTCGGCCAGTCCACCGATTTCGCCAATCAGGACGACGGCATCGGTGTCGGGGTCGTTCTGGAAGCGGCGCAGAATGGCCTGCTGTTGCTCGCCAATGATCGGGTCGCCGCCGACGCCGACGCAGGTCGATTGGCCGATGCCTGCCCGGGTCAACTGGTCGACCGCTTCGTAGACCAGCGTTCCGGAGCGTGAGACCACGCCAACGTTGCCGGCCATGAAGACATCCGGCGGGTGGATCCCGACGCGGCAATTCGAAGCCGGCTGGATGATCCCCGGGCAGTTGGGCCCGATCAGCTTGCTCTTGGAGTCGGCCAGTGCAGTGCGCACGCGAATCATGTCGTGGACCGGCACGCCTTCGGTAATACAGACGATCAACGGCACCTCGGCGGCGATGTTCTCGAGGATCGCGTCGGCGGCGCCGGGCGCGGGCACGTAGATGATTGAGCAGTTGGCCTGTGTCTTTTCGACTGCCTCGGTGACCGTCGCGTAGACCGGGAACGTGTGATTGCCGTAGGCAAAGGTCTCGCCGCCGCGGAAGCCTGGGTGGACGCCCGCGACCACCTTGGTGCCGTAGTCGAGCGAGCGCCGGATCTGGTTCTGACCCTCGTTGCCCAGGCCCTGGATCAGCAGTCGAGTGCGATTGTTGAGAAGAATGCTCATGCGCCGGTTCCTCGTTCGGGAGTGTTCGGTCTGGCTCGGATTTGTTCGATGCTGTTGGCTAGTTGGTCGCGCGTGTTCGGCGTTTTCCCGACTTGGCCGCTTCGACTGCCAGTTCTGCGGCGTCGCCGAGTTCGTCTGCCGTCTGAATGTCGATGCCAGAGTCATGCAGTACGCGACGACCCTCCTCGACGTTCGATCCGTTCAACCGGACCACCAGCGGTTGCTTGATGTTGAGTTCTTTGACTGCATCAACGACGCCCTCGGCGACAATGTCGACGCGCGCCAGCCCGCCAAAGATGTTGATGAAAATGGTCTTCACATCAGGATCGTTGACGATGATCCGCAGCGCCTCAATCACGCGGTCCTTGCGGTTGACGGTGCCGATGTCGAGGAAGTTGGCCGGCTCACCGCCGTGCAGCATCAGGGTGTCCATCGTGGCCATGGCCAGTCCGGCGCCGTTGACGACGCAGCCGATGTTGCCGTCGAGTTTGATGTACGAACCAATGTTGGCCTCTTCAGCCTCGATCTCAGTCGCATTCTCCTGTGAGCGGTCGCGCCACTCTTCGTAGCCGCCGTGTCGGAACGATGCGTTGTCGTCGAGCCCGACCTTGCCGTCGATGGCGACGACCGTGCCTTCGGTCGTGAGTACAAACGGGTTGACCTCGACCAGCGAGGCGTCCATCTCAGAGAAGACTCGGTAGAGATTGGCGAACATGTCGCCGGCAGGCCGGATCGCCGATGAGGGCAAACCCAACTGGCTGGCAAGCGAACGTCCCCGGAATGCGGGAAAGCCCTCGACCGGATCGACAGGCACTCGCAGCACGGCTCGCGGATTGGTCTTGTTGACCTCTTCAATCGACTGACCGCCCTCGGCCGAGGCGACGATCAGCGGCTGTCCGTTGGCTCCGTCAACCTGGATTGAGAAGTAGTACTCCTTGGCGATCGAAGTCTGCTGCTCGATCAGTGCCGCCGAGATTGGCGCACCGTCGGGACCTGTCTGGATACTGACCAGACGGCTGTCGGTGTCCATCATCGGACGGAACTCTTTGAGCGCTTCTTCGACGCCGCTGGCCAGCCGGACGCCGCCACGGCGACGACCGGAGATCTGGCCTTCGCTGCGCTCCGGTTCGCGGGTCAGGTCGTTGTACATGCGGCTGGCGCGGTCTCGCTTGACGACGCGCCCCTTGCCGCGCCCACCGGCATGGACCTGCGCTTTGATCACCACATCGGGACCGTGTTCCTGCACCAGCGCCCGAGCTTCACGCTCGGTGGTAGCCGCGCCGCCGCCGGGGACGGGGACGCCGTGCGCCTTGAACAGTTGCTTCGCCTGATACTCGTGGATGTTCATTGTCGCCAGCCAGATGTGCGCAGTCGGGAGGAATTATCAGTACCGTCGATACCGAACATAGCCGCGCATTGGTACTTGGGCAATTGCGTATGACACTCAGCCGCCGAGACTTCATCCGCCGCTCTGGAATGGCGGGTGGCGGTGCGCTCGCCCTGGCGCTCATCGGCTGCGGCGAGGATGACAGTCGCCAACCAGCGCCGAGCCAAGATGCGGCAGCAGAGGTAAGTCAACAAGTACAGCCAGCAGTTGAAGAGCAGCAAGTCCAGGGGCAACCTCAATCACAGGCTCAGCCACAACCAGAGCCTCAAATCCAGCAGACCGCTGCCGACCCGGTTGAGCAGCAATCTGAACAAACCACGTCGCCGCCGGCTCCGCCGTCCCAACCACAGCAGGCTCAGCAGAGCCGGACTGCGCAGCAACAGGCGCAGGACCAACCACAGGCCGCCCAGCCCGAGCCGCCAGCCGAGCGTCGGGTGCTGGTTCCGGACGTCGTCGCAGTGGGGTCTGAACTCGAAGATCCTGACTTCGCTCCGGTCGATGGCGCTCGCGCGGATTTCGGCGAGATCGAGGGGGCCGGCTATCGGATCGAGCTACCGGAGCAGTGGAACGGCGAACTGGTCCTCTGGGCGCACGGATTTCGCGGGCTCAACGACGACGGCACCGGCTTCAGTCGACGCCTGACATTCGACGAGATACCAGCACGCGACGTGATCATCGGGCAGGGATACGGCTGGGCAACATCGACCTATCGAGTCAATGGCTACGTACCCGGAGTCGGCGTCGACGACCTGCTTCGCGTCAAAGACCGCGTGGCCGAGGTCGCCCGTCCGTCTCGACGGACCTACATCGCCGGCGGATCAATGGGCGGCGCAACTGCACAGCTCATGGCGCAGGAGTTTCCTGAGGAAGTCACCGCTGCCCTGGCGCTCTGTCCCGCGATGGGCAACGTCTGGGTGGTCGACTACACGGTCGCCTGGCACGCTCTGGCCCACTGGCTGATCGGCGAGGTACCCGATCAGATGGACCCCGCCGGAATGATTGCCTGGGCTCGGGCATTGGGAGAAGCCGACGAGCATGGGTTGCGGTTGACGCCAACGGGCGAGCAGTTTGCCGCCTTGATCAAGGACTTCACCGGCGGCGATCGTTGGGGCTTCCACGAGGGCTTGCGACAGCAGTGGAACATCGCTTTTGGTCTGGGCGTGACCTTCTGGCCAAGCATCGCTGTTAGTGATGCCTTGTCCAGCGGCTCGGTCGTCTCGGTTTCGGACGATCTGCCGCCGGCCGATACCAGGGAGCACATCTACAGGGCCGATCCTGCCGCCGGCATCGACTTGCAGCGCCTCAATGAAGAGGTGATCCGCGTCACTTCCGATCCTGACCGGCGTCACGACCCAGGAGTCGGTATTCCCACCGGAAATCTCCAGGTCCCGATGCTCGCAATGAAGACCACCGGCGACCTGTTTACGCCGATTCATCTCGATCGCGACTACCAACGCATGTTGCAGGAATCAGGCTGGAATCAGAACCTGGTCATCCAGACCGTGCGTCGAGCCGGCCACTGCACTTTCTCCGAGCGCGAAGCCCTGGCTGCGTTCACCAGGATTATCACCTGGCTCTCACTGGGCTTCACACCGGCCGGCGATGATTTGCAAGGAGACCTGTCGATGATCGGAACGAAGTTCACCGACCCATTCGACGAGGATGACCCGCTGCGGCCGCAGGCTTGACAGGCAACACAGACGAGGGTTCAACGCAGTGCCAAACGCAGGCGCATTCTCTTTGCTCCCCCTTGCAGAGAGTGATGCATAACTCCCCTTCTCCCCCCGCAAGGGGGGGAGAGGGGAATCGGAGGATATGCATCAATCTCTGCAAGGGGGAGGGTGGGAAGCAGGGAGCGGGCTCGCTCGACAAAGTGGCTACCGAGCCCGTGCAAACCCGGCCGGAATCATCCCGATCACCAGGCCTGACACTCGGCGATCATCGCTTTCTCGCATCCGGCCAACGATCTGGCGCAGCACTGTTCCCAGCAGGGTCTGGTTGAAGAGCCAGTCGTTGAGGTCGGCGTCGGTGGGATAGCTGGCGCCTGGCTGCGCGGTTGCCGCTTCGTGGTAGAACGCTCGCAGATCGTCGGAGGCGAACTTCAGCCGCAGCGGCATCGGGTGCTTCCAGTCGATCTCACCGTCCGACGGCTCCGTGCCGGTGGCGAAGTCGGCCAGCAACCTGGCCAGCCCTTCGATCTGTTCGACCGTAGCGCCGCTGATGCCAATGGTGGTTCGTCCACGGCGCTTGACCTGCTCCGCATGCCACGGAGCGAGCTGTCGAATCTCTTCGACGAGCTGGTCTCGCAGCGCTTCCGACTCATTGGCAGGCTCAGGCGGAGCCAAGGCAACAGCGCAGGCCCAGGGATCGTCGTCTGAGGTCGGAGCATCGTGCGGGTAGTCGGCGATGGTCGGCTCGGTCGCTGTCTCCAACAAATCGAGGGCGGACTTGAGCACATCGCGCTGGAAGTCGGGTTGGTCGGGCGAGCCGAGCGGTCGACCCAGCGGGAACGGTACCCACAGGGAGCGAGGCGGCTTCATCCCTTCTGGATGCGCCCGAATCAGCGAGACGCCGGTCGTGGCGACGCGGCCTTCGCTGCCGCGTTCGATGTAATGGCTGAGCGCACACACGGAGCGCGTGCAAAACGGTCAAACAGGCGTGAGGAATGCAGCCGTGACGCCATCTTCGGCGAGCAGACGGCCAATCTCTTCGCCGGTCTTCTCCAGTCGGGTCGGCTCGGGTTGGGCGCCCATGAAGGAGTAGTGATATCGGCTGATGCCGCCAATCACACCCTGCTCGGCCAGCTCGCGCAGCCGCTCGAGCGGGAAGACGGTGTTGATGTCCTGTTGGAACCCGGAGCGGTCGAAGTTGACCGACATGTGCGACATGCGCAAGTCGTCGAAGTCGATGTCGCCAGGGATCAGGCGGTACTCGACCGAGCCAGGATTGAACGTGCGGTCGTCGTGCGCGTGCAGACCGGCGGTCGTGACGATCGCGACAGTCGATTCAGCCAATGGCTTGGGAGTAATCCACGGCTGAGGCTCAATCTCCGGCAGCGGCAGACTGAGCAGATTCTTGGCCATGTCGGGATGCATGTCTTCGGTTCGGACCATGATGAGGCTCCAGTGAATGGACGAGTGACCAACTCTGACCATATCGGATGGCACGCTTCCGAAGCGCGCAAATGCATGACCCACATCGCTCCGGTCCCCTCTCCCTGCGGGAGAGGGTTAGGGTGAGGGCCCCGGTATAGTCCGTTGAATCGCGCCTGCATGCGAAGAGAACCAGGGAGCCCTCACCCCAGCCCTCTCCCAGAGGGAGAGGGGGTTACTCGTTGCTCCAGCGCACTGAGGGATACTACGCAAGTCGCTGGTAGTCTGAGATCACTCAACAAGTTCAGGAGTGGGGCGATGCCCGAAGACAGCATTGAAATAAGCGTGCGCATGGCCGATCGCGGAGAGGTCGGCTATCGGATGGTGTCGGCGTCAATCAGCAGCCGCGAGGGTTCACTCGCCGGTGCACCAGTGGCATTCACAATCGAAGACGGCCCCGGCACGCTGGCCTCGGCAGGCGGCCGCGAGCGGACCGTCGACTCGGACGAGTGGGGCATTGCCGAGGTCAACTGGTACCCCGATCAGCACGCTCGCACCTCGCCCGAGGCTGAGATCGTTCAGACGGTCACGATCAAGGCGGTCTGCGAGGCCGCTGCCGAAGTCTCGCTCAACGTCGCCTCGCCACTCTGGAAGCACTAGGCGCACGGACAACACGAACTTCGACAGCGTCTTCTACCGTTGATCGCGTGATGCAACGCGAGCCCCAACGTCCCGAACCGGAACTGCCGGCCTGGATGGACAAGATCCCCCAGGCCGACCCGGTCGTGCTGCTCGGCATCGCACCGACCATCCTCTATATCCTGGTTGACCGGCTGATCGACACACGTCCGGCGATCGCGGTCTGCGTGATCTCCGCGATCGCCGTCTTCTTCTACCAGCGACGCAAGCTGCCTCGCACCAGCGTCGTCTTCCTGCTCGGTGTGCTCGGCGCGATCCTGATGATCATCACCGGCGTGCTGGGACTGATCAATGACAGCGACAAGACGTTTTGGACATTTGATCCAATCGAGGACTTCATCGTCGGCGGGATCTTCCTGGTCAGCGTGCTGGTCGGTCGTCCGATCGTGAGCTCAGTCGTTCGGGAGTTGTTCCCCAGCCTGCGCGAGCGTGTGCCCGCGCGTCACAGTGTCTGGACCCTGATCACGCTGGTCTGGGGTGTCAAGATCGTGGCCACAGGCTTCTTCCGGCTCTGGTTTCTCGACGTGTTGGAGGGCGGTCTTGATGTCTGGATCCTGGGCACCTGGGACGTATCAGACTGGGCCTGGCTGCGCACCGTCACCGGCGGCGGCGTAAACATCGTGCTGTTCCTCTGGACGATCCAGCGACTCAAAGTGGCGGGAGATCGTTTGACGCTCGAGGCCGCTCGCGCGGAGCACTCCCAGCTCGACGCGACCGATTCAGGCGACGCCGGCGAAGTGGTCGCGGATTCCGAGGTCACCGAACGCTGAGCGGAACCACTCGATTACCTCGGGGTGATAAGGAATACCGCGCTCGGAACGATCAATCTCCTGCTCGTGCTCCTCGAAGCCAGCGTAGATCACGCGTTCCTCGCCCGGCGCCGTCGGCGTTTCCCGTAGCGATTTCAGATACTGGTCCATATTCGCCTTGAACTCGTCAACGTCGGTGAACGCTGAGATGTTGAAGACAGTGAAGTGGTGACCGACGCCATTGAAGCGATGCAACGCCGATCCGGCACCGGCCATGATCCCGCTGAGGATGTCAATCGACATCGCCAGCGAGTAGCCCTTGTGCGAACCAATCTCGCGCGTACCGCCCAACGGCAGCATCAGGAACTCATCAGGCGTCGGCCCCGACTCCATCATCGGCGTGCCGTCGGCCGTCGCGACCCAACCGGGCAGCAGGTCCTCGCCCAGTCGCTGCGCGAGCCGGACCTTGTTGCCCGCCACCGACGACATCGAGGCGTCGAAAATGAATGGCGGCTCCTCGTTAGTCGGTGCGGCGATGCTGAGCGGGTTGAGTCCAACCATCGCCTGCGCGCCATGCGTCGGGGCGACGAGCAGCCCGCCGACCGTCATCGAGAGCCCGATCATGTCGTGTTCGAGCGCCATCTGCGCGTGATAAGCGGCAGCGCCGAAGTGTCGGCCGTTGTTGCAGACGACCGTGGCGACACCACAGTTGCGCGCCTTCTCAATCGCCAGTTCCATCGCCTGCGGTCCCACCGTGAGACCCAGACCGCGGTCGCAGTCGATCGTCGCCGCAGCCGGTGCGTCGCGCTCCAATGTCCAGTTCGGCGTCGGATTGATGTCGCCTGAGTTCACGCCGGCCACATAGGCGCGCAGCATGTTGGAGACGCCGTGCGAGTCGATCCCGCGCAGGTCGGCGTAGAGCAACGTGTCGGTGCTGCGTGCTGCGTCGTCCTCGGGCATGCCCAGTTTGAGGAAGATCTCGTGCACGGCGCCGCGCATCACGTCGCCGGGGATGCGGACGGCAATCTCTTCAGGGACGGCAAACTGCTTCAGCATGAGGCGCTCCAGGACTGCTTCCCGCAGGTCGAGAGGGTCCGCTGCGGGTCGGATCTGATGATTTGTCGTGCAGGGTACCGCCAGTCTGATTCGTGCTTGTCAGGCCGTATGTAGCAACCTTGCGGTTTATCGTGCGTTGACAATCCGGACACGCCACAGCGCATCGTTCTGCATAACGTCGGCAATGGAGACAACGGATGGGCGGCACAAGGCAGCCCGCCGCACTCCAGGCAGTTCAGTGGAGACAGCAGTGACAAACGCGATGCCCGAATCGAGCCCGTACGCGCGGATTCAGCCGCAGCTCAACGAGACGTACATGCGCGAAATCGCCCGGCGCCGATGGATCAGCCAGCAGGAGCAGGCCCGCAAGCAGGCCCGCCGCCAGCAGCTGGGTAGGGTCACCGACCGAGTCACCCAGATTCGCCGTCTGCGACCAGGCCGAGCCGTAGCCAACTCGCTCTCGCCGGTCTACAGCATGTTCAACGACTCCATCTTCCGAGACCGCTAACCCAGACCAAGAACCAGGAGCCAACCAAAGGGGCGACCGTATAGGTCGCCCCTTTTTCACGCCCGCAACCGCAGCCTCAACTACTCGGGACAGGCGAATATCCCGTCCAAATCTTGGCCACCAACTGCGAACAGCTTGCCATTAGGCGACCAACCCGCCCGGTATCGCAGTTCGCCGGAAAGAACCGAGTCTCCGCAAGTACTCGCGACGTTCAGCGTGCCCGTGAGACTACCAGTGCGATCAACCGTCAGAAGACTGAAGATCCGTGGCGCTTCGATAGCGAGACCGTCACCACGTACGAATGGCCCAAACAAGATGTGATAGGCGGTCCCGCTTGGATTCCACCCTTGAGCGACCTGCAAATCGCGGTAGAGCGCTGCTCCGCCCAGGTCCAACACTGTGCCAGCGCTGGTGGTTGCGTCGACCAGCAGCACGGAGCGAGCAACCGAGCCACTGATGATCACTGCGGCCACTTCATCTTCATGCCAACTCGGAAGCAGATTGAAGTGTCGAAATTCTCCCAGAGTCTCGAGGACGCCCCACAGGCGGGCCTGTGGAGAACCGTTTGCGCCAAGCTGAACCGGATCGAGCTCATGCCGGCCGGCGTCATAAATCCAGACATTCGCAGCCACCAGATCGACCACCAGCGCATATCGATCGTTAGGTGACCAGCCGAGCAACAGCTCGTCGCTCAGTGCATCGCCGCCCGTGGTGGATCGGACCAGATCGGAGTCGTGATCTCTCTCCCGCCACCAGGGGTACTCGTCGACTCCAAGAAACTCGCCGCCCAAGGAAAACACAAGAGTGCCCCACTCTTCTTCCACGTTGTCCTCTACGCAGCCACCATCCGCAGCAATCGTATTGTCGGCGCGAATCCGCCAGGAATAGTTGAACCCGCCCGGGCTACTCGGAAAGCCCACCGAAGTCTGACAATCGCGGTCTCCAAACACAAGGGATCCGGTCTCGTCGAACAGCACGAGCTGCCCATCTACGTGCACAACCAAGGAAGTCGCCGGAGCCTCCTGACCATCCCATACATTGGCATAGAAACTGACCGCCTTGCCGTTGGGAGCCCAGTCCAGAAAGAGCAAGCCATTACCTGGTCGTGTAGGTTCCAGCTTGAGGCCACGACGGCTAAGCAGCGCAAGCGCCGAAATCCGGGCTGATCCGTCGAGTGGCAGAATGATCGCGTACGGTTCATAGTCGCATTGCACTGCCGGACGATCACATAGGCGATCAATCGCCAGGTATCGACCATCCGGCGATAAGCGTGCAAACCCAGGCGGACGTTCAACAAACTCCAACTCATCCGTTTCCGGACGCCACTGCCAGATATGCGTGTCGTTATGGGCCAGCAACCAACCCCACGGCAACCACATCCACTCATTCGCCTTCGGCAGAATCTTCCCTTGCCCGACGCGGAAATCGTCGGCGGGGAAGACCACCGTTTCCTCCCCAATCAGGATCGGGAGGTCCTCCAACGTGACATCATCGGCGAGCAAGGTCACGTCCCCGATCGGCGCGCTGATGAGCATCGGCGATGCCTCCACATTCTCCAGCAGCCGGACTTCGGCCCCATCAGCCGATTGGCCCATCACCCCGTACTTCGCGCCCCGCCACTCGGCGAACAGCGGAGGCGCCGATTGCTCCTGCACCTGTTCTGCCTCGACCTCCCCAAGATCCAGCATCGTCGTCCGCACCCAGCCCACTCGCTCTGCACCATGCCTGACCCGGTACCAACCGCCTGCCTGCTGCAGCGCCGTCACCGACACTCCCGACTCCAGCCGATCAATCACCCCCCAGGCCAACCCCGGCCGCACTCGCACATCGGCATCTTCAACAACCACGCCCGGCACTTCGGTCAAATCTCGTGGCGGCGCCGAGGGTTCCGGTTCTTCTGCCTCAACCTCTTCTGCCTCCACCGCTGCATCGTTCGATTTCTGCTCAGATACTGGCGCAGACTCCGCTTCCACCGAGACTTCTGCACGTTCATCCTGAGCCGCCGGAGCCGTTCGTGAGTCCAGCGAGCCGCCCGAGACCTCACTCGCCGCAGATGCCTGCTGGGATGATTGCTCCTGGGCCTCCCGCCGTACTGATGGCTCCGACGCTTGCTGTGATTTCGTAGCTCGCTCGGACACCGAAGCTGGCTCGTCGCCGGCGCACGCGGACACGACAATCGCAACCACAAATAAAAGGCAATAACGGAGGACTCGCATACAGCTAGAAACGTACCGCGCCCCTCCAAATGTTCCCGATCCCGCAAACTCGCTAAGATAAGAACATACGTACCGAAACCTAGAGAGGACACCCCGTGCCCAACCCCATCCACCTCCGCGCTAGGATCGACCGCCTCTGGCGACGCTCCGCCGACCACAACCCCGGCTACATTCGAGTCAAGGCCCTCAACGCCATCGTCCGCGAGCTCTTCGCCCCCAACCCGCGAGCCCGACTCAACCACCGGCTCTACCTCGCCACAGACCCCTTCGACGTCGCCCGCCACAAGCTCCGCGAACTCTACGACTCCGGCGCCCCCGTCCCCGAAATCTCCTTCTGCCCCCCTCTCCCTCTGGGAGAGGGCTGGGGTGAGGGTCTCTCGGCCCTCCAGGAAGAAGAATCGCTCGAAGAGGACGACGACCCCTGGTAATCGCCCCAATCGTCTCTTTTTTCGCCTCGTTTTTTTTCTCCCGGGAGTCCAACCAACCCTCAGCCCCGCCGTGCCCGCCGCCGTCCCCAGTCCCCGCTTCACCCTAGGACCCGCTCCATCCCCCCAGTCCCCCAGCCGCCGCCAAGGTCGCTGGTACACTGCGGGCTGCGTGAATCGAATCACGTTGTCACACCATGTTCGTGCAGCTAGTTGCTGCGCGGCCCATACAAGCGATTGTTGAGAGGGGAGCGCGGTGGCTGAGTACACCAAGCCCATTCCGAGTCCCGACCCGGTCTCACAGCCCTTCTGGGACGGGGCCAAAGAGGGGAAGCTGATGCTCCCCCGTTGTTCCGACTGCAACCGAGTCCACTGGTACCCACGGGTGATCTGCCCGTTCTGCCACTCGATGAACATCGAGTGGGTTGAGGCGACCGGCAAGGGCACCATCCACACCTTCGCCGTCCAGCACAACAAGGGCCTCGTGGCGCGCGGCTGGGGCGACGAAGTCCCCTACGTCAGCGCATACATCGACCTCGCCGAGGGCGACCGGATGTTGACCGTGCTCAAGGGCGTCGACCCCAATGACCCCGAGTCGATCGAAATCGGCGGCGCCGTGCAGATCGAGTTCGAGGAAGCCTCCGAAGACGTCCACATCCCCTTCTGGCGGCCTGTCTAAGCGCCGACGAGCTACAAAACACAGGAGATTCACATGCCTGGTGAAGCATCAAAGGCCGCCGCGATCGTCGGCGCCGCCGAAGCCAACGACATCGGCTACCCGCAAACGCCGAAGTCGTCGCTCACCCTTCACATTGAAGCGATCAAGAACGTGACCGATATGACGGGGATTCCGATCTCCGCCATCGACGGCATCTTCTCGGCCGGTTGGTCGCCGCAAGTCGCCGAGTATCTCGGCCTGCACCCCAAGTACATCGACACCACAGCCGTCGGCGGCTGCTCATTCGAAATGCACGTCCACCACGCCCTGGCCGCGATTCACGCCGGCGTGATCGATGTCGCGCTGGTTACGCATGGCGAGATGGGATTCAGCCAGCGGTTCACCGGCGGCAAGGGCACCGGACGCCCGTTCGGCGGCGGCGACCCCTGGGACCCTGGCACGCAGCACACCTCGGCCTACGGCCTGGGCGGCGCGCCGACCGCGTACTCGCACGCGCTCAACCGGCACATGTCCCGCTACGGCACGACGCAGGAAGACTTTGCCGAGATCGCCGTCGTCACCCGCGAATGGGCGACGCTCAACCCGCGCGCGGTCATGTACCGCAAGGCGGGCGAGGGCGACCTGGCGCCGTTGGAGAAGGGCGAATGGGGCGGCGGCAAGCGCGGTCACACCTTTGGTGGACCGATCACCGTCGATACCGTGATGAACTCACGCCCGATCTCCTGGCCGATCAAGCTGCTCGATGTCTGCCTGGTCACCGACCACGGCGGCGCGGTACTGATCACCGGACCCGAGCTGGCCAAGACCTCCAAGACCCCACCGGTCTGGATCGCCGGCGCCGGCGAAAACATGTCTCACTGGAACATGCTTGAGATGGGCGACTTCACGGCTACTTCCGCGGGTCGCTCGGCCGCAGCGGCCTACAAGATGGCGGGAATGGGTCCCGAGGACATGGAAATGGCCATGATCTACGACTCGTTCACTGTCACCGCCGGGATCACGGCCGAGATGCTCGGTCTCGCTCCCGCAGGTGAAGGCCCGAGCCTCTGGAAGGACCGCCATGCGGCTCCCGGCGGACGCCTGCCGATCAACACCAACGGTGGCGGCCTGAGTTTCAACCACTCCGGCATGTACGGCATGCAGTTGCTGGTCGAGGCCTACCGCCAGCTCTCTGGCACCGCCGAAGACGGTGGATTCTCGGGCGACCCGGGCAAGCAGACCAGCGCACGCAGTTGCGTGGTCAACGGCACCGGTGGCTCACTCTCTACGACCGGTACGTTGGTGCTCGTCTCAGACGACTAACAGCGCGTCCCGAGATGACCTCTCAACGAGGCCGCCCCACTTGACTGAGGGGGCGGCCTCGTTCGTTTACCCTGCTGTCCACGGGCCACGGATCGGCGGCAGTCATGGCGGACGCGACACAGTCAGATTCAAGTCAACACGATCAACAAACTGCCCAGGGAATCACCTTCTTCTGGGGCATGGTGATGGCAGCCGGGTTTGTCGTGTTGTTCGGTCTTACCCAATGGGGCATTCTCGATGACGTTCCGACCTCCGAGTTTGGCATCGTGGCGATCGGCGCCGCCAACGGAATCGGATTGGTTGCAATCGGTGGTTGGAACGCAATCGGCCTGGTCGCGATTGGGGGCGCCAACTCAATCGGCCTGGTGGCGGTGGGCGGGTTCAACTCTATTGGCCTGGTGGCCTTTGGTGGTGTCAGCAGCTACGGCGTGATTTCGGTCAGCGGGATCCAGGCCTTCGGGACCCGATTCGCGGTTCGCATCTTCCGATGGTCGCCGACGATCATCCGCGGTGGACGAGCGCAGGTTGGCGAGGTCGACTCGTAGATGTGTTAACCTGAGCATCACGATCAAGCCGGGGTGGTCCGACCGTCGAGTTGACGGGAATGGGCCTGAGAACACACCCGCCGAACCTGATCCGGGTAATGCCGGCGCAGGGAGCGAGCGCAGCGAACTCTAGGCCCACCCGCTAGACAATCAACCGCCCTCATGCGGGAGCATGCTGTGCGCGTTGTCCTGTCGATTGCAGGATCCGACTCCTCCGCCGGAGCCGGGATCCAGGCCGACCTGAAGGCGACCTCGCAGTTCTACGGCTGCTACTGCGCCACCGTGATCACTGCGGTCACGGCGCAAAACACGCTCGGTGTCCAGGACGCCTACCAGCTCCCGACCCCGATCGTGCGGGCTCAGATCGAGTCAGTCTTCTCCGACCTCAACGTCGCCGCGGTCAAGACTGGCATGCTCGGCGACGCCGAGATGATCACCACCGTCGCCGATGAGCTGGAACAGCGCCGGCCGAAGAAGATCGTCATCGACCCGGTCATGATCTCCAAAACCGGCTTCCCGTTGCTTGCCGACGAGGCGGTCGAGACGTTCAAGTCGCGCATGATTCCCCTGGCAACGCTGATCACGCCCAACACGCACGAAGCGGAACGGCTCACGGGCGTCTCAGTAGTGACCATCGAGGAGGCAACGCGAGCCGGTCAAGCCTTGCTGGAATTGGGCGCCTCCGCCGCGTTGGTCAAGGGCGGGCATCTGGAAGAGTCGCCCGGCACCGACGTGCTGGTCACACCCAAGGAAACGCACCTAATCGAGCGTGAATGGATCGAGACGAAGCACACTCACGGGACCGGCTGCACCTATGCCTCCGCCATTGCCGCGCGGATGGCTTATCCGCGGGACTGGAGCCTCTTTCAATGCGTCGAGAGCGCGAAGTATTGGCTGACTGAGGCGATCCGTTACGGCCTGGATCTCGGTCATGGCGTGGGCCCCACGCAGCCCTTCTGGGGGCAAGAGTGGGGACCGTGGAACGACTGATGACCATGAAACACGTAGGTCGCCTCCACGTGATCACCGACGAGGTCCTCCAGGAGCGGTTCACCCATGCCGAGCTTGCCTCCGCCGCCGCCGCTGGCGGCGCCGACGTCATCCAGTACCGCGAGAAACGGCCGATCTCGACTCGTGAGATGATCCGCGTTGCGGGGCTGATGGGCCTGGCTTGCCAGGATCTCGGTGCGTCGCTGCTGATCGATGATCGCGTCGATGTCGCCTCTGCGGTCGGCGCGACCGCCGTCCATCTGGGCCGCGAAGACTTGCCGCCCGAAGTCGCCAGGCAGATTCTCGGTCCCGACGCGATCATCGGAGGTACGGCCAATTCGGTTGAGGAAGCTGTCAGGGTCGCCGGACAGCCGGTCGACTATCTCGGTGTTGGTCCAGTCTTTGGGACCACCTCAAAGGGCGATCGCGCCGCGCCGATGCTCGGTCTCGAGCGATTCGCCGAGATCTGCGCGGCGGTTGACAAGCCGGTGATTGGAATCGGCAACATCACTGTCGATCGCGTCGCCGATGTCCTCGCCGCCGGCGCATATGGCGTCGCTGTGCTTTCGGCTGTTGTCTGCCAGGACGATCCGAAGGCGTCATGCAGAGCGTTCGCTAACGAGATATCACGGGTGCTCCAATGACGAACGCTTCCCGATCTACAGGAGTTGCCATCGTCGGCGGCGGAGTGATCGGACTGTCCTGCGCGTTCGAGCTGGCGCGGCGAGGCAAGTCGGTCACCGTGATCGAGCGTGAGCAAACGGGATTTGGCGCATCGACCGTGGCGGCTGGGATGCTGACGCCGTCGTTCGAAGTTGAGATGACGACGCCGGAGTTGGTCGAGCTTCAGCTCGACAGCTTGCGTCGTTATCCGCAGTTTGTGGCAGACGTCGAGTCCGCCTCGGGATTGTCCTGCGGGTATCGGGACGAGGGCACACTCTGGGTTTCGCGCCACCGTGATGATGAGCTCGAGCTTGACCATCTGTGTCAGATCCAGGAGGACCGTGGCCTGCCAGCGAAGCGCCTGACCGGTCGCGAGACCCGAGGCATCGAACCGTATCTGTCACCCCGAGTCATTGGAGGTCTGCTCGTCGAGACAGACCACCAGGTCAACAGCCGGCTGTTGTCTACGGCTCTGCGCGCGGCCTGCCTGGTTGTTGGAGTTGAGTTGGTCGAGCGGGCAGGCGTCACTGCCGTGGACCGTTCTGGCGGTCGGATTGCACTATCGATCGAATCGCAAGGCAATAGACATACGTTGCACGCGGACCAGGCCCTGCTTGCCGCGGGTGTCTGGTTGGAGGACGGCCTGATCACTCCGCTGCCTCGCATCGGTATGCGGCCGATCAAGGGTCAGATTGTGCATCTCACCGGACAGCCGTTGATCAATCACGTGCTGCGCAACAGTGATGTCTACATCGTTCCGCGAGCGGAAGGTGAGCTACTCCTTGGCGCGACTGAGGAAGAACAGGGCTTCAACATGGAGCCAACTGCGGGCGGCACGCTTGACCTGCTGCGCTACGCCTTCGAGATCCTGCCCGGAATCTATGACCTCTACGTGAGCGAAATCGATGTCGGGCTGCGTCCGGCGGTGTCCGATCACCAGCCCGTCATTGGCCCAACGGACACAGAGGGCATCTTCATCGCCGGTGGGCACTACCGCGGAGGCGTCTTACTCGCCCCAAGCACCGCGCATTGGATGGCCGATCTGATGACCACCGGCAACGTTCCAACTCCGATTGAACCGTTCGGCATCGATCGGTTCAGCGCCGAAGCCCAGCAGGAGGCAGCGGGATGAGCGAAGAACGAATCTGGGATGTGGCGATCATCGGTGGCGGCGTCATCGGGCTCACCTGCGCATTCGAGCTATCGCGGCGCGGACACAAAGTGGTCGTAGTCGAGCGCGATCAGCCGGGACAACACGCCAGCCGGGTCGCAGCCGGATTGCTCGGCACGGCCTCGCTGCCGGTCGGAGAAGATGACAACATCTTTCCGCTCAAGCTCGACAGCTTGCGTCGATATCCCGAGTACATCGCCAAGGTCGAATCGATCGGTCGGGGCAGCGCCGGATATCGCCTGGAGGGCACGCTCTGGGTGGCGAGAGATGCAGATGAAGATGAGCAGCTCCAGGCGCTGCATGACAAACGGATTCGACTCGGACTGAGGTCCGTGCGGGTCGAAGCGAATGAAATCTTCCTGATTGAGCCTGAGCTGACTGCCGGCCTGGTCGGCGGGTTACGGATCGACGAAGACATTCAGGTTGATCCACGACGGCTGCTCGAACGGCTGAAGCGCGGAGTCAACCAGACGCGCGTCAAGGTTCTTACAGAGCACGAAGCCCTCGGCGGCGAGTTTGACGAGTCTGAGGACGTATGGACCGTCCAATTGCGCAGCCAGCAAGCAGACACGAACACTCCGCCAGTCCAGGCCCGCAATGTGCTGCTTACCGCCGGACCGTGGTGTGATCAGATTGTCGACACCTCCCGGCAGCCAGGCACATCCCTCTCGCCTGCGGGCGTGGGTCCGGTCAAGGGACAACTGCTGCGATTGCGTGGTCCACGTGTGATTGACCGCGTCGTTCGGTCGACGACCGTGAGTCTGGCCCAACGCCGCGACGGCGAACTGATTGTCGCCTCAACCAAGGAACCGGAAGCTGGCTGGAGTCTTGAGCCGACTGCGGAAGCACGCGAGGAACTGCTCGATCGAGCCAACGGATTGCTGCCTGGAATTCGTGAACTGGAGGTCGAGGAGCACAGCGTCGGTCTGCGCCCGGCCGTCGCGGATCACATGCCGGTGATCGGACCGGCAGGTCGGCGAGGACTCTGGATCGCGACCGGCCACTTTCAGCACGGAATCCTGCTTGCGCCCGCGACCGCCCACTGGCTGGCCGAGGCGATCGAGTCCGGAGACGTGCCAGCCATGCTGAAGCCGTACGGCATCGACCGGCTAAGACAGTCTTCGGTGAAAATGGAGGCGGCCACATGACCCAGCCGCAATCGACGTTGCAAGTGTCCCTGAATGGTGACGCCGTCACGCTGTCCAACGAACAACTGACTGAAGCCCTCTTCGAGATCGGCTATGACCCCGAGCAGCAGGGCATCGCTGTCGCGATCAACATGTCCGTCGTTCCGCGCAGCGAGTGGGCGCAAACCACATTGTCCGACGGCGACCGAGTCGACATCGTCGGGGCCAAACAGGGTGGATAGCGATAGAGCACAACTATGGACGTAGCCAACCACGACACTTGGACGCTGGCCGGACGTGAGATGTCCTCGCGAATCATCCTCGGCACGGCGCGGTATCCGTCGCAGGAGACGCTTCTGGAATCGCTCAAGGCGTCTGGCACTGAATTGGTCACGGTGGCGCTGCGACGGGTCAATGTCGGCTCCGCCGACGGCACCGACCCGACGAACCTCTACACATTGTTGACCGAGCGCGGCTATGGTCTGCTGCCCAACACCGCTGGATGCTTCACTGCGCCCGACGCCATACTGACTGCAGAACTGGCGCGTGAGGCGCTCGGTGTCTCGCTGATCAAGTTGGAAGTGATTGCCGACGAAGAGACGCTCTTACCCGACACGGAGGGACTGCTCGAAGGCGCGCAGGAGCTAGTGCGTCGCGGGTTCCAGGTCTTGCCCTACACCAACGACGATCCGGTCACCGCGCGCAAGCTGGAGGATGTGGGTTGCTCGGCCGTGATGCCACTGGGTGCGCCGATTGGCTCCGGTCTCGGTATTCGCAACCCGCACAACATTCAGTTGATCAAGGAGCGAGCCAGCGTGCCCGTGATCGTCGATGCCGGTGTCGGCACGGCATCCGATGTCGCGATCGCCTTCGAGCTCGGCTGCGACGCCGTGCTAATGAACACCGCAGTAGCACGCTCCCGCAATCCGGTGCAGATGGCTCGAGCGATGAATGCCGCCGCTCGCGCCGGCCGCGACGCCTTCCTCGCGGGCCGCATGCCACGCAAGTTCTACGCAGACGCATCATCACCGTCCGAGGGGATGATCTCGCCCCTTGAAACTTCGTAAGTGAACCATCCACCGATCAACCGGTGAGACAAGGAGAACGATTGTGTCCGAGCAGCTATCACAACGCCTCTGGGATGAAAACCGCGACCTCGCCGAAGCCTGTCTCGAGCATCCGTTCATCGTGGGCCTCGCCGACGGCACGCTGTCCGAGTCCCGCTACGGACTCTTCGCGCAGCAGGATCATTTCTACCTCGACGCCTATGCCCGTTCATACGCATGGGGGGCGGTCCGCGCCCAGGATTGGTCGACGCGGCGTCAATTTGGCGAGCTGATGTCGGGCATCCTCACAGAGGGCACGTTGCATGAGAAGACTGCACCTGAGCTGGGCGTCTCGCTCGAAGATGTCCAGCCGCTACCTGCCGCTCGCGAGTACACAGACTTTCTCCTGGCCACGGCGTCGTTGGGAACGGTCGGTGAGCATCTCGCAGCCATGGCGCCCTGCGCCAAGTTGTATGGATGGCTAGGACTGCGCCTCGCCGATCAACCGTACGACGACAAGTACGGCTTCTGGATCAACATGTACTCCAGCCCCGATTACCAGGAAAAAGTCGACATCATTCAGCGATTGCTGGATGAACATGGCGACGATTCCGGTTCGGAAGCGATCAAGTTCCGTACCGCGATGGAACTTGAATACAACTTCTTCGACTCAGCCTGGGTGAATGGGGACGAATAATGAAGCTCTGGAAACTGTTCGGTTCACTGATCTTGATTGGCGTCGCGTCGCTCGCTGTAGGCGCTTGTGCTGAATCGACCGACGTACCGCAGTCCGATTCAATCCGGGTCGTTGAGGCGCAATCAGACCAGGAACCGGATGTCGTTCGGGTGCAACTGGACTGGCTGCCCAACACCAATCACACCGGCATCTATGTGGCGATTGCCCAGGGCTGGTACGAGGAGGAAGGCATCGAGATCGAGATCCTGCCATACAGCGGCGCAGCCGGTGAAATTCTGCTCGACCAGGAAGTCGCCGATGTCGCATTCTCGTTCCCGACATACCTGCCTCTCTTCCGTGCCCAGGGGTTGGACATCGTCTCCATCGCTGCGGTATTGCAGACCAATCCCACAGAGGTCGCAGTTCTTGCCGATGGTCCGATCGAGCGTCCGCGCGATCTCGACGGTCAGACCTACGGCGGATTCGGCGGTCCGGCCGAGCAGCCACAGTGGGAGTGGGTCGTCCGCGCCGACGGTGGCAAGGGCGACATTTCCGGCGTGATCCTCGACACCGCGGCCTATGAGGCGCTCTACGAAGGGCGGGTCCAAGCGGTCGAGCCGTTCGTTACCTGGGAAGGAATTGAAGCGAGACAGCGCGGCATCGAGCTGCGCACCTGGAAGTACACCGACTTCGGCATTCCCGACTACCCGGGAGTCGTCCTGGTCGCTGCTCGCGGACTGGTTGACAGCGATCCCGAACTACTCACCCGATTCCTCGCAGCGACGATCAAGGGCTACGAGTACGCCGTTTCTGAGCCGAACGAAGCCGCCCAAATGATGATCGACATCGCCGGCGAAGACGTCTTCCCCAACCTGGAGCTGGTCTTCGAGTCCGCCCGGCTGCTGGCTGCTCAGTACTACGTCGACCCTGAAGGCCGCTGGGGTTCGCAGACGCTCGAGCACTGGGAGGGCTACACGGAGTGGCTCTTCGAGCATGGATTGCTACTCGATGTCGACGGCGATCCGATCGTCGATCCGCCCGACTACGCCGCACACTTCACGAATGACCTCTATGAAGCGGCGCGAGCGTCGAACAATTAGTAGCGACTCCTAGCGATAACGTGCGCCGTGCTGGAAGTTGAGTCGGTCGACAAGGCCTACGGTCGCGGCGATAACGAGGTCGTCGCGCTCAGCGGCGTGTCGCTGACCGTGGGCGATGGCGAGTTTGCCGCCCTGGTCGGTCCGTCCGGCTGCGGCAAGACGACATTGCTCAACCTGATTGCCGGACTGGACGATGTCGACGCGGGACGCATCCTGGTCGATGGCGCATCGGCGCCAGCGGAGGAGCGGCTCAAGCGGTTCGGTTACATGCCGCAGCAGGACATGCTCTTTCCCTGGCGCACGGTGCTTGCGAACGTGTCGCTGGGACTCGAAGTTCAGGGCATGAATCGCGCAGATGCTCGCGCCCGCGCTGCTGAGATGTTTCCTCAGTTCGGATTGGGCGGATTTGAACATCGACGGCCGCATGAACTCTCGGGCGGCATGCGTCAACGGGCCAGTTTCCTGCGTACATACCTGCTCGGCCGTCCGTTTCTGTTGCTGGACGAGCCGTTCGGCGCGCTCGACGCCATCACCCGTGGACAACTACAAGCCTGGCTCGCCGAGACCTGGAATCGGATTGGCGGTTCGGCCCTGCTGGTCACGCACGACCCACACGAAGCGGTGGCGCTGTCGGATCGTGTCTACGTCATGTCGCCACGACCGGGCCGGATCACCAACGTTCTCGAGGTTGATTTGCCGCGTCCGCGCACCGTGCGTGCCGCCGAGACCGAGGCCGCGCATCGGTTGATCGACGTGTTGCGCCATGAAACCGAGAGCGTTGGCGTCGACTCATGATGTGGCGGGCTATCAGTCTCCCCAGGTTGCGCGGATGGTTCTTCGACGTGGTCGCGCCGGTCGCGCTCACGCTCTTCGTGCTCTCCGGCTGGCAGATCTACGTCTGGCTCTCCGACATCAGACCCCAGGTGCTGCCCGGACCGATCCGGATCGTGCGTGAGAGTGTTGAGTCGGCCGGCGCCATCTGGGCGCACGCGCTGGTCACGATGTCAGAGGTCGCGGCGGGCTTTGCGATCAGCATCGTTTGCGCTCTGGCACTGGGCTTGTTGCTAGATGTGTCGACACCGCTCCGACGTGCGGTGTACCCGATCATCGTCGCCTCGCAGACGGTGCCGATTCCGGTCGTTGCGCCGCTGATGATTGTCTGGTTTGGCTTCGGCGTGTTGCCCAAGATCATTGTCATTGGCCTCTTCACCTTCGTGCCAATCGTGCTCGGCTTCGCCGCCGGACTGGCTTCTACCGAGCGCCCGACGTTGGATCTGATGCGTACGTTTGGTTCCTCACGCTGGCAGACATATCGCTACGTCAAGATTCCCGCCGCATTGCCCGACCTGTTCACTGGCCTACGAATTGCAGCAATCTATGCAGTCTTGGGCGCAATCTTTGGTGAGCTCGCCGGCGCAACGGATGGGCTCGGTATCTTCCTCGAACAATCCCGTCTATCGTTTCGGACTGACCTAGTGTTCGGAGCAATATTCGTCGTTGCGCTGCTGAGCTATCTATTGTTCCTGGCCGTTGTGCTGATTGAGCGACGGGCGATCCCGTGGCATTTCCTAAGGCGTGAATCATGATTCTGCACCGATTGATGCTGATCGCCGATCGAGAAGGCACCAATGGTCGACCGCTGGCAGACGTGATCGTCCGCGCAGCCAATGGTGTCGGCGGTCGACTGATGGTGCAACTCCGGGACCGTGATCTTGGAGACGTCGAAGTGATGTCGCTGATCCGCGCCGTCCAGCGCCGTGTGCCGCCCCAGACTGTGCTGATGGTCAATAATCGCCCGGACATCGCGCGTGCGATCGAGATTGGGCTTCACCTGCCTGCTGCTGCTGACACCCCCCGAGGTCAATACCTGCTCCTGGGCCGCTCCGTGCATGACGCGCGAGAGGCCGACATCGCCCTCGGCGACGAAGTGGACTACGCCATTGTGGGCACAGTCTTCGAGACGACTTCGCACCCGGGTCGAGTGGGCGCCGGGTTGACTCATCTGTCGGACATCCGCGCGCTGATGGGCAACATCGCTTGCTACGCGATTGGCGGGATCACCGTTGACAACGCTCCATCGGTGATCGAAGCCGGCGCCTGGGGTGTTGCTGTGCGCAGCGCCATCCTCTCAGCGGACGATCCTTCCGAGGCGGCGTATCGGCTGCACAGTAGCCTGCCGCAATGACGACCGACGCCCCGCTCAGATCTGTCATCGAAGGACGCAGCCCGTCGAGTTTCTCTTCGGTGCGCCGCGCCCGAGCAATGCTCAACAACGGACCCAACGCGCTGACCACTCTCGCCTCGGACCTGGCGGAGGCGGTATCGGATGCTTCAGATGTCCTGATCGACCGACCGTCCCGGCTGCTCTACGCGACCGATGCCTCGTTGTACGAGATGGAGCCAGTCGCGGTCGTCTTTCCCCGATCGCCCGCCGATGCCGCGGCTGCCGTTGACGTTGCGCGCTCGCACGGCGTACCGGTCTTGCCGCGCGGTGGCGGCACCAGCCTCGCCGGACAGGGTGTCAATCACGCCGTCGTGCTGGACTTCACCCGGCACATGAACTCGGTGTTGCACATCGATGCCGACGCCCGCACTGCGCGGGTTCAGCCGGGATTGGTGCTGTCGGAACTGAACAAGGCAGCCCGAAGGTTCGGATTGCACTACCCCATTGACCCCTCAACCGCGAATCGGGCCACGATCGGTGGCGGGATCGGCAACAATTCGTGCGGCACACACAGCGGTCTCTACGGTAAGACGATTGACGTCGTCGATTCAGTCGACGTGGTGCTTTCCGACGGCGCCAACCTGCGCTTCGATCACGTCGACGAGCGCCGGCTGCGGGCTCTGATCGATTCGGGTGGACGCGAAGGGCGCCTGTACCGCGACCTGCGCGAACTCGCTGAGCGCGAGCGAGCGGAAATCGGTGAGCGATTCCCCGACATTCCCAGACGGGTATCGGGCTACAACCTGGACACACTGCTTGAGCCAAGCGGCGTCAATCTTTCCAACATGGTCGTCGGATCTGAGGGCACGCTTGCCGTCGTGACCGAGGCCACGGTCCAGCTTGCTCCGCTTCCGAGGCGGCGCGGAATTCTGGCCGCCCACTTTCACACGTTGATCGAAGCCGCCGAAGCGACAGTCACTGCGAACGCTCACAAGCCGGCCGCGATTGAGCTGGTTGACGACATCATCATTGAGCGCTGCCGATCAAGTGTCGGCTACGCGCCGCTGGCCGAGTTCGTCGTCGGAGAACCCGGCGCGATTCTGCTGATCGAGTGCTTCGCCGACACAGACGGGGATCTGCATGATCAGTTACGAACGATTGAGTCCCACCTCAAATCGCAGGCCATGGGATATGCCTATGTGACCGAGACCGATGCCGCTGCGCAGGCGAAGATGTGGCAGATGCGACAGGCAGGCTTGGGCCTGCTGATGTCGATGCACGGCGATCCCAAACCAGGCGCGTTTGTCGAAGACACCGCAGTGCCGCCCGAACGCCTGCCGCAATTCGTCGCGCGATTCGACGCCGCCGTCCGAGCAGGTGGGCTGCGAGCCGGCTACTACGGACATGCAGCGGCTGGCTGCCTACATATCCGGCCCGTGGTCAATGTCAAGGACCAACACGGCCTGGAACAGACCGAGGCGCTGGCGTCGGAGATCGCCGATCTCGTGGTCGAGTTCGGCGGTTCGCTCTCCGGTGAACACGGTGACGGGATCGTGCGCGGCGCATTCATGGAGAAGATGTTTGGACCGCAGTTGGTCGACGCGTTCCGCGAGGCCAAGCAGGTCTTCGATCCTGACGGTCTGCTCAATCCCGGCAAGATCATCGACACGCCCCCATTCCGCGACAACCTGCGTCTGAGTCCGGAGACGATCAATGCCGAGCCGCCCGGGTGGCTCGACTTCTCCTCCGAGGGTGGACTCGCCCGTGCAGTCGAGATGTGCAACGGACAGGGCGCTTGCCGCAAGTTCGACGGGGGCATGTGTCCCTCGTTCCAGGTGACACAGGACGAAGAACACTCGACTCGTGGACGGGCCAACCTGCTGCGACAGGTGCTTAACGGCGCCATGCCGCTCGAGGAGCTGTCCGGCGACCGGCTGCATGACGCGCTTGATCTCTGCGTCGAGTGCAAAGCCTGCAAAGCGGAGTGTCCATCGGGCGTCGACCTGGCCAAGATCAAGTACGAAGTGCTGGCCCATCGACATCAAACGCACGGTGTGCCTCTCAGAGATCGAGCGTTTGCCAACATCGCGACGCTGTTGCGACTCGGGTCGCTTGCCCCAAGGATTGCCAACTTCATCGGCTCGACGCAGGTAGCCAGACGTGTCCTGGGACGAGTGGGCGTACATCCTCAGCGGCCTGTGCCGTCGTTGGCAAGACAGTCGTTCGCTCGCTGGTTCGCACGGCGATCCTCGCCAATCGCCACTCGTGGCGATGTTGTCCTCTACGACGACACGTTCACAAACTTCGTCCATCCCGAAGTTGGAATCGCGGCGACACGAATCATTGAAGCCCTGGGATATCGGGTGATCAGGATTGAGAATCGTGCATGTTGCGGCCGCCCCTCGATCTCTAAGGGAATGCTCGACGATGCTCGCGAACTGGCAGAACGTAACGTCGGCGCATTGCTGTCCTATGCCAATGCCGGTACTCCGATCATTGGCACCGAACCGTCATGCCTGCTGACATTGCGGGACGAGTATCCGCTGTTGCTTCGCAGTGAGTCCGCCTCGCTCGTGGCGTCGCAAGCCCTGCTATTCGATGAGTGGCTAGCCCAGGAACTCAATGCGAATGACGCGCCTCGGATATTCATCGGCGACCGCGGCCCGCTGATGTTGCATACGCACTGCCATCAGAAGGCGTTGGCTGGATTTGAGCAAACACTTGACGTGCTCAACCGAGCGGGATTCAAGCCACAGGCAATCGATAGTGGTTGCTGCGGGATGGCTGGATCGTTTGGCTTCGAGGCCGAACACTACGAGATGTCGCAACGGATGGGCTCGCTGCGGCTCTTCCCAGCATTGGAAGCAGCGGCAGACACTCCAGTCGCGATCACTGGAGTCTCATGCCGGCAGCAGATCGGTCACTTCACCGACCATGAACCGCGACACGTGGTCGAGTACCTGGCGGACGCGTTGATTTCGCAGGAGTGAATCGTAGAGGCTTGGTGCCGAGGGGCAGAGTCGAACTGCCGACACCACGATTTTCAGTCGTGTGCTCTACCAACTGAGCTACCTCGGCGCGATAGCTGAATCAGCATACACTCCGCGAGCGGGAATTCCGCCCTCGGGATCTGCTCTACGGCATCACTTCGACGGTAGGCAGTACGGCTCGACGGACCTGCTCAAACACCTCTTCGATGGTCCCTCGGGCGTCCACCACATCCCACTGGTAGCGCTCCGCCATCGCCGACATTTCTTGCAGTTGCTCGCGCTGGTGCTGCATGAAACCGTCGTAGATGCTGCGGTCGTGCAGATAGTCGCCGCCCGATTCCCAGAAGTCGAACCCGCGCTCCAGCACTCGAAGCACCAGGTCTTCGGCGTCGATGTCTAGATAGACCACCTGGTCTGGAATGAGCGCAAATCCGTAGATCTGCTCCAGCCAATGACGTGAGGCCCCACGAACCACTGCCCGGGCCATGAGTGAGAAGATGTAGCGGTCGGCAAGGACGACCATCCCGGCCTGCAACGCGGGCAACATAATCCGCTCGAAGCGATCCCAGAAGTCCGTCGCGTAAAACAGATTCAATGTGATCGGGTCGAGGGTATGGCCCTGCTTGGCATCGTCGATGCCGGGACCGACCAGCGGCGAGCGTCGCAGGCCGCTGTCGACGACGCCCCAGCCATGCGCTTCCAGATAGTCGCGCAGAATGGAGATGATCGTGGAGCGGCCTACGCCGTCAGTGCCTTCGATCACGATCAACCGGCCCGGCAGCCAGTCCTGTTCGATGCCGGGAGGCGGATCGCCGTAGAACTTGACCTCGGTCACAGGCCACCTCCGGCGGCCAGCGCGGCGTATCCGGTCTGGATGTGCGCAGGCACATTGGTGATCTCGCGCTTGGGCATGCCCTCTAGCAGAGGTTCAACCAGTTTTCGGACCAACACCTGCTGATTGACGAGCGACTCAGAGGCATCGATGCGGGTAATGTCGTATTCCTCGCAGAGCGCCTCGTATTCGTCCAGGATCCTGCCCTGGAACAGCCGGAACGACTCATGCACGTCATCGGACAGTCCGAGGTCCATGCCCGCTTCGTAGAACTTGATTTCAGCGCGCGCAGCGGCGATGCGTCGGATCGACTCGTCGAGCGACACATGGAAGTAGAGCGCCAGATTGGGCGGCGGCGCGAATGAGTACAGATCGCGCACCCACTTGCGGTTGACGCCTCTAGCGGCGTCACGCGCAAACGCCGTGTAGACATAGCGATCGGCGAGGACGATCACCCCAGCCTGTAATGCGGGCAGAATCTGCTCGTGCGTCCGGCTGGCGAAATCGGCGGCGTGAACCAGGCTGAACGACATCGGGGTGAGCAACTGCTTGCGCTTGCCGCGCTTGGTCGTATCGCGGACGATGGGCGATGAGTTCCACTCGGTGAAGACGGTGACGTAACCCTCGCTGCGCAGCCACTTGTGCAGCAAGTCGAGCTGGGTGCTCTTGCCGGAACCATCAATGCCCTCGACCACGATCAGCCGACCAGGCAGCTCGGAAAAGTCTGCAGAAGTTGACACCGTTGCTTCCCTTCGTGTCGCTCGGACTTACGGCATTCGCGCACATGCGCACTATAGGCGCGACCGTCCTGGTTCAGGCTAACGAATCGGCAGGGTGAGACAGTAACGGGAACGATCACAGGCAACTTCCCTCAAAACCTTCTCATTGGTTTCGAGGGAAGCATGCCGGCCCCGAGCGTAGCCGACTACAGTCCGAGCTATCAGCCAATGGTGCCAAGTCCTTCTGCATTGCAGCCCTTCTGCAATGGCTCGATCGGACCGATTTCTTCGATTACCTGCGCGGACTTGTCGGCGCCGAACTTATCGGAGTACGTCACCGTCAAGCGCAGGAACTTGTGGGCCTGGTCCGGCGTTGGCGAATAGGTGGAATCCCAGGACTCGACATGTCCAATGGTGGTCCAGCCGTCTTCGCCGTTGCTGGAGATTTCCCAGGTCCAGACGTGGTCCTGTTCTTCGCGGTCGGGCTCGTACACGTAGGCATGGAGTACAGGCGTGCAGACCGGCGGTGGCCATTCAAGGCGTATTTGGCCTGGCTCATCAATGTCGGTCACCTGAATGGTGAGGTCCAGCGACGTTGTCGAGACACCGTCGCTTGCGGAGACCACCAGATCGAAATGGCTCCGCGACTCGTAACTGAGCCGCCAAACGTTCGTGATTTGCCCGCTGCTATCGATCGAGAATCGCTCAGCGTCATCGCCTGAGAGTGCGAGGGTCAGTGGCGTTCCATTGGGATCTGAGGCGACAATTGGGTCGCCGACCAGCGAGCCGCGGTCCAGTTCCTCGTCGACAGTGCGGCTGGCGCTGGATCCCTCATCGAAGACCGGTGGGAGATTGCGGGCATCGATGCATTGGATCGCCGCGGCGGGCACCGCGCTGTGATCGAGGTTCGCATCGTTTCCAGCCGCATCTCTGATCGTGCCGCTGGTCAGTCTCAGTTTGTTCTCACCGATCGCAAATCCGTCTGGGTCATGATCGCCTTTGACGACCTCGTAGATGAACGTCAGTGTGTTCGCGCCGGCGGCAGGACCGCTGATTGCTTCGATAAGCAGCGCCGATCGCACCAGGACCGCGGTTTTGGCTTCACCATTGAAGTCCAGTTCAAGTTCGGCCGAGCCGTCCGCCGTGACATTCTCGTCAAAGACGACGTCGACTCGGATTTCTTCGCCTGCGACATAGCCGCGATCTTCCGGTTGAGTGATGACCTTAAGTTCGGAGACGGTTGGTGAGACTAGGTCGTCTGAGCCCAGCACGTTGTGACCGGACTGGTCGTGCAGCGCTCGGTAGCCGAAGCTGCTGTACAGGCCGGTTGCCTGGGAGCGTACGAAGCCGCTGCCGAAGTAACCCGACTCTCTGCTGCCCGATGAGACGCTGAATCCGGTCGCATCGACGTCCGTGCGCTTGACGGTGTAGCTGAAGACCAACTTGTCGGTACCGGCGCCTCGTTCATAGTGAGCGCCGCGCCAACTGCCTTCGACATCTCCGACGTAGATGCTGATGCCCTTCTGACCTTCGACGACCATGTTCTCTTCGTAGGTGAGCTGAACCTCAAGGGCTTCGCCGGCCCGGTAGGCGTGACCGTCCTCCGGACTGGAGATAACGGAATCGTCTGTGATCTTGACCGAGTGCCTCCAGTCCACCGAGTGGGCAGAGTCATTGACGCCCGGGAACAGGCGGCTGGCCGCGACTCCGGTCATCGCGTCTGTGATTGAACCGCGGCCAATGAAGCCGTGGTACTGGCCCTGGCCGTCGACATATCCGCCAGGAACCACGACGCCATCGCCGTCGGTGTCGTCCCACATCACTCGCCGTCCAAAGATCAGACAGTCGCTTCCTGATCCGTCGAGGAGTGGCATTCCATACCAGCGACTTCCGATGTAGACGCCGATCGAGAGCTTGCCTTGGACATTGACTGGCGTGTCGAAGAACAAGCCGACCTTGATCATCTCGTTTAATCCGTAGGTGTCGCCGACAGCCGGACTCGAGACCAACGTGGTCCTCGTGACCTGCGGGGCCTGTACTGTTGCTGCAGCGCTGGCATCTGACGGGGTGCGAGGTCCTTGAGCCATCGCGGGAGTGCCGTTTGGCAATCCGAGAGCCAGGATTAGACCCAGAGCAACCAGCATCAGCGCCAGCAGTGGCAATCTCCTTCGACCCTCTCCATTCCCTGGCGGTTTCGTGCCTTGCCAGCCGGCGCTTGGAACTTGATTGCGGTTCATCGCAAGTCCTTTTCCTTTGCCTGATGCCGTGATGGGTTGGAGTTGTTGGTCGACCTCCTCCGACCTCAACCTATGTCCGTCGATTGCCAGGCTGGGCAGTCGTGATGCGTTTACCCGATCCGAGGCCGAGTGGGCTATGAACGTTGCGACAGCAAATCTGTGGCCGGCTTACGTTGTCGGTTCTGATGTATCGAACTTCTCGTTGCGCGACGGAAAAACGCGCCTGGATCCCCAGGTCGGCTGACGACGATTCTCCGAGACCATCAACCAGGATTGAACCCGCTAGGTCCTGCCGCGTTTGGTTACCTTGCGACCCAACCGGAGATCCAGACTTGCGGCGCCGGAGGAGGGCACGTATTGGGGAGGGCAATCATGGCGTTCGGTATCAGAACGGGTCGACAGCGAGCTATCGATGCGCTCAACGCGGCCTCTGAGGTCGTCGAGACCGCTGTGGGTCCGGTGGAATACGCGCTCCGCGGCGACGCGCCGTACGTCGTGATCTTTCACGGCACACCGCAAAGCCATCATGCAAGTTTCATCGGTGAACCCATGGAGGCGGCAGGCTTCGGAACCATCACTCCGTCGAGGCCGGGTTTTCTCAGAACACCGCTGGAAACGGGCCCGTCGTTCGAAGAGCAAGCGGACGCCGTTGCAGCTCTGTTGGATGCCCTGGAAGTTGGACAGGTCGCTGGTTACGCCATCTCGGGTGGCGGACCGAGCGGGATTCAGTTTGCCGCGCGACATCCCGACCGCGTCAGAGCGTTGATCCTTGAGGTCGCGATCACGCAGAGATACGAACCTGAGGTTTCGGACTTGATGGTCAAGGTATCGATGAGCAGCTTCGTTCAATGGCTCTCGAGCGTGATCATGAAGCGATTTCCACGCGTCGGTGTGGCGCAGTTCCTCGCGATGGAGAGCACGCTGGAAGCGATGGATCGGGCGAGAGTGGTCGATGACATCCTCGCGGATCCGGAGAAGATGGCAGTGCTGGAGAATCTGATTGTTCAGTCGCCCCCGATGGATCTGTTGCGCGCCGGCTTTGATAACGACTTGAAGCGATTCCGTGAGATCGACCAGTTACCGCTGGATCAGGTGCGTTGTCCGACGCTCCTCGCCTACGGCACTCACGACGGCGATGTGCCGTTTAGTCACGCCGAGAACGCTGCTCAGGGCATACCCAACGCAGAGCTGTTCGCCGTGGAGAACGGCTGGCATCTGCTGGCCCTGAGCGACGGCGACGGTGCATACCTGGAAGCAGAAATCGACTTCCTGCGAGAGCATCTCGTCAGATAGCGACATCCGTGACGCTCGTCAGCTTGAGTACCTGTTCATGTCTCTGCATGTCGCCTGGAAGAGTTCTCATCATGCCCGCGCTTGTCGTGGGCATCTCGCAGCCTCAAGCGAAGACTTGGGTACTCAGCGCGGCGAGATTGCCGCGTCTGAGCGCGGCAATGACGGTAACTGGCAAGTAAGAACGATGAGAAGTGAAAAACAGGGTTGGTGGGCTTGACTGAACAATACCAAGAACCGACTCGGATTCGATCATCGCCCCGTCGGTCGGCATCGGGATCGTATAGGTCAAGGTGACCTGCTTGGGGGCAATCTTGATGCGCTTGACGAAGTTCCTGATGAGGGACTTGCGCTCGGGGATGCTGCCGGCTTGCAGGAACTCGCGGAAATCGGCGACGTAGCGCTTGATCTCCCGGCTGGAGGGGAGTTCAGCTCTACGTTGTTCCAGTTGGAGCGTTGCGTTCTCGTGCGCGGCGGCGAGTTGGTCTTCCTGGCCGCGCAGCGAGTGGATGCGGGGCGACAAATCCTGGTAGGTGAGGTCGCTGTTCTCCAGTGCGTCGTAGAGTTTGGCCAAACGCCTGCGCACGTCGGCGAGTTCAGTCTCAACTGCCTGCCGCTGGGTGTTGAGTTCGGCCGCCATCGCGTCGATTTCCTCGGCCACCATCTGAACCAGTTCGATGATCGTTTGCTCGTTGAGGATGCGCGTGAGGACTTTGTGCGTGACCAGTTCCTCGAGCTTCGGCGCGCTGAGGTAGGGCGCTTGGCAAGCGCCGGCGCCTTCGCGGTGCAGGGTGTTGCAGACGTAGTAAGAGAATTTTCCGCCCTTGGCCCCGTGGCCGACGAACGACTTGCCGCAACGCCCGCAGCGCAGCAGCCCTGACAGCAGGAACTTGCTGCCGACTCCCCGCGGCGCACGCGCCTTGGGACTGCGTGCCTTGAGACCGCGCCCAACCGCCTCGAACTGCTCGCGCGAGACGATCGCCGGCCAGGCGTTCTCGACCCGGACCGGATCGGGCGCCTGCCCGTCCTTGGCCGTGCGTCCCCAGACCGAGGTGCCGGTATAGGCCTCGTTGGTCAGGAGATAGTGCAGGCGGCGCTTGTACCAGCGCCGGCCTTGGATCGTGATACCGCGCTCATTTAGGTCGCGTGCGATCTCCTTGAGACCAAGGCCGCGCTGCGACATCTCGAAGATCTGCTTGACGATCGGCGCTGTTTGAGGATCGAGTATGAGCGTCGGGCGCTCCTTCGGACCGTCCTGGACCTTGACCCGCTCATAGCCATAGGGCGCCTTGGAGGCGAGGAAAAACCCGCGCGAGGCGGCCTCGCGCATGCCGCGCGTCACCTCCTGGGCGAGGTTCTCGGAGTAGAACTCATCGACGCTTTCGATGATCGCTTCCATCAGTTTGCCGGTCGGGGTGTCGTCGGCATGCTCGGTGATCGAGGTGACTCGGATCCCGCGACGGCGCAGCATCGACTTGAAGGCGACGGCGTGCTCGCGCTTGCGCGTGAAGCGCGAGAACTTCCAGACCAGGATCTCCTGGAACGGCGCGTCAGTCTGCGCCGCCTCATCCAGCATCTGGCGGAACTTGGGACGGTTGGCGACACGCCCGCTTTCGGCCTCGTCGACGTACTCGCGAACGACCACATACCCGTTTCGTTCAGCGAAATCCCGGAGCGCGCGAAGCTGCGCGGCGACCGAGAGATCGACGTCTTGACGGTCCGAGGAGACCCTGGCGTAGAGCGCCGCTGGAATCAGTTCGGGTGATTGATCCATCGCAGTTCTCCTTTGCTCCGGGCCGCCACTCGCAATGGCGGCGGATCAATGTTCGAAACATCGTATCCCAGCCAGACAGCCCTCTCCAGATAGGGCAGCAAGTCCAATACAGAACGAAAGTCTGGGCCAGACCAGTTGATTGACAGGGGCAGCGCGGTTCTTCCATACAGCGCTCTGGCCGGACAGGATCACGGTATTGGACCCTCCGGACAGGTTGAGGATGCACTGCTTGAACTGCACACCGATTACATGCTCAATTCAGTAGTCCTGTACGTTCAGTGCACAGACAGTTGTCCGTTCTTGTGGAAGACTGTCCCGGTGCGAAGGGAGGTCGGCCGATGAGCGAAACTCGTGCGAAGACGAAAGCGGAACTGGCGAGAGCGGTGTCCCAGCGCAGCAACGTTGCCCCGAAGGACGCGGAGCGGGTGTTGGAAGCGTTCGCCGACGTAGCGCTGGCGGAGCTCTCGGCGGATGGGCCGGGGGTGGTGACGCTCCTGGGCTTGGTCAGGGCCGATGTGGCGCCGCAGACGGGACGAGCCGAGCACATGGGCCGCAATCCGGCCACTGGTGAACCGATGACGATCGCCGCCCGTCCGGCGCGGTTGCGCGGCAAGGTCAGGCTGCGATCGCTCAAGCGGCTGCGCGACGTGCTTGAGTCGTGAACGCTTCGAGGAAACAGGTTCGCAAGCGATCCCTCAGCCATCCTGGCCGGTAGAGCGCATCCCTCGGTTCAACCAGTCGCCGGAGGAACGGGCGACGAACGCATTGACTGACCAGATGGCGCCATGCCGCGAACTGCCTCGCGCATTGCCGTTTCCGATTCGCCCCGGCCAGCCAACGGACAATCGGGCGGCGGAGGAATCTGGTAGTTGATGGCAGCGTGGTCTGGCCGCACGACGATCCGCTTCGAACCACGTGATGAGCTCCGCGCTCGGCCTCGTTCGGCTGCGCCCGGAGCTGCGCGGCGACCGAGAGATCGACATCGTGCCCGTCGCTGGAGACCCTGGCATAGCGAGCCGCCGGGGTCTGAGCTAACTCGTTATTCATCTTATGTTTCCTCTACGCCCTAGTGCGACCGTACCGGCGCGCACAGATTCTGAGCCTGGCGCAATTCCGGTCTCCTGTGCGCGCGGACCAGAATAGACGTTCTTTGTCTATCTGGTAGCCACAGTCTTCTACAGAGGACAACACCGGTTCATCAAGCGGAACACTCCAGCAAGCGATTTGGGCCGAATCCTCGTCAGCGGTCTCAACGCCCTTGAATCCCAAACAAACGTGTTGATAGATTGGCGCCGCATTGAACACGGGTTCTATTCGTCCATGCCATTTGCACGGACTCGATGCGACGGAACAGGAGGGAGGGCTTGTGGATTCGACAGCAGCATTGACCGAGGAGCAGGAGCAACGGCGCCGGGAGGGCCTGCGCATGCTGGCGCGGATCATCGCGCGCCACTACCTCGAACAACCGGAGCAGCACCTGTCTGAGCCTGAACCAGCCGAGCCAGGAGAACGACCGGGCCGACAAAGAGCCAGCGCAGAGAGCCGGGAACCGGCCGCCAGGGAGGATGCGTGATGACACGACGAACCGGATCGCCGCGGGTGCGGCTGAAGCCCGAACCGCTCTGGGAGCGCATCAACCGGCTCAACATCAGCCAGAACGAACTTGCCGAGCTGGCCGACATCTCGTCCGGCTATCTCTCGCAACTGATCAGCGGCCGCAAGAGTCCGTCGCCGGATGTGCGCCGGCGCTTGCAGGCGGCCCTGGACATCGGCGGCTTCGACGAGCTGTTCGTTCAGGAGTACGAGGATGAGTGAGCGAAACACTGACTCGGAGTTGCGGCCGGGCGTCTGCTTCTTGCCCGACGACTTTCCCGAGCGTCTCGAGTCGTTGAAGGAACTGACCGGCCTGTCCTGGGAGCGGATGGCTGCGGCGATGGGCGTGGACAGCCGGCAGTTGCACCGCTGGCGGAACGGGACGGCGCCCAGCGGCGAAGCGATGCTCTCGCTCGTGCGACTCGCGACTAAGGTGCCGAACGGCCTCCCGGAACTGTTGGACGACGACTCGCTGGTCGTACAACGAGAGCAACGTTGAACGGATGGCAGGGCGGCAACGGCGCCAGTACCGGACTGAACCATCGCAGTTCCCTACGGGCTTTGCGGACAAGTTGGCTGAGTTCCGCGCCGCCGCTGGTCTCTCCTGGCGAGAGCTGGCGCGACTGCTTCGGGTGAATGTCCGCACGGTGCACCGCTGGCGCAACGGTGCCAAGCCGGACGCCGGTCACTTGCTGTCACTGCTGGAGCTAGCGGCCGATCGACATCTGCTCCACATCCTTGCGCCGAATCTGGTCGGGTGTCGATTGGCGACCATTCAGCAATCTCGAGGAGATGAGCCACTCGATCGAGCGGCCCCCTTGGAGCGGACGGAGAGTGTGTCTGCGTGCACACGGATCGCGTGACGCGGACAACGCAACATTCGCACGCATCGAACTAGCGGGATCTGTCCGATCCGGTCTCGTTTTGCGGACATACCGTCGAACCCATCGGAGGTAGCCATCGTCGTTCCGACGTGACGCGCATCGGACGCTCACGGTTGGAACCCAGTCGACCTGCAGTTCCCCTGCAGCATCCAGGCCCGGCGCAGAATCCGTTCTGCGCTGCCGGCCGACGGAGGCGCAGGGACGGAGATGGTCGGCGAACGACGGCTGAGGACGGAACAACGGCGACTCTTGCGACTGATTGGGCTGATGCCGCTGGCATCGGCTGGCGACCTGGCCCCGATCCTGAATGTCCGGGAACCAGCCGTGCGGGCGCGACTGGCGAGGTTGCGCCAGGGCGGATGGGCGGTGTCGATTCGGCGCGGGATGACCGAGCCGCCACAACCGCGCTGGTTCCTGACCAGCCGGGCGCTGGCCGAGCTCTACGCGACCGACCACACGCACCTCTCCCCGCGTGAACTGGCCCGCGGCGACGGGGGCGAGCCGCCCGCCGCGAGCCGAGCCGACTGGCTGCCGGTCGCGCTCGACCATGAGCATCTCGGACACAATGAAGACCTGGGCCTGTCGCCATTCCGGTCGGGCTCGGATCAGGCGGCGGACAGACACGAGCATCCGCCCTGGACGGCGACGGCTCGCGGGGTGCAGGTCGCCTTGCGCCGGCTGGCGATCCTGGAGACGGTCTACCGCCTCGCGCCGGCGCTCACAGCGGACGGCCACCTGGACCGGCCGGAGTGGGACGCGCCTCCCGGGTTGAGCGACTTCCGCCTGATGCGACTGGGCGGCTACTTCTGGGCCGTGGCTCGCTACGGCGCGGATTGCTGGATCCCCTTTAGCTACGCCGGGCTGCACGCTACCGAGCGGGTGCTCAGACGCAAGCAGCAGCACCGTTTCTGGAATCTCGATTGCTACTCGGCCGAGCGCGAGCGCCTCTTCCGGATCAGCAACCGGGTCTTCTACGAGGACCCCGAGCAGGCGGTCGAGCCCTCGGCCCTGGTCGTGGTCGGCGCCGACCGCTGGGCGGTCGACCTGGCGCGGCGCACGCTGGACGCGGAGACGCCGACGCTGTTCTGCACGCCCGACCGGCGCTGCTCGGGGCCGGTCGAGCCGCGAGTGTCGCGCGACCTCGTCTCCGACCCCCAGACGCGGCTCAACCCGGGCCGCTCCGAGCGGTTGGCCCGCTGGCTGCGCCGCCAGCCCGACCTGGACACGCTCAACGGTCTGCTGGCCTACCGGTTGTTCTTGCTGATCGCCGAGTTCCCGGCGATGCGCGCCGGATGGCTGCGCGAGATATCGGGTGGCTCGGCAACCGGCGTCGGAGCGATTCTGCAGCGCTTCCTGGCTACGGGATTGGCCGCGAGATACGAGGGACGCTACTACCTGGCCGAGGCGGGCATGCGCCGCGCCGCCAACCTGAGCCGGGTACGGCCGGCTCAGATTCGCAACCGACACGGCGCCTACCTGCGGCGCGCCTACCGACTGCACGAGCGGCGCCATGACGAGGGCGTAAATCGCCTGGTGCTCGGGTTTGCTCGCGAGGGCGTCCGGGCTTATGCCGGCTGGCGCGGCGAGGTCAATATCCCCCGCCTGACCCAACTGCGACCCGACCTGCTGCTGCTCGTGACCAGTGGTCCGTTCGGTCCCGGACCCTATGCGCTGGAGTTTGAGCGAAAGGCCGAGTATCGGAGTGGTGTTGCCCGCAAGCTCGGCCCTCACCGGCGCGCGGCGGCGGTCGGACAGGGACTGCCTGTGCTGTTCGTCTGCGAGACGGAGCGTGCTGCGGCGCGGTTCATTGCCGCCCGCGGCCGGCTGCCGCTGCTCGCGACTTCGCTCGAAGCGGCAGTGGCCGGACCGCTGACCGGAGCGGGCAGCGTATGGAGCGAAGCGGGCCGTTCGGTGCGGCTTGAGTGCGAGTCCTGAGTCGTTCTCTTTGGCCAACAGCCGATGTCAGTTGACGAAAGTATCTGTAAATCACTCTGGATACACGCATGATATGCACACAACTCACAACTGACACACACTTGGTGTGAGATAATTCTCCAACCGGACTGACGCGATGTGGGCCGTGGGGCCCGTGAGGGAAAGCGTGCCGAGTGTTCGCCTTCTGGCAACGCCGTTCTAGCGACTCGCGTGCGCAGGTTGATCGGCGGCGCTGGCCGCGAGATCGTAAGTTAAGCCCCCCCCCCCCCGAGTTACGAACCACATAACGCACATCCGCAACCGCTCCCTGTCCGACGCCGGGCCGCCCAACTTGTCGTCACCCTTGCGATCCTGCTGATCGCGGCATTGGCCGGCGCGCAGCCCGCGTTTGGCCAGGACGAACCGCAGCCCCCTGCCGCGCCCGGCGGATTGCACGTCTCCACCGAGATCGGCTCACTTGATGTCGATGTCGACTGGGACGACGTGGACGACGCCACGCGCTACGTGGTCCGCTGGCGGACAGCGGAACCGGGCGGGAAGCTCAACAAGGGCGAAGAGGTCTCGGTCTCCAGGGCGGAAATCACGGTCGCGGGCACCGGCGCCTGGGTCGTCCGGGTGCAGGCCTGTAACGACGCGGGCTGCGGAACGCCCAGCGCCGAGAAGTTCGAGGTCGAACCGGCGCCCGAGCCGGAATCGACGCCTGAGCCGGAGTCCGAGCCTGAGCCTGTTGCAGACACTGAGAACGCGCAGGCGCAGACCGAGCTGACGGTCTCCGTCCGCGCCAGCGCGACCGCTCCCTTCGCCGGCGAGCAAGTCCGCTTCAGCGCCGACATCGACGGCGCGCCCGAGGGCGAACAACCGACGTATCAATGGGAGTTGAGCTACGGCGGCGACCTCTGGTTCCCCAGCGGCAGCGACCCGACCTTCTCCTACCTGCCGCACCAACCCGAGACGGCCAGCGTGCGGGTCAGCGTGCGCTATGCCTCAGGGGTGTCGGCCAGGTCGGCGCCGCTGAGCGTGACCTGGCGGGTGTTCGAGCCCAAACCGCAACCGCCGACCGCGGAGGGCGCCAGGGGAGCGGTAGAGCAGGTCTCGGTCACGATCCGCCACGACGAGACCGTGCCCAGACCGTTCCAACCGGGCAAGCTGGTGGCGCTGGTGAGCAATCTGCCCGACGGCGAACAGCCGCGCTACCGCTGGGAGATGAACCTGGGCGGCGACTGGTGGGTCGTCGGCAGCGAGCGCGCGTTCCCCTGGAGCGCCACCCTGAAAGAGACGGTCCGGTTCCGGGTGACGGTCTTCATTGGATCGGACCAAGCCGTCACCTCTGACGAGCTAGCACTCGACGGGACGGCAGGCAAGGCCACCCGGGACGTGAACGCGGCGGCGACATCCGTGGCCCTGATCGGAAACAGCGGGCAGACGTCCTTCGGGAACCCGCAGCTCACCTCCGATCGAGCTCAGGCGTTCACGACGGGCAGCCACAGCACGGGCTACAAGCTGACCAGCGTGCAGATCGACTTCAAGACGAATGCGGGGGCGGCATACGCGTCCGACGTGAAGATCATGAACGACGGCGGTGCTGGACCGGGCAGCACCACGCTGGGCACGCTGACCGATCCGGCGTCGTTGGTCGCGGGGCTCAATGAGTTCACGGGAGACGTCGACCTGGCCGCCAGCACGACCTATTACGTCGTCATTGACTCGTCTGTTGCCGACTTCGACACAATATTGGACGGAACATCATCGAATGACGAGGATTCGGGCGGCGCGGCCGGTTGGAGCATCGGGGATGACGGACATTCCCGGGGTGCGACCAGCACCGGCGCATGGTCCTCGAACGCAAATTCGTTGAAGATCATCGTCAACGGTTATGAGAAACAGGCGCCATCGGTAAGCAACACGGGCCAGACCTCCGTTGCGTCACGGTCACTCGCGAACAATCTTGCCCAGGCGTTCACGACCGGGGACCATGCGAAGGGTTACACGCTCACCGCGCTCGGGTGGCGACTCTCGTCCGTCGGGACAGCAGAGCCGAGCCATACCGTCAAGATCTGCCCTCAGAGCGGCACTGAGCCGTCCACTTCCTGCCTGGGCACGTTGGAGAACCCACTCTCTCTGACGGTCGGAACGAACCGCTTCACGGCAGCGGGCGGCGGCATAAGGCTCGACGCAAACACCACGTACTTCATGGTCCACGAACTCGTCACGGCAGGAACCGGGTCCTATGCCGCTGCGCGGACGAACTCCGACGACGAAGACTCGGGCGCGGCCTCCGGGTGGAGCATCGGCAACGACTTCCTGGTCGATGTCAGCGGCACGTGGCACCCCCTCACAAGTCCATTGCAGATCTACATCGAGAGCGATCCGAACATCGCGCCCGCCGTGGCCAGCGCCGAGATCGACGGCACCAAGCTGGTGCTCACCTTCGACGCGGATCTCGACACCGCTTCGGGCACGGCCGCGGGCGCGTTCACGATCAAAGCCGACGGGACCGCGCAGACGGCCACCGCGATCACGATCGCCGACAGGACGGTCACGCTCACGGTGCCGACGGTCACCCCGGGCCAGACCGTCACCGTCAGCTACACCAAACCCGCCTCGAGCCCGCTCAAGGGCGCGGACGACTCGGAGGTGGATGGGTTCACCGATCAGGCGGTGACCAACAACACCTTGTCGATACGGCTGGTCCAAAACACCTCTCAAGCGGACACAGTTAATGGACCGCTCGACGACGATCGGGCGCAATCGTTCACGACGGGCAGCAAGAGTTTGGGCTACCGGCTGACCAGCGTGCAGCTCGGCGTCGACGTGGCAGGGTCGCCGAGCTATACCGCGACGATCGTGCGCGACACCGGCGCCGGACCGGGCAACCTCGCGGTGGCCACGCTGGCGAAGCCGTCTTCGTTGACCGTGGGGTATGAGAACGAGTTCACGGGCGAGGTCGACTTGCTCCCCAGCACGACCTACTTCTTCAAGGTCGACATGTCAGCGAGCGCCCTCGCCGTGGAGCTGAAGCTAGCGCTCGTGAACGGCGAAGTCGGCGAGCCCGGCTGGAGCATCGGCAACGACCATCACGAACGACTTTGGAGCAGCAACGGCGCCTGGAGTGCCGTATTTCAGTCGTTGAAGATCCAGGTCAACGGCTATGCGAAGGCGCCCGCCCTGGACAAAGCGGAGATCGACGGCGCCGAGCTGGTGCTCACCTACGACGGGAATCTCGACACCGCTTCGGCCACGGCCCCGGGCGCGTTCACGATCAGCGTGGGCGGCGGGGCCGCCCAGGCGGCCACCGCGATCACGATCGCCGGCAAGACGGTCACCCTCACGGTGCCGGCCGTGACCGACCAGCAGACGGTGACCGTCACCTACACCAAACCCGACGACAACCCGCTCAAGGGCAGCAACGCGGAGGCGGTGGCCGGCTTCACCGATCGGCCGGTGACGAACAACCCGTCAATCACGGCGCGTGCCCTGATCGGAAACGGCCTGCAGCCAGGCGCCGCCGGCTTATTCCTTGACGGCGATCGAGCCCAGGCGTTCACCACGGGCCCCAACAGCGATGGCTACAAGCTGACCAGCATCCAGCTTGGATTCGGTACAGCAGGGTCGCCGACCGATTACGCGGTGAAGATCATGAACGACGGAGGTTCTGGGCCGGGCACCACCAAGTTGGCCGAATTGGTCGGCCCGACGTCGCTTACCGTGGGGCTCAACGAGTTCAAGGCCTCTGGCACAGGAATCGATCTGGCCGCCAACACGACGTACTACATCCTTGTGGACCTGGGCGCGAGCGACAGCACGTTCACCCATACGACAACGACATCCAAAAGCGAGGACACGGGCGGCGCGAACGGCTGGAGTATTGCGAACAGTTACTACAAGCGAAATGTCAACAACAGCGGCTCGTGGACTGAGTTCATCACAAGAATACTGAAGTTCGTCGTCAACGGCCATCCGAAGCTTCCGGCAACCTCAGCGCTGATCGGGAACAACTCGCAGGGGGACAACTCTGAGTTCGGTTTCGACGCGGATCGGGCCCAGCCGTTCACGACGGGCACCAACAGCACGGGCTACCGGCTGAAGAACGTGCAGCTCGGCGTCAAGACGGCGGGCTCGCCGACCAATTACAAGGTGAAGGTCATGTCGGACAGCGGTTCGGGGCCGGGCGCCGAGTTGGCCACGCTGGAGAACCCGTCGTCTTTGACCGTGGGGCTCAACAGTTTCACCGGCGATGTCGACCTGACCCCCAACACGACGTACTACATCGTCGTGGACCAGACCGATATCAGCACTGCGAAGTGGAAGCGCACGGCGTCGGATGATGAGGACTCGGGCGGTGCGGCCGGCTGGAGCATGGGGGACAGGTTCTGGACCCGAAGCTATGGCTCGGCCGGCGCATGGCGCGAGGCGGTGACCTCAGACATCTTGAAGGTCGTCGTCAACGGCTATGCGAAGCCGACGTCGTCCACGGCGACGGCCGACGCGGGCGAGGACCAGACGGTGCAGACCGGCGACCCGGTGACCCTGGACGGCAGCGGCTCGGCCACCACCAAGGCGGGCGCCACCCTGACCTACACCTGGACCCAGACCAGCGGCCCGGCGGTGACGTTGAGCGACGCCACCGCTGCGAGGCCGACCTTCACCGCGCCCACATACCGGGCGGATTACGTGTTCTCGCTGGTCGTCGACGACGGCGACGGCATCAGCATGGCGGACACAGTGATGGTCGCGGTGCGGCCGCCGATCAACCCGGCCACCGCGCCCTGTCAGAGTCCCGACGAAGGCGCCGCGGTCGACGCCACAGTGATCTCAACTCCCACCACCACCGCCGCCGCCGTCACCTGGGGCGCGACGACCACCGGCGGCGCCGGCACGGCCGACCTGTACTTCTGCTCGCCCGACGGAACCCGGGAGCTGGTCGGATCCGCAATCGCTGCCGGGACCACCCGGACCAAGTCCGGACTTGAGAGCGGCACGAAGTACTGGGTCGGGGCGCTCAAGACCACGACCAGCGACGGCTCGGTCTCCTGGTCGGGCTGGACGGCCGCGACCACCACCGGTAGCGCCTCGATCGTGGCGGTGCAGATCGCCTCGACGCCGCGCTGGGACGCCGACGAGGACGGGGAGCCGGAGACCTACGGGCGGGGCGACACGATCCAGATCGATGTGACCTACAGCCAGGACGTCACCGTCACGGGCGCGCTCGACAAGGTTCGCGTGCGCCTCGATGTGGGCACTGACGACTCGGATTTGTCCAACAGCCAGGAAGTGGCCAAGGCCGCGAGCCACAGCGGAACCAGGCTGCGTTTCGAGTACACCGTCAAGACGAACGATGTGGACTCCGACGGTGTCTGGGTGCAGACCCAGAACGCGATGAGCGACAAGATCATCTTCTTGGCCGGCGGCGCGACCCTCAAGAACGGCGCCAACAACGCCAAGCTGACCAAGAGCGGGCTGCCGACCAGCGGCGACCCGAAGCACAAGGTCGATCACCAGCACTTCGCGACCGTTCCGGCGTTCCCCAACGCGACGGAGACCCTGACGATCGACGAGAACAGCGCCGAGGGCGTCACCGTCGGCACGGTGACGGCGACCGACGCCGACGGCGACACGCTCTACTACAGCCTGGACACCACCACCGGCGACCATGCCCGCTTCACGGTCGGGCAGACGGGCGCCGACGCGGGCACGATCAAGGTCGGCCCCGGGCAGAACTTCGACTTCGAGACGCCGCCGAACAGCTACACGGTGACCGTCAACGTCACCGACCGCAAGGATTCCGACGGCAACGCCGAGACGCCTCCGTACACCATCGATGACACGGTCGTGGTCACGATCAATGTGATCAACGTCGAGGAGCCGCCCGACGCGCCGACCGTCACCGCGGTCACGGGGGCCTCGACGACCAGCGTCACCGTCACCTGGACGGCGCCGAGCGACACCGGCGCGAAGGCGATCACCGACTACGACCTGCGCTACTACGAGGGCAGCGCCGAGCCCACCGACGCGGCCGACTGGGTCGAGGAGGGCGAGACCAACGGCCACACCCACACCGGCACCGCGACCACCGCGACGATCACCGGGCTCGCCGAGGACACCACCTACCAGGTCCAGGTGCGTGCCGAGGGCGACGGCGAGGGCGCCTGGTCGACCACCGGCTCGGGCGCGACGCTGACCCCGCCGGCGGCGCCTCGCGGCCTCTGGGCCCAGGCGTCCACCACGTTCTTGATCCTGCAGTGGTCCAACCCGGGCGATTCGACGATCATCAGGTACCAGACCCGCCACAGCACCGACGGCGGCACGACCTGGACCGGCTGGACCAACCTCCACGGCAGCAACGCGTCCACCGTCTGGACCAACCTGTCTAACTTGACCAGCGGCACCTACTACGACGTCGAGTTGCGTACGGTGCACAGTATCGGCGGGAGCTGGAGCGCCTCGACCGGCGGCACGCCCTCAACCTCGGGAATATTGGGGCCCTCCAACCTGCGCGCCACCGCCGCGGACGGCCAGGTCACCCTGAGATGGACCCGGAACTCTTCTGCGACCAGGCAGCGGGTTCGCCAGCGGGTGGCCGGCGGGAGTTGGTCCGATACGTTGCTCGGCGGGGGCGCCGGCACGCACACCGCGACGGGTCTGACCAACGGCACGACCTACCGCTTCGAGGTACAGACCGGACAAACCAACTCATGGGACAAGTCGAGTACCATCGACGTCACTCCGACAGCGCGGGCCGTTGCGCCGGGCAACTTCACCGCCCTGCCCGGCGACCGCTCCATCTCGTTGAGCTGGGACAATCCGGGTGACGCGGGGATCACCGCGTACCAGATCCGGGTCAGCGACGACGGCGGCGCCACCTGGGATCCGGACTGGGCCGACATCACCGGCAGCGACGCGAACACGACCATGCACAGCCTGTCGAGCCTGACCAACGGCACGACCTACACGATCGAGGTGCGCGCGTCGCGGGGCATGATTCACGGCGCGGTCAGCTCCGCGACCGCCACTCCCAACCTGCCCCCGCCCGCTCCCAGCGGTCTCAGTTCAACCGCTGGCGACGGGCTAGTCGACCTGAGCTGGACCGATCCGGGTGACTCAAGCATCACCAAATACCAGACCCGCCACAAGGCAGGGTCCGGCGCCTTCAACGCGTGGGCCGACATCGCCAGCAGCGGCGCGACCACGACCTCGCATCGGGTGACCGGATTGACCAACGACACGAGCTACACGATCGAGGTCAGAGCGGTCCGTAGCGGCCCGCTGTACGGCGCGTCGTCCAGCACCACCGCCATCCCGAGGCCGACCGTTCCTGCGGCGCCGGCCAGTTTCACCGCGACCCCCGGCGACGGCCGGGTCGATCTGGCCTGGACCGATCCCAGCAACAGCCAGATCACCGCATACCAGTACCGCTACAAGGCGGGCACTGGGAGCTGGAACCCCAACTGGACCGACATCTCCGGCAGCGGCGCGACCACCACCATGTACACGGTGATGGGCCTGACCAACGACACCACCTACACCTTCGAGGTGCGCGCCAAGGCCGGGACCACCATCGTCAGCGATGCCAGCAGCGCCACCGCGACGCCCCGGCCTACGGCTCCGCCGGCGCCGGCCAGTTTCGCAGCGACCGCCGGTGACGGGCGGGTGACGTTGAACTGGACCGACCCGAGCGACACTCAGATCAGCAGGTACCGGTACCGCCAGAGCACCGACGGCGGAATGAACTGGTCGTCGTGGATGGTGATCTCCGGCAGCGGCGCCGCCACGACCATGCACACGGTCACCAGTTTGACAAATGACACCGACTACTCCTTCGAGCTGCAGGCCCGCCGGGGCACGGCCACGTGGGGTGCGTCCGGCAGCGCCACCGCCACGCCGCGTCCGGCGGCTCCGTCGGCGCCGGCCAACCTCAGCGCCGATGTCGGCGACAAACAGATCACGCTGCGCTGGAACAACCCCAACGACAACCGGATCACCGAGTACCGGTACCGCCAAAGCACCGACGACGGCGTGAACTGGTCCAACTGGACCGACATGGGGGCCGGTGCGGCCACCGTCTCGTACACAGTGACCAGTTTGACCAACGACCAGGAGTACAAGTTCGAGGTGGAGGCCCGCCGCGGGACGCAGACGTACGGCTCCGCCAGCAGCGTGACGCAGACGCCCCGCCCGCCGGCGCCGCCCGCGCCCGCCGGTCTGACCGCCGATCCCGGCAACACAACGGTCACGCTCGACTGGACCGACCCCTCCGACACGCTGATCAGCGTCTACCAGTACCGCCAGAGCACCGACGGCGGCGCAACCTGGAACCCGGACTGGGGCGACATCTCTGGCAGCGACAAGGACACCATCACCCACGCGTTGACCGGGCTGACCAACGACACGACCTACACGTTCGAGGTACGCTCGCGCCGGGGCACGGCAACGACGGGTCCCGCGAGCCGTGTGACCGTCACGCCGAAGGCGCCGCCGCCCGCGCCGCGCGGCCTCTGGGCCCGGGGCCTGGACGGGGAAGTCGAGCTTCGCTGGTCCAACCCGGGCGATTCGACGATCACCAAGTACCAACTCCGCCAGAGCACCGACGACGGAGCCACCTGGAACCCCGACTGGACCGACATCCCCGACAGCGGCGCGAACACCACCATGCGCGACGTGGTCAGCCTGACCAACACCACCTACTACGACTTCGAGTTGCGGGCGGTGCGCGGCACGAGCAACGCGGGCACGTCCGCCGCGATCGGCGTCGAGCCCAGCAACAGCGGACTATCGGGGCCCAACAACCTGCGCGCCACGGCCAGCGATACCCAGGTCACCCTGGCATGGGATCAGGCCACGCTCGCGACCCGGTACCGGGTCCGGCACCGGGCCAGCACCACTACCACTTGGGAGAGCTGGACGACTATCTCGAGTGGGACCACCACCACGCACACCCAGACGGGTCTGACCAACGGCACGACCTACCGCTTCGAGGTGCAGACCGGACAATCCGGTTCATGGGACCGGCGCAGCGCGGTCGAGGCGACGCCGACGGAGCGGGCCGCGGCGCCGCTGAACTTCACTGCGTTGCCGGGCAACCGCACGATCATGTTGAGCTGGACCGACCCGAACGATTCGAACATCACCAAGTACGAGTACCGCTACAAGGCGGGCAGCGGGAACTGGAACCCGGACTGGACCGTCATCACCGGCGCCGGCGCCACCACGACCATGCACACGCTGTCGAACCTGACCAACGGCACGACCTATACGGTCGAGTTGCGCGCCTCGCGGGGCACGGTGGTCGGCGCGGTCAGCTCCACCACCGCCACCCCGAACCTGCCGCCGGGCCGGCCGAGCGGTCTCAGCGCCACCCCGGGCGACACGAAGGTCGACCTGAGCTGGACTAATCCGTCGGACTCGAGCATCGTCAACTACCAGTACCGTGTCAGCGACGACAGCGGCATGACCTGGTCTCCGGACTGGACCGACACCGGCACGGCCACCACGACCACGTTGTCGGTGACCGGGCTGAAAAACGACACGACCTACACGATCGAACTTCGGGCGGCCCGCAGCGGCCGGCTCTACGGTCCGGCGGCCAGCAGGACCGCCACCCCCAGGCCGACGCCGCCGCTGGCGCCGACCAGTTTCACCGCGACCGCCGGCGACCGTGAGGTCGAGTTGGCTTGGGCCGATCCCAGCGACACCCTGATCACCAAGTACCAGTACCGCCAGAAGGTGGGCACCGGGAACTGGGCCAACTGGACCGACATCTCCGGCGCTGCCACGACCATGCACACGGTGACCGGTTTGACCAACGACACCACCTACTCTTTCCAGGTGCGGGCCCGGCGCGGCACGGTCACCCACGGCCCAGCCAGCAGCAGCGCCTCCGCGACGCCGCGGCCGACGGCTCCGCCGGCGCCCAGCGGGCTGACAGCCACGGCCGGCGATGGCAAGGTCGACTTGAGCTGGACCGATCCGAGCGACAGTCTGATCAGCAAGTACCGGTACCGGGTCAGCGACGACGGCGGCATGACCTGGGGCAACTGGACGGTGATCTCCACCAGCAGCGCGGCCACCACCATGCACACGGTGACCGGCCTGACCAACGACACCCCCTACAGTTTCGAGCTGCAGGCCCGCCGCGGCACGGTCACCGTCGGTCCGGCCGCCAGCGCGACGGCGACGCCGCGACCGGCGGCGCCGCCGGCGCCAACCAACCTCCGCGCCGAGGTCGGTGACGGTCAGATCACGCTGCGCTGGAACAATCCCAACGACAGCCGGATCAGCGTGTACTCGCACCGCGAGAAAGAGGTCGGCGGCAACTGGAGTCCGAACTGGACCGATATCCCGATGAGCAACGCCAACACGACTTCCTTCGTGAGCACCGGTCTGACAAACGACGACACCTACCACTTCGAGGTGCGCGCCCGCCGCGGAACGGTCACGTACGGCGCGGAAAGCAGCGTGACCGGGACGCCGCGGCCGGACCCGCCGCCGGCACCGAAGGGGCTGAGCGCCGATCCGGGCAACGCGCAGGTCACGCTCAACTGGACCGACCCCATGGATCCGGACATCCGCGTCTACGAGATCCGCCAGAAGGCCGGCAACGCCGCCTGGACGGCGTGGGCTGACATCTCCGGGAGCGACAAGGACACCATCACCCACATCGTGTCGAGTCTGGACAACGACACGAGGTACCGGTTCGAGATACGCGCCGTCCGCGGCGCAGTGACGAGCGGGGACGCGGCCGGCGTGACCGTCACGCCGAAGGCGCCGCCACCGGCGCCGCGCAACCTGCGGGCCACGCCCGCAGCCGGTCAGATCGTCGTGGACTGGACCAACCCGAACGACAGCACGATTACGAAGTACGAGTTCCGCCAGAGCACCGACGGCGGAACCAACTGGAACCCTGACTGGGGCGCCATCTCCGGCAGCGGGTCGGCTACCACGTCGTTGACGCGTACTGGTCTGACCGACGGCACGTACCACGACATCGAGGTGCGAGCGGTGCGCGGCTCAGCCAATGCGGGCACGGCCGCTGCGATCGGTGCCGAGCCGTTGAGCACGGGTCCCGCGGCTCCCGCCGCGTTGCGAGCCACCGCGGCTGACGGTCAGGTCACCCTCTCCTGGAGCGAGGGCGGATCGACGGTGGACAGGTACCGCGTCCGCAATCGGCCGAGCGGCGGGTCGTGGTCAGGTTGGACGGTCAAGTCCGGCCGGACCACCACCACGCACACCGAGATGGGCTTGACCAACGGCACGGCCGTCCGTTTCGAGGTGGCGGCAGGCACCTCCGCACCTGCGTTCGGACCCGCCAGCAGTATCGAGGCGACGCCGACCGAGCGACCGGCCGCTCCGGTCAATCTCGTGCCCTACGCCCGCCCGGCCTACGTCTATCTGACCTGGGACGATCCCAACGACCCGCTAATCACCGAGTACCAGTTCCGCCGGAGCACTGACGGCGGAAGCACCTGGAGTCCGAACTGGACCAAGGTCGCCGGCAGCGGCGCGACCACGACCTGGTTCAACTTGGCTACCTTGCTCAACGGCACGACCTACACCATCGAGGTCCGAGCGGTCCGGGGCGCCAGGCTCGGCGTCGCTGGCCGGGTGACGGCCACGCCGCGCACACCGCCCTCGACGCCGGCGGGCTTCACGGCCACATCAGGCGATAACGAGGTAGTGCTGGGCTGGACCAACCCTGGTGACGCCTCGATCAGCAAGTACCAGTCCCGCCACCAGGCCGACGGCGAGACCAACTGGACGGACTGGACAGACATCGACGGCAACAGTGCCGCGCACACCGTGACCGGCCTGACCAACGACACGACCTACACGTTCCAGCTGCGAGCGGTCAGGGATCGGGACAACGGAGGCTTGGCAGCCAGCGCCACGGCCACGCCGAAGCCGCCGCCGCCGGCCGCGGTCACCGGCCTCATGCCCACCACCGGCGCCACCCCCCGCGACGGCGGGATTGCGCTGAGCTGGACCAACCCCGGCGACACGCGGATCAGCAGGTACGAGTACCGGGTGCAGCGGGACGGCCAGAGCGCCTGGAGGCCGGATTGGACTGAGGTCCCCGGCAGCAGCGATTCCACGGCCTCGTACATCGTCACCGGGTTGCTGAACGACACGACCTATACGGTCGAAGTGCGAGCGGTGCGGGGAGCGGACACGGCGGGTGATGCGGACAGTGTGACCATCAAGACGCCCAAGCCTGCGCCCAGGGGTCTCATCGCCAGGGCGGACAACGGGCAAGTCCACTTGAGCTGGACCGATCCCGGCGACGATGAGATCACCACGTACCAGATCCGCCAGAGCACCAACGATGGCAGCACCTGGACGACCTGGGCTGACATCACCGGCAGCGACAAAGACACCGTCGCCCACACGGTCTCCGGCCTGGCCAATGGCACGGCGGTCACCTTCGAAATCCGGGCGCACGTGCTCGGTACTCCACCGCAGGAGGGAGTGGCGGCCCAGATCGAGTCGATGCCGATCGACACATCCTCCGTTCCGGCCGCCCCCGAGGAGGCGCGGGCCACAGCCGGCAACTCCCAGGTGACGTTGATATGGGCCAATCCGCAGGACGAGACGATCACCAAGTACCAGTTCCGCCATCGCCTGATAGCCGGGACGCTCGAGGGGGCGATCGGCAACGCGGAGAACTGGGATGATATCCCCGACAGCGACGCAAACACGACCTCGTACACCGTGACCGAACTCGAGAACGGCAACGTCTATCAGTTTGATGTACGCGCCGTGTACGACACGGCAGACTTCGGCGCTGTGACCAGCATGATCGCCACGCCCAAGCGCCCCGTGTCGCAGTCCAGCTCTGGCGGCGGTGGCGGAGGCGGTGGCGGCGGAGGCGCGCGCGCGCAGCCTTCGGAGGAGGAATTCGACTGGAACGTGACCCGCGACATCGAAGCGCTTGACGGAGAGAACGACTTCCCCACGGGTCTCTGGTCCGATGGGGTGATGCTCTGGGTCGTTGAGAACGCAACGAGCGGCCCAGACCGGGTCTTCGCCTACGCACTGGAGGACGGCGCCCGTCAAGCGGACCTGGAGTTCGAGTTCGAGCGCCGCAACCGCTTCGCCCACGGCATCTGGTCCGACGGCGAAGTCGTCTGGATCGCCGACGCGGGCCAGGACAAGCTGTTCGCGTACCGGCTCGACTCAGGGGAGCGGCTGGAAGAGCGGGACTACACGCTCAACGAGCGCAACCGCGACCCGCGCGGGATCTGGTCGGACGGCGAGGTCATCTACGTGCTCGACTCTGGCAAGGACGCGCTGTTCGCCTACGACGTGCAGAGCGGCGAACTGGACGCCGAGTATCCGCTCGACCGGCTCAACCGCAGCCCGCGCGGGATCTGGTCGGATGGAGTCACGATCTGGGTCTCCGATGACGGGGCCAAACGGCTCTTGGCCTATCGAATCGTTGAGGTCGAGGTCGAAGGCGAGGAGCGCTCACAGGTCCTACAGCGCCACGAAGCCGAAGAGTTCACGTTCCGCTCGCTGCTGAGTTCTGGCAACAGCGACCCGCGCGGGATCTGGTCGGATGGCGATGTGATGTACGTCGCAGACGACCGTGATGACCGCGTCTACAGCTACAACATGCCCGACGCGATCGACGCTCGCCTCGCTTCGCTCAGTCTTGGCGACTTCGACCTCGCAGAGTTCTCTCCGCGGCAGCTGAGCTACCAGGTCTCCATCGAGGGGGACATCACACAGACGACCGTCGTGGCCGCGCCGGTCTACGAGGCCGCAACAGTCGAAATCGCCCCCGGCGACGCGGACGGCGATCCAGAGAACGGCCACCAGGTCGCGATCGAGGATGGGCTGGCGATCAATGTCACGGTGACCTCCGAGGACGACGACCGCACGCAGGTTTACACGGTCGTCTTCGAGCGCGCCAACCGAGCCCCGCTGGGCAGCGAGATTCCAGCGCTGGAGCTGACGGCCAAGGGTGATCCAGTCGAGTTCAGCCTCAGCGACTACTTCAGCGACCCGGACGGCGATCCGCTCAGCTACACGCTGGGCGAGCCAACCGACGCCAGTGTGGTCAGCCTGGTCGAATCAGACGGCGTGCTCAGCGTCACACCGCTTGAAGCCGGCGCCACCTCGTTCGCACTGAGCGCCTCAGACGGCGAGTTGCGTAGTGAACCCGTCGAAGTCGAGATCAGCGTCGAAGCGGTTCCCGTCGTTGCCCAGGCGCCTGAGGTCCGAATCGGCGCGAGGCGAGTCGTCAATGGGCGAGTCGAGTTCGGCCTCGGAGTGCGAGCTGCGGACGGCGCCTGGCAACCACTGATCTTGCCGCCGCGGCGCTTCCTGCCGGCGGACGCTGAGCTGGACCGCTGGCTGGTCAGCACCCCCATCGAGGTCGGCCCTGACGATGCGCCACGGACGCTGCGCATCGCCGCTCGACAACTGGCCAGCGGCAGCGTCGAGTTCGCTCTGCTCGTGCGGCTCGAAGGGGGCGGCTGGAGCGCTCGGCTGCTGCCATTCGCCCGCTTCCTCCATAGCGACGCTGCCCTGGACCACTGGCTCTACAGCACCCCACTCAGCAGCGCCGAACCGCGGTAACGATCTACTCCAGCAGCGCCGAACCGCGGTAACGATCTACTCCAGCCGCGCGGCTAGGCGGGGAGCATCGTTTGAGGCGTTCCGGCCAACTTGCTTAAACGCAGAAGAGACCGCACAGACGCGGAAGGAGGAGGTCATCGTCGGAAAGGACGATGACCTCCTCTCTTGGCGCGGGGGACTAGCCTCCTGCGGCTATGAGCCCTGCCTCCTGCTCGCGCTCCAGCGCCCAGTCGAACAGCGAGGGCCCCGAAGGTCGCGGGTTGCGTCCGCGAGGCTTCGGTCGCTCCGGTTGGTCGGCGAGGAACTCGGTCCAGCTGAACAAGGACTGCTGTTGTTCCTGTTGGCCGTGATTGTTCGCGCAGGGGACCAGTTCGACCACTGGCGCAACTTCCCCGTCGCTCGGCAGAGCCGAAACCAGCGTCTCCGGTTCAGGAGCGGGCAGCTGCCAATCGGCGTCGACTAGCAGTTGCTCGGCCTGGGCGGCGACCTGCTGGGCCTGGGTGAAGATGTCCTCGACCGGTGCGTCGTCGGTCTCGCCCGAGACCAGCTTGCGGGCCAGGGCCATCATCAGGTCGTCGCCGGTGTCGCCGTAGGCGGCCAGCCCGTCCTCGGGCAGGTCGCCCTCGACCGCGAGCGACGATTGCAGCTTCTGCGCGACCAACTTAAGCGCGTCGGCCTGCAGCGTCGAGCGGTAGGCCATGAACACGACCTTGACCGGCTGGGTCTGGCCGATCCGCCAGCTGCGGCGCGAGGCCTGACGCATGGTGTAGACCGAGTAGTCGGTCTCGAACCAGCAGATCGTCGGAAAGGCGATCAGGTCGAGCCCGGTCTGCACCAGCCTGGGGTGACAGATGAGGACGTCGATCCCCTCTTTGACCCGCTTCGCGACCCAGGCCTCCCGCTGCTTGGGCTCCACCCGGTCGGCCTTCATCACCGCTGTGCGGAACCCGTGCCGGCTGAGCAGCGTCTCCAGCCGGCCGGTGATGTCGCGCGTGCCGGTGTGGGTGGCGTAGACCAGGACCCGCCGTCCGGCCAGGCGCTCTCGCGCGACCAGGTCGATCAGCTGCTGCTCCTTGGGATAGACGCGCCCCTCGTCGAGCGGCGGCAGTTGCACGATCAGGTCGCCGGTGTCCGGGTCGAACACCGACTCGCCCCGAGTGCAGCCCTCGGGATAGGCGAGCAGCGCCTGCAGGTAGGTCGAGAGCAGCCGCGCCGAACCGCGCTCGATCGCCTGTAGCAGCGCCCGCTTGAGGTCGGTAGCGAGGATCCGGTAGGCGGAAGCCTGGGAGAGACCGTGCAGGCCCTCCTCGGTGTCCATGCTCGCGACCTGGATCTGCTCCTCGTAGGCGGGCAGTCCCGAAGCGACATCGGCCAGCCTGAGGAAGAGCGAGTGGCCGATGATGTGGAACAGCGCCGCCGGCGCCATCCCCGGCCGCTCTTTGACCTGCTTGCGGTAGTTGCGCCGGCGCGAGACGGTACCGTCCTCGGTCGGGTCGTCGTCGCGGTCGTTCCGCACCCGCTGCTCGAGGAAGCCGTAGCGCTCGACCCACTTGTGCTCCTCTGAGCGTCCGAACTCGGAGCGGATCTCAGGTGAGAACCGGTAGAGCAGGTGGAACAGTGTCGAGGCGTAGCCGCCCATCAGGGTGCCCGACAGCGCCAGCGACTTGCCGCAGGCGTCGGCCAGGATGCCGGCCGAGACGCCCTGGGCCGAACCACGGCCTTTGTGCTCGTGCACCTCGTCCACGATCAAGAGGTCGAAGTAGCCGCGCATGTGCTGCTTGACGTAGTCGGCCAGGGGGTACTTGCGCGGGCCCTGCCCAGGGGTGCGTCGAGCCATCAGACCGGCGTTGTAGTCGGTCGTCACGGTCTGTACCGGTCGCGCCTCCGCCGTCCACAGGGGCGTCCCGCACTTCGGGCAGTTGTGACGCTTCTTGTCCAACTGCCTGTGCGGGACGGGGACGCCTTCCGCGTCCACGATCTGCGCGGTGCAGTCGGGGCAGGCCGGGGTCATCACGAACTGGCCGGCCTCTTCGTCGCGGACGGGCTTGCCGTCCTCATCTTTGAGCCGGCGCATCCAGTAGGCGGGGCGGAAGCGGTGGCCCAGCTTGGCCCGCGAGTGCGACATGACCACGTACTGCGGGCCGGAGCCCTCCTGGCGCCGCAGCTGCTCCAGGTCGGTGATCGAGTCGGCGATGCCGGTGCGGACCAGCGGGATCGTGTCCTCGATTTCCCGCCGCCACTTGCCGACCAGGTGCGGCGGGCAGAGCACGAGCACACGGCGGAAGCCGGCCAGCTGCGCGGCGGCGATGGCGATGAATGTCTTGCCCACGCCCATCTCGCCGACCACGGTGGTGCCGCGCTGCTCGGTCAGGCTCAGCGCGGCGCCGCGGATCGCGGTCTCCTGGGCGCCCATCGGCCGGCGCTTGAGCTGCGGCATCGAGCGGTCGTCTGCCGCCGGGCGGTACTTGGGTGGATAACTGTGGACGATCCGTTTGGTGATCGCCTCGCGGTAGGTGTCGATGAACTCTAAGAGGTTCACGGTTACTCCTCGATGTGGGCCCGTGCGTCCTGCACGCACTCGGGCAGTCGTTCGAACTGGTCACGGTGCAGACCGCAGCGGCACCACCAGCTGTAGCTGCGGCCGGCGGTCTGGTTGCCGTCCTGGTCGATGGCGACGAGTTCCTCGAAGAAAATCTCGCAGCCCCGGTCGTTGCTCCACGGGTTCATGGATGATGTTCCGTTCCAGCCCGACCCGCACAGGCGGCAGGTCGGGCGTAGTCGTGGTCAGGCTGTGAGCGCGAGTGGCAGTTGCCGCTCGGGGGCGGCGGCGTCGAGTCGCTCGGCCAGCAGCCGGATGTCCTTGCGGTCGGCCAGGTCATCAGGGTCGATCCACTCGAGTTCGAGCAGTTCGGTAACGACCTGGCCGATCGTGACGTAGGCGTTGAAGTCGGGTAGCGACGGTGTGCGCTCAGGCATCGGCCGCCAGCCAGACCAGATCGGTGGGTTGCCAGTTGACCAGCTCGACCCGGTCCTCGGGCTGCCAGTCGAACATCGGAAAGTCGCGCTCGCGGCAGCCGCGGGCGTCCTGCCGGGCGCAGGTCGCGCACTCATTGAGTGGCAGGGCATCGGCGTCAGGCGTGTACGTCTGGTCGCCGACCTGGTAGAACTCGCGGCAGAAGCCGCACTGGGTACTCTGGGTCATGTCAGTCACTCCATGTCTGACTAGAGCGGGCGAGAGCTTTTGCCTCTCGCCCGCTCGCTTGGTTCGTAGGAAGTTCGGTCGGTTAGCGGTCGTCGTCCGCGATCCGATCGGCGCTCTGGGGCGTGTGCTGCGTCATGTAGCCGCAGCCGTCGCAGGGCGCCTGGACGACTTCGGTCTCGTGGTAGCGATAGTCGAAGTACTCGGCGGACGACGGGTGCCCGCATCGGTCGCAGGCGTAGTGAACTCTGAGTCGGGGCAAGACCGGTCTCCATTTCAGGTGTGGGCGGTGTGGGTGGCAACGCGCGTCCGCCCGGCCGCGCTGTAGTCGTGAGGTGGGGTTCGTTCGGAACCGCTACGCCTCGATCCGTTCGATCCGGCCGCTGTCGAGGTCGAGCGTGACCACGCTGGTCTGCAGCTGCTCGCGGTAGACGTCGTGCGTCTCGCCCTCCTCGACCAGGACCATCTCCTTGGTCGTGCGTCCCTTGACCAGGACGCGCGACTCAGGCGTCTCCAGTTCGAGGTTGTCGAGGAATCCGGCCGCGACCAGCATGGCCAGGTGTCCCTTGCGCAGAGGCATCAAGGGGCGCGTCGAGCGGTCCGTCGGCGGCCAGAAGGCGTCCGTGATCTCGTCCTGGGTCCAGAGCCCGCGCTTACGCGCCTCGGCGACCGCTTTCGAGAAGTCGATCACCCGGGTCGTGAACATCACCGGACCCGGCGCTGACATGCCGACGTCGTACTCCGGCCGCAGGTCGTGGCGCAGCGGTTCCAGGTCGCCCGAGCTCGCGAGCATGTCGGCCATCGCCCGTGCGTCGGGCCGCGGTTGCGGCTTGCGCACGCCGAGTACCACGACCTGGTCGAACTGCTCTCGCTCCGGCTCAGGGAAGGCCCAGACTCGGACTCGCCGGTAGTTGGTCGTCAGGAACCGCGCCGAGGTCGCGATCTGCGAGCGCGGGATGATGTAGACCAGCACCCCGTCCGGCTCCAGGTAGCGGGAGCAGTGGGTCAGGAACGCGTGCTCGACCCGCTTGTCCTCGCGGTCGTGGTCGTACGGGGGATTGAGCCAGAGCAGGTTGAACGCGCGGTTGGCGATCGAGCAGCGGAACAGGTCGCTGGAGAGCGCGTGGTCGAGCCGCTCGGCCGCCTCCTGCGCGCGCTCCTGGTGCAGTTCCACCCCGTAGGTCTCGATCGGGACGTGGCGGTTCATCGACCCCGCCAGCTGCGACAGGGCGTCGCCCGGACCGCAGCAGGGGTCGAGCAAGCGGACGATGTCGTCCCGGTTGCGGCCGTAGCGGATCGGCGCCATCAGCAGTGAGCGGATGTGGTCGACCACGCGCGGCGGCGTCGGGTAGTAGCCGCCCTTCAGTTGTCCGGCGAGTCTCATTCGTTGTCTTCCTTTCGTTGGTGGTCGGCCTCGACGAGGCCGATCAGGTGGTCTTCGAGGTCTTCGGCGATCTGGGCGATCTGCCAGCCGGACTCCTCGGGTTGGAGCCACCAGCGGGCTGTCTCGTCCGGTCCGCGGCGGACGCTGACGATGATCTGGTCGTCCGAGGGTTCGGTCATGGGTGCTCCTCCTGGTACTGCTCAAGCAGGTTGAGCAGGTGGTCGTGGATGTCCTCGTGGACGCCCTCCTCGATCTGAGAGCCGTCTTCTTCGAGGTCGAAGTTGTAGATCGCGGTGATCTCCTCTCCGGCGATGTCGTCCTCTCCGGCCCTCGTCTCGACCGTGACGGTCACGTAGCGGTGACTCATGCCGATCCTCCGTTCAGTTCGCGCGGCAGCTTGAGCGCGCCGTACCTTACCGCCGCCGAGAGTTCGGTCTCGAGTTGCTGCGGGTCGTGGTAGCAGGACCAGGCGTTGAGGCCGGCCGACTTGAGCGGTCGGATCGCCTCGTTCTCCAGCCCTTGCTGCCAGAGCCAGTCGGCCCAGCTGTGGTGGATCGGCAGTTCGGTGCGCTGGTTGAGGAAGCGCAGATGCAGCGCCGCAGCTTCGGAGGCGTCGGGGGTCAGCAGCAGGAAGGCGTCCCGCTCGAATGAGAGCTCGGCCATCTGCGTGTAGACCATCGCGTGCCAGGCGCCCGCTTGCGGCAACCGCGCGATCTTGGTCTTCCAGGTGCCGATGCTGTGCTCGGGGATCTGGCAGCGCTCGTAACCGCCCTCGTGCAGATCGTCGACGGCGCCCTTGATCAGGAAGGCCGGGCTGGGCGGCGAGTTGAGCAGCGCCGCCCAGATCGCCTTGAGCGAGGTCTGGGCGCCGACCATCGAGACGAACCAGAGCTGGTTCTGCTCGGGATCGGAGGCGAACGCGTCGCAGGTGGCGGAGAAGCCGCCCGCCGTGATCGTGTAGAGCTGGGTTGCGTGGTCGTCTCCCGAAGGAGGCGTGGTTGGGGTGTCGAGCATGGCTCGTCCTTTCGTGGAATGCGGTGTCGGGGTGCGCAGGGCTCAGCCGATCAGGCCCTGGCCTTTGAGCGAGACCCAGCCGTCGGAGCCGATCACGACGTGGTCCAGGAGTTCAATCCCGAGCAGATTCCCGACCTCGACCAGGTCTTTGGTCAGCTGGATGTCCTCACGGCTCGGTTCCGGGTCGCCGGAGGGGTGGTTATGGACGACGACGATGTGCGGCACGGCCTCGATCACGGCCGGTCGGAAGACCTCAGCCGGTCGGACCAGCGCGGCGTAGCCGTTGCCTTGGTAGATCGTGCGCTGGCCTACGACCCGGTTCTTGCGGTCCAACAGCAGCACCCGGACCTGTTCCTGGGCCAGCTGGGACATCTCGTCCGAGAGCAGGTCGACGACGGTCTCGGGCCGGTAGATGGTGGGCATGTCGAGGGGCCGCTCGGGCTTGGTCTCGACCTCGTAGCGGATCGCGAGTTCGCCCAGGAGGTTGAGGTTCTGGCGCAGGGCGTCGAGCAGCGCCTGCCGCTCGTCGGTTGCGGGAATGGATTCGGTCAGGGTGGTCACGTCGGGTTCCTTTCAGGTGCTGGGAACGAAGCGGGGCCGCTCCCCGCGTTGGTGGGAGAGCGGCCCCGAGATGCGCCTCTGAGGAGGCGTCAGTTAGACGGATGACCGGCTAGAAGGGTTGGGCGCCGCCGTTGTCGTTGCGCCGACCGTTGCCATTTCGCGAGTCGAGGAAGACGACCTCGTTCGCGTGGATCTCGGTCGTCTGACGGCGCTGGCCGTCCTGGTCTTCCCAGTCGTCGTAGCCGAGCCGGCCCGAGGCGTAGATCCGGTCGCCCTTGTGGACGTACTCGGCGACCGCCTCGGCGGTCTTGCCCCAGACCACGAGGTTGTGCCAGTCGGTCTGGGTGTCGCCCGACCCGTTGCGGCGGTCGGTCGCCAGCCGCAACCGGCAGACGGCGGTTCCCTGTTTGGTCTGGCGCAGCTCGGGGTCGGTCCCGACCCGGCCCAGCAGTTCGATTCGGTTGATCGTGCGTGACATGCGTCGTGCTCCTTTCAGAGAGCATGCGATGGCGCGGACAGGCCTCACTTGATGTGGGGACCGCCCGCGCCTGTGTGCGAGAACGAAGCGGGGCCGCTCTCCGCGTTGATGGGAGAGCGGCCCCGAGATGCGCCTCTGGAGAGGCGTCGGTCGGCGTGGTGCGTGACTAGAAGGGCTGGGCGC